>Ga0247843_1000479_pt1 | contig 94542 bp, 86 predicted proteins | sample LaCruzMarch2017__FD_192420 | JGI IMG/M metagenome (GOLD analysis project Ga0247843, IMG submission 192420) | Freshwater microbial communities from meromictic Lake La Cruz, Castile-La Mancha, Spain - LaCruzMarch2017_8m | ecosystem: Environmental > Aquatic > Freshwater > Lake | place: Spain... | reverse complement strand
TCAGATATTCTATAAAATTTCAAAGTTTAAATCCAGAAAACGTATTTGATTTAACATCTTGCTTAATGCCGCCGATAACATACGATTCAACTTGAGTTTGTTGCGGAGCAACTTGTAGACCTTTAGATGATAACCAGTGCTGAGTCCAAGGCAATGGATTGTTTGACATAGGAGTATCAAACACAGGCTTCAAACCAATCGCTCTCATACGACGATTAGCAATATACTCAACGTATGAGTTAAGTAGTTTGTCATTCAATCCAATGATGCTGCCATCTTTGAATAGATATTGAGCCCATGCTTTCTCTTCTTCTACAGTTTTTCTAAACTGATCTACTGTCCACTGCTCTTCTTCTTTACCGATTTGAAGAATGTCTGGATCGTCTCCATCACGCCATTTGTTGATGATGTTTTGAGTAAGGACAAGATGCTGACTTTCGTCTCGTGCGATGAGAGAGATAATTTTAGCCGATCCTTCCATAAGTTTGAGTTCGCCAAACGCAAACGAGCAAGCGAAAGAGACATAGAATCTGATACCTTCGAGAATATTGACATTAACAATAGCTTTATAAAGTTTACGTTTTAGTTGATACAAAGTTTCTTTAGCAGTATCTACTCCTTCAAGTTGATGTTGCCATTGATTACCTGATGAATATTCCTGAGCGGCACGAATGAAATCATCGTATGCTTCAGTTACACTCTTCGCCCTTAGCATAATGTTATCATCATCTAAAATCGTATCAAACAATTCAGATGGATCAGAATAGATATTCTTAATAATATATGTATACGAACGAGAATGAATCATCTCCATTGTTTGCCATATAGACATACATGCTTCTAACTCAGGCAACGAACAATAAGGAGCAAATGCCATACCAGGAGCACGACCTTGAACAGAATCAAGCATAATCTGATACTTCAAATTAGATGTGTAGATATGTTTCTGTTCTGGGCGAAGGGTCATGTAGTCTCCTCTATCTTTCGATAAAGAAATTTCTTCTGGTCTCCAGAAGTATCCAAGTTGTTGTTGAGTGAGTTTTTCAAAAATAGGATACTTGTATGAATCATACCTTTGTATTCCTAAAGGAGCACCAAAAAACATTGGTTGCTTTTTGGTGTCTACGTAATTCGTATTGAACACGGTCATCCCTTCTACTTTTGGTGAGTTGTTGAGTTTAAATTTTGCAACTGCCACAGTCATCTTCCTCCTCTACTTTTGTTAAAATTGAATTTAATAAATTTTCTACATCTTTCTTCTGATCTTCATCGTCAGAATCTTTTTTGACATCATATGTGTTTTGATAATAGGAAGTTTTCCAACCAAACTTATAAGTGTTGAGAAAATCTTGTGCTATTACGCTAGTAGGAACTTCATTATCTGGGTAATGCTCTGGATTATAGGACCAGTTTCCAGAAATCGCTTGATCGAAGAATTTCTGCATAACTGCAACAATATTAATATACCCAGTATTCCCAGGCATATCCCAAAGGAGCGTATAGTTATTCTTAAGAGTCGAATATTGGGGCACGATTTGTTTAAGTACTCCTTTCTTGGATTTTTTAACAGACAGGTATGCTCTAGGTGGTTCGATTCCGTTTGTTTCATTTGACACAACGGAACTGCTCTCCGAAGGCATTTGTGCGGACAGTGTTGAGTTCCTGAGACCGTGAGCCAGGATCGATTCCCGAAGACCTTCCCAATCATAATATAACCTATGCGATACAATTTCGTCTACTTCTTTCTTATAGGTATCTATTGGAAGAATACCATCAGCATACTTAGTGCGATCAAACCATCCACACTTACCTTTTTCTTTGGCAAGTTGATTAGAAGATTTCAGTAGATAATACTGAAATGCTTCTGTAAGATCATGCACGAGTTGCCAAGATTGTTTGTCTTCATAACGCTGCCCAGTACGAGCAAGATAGTGTGCTAGACCAATATAACCAATACCTAATGAGCGACGATTCTCAGTAGAGATTCGTGCTGCATGAATAGGATAATCTTGGTAGTCGATTAATTCATCCAAAGAACGAACAGAAAGATCACATAATTCTTCTAACTCTGAGTTGACTTTAATTTTTCCCAAATTCACAGCAGAAAGAATACACAAAGCAATTTCACCTTTAGGATCATCAATGTGATCCAATGGTTTAGTTGGAAGTGTAATCTCTTGACAAAGATTACTCATCCAAATTTTATCTTTGAAAGAGGAATGCTGGTTGCAATGATCTATATTCATAATATAGATTCGCCCCGTCTCTGCTCTTTCCTTTAAGATATCGAGAATAAGATCTTGAGCGTTGACAGTTTTTCTTGGAGTATTACTATTTGTTTCGTAACGTATATACAAATCATCGAAATCAGGAAGGCCAAAAGCGTCCGACAAACCAGGAACATCGTGAGGAGAAAAGAGAGAAATTGATTCATTCTTAATAAATCTTTCGTAGAATAATTTAGAGATCTGAATACTATAATCTAATTTACGAACTCGATTATCTTCGGTGCCTTTGTTGTTTTTAAGAACAATAATATCTTCTATTTCTTGATGCCAGATTGGAAAGTGGACAGTAGCACTTCCACCGCGAATCCCGTTTTGTGTACAACATCTAACAGTTGATTCAAACTTTTTGAGGAATGGGATAACACCTGTATGAGAAACTTCTCCTCCTCTGATTTTACTGTTGAGACCACGGATTCTACCTGCGTTGATACCGATACCAGCCCTCTGTGAGACATATTTGCCAATAGCCATATCGCTGCTAAAGATACTATCGAGGGTGTCATCAACATCAACCAAAACACAAGATGCAAATTGACGAAGTGGTGTTCTGACTCCTGCGAGAATAGGGGTTGGCACGTTGATTTTGTGCTTTGAGATTGCGTCATAGTATCTCTTTACGTATGAAAGTCTGGTTTCTTTAGGATACTTAGCAAAAATAATTGCTGCTACAAGCATATAAGCATATTGAGGTGTCTCAAAAATTCTGTTTCTGCTTCTATCTTGTACGAGATATTTATCTACTACTTGTCTCAATCCAGCATAAGTAAATAAGTAATCTCTATTGTGATCAATATAGGTATCAATTTTATCCCATTCATCGTCAGAGTAATATCCAATTACTTCTTTATCATATACATCAGAAGCACCAGTAATACTATTATAATACAAATGATCTTTGATCGAAGGAAAACCATTTTTCCAATCATTTCCAAATACTTGTTTATATAATCCAAATAAGAGAAGCCTAGCAGCAACAAATTGATAGTTTGGAGCATCAAGATTAATAAGATCACTTGCTGCTCTAACAAGAATTTCCTGAATTTCGTTTGTTGGTATACCATCATAAAATTGAATACCAGATTGAATTTCTACCTGTGATGGGGATACTCCACTGAGTCCTCCACAGGCACAATCAACCATTGAATGAATTTTATCGAGGTTAAGTAATTCAGTAGACCCATCACGTTTTTTAACTTTTATTCCGTTACTCATACTTTCTTCCAAAGATTAAATTTTACTTTTGCTTCTAAACCTTTATAGGTGTTGCACTCTACCACCGACTGCACGTTATAACCAGCTAAGACCATATCGTTAATATCTTTTTGCTTAATTAAATCAGGCCATATTACAATACTTTCTCCTTTTTCAATACACTTTTCGTATCTTTGTACAATCTGTTTGTTTCTTGGTTCGTTATCATAAACAAATGTATGAGTAGGATAAGATACTTTGTCAAGCACAACATCAGCGCCACACATTGCTATTCCATTAGACAAGAAAAGAGAGTCGAAAGGACCCTCTGTGACGTAGATATTTTCATCTGTGTTTATACGATCAAGTCCAAATAGTTTAGGGTATTGCTTATCCAGGATGGTAGTGATATAGCGAAGAGTTGCATTCTTGTTAAGAGACCTTGCTTGATATCCAAATGTGTTTCCATCTTCTGATGTAAGAGGAAGTATGATTCGTGCTTCTTTAATTGTGTTTTTGTTATTCTCCCAAGCATTGAAATCCTCTGCATAATAGAAATTTGAGAAGTATTTCTCTGGTATCTTTCGGTCTAGTAGGTATTGCTTTGCTAAGTGTGTAGTATTTAGGTCTGATATCTTTGGAAGAGAATCAAAAATTGTTTGTTTTGTTACAGTTTTAAACTCTGGCTTCTTAAAATCAAATTTGGGATTTGATATGCGCCGACCTTTTCCAGTAGTGCCTTCTTTATATTTTTCTAAAAGATATTGATCATAAAGACCTACACTAATGTCTTGTAAAAATTTAGCAAAACCTTTAGTGATACCACAGTTGTGACATTTAAAAACAAAACTGTTTTTATATTCGAAAAAATATCCACGAGATTTATTTTTACTTTTTGAAGAATCTCCACAGTATGGGCATCTAAAATTATATAAGGATTTTTTCTTTTCGGTAAAATTTGTCAGTTGAGGTGAGACCAAACTAATGTATTTGGTGTCGATATAATTCATTGTATAAGAGGTGCCTTTACTCCATCTATAATACCATCATTCTTTTCAAGTGTCAAGATGTTTCCAAAGAAAGATGCTGATCCAATCACGATTAAAGCACTGGTGGCAATCCCCATGGTTATCCAACGAAATTTAGAAAGCTCAGCAACTTGTTTTTCCAATTCAATTAATTTATGTCTCACATCTCTAATCAATTCCATCAAAGCAAGATCTGCTTTGTCTGCTTGTTCTAACCTACTTTCATGTCTTTCTAATATAAGAGCAACAGAATTGTTTCCTTCACTAATTTTATCTACAGCTCTCTCAAGTTTGTCAAGCATTTCTTTCGAAAGATCTTCGTAGATTGAAAATTTTGCTTCTAAAACTGAGATATTTCTAGAAGTGGTGCCGAATCCTAACATGTTACCTCTTGTTTATACGTTGTACTGTGCGAATTGAAGAGCATTACTGTAAGTTTCTGGATTCATATTTAACAAAGCACAAAATTTAATTCTATTATCATCGTTAAGTCCTTCGTAAGCAGCTACAATTTTTTGAGCATCGAAGAAACTAATCTGAGCTGAGTTTCCATCTTGGAATCTTACCTGAGCAAATGAAACTTCTGGATTTCTGCCATAAGAACTACCTTCCTGAGCAATTTTATATGCTTGAGAAAAGACATCAATGTTTGCTCCTACTGTTGCAATGGCATTTGGATTTGATTCCGAAATAACATTACCACTTGGATCATAAGAGTTTTTTTGTGAAGTAACTTGTTTAGTAGCTGCTTGCTGTTTATCCGCTGCTTTTTTTCTAAAGTCAGTAAGACGTGCTTTAACAAGAGTTTCCATTTCTCCTTGCTTGTCTTGCATTTTTGCTTTAGCATCACTGCGTTTCTTCTGAAGCTCTTGTCTGCTCTTAAGAATCTTTTGTTGTTTAATTTGCTTTTGTGCTTTTTCAGTAGAAGTTTGTCCTTCTTCACTAATCACACTAGTAATTTCTTCTGCCATTTTTCCGTTCCTTTTTGTGCGGTTGGTTAAAATTCGTCTAACAAGTTTTCGAGCATTTTTTTTACGCCCATCAATTTTTACATCATCATTTTTTTTGTAGACTCGCTTTTTTTTAGTATTAACAAAGACAAAGGACGGTGGTAAAGCAAGACCACTTCCATCACCTGCTTTCATTTCATTTAAATTTGGTTGAGGTTCTTTAAACATTGCTCATCTATATCATTAGTATTTATTTCTGTGGGTAGTCTATCTAAGTAAACCATAAACGCTTTAACGATTTCCCAATACTTAGATTCTATTTTATAAAATAGTAATGGAGTTGCCGCATCATTGAATATATTATACAATACAATTATATGATTTAAAATTAAATGAGTTTTTAACTCTCCACCAATTTCATATCGTTTAAGTAATCTTTTAATATATTTGAATCTTTTTAAATCTTCTTCAAAATCATCATATGTAACCGAAGTTGGATTATTATAATTTTTTATAGCAAAGAATAACCAAGTGTCTTTATTCAACTCATTGATAATCATGATTATGCATATGTGATTGAAGCAGAATTAGAAATTACAGTAACTGCTCCACCAGCAGAAGTAATTCTCACACGGAATTTATAACCATCATACACTGCTTTGCTAGCAGCAGTAAGGGTGAGTGTGTCAGTAGTAGCAGTAGAGAATACTCCAGCATTAGTAATGTTTGTCCAAGTTGTAGCACTTGCTGCTTGACGCTGCCACTGATACTGTAGTGTTGCTTGCCCAGCAGCAGTAACCGCAAAGGTGCCTGTGAATGGAGTAGCAGCACCAGTAACATTAGCAGGTTGTGCTGAAATTGTAATTGGTGTTGGAGCAGAATCTGCAGCAACAGCATCATCTGCTTGATCACTAGCATTTGCTGCTGTTTGTGAAATAGCAACTAAACATTCTTGTCCTCTATAACGAAGAGTACCATCAGATTGCTCTACTGTAAAGTATGACCACCAACCAGGAGAATTAAATCCTCTTGCTCTATTAACTTCTAAGGAAGCTTCTGTATTATCTATAAAAATTAATTGTCTGTTTGCCGTATCCATACTTCCTAAAGTGGTATACCACTTTGGTTTATCGTTTTGGCTATCTGTTTTTCCCCATAGAGGCATGATGTCTCTCCCTGTTGTAGGTCTTATATCTAAGAGTATTTATAAAAAAAGGGATGCCGAAGCATCCCCTCAATATATGCTAGACGAATATCAAGGGGTAAAATCTTTTGCGCCTTTATCTTTCAGAAGTTTTTGACCCTGAATAATAAGAAGTGAAAGAATACCGTTTGCCTTGATTTTTGAATTCGCACCAAGTGCTTCAGAAACTGCAAATAATACAGTTGCTACAAGTGCTTGATTAGCAACTAACCATGCGATTGCGATAGACATAATAATCTCCGTTATGGGGTGGACCGATTCTATTTATTATTTCGATATCTTAACAACTTTTTTCTTTCTTTTCTTTCTTCTTTACGTTAGCTGGATCTTTATCATCTAACTCGGGCATCACTTCAATTTGTGCTTTTGCTTCTACAGCAAGCTCCCACATTTCCTTTACTGTTTTTTTGCTTCTTTTATTGCGAAGAATTGCAAAGTCATGAGCGTCTACCTTACCATTTTTGTTAGCATCAATCTTCTCTTGACCACCAGGCATATCTTTCTTTTCTTCAATCGTATCTCCTTCTGGTTCGTATCCAGATTTCACACAATTATTAACTTCTTTACCACCTTTACTTTTGGTGCCTTGCTTCTTATATCCTTTCCAGCATGTCTTAGATCCGTTATCATCAACGCCATCCATTTTAGTTTTTTCAATAATAATGGTTTCCCCATCAACTTCAATTTCATGATATTCTAAAATTTCAAATTCTTCTTTCCTATTTTTTTTAGAAGAATTGCAATCTGCATCTCCATGCATCGGGCATGAACTACCAGCACCAGTTTTATTGCAACATTTTTTATCGTCTTCGTTTATGCCATAAGACCACATGTCAGTCATATTAGCAATAGCTCTCTCCATTAATGTTTTGGAGTAATCATCGTGGTGAAGAGGTTTCATTTTTTAGGCTGCCTTTTATTCTTATTTATAAATGTCTTGATTGTATCTTGTGCTGTAGTTTCTTTTTTTTCTTCACACCCACAATGTTCTTTAATATCCTTCACCCAAGTTCTAAACATCTCGCCTTCTTCAGTGACAGCAATAACATAGTTAACTCCACGTCTATGAATCTTTCCTACTTGTCCGTTTGTGTTTTTAATAATATCGCCTTCAGCAAACATATTGCCGAGCATGTATGCTTTCTGTTTAGATATTTGTAATAATTCTTTGAGTGATTTCATACTGCCATTCCTAGTGCGTCTTGCATATTGTTGCCATAATTTTTACTTCTTAGTGCAATCCAGTTTTTATATTTACCAAAGTCAACTGCACTAACAAATGAGTATTCTAATTTTACTACGTCACCTTTAGTGTCTCTACTTGTCATAGCATATGCTACTTGATTTTTTGTAAGCACTTGGTCATAAAACATTTTATAAAAATTTAATTTAGTTTGTCCGTCTTTCTTTGAAGTTTCTACCAGCACTCTTTCGCATAGTAAAGCTAAATTATTTACAGCGAAAGGATACTTGCCATTATTTTTTTTAGCAGCTTCTTTCTGCGATAATGATATTGATTCAATCAATTTTTTTTTCTTGCTCCCTTCATCATAAATGTTAAGCGCCAGTAATGTTTTAACTTTAGTTAGTAAATCTAAATCTTTTAAAAAAATATTATCAAATGGTTCGTAATTTACTTTTAGTGTGCCCATTTTTTTATCTGTCTTTTTAAGTAAATCAATAAAATCAGAAATAGTAAATCCTTTCAAATCTAAAACTCTGTTTAAATCTTGTCTTACTGTAGATGATTTAGGTCCAGTTAAAAGACGAAGCAATCCTTTGATAGGATACATTGTTAATCTACCAGAATACTTTTTATCATAATTCAAAGCAGATGAAGCAATGGTATATTGACCAAGTTGTTTATTTTTTGTTACTGTTGATTTAATATTATTAAACCATTGTAATACTTCTCTTTCATTTACAAAAGCGGTTGTAAATTTAACTGTAGAAGTTGAAGATCCCCGCACTTTTGATTTGACGCTTATCCGCAATGGATGCTCCTTGTTACCATTCACTGCAACAAAATAATCTATCAATGCTTCGTTTGCTGCTGCTGGTATTTTAACTTCTATTGATTTGACTGTCTCATCATCTGACAATCCAAGTGTTTGTTTTAATTCTGTGACATTTGCTTTCAATAGCATACTTAATTTCAATGCAGATAATACTTCAAAAAATTCTGAAGATAAATCTGCCGCTATACCAACTTTATCTTTCAAAGATTTATTAGTATACGCATCAATAATAATATTCTTATAAGATTGTTTTAATGAATTGCTTTGTGATGGAAATTTATTGCCATCAACATAAGATATTATATTATCATACAACAATTCTGGAGTCAACCAAACATCAACAATTTTAGGTTCAACATCCTTTGGTTTAAGTGTGGCAAGTGCCTTAGCATTATTATCTTTCCCAGCATACTTAAGAGAAAAGTTTAAATTGATAGTTGAATACTTGGTAACTTTTTTCCCTTTCTTATCCAATCCAGGATAGCTGTGTAACATTTTAATAAACAAAGTAGGATTTTTGCCCCCATCTTCTGTCTTCAATTCCACGTTTGTAATACCAACTGCATTCTTCAAATCATTTCTTTTATTGATAAAGGAAATCATATGATTAATGAAATCTGCTCTCGGCGTTCTAAAATACAAATCACAATACTCTGGAATTCCATTATCACAAGTAATTTTATATTTCAAAGATGTTGATCTGCCACCTTCAAATTTTTTATTAATTTCTAATATAGGTGAGGAATCTGTTATACCGTCACCACCTTCAATTTCATATTCAAATCCTTTTACTTCTCCATAATGACTATTGAATGCATTAGCAGCAGCTACACGAATCATTCCATGAATACGCCTAAACTTTAATGCTACAATATCCATATCTATAAAATTAGAAACATCTCTTGTTTCTTTTCTTAAATTAAATTGTGACATTAGGACATTCCCCCCAACACTGCTTGATAATACATCGTCTTAAATTCACTATTATTTTTAACACTGCTTGACAATCCACTCTCAAAAGTTACCATATCTGCTTCAACGATTGCCTTTCTCATCTTGCTTGCAGACATACCAGATACATCATCGGCATCTGGATCACGCTCACCAGCACTTCTAATCTCAACAGTATTCATATTGTAATCTTTACCATTATATTGTTTGATAAATTGAAATGCGGTCACACGATCAGAACCAACTACAAAGATAGCATCGGTATATCCTTTATCTTCAAGCCACTTGAGAGCTTTGATAGCGTCACGAATAGCTTCATCTAAAATGATGTTATCCTTATGAGAAGGAAACATCTCTTTCATAAGATATACTTTTTGCTCTGCGGTCAAAGGATTCTTACCTTTCTTGTCAGTAGTATGACTAGGAAAAACAAAGTAGTCATTCCCAGCGGCAAACTCCTTGACTTTATTTATCAATAACTCATGTCCCGTCGTAGGAGGATTAAAACGACCAAAAGTAAACGCAGCAATCTTAGCACCAGAAGTAGTAGGAGGTTTCCAAGACTTCTCCAGCGTGAAGTTAGCACGAGAAAATTCCAAGCGATCAACAATTTTAATTGCTTGACCGTCAACAATCGCCACAAATCCTTCTGGTTTGGTAACTACAAAAGTATCACCACTACGCAGAAATACTTTAGTGTCACTCAGACCAGCAAGTTTATTGTTAATAAGATTTTTAGCGTTAGTAAATGAATTGTAGATAACAATGAATGCCTTAAACGACCGCTGATTTGCTCCAAGTAATTGAAGACCATTCGCTAGCTTTTCTCGGTATTCATTCTTAGATTTTTCAGACTTTAAATCATCTACTTTTTCAACGAGAGATTTTTTAAATGCCTTTTCAAATCCCTCCATAAAACGATTAACATTATTAATCTTCTTTCCTTCTTTGATGTAGCTGTTAGTAAACCGCTTCATCGTATATCCTATCGTAAACTGCTTAGTTGCTTCCTGTGCTACCAATTCAAGAAAAGGTTTAGCAGTATCAACATTACGATTTCCTACAGAGATAACAGATTTTAAGGTGCGCTCTTCAGCAGGAGTTAATCCAGAGTTAGCACTGATGTTATCCATCGTAGCAGATGCTAAAAACACATGACGAGTGGATTTCAGGTTTAACTGACTCACGCCAAATCCAGCATTCATATTATTGATAGGACCAGCTCCACTATAATAAGTATGAAACACTGCTCCAATCTTAGCAGAATTTACTGCCTTACCTAACTTGCTATCAGCAGGCCAAGCATAGGTTAGCGTGTTTGGCGTAGCAGTATGGTAACGCTCCCCATCAATAGTTTTACTTGCTACATCTTCATCAGTAAAAAGAAGGTCTCCCTGTATCACTCCTTTTATTTTAAGCTCTGGAAAATACTTTAAACATTGCTTAAGCTTCTTAGCAAGGTCAGGTATCTCTCCATGATTTTTTTCAATATCTTCGTCAGTGAAGTTTACCTTCGGTTCTTTCTTATTAAATACTGACTTGGTGCCTACAAAAAACTGTTTGGATTCTGGATCAATACCACAAACAATAGCAGGGGCGCCATCCCACTTGGTGGTAACGGTCACACGACCAGTAGGACGGCCACCAAGCTCGTCAATGAAATTCTGTATGAGGTCCTTAGAAGCTACATATCCGCTATAACCAAAATTGATTAACTCGTCTTCTAAGTGCTCTAGGTGTTTATTCTGTTGAGCCATCTACGAAAAAAGGGGTTGTCCTCTATTTAGGTTACCCCCATTATAGCATCAAATGTCTCCGTCTGCACGGTTTTCCGAACGGAATACGTCGAAAGCACCATCAGGATATCGTGCAGAAAGTTTTGTAACATTCGTTAATACCACTTCATTCAAATCAACCTCCAGTCCTAGCATCGCTTGAGTGAAATACCAATACACATCACCTAATTCTTTAAGTAAATGAATTCTATTTTCTTCTGTCAATTCTTTACCTTGAAAAACTAACTTCTTAATAATCTCAGTAAACTCTCCTGCTTCAGCAGACATCCCCACAGCAGCAGTCATAAGACGAGCAATAGGAACATCGCGTTCGTTTAGTTGCTGTATACGAGCAATCATTTCTTCGTTGCTTTTAGATGGATAACTTGTAGTGCTATCCACAAACTGAGTATACTTATCTAGATCGATTTGCTTTGTCATACAATAAATTCGGTAAACTTGCTAAATTTGTTTTTTGCTTTTGGTTGCTCTTCATATTCTTCATCATCAATAATAATCGAAGATGTATCAGCAACATCTACATTATACAACTTCATCTTGGATCTGTCAACTCCAATCAAAAATCTTTTATTGAAGGTAGGATCGTTATAACGATTTTTTAATTGTTTAACTAAAATGTGACCATTTTTTTCCAGATCCTCTGTAGAGATGAGAGCAAACATAAAGTCAGCAGTAGCTGGCAAGCCAAAAGATTCACTGGTATCAGTGAGATCGACATCGCTATTACCAAAACCACTCCTAGTGGTTTGTGTGGCAGTGACAATGGGCACGTTGTGTTCGACTGCCATTCCTCTAAGTTCTTCTGCAATCGCCTTGACATATGTGTATGAGTTTACAATAGCGCCTTTGTATCTAGACGAAGAGCAGATGTTTAAATAATCGATAAAAATAATATCAGGTTTAAATGATTTCTTTAATGACAATTCATTTAGTAATCCTTTAAAATGACCCGCATGAGCTGCAGCGGTTGGATATTCTTTAATGATAAGACGGCCTTGTGTTTTCTTACCAATTTCACGAATACGAGAAGTAAAGATACTTTCTGGTATATCACCAATATCTTTAATATTTACATTCAACAGATTAGCATCAATCCGCTCAGCAATTTTTTCTTCTGCCATTTCAAGAGTAATGTATAAAACATTTTTGCCTTGTTGTAAACAACTGGCAGCACAATGGCACATAAACAATGACTTACCAACACCAGTGCCAGCAAGCACAACGTTTAATGTTTTATTGGGAATACCACCCTTTGTGATAGAATTAAATTTTTCTAAATCAAAAGGTATTTTAGATTCTTTTAAATGATAAAATTCATATCTTTCTTCTGCATTTTGTACGTAGTCATGCCCTACATGTTCGTCGAAAGATACTGCCAGGGCCTCTTGGAGTATGGCGGGGATCGCATCTGGTGAAACTTTGCTATCGCCTCCATCTGCGATTTTGATAGACTCCAAGAGTGCGAGATAGATGGCTCTGTCTTTACACCACTTTTCTGTGGTGTCAAGCAACCAGTTGTGTTCGACTGGAGCATTGGTAAGACCTTGAATCGTCTTAACAGCATTTTGATATACTTCTTCATTTAAATCTTTCCTGCTTTCTAAATTAATAATAAGAACTTCTGCTGTTGGTAGCATCTCATAGTTATTCGCAAAATTCCAAACCTCTTCGTAAATTATCTTTTCGTGTATCTCATTGAAGTAATCTGGTTTTACAAAAGGAACAACCTTTCTATAAAACGGTTCGTTGCAGAGAAGATTACGCAGAATTGTTGTTTCGATTCTTTCACTCATTATTCACTACCATACAAAAACTCTTTCTTGGCACATTCATCTAATGCTTGTAAGATTTCTGGAGTGAAATATTTTTCAGGTTCTTTATAAATGACTGAAGGATATACATTAGCCTCACCAACTTTAATACGATTACCTACTCTCTCAAATACTCCATGCTTCTCACCCAACTCTAATAATCCATAATACTTATCAAGACCTCGTGAATCATAATATAACCTTGTTTCTATTAACGAGTTTTCTTTGGTGAAGCGTGACTTCTGTGCCTTGACTTTGATGATGTTACCGATAACTTCAGTGCCATCTTTCTCTTTCTTTTTAGAAAGGAAAAGAATACTAGAAGCAGAATACTTCAGACCACTGCCGCCGCCCATTTCTTTGGTTGGCACATAAGCACCGACTACTTCATATGTATGATTAGTAACAATCAGTGGAATCTCAGCTTGACCTAGTTTAAGTGATAGGATTCTAAAGATAGATTTGATAACCTGAGCACGAGTCATGTCACGAGTTTCTTTACCATCAGTAGCATCCTGCACTTCTTTGGTAGTTGACAGCATTCCCAAAGAGTCTAGCACAAAAAGCAATGGAGGTCTAGCCTCCTTCTTAAGTTTCATATACTGATCTACTACTTTGATACTCTGAGTGCGAAACTCTTGTACTGTGGTAACAGGCACCAACCCAACTCGTTTGATATCAATACCACGCTCAGACAACATATCTTTTTCAATAGCTGATTCTGATTCAAAATATATTACTTGCGCTTCTGGATTAGTATCAAGAAAGTTTTTAACAAGTGATAGAGCAAAGAATGTTTTACCTGTGCCTGATTCTCCTGCTAAAGCAGTAATTTTATTTGATGGTAACCCACCAAAGATACTTCCGCTAATAAGAGCATTCAGTATGTAACTGCCAGTGTCCACAAATGTTTTGCATACAATAGAATCTTCAACTATATTTGCGTGTTCATTATCTAACTCCTTAATAACAGATTGTAAAAAACTCATAATACCTCAACTAAAGAAACTTGTAAGCGAACCACGACGTTCGTATTGCCATCCAATACATTCTAGCACAGTTTTCAGTGGTTCGAGAAATGATTTTTCAAACTGTGTGGAGTAATCAACATACTTCTCCAAATTAAACTCATTAGGAAGTCTTTGAAAAAAAGCAATAGTATTTTCTCCAATAGGATTTGGCGTTTTTAAATACAAAAATTTAATTTTTTCTCCTTCTTGAATCAACGGATACTTGTGCTCTAAGTTTTTATTTTTTATATGATAGTTATACAGCAAAGCACCACGCACCTGAATAGGGCAACCTTTAGCATAGACACCATTATTTTTTTTATATTTTTGTAACCCATTACAACCACGAGGAAAAGCAATGTTGAGATAGTTCTGGTCTTTAGTGTCATCTTTGATGTTATCGATAAACTCAATCAACTCATCATTTGTTTTTGTAATGATAATTGTGTATGCTTGTATCAGCTTGTCTCTAAAGTAAGAAGGAGTGGAAGACCTTGCGGTTTCCATACCACAGATTTTCATCTTTGCTGCGTTATAACGCACACCTTCACTATCCCATACGTTAAGAACATAGCGTTTCTTGGCGGTCCAGAAACCACGCTCGGCAATATTCTCTCGCTTCATTGTCATCATCTGTGCGTAGGCGTTGAGGTATTCTGCCAATTCTTTGTAAGAATCTTCAATATACTTTTCAAGTTCCACAGCACAGATCTTATCAAGGAACGAGACAATGCCTTCAGGAGTTTTCTCTCTGCCTTTGTATATCTTGTCAACCAAAGGACCCAGATTAAGATACATAGAATCAGTGTCAGAAGCAATAACATAGTCAGCACCTTTTGTTTTTAGAATCTTATTCAGATAAGCATTCATCTTATTACCAATCCAGCGAATAGCAAGCTGACCTGATAGTGTGATTGCTTCAGCGATTTCAAGTTTGTAATAACGAAAGTGCTCGTTACCAATCGCGCCATAGGCAGAGTTGAGTTGAATCTTACGTGCCATCTGAATGTTGTTACAACGAGAAATCTCTTTCTTCAACTCAATCGTTGGTTTGTTTTCATACTGCTGTTTAGCAGCAAGCATCTTCTTTTTATAGATGGTGCGATCTTCGTATATCTTCTTCATCAGCTTGGGAAGAAACCCTTCGTGCTTGGTGGTGTAGTGCGTCCCGTTGGCACACAGGGTCTCCCCTGAGAGGTCTGAAGTATCAAACGCTTTATCCAGTAGCATATCCACGTTGACGCTACTGCGGTGAGGCAGCAGCGTCTCAGGAGAAAGATTATACTGCATAATCAAATGCGGATATAGAGAGTTAAGGTCAAACGAAACTACCCAGTCATACATACCAGGCACTGGTTCTTTAACGTAAGCACCAGCATACTGAGCGTTTTTTGAAGATTGATGTTTTGGTGGAATAGCAATCTTCATCTTATCAAGATAGATGTAGATAATATTATCCCACATACGCACCTGAGAATATACATCCTCATAATTTACCTTGGCATCATATGCCATAGTAAACGCAAGCTCAATCAACTTCATTTTATCTTCTAACTGATCTACAAGACGCACGTCAATTATATTATACTTAACAAACTTATCCCAATCTTTAGTATAGAATTCCTTAAAGGTATCAAACTCAGAGTGATCAAGTTTCTTAGCATCAAGTTCTACAGAAGCAATATGATCGAGACGATATGACTCTTGATTGGTATAAGTAAACTTCTTATACAACTCAAGATAATCTAAACAAGCAACACCTGTAATATCATACGCAAAGTTTTTACGCCCCTTGATATAAATTTCACGACCAGAAACTAATTTCCAAGGAGAAAGTAATTTCGTATGTTTTTCTCCAAGAATACGATTCATGCGATTGCAGATGTATGGAATATCAAATAGTTGTATATTCCAACCAGTTACAACATCAGGTGTATTTTCCTGCCACCATTTGAGAAAGCAAGAAAGAAGTTTTATTTCGTTGTCACAATGCATGTAATCAACTTGTTTATCTTCATTCGTAAAGCTTTTTGATCCCCAGACAACAATACGATTTGTAAAAGAATCACGTAAAGAAATAAGCAGAATCTCTTGATCTGCAGTTTCGATATTTGGAAATCCATTTTCAGCACCTGTTTCAATATCAAGTGTGAATACTCGGATTAAAGAAGAATCATATTTGATCTCATCACTTGGATATTTTTCATTTATATATTGATACAAATACCTAGTATTTCCATGAATTTCAAATTCTTCAACTCCTTCGTATTGATTAACAAATTGTCTGCAATCAGCAATAGTGCCAGGTTGTATACGACGTAGGTTTCTACCATCAAGACTTTTATAATCTGATTCTTTGTCTGAAGAAACAAAAAGAGAGGGATTAAACTCCTCTCTATACATTACATCTGTGCCGTTTTCCTGAGCACGAATTAAAATTTTATTGCCTACTTGCTCAATATTCTTATAAAATTTCATCAGTTTCTTCAGTCTCCTGTAGTTGCTCTGGTGGTATCACATCGATATATGCTTTTAACAATTCGGCATTAGGACTAAGAATAGTCAAAATATTATCCGAGATGAAAACAATTTCTCTTTGATCAGTATACCACGGCCAACGCTCAAGCGCAACTCTCTTTTGGCAAGGTTTGCCAATTATATCATCTGCAGGTAAATTTGCAATCCACCTTTCCTCGCCTTCATAAATGTAATCGGTGCTAACAACAAACGGATTAATTAACTTGCAATCAGGTAATCCAATTTCTACATCTAACTCTTCTACCTCAGCAATAATAGATTCATTACTCTTCAGTAATATCAACTTCGGATTCAACATTTTCTTCGCCTCCATATAATTCTTCACCAAATTTTTGCAAATAAACTTTTAACAGATCTTCTTCAACTTCTCCTAATGAGACAATATACTGATAAGGAATATGAAATTTATTGTCAGAAGAGAATGGATTCCACTTATTAAAGCTGACCGAATATTCGGTTGGGTTATCTTCTTTAGGATTCACAAAAAGAATATAAGGGCATTTAATAAGTAAGCAAAGATTTTTATCGGTTGTGCTATCTTTAACTTCAGATACACCAGCAATAATTCTTTCTCCAATGTTTGTAACTAAAATTCTAGGAATCATAATATTTTAAAGGGTGCTCTTATTATATCATAAAAAGAAAAGGGAGTCAAGGCTGGATTTTGCCAGCATCAACTCCAAGCGACAACGATAGAAAAGGGGTAGCCGTTATTATTTATTATAATACATTTCTTTTAGCATCCTATTTCTTCTACCAAAAATTGTTTTTTTGGTTTTCCAATATCGTAAATTGTTCTCTTCTGATGCTCTGGAATAATTTTTTCTAATGAAATTTTCAATAACCCATCAGCAAAATCTACAGAGGATACTCTAACATCATCACCAAGTTGCCAGGTATTTGAGAACGAGCGTTTGGAAAGTCCTTTATGTAAATATGTTCTTTCAGAATCTCGTTTCTCAACCCTAGAGGCAATTCGGAGAATGTTCTGTTCTGTAGATATTTCGATCTCCTCTGCTTTAAATCCAGCCAGAGCGATTTCAATTTCGTAATTAGCGGCATCGTTTTTGATGATGTTGTATGGTGGGTAGTTTGTGTTATGAGTTGACATTGAGTCAAGACGAGTGAATACACTATCTAATCCTATTCCAAATGGGGCGTATAGTTGCCAGGTAGTCGGATTCATAATTGTTCTCCTTTAATAAGCGAGTGTTAATAAGAGACCTCGAAAGCATCTCTTTCATATTATATATTGTTTTACATTGAAAATAACTGAGGCGGTATTCTCTACAAATCTATTCGGTTACTTCGGTCATCAGTATAGTATACCCTAAGTTACGATACCAATCTAAATAAAATTTTCCCCACGGAATAATAAACCACTCTGCTTTTTTAGCAGGAGTTAAGAATAAAACTTTAACCGTTTTCATCTGGTTTTTTTCTTCCGATATTATACTTGCTTTCTAAAGTCCATTCTTCTTTTTCTTTGAAAGCTAATACTTTTATTTGATTGAGTGGAGCAACATCACTAATAGCATCTGGAGTGATGAGCGTAACTAATCCCCAATCAGAGAGAAGTTGAATAATCCTATTTCTACGTTGAAGATCATTCACTGATAGGTTAGTATTTTTTCCATCAAGAGCAAACAACTCCTTGAAGTGAACAATATAATACTTGCCTTGCTTATGTAAGATATGACATGATTGGTAAATAATTTTTTCTTTACGAGAGGCAACTCCAATACGAGTAAGAGTCTCTCTCACCTTTAAGAAATCATCGGGTTCGTTAAGAGTTACTTCAATCATATCAGATTGATTCCATTTAACTTCCACATCAATAGTCATTTTTTTCCACCTTTATTTACTAAACGTTTAATATCTTCAAGTTGATCCTTAGATAGAATTCTTAATGCTTGTAAAGCTTTATCGGTATTATACCCATAATATTCTTTAACTACTTCAAGATTATCGATCAAAGCTTTTCTTTCCCAAGGACTAAAACGCTTCCTCGGATTGATACTATTTATCAGAAAGTCATACTGCATCTTCTTATCTAGATGAGGATACATATTCATCTCGTTTGAAAATAAAATAGTATCATGGAAAGCAGCAAGACACTTGTTGATAATAAAAGGTGGGTATGCTTTTTCTGATTCATTATCAATTATTATATTCTTCTTCGTCTGATTGACAGAAGTCAGATATTCGGATAGGCTTGGTGTTGGCATAGTTAGTAATCAAAAGTTCTGCGCGGTCTTTTTGCTCATTCATGTAGTCACCTACAGAACGCATAGTATAAGTCAAATCCCATTTAGTTTGAGTATAATCTTTATACCATTCATGTAAGGTGGGATTTGAGTTGTATGTAATCATCCACTTATCTTGTATATTACCTTGTGTCATATACGCATGAAACTCTTGATGATTAAATCCCTTGTGAAGAGCTCCCTTGTTACCATAGAGATTATCTTTGATATCATAAGGAGGGTCAAAAAACCAGAATGTATTTACTGGTGCTGGTGTCAGCATCATATCCCAGTAGTTATTGTTAGTAATCTTCCAATTCTGAATCAGTTTAGAATATCTTAAAAGTTTATTGATACCACTCATTGAGAAGTTACTGATGCTAGCTTGCTCGGAAAAAGATGACGATTCAGTCAGACCAGAAAAACTACACTTATTAATAATGTAGAAGGCAACAGCACGATAAAAATCTTCTGCCTCTGGATGATTGAGTTGATCCTTCATAAGAGTAAAAAGACCACGAGCGAGATCTGGTGTGCCGTAGTCTTCCTTGTATCTTTTAATACACTCACATAGCTCGTCTGCTTCATCACGCAGAATACACCAAAAAGTATATAAAGGATTATAAAGGTCGTTCACCCACACAGGGATATGTGGATGTTTTTTTGAGAATGCAAGAGCAACACTACCACCACCAAGAAAAGGCTCACGGTATTCAATGATATCTTTTGGAAATTTAGAAAGAAGATATTTAGCAGCACGAGATTTGCCGCCAGGATACCTTAAACAAGTTTTGAGTTGTTTTTTAGAACTCATTTAAACTTACACTCAACCATAATCTCAGTTAGACAAGCGAGAAGATTAATCTCTTGGTCAGCTACAAACGCAATCTGATACTGATACTTAGCAAGCACCAACACAGCAGGAGGAATAGAAGATCCTTCAATAACCTCAACTAGTGCATTATATATTTTACGAATAATAATATTTGGATCACTGTCCATATTGTTAACTACCCATTTTCGCACAGTAGTGAATTCTTTATTCTTCATTGCACGAATTAAATCATCTAAATTAATATCAGCGATGTCACAAAGCACGGCAGTGTCAAGTGATCCACCTGCTGAATGGCGCTGTGCCTCGTTTAGAAGGCGGCGCCAGTCTGGATAGTAACGCTGAATCAGTTTGACTACCACCTTGTCATCATAAGTCACACCAGAGGTGTCTAGGATGCCCTTAAGGCGGTCAAAGAACTGTGCCTGTAACTTCTGCTCCTCTCCCTTCTTAATACGAAAGTCAACGACTGTACACCGAGAATGAAGAGGCTCTACAATTTTGTTGATGAAGTTACAAGTAAAAATAAAACGGCAGTTGCTATGAAATTCTTCAATAAAAGCACGAAGAGATAACTGTACATCATGTGTAGTATTATCTGCTTCGTCGATAATAACAACTTTGTGTTTACCACCGCTCGTCATACTGATAGTCGAAGCAAACTGCTTGACACGAGTTCTAATAGTGTCAAGAAAACGACCTTCATCTGATCCGTTGATAACAATGTAACTCAAGTTAAGTTGTTGACACAATGCTTTAGCAACAGTAGTTTTACCAACACCAGGAGGACCAGAAAGCAGAAGATTAGAAATCTCTCCTTGCTCAATGAATCCAGTAAATACTTTCTTTAACGAAGTAGGGAGGATACAATCTTCAATAGTATGAGGACGATATTCCTCCACCCACAGGAAATTTTTCATCAAGGCTCCAAAGCAATATAGTAAGTCAAGTCAAAGTTAGTATGCTTCCATTCTGTAATTGAATGTTTAGATGCGCCCACGTTATAATCACCAGACATCAATCTAAGATTTTCTACTTTAAGATGAAGATTATGTTTTCCATCAAACTCACCGTTTACAGTAATATCATAAACATGTGAGGTATCATTTTCTAAATCTCTAACAGATAATAAAATTTCTTCATCTGTATCGATAACAAAATCAGGAAGTTTATATACGTTAGATGCTTTGTTGAGTGATAAAATATCGTTTGCTGTCAAAGAAAATGTAACATCAGATCCTGGATAATTTACCTTTTTATCAGGAGCAGTTTTCAGTGTAATTTCAGGATCACTGAAATAATATTTCACACGACTACGACCAGATTTAATAGTAAGATAATCTTCATTATCAAATACTAAACTTGGACTGTCAAATAAGGACAAGCCAGCAAGAAACTGACTAAGATCATAGATAGCAAAAGTTTGAGGAAAACTTTCTTCTACTGTTACAGAAGCAAGAATATTTTCTTCATTACTCATAGTGCGAAGAATGTTTCCTTCTTTAATCACAATCGAAGTATTAATTGTGCAGAAGTTTTTTAGAATGTCAATGGTAGTCTTGGAAAGTGCAACAGTACTCATAATTTAAATTCGGATAATCCATTATCGATTCGTGTGTAGTGCGAATCGAAGTGTAGTAACAGCATAGCATAATGTATGACTTTTAGCAAGTCTTTTTTGTTGTGCCCACTTTTTGCTCCATAACGTGAGCCATACTTAAGAATATTCGCCTGACAAAAATCTGGTGCTAGCTCTTTTGCTGCCATCAAATCAATTGTTTGAATATCTTTATATGCCTCGTTACTTCCACAGTAGTGACTGCTATATGTGCTAATTACATAATCCTCAATATCTTTTAAAATTTGTTCTTCATTATATTTCCAATTCATTATTCAGTAATCTCCTTAGTTAAAATAGTTTCTTCATCAATAGAAGCATCAATCTTAGAGTATAACTCTAGAAATGATTGTTTAGTTTCATCATCAAAACGAGCAACACAAACATCAATCGCTTTCTTACGCTTACCAAAAATACCAAAGGCACGAATGATATGAACTAAACGACGAGTAGAGATGACTTCATCAACTCCACCATCATAGAAAGTTTTGCGTATAATATCAGCCCAAGCAACTAGACGATCAACAAACTCAGCATCATAGCAATCAATTGATTCTGCTACTTTTTTAAGAATAGAAGTTTCAACTTTAGCATTGGGGTATGCTTGCTCGAAGGTTACAGGAAAACGCTCAAGGAAAGCTTCGTTAAGCATATTAGTGCCAATGAAACGACCGTCTTCACTACCCTTACCTTTCGTGTTAGCAGTAGCAACTATATTAAACCCAGCAGTAGGGTTTACATACTTACCAATCTTTTTCAGAAAGACACCTTTACCTTCTAAAACTGATTGAAGGCAAAGGATTTTATTAGATGCGAGATCCACCTCATCGAGAAGTAGGATTGCGCCACGCTCAAGGGCTTGGATGACGGGTCCATTGTGCCACACTGTCTCGCCATTAACAAGGCGGAAACCCCCAATAAGATCATCTTCATCAGTTTCAATAGTAATGTTTACACGAATCAACTCACGCTTCAAAGTAGCACACGCCTGCTCTACACTGAAAGTCTTACCGTTACCAGACAGACCAGTGATAAAAATAGGGTAGTATTGTTTGCTAGCAAGGATTTTTTTCACGTCTACAAAATTCCCAAACGGGACAAAAGTAGAGTCTTTAGCAGGAATAAGATTCATTTCTTCCCGAGCGGGATCAGACATAGTGGTCGCAGCAGGTTGGTTAAATACTTCTTCAAGTTTTTCCACAGCAGTTAGATGCCATAGACCACGTTGAATTTTAAATGATTCTAGTTTTTTTGTGAGTGTTTGGTATCCAATACCAATTTCCGTAGCATAGCCACGAAGGTCAGCAGTGGTAACCACCTGACCGAAACGGTCAATGAGTGGAGAGACTTCAAAGTTTTTCATGATGAGTTGTTTTGTATGTAGTTATTATAGAGGAAAAGAGATGGAAGCGCAACCCCTGATTGATTAGATTAACTGATGAGTGAAGCAAAGGAAGTCAGCATTTTCTTATTGACTCCTTTCTTGACAAGTGACTTTGTGAAAGCAGCACCGATTTGTCTATCGGTAGCATTCTCATCCACATCAAAATGACTAGAAGAAGAAAGACCATCAAGTGCCATCACGTATAAGGATTGATAACCCATATAATTAACTAGCTCAACAGATTTAGATTTTTTCCATTGTTTTTGGATTTCTTCATAAGGAGTTTTAGTTTTTCCGTCATTACACATATCAGAAAGGCGTCTACCATTGATAAGACGAATACCAATCAAATTAACATCTGGATGACGATCACGAATACATTCAAGAAAAACAGAAGTAGTCATATCTGCTTGATAGTATAAAGAATTAAAACGAGGATATATACGACCAGTCTTACGATCACGCAACATACAATCACTATCAATATAATTTTTACCAATCTTTACAGAAGATCCACGATTATATTCCATAAGATAATTAATGGATTGAGCTTCACCATCAGTTAAAATAACAACATTAGTTTTTTGGACTTTATTACGTTTCTGAAAGTCTGGAATAAGAGCAGTCAAAGCAATTATAGATTCGTTTAAAGGAGTGCCAGACAAGCTATAACCAGCTGGTTGATAGTAACTAGTATAACTAGAAGACAGACGCCAGAAGTTTTTAAGTTGTGCTTCTAGATCTTTACCATTACGATTATTACTTGAAACGATATTCAGAAGACGAAAGCTTTCTTCAATACTAACGTATCCAGAAACTTCTTTATGATGCTGGTGAGATTTAGAGCGTGTCATTGTAGTATAATCATATGATTTGTTATACCAGTAATCGTTAGTAAAGGCATAGATATCAAAAGGAATCTGGACCTTCTTACAAAACCAAGCAAGGTTAAGAAGTTGTTTAACAGTATCTTGTAAACAATTAGCCATAGACCCAGACCAGTCAAGAATAAAAATCAAACCGTGACTCTTACCATCAGGCACTATATTGATTTTTTTAAATACATCTTCATTCCATTTGTAAGTATGAAGTTTCTGAGTATCAAGAATACCAGTCTTCGAAGTGCTAGAGCGAGCATATTGATCTGCTGACTTACGCATCTCAAACTCTTTCACTAGATAATTTACCTCACGTTGAGATTCGCTACGAAAGGTTTGATAATCTCCATCAATAGTATTAAACAATTCAGCAGACTGCTCGCCATATGCTTCATTACAATCTTTCGTTACTTGTTTATTAGAAACAACAAACGTATTAATATCCAATGGTGGTAACTCAACATAATCAATTGTTTTAGATTGAGTAGAATTAAGTTGTCTTTGTTTTTCGGAAAATGCTCTATCAGTTTCAGATTCTAAATTCTCTGTGCCTCCCATATTACCACCAGTGCCAGAGATATCAGGATGATCGTAATCATTATTTTGATTTTCATTTTGATCGCGTATTGTTTCTTCATCTTGATTTTCGTTTGCCGCACCTTTGCTTGAAGTGTTATCGCTCTTACCTTGAGTAGATTCTTTATTTTCAGCATCAATTTTAATCTTTTCTTTTTCTTGCTCTTTAGTGTATATAAGAATCTGACGAGCAGCTTCTACTACCTGTGGAAAAGTTTCTGATTGAGAAACCATATCGACTAGTGATTTTTCTTTGTCATTGAATGGTATTAGCATACTAGCGTGAATACCTATCTTAAAATAAAGATTAATACGATCAATCAAAGCATAGGTATCCATAGCACGATCACCTATCTCAAAGAAATCTTGAGAATTTAACTCTTGATAAGCATCGTAGAAGTTACGAGCAAGACCAGGAAACTTACGCTTCATCATTTTTTCAATACGAGCATCCTCCACCACGTTGAGATAGGACTGTGGCACTTGATGGTCTTCACCATACTCATCTGGGGTATAGAGAGCGTGACCCACCTCATGACCCACCAGCATGTCGTATACGTTGGGTGATGCCACGTCCCACATAGGTAGAGTCAGCACACGATCTTTGATGTTAAACATAGCGGTCTCAACCTGCCTATGCTCCACGATTAGATTTTCGGTTGCCAGCAGTCGGGCTAGATTGCCCTTGACTTCCATATTCAGCATTGGTTTCTTTTGCGTTAAACCTACTATACGACAAAAGGGGTGCCGAAGCAACCCCTGATAAATTATTCGGATGTTTCTTCCGTGACGTATGAGAAATTCTTATGCTTATCAAATCGCAAGCAGCGATTGAATTTATCTGTCATATTATCACGATGAGAAATTACAAATACATTTGTCTTCTCATCAAAGGTTTGTAGAATCCAGCTTAAGTCACTGTTGCCAGATTGATCTAATGACCCATCAAAGATTTCATCTAAAATAAGGAGGTTAGTGTCAACGCTATTTTTAAGTTTAGCAACAGAGCGCCAAGTAAGCAACAAAGCGATATCAATACGAGCTTTCTCTCCTTCGCTGAAAGATTCATAACTAAATTCATCCCTATAACGTGATTTGATTATTTCTTCAAAGTTTTCGTTTAACATAAATGATGTAGAAAACTCCATCTTATCAAGATAATCATTGATAAGTTTATTCATTGTCGGTAAATATTTTTTGATGATTCTCGTTTTGATGCCCGAGTCTTTGAGGAGTTGCGATGCGGTGAGTAAACAATCTTTTTCTTCTTTTGTTTCTGAAACCGTTTCTTGGATTCGCTTGCCTTTTTCGTCGAGTGATTTAAGTATTGAAAACTGCTCCCGTTGATTGACATCCGAATCCCGCAGTTTTCCGATATCGTCGTCCAACTCCTCAATTCTTCTATGAAGTGATTTAATGTCATTCGTTAAGTGTTTATTTTTTTGATTGAGATCATTAATTTCATCAATCAAAAGAATAAAGGTATCTTCTTGACTTTGGAGATCGGAAAGTTGTTGTCCCAAATCAGACATAGCTTTCTCCACCTCAACAAGTTTATCCGAGAGAAGCGTGATCTTCTCCTGTTTAAAATGCTCCTCAATCGATTGCCCACATGTCGGGCACGAATCATTCTGCTGAAAGAATATTTTTTCTTTATTATATGACTTTTGCTTGGTTGTAATTTTGTTCTTGATCGAATCAACCTTAGAGATCGTTGCCTTAATTTTCTTTGTGTCTGAAACGGCAAATGTCTTTTTGTTGATTGTCTCGTCGTTGCTGATGATTTCGGTTTCATGATTTAATGCTTCAATTAGCAAAGTTTCCTTTCGTTTTTCTTTTTCTACAATATCTTCTTTATTCTTTTTTTCCAAGTCAATCATAAAATTTTTCTGCATATCAATTTTTTCTTTGATAAGCGATAGATTATATTCGTGATCTTTTAATTCATCATTAATAATTTTAAATTTTTCTTTTAAATTGACATTCATAGTCGAGAAGATTTGAATGTCAAGAATATCTTCGATGATTTCTCTGCGAGCTGACAAAGACAAACGCATGAAAGGAATAAAAGTTGATGAGCCCAGCACTACAATTTGAGTAAATGATTTATAATTCATTTTCAAAATAGTCTGCTCAAAGTGTTTCTGTTGATCTACAACAGAAGCGTCTTGATTTAGTGCTTCACCATTTTGATAAATTTCAAACTTTGCTGGTTTTATGCCACGCACCACTTTGTATTTATTATTACCAATATCAAATTCTAACTCAGTTACACAATCAGTCTGATTAATTGAATTAAGTAATTGAGGTTTGTTAATTTTTCTAAATGGTTTAGCAAACAAAGCAAAAGTGAGAGCATCTAAAATGGTGCTCTTACCAGCTCCATTTGCTCCCAGAATAATTGTGCTTTTTTCTTTTGTTAATTCAACTTCAGTAAATTGATTTCCTGTCGAGAGAAAGTTTTTCCATTTAATCGTCTTGAAAATTATCATGTATTTGTGGGAGGTATTATAAAATCGTTAGGAGTAACTATAGTGTAACAGTATCCTTTATTCTCGCATATTTTTGATGCAATGTCAATATCAGTTTCGTTAATTTCTAATTTTGGTAAGTTAGTAGTATTATCGTTATCAATAAGTAATCCCAAATATCGCTCAGCATCTTCTTCTTCTTCAAAGAATAAAATGACATGTTCTCCATCTTCCGATATCACAGAATAAACTCCTTCTGGATGATCCTGCAAGCAGATTAAAAACATTCATACTACCTCACAACTTTCAATATATAGTGTCTTCATCAGGTTTTTGAGTTTATCTTTATTGACGGTTAACTCCACTTCGTCAATGTATTCATTGAGAAGAGTTAATGTATCTTTAATCTCAAGGTTTTCATCAATATCTTCAGTAGTGTCATTGACTAAAGTTTCTATAATCTTTACATCATGAGGTTGTTGAGAAAAGATTGTATCAACAAATTTTTCAAATGCTAGATAATCTTTTTTACTATCTACTATAATCTTGACAAAAGAATTTTTACAGATACTGGTATCGAAGCTGAGATGAGAATCAGTAGAATCATTGTAATAGATTTTTTGGAAAATCTCATAAGGGTTCTTGACCCGCTTGAGTTTATTTGTTTTTGGTTCATAGAGATGAAATCCTCGCTCGTCTTTATAATCATTCCAAAACATCTGGTAAGGATTACCTAAGTAAGTGACATTACCTTTTGTTGATTTATGATGAAAGTGACCTGAGAATACTTGTTTGAATTTAGAGAAGATTTCTGGTTTCATACCACCTTCGTGTTTCATACCAGAATTTACTTCGAATCCATCTAGCTCTAAGTGACCCATTACAATCTCAGCACTGGTGTCTTCAAGATGCTTCATGGCATCATCATAGTTGTTTGAGTTGATCCAAGGCAACATTAGAATCTTAGTGCCGTCTATCATCACTGCTTCTGGCTCAGCATAAATTTCGATGTTGTTGAAATCTTTAAGTAGAAGCTCTGGTGAGTTAATCTCGTTTGTATTCTTGTAGTAGACACAATGATTACCAAGAATCATATGAACGAAGATACCCATATCTTCCAGACGCTCAAAGTAGTTACGACGCACACGATTCCATACACTGAAATCAATACCTTTACGATTGTCAAAGGTATCTCCTAAGTCAATGATTGTTTTGATGTTATGCTTTTCTAGCGTAGGAAAGAATACATCGTCATAAAACTTTTGAAAGTATTCCCAAAAAGCAATACTACCTTTTCTTCCGTCAAGATGCTGATCCGTTATAAGAGCAATCGTCATCGTTTAGATCTCATTTCAAGAGTTTCCTTAATGCTATTCATATCTGACGAGATACCATTATATCCTATCATATCACCAGTGTGGCTATCCATATGTAATACTTCATCAAACCCAGATCTTTCTAGTATCTTTGATTTGATCTCTAGTTGTTTCTTTTCTTTTGAAATACGGCGCAAGAAAGCAAAGTAAATAATTTGTGTAAAATAAGCAAAAGGATTAGTAGATTTTCCTGGATCAAAGTTATGAATATATTGAAGACAATTTTCAATGCCGTCACATATCATATCTTCTCTAAACATATAGTTTACAAAGTTTGGTTTGTATGATAGGTGAGTAGCAATTTTCAGAAAGCACTCTCCAATATAATGAGGTACTCTAGGCTTACCTTCCCAATTCTTTGATCTATCTTGTTTATCTGGATACCTGTCATTTTTTTCAAAGAAATCTTGCTCTACCATTTTACGATAGATCATTAAAGAATCTAAAAAATCTCTGTTGTTGACATAGTTTTCAGTTTTTCTTTTTGCCATTTAAATTAATTCTTTACCTATATTGTAACATGAAATCATGGATTTTGCAAGGGGCTTGACAGACCCAGAGAATTGCTGTATAATTAACGATGTGGAGTTTCAAAGGTGTTTAACTTCTATTATAAAGATCTTCAAGTACTCTACGGGCTTCTTTGATTGATGTTAAATATCCTTTTTGATCCTTAACATCGACTTTGGTAGAATAATCATTATCGTTTTCTTTTAACAAATATTTTATATAAAACTTTTCTATCTTAGAATCTAACTGAGTTATAGTGAGAATATGATCTTTTTTTATTATAAACAATTCATCATAGGTTGCCGATATCCAACTTTCAAAAGTAAATCCTTTTGCGTTTCCGCCTTTACTTCTTAAGTCTACAGTATTTACTTTACGAGGATTTTCAATTATTAGTACATCTTCATCTGCATCGTAAGAAACTTTTGCTACTATTTCTTCACCTGACATTAATTTTATTGATGCATAAAATTCTTCTTCCATGATTACCCTATGTTAATTTTTATAATTTCATACTTGAAGTTTTCTTCTTTATAAATGTTGATTCTTTCTTCTAAATGTTTTAACGTATAATTTTTATGAGGTTTTTCAGATATGTCATCAGCAATATCATAAAGAGTAGCTATCTCTTTTCCTTCTCCTTTACGTAATACTCTACCAATAGACTGTAAATTTCTTACTCTTGATTTTGATGGAGAAGCAAACACAATATTGTGTAATCTTTTAATATTAATTCCAGTGCTAAATGTACCGTAGGAAGCAATGATAATAGCGTCAGTTTCTTGCTCTGTAATACTTCTAATCCTTTCTCTTTCTTCTGTATCCACTCCACCATAAACAAAGAAAACTTTTCTTTCTTTACTTACGCTACTATTTATCTTCTCATATAAAGGCATTCCATGACGCTCAACATAATTAAATAAGACCAACGTGTTTCCTTTTAAATCTTTGACTAAATTTTTAATTAAATTATTACGTTTTTGATTATCTATTAAATAATCAATTTCTTCTTGGTAAGTAAAAAACATTTGTGATTCGTGTTTTAACAAAAGAATTTTAATTTGAAATTCAGATAAGTGTCCTTCTTTAATTAGCTTATCTGTTTTTGTAACTTGTGCGCAGGGACCAAACAATCCTTCAAGCACCCATTTATGTGTAGCAGATCCATCAAGCGTACCAGTAAAACCAAATCTATATTTTGCTTCATGTAGTTTTGTCATGATACTGATTAAAGATTTTGATTTAAATAAATGCGCTTCATCTCCTATCACACATTGAAAATCATCAAAATATCTTTTAGGAAATTTATAAATTGATTGCCATGTAGAAATAATTACTTCTTTATCTGTATTTTTGTCTTTACCACCATATACTTTTTTGCAATGCTCTTCTGCATCCCAACCATAATCCTCAAAGTCAGAATACATTTGCTCAACTAAAGATGTTGTTGGCACAATAATTAAAATACGTTTGTGATTAGCAATGTAATATCGCACCAAAGAATAAATCATTAATGACTTACCTGATGCTGTTGGTGATAACAAAAGTTTTCTATTGTGTTTTAAAGCTTCGTAAACAGCTTTATATTGATAATCTCTTGGTTTGTGTTTTACACAAATTTTATCCATAAAATATTTTACGCCTTCTAAAGATACCAACTCATCTTTTTCATCAACGCTACCATAAAATTTATTGTCTTCAAAAAGTAAATCGTAATTTTTAAAAGATGCCCATTCTCTTAGATGATCCGCCAGTCCACAATATAATTCTCCGTTACCAGGAGAATATAATCTTACTTTTCCATCCCACATTTTGTTTCTGTAGAGTGGCATAAATTTAGCGTTAGGAACATCAAACATAAAGTAGTCTGATAATTCCATGTGTATTCCAGGATCTGCAGAAATTTGTAAAAAGACTTCGTTTTTCTTTTTAACTACAATTTTATTCATTAGTTACCGTTGATGAATTTTTCCCATTCGATGGCATTTTTGATTTGGAAAGACCTGTTTGATATCATCTTAAGAATATTATCTAAGAAGAATAAAGCCTTACTAATAAACTCTATTTTTATTTCTATATTAATTAAATCTTCGTCTGCCTCTAGATAAACTTTCATTTTTTCTGAGGTCTTGATAGATTGCCCAAAAGGTTTTTCTTTGTATATCTCTGGGTCTGCTTCTCCTTGATAGTATTCTCGTTTCTCTTTTAACTTTATGCGATACTGAAATTCCAGTGCCGTTTTTTCTGTTGAGAAGTCTGTGTAGAAGTTTAAGTATTTGTTGTGCTGATAAGGAATGTCTAAAGAAATTTGTGCTAGGTCTGCTGAGTATTGTTTATTTTTAAATTCAAAGTCTATATGTGAGTCTGCTTGCCATTCTGATTTAACATGATTAAAAAGTGTTTTCAAATGATCAAATTTCATAATTTTATATTACGTTTATTTCTAATTTCAAAAGAAGTGTATTTAAATGATGCTTCGGCAGTAAAGTATTCTACGTCTGTGTCGGATACATCAAATCTAACATCAGATAAAGATATTGGAAAAAGATTTTCGTATGAAACATATGCAGCAATATTAAAATTACTTGTTGTGATTTCTAATCTTCCTCCAGAATACTCTGCTTCTGAATTACTATGCTCTTCGTATAATCCATTTTTCTTTATCCAGTTTTGAATAGTCATATAATTTTTTAATTCTTCATCAATAATAAATGTTAAATTTAAATCGCCTGTTTGTATTCCTCCAGCAGAAGCGATAGGGAAACTTCTAAACCTTGTTGGCACTTCAGTATACGGTAATGTTATATCAGGAATATTTGCTCGTTGACAGAAAAAATCTACGCCTACAAATAGATCTAATTCCATCTTAAATCCTACTGGAGCAAGAAAATTTCTATTTTTCGGTTGCTCTGAATACCACTTAGTCTGTCCCATAATCTTTTATTATTATTTATTCGCATAAAAAAAGACCCCCTTTCGGGAGTCTTTGAATTCAACAAACTGAATCAGTTGATGTTGATGATTTGTACTCTTCTGTAGTACTGGTTTGAATTTGCATTCATTGTCTCGCCTGTAGGAGCAGATCCAAAAGCACCGTCAACGGTAACGAATGGGTTAGCAACCATGCCATAGCGAGTCTTGAATCCGATCTTAGGCTGGAAGGTATCCTGACCGATACTACGCACCATCTGAAGGGGCACGTAAGGGCAGTAGAAGAGTCCAGCGTCATAAGGTGAGGTGCCTTTATAACCCATCACGTAGTAGTGCTTAGAGGCATTACTTTGAGTATATGAAGGACCACCGAATGGATCGATGTATACTTTAACACGACCGTTGAGTGTGCCAGCGAATACGTTTCCAGTGTCATCAACATTCATTGAAGTGCTGAGAGCAGGAGCGTAATCTAAAGCGCCAGTTAAGTTAAGAGCGGAAGCAACGTCTGCTGAGCAGATGATGAAGTTGCCCTTACCTCTACGTGTTTCTTGAGCGATAGCATTAGCATCGCGATCAATTTGGAATAGAAGACCTTTGAACTTCTCTGCCATCCAACGACCGTTGGAATCAACATCGAGATCAAATACACCAGGAGTTGCAACATTGTGCTGAGCACCTTTCTTAGCAACGAAATAAACGGTGCGAATAATTTCGCGGTTGATTTCGGCAAGAATCTCTGAAGAGAGAATGTTAGCAAGCTCTTGCTCAGCATCAAGACCATGAATAGCCTTGAGGTCTTGTGCAAGCTCTAGAGTGTATTCTGCCTTGAGTGCTCTTGATTTTGCAGTAACCGAAGTCTTTTCGATACTGAATGCCATCTCACGGAAGAGGGCGCCAGATTCGCCAAGTCCTTCAGACTGAGCACGAGTTAACTTAGATCCGAGCTCATATGTGCCAGGGCTAGAATCGTTAAGAACTGCAGGGTTGTTACCCTCCATGTCTCCGCCAGTGCCAGCCTGGTTACGCACACCGTAAGCGCCTTGGGAAGCATCTGATCCACCAGAGAAACCTGCATCAGGCTCGTTGTAGAATGCTTCTTCGCCTCCTTGATTCTCATACTTCGCTTTCATAGCGAAGATAAGTCCAGTAGGACCGCTCATTGGTTGTACGCCACAGATATCATATGCAACGAGGTTAGGCATTGCTCTGCGGATTAAGCTGATAAGCACAGGATCAAAACCAGCGATAGCGCCAGTGTTTGATGCAGCACCTGTCATATTTGTTGCGCCTGCAAAGTTTACGCCAACCTCATTGAGGATGCCGCGCTCTTCACGCATGAATTTTTCTTGATTTTCTAAAAGGACAGCGGTAACAGCTTTTCTGTGTCTATCAGCAATCTCTGAGACTCCTGAATGATTGAGAACAGGTGCCCACTTTTCCTGTAACATTTCTGCGTTAAACATTTTAAACTCCTATTGGATGTTTGGAAAAAATTGGGTTAATAATATTATTATTATTTATATTATCAGTGTTATGACCAGCGAGCAATGGCAGACATGTAGGACTGCATTGAAGGTGACAGGTCTTGACCTTCACCATCTACTGGGGTTTCGTCTACTATTTCTTTAGTAACAGATTTAGGGAAATATGATTCCTTAAGAGTTGAAAGTTTCTTAACAAAATTTTCTTCCGAAACAAACTCAATACCTTCTGCTAATGAAGCTAGTTTTTCTTTTTGTGTATCAGCAAGACCTTCAGAAATTTGATTTAAAATTACAGTTTTGCTAGATCCAGAAAGACGATTATGTAATTCAATATTGCGCTCAAGCTGTTCGGTCAGGCGCTCCTCCATTTCACAAAGTTCGGTATTCAATGATTCGACAACATCTATTTTGTCATCAGGAATATCGAGATAGTTATCTTCAAAAACTGATTTAAGACCTCTCATAAAGTTCTCAGCAATTTCTAGCTTGAGACCTGTATCGATGGCAACTACGTTTTCTTCTACCCAATTTTGAATAGCGTAGTTGAGGACTTCATCTACTTTTCCAGAAAGAGAAACTTTAATGGTTTCTACTTCTTCCGAAAGTCTGTTTGTGTATTGCTCTTGAATTGAATTTACTTGCTCAGCAATTTTTGATTTGACTGCAGCTTCAAAGATTGTTTTTGCTTTTTCTTTGAATGTCTCTGAAATTACTTCTCCTTCTACGAGAGCTTCGATGTCATCATCAGATGAATAATCGATTTCTTCCATACCAAATACTTTGGTATTATTAGGTCCACCTGGAATTTGATAACCTGATGATTTTAGAGAAGGCATTGGATCTTGATGAGTGTCACGAGTTACATGACCGTCAGCAACTTTTTTGTTGTGTGACGCTGCTTTAGCACCAGGATTATCTTCGCCTTCTGGTTTTTCAAAAGTAGATCCACCATCATCTTCTGTTGATTGACCAGGCACAACTGAAGTTGGCACTGTTGGCATTGGATCTTTTCCGTTTGAAGCATTAGCATTTACTGCTGTGCTTGATTGACCTGTTACTGGTTTCATGTAGCCACTAGCGGTGGCACTACCAGGTACAACAGAACTTCCAACTGATGGCATTGGATCACCAGTTTCAGCAATAAATTCCCCAAACTTTTCGTTTAACATATCGGACATCTTTGGCTTCCCCTATACAGGTATACGATTATTCTACAATTATTTATTAATTTTATAAATTAAACATAAAGTCTTCAAAGACTTTTAGTGATTTTTCTTCTATATTTTTCCTAGCAGATTCAGAAATATACTTCTTGTATTTAGCAACTTTTGCTTCTTTTAACAAACCGTTATCCCAAACCCATTCTTTTCCTTCCATAATTCCATTCACAAAGGCATCAGGTGCGGAAGGATCAGCCACAATATCAGCAGCAGTTGCTAGCATAAAATCATCACGCACATAACTAGCACCATTTCTTTCTTCCATGGATCCCATCCCTCTAGAAGAAACTCCTAACTTAACACCAGACTCCAAAAGAGATTTGGCAATACTTCCCATTGGTGTAGAAAGAATTTGCGCCTTACCAATAAAATTACTGCCTTCTGATTTAAGTGAAATAATTTTGTGAGAAACTCTATCTAAGTTTACTGTAGGACCATCTGGGTGACCTAATTCACCAAGAGCACGACCAGCAATAACATAATTCTCGTTATACCTACTTACTTCTCTCTCTAATATATCAAAAGGATATACACGACCGTTGCGGTTTTTAATATCTCCTTGAAGAAATACTCCTTCAATATAAAGATTTTTAACACCGTTTTTTTCTTCTACTAATACTTCTATATCTTCGATACTTTCTGTAATTAGTTTCATTCTTCGTTACCTTCTTCTGGAGTTTCGTTATCTAATTCTTCTCCAGCAGAAGCGAAGAAAGATTGTGCTAAAATTTCTTTGTAAGATTTCATAGCATCTGATGCTTTTGAATATAAATGATCGTTAATTTTATCCATTGCATCTAGTTTGTTTCCAGAAGCAATAGCATTAACAATATCAATAGTTTCCATGTGATTTAACCATTAAATAATTATTTATCTGAACTACTACTTACAGATGCTTTTGGTGCTGTGGGTGGTGGTGGCGGTGTTGCGGAAATTTCAAGTGCTTGAGCATTCATTTTATTAGTGTGTATTGGATCAGCAGTCATTCCACTTCCAATATCAAGTTTCATTTGTTTATCGATTTCTTCAAATTCTATATCCGATTGTCTTAGAATTTGCTTTCTTACATATTCAATAGAATAATATTTTCCAACAAAAGGATCTACTTTCATTAGAATGTCAAGACGAGTATTCATTAACTCTGCGTCTCTTAATTCAGAAAAATGATTATCAAAAAGAAAATCATACTGAATGTTTTCTTCCATATCTTCCCAGTCTTCTGGTGTGATAATTCCTTTTAAGATTAATTGTGTTCTAAGAACATCATGAAAAATAAAAGCAAATTTTTTGCGAAGTCTACCGACAAATTTATTAAACTTTAATTCATCCCGTAAAACTTCGGTGGTCTTACCAAGATTAAACCCTTTGTTGTCATCCGTAAGGCGGGAAGGTGGTAGGTTGAGTGAGTTGTAAAGCTTCTTTTTGAAATACTCAACATCCTTGAGTTCACCAAGATTTTGACCGCCTGGTAATGTAGTGATTTCAGTTCCTCTACCACCTTCACGGCGAGGTAACCAGAAATCTTCAAGCATTGACATATGCTTTTTATCATCACGGATTTCTCCTGTTTGTGCATCGTATACTAATTTATTACGATAACGATTCATTGTCTCTCGTAAGTATTGCTCTGCTTTTACTTTAGGTAAATTGCCGACATCAATATAAAAAATTCTTCTTTCTGGAGCACGAGACATTCTGTAGATAACCAAAGAATCTTCAATCATACGTATTTGATTGAGTGCTTTGATTGATTTGTGTAGATAACTAAGATTCATTTTTTTGTTTAAATCCATCAATCCACATGGAGCGAATGTAATGGAGTCAGCAGCAAATCTCATACCACCTTGCATTGGATCTGGTCCACCAGCAAAGCTAATAAATCCTTTTGGGTTGTAAAGGTAATATTCTACAAATTCTCCAAAGTCATAAGCATCAGCAGTTTGTGCTATATCTCCTCTGCTTAATAGTTGCTGACTATTTCTTTCTCTATCTTGTATTCTTTGTTTTACTTTTTTAATTTTTAGCGGATCAATAAATCTTAATTCAGTAATACCTGCTTTTGGATTTGCTAAATCTACTACTTTGTGATAATAAGATCTTCCATCAACATACCAACCACGAAATATTTCATGTCCTTTTTTATCAAAATTTAAAAGTTTTTTTACATAATTAAATTCTGTTCTAATTTTATTTTTAATTCCATCACCAACTTCTAAATTAGATAACTCAATAGAAACTGATGATTGATTTTCATTACTCACAATTGCTTCATTGACAATTTCATCTACCGCACTATCAACTTCTGGGTGCAATGCCATATCACGATAGCGCCTAATGAGATCAAACTCATTACGCGCTATTCCTTCTATGTCTACATAATGACCAAAATAACCACCAGCAACTGTAGCTACTCCATCATCTTGACTTGGTGGAATTGGGGATTGTCCTTTTGGTTTTGAAACAACCCCGTTAATCGAAAATCCAAATAGTTGACTCATTTTAAAACATTACTGATACACTATTTATTAGACAATTTTTCCGCCGCCCGTTACAGTTGTCCCTGTTCCGTTAACTGCTGTCCAATATTGAATTTGGAATTCAACAGTAAAGTCTTCAATTTGATCGTTACTATCATAAGCAAGATCAATTTGTGAAATATTAGTTGGGAAACAACTTTTAAATAAATATTCTCTTAATACAGCACCACCGTCTGAGGCTTCTCTTTCTAATTGTTTGACTATTAAATCTGCCATGTAACCAGTAGGACCATTATCTGGTTGAAAAGCAGCAGCAGTATTTCCTTCGTGTTTATTAATATTTTCCATCCATTTTTCAAATCCATGACGGATTGCAAAATTTCGATCATTAATAAATGTAGCAGTCCAAGTGTCAAATGTTCTATCTCCTGCAATTTTTACTGTTCTTCCTCTAAAAGGAACTTCGATAACACCTAAATTTGAAGCTGGAAGTGCAGCAGATTTGCAAAGCAAATTTGTAGTATCTAAACCTGCTCCTTCAGTGAGGCTTCCTGGATAAGCAAAACTTACTAGGAATAAGTTATTCTTAACTCCTTGTTTTACTGTGTTTAAAAATGTACTTACGCTACTAGTGATTGCCATTATTTTTTACCTTTTGTGATGATGTTTATAAATTTAAACTTGACCTGTTACTTCAGCAAATGAAGTTCCTGTTTTAGTAGCAACAAATGTAATAGTAATATAGTTAATTGATCTTGATGGTTTTACATAAATTTCAGCAACAAATTCATTTCTATCAATTACATCTGGTGTGTTGTTTGTATCATCACAAACAACCAAATAATCAGTAACACCACGTTTTGCTTGTACTTCAGTCATGTAAGTGTTGACAGTAGTAAAGAATGAATTTCTTGTGGTCTCATCGTTTAATTCAAACAATACTGTTTTTGCAACAGATCCAATTCTTCTTTCAAGCGCAAGGAATAAACGACGCACGTTAATTCTATCAAAAGCACTTGGAGTACCAAGAGCAGTTTTGTCACCAAACAACACAATTCCTTGACCAGGAAATGATGTGATTGGATTAATTCTGTTTTGATATAATTCGTCTCTATCAGTTTTAGATGGAGTGTATGCTAGTTTAATAGCATTTCTTAAATTTCCTCTTTGAAGTCCAGCTGGTGAAAACCAATCTTCAAGAGTTGCTGATGTTTGCACACACAATCCAGCAACATCTCCGTTACAAGGAATATAACGATATACATCATTGTAACGGTCGTAGATATACTTATATCCACTATCAAACACTGCGTATGAAGTGCTAGTTATATTACTGAAGTATGCAATGATTGCATCTTTTTGTGCAGAAGAATCTGACAAACTAACAAATGATCTATAAGGTGAGATGAAAGCAACACAGTCTTTTCTGTTTGCAGCAATTGAAATTGCCTTTAATGCTTTAGTTTTTGTTGCATCTCCTGGTGTTGCTCCGTAAGAAATACTACCACCACCAAGAATAAAATCGATTGTGATATCTTCAACATTTTCAAATTTTGCATATGCTGCTTCTAAAGCAGAAGTTGCTGCTTGATATCCGTCTGCTCCTCCATCTAAAGAGAAATCTAAATCACCTGCGGCAACCGTTTCGTCAGCAAAAACATATCTTGATCTTCTATTAATTACATTAGGATAAAAGTTTGTTTCTCCTTCTGTGTTTACTGCAGTTGCAACTCTAGAAGTAAATATAAAACTTTCTAATAATGTGCCTGGGGTACCTGTAATAACACCGCCTTCATCAACAACCACAACGTGGCAAGTATCTGTATCTGTTGGTCTTGCTGCAATAGAAGACCATTTAGAAATTCCATGATATGTTGCAGTCGCATAAGCGGTTGACGATACACTACCATCAATAATAGATACCTTAAGCGAACTGCCCCAAGTGCCAGCAGTGCGAGCAGCAAATTTATATGTTGTTGTTCCTTTCTGTGCTTCAAAATCAGAGAAAGAAGTAATTAGTGGAGCATTTGGAGCTTGTGTATCATAGTCAGTAACAGCATTTTTTAATGCTGAATCTGCTACTCTAACTACTTGAAGTTGTCCACCGTAACTTAAAAATGTTGATGCAACATACCAATCTTCAAAATTATTTGAATTTGGTCTGCCGAATGTATCGACTAATTGCTTTTCTGATGTTATTGAGGTAATTACATTTACTGGTCCTTTTTCAAAGACGCCAACAATAGCAGCAGTATTTGCTTGAGTAGCTACTGCTACTGAGTTAGTTAAATCACGTTCTCTTAATACAATTCCAGGTGATACTTGACCAGCCATATTTATCTCCCTATAGAAATCATTTTTGATCTACAAATATTTATTAAAAAGATGATTTCAAAACAGTAAAATTTGCACGAACTATGCACGAACATTACCAGTTAGGATATCTTTCTTCAGGAAGATACTGTCCATTTCGTAATGATATAATTCTTTGCGCTGCACATGACTTACATTCGTAAGAATATGAAGATGGTAAATGTCTTTTTAACTTACGAATAGGATAATAATCTGATAATAAATCTTTAACTTCCCTGCAAATACTACATTTTCTTTCTTTAAAAAGTAAATGTGATAAAGAAACTTGATCTTCTAAGTCCATCAGTAATTCATCATATATGATACGTCTGTAGCTACATCTCCGTATTCATCTAGATGCCAAACATCTCCATTTTCATCAACAAATTTAGATTCTAATTCTTCTAATCCATTCGAAACAAATCCAAATGGTGCCATATCTTGTTCTATTTGATTTGCTTGATCATCATATATTCTTTTCCTGACATCATTATCAGTCATTTCTTTGAAATACGGTTGCACTGCTAACCATGCAAATATAACTAAACACATTACTAAGTCATCATTGTGACCGTCATCTGCTTCAAAAGATTGATTTTTTTGAATGAATGTAGTTAACTCACTAATGATTTCGTAATCCGTGATTATTAACTTATCATCTTCAATCAAGGTTTTTAAATTAGAGCATCCAATTTTTTTAGTCACCTTAGACATCTTCAAACCTAGTTGAGATTTAGTGCCAGAGAATCCTTGACCTACAATCTGACCTGCTCTACCACGCATAGCGCACATTAATACATTTGGATATTCTAAATCGTAGTGAAGAATATTACCAACTTGTTCTCCAATGTCGTTTATCTCAATAAGAATATATGCTTTGTTATAATTGCGAGCAACTTGATCTATAATGTTAGGAAATAAAATTGGTTTAATTTCATTATTTCTATACTTAGCAACTATTTTCCAAGGCAAAGTAGTGATATCAAATACAACAAAAGCGGAGTAATCATTGCATGTACCACGAGATACATCAACTGTTATGATGTAATCTTTTTCTGCAATTACTTTTTCGTATACTTTAAGACCCTTACTATTATCTTGTATGGGATCTTCAAAAACCATAGACCGTAACTTAGCAGCAGATATAAGAGTATCAACTGACCCTAAAAATTCGCATTCGAATTCTTGAGTAAATTGACGAGCAGAAGTGTTTCTAATTGTTTCTTCTTTCCAAGCTGCATCTCTACCAGGCACTTGAGACCAGTGCACTTCCAGAGGCACGTAACCATTTTTGCCACGCTCTGCATCGTGCCATAACTTGTAAAACATATTCATACCCTGTGGGGTAGAAATAATAATAACTTTTGTGGTCTTACCAGATGAGATAGTAGGATACACAGAGCTAAAGAATTGCTCTGCAATATGATTTGGAATAAACGCAAACTCATCAAGAAAGATAATATTAAATGAGTTTCCTCTAACGGCGCTAGAAGATGTTGAAGCAGCAATAATTTTACTATTATTTTCTAACTGCATAGATCCTTTATTCCATTCTAAAACTCCCATTTGCATCCACTTAGGAAGATTCTCGTATGCTAGTTGCAAACGAGATAATAATTCTCTAGAAGTTTCTGCCTTGTTTGCTAGAATCGCAATCTTTACATTGTCATTAAACAATGCATAATGTAATAGATAAGAAATAACTGTAGTTGATTTTCCCGTTTGTCTAGGCAACTTTGCAATATTAAATCTATTATTATGAAAATTATCAATTAACTTTTCTTGAAAGTCATACAGTTTAAATGGTACAAGACCTTCATCAAGAGAAACAATTTTCATATATTCTCTAGCAAAATACACTGGATTATCTTTACATTTAATAAACTCTTGTATTTGTTTTTTTGTAAAGTTAATTGATGTGTTTGCTTTTTTTAAATTTGGATTACCCAAATAAACTGCGTCATTCATAATCTTTTAATTTCTCCATATCTCTTTCAAATGATTCTAATGCTTCGAATCTTTTTGCCCATCCATCACCAGTTGTAGTGCCTTTTGCTGGGTTAATACATTCATCTGAATTAACCATGTCACATACCAATGATGCTAATTCTGTTTCATTGCCAAGTTTACCAGTGCCAGACCAATAATGTTGACCTCCCATCCAGCAAGCACCACATTTAGAGCATTGTTTAGTGTTCATATTATTTAATGTAAGCTTCTGATAAAGCCCAGTATATTGATGTAAAAATAATTGCGTATAAAGAAATCGCAGTAATTAATATATTAGTCATATTAACAATTCCATGGAAGTTTCGTATGCGTTGAGATGCTCTCGTAACTCAGTAAAAGTTTTCATCCCTGATAAGAAACAGCGACAGCTCTTACATCATCATTAGAAGCAAATATTTTTTGTGTTGGTAATTTACGAATAACCAATGTCTCTGCTGGAGACATGCTAAATGTTGCTACTGTTGTTGGAGAAGCTTCGCCATCAGTGATAGTAACTAAGTGAGCTGTATTACCTTGAGCATCGTGCATTAAACGAACTTCTGTTGCTCCGCCTACAGTAATCGCAGTGCCAGCAGATGTTGGAAGAGCTACTTCCGTTCCTAAAATTTTAAGTCTCATATGATATACCTTTTATGTTATATTTATTCTTCTACCTTTCCTCGCTTCAGCATTTGTTGAAGGTCTGCTGTGCTTCCTAGAAAAATTGCATTGTTAGTTACAGAAGTTGGACTTTTTTTAGATTCATCTTTGTTTAAATTTTTCATCTTCTGTTGTAGATCGATTAATTTATCAGCTATGTCTGATACTTGCTTTATAGCGTTTACAGCAACCTCATACGCTCTTGGGTGCCCTGATTCTTGTGCAACCTCCAATGCGCCTTGCACCGCTTCCTGACCCTTGCTGAGAAGGTTATACAACTCTCCTCTTGTATAATTATAATCTTTTTCTATATCATGGTTTTCTGTAGTGATGGGTATAATTTTTTCATCTAATTTTGCTGTTTCTATATCAAAGATCTCTTCCATGTTATTATTAAATTTACTCATAACAATGTTATACCCTCATTAAATCCAAAGTCATCATCTGGAGTAAGCAATAAAGTATCAGTATTGTTTATTGTGCCATCATTATTAATATCTGTTAATGCTTCTGGCTCTACTGTATATCTTATAGATCGTTTATGTACTGCTAAATTACCAAGTGAAGTATCAACAATTGCTTTGCGAATAATATCAGCATTAACAACTGGACCGTAAAGATAACTTTTTGCTGTAAATTCTAAAGTGTATACTATGCTTCGTCTTACTAAAAAGTCGTCTTCATATTCATCATCATAATTAATAGAATTTAATACATAAGCAATATCTCTACTTTCATCCATTTCTGGAATCATCTCAATACTGATATTAAAAGATGGTTGAAAGTATGGTAAAATTTGTTCTATAATTTGTAAAGCATCGTCTTGTGATTTTGATATAATGCCTAACTGAAATCCAATATTATAAGGCACTGGCATATATTGTGTTTTTACTCCAGTGCTAGATCCAGATTCTTTTAAATATTTTAAAATTGGACTTGTTTTTCTAGATGGATCATAATTTATTGAAGTCATTTCAAAAGAAATTCTTGGTAATGTAATACCAACTTTACGACCTACATCTGCATTTTGCTCTAATCTAGCAAGATATTTATTTTTTGGACCATAAGCAATAGCAACTTTTTGACGCTCTATTTCCACACCAGATTGTGGATCTCTTTTAATTATTTGAATATTATTAAACAGTGTGCCAAATCCAACAACTGTTTTTTTAATGCATGAATGATAAAAATGATTACCTAACATTAGAATGATCCTCCGATATCTCCAAATTCACCAAACGGATTTCCTTCCTCGAAATCAATGAGATCGTCTGCCGAATCTTCAAAGTATTTATTTTGTGCAAAATCATTGTTTTCTAATTCTATATCGATTGTAGAGAAACTATCAACGACATGTGTAGCACCACTGGTTTGTCCGATCAAACTCACATTGGGTGCTAGATTACCATTTATATATGTTAGTTTCAATAACCGTTGTGCTGGTTCCCAATCAGCAACAGTAGCTGTTACTGTAACAGGAGTAAGCGAATTTGGTGGTGTATATGTTTGATTAACTTTTTCTTGTATGTTGTAATTGCCTGTACCATTAACTTTTAAATATACTGGGAATAGATATGCATCTTGATTACTTTTACTAATGCTATCAAGATTTGCATTTCCTGTTTCAAATATTGCGTTACCTGCTTCATAAATTTCAGCTGTCATCGTAAAATAATAAATTTTTCCTAACTGGTAGAATGGTGATTCTCTTTCTACAAATTTGATTTCATAAAAATCATCAGTTAAAGAATAATAAATTAAATCTCCTTCATTTGGTCTTGGTGGCACTTTCAAAGTAATTGATTTACTTACTACATCTTCCCAACGACGTTGTGAAACAATAAACGTAATCTCATCTGTAACTCGTAAACCAAACTTAGAAATAAATTCTGATTGTGCACCAAAACCTTCTACGTTTACAAGATACATTTCAATTAAATATGCTTCTTTAAATCGAGACATCACTACGTCTCCTAAAGATCTATCAATGAGCATTTGGCGAGGAATATAAAAAACCTCAGCACCAAATAATTTTAATTGCTCATCAACTAAATCTTGTATTAAAGTTTGCTCTGGAGATATTCCACCGTGTTGTGGAAAATATACACTTTTTGCCATATTAACCTGTCAAAAAGTTTGGTGGTAATTCATATTCCGATTGCATTTTGTTTTCAATATCAGCAATTTCCGCTTTTCCTTCTTCGTATAATTTTTCTCCATTAAGAGAAACTCCACCAGGAAGTTGCACTCCATTAAATTTGATAAGGTTTTGCCCCCATTGTTTTTTAATTTGTGCAGAAATATAACGTTTTAAAAAACTATCATTAAATATTTTTACATAATCATTTGGGTTGAGTGCTCGATAACATTCAACAACAATGATTCTATCTTTGGTGATAGTTTTAGGCTCGTAATCAATATACAAACGATTTTGACGTTTGGTATATCGTAACTGAATCATAGACCCAGTATTTAAAACCATATCCAATGTTTCTAGATATGATTTTGTCATGTAATAGTTTAAAATATCAAGAGATCCAAATGCATAAAGATCATTAAGAAACATTTGATATTCTATACCAAATAAATCACCACGAATAGAAGAAGAAACAAACGAGAATAATCTTTCTACTCCAATAATGTGATCTGGCACCTCTAAGTAATTATTACGCTCTTCCCATGTGTCACCATTTGAAGAAGTGGTGATAGCATTACTTGTTTGAAATCTTGTTACATCTGCTTCAGTGAATTTATGTTTAAGAAACATTTTTTCAACACCATCAGAATGTCGCTCATTAAAATACTGTAAAGACATATCAATAAGATCTTCAATCTGATCTTCGTCAACGTTAATTTCCAGAACAGGAGCTCCCAATCTACGAAGACAGTATTCTTTCAACTCTTCTCTTGTAGCTGGTTGAGACTTGGACATGAATACAAAAAAACCCTTCTTATGTATTTATAAGAAGGGTTTTAAATTAATTATGAATATTATTTTTCAAATATTCATAAACAGTGGGACAATCTTCTGCTTCTCGCTTCCATTGTCTTTGCTCTTTATTCCATATAGGAATTAATTCATCTGTTATTTTTTTATAATCTACGTGCTTATTATAATGTGACCATTGTGCAATTACTGATTCATCAATAGTATCATATCTCATCCCATGAGCTAAACAATGGATTCCTGCAGTATTATTAAAATCGCTAACATCAAATTTTTTAGATGACATATCCGCAAATCCTTCTACCATTGAAGGTACTAAATCAACCATAGATGGAGAAAAACTTTTACTAGTGACATCATTCCAATATTCAGTATCGTTTCTTGCACTTAATGCGTAATGTAAAGCAACAAATTCAGCAAAAGTTCTGAAAAATCTTTTTGTGCCAGTATTATAACTATCAATATCCCATTGAGAAATAATTTCTCTGTTTAAATATTTTACTAATTTTAATAAAAATTCGTGTATTGTAAGAAGACCATTACTTTCTAATGGTTCTATAAATCCACATGCTAATCCAATAGAAACTACATTTTTTTCCCATGGTCTATCATGAATACCAATTCTCATTTCAATATCTTTAAAGTTTAAATCATCAGTAATTCTATTGGCATCAACAATTGTCATCTTAGTTTTAAGATGATTTTTAAATTGATTTAAGGCATCTTCTTTAGAAATATATTTGTCGCTATAAACATATCCTGTACCAATTCTGGTAAATAGTGGAATATTCCAAACCCAACCATTATCAATTGCTGTGCAATTTGTATATGGTTCCATTTCTTCTTCTGGATTTATATAAGGCACCTGAGTTGCCCATGCTCTATTATTTGGAATAATATCATTATATGAAGTGAAAGGAACTTTTAAAGCATCGCCCAAAAGCATACTTTTCCATCCAGTGCAATCAACAAATAAATCAGCGGTGATTACATCTCCGCTATCAAGAATAACTTCTTTTACCCCACTATCATCAGTAACAACGTTTTTAACTGTTGCTTTAATATGTTTTACTCCTCTGGGTAAAGCATAATTATCTCGTAGCCAAATTGAAAATTTAACAGAATCAAAGTGATATGCTACGTCATTGTCAAATCTAAATGCTCCAAATTCTCCACCTTCATTTTGACTAATTTTATTATTTTCTATCAAAGCCATTGCAGGAAAAAATGTTCTACAATAATCTTGTACTCGAGTATCAGGATAATAATGTTTTTTTAAATCCCAATCTCGCAATCCAAGAAAATTTTTATCAGTGAAATGTGGAGTACCAAATGGATAATGAAATCCTCCTGAATTTTTTTTATAAAAATCTGTAAATTTAATACTTAATTTATATGAGGCATCAGTGTGCTTCATAAAATCTTTTTCGTCAATTCCTAAAGAAGATGTCCATGCTCTAATAAATCCTAGAGTACTTTCTCCAACTCCAACTGTTGGAATATCGGGACTTTCTATAACCGTAATATCTTTATTTGGAAAGAATCTAACTAATGTTGATGCGCTCATCCATCCTGCAGATCCTCCTCCAATAATAACAATTTTATCTGATTTCCAAGCCATATTTTTCTCCAGAATAATGATGAAGTTATATTAATAATTTATACGATTAAAAATAGTTAATATTTAAAACGTATTTACATTGTGCATTATTTAATGCTTTACTACGTTAAAATTTAAAATGCACCTATGTGATGTCTGGGGTATTCCAGCTGCGTGATAGTGATGACCGTCAAAGACTACAACTCTTCCTTTTTTAGGAGTTACCTTTTCCAAGATATCTTCTTTTCTATAATTTCGGTCAAGAAAAGAAGGTTGCTCGTCACCATATTTTTTATTTAGAATGATAGTATCGCCGTCAGAATCATTTACATAATATAAAAATACCATATGATTTCTAAAAACATCTACATGAAAAACATCATTATCATATTCACAAGTAGAAGCTGGTTGCAAAAATGCTCTTGCTTGTAGAATAGCATCAAAATTTACATTTGATTTATCAGAAATTTCGAATACTAATGGTAATAGAAAATCTACATGTTTGCTGTGATGTTTAAAATTGTATATTATTTGATGTGATAATCCAACTTGTTTTGTTTTATTATCTCCAGAAACGTTGGTATTGAAATTCCAATAACAATCATCACTAAAAAAAATTGCTTCTATGTTATTTCGATACCTAGACGAGATTACATTATCTATTATTTTAATCATATAAAATGTAGTATGTATAATTAAATTATATCACATCTGTTGATTTTTGTCAATTATTCGGGAATCCTAGATGCGACGGCATCTGCTCGTAGTAAAACAATACAAACACCACTGCCGCCAGCAGATGCCGATCCATCACCACTTCCGTGACCAGATCCACCTCCACCTCCTCCTGTATTATTACCACCTGCACCACCTTTGCCACCCTCACCTGATCCATCACCGCCGCCGCCAAGTCCTCCTGTTCCGCCTGCATTCCAAGCATTACCATTATGACCGCCGCCGCCGCCGCCGCCACCCCAATGAGTATTTAAAAACGGTGAATAATATCCCATTCCACCGTCTGCATTTGCTTTAGAATGAGTACCACCCGATGCAGTTCCATTACTAATATGTCCGTGCCCTCCTGCTCCTCCACCACCGCCAGATGCATGAGCGCCATATACTATATTACCTGCACCTCCCGCATGTCCTAAGTTATAATATGCTCCAGGATTAGATTGTCCAGGTTGATTAGATCCACCTCCAGCAGTATGTCCGCTGTTAGGAGCACCAGAAGAAGGACCTCCACCTCCTCCAGAACCACCAGCGTTGGCACCTTGACTTGAGTTAGTTCCGTCGCCACCACCACCACCTAGAGCAGTCCAGATACCAAATGTAGAATTACCTCCATTATTACCAGGACCTCCATAGGATGTGCCCGCACTACCTCCAGGACCAACAATACCATTAATACTTTGATTTGCTGTAAAAGAATAATTTCCTATTACAACTCCACCACCGCCACCACCGCCAGCATGAGCTGCAGCAGATTGACCACCTCCACCAACTAAAATGATCCTGGCTGTGCCATTAACATCTGGAGCAGTAAATGTGAAAGATGATGCAGATGTAAAATCTTTTCTATAAGTAGCATTTCCTCCACTGCCACTAACTAAACTAAAACCATTATTTGAAAAATATGTGTTTGAAATTAGTTGTCCAATCGATTCTCCAGCATGTAATTTAATAGCAACCAATCCAACAGATCCAGATCCACCAGATCCAGAAGTGTGACCACCTCCGCCACCCCCAGAACCATGAGAAGTTGCTTGATCTGCTGATACATTTTCAGTTCTTCCATGTCCACCACCACCAGATCCACCTGGCATGGCAACGTTAAGTTGTCCACTGTAAGCACCTCCACCTCCACCGCCAGCAATACCTCTACCCAATAAGAAAGTACCTGCTCCACCTTGACCATTTCTACCACCAGTAATAGAAAGATCTCCAGCACGTCCAGCACCACCACCACCGCCAGCACCATGGCCATTCTGTCCATGTCCCCCACCATGGCCAAGTGTACGCATACCACTATAAGAAGGTTGAGTCGAAACACTCATTCTCTCACTCTGCCCACATTGACTACTTGCGTGATGTCCTCCACCACCTCCAGATCCACCGTCTACAGAAGTACATCTCCACCGACCGCCACCACCACCCTTAGCAACAAAAGTACCAAATTGACTATCTGCTCCTTGCTCTCCATCATTACTACCATTACCATCCCGCTGGCCACCTCTACCTCTATCTCCAACTACAACTGCAGTTGATCCTGCCGCTGTTAAATTAATTTTTCCATATACTACTCCACCTGCTCCCCCACCACCTGCATGATATGCTCCGCCACCTGCACCGCCACCAACAATTAAAACATATGCTTCAGTTGCTGTCGGTGGGTGTTGATATGTATATGATCCAGGAGTAGAATATACTTTTTCCCATTCTGAATTTACCGATCCACTAATTCCAGAAATCAAATTGTATCCGTTAACTGAAAAATATTCAGATGGAATTCCACCACCTCCCGATTTTAATTTACCAAAAGCTCTTCCGCTCGTAAAACTTCCAATTATAGGGCTCATTTTTTTATTTCTCCGTATAGTAGTTATATTGAATGTTTATTAACCAAAAGTGGATTTTGATCCAATCACAGTGTAACTAGGTGTGGCAGTTGTACTTGTGTTGATAATTGTAAAATTCCAAACATCTGATCTACTAGCAGTGCCTGTTGGTTGCAGAGCATCGCTCCATTTACAAGTAATCGATGCTCCATTTACACCAACCGCAGTAGAAATGTTATATGCAGTGCCACCTTGGGTAAAGACAATTGCAACAGAATGTGATTTAGAAGCATCAGTTGGAATGTTAGTTAGTGCTACAGTAATATTTCCACCAACTGAAGGATGATAGAAAATAGCAGCATCATTATAACTATATGTTTGAGTGCCACTCTGACTAGCAGCTCTAATCTCAGTTTTTTCTGTTACAGACGCAATCTTAGAATTACCTGTTACATTTAATGTAGATAAAGTGCCAATACTTGTAAGTGATGAATTAAGAATACCAGATCCAAGTGTTGAAGATGATAATACAGAGGTGCCGCTAATTTCTAACGTACCTCCTATATTTAATCCAGCGTTTGGTAGATTCCATTTGCTGTTTGCATTATCAAATTTGAAACTTAAGTTGCTTGATCCAAGTTGTAATCCAGAATCATTTGCTGTAGAAGCATTTGTTGCTCCACTTGCAACAATAATTATTTTATCTGTAATTGATAAATCAGTTGAATTAATAGTAGTTGTCGTGCCAGCAACAGTTAAACTACCACCAGCGGTAACATTTCCATCTTTGTCAACAAAGAATTTACTTGTGCCACCAACTTTAGCGTCAATTAATGTAGTGCCAGCACCTGATAGTGTGTTAGTTGCATCAATTAATAATGCTTGAGTGCTAGAAGCAGTATTCCAAGTTGGTCTAATATTAAATTCACCAACAATATTAAGATCAGAAACTACTTTTTGTTTTCTTTCTATGTTAATGGTTCCTGTGGCAGGAGACAAAGCACTACCAGACATGGTATATGTAATTGTCTTAGCACCAACATTGATTGCCGTTACTGTAAACGTTCCATTATAATTTGCTTGAGCTGCTCCTGATATTACAACAATATCGCCTTGGTAAATATTGTGCGTAGCAAAAGTAGTTAATGTGGCGGTAGTGCCAACTGATGCTGCTGTAGCAACAGATAGATTTGGAGCAAGTCTTGAGATACCACTACCAGTTTGATTGTCTACATAAGTTTTAACAGCAAGCTGAGTTGGCACCGCAGAATCTCTAGAGAAATCAGCGCCTAACAGTATGTCAGAAGAAAATTCATTAATAGAAACTCCCAACTCAGCACCTAATGTGCCAAGACGTAATGAAGACAAACCGCTTAAGTTAAAAGCAGTAGCATCAAGTGTTGCAGTACCTGTTGCCTGCTCAACGGTAAAGAATTCACCAACTCGGAAGTTACCATCTTGGTCAGATGAAACATAATAACATCTTCCAGGGAAATTTTCTACAACTTCATTATTTTGTATTGGCGTATTTATTGGTGTGCCAGGCCAATTAGTAGTAGATTTACCACCAGTGCCTATTTGCAAGAAGTCATGACCTGTCATACGCACTTGTGAATAGCGCAAACGAATTTCTACTCCTTGACCATTATTAGTAATAATATTTTTTGGTTGAGAGAAAATAATTGTTGCTCTACCAACCAGTGGTGTATTTACCGAAGTAACACGGAAAAATTCATTATCAATTTTTACAATGTCGTTAGCATCAAATCCTGAGATTGAGAATAACGGAGCATCTAATGTTGCCGTATCAACGTCACCTCGTAAAGTAGTGCTGTTTGAAGTTTTTGTTACATAGAAAATTATGCTACCGTCAACGTGCTGCGCTGCAGCAGTTCCTTGTTGAGCTCTTGTAATAGTAATACTTGATGCCCCAACAGCAGTAATATTACATAATTCATTATCAATAAGTAAAAAGTTATTTGCTCCAGCAGATGCGGCAGCAAGAAAATTTGGACCAGTTTCATCATCAAATGAAACTTCAGTATCGCCACCAGCGAGACCAGAAGTACCAACTTTGTTTAAAACACCAGTTTGAGAAGAAACATTATAAAGATCTACTGCTGCACCACCAGAATGTAATGAGGGAGTGCTTCCTCCAGTTTTATTAGATCTATAAACCTTAGAATCAGTAAGTCTAGCATCTCCACTTGCAATTGTAATGTCACTTCCAGTATTAGAATAAGTAAATGTATTACCAGTAGTAACGGTTACAGTAGTTCTTTGTAAAACTCCACCAAGAATTCCTTTTATAATTCCGTTATCTGATGCATCATATCCAGTAGCAAATTGTCTAGCAGTAGCAACAGCAGATGCAATAGTAACAACAACTTTGTCACCAGTAGTCATACCATGAGATGCAGAGCAAACAATGGTTGCAACGTTAGATGATCTACTCATCGACGCTATATTAAGCGAAGTAGGATGAGTACCAGGCACATCAAACTGTCTTAGATTAGAGATAAAAATATTCGTTGCAGTTGAAGAATCTACTACTTCCTTAATAACAAAATATCCACTATCATTATATTGCGAAGCACCAGATACATTTAAGAATTTAGTAGCGCCAGTAATCTTTGGAAGCACTGCTGATCCACCCACAACCGCTAGATTAGTTAGTGGGAAGATTTTACCCTTAACACCTTCTAAAGCAGGTGTAGCGCCACCAGCAGCGGTTGTAGCAACTGCTGAAGAAGGAACAACACCTGCTGCGCCAACTCCTGTAATTGGTTTAGAATTTGCAAATGTACCTGTAATTGGCTCTATAATTAAATAATTCGACTGCACATATAAAATTAAAGCAAGTGCATAATCTGCAGATCCGAAAGTGCTTTGAGCAACTTGCTCAGTCTGTTTAAATAATGGACTGTTTTCTGCATATACAAAATTAAGTCTTTGCCCTCTAACTGTACCTGTAACTGCAGTTTCTGTTGTATCGAATCCAGAAGCAACAGCACCGTAGTTACCCCATGAGTTATTACCAACAAGAGAGCGAATTCTTCCGCCTCCTGTGCAAGTATAACCGACGTGACAATAATATGTGAAGGAAGAAACAATTTCTGCATTACCTTGATCTTTACACCAGAATCCTACTCCCAAATCATTGAATTGAGTAAAGGAATCAAACAGCATTGATCCGTTTGATACATCAGATCCATAGACAGATTTGTCGATAATTGCTCCGACACCGCCTGTGCAATATGTTGCGCTTCCTGCTGGTCTACCAGAGAATGCAGAGCATTGTGAAATATATGGTGATTTGCCAGTAATTGGCACATTAGGATTAAGTCGTAAGAATACACCTCTGACAATTGCTTGAGTAATATCAGGAGCATCTACTCCTCCTGCAGGAGTGAATCCTTCCATTCCTGTCATAACCAAATCTCTCAGAATAGTAGATTCTGAAACATAAAACATAGTAGAGAATCTATTTTCAACTGGCACTGAGTCAAGTGACATACCAGTAGATGATGGATAACTATGATTTGCTGTGTAATTATCACGAGCACATTTGAATACTAAGCAATCTGGAGCAAATAATGCGGTATTTCCAGTTACTAATCCGTGTGCAGTTGATGTAATTGCTACAAGACCAGATGTTGGATTGTAAGTTGCATTCAATGCAGTAATTGTGCCAGAAACAGCAGCTGCTGTACCAGCACCTCTTGTTATACCATTTGTGATTGCACTTACAAATGTGTGTGCACCAGTATAATTTGAAGGTCCAGAATTAACTGTAAATGTATTAGCGTCAACACGAGTAACCGCTAAAGGAGTTGTGTATGCTACTCCAGTTGCAATCGGTTTGATAATTGTAGAACGAAGGTCATCTCCAATAATGGAAGTATATGGAGGTACTATTAATGGAAGTTGCTCTGCATAAGTACCAGACTTAACATAAACTGTATTTACATTATGTGTATTTCCTACTGGAAGTTGTGATAATGCATATCTTAAAGTTGACCATGGTTTAGAAATATTTTTACCATATGATGCACTATCTACACCATCAGTTGCTACGTAAAAAACATTAGCACATGAATTATTTCTTTCCCAATTTGGTAAACCAGTTGCCGATACAGTTAAAATTTTTCCGTTTGTGCCGATTGGCAAATTAACGTTAGCACCAGCAGCATTTCTATAAAGAATATCTCCAGGATCTTGCAGAGTTAATGTTGATTCTCCTTGAGCAACTGCTTGCCAATTAGCACCACCGTCAGCAACTGGATCGATGTTAGTATTGTGAGCAGTTAAGTTAACCCAACTAGCAGAAGATTTAGAAACGACATCATTAACTTGATATATTGCGCTCGAAGTCCATGGACCTCTCCAATTTAAACCTCGGCCAACTTGATCCCATGCAGCAGTGTTTGTTGGATAAACACCAGCTGCACCAGTAGCAATTTTTACATAAGTGTTGCCACCAAATTGCACAAGATCACCAGGAACATAGATTGAAGAATTATTGTATTCTCCTTTGGTGTCAAAACCAGTTGTTACAATATTCCAATCTGCTATAGCGGGTCCTCCACCTGGAGCAGTAGATACATTATAGATATTTGGTTGCCTATTAGTGTTAATAGTTTTTGCAATGTAAGCATAACCACCAAAGGTTACAATATCTCCTGGTTGATATTCTCCACCACCATTCCAAGTATCTTCAAATTTAATAGATTCTAAGTAAATACCAAATTTTGTTAAATCAAACGAAATTCCTGATGTGTGAGATGATATGGTTAAATATAAAGTATTGCCGTATTTAACTATATCATTCAATTTGTACCACACACTAGAATTCCAATCTCCTTTATACGTTATTCCCGAAGTATAAAGAGACCAGTTGGATATATTTGAATAGAATAAAGTTTCGTTTGCAGCTGATGTATGGTTAGTAACACAAAGATATTGATTTGCTCCGTAACTAATCAAATCATTTACTGCATAAAATGTATTTGCTGTCCACAATCCCATTATCCGTACACCAGGGACATGCAACTGCCATCTTGGTGTGGCAATATTTAAATCTGTGGATGCCCAGGATGTTTGAGATGATGCCGATGTGTGATTAACGACACAGACGTAGGTATTTCCCTTAAAGGAAATAATGTCGTCAATTACATAGGCAGTAGAAGATGCCCATGAACCTCTCCAGTTAAATTTTAATCTACCTAGTCTAAAATCAGCCATTTTTTAATTCCCTTATTGAATCCGTGTTGGATAGAAAAACGTTTGTGCCAAGATTGGCAATTATTTTGGTCCTACAGTATAATCGTAAGTGCCAAATCTAGCAACAAAATAACCTTCGTCATCAACGAAATATGTTATCTTTCTTGCATCAAACTTATACTGTTGGTATTTATCATTGTTTTCATCATTACTGAAAGATTTAACGATTGTCTTAACTTGAATAGTTAAATCTGTAACGTCATTAATTTTAGAAGATGAAACAGTTACCGTTTCATTTGGACTGAAAAAAGCGCCACGATTATGAATTTCAATGTTTGAAATCAATCCTAATGAATTTCTAGTGATTAATAAGTTTAATCCTACCCCACCACCAGAATTTAATCCTTCTCCATCTGCATTACCTGTTAAATCAAGCACTGTATAAGTAACATTAGCATCAGTATCAACTGGAATACCACCAGATATGAATGATAATGATTGTACAGCACCGACCTCAACTACATTGTCAATTGCATTCATAAGATCTAATTGTTGCGTACCATCAACGTTAAAAACGTCAATAGAATCTGTATCCGCTGTGTTTGTTTTGGTGTAAACCAACATACCATCAGAATTTCTTGAAAGCGCATGAAAAGTAAATCGATTTGAAGTATTGAAGTATGAATACATACTTCCACCTCCACCGCCAGAACTACTTGATTGTGATTCACTTAAATAAAGTGCCATCTAAAACCCCAGTATGAGTTATCTAAATCAATTTTATTTATATTGTCAAAAGTATTTATAATAATTTTTTACTTATGCAAATACTTTCCACAATGATCCTGTCCAAACAATTGTTACCGCAACACCAGCAACGTCTAAAATATATGGGCTATCTACATCGCCAGTTTTATCTTGAAATGTTTTGCCTAACCCTGCATCTAAAATAACATTATAAGCGTCCCATGTATTTGCCGTGTCGGCAAAAGAAATAGTATTTCCTACATTAGGAGATACGGGTAAAGTTACAGTAATATCTTCTGAATATACTGATGTGTTTACAAGGTATCTACCTGATACTTGTGCTAAAAAATCTTGTGTCTCTATATTATAACTTGCTCCTGCAGAAATATTATTACTGCCTCTAACAATAAGATCTCCTTTAATCTCCACTATACCCGTAACGCCGTTATCATTATTTGGGTCAATAATGATATCACCAGTTGCTTTTATTCTATTTAAACTTAAAGAATTTATTATAAAATCTCCAGTATTTTCTAAAATTGTTGGAGTTACCGAGTTAGGTAACATGTTAATGGTATTAACTTTTCCCCAAGAAAGTATACCATTACCATCGGTAATGAGCATCTCATTTGCTGCGCCATCATCAACTGGAAATGTTAGTGTATAATTTCCAGTTAAACTGGATGGAGCTTTAAGAGACACAAATCTAAGTGTGCCTACATTGGTGCTTAATTTTACTGCGTTGTTATTTTCAACAACCAGCCCGTTTTTTACGGTAAATTCTTTGTTGTACGTAGCCATAACGGATCACTCTCCCCGTATAGTGTTAGAAATATTTATGATTTAATAGCAGTTGCTACTACTTTGACAGTAGTAGCAGTTGCTGATGCTGGTGTAACTAAAAGACGAATATTGGTAGAATTAATATCAGCTGAATATGATGCTAAGTATACATCAGATGTTAAACTATTTTGCTCAGTTATTGTTACGTCAGTGCCGTTGTGTATCAAAAGAAGTTTTGATACGTGTGTGTTGCTTCCAGATTTTGCTTGAATCAAATATTCCACTGAAGAGTATGTAGTCGCAGAAAGAGGAAGAATAGTGTATTGCGTTGTTGCTGTTGTAGTGTTTGCAGCGGACGCATAAACAGCAACTTCATTAAGTAATACTGTAGTTACAGCAGCATTTCCTAATGTTGGATTCAATAAAGTTGGATTATCTAAAGTTTTATTTGTTAAAGTTTCTACATTATTTAAAGTAGCAAGAGTGCCAGTTGTTGGTAAAGTTAAACTGGTATTTGCGATGGTTGTTAATCCTAAAGTATGAGCACCGCTATGAGTAAAATCACCCCCAAGAGTAATCGTTTTAGTGCCGTTATTTACTCCTGTGCCACCATAGGTAGGAGATACTATCGTAGCATTCCAAACTCCTGTTGTGATTGTTCCTACCGATGTTAGACTGGATGAAACAATATTACTACCAAGGGCAGTTGACCCTATTACAGTAGTGCCATTAATCTTATAAGTTTTTCCTTCAACAAGATTCCAACTTTCCGTTGATGACCACGAAGTATAACCATGATTATATGTCAGTGTTACGCCAGTGGTGCCAATATTAAAACCAGATCCATCAGCAGCTGCTGCTGTTGTGGTGCCGCTGCCAATAATAATTACCTTATCAGTAACTGCTAAATCAGTTGTGCTAATAGTAGTAGTAAGACCACTAACAAGCAAATTTCCAGTAATAGTTAAGTTGCCAGATACAGTTGCTAAAGCACCATCATCATCAATAATAGAATTAGTAAATTGATTATCTGTATCATTCCACTTCGTTAATTTATTTTGTGAAAGATTATCTCCATTTTTAATAGCAACCGTTACATCAGCACTACCATCAAATAGTGTGCCCGATAATCCATTACCGATAGTAAGAGTTTTATCAATTGCTGCTTCGATGGTGATGTTTTGGGTGCCATCAAAAGCAACACCGTTAATATTTCTTGCTGTTATTAATTTAGTTGCGCTATCAGCATTGCCAACTAAAGCACCAGTAAATGTTTGTGAAAAAATATTAGCAAATTTAAATGAAGCAGATCCAAGATTGTAAGTAGTATTGCTGGAAGGTAAAACAGTCGCTCCGAAATTTGCGTTGGACATATTTGCCCGTGCTATTTCATAACCACCAGCAGTTACACCATCGTGCAGACGAAGAGAATAGTTACTTAAATTTACTGATAACTCTCCAGCAACACCAGTAAAATTATTATTTTGTGTTGCCGTGCCTCTTCTAAACTGTACTTGGGTTGCCATTATTTTTTCCTATAATATTATACTGTAGTTTCTAAATCAACTTGATATATTTTGCCTTCTGGTCCCATACAATCCCAAAACGCAATTGTAGATATACCAAAAGCATCCACTGTGTTTTCAAGCGGATTATTAGGATTTGAGTTGGCATTGTAATCGCCAGTCGGAAACAAAGCAAGACCAGGAATCTCAACCCATTGAACTCCAGCTCCTGTTGTTGCTAGAACATTACCCGCTGACCCTGTGCTGCCACTAGCAGTCAGAGTGCCCAATAGTTTTAAATTAGTCGCAGTTACATAATATCCATCCCAAGACAAATTGGTTGACGCACCATATGCTCCATTATTATTGAATTGAAATTCGCCACTATTGCCAGCGAGACTAGTAGCACCGCCAACATCAATAATCGATTCTACGCCATCACGATTTTTCTTGAGGAATAACTTACCTTCAAAAGTATTAATGGCTAGTTCACCTAAGTCAAGCTGCCCCACCTCAGGAAGTTTCCCAGGTACAGCAGTACGTTTAATTCTAATTTTAGGTGCTGCCATATGGCTTCCTCTCAGTGGTGCTATTTAGCGGAGGGCAGACTTTATGTAAAGTCTTCTGAAACAGTATTTACTGTTTTTTTCTTCGTTGTACTAGTGGATTTACTTTCTTCTAACTCGGTAATTTTTTCTCTGAGAGAATTTACTGTCTGTGTTAGAATATTACCTCTAGTCTCCAGAATAATATTTTGTTGTATCGAATCCGATAATCGTTTTTGATAAACTTGAATTAATGAAGCGTAATCAATCTCAACATCATTTGACATAATTTACTCTTTATATTTAGAATGTACCGCCATCAACGAGTGTATTGATTAACTCGAAGGTGCCGCTGTTATTATTCAAAACTTGATTGGTTGCGGTGCCGTAAGCACCCATCCAAAGACCTTTTAGTTGGACATGTGCCAACGTGCCTGTTAGTTGTGGTCCAGCAGCTTCCGTTGTAGCATCTACAAAGATAAATCCAGCGTTTCCATCCCAAAACATCGAAGATGTCTTAGCAGAAGAATCATAATAGTGGAATCTCAAACCAAGGTCAATTGAGGTTGCCGTCGTAGGCGCACTACCAGAAACCAAACCCAATTCTAAAACAGGGTCATCAAATGTTGTGATGGTTGAGTTAACAGTAGTTGTGCTACCAGAAACCGTGAGATTACCAGCGACTGTTACGTTTGCTCCAGAAAGAGTCAGGGCAGTTGTGCCACCACTTGATTTAATATCGTTACCAGTAACAGTTAAGTCACCAGCAATCGCAACATCGTTACTACTGTAAGTAACTGGTGAGTTTACTAATTGATTATTAGTATCGTCCCAACCGATTACAGTATTATTTACTAAGTTGGTGCCGTTCTTTAAAGCAACGTCATCAGCATTAACTGTAATACCTTCACCAGCACCAACCGCAATTGTGTAAGCAGTGGCATCATCAGCACCCGCATCTGTTGCGGTTAATCCAGATCCACCACTAATTGTAGAAGCGTATTGACCAGTTGTATCAGTGCCAAGAGCAACTGAATTTGCTACGATTGTTGCTGTTAGAGTGCCACTGGCAAGATCGGTGATAGTTACGCTACCACTCAAATCACCAGCAAGAGTAACGGTAAAATCAGCAACGTTGAAATCTAACTTATGATTAGGATCATCATATGTTACAGAAATACCAGATTCGGAGTTGGAGACCACCATGGCACCAACGATATCTTGAACTGCTTCGTGTACAAGAGTTACATCTCCAGCAGTAACCAGAAAGTCTGTGGCAGAGAAAGTAGCAACACCAGCATTCGCACTAGTTGCTAACTCTGCAGCAATAGTAATTACGTTATTTGTTACTGAGGTATCAATACCTTCTCCACCAGTAAACGTAATAGTTTCTCCTGTGTTGACACTATCCGCTGTGCCACTATCAGCTGCAATAGTTAAGTTACTTACAACTTCTGCCCACGTAAGGACTCCACTAGCATTAGTTTTGAGAAAATAATTTTCTGTAGGAGCAGCAGGAAGAGTATATGTAGTATCTACTGCTGATGTATCTGGAGCTTTTAATAAAACACTGCCGCCGCCGCCAGCACCAGTTTTTGAGTGCAATTTAACAGACTGCCCAACCGAAGCAGTCTCTTTTACCCAATATCTAGAACTACCAAAAAATTTGTTAGTGTTAGCGTTGCCATCTAGACCCAAGTAAAAATTATATTCATCGCTTACGAATGCTGGTTCTCCAGCTGCCAACGCAGGCAAATTTGCTTGCAAGCCCCTTTTGAATTTAATTGTTGGTGCTGCCATTTAAATATCCTATCGATACTATTTCTTTTACTATTTATTAAACAGAATAATTAAAACGTTCCACCATCAAGATTTACTTTATTGTCCATCACTATATCTAATTCATTTATAAAATCTTGAGGTAATCCAGGTTGAGTAGGTTCGGTAGCTGCAGAAGATAAAACAACATCTGGATTTACAAATTTATATTTTTTTGCAACGCCGTCATATACCATAACATAATGGTTAGTGCTATTTCCTATTTTATCTAATGCAGAAGTATCTACATTACCTAAATCATCTAAGTTATCTGCCACGATATATGAAGTTGATACTTGTGTGTTTGTTGATGATTCTAATGTAACGCTAGTAACATTATTATAACTCATAGAAACTTGAAATTCTTCTGCCATTAACTAATACCAGGAGTTACTGTTACTTGCCCTTCTACAACTCTAGTTTTTACACCACCAGAAGAAATAATTAAAATATCATATGAATATCTTCCTGGTTTTAGAAGACTAGTAGCAAAACTACTCATAGATAGTTTTAACTTCCCATCGAGCCTACTTAAAAACGTAACACCAAAGTTATTTACACTAGTTGAAGAATAATGTTTTTTAATTTTAGACTCTGCAGTGTAACCAGTTAAATTTAAAGCTACATTGTTTACAGAAGTAATATTAAATGTTGCTTCAAAGTCTGCTTTTTGCTCCACTACTAAGTTAATAGGAATAGCCGCCATTAATTTTTCCCACAAAAAACCCCTCGCATTTATTTATACGAGGGGTATCATTAATGTTAAATTGTCTCTTCTGGTAAATCACCTAGATCTTCAATTTCTGATTCTTCAGTTTGTTTTTCTAATAATTCAAGAGTTTCTAAACCTCCTTGAAGTTTTAATTTATACTCTTGCGCTTTGTTTAATTCACTTTGAATTTGAGTCAGTTTTTCGTCAATTTCTTTTAATTGATTATCAAAATTTTCTTTCAATGCAGTAGTGTCCATAGGTTTTTAATAACAACACGGTATATTTATTATAGCACACTTGTCAACTAATTACGTAGTTTTTTTGAATAATGATATTGTTTAAATAATCATTACCATCAAATGCTGGGGTGTAACGTAATCTAACGTTACCACTAAAAATATCTGCACTGAATGCACCAAGTAATCTATTGTTGTGTATTGTAGAATATTCTGATAGATAAACATCATTACCATCGTGTAATAACATTAATTCGGTTGAGTGAAAATAATTATTTACATTATTTTTAATTTGAATAAGATATTTTGCTGTGTTTATGTTAGTAACACCAAAACTATCTAAAGTTATAGTAGCAGAAGATGTTGAATTTACTACTTCTAAAGTATCAGAAATCTTTACTACTTTTAATATACCATAATTATCAGCATTAATTCCTGATTGATAGTATAAAAACGGTGGAACATTTTGTGGCACCGTAAAGGTTACAATACTATTTGATGTGTTGCCATTACCAACTACACCAGTTGTGTATAGATTAGCACCGATTGCTCCAGGCGAAGTAACAATATTAAATGGATGCCCAGTTATATCACCCAAATCAAAAACATATTCCTTTCCAGGAATCATTTGTAAATCAGGCAATACTCCCAAATTTTGTGAAATGTTTGAATCTGTGACTTGATACCTATTTGCATTTAAAGTAATTTTGAAAGTAGTTACACCAGATATACCAACACCGATAAGTATTTCGTCGGGGTTTGATGCTGTATTTCCTACGTTTCCTAAAATAGATCGAGGAACAATATTTTGTAATTTACCAAGTGTAATACTTTTTTCTTTTAAATCAATCACATTTTGTGGATTGATATCAAAAAGACTAAACTTATATCTTGCTACTCCAATAGAACTAGATCCTGTAGTTTGACCTGATGAATATGAAGCTGACTGCACATTTAATTCAACAAATCCGCTTTGTTGTAATTCTCCATATGTTACTTGACCACCACCAAGATAACTACCAGGATTTGTTGTTTTGTTAACAGTAAATGTATCTGTATCAATAATTGTTACTGTATATGTGCCATTAAAAGTATCTGGTTGAATAACTTCAACTTCTACTACATCATTATTATTTAATAGATGTGAAGTTGTAGTATTGAAAGTAATTTTATTGGTTGATGAATTCCAAGTGGCAGAAGAAATATTTTTTGCGACTCCAATTTTTTTTATAATTTCCTTGTTGCCAGATGCAGTAATTGCTGAATTTGCTGGTAGCGAAATACCTTTTACAACTGGAGTATATTTACTAATACCACTTAAATACGTATCTTCATTAGGAGTTCCTGTTCCTAATCTAGATGGAGAAATAATACCAGATACAATTGCGACAGCATCTAATTGGTTTAATGACAACAATTCCCAATTATTAGGATCTGTCGCTGGTAAACCAGTAGAAATCCAAGTCTGTAAAACTGTATTTGGATTACCATCTATTTCATTTTTTTGAATTGCTATATCGCCAGCTTTTATTGCGTTGCCAATAAACCCAATATTTTGTCCAACACTCAAAGTTGGTAATGATTGATTAACCGTAATTACTTTATTTACTACATCAATTCCACCAATACTAATTCTTGTGTTTGTCGGTATATTATTTCCTGATAGTAAAAGTCCATCCGTTAGACCGATAACACTATTTAAAGTTATAGTAAATGTAGTATTTGATACTAATGTTTTATTTGAAATAGGAATATAATCTTGTAGTCTTTCAATTTCTGTTTCTATAGTATATACTACAAATTGTTGTGCAGCTGGTAATTGAGAAACATCAATCTTACCAGTTGAATCTAATTGTACTATCAATCCAGGTATTTGAGCAGTACCTTTGTTTAAACCAACAAAGTTTCCTAATACAGAAGATTTACTGATATAATCTCTTACTGCTTTTTGTGTTGGTAAAACCGTATCTGCCGATCCAGTTGCTCCGCCTAAATTATTATCAGGGGAAAATTTAAAAATAGGTACTCCAGGTGATCCTTTAAGTTGCAAAGAATCTAACACTCCCAGAGCAACAGATCCAGAAAATGTAACTTTTCCGCTTTTTAGGTCAACATTAAAAAATGGGCCTACACTAAAGTTGCCACTTTGATCTGTAGCACTTACATAACATTTTCCTGAATTAACTTCTACACTTTGAGTACGGGGAATATTTATTCCACCGTTTTGTGGAAAAGCAGTATAATTAATACCAGATCCAACATATTCAAAAGTATGTCCAGAACTGTTTACTGAAGATGGTGCAAATAATTCAATTTGCGCATTATTTGCTACTGCCGCAACTTGTGCATTTGATAGTGGAAAATTGGTAGTGAATTCTGTATTTACTCCAGGAGTATATGAAATTAATTCTCCTACAGTTTGTTGATTTTGATTTGGATCTAATCCAAGTCCAGGAATTTTTATAATAAAATTTGGAATTGGCGGCGCTTGATATCCAGTTACACTAACTTTTGTAAATACTGATCCGCTAGCAATTATAATCTGACCTGTGCTTGTACCAGAAGTATTTACGTAATTACTATTCCACGCTGTATCCAAAACGAAAGTAATTATATTACTTTGAAAATCTACTGTATCAATAATTCGTGACACTCCATTAATTACTGGCGTAGAAATATGCTCAGAAATAGTTACCGCTTGCCCTCTTTCAAATTTACTAATATTATTAATAGAAACTTCAATACTAACTCTTACTTTTGTGTTTCCTGCAGCAGAAGAAAAAGTGGTACTAATAATTTCACTTGGCGCTTGGTTTATATCAGTTTTTGTAATATTTTGTATTGCTGAAACTCGTCCATTAGCAAATATTGGCAATACATTATCAGAAAATCCAACTGCTTTTAATCCTTCAAAACCAAAATTTGTGGCTGAGTTTGTAATTGAAGCGTAACCACCAGACTCGCAAAGCACACCAACACTTCCAAAAACTTGGAAAACAGATACTAATTGAGAGTAAGCATCATTTTTCATGTGGAATCCAATAGATCCAAATACAACTTGTGTAAATGCATCAACGACCATAGATTCTAACGGACTATTTGAATCTAACTGAGCGCCATCTGCTAATAAACCTCCAGCTCTAGTTTTAGTTGCGTCATATGTTTGAGTAACTGGATCAAAAACTGCTCTACCTAATTTTGATATGCAGGAGCAGTTTTGTGTATACGGTGATAAGAAAATTCTTTCCTTTGGTGGAATGATTTTATAAATTGATAGTAAAGCACCATTTCCGCTACTTATCGGAGCGTCTAATGTTAATTGATCATTTGATGATATATTGATTACTTTGTAATTATTGTTTGCTACTTTAATATACCAACCAACTTGGATTTCAGTTAAAAATCTTGTTGATAAATTTCCAGTAACAATACTACTTCCTACTGTTAAATTGATTCTTCCTTTACCAGGAATACCATTTTGATCTGGATATGCTACTGCATATCTCCAAGCAAATCCATTTTGAGAAATAAAACCACCAGTTATATGCTTCGACGCAAGAGTTGATTCTCCTGTTATTGGATTTGCCTGTGCTCTAACAACTATAAATTCGCCAGTAGTTGTGTTAAAATCAACTACTTTCATCCATTCTTGATCTAAAAGTATAAATCCAGGACCAGAATTAAATTGTGGAGCATCTTCTCCTCTTATAATATTAGTAATAATATTTGTTAAAGTATTAATTGCAGCCTGAACTTTTGAGCATTCTGGATATCCAGCAAGATCTTGAATAATAGTTGGATATCCCGCAGCAATAAATCCAGTAGGTATAGTTAATATTTTTATATTTGCTATTGCTGCAACTTGAGTAAAAGCGTATATAGTTTCTATTTCTTCGTTAACAACACCATTAGATATTAAGTATCCTGTTACAGCATCTCTATAAGAAAGACCAGCTTTAACTGACGCTACATTTCCACCCGAGCGTAAATCAGCAACAATTGCATCAACCACATATCCGATATCGCGTTTACATTTTGTTGCATCTACTACTGTAAATGATGGAAATTGCGCAATTAATGCAGCATATGCTTCATTAATAATTGTTGTTTTTAAAAATTCAATTACATTTGCGCCATCCCCATAAATTCCATCTACTCTTGATAAAGTATGCCCAGGCAAAACTTTGAAGGTAGTGTCTGTTGCTGATAAAGATCTGTTGTCTGATTGCTCAGTTTCTAAAAATCCTTTACCGCCAAGTAGGTTATCTTCAATAACCAAGTAATTAATATAACAACCAGACGTTATCCAAAAAATATCTCTTCCTTCATTTTTTGGAATAATTATAGTTTCTCTTAAGTTGTCGCCAACAATTGAAGTTCCTTTTGGAAGATATATTGGATTGTCTTCGTAATACGTGCCTGTAGAGACCCTGATGGTCGTGTTGCCATCGAGTGCAGAAGCAGCTCTAGCGGCAGCTTTGATCGTCTTGAATGCCTTAGATGGAGTCTTACCATCTTTGATATCATTACCGTTTGGTTTAACGTATAAAACGTTACTGTAATCTGCTTCTCCTATTAAAGTTGGTGCGCCCCAACCACCAACAGTTTTTGGTCCGTATAATTCTTTTGTTACACTATTGAAAAAATAATCATTAAGTTTACCTTGATTACTTAGTGGCGCAACAACACCAGAAAGAATTTGTTCTGAAATAGAAATAGTTGTTGCTGGCCAAGATCCTGCAATTTTTGGACCGTATAAATTTTTAGTATTTGTATCTAAATAAAAGTCTCCATTTGCTCCATCAGCTGAAGTAGGTGGTAAATCACCACCGAGTAAAGATCCTCCATCATCTCCAGCAAGAGAAATTTGATTAATTGCTGATACTATATTTGGCAATCCACTAACAAGTTGACTAATATCGCCTACATCAGTAGATAGAGAATTAATCTCTTGTCTCTGTTGCTCAAATGTATAACTTTTTGAAACGTTTCTTAGTGCCATTACTTACCAACTATTTCTCGTAAAAGATTTTTAATTTCTGAAATATCACTTTGTAAATTATCTACATCGTCTCGTAATGTTTTAATAATTTCACTAGCAGATTTAGATTTTTTTGTTTTATCTAATAAACTTTTATCTGTATTTATGATAGCACCAGTAAAATTATCACGATACAAATCTTCGTGACCATATACTTTAGAATAGTTATTCATCAGAATGCTGCTACCACTCTAGCATCTTGTATTTTTGGTATATAACATGGATTAGATGCTTTTAATACAATTTTAATAGCGAAAGATGAAAATTCACTAACATTCGACACACTATACTTATGCTCTTTATATGAGGATTGACTTTCAAACAATCCAGCAATGGCAACTTCGTTTGATGGAGCTACATCAACATCGGGATACCCAGTAGTATTAAAAGCAATCCATTCAGTATTGTCAAAAATATTTTGCGAATTTACTGGTTTCGTTTTGAAATAAACTTCAATATCATCTTGTCGTGCAAGATTAGCAGTTAATCTAACATCAATACTTGTTGCTGGATTTTCTAAGGTAATTTCTTTAGTCACATATTTAGATAAAGCAGAGCTATTCTTCGAATTAATGTCAGAGACATATAGAATTCCAGTTGAATATGATATAGAAGAAACTTCTACAAAACCAGGCACAGATTCATTATTATCAATTGAGCTCTGCGGAGCAATGTTTTGGTGCCATAATTTATCAAAAACACGAATGATATCAGGTAATTGATTTGCTCCGTTGTTTACAGAGGATCTTCCAAAAATAGATCCTTCTGCATACGAGGTGTAATCATTATTAATTGGTGCTTTCTCTTCCAATACAGTTAATTCTTTTTTAGTTGTGTCCCAAGAAAGAATTTTAGCATAAATTTTTGTAGTAAATTTATTAATTAAATCTTCTCTATAAACAGCAACATCAGTGCCAACTGTAAAATTAGATAATACTTCAGTTAATCCATTTGGAGATACCGATGCACTACCAAGATTTTGAATACCAAAGGTCAATCCTTCTCCTGCTTCATATAATCCATTATTTTTAATTTTTACATAAATTGTGCTACTAGAAACTTTAATCACATCTCCTCTAGTTTTGCTAATATTTCCAACTACACTTTGCCCCGTTGTTGGCAATATTGCCTGACCAGTAGAATTTACTGGTAAATTCGAAACTGCGAATTTATAAACAGGATAAAACTTTAATATTTTATTTCTTCTTCCATATCTTGTTTGTTTACCATCTCCTCTATCAACAACAGAAGAAATTAATTTTACAGAAGAAGATCTCAAATCAATAGCTGGAGATAAATTATCAACAGTAGTATTAAATGTAAATTTATAAACTAACGATTTTTTTTCTCCTAATATTGATGCACTATTTTTGATTTCATTAAAGACAGAAGCAATAACTTTTTGGTTTGTAAAATAATGCTCTTCATTCAAAAATGTTTTTTCGTATGAAGATTGTGAATAAGAATTATAATTTTCGTTTATACTATCAATCGGAATAATATTTGTAGTTTTTACCTCAGTATTAAACGGTGTATTTGTAAACGATAAATATCCGACCTGTGGATATAATTTTTCATATTTTCTATTGTATGATGCTAGAATATTTGTGCCACCTCCAGAATTAGAAGACCCAGCACCTAGATCAGATAGAATATTATAATATTCAAGTCCGCTATTTGATACTTGAAATAAATTAGTATTGAATTCTTCTCCTTCAATCCCGCCAACAGTATTTACTTGTTTAAAAGAAACGTATGATTTTCCAGAATCTTCAAATCCATTTTTTTGATGTAAAACTCTGATTACACGGTTGTTATTTTTAAACAATAAAGAATCTGCAGAATCATTTGATGATGCATCAGTTTCTATAGAATTTGTTTCTATGATTTCATATCCTAAACTTTCATTTGTCAACTTCACCGTTGCTGGTGTATCTTTAGTAAATACAGCTCTGTATAATGTAAATTTAATATCTTGACTTAAATCTTCTGTCCATGTATCAACATTCTGTGATTTAAATACAGATCCTAATGCTGGTTGCTGAGTAATAACTTGAGAAGTTGATACATCTTTTTCTCCAAGTTTTGATGCCCAAATTTTATAGTTGGTTGAATCCGTTTCGATTGATAAAGAATAATCAGTATTGTTTTGTAGATAAATTGGATTTTCAAAAATAAATGTAGTTGGTGATATAGAAGGAGAAGTAACTCCATCATTGGGGTCTACAGAAACTCCCATTCTTACAGATGGAGTATCAATTTCTAATACTGGTATGATTACCGCTTCTCTGCTTATAGACCCATTTGGTCGTAAAATAATAGCAGGAGTATCGGTATATCCAGATCCAGTAAGAATAATATTTGATTCGAAAACTTCTCCTTTAGAAATAGAAACATTTCCTAATGCGCTACTTCCTCCTGGTAATTGTGGACTTTGAATAATTAAAGTAGCAGAATCATATCCTTCTCCATAGTCAGTAACAAGCAGTTTAGAAATTCTTCCTGAATCTTTACAAATTGATACGCTCAACTTAGCATTGTTTTTATTATTAAAATCAATTAACGTTTGTATAACTAAATTTTCGCCTGCTTTAAATGGATTACCAGAAGGACTTATGTAATTAGATAATACTAAAGTATATACTTGGTCATTGGTTAAAACAACTGTTTTTTGTAAAGTTGGTGATAATTTTATACCATTTTTATCTACAACTTCTTTTATAATTCCTTTAACTCCTGATGTACCTCCAGAAATTGTCTCTCCTATGGTAAGATTTAAAGTTGCGCTGACTGTAATTTTTAAATAGGTGTCAGGCAGTTTAACAACTTCTGTGCCTGGTATAATATAGTTTCCAGGTTTGCCACTATTTGTATCTGTTAAATAAATTCTAATCGGTAATGTATCACTTTTCTTAGAAATGAATAAATCAACACCAGTGACAAACATTCCCCCTTCGTAATTTTCTACTTTAAAAGTTTGTGATAATGGACTTGGTTTTGATTGCGTTGATGCATTATCAATGAATTGAATTCCTTCTGGCGCTTTAAAATAGGAAGGAATCGTAGATATAATTGACGCAGGTTGATTCGGAAAAATACCAGTTGGATAGTATTTGCATTCTGCAAAACTATCTACAGTAGAATCGTTTTTGTCGTCATCACTCGTAGTAAATCTGATAGTTTTAATTCCTGTGGAAAAATTTAATTTTATAGAATCTTTTGCATTATCATACACAACGGTATTAATGTCGCCAGTCCAAGATGCATTCTGCACTGGAGCATAACCAGCTGGGAAAATTAAAATACCACTAGCATCTCCATTTACATCAGACGAAATAGCGTTGCCAGAAATATTTGCTCCAAAAACTCCAACTGAATTGCCTGGAATGCCAGTGAATCTAGTATCCTGAGCAATCCACCTACTAACATCTCTACCATCTATAAATGCATAATATCTAGTATTTGGTTTTAATCTCCTGATTAAGAATTTAATTTCTTTGGATCTAGTATATAATTGAATTGAAGATGAGACCACCTTAGATCCGTTATTTACACTTTGTATTCCTTTACCAATTTCATTATTTTGCGGACTAATATTTGAGCTTGTAGCAAGTGTTGCTGGCAATATTGTGGTGTTGGTATTAGAAGTTACTTCATTTAAAGAGCTAACATTATAAAAAGATCTATTTGTGCCTATCCAATTAGTTAGATAAAAATTATTTAAACTAGAATATCCTTCTCTTGAATCTGACTTGGATAAAAATACAGAAAATACTTTGGTATCATTATTAAGAATAGATGGAGTTTGTTTAATATCATACCAGTGATCTATGTTTGGCGAAATAGACAAATCACCAACATACTGCACAACTACAAATGGATTTGGATTTATTTCTCCACCACTAGTAGCAAATTTATTTTGAATTACTGATTGTGCTGTATACGGTAATGTGATTACGTTACCAGTTATCTGATATCCATCGGTCGCTCTTTCTTGATTGGTTGAATTGAATTCAACCAGTGCATAAGAATCTTCTATTGATCTTGGTCTTAAAATTGATTGTTGTGTATCAATAGAGCATCTATAATCTAGAGATGATAAATTACCAATTGCATGATTTTCGAAAGTATCTACAACAATACCAGATTTAAATCTATCTAATCCAATATCATCTTTGATTTGCATGTTAAAAGTTTGTTGCTCTAAAATACTCATTGTGGTGTAGTATTCTAATCTTTCAACACGTTTTTCTAATTTTCCAATATCACGCATTGTATATCTTCTATTATCAACTGATGTTACTCTAACATCTGCAACACTTTTGGTATACGCAGGTAAAAACAAATAATATAATGCCATTGAATCATCTGGTGTTTCTGGTTTAGATGGATTCAATGAAGAATTTCCTTTTTTTACAACAAATTCTCCTTTTTTGTTTAAGAAAATTCCGTCTATTCTGTCTAAGTATTGTTGACTGTTGAAGATAATAGAAGATTCTAAAATATTGTCGTGCGCTAAAGATGCAGATGGAATACCACCAGATCCATTAAATCCGATTGATTCTCCAGAAAGTAATAATGTTTTGTTTTGAAATCCTGATATAATAGTATTAACATCAACTTTTGGTCTGAAATCAATTACATCTCCCAAAGAAACTTTTCCTAAAACAGGAGAGTTGAAAACAGGAATATCACTTATTGGTGTGCCTGTTAATGTATAAGAATCAATAATTGAAAAATCTCCCTGTGAATGCTCAAAATAATCAAAAACAATAACCACCTGACCTGTTGGTGAAACATATCCAGGCTTCAATATTAATCGAGAAACATCGTAGAATGTATCTCTTTGACCATCATCAAAAGTAAATCTATTTGTAATATCAAAACCATCAAGCACATTATTTTGATCATCTAAAATAGGGGGGCTAGATTGAGATCCTTCAAAAACTTTAATTTTATCACCGTAAACGCCAAATGCATCTGCATATGAAATTATATCCGCTGTTTGCTCATCGTAATCATATCCTCTAAAAGGAATTATTTTATCACCACTTGAGATAACGACAATTCTTTTGTTTCTAATAGCGTTTTTTGTTTTTGGAGATGCTTTATCTATTTCAATTGTTGCTGATAATTTTAAAATTACATTAGAAGCTGTTGATGCATCAGATCTAAAGATTAAATTATCTAATGTAATAGCAACTCCACCAGTAGATAACTCAGTTACTTGATCGCCAGTAATATACATTACATCGCCATTTTCTAATCCAGTGTTTGAATTTCCTTTATTTAAAATTGTTAATAGAAAATTGTTTTCGTTAAATTCAACAAATCGTTGAGTGCCAAATTTTAATTGTGCAGAAAATGTAATTTTTCCTCCAGAAGTAGAAGAAATAGTAATAAAATCTCTTCTCACATAATATTTGAATCTAGTATTATCGCTATCTTGAATTAATGTTTTTGGTGATTTAAACCCAATTGGAAACAACAATGATGAATTAGGAGGATTTGTGATTTTTGCTCGCTTTCTTACAACGATTGACCCAGAAACTTGTTGTTTTAATGCAGTATCTAGATATATCAATCCTCTTGATAGTCCAGAAGAAGATGTTACTAACTCTACAAAATTTCTTCGCACAACATTAGTAGTGTCCACATATTCAATAATGTCACCAGGCATCAAATCATTTGCTGGATTTCCAGAAAAGGAAAGGCAGAATAATACTTTTTCTCCTTTTCCACCAGAAAAAGTTAAATTTGTTACATTTTTACTTGTGGAAAACTTTTCAGCAAAAGTTTCTACATCTGCCGTAAATTTATTTACTGCTCCATCACCAAACTCAGAGTATAATGATTTTACGTTTTCATTCGTGTACGTAGTAATTACATTTTTGAATAAAACAGATTTTATAACCGCTGCTTGAGTTGGAGTAGAATCACTATTTACAATAATAGAAGGAGGAGAAACAAATTCTTCTGATAATAATTTTTTATTAAGTATAGAAATCTTAATAACTTTACCAGCAACTAATTGTGGTTTAATTGCAGAAACATCAATTGCTTTACCATTTATAGAAATTGGTTTAGTTGATATACCTACGTTTGACTGTGAATAACCACTACCTCGTTTAGTAACAATAAAATGAGATAGTGTATTTTCTTTGGCTATTTCAATGCTATTTCCAGATTCATCTGCTATCGTCTCTCCAGAAATAAAATTTCCAGATAGCATCTTAACAAATATTATATTTGAAGAACTATATGTGGAATCTCCTGTGCCTTCAATTACAGCATATGCTCCACTGCTTGATCCAACAACATATTGTCCAGCACTAAATCCATTATTAATTTTAGTTTCTGTAATAATTTTTGTAAAGAAAATAGGATTGAAATATTCTAAATTAAAAATACTATTGTATTTTACATTTCCTAAAGAATCTCTTCCTTTAGAAATAATTCTATCTGTTTGTTGATTGAATCCACTGCCTCTTTCAACTAAAGAAATATTTTTTGGTTTTGCAAAACCAATTAAAGGAATAATAGTATCACTGTAATCTACAATTTCTCCAAATGGTAGAATTGCATTTACCGAAGATAGCGGCACAGTTAAACTAATAGGACCAGATGCAATTGAATTTGGATTTCCTGATAATTGATATTCAAAATAATTGCTTGTTGCATTAGATACAATTGCTCCAGAAACATTATAAACACTAGGAAGAGCATTAGATATTGTCACAGCACTACCAGCTGACAATCCATGTGGAGTTAAAGTTGTTACTTTTCCAACATAAGTATTAGTAGTGTTGACTACTCTCATTTCATATTCAATTTTATCTACTGCTATTTGAGCACCCGTTGCTTGCCAATAATAATTCTGTGCATTGAATCCTCCATTGTCTGTGGCGCTACTTAACGTTTTATAAAATAATTGTTTTCTTTTTACATCAACAGTTGCTCCAGTAGATGGCAATGCTGATGGTATAAAATCGGCATCATCATATTCTAAAAATTTATCATGCAAATCTCGTTTGTTACCTAAAACGGTTAATTCTAAATAAAGATCGCCACCACCCAAATCTGTTATTCTTTCAACAACAGAATATGCAATTACTTCAACATAATCTACAGATGTTAATGCTAAATTTTGACCTAAATTAGCAACATAATATAATTTTTGCCCTAAGATAAAACTAAAATCTGCTGATGGTGCTTTTGCTTTTACATAAATTGTTTTTATTGCATAATCATGAAATAAATTTGTTTTCGCTAAAGATTTTAATGTTTGTGATCTTCTAGATAAAGTTTTTCTAGTTACATAATCTCCATTGTATCCAAGATATCCGTCATTAAATACTGACGAGAAATAAACAGTTGGGTATGCTGTTAATTGCTCGCCTTCATTATTTAATGGAATAGTGCCATAAACATTGGTAATATTAAATGAAGGCAATCCATAAGTTTTAATTCTGTTGTTTTCTTTAACTAACGAATCTCTCGCTTTATCTACCTTAATAAATTTTGTTTCCTTGTTTGCAATTTCATATCCTCTTACATAAGATTTTCCAGATCCTAATCCAGCAAGAATTTTTGTCTCTGCTTCTAATTCTGTAAATTCATCTGGACCAACTTTTCCATCTACTCTGAGTGGATAAATTCCTTGATTTTCGCCTTTTTGTAAATATTCTCTAATCTCTACTGGAAAATTATCTACAACATAGTCACCAGATTCGTCATAAGTTCTTCTTGCTAAAGTTTCTTCAACTTCATTATAACCTTTTTTGGTTACTTTATTTTGTTTTATTCCTAATCTTAAAGTCAATAACTCAATAAAATTATCGTCCGTTAATTCATCTAAATCATATGCTTGTAATTTTAAATCAATTTTTAAACGATGTGCTCCAGGCGCAGTAAAGTTAGAAAATCCTCTAGCATTATCATATAATGAAGCGTCTTTTTCTGGAGTCACGATTTCTTCTAAAATTACAAATCCAATTTTTTTAGAAGGTTGCGTATTATATTTGTCAACAACCAAAAGAGATTCTTCGTTTTGCACAAAGAATCCATTTACAAAATAAATTCCCGTTACAACCTGTACTGCAGATGCAAATCCCATTGCTGTACTTGCAATTTCTGTTGCAGCAAGAGTATCTGGATTTATTGTTATAATTTTACTTGGTAAAGAACTACTATCAGTGCCAACTACTAATCTGGGACTATTTGCAATATTTACTTCTAATTCTTCTCCCTGACGAAAAGTTTTCTCACTACTGTCACCACTACTAATGTAGTTTACATAAATTGTATCTGATTCTGTTTCTGATGCATAATTTGTTTCTACTACAATAGCTTGCACATTAGAATTTAATCCAGTTAAAGTTAAACCAATTAAATTTTTAATATCATACTTATTGAATTTTATTTCTCCTCCCACATTTTCAGCAACTTCAGAAACAGAAGATAATTTTACGTATGGTAGTTTATTATTAAATGATATTTCACCTGGAATTATTTGTTGCCCTTGTTTAAATTGATATTTTCCAAATTGTTCAATTTGATTTTGGAGAATTGACTGTAGTGTGGTCAATTCTCTCGTTTGAATAGAATATCCTGGTCTAAAAATTACCTTATAGAAATTTTTAGACGATTCGAAATCGTCATTATATTCTTTAGTGTTTAGATTAATCTTTTGTGGCATTTCTATTCATTTGAAGTTTATATTATACCGTGTAGACAAAACTCAGAATTCGATTACTAATTTAATGTCTTCTATTTGATCGGGTGCTCTTGTGATAAGTCTTCTGTTTTCAACGTAAATAATATCACCAGTATATTTTGCAACTTCTGGAGTTGCTAAACCGTTGGTGAATATCATTCCCAATAAAGCACCAGGAGTTAGTAAAGGACCACTACCGTCTGGATCAACTAAAGACGAAAAGTTTACTTCCACTGCACCAGTAATTAAGGAAGTTTGCCCCGTTACTAATTTAGAAGCATCTGAAACAAAAGAATTTACAACACCATTATCTGTATGTAATTCTGGAGTTTGGAAATATTTCAACACACCAGAAGATGGAGTTTGCCCAGCTGGCACTTCATCAAAAACCCAAGAAACGACAGCGCCGATTGCAAATTTACCAGCAGAAATTTCTTGTTTAATAACTTCGTCTGGTTGAAATGATCCAGAAACATTATTTAATTTTAAAGCATATAATGCGCTTAAAGTATCTGCAGTAGCAAAATCAGTTGACGGTGCTGGTAGTCTTGGATCTGTAACGATTCCAATTCTTCTAAAATCATTATCTACTGGGAAATCACCTTGTCCTTCGGAAAAAGTAAGGCGAATATTTGCCATTATTCTTTTTCCAAATAATTCATCAATAGGATTTGATCCATGTCCGCCTTTACAAGGAATAATAACATCAACAGCACCGCTAGCAGTTGACGATATTGTAATTGGATTTGTAAGATCTGGGTTTCCAAACAAATATCCATTTTTTAAAATAATATTTGCATAGGTATATCCAAGTCCAGAAATATTAACTCTAGATCCAGCAGTACTATTACATAGAAATACATCACTGATGGTGCCAGAAGAAGTTGTTTCAATTCTAACTCTGCCACCAGTGCCGTTTCCTAAGATTGCTGCATATAATGTTGCGCTAGCAGGTAAATTAGATCCAGAATTTGTTAAAATAATTGCAGTAATAGATCCAGATTGTGATGCAGCTAGTGTTTGCACCGTAGAATTTTGCACAATCGGCATAAAGTCGGTAGATAAGAATCTAATAACATCATTAGTTGGAATAGTATACATGTATTTCCAAACATATCCATTAGAAGATACTACTGGATATTCTGTAAAAATTCCTGTTGCTGCATCATATGTGCCTTCTCCAGTTGGTCCTGGATTTATTTTTGGTTGCAATGCTGCATTTGTTCCGCTTGGGTTTGCAACGCTTTGCCCGTTGTAAAGACATTTAAAAACTTCATAATTTTCATTTGCAAGATAAAATCTTGCATTTGATATACTTTGAGCAGCAGTAGCTGATCCACTTCCATCTGGATCAACCGCTGCTAATTTTGCATAAGAATAATCTGGTTTCCACATGTCAAACTTTGGGTTTGTTGTTGGATTCCAATTATATCTTCTTACAACTGATCTAACTTGTTCTGGACTAATTCTTTTCAAAGCAATCATATCATCATGAATACTTTGATCTTCTTCTTGGTTATCGGCTGGTCTTAGAGGAATTTCATCTGTTGCATAACGATACACAGCAGCAGTTGCAGTTGCGTTTGAAGTATTTCCTTTTATCTGACTTCCAATTCCAGGAATTGCAGCAATATTAGGAAATACGTTTGAAACAAGTATATTGTTTGGGTAAACTGCTTCTACTGTAGCTTTAAATGAAGAATTTGCTAGAGTAATTCCAGATCCAGTAACATAAATTTGCTCTCCAACCTGAAAAGAGCCGACTACTGCATATATCTCTAAATATGCGGACCATTTTTGTGGTCTTCCCACAAAGAAATAAGATTTTGTTCTATCAGAAGAAGTAGCTTCAGTTCCAGTAGCCCCTTCCGATAAAGATTCTAGAAACTGTTTTGCATTAAAAATTCTGAATTTCTCGGAAATAATAGCTGCCATAGTCTTTCCTTAGTTGATACTTTAATTCTGAGTTATTTATATTTATACTGATTATAATAAACTTCTCAGATAATCACCTGGATTATGTGATTGTATAATCGTATTTTCTGCTCCACGAGTAACACCAAGAAAACGATCAGATAGTTTACCAGTATAAGTGACTATTTCGTTTCCAATAAGTAGTTTTCCTGTTGAAGGAAAGCGAGAAGCATCTGGTATATAAACAATAGTATCTGCGAGATTATAGATAAACCGTGTACCTCCAGAAGTAATATAAAGACCAGAAGGTGCTCCAGGAGATACACTAACTAAAGTAACTATTCCGTTTAAAGCAACATTTACCGTTATCGTATATACGCCAGAAATTAAGACAAGATTATTTTGTCCAAGGAATGAAGTAATATTATCATAACCACCTACTGATGCTACAGATAAAGAGCTGTCTAAAAATGCGCCATATTCATAAATTGATGGCCATGTTAAATCCCACACTCCACCATTAATACCAGTCGAAGATGCATATCCATCAGAAAAATCTCCTAAAGTTATTGTTGGATAATGTGTGTCTATCATCTCTAATGTATTTTGTTGATTAATATTTCCAGCACCAAAATCTGTCAAAAATTTAATATTTTCGTAAACTTCAAATTTATTTCCTAATTTATCAAAATTGTATTTAGAATTACTCAATTTAGTTTGATAAGTATCAATTGATCCAAACTCTATAATATTGACACTAGTTTTTACTAAAGATACTATACTCGTAACTACAGGAGGAATTACAAATATTGATGATTTAAAAGATGATACATTAGTAATAGAAATAACTTCTGGAGCTTCTAATGTAATAATAGAAATTATATTATGGTTTATTTTTTCTATTGTTACCGCATCTGATTTTGGCGTAATAATTTTAGTTGGTATAATAGAATCATACTTACATCTTACTTCAGAAATTGTTTGTATTTCTGGTAAAATAAACGGTGATTGAATAACTGTAATTACTCTTGTGATAGTAGTATCAAAAGTAATTTTTGGAGATAATGTAAAATCAGTGGTAGATCTAATGAGATTTTCTGGAAGTTTATAAATGTCATACCCTCTCGTCACATAAATCTTAGGCGGCGTTAAATATCCACTTCCTACACTAGAAAGAATTACATCAATAATCTCTCCTTTATCCATTATAACAAATCCAGATGCACCACCACCAGCAACTGGTCCAGTTATATTTCCATATACATCTCTTTGTGGTTGAGGTACAAAGACTAATTGTGGAGTTTCCTTATAACCAAATGCATTGGGTTGAATAGAAACTTCATTATAATTTACAATTGCTGCGTTATCATTAATTACATTTAAAGTAGTATTATTACGCAATCTAATTAAATTTGGCGTAGTTAATTCTACAAATCCACTCCTACTATAAATTGGGTTTGCTATAATAATTCCATCAAATGTTCTAACCGCGTATTCTTCGTATTTACGATTATTCCATATTAAAGAAGAAATTTTTCCATTAGATATATTGGCAATAACGTTTAACCCAACACCGTCTATAATACCATTATATTGAGTTACATTTACTAATCCATAATGATTATTTTCAATTAAATCTTGTGGTCTGTGTCCTCTTTTATTGACGAATTCAGGAATTTCTAAAATAGATCTATAATCTCTTTCTCCATCAATTTTAATTAAATCTCCTGAATTTAAATTTGAAAAATTAGATTTATATCGATAAACCAAATCATTTTTTTCATCATTTTCATCAAATTCAGAAATAGAAATAATTTGATTGAATGGGATAACAATTTCTGATCCATTTCCAATAATTTTCAAATCTTTATTATTTTGAAATAAAGAATTTTGTTGTCTTATAGTAAAAGTTGCGATGTTGTTTGTTGGCTTAAACGATGTAATTTCTCCAACACATTCCCAAGAAGAAATTGAATTTCCTTGATATATTGTAGTTTTTCCAAGAATATCTTTTGCTGTCACATTTTGATTCACAACAATTTTTATTGTGTTAAAAAATTTGTTATCTTCAAAATTATGAAACGTTAATTTTGGAGTAGTTTCTCTACCATACAAATAAAGAATATTTATTTTTTGCCCGACAACGAGAGCTTCTGAAAAAATAATGTTTGCCCCCGTAATAATGTAATCCCTATTCCTTAGTTGTAATATTCCTTCTCTAAACAAAAGAATATTTCTATCAGAATCAATATTAATCGTGCGTTTACCTAACACACTACGAAGAACAAAAGGACCTTTTCTTTTTCCAGTGAATAACTTTTCGTCTATTTCTAGTCTTTCATAATTACCCACACTGTAAGCAAAAAATTTCTGATAATTGTCATTATTTAATTTTGTTGGTGGAGCGATAAAAACTATTTCATTTGGAGTTTTGCTTCTATCAATATAGTAAGAAGAAGTTGCAGGAATTAATGGTGTCATTTTATTTTCCTGCAAAACACCGTCCAGAGATACTATTAGATTTTCTTTAGCGTCTAAAATAGCATTTGTGCCATCTTCATAATATAAGGGAAATCTGGTAAGTTTACTATCAAAATTACTTTCAATATTTTTTATTTTTTTAAAATATTGCGCATTGAAAGAATCATTTTTAAATCTTACAATTCTTCCGATAAATTTTTGTGCTTCAATATTTTGATTATTTGCTGTTCTGCTACCTAATGGTGCTTGAGCAAAAGTAATTGAAGATCCAGAAATAGTAAATGATTTATTAGGTTCTTGTAAAATACCATCAAGTGTAATGATTAAATTATTGACGTTATTAACATTTAATGGTCCTAGTCCAGGAACAATCATATTAAATGTTTTTGTGCCAACTCTGTTGCCAGATTGATTAAAATCTCCATTAAATGGTTGTTGAAGCGTAAATGTATATGCAAGAGTTTCTGAAGTATCAATCGAAGATGCAAATACAGATCCTTTACCTCTTCTTACGTTAGTATCTTTTACAGAAACTACTGTTTGTGTAGTTTGGTATCTAGTGCTTTCGATGGTTGCTCTGTTAGATTTTTCATCCCACAATTGTAATATACTAACGTTTGATAAAATCTTTTGCTTTTCTGGCATTTGTGTTGATGCTGTAGCATTAATCAACACTTCACCAAACATTTTAAACCCAGATGGGTGTACTGTTTGCTCTACAAGTTTTTTCCAAATATTAATAGGAGATTTTGATTTGACTACATATGAATAATCTTGATAAAAATATGCATCTGTAAGCTTCTGATCTGCGGTTGATAATTTTCCGCTATCTGTGTCGTAATATCCTGCATTATCATAATATGATTTAATTTCTGGTGATAATACACTGTAAAAAACATCAGAAATTAATGCGGTATTCTTCTTTGATTGTCCAATAATTAAAAGATTTTGTTTAAACTCTCCTTTAACATCAGTTAATTTTAAAATATTAATTTTATTTCTATATCCATCCACTGCAATTCTTCCTTCTGCAATTAAGAAATTATTTTCAAATTGCTTTACTATTTCTCCATTCAAAAAACAATTTTCGACGAAATTTGAAATTTGTAAAATTTGATGGGATTTGTAATCGGGTAATATTGAATAATCGTCATAATAATTAGATCCATTATAATCAATTTTAATATTTTTTGGAATACCAATAGTATTACTTCCTAGATATCCAACTATGTCAGTTTCAATAATAAACATTATTGGTTTTTTACTAAATGTAATATTATTATCTTTTATTAAAATAGCAACTATTTTACCACCTACTCCTTTAACAATTTGAAATTCAGGAGAATTTTTTTCATTTAATAAAAATGCGGCTGGTTTAGAATATCCGCTGCCAGAAATATTTACACTAACCGATAAAATTTTTCCAGTTTCACTGTCGAAATTTACATTTGGTATACATTCAAAAATTGGAGAAACTTGCGATCCATAAATTGTTGGTAATTTTTTATATGCTCTTCCAGTATTCGTGATACGTAGGTTATTAATTACACCAATTGCAGAAATAGACGTAGTAGTATAATTATAAGTGCCAGTAGCGTCATATTCTGGCAATCTGTCTAAATTATAGGCAAACGAATTTGAAGATACATAAGATACTGTCTTTTCTCCCTGTAAAGGGTCATTGATAACAGACAAGTAACTATTTTCAGAATCTACTATTCCTGCTTTATCGTAATAAAAATAATTATTGAAATCTAAATTTTTCTTCTGTGTGTAATTATTGAGAGGAGATGCATCTCCGAAACCAAATTTTACAGAAATAAATGAATTGGATTCAGATCCAGATCCTGGCAGGAATGATCCTTTTATGACTTCTGTAGTGATTATATTTTTATTATTGCTTGGCGAAAATTCTAGAAAAGATCCAGATAAAGAAGAATCGTTAGTTATAAATTTATACTTATAATATTGCTGAATATCTATTATTGGATTTTTAATCCAAGGACCAGTAGAATTAAATTTAGAAAATTCAAATTTATAATTTGCTTTCTTTACTACGGAATCTATCTTAACTACTTTTGTTGGACTACTAGTATCAGAAAAATTTGTAGTAAATGTTAATTGATTAATAGATTCTAAATTTTGATTTATATCAAAAATTACCGTTAATTCTTGGCTTTGCGAATCATAATAATTAATAATTGCATCTCCAGATGATGTCCCAATCCGATTTCCAACAATAAAATTATACCTAGCATTATTTAATGATACAGGAGAATTTATAAAATGATTAGTTGCTGTTGTATTTTGAATTCCTCTAGTAACAGTAATTACATTGTTTAAAATTGAATTGACTAAAATTAATTCGTTGTTTATTTTTAATACATCACCATTAGAAATACCAAAAGCACTGTCAACAATTAACTTTGTTTGTGTTTTCCCTAATCCAACATGAGTAACTTCCAAATATAAGAAAGATTGACTCAAGGATCCTGATAATCTTTGTAAATCAGTATTAGATACAGTGAGAATATCTCCTATCTGATACCCACTGCCCTTACCAACTATACTAACTCCATTTTCTGATACAACACCATTAGTAACTGTAATGTTTGCTCTAGCGTTTCCTGGTGCTCCTGTAGATCCAATAAAAGCATTAGAAGATACTACGATGCCATTTTTATTTCTTAATCTTGCTTGATCGGCAAATACTAATTCTACATTAGAATATACGGCACTACCAGCATTAGCATAATCCTTTCCACCATTTAATCTTTTAATTACTCCGATACCGTTGTCTGATATAAATGTTGTACTTGAAGGTGCGACAAGTTTTACCGTTTGATAAATTCTTTTTCTAACATAGTAATTAGTAGTAGTAATTGCGTCGTTTGGATTAATATCAATGATTACACTATCATTTTCTGTTAATTTGTGTTCGCTGTTAGTATTAACTAAAGCTATTTGTTGATTTATGGAGTTAATTTCAACATTTTTACTTAATTCGTCTATTTTAAACACTCTACTTCCAACTGTGTCATCAATCTTACTTGTTTTTAAATAATATAGTGGACTTACTATAAAATTTCCATCTGTTACTTTTACTCTTACTGTATTACCACCAGAAACTGTCTCTAAAATTTCTCCCCTTGCAATCTCACTAGATGCAACAACACCAAAAGAAGAAAAATCTTGAAGAATTAATGGAGCGCCAGTTTGAGTGGTAGAAATTTTAAATTGATTGGAAGAAGAGTTTGTAACATAGTATATGGTATTTGCTAGAATTCCATTTATTGTTTGTGGAAAAACAATTGCGTCTCCATTTATAAACGGATTGGATGCTACTTTTAAAAATCCGCTCTGAATACTAATTACTGTTACTTCTTTGCCATTAGTAAATTTAATTATTGCATCTTTAGTATAAAACGATTCTGTATCTACAATTAGATTCAATACAGTAATATTGGAATTTAATTTGCTAACTGTATTAAAAACACCTGTAGTATTTCGCAATACGAAGTTATTAGATGAAAAAATATCACCAACTACTTCTCCAGAAGCATTTGTGCCATCCTGTGTTATAATTGATCTATTGAAAAAATATACTGGTTTTTTAGACTCAATTAAAATTGCTTTAGTTTGATTTGATTCTATAGATGCAATAGTTTCTCCTTTTATTGAAGAAACTTCAGCTGATACCTCATTACCCCCTGTATTTGAATTATCTATTATAATAGAAGATCCAACAGAAAAAATATTATTTGAAGATTCTATTATCGATGATGTTACATTTCCTTCTTTTGTAGTTTCAATAATTGTTTGAGCATTGACGCCATTTTTTGGCATTAATGCAGTTCTCAATCTTTTAGTATTAGAAGGCAAATTCGTATGTTGAATTTTATTTGCATAGTTTGATTCTACTGGAATTGCATAATAAGTGTCTCCAATAATATAAGGGAATACAGGAATATTGCTTTGATTTATAGTAATAAAATATGCATAAACACCATTGGGATAATCGGGGGTTATACAATATCTTCCGTTATTATCATCCAAATCTCCAAATCTATGTTGATATCTGTAATCTTCTATAAAATATCCTAAAGAATACGCCGAAATTGCTGGACCGTTAATTCTATCTGTTTTTAAACGATAGCTGGTTGCCATCCGTTTTATATTAGAAGATGGGTCTAAAGGATTAAAATATGCATATGGTCCATAGATTGGATTTCCATCATATGCATATCCTAAAATTGGCGAATGTTCATTTGAAGTTGTATCTCCTAATTGATTTCTTAATTCTACTGGACTCCCCAAATGAGCATATCCATTACCGAATGATTTTTCAATATTTTCGAAATAGTATCCATAATTAGAATCCAATACATTTTTCAATTTTTCAAATCTATTAATTTTCCATCTTTTTACAAAAGCATTTGCAGTTGCATCTGTGCCCACAGAAACTACAAAAATTTTAATATTTTCTTGTGAATAAAATTTACCTTCACTTATTTTGATAGTATCAATTAATTTTCCATCTGTGGATATAACTGCCTTATATTCAGCAAGCTTACCTCTGTTTATAGCATCACTAATAATGATTGTTGGAGGAGAAGAATAATATTCTCCTGGATTATCAATCACTAACTTAGTTACTTTGTCTAGTGTTACCACAGCACTAACCTGTGCTCCTCTACCTGAAGTAATAGTTATTTGTGGATTTGATTCATATTTTTCTCCAGAAGAAATAATTTCAATTCTATCTAATACTTCACCAGATAAAATTGCTTTTGCTATCGCTCCTTTATCACCAGAAATTAAAACATATGGTGGCGTTAGATATCCTTTTCCTTTATTAATAACATCAACCGAAACAACTCCACCGTAAACAATATCATTATCTACAATATTATTATTAGAATCATAAATTGTATCATAATCTTTATATCCATAAGCAACTACACCATTTAAAAATACTCCTACATCTCTTGTGCTAGATTTGTATATTTCTGTTGTTCTTGTTGGATGCTTTTTAATTAATTTTAAGTGTTTTTGATCCTTTAAACTAATATTTGTAAAATTTCCAATATTATATGAAGGATATCCTGATGAAGCAATGTAATAATATTGCTCGTCTTCATATATTGCTGCTACATCGGTTAATACATTATTCAATCCACTGATATTACTAGTAGATACACTATTATTCAATTTCCATCTAACAGAAGATAAAGTTTTGTTGTAAATTATTGGATTTCTGGTCTCAAACCCAGAATCACCAATTTGCACAACATCTCCTTCACTTGAAAACGGCACTCCAGAAGAAACGTTAATGTTATATAAAACACCCAATGCTAAAAATTTAATTTTTCGTGAAACGCCGTTAATAATTGCCTCAGTGCTCAATGAAGCATAGTTATAAACTGGAGTATTAATTGGATAATCTCCATTTCCTCCTCTTGTCTCAATCTCAAATTGGTTTACTGTTTTATCTTTAAATGTAAAAATTTCGTTACCGATTAAAAGTTTTCCTTGTGTATTTTTCCAACCAGTAGTAGAAAATACATTAATTCTACTATTATTTGTGTCACCAGGCAAAAGTCGTTTTGTTAGAAAAGATTTTTGCGCAACTTGAAATTCTCCAACAACACTATTTGGTGATATTACTATTTCATATATGCTTTCTCCATCATAGTTACCAACAAATACCACATTATCAATAACTCCAAAATTATTTTTAACTTTTGGATTGTAAATATCTTCTTCTTGAATTAACTTTTGTCCAATAAGTAACGGAGTGTCATTTGGGTCAATTTGTGAAATAATTTTTACTTTTAACGCATACTTATTAATCCAATTTGAAGTAGAAGTCTTAAGAGTATTATCTTTTGGATAATAAATTGATGGAATATCAGAAGAATCTTGTGCAACTATAGAATTGAAAATAAATTCAATAGATTGGTCTGTTCCTTTTGCTCTATAGAATTGTTTGATGTTTTTGATTAAAGTTCTTTTATCTACTTCTGGTTTTAATGATTCTTCTGGAAAAGATGCTAGATATTCAGATTCATAATTTTTTACGAAAGCATATAAAAACAAATTACTAATATTAAAAGCTTGCTCGCCAACTAGATGTTGAAATCCTGTAGTTAGATCGTGTGTTGTTACTGTTTTATAAACAGAAGCGTTATACAAATCGCCCAACTTAGTTGTGCCACTAAGATTTCTTTTACAATTTAAAAAAGAAGTAGATGTTTTTGAAGCATAAAAAATAATCTCATCATTAATCATTACATATCCATTTGTTTCTGGAAATGCATATGTATCTGCTACTTGGATTGTAGACGCAGTAGCAGAAATATTTGATGTTAATGTAGTATATTCTGATAATATATCTTTTTCATAAGTATCGATATCATTATATTTTGTTAAATTTTGAATAATATCAAGTGGTTGTCCAGTTAATTCTAATTGCTCATAATATTTTTGCAAGAACGAAGCAAATTTTGGATATTCACCTGAAATAAATTCGGGTAGTTGTTGATTAACTAGTGTGGAAATTCTTTTTTGAATGGTTGCCATCTAATTACTCTTGAATAATAGTGAATTTGCTGTTAGTAATATCAACATCCAGAAACATTTCTCTGGAAGATACAATATCGTTTAAAGCTGGTTTTACTCTAATTTCTATTTTTTCATCAGGAAACGATCCTTTCAATATAATCAGATTATTCATCATTATTTCACCTTTTGCATAATCAACACTACCTAGATTAGGATTCATGACAATTTTTTCACCTGTAATACTATCTAATCTGTAAAGTATCATTTTACCTTGTCTATCTTCAATATAAACAGTATATTGAGAAAATTCTCTTACAATAAATCCACTACTACTTATTACAGGTAAGTCATCGATTAAAAATGGATTTTTGTAACAAATTTCATAATAAAATTTAGAGTTAATTGCTGGATAAAAATCTTTTCTTAACATAATGGTAGTTAAGTTTGATTTGATAGATGTTTCTGCATCATCAATCACACCGACAAATTTACTATATCTAAATTTACCATCAAATTTTTCTGTATCCGACAAAACAATATAATCTTCAATATTTTTAATAACAGATGAAAGAATTTTATCGGGTTTATATGTAGTTTTGTTTGTATCGTAGAATACTCTAGAAGTTAATTCAACATATAATATTGAAGGATCTACAATTTTTGGAGTTACCGAAGCAACCGAATACTTTTTCAGCTTCTTTTCTAGATCATTTTTAGTAAATGAAGACAACGTAGTAGAATATTTTGGTTTGATTACAATTTTAACCACGCCATACTCGGGTGGATCATCTTCTTCACCGCCAAAGGCTGTAATATCCGCTACAGATGGATATAAATTGCGCACAATTGCTTTGTAATCTTCACTTGTTACTGCTCTATCTTGAGTTGCGTAATTTTTTGCCGCATTAAACTTAATTCTTTCTAAATTTTCTGAATATTCCCCACCAGAAGAAGCGGAAATAAGAATAATTTCTCCAAGACTGATACTATATGCATTTAAACTGTTATTTGTAGTTTCTAAATCTTCTACTACTCCATTAAAAGAAAATACTCTTGCGCCATTTGTTTCTGGTCCTGAAGTAGTCAGATATGAAATTTCTATATATTCACCATCCAGTAATTTTCTTCCAAATACGCCATCGCCAAATTTAATTTCGTAATTTTCATCTTCAATTTCGGTTAGAAAGAAAACTCTACTATTTGGATTTACATTTAAAATATTTTCTACATAATCATATAACTCAAACGATGAAGATTGAAAAGATTTAAATATTTTTATTCTAATAGTAGTAGTATCAATATTTTGATTTTTTAATAGAAACTTTTGATTTCTTAATACTGACTGCACTGTATGGTAATCAGTAACAATAGTGCCAGAATAAACGGTCACGTTTTCAAAAAATGCAACTCCATTATTAACTGGTGTTCTTACATCATCTAATAATGAATACTGATATACTGAATTATCAAAAAATGATGTAAATGCCTTACCTCTACGTATAATCGCAGTGTTTGGTTTGTTTGGTGAAGTATAATTAAGTTTCAAACTTAACGTTGCTTGTGATGCAGTAGCAGATTTTGGTCTATATCCTAATTGCTTGGCGATTGCAACAACATTATCTCTTAGTGTAGCAGAATCGAGAAACATCTCGTTTGCTACCATGTTTGTATTGAATGCAGTATAATAAGTATTATAAGCTAAAATATCCAATAAGTTACTTAAAGCACTACCTTCAAAATCATAGTCGCTAAATTCTGAATTCGCTCTCAAATACTCTTTGAGCGAATTTTTTATATTGTTAAAATCTAATTGATTTAACTGCGAATATGGCATTGATTATCTCGTTCTCTTTAAAAGAAATTCTGTTGACGTAGGTGCCCCTTCAATTTCTCTACCAATAATTTCAAATTCTATATAAACTTCAAAAGCATTGTTACTATCATCGGGTGTGACAATAACATCTAATAGATTTACACGAGGCTCATAATCATTAACTAATAAAATAATTTCGTCTCTTATAGAAGCAGCAGTACCATAATCTAGTAAATCAAAAAGTAACTCAGTTACTCTACTACCTAAATTTGAATTAAAAGGTCTTTCGCCTCTTTTTGTCAAAATTAAATTTTGTAAGGCGTTTTTAATAGCAGTTTCGTTTTTAACCACAACTAAATCTTTTGTGTTTGGGTGAGCACCAAATGCTACACTTATATCTTTAAAAGTTTGAAATGTGGACATTAAATACCACTATAAGTCTACTATATTTATCACACATATATGACGGAGACGCGATTATAACCACTCGGCATAATCATCGAAGCCACCTTTGCCACCACACCATTTTTCTAAACGATTCGGAGGTTTCATATATTTCATTTTGCGTGATCTTTCTAGTAAAGCGTCAGACCTTGGATCAGTAATTAATACTGTGGTGCCAAAATCTTCAGACATCATCGAAGGTACGTTGTCAGGAATCTGTTTTTTTGCCATCTGTTTTTCTCGTAAAAGTTAAACAGAACTTTTTACGGGGTTGCTATCCCGATTTCGTAATTTCTGTAAATCTTGCATTAAAATTAAATTATACTTACCATTGTTTGTTTGAATATTATTGATATAAGTGTCATAATCTGCATGGTCTTCCAAAAATATGTATTGAGTATACAATTCATTGTAAAAGTTTACCCAATATTGAATAGATTGCAAATCTAGATAATCTTCAACAACATAAAAAACAACGTCGTAATCTTCAACTGGTATAATATCTTCTACTCTACAATGAATGATAGTATATTTCGCAGATTTTGCATACGGGAAAATCGAAAAACCATTTAATTCTGATTGCAACTTAGAAATTTTCTCAATCCATTCATTTATATGAATTTCTACTTCTTTCATTTTGCTAATACTTTCTTTGCGCCAGCTATAATGCTACCAGCATCTGCAGAATCACCAACTCGTGCTAAAGCTTTTCCATTTACCTTTACTGTGCTACTACCAACATTAACTTTTGCTGTGTGTGGTATACACGGTGGCGCTGGTAATGGCGCTGGATTTGTAATAGTATGAGGTGTTAATGCAGCACCTTGATATGCAGCGCCAAGACCTTCTATAATGACGTTAGGAGACCCTTCAAGGATGGTTGTTGTAACATCACACCCATGCCCAGTAGCTACTTTGTCTTGCATTCTAGACGCTGGTGGCATACTTTCGCTTCTCTTGTCTTTTCTTCCAAATTATTTAGTCGATTGCATACTGCATCTAACGCATCGGGAAGACTCTTATAGTTTTCACCAGGTGGTCTATAACTAATTGAAAACGGATCAGGAATCTTCGCTATACGTTTCTCCAAATACTGAATCCGATTCTCCTGTTGTTGCAGTAACATCAACAACTTCTGTATCTTCTGATCCGTGGTTTCTAAGTGCATCATTTTCAATTCCAAAACTATTAGTGTCTTCAAAAACTACAGTGCCATTTTCTCTTCTTTGTAAACTCATAACATCACTAGGATCCTGTAACCCAGAATACCACTTGTCAGCTGCATCTAACATATAGTCTGCTACTGAATCAAAATCTTCAAACGTCTTATCTTCTACTATATTTCCATTTTTATCAACAATCTTATATCCGAATTCAGTCATTTGTTTTACTCAGCAAAATAGAATCGTCTGCATACTCCCATTTTAAATTATCACCCTCAACCCATCCTAAAGCTGTTAACAGCTCTTCAGGTATCGGTAACATATACTCGTCATTTCCATCGTCATATTCAATTGTGGTAACGTATTTCATAATGGTGATTTTTGAATTATTTATTAATATCTTTCTTTTTAGTATATGCTCTCTTCTTTACTGTTTTTACTTCAATCGGGCGCTCAAATACTGTGCCGTCCTCAACCAAACCATCATCATCACCATCTACTGCATCAACCTTTGGACCGTCTTTAGTGACCTCTTCAACGGTGATGTTTAATGCAATACTATTTACTAAATTTAATGCCTCCTCAGCATCCTCTCTTTTAAAATAATAAATCACTTTTTCCATACTTGTATCCCATCCATCACCAGTGTAATACACATAAAGGGTATTCGATAGTTTAGAAGGATTGTCTGCTCTTAAAATGTAACTATTCATTCTACTTATCCTCAATATAAGTTATAAAATCTTTTGGTGTATTTCTTTCTGGTAAATTGATGTTTCCAAACTCGCTACGTAAACGAATTAAATCTGCTGCTCTATTTAATGCAGCAGCAACCTCGATTCGCTTCTCATTCATAGCAAATGATTTGCAAATTTTTTCGCACTCTACTCTTTCAAATTCTTGAGCTACTAGCAAGTATTCAGTAAATCCTACCTGATCAGCAATATTATATAATTCTTCTTTATTCACTTAGAATACCTGCGAGGTAACTTATATATCTATCTATTTCATTCAGGTTTTTTTGTCTGTTTTTTCTGGCGGAAATTTTTTTATATGTATTCGAAATCACTTGAGCGTTTTCAAAGGTTTGTAGGTTGGAGGGACCCACGACTTTTCGCTCGGCGCTCGGCACCATCACGATATCGTTATAATATACAGTCAACTGCCCCGAAGGGCAGCGACCGTCGCGGCGCCCTCAGTAACGCCACCCACTGATAGGGCAGGGTGCCACCTCATCAGCGTGAACCTCAGCACACTGGGCGGCGATGATGTAGGCAGGCACACCCCAGTGAATAAACATAGAGGGGCGGGAAGCGTAATTCTTCAACTGATCAGATTGCCACAACCACTTGAGTTCTCTGGTGGCAAGGTCTGAGCATGGGGAGATTGGCAGGTTGGTCATTAGGTCTGAGGTTGGTTGATTACTGTTTAATTGTAGCATACCCCCGAGGGGGCCCCCGTAGGGGTCACCAGAGGAAATCTTCCATCGCTTGCCTACGCTTGGCACGGGTTGCCAGTTCCTTACAGATTGCCCGCTCCTCTTCCAGGGAGGTGGTGCCTACCCATAACCACTCCTCCAATTCAAAGGTGGTCAACTCTAGGAACTTGGTGGCGATGGTGAAGGTTGCGGTCATTGGTGGGTTACTTTGGTTTGGTACTCTTAAATTATACGGGGTAAAGGGGCAGGTGTCAACCCCGCCCCCCCGTAGGGGTGCCCCCCCGTAGGGGTGCCCCTAGTTTCCGTTTAGGAAATCAGCGATTGCCTCATCGTAGTCTGCCTTAGTCTCAAAGGTGCGACCGTAGATGGTCTTAGGGAATTGCTGTGCAGGAGCAGCAGCGGTGGGCAGGTCGCGACCCTTAGCGAGGATCTGCTGCTCGTAAGGGTTGGAAGTGAAGCGGGTCATTTGGGATCTCTCCTTTGTTTGTGGTTTAATTCTAGACGGTCAAGGGGCAACCTCTGCCCCCGATTGTGCCAGTGCCTTAATTGGCACCCTCATCATCATCCTCATCTATATCGCAGGTGTAGAGGTTGGTGAAATCTTCAACAAAGGAGCGGGCCTCATCGCCACTCATGCGGCTGATCATCTCGCTGCCAATGGTCTCCCAACTATAGATGCAGGTGAGATTGTAGATTGCCTGCCTTGCCTCGTTGGCGGTCAGATCTGAGAAATTGGTTGTGATCATTTGGTTTGTTTGTTTACTTGGTTAGTCTACAGGGTCAGAGGGGGCATTTGGCCCCAGTGTGCCAGTGCCTTACCTGTTCGCTGCCCAATCAGCTGCCCAATCAGCGAACCCCTTCGCCACTCCCTCGATAAAGGCAGCGCCCATTCTCTGCCAGAAATCGGGATCGTTAACGCATCCTGCCATTGCTGCCATCCATTGCTCTGGGGTTGCCTTGCCTACGGCCTCCCGCTCCTCTGGGGTCAGGTGAGCGGTGGCATCGGCCCAAGCTTGGAGAAGGTCGTTTTCGGTGATCATGGTCTCTGGTTGTTTGTTGTTTTAATTCTAGACGGTCAGAGGGGCGGGGTGCCCCTCGCTTGTGCCACTAGGCGAGGTGGGCGAATTGTGCCAAACTGCTAGGGGCAATGTGGGCAGGTGATCCACAGGATTTGTAGAACTTGACCATCCGCTCTGCCTCAGGCAGGGTGGAAAAGAATTGTGAGCGCCACTCCTCAGTCAATCCAGCGGCGGGGTAAGGAGTCTGGTAGCGAACTTCGATTTGCATTGGTTGGGTTGCTTTGTTGTTTTAATTCTAGACGGTCAGCAGCGACTAGGCATCGCTGTCTGTGCCAGTGTGGCAACCGTCCTGCTCGGCATAGTATTGTGCCCGATCATATACTCTCATTATATCGGCATCCTGCTGATCCATATCCTGCTCAATCCAGCGGCGATGTAGGGCATAGGATGAGGTTGTTTTGGCACGGTAGGAGCGGGAAACGTTTGGCATGGTCTGGGGTTGTTTGTTGTTTAATTGTAGCATGGCAACCGTGCCCCTCAGGCGAAACAGTGGCGATTGATCCACTTGCCTACACTAGCGGGGGGGAGAATGACAGCGCCTAGAATGGCACGGCGGGAAACCCCAGTGAAGCGATAAACTTTATCGCTGCTAGTAAAGGTCACCCCCACAGTGCCCCTTAAGGGGTTGCCTGTAACCTTACGAGCGCAGGCACTGAACTTAGAGTTGATTGGAAGCATGGTCTCTGGTTGTTTGTGGTTTAATTCTACAGGGTCAGAGGGAGAGGTTGGGGTCATCTGGTGACAGTCCGCCTGCAGGCACATCAAAACGATCTAGATATTTGATCAGTGCTAGGACGGTTAACACGCCAGGCCCAAACATCATGAAACCGATGATAGCTAAGGCGATCTTGCGTTTTCTAAATCTCATTTAGTGAGGGCAGTGGTTAACAGTGAGAGGGGCAGCAATGCCCCTCTAGAGTATAATCTACATATCGGTGAGCATCTCATCCAACTCATCGGTATCTATAGTTGGATCCATCCAACGGGCACCGTCTGGGGTCATCTGACCGAAGGCATACTCAAGGCGTGGGATGAGTGCATCGTAGCGATCATATTGCCTAGCAACCTTATACATTGCCTCATCATTCTGTAACCACAATGCTACATTCCAAGTTGCCCAGTTTGCCCAACCGTTGAAGGTCTCGGTCTCGGTCATCGTTGCGGTTGCCATTTGGTTTCCCTTTGTTTGTGGTTTAATTGTAGCATGGTAGAGGGGCATCCTCTGCCCCTGTGTGTGACAGTCTAGCGACCGTCTAGATATTCACCGATGATCTGCTCACCGTCTAGGATGCGAGCGCAACCAAATTCAATTGAGAGGTCGTAGCATAGATCCCATGCCTGATCAGCGGGCACAGTGTCATTCTCCCAAGGAGCAGAGGGGCAGCGAACGGTCAAGAGGCGGGTCATTTGGTTTCCTTTGTTTGGTTGTTTTAATTCTACAGGGTCAAGGCATAACGCAACTGCCAGGAGTGACAGCGTTTAGACTGTCACACTGGGCGGTTTGCCTCTGGTTTAATACCTTAATCATTTGGTTGGTGCTATTAACTGCCGAGAGGGAAACCCCGAGAGTGATTCCTGAGATCAGCAGATAGGCAAGGAGGCGAGTCATTTGGTCTCTGGTTGTTTGTTGTTTTAATTCTACAGGGTCAGAGGGGCATCCATTGCCCCTGACTGTGCCACTAGGGCAACTGTGCCACCTCCAGGTCAAACTGGGCGTTGGATGCCTCAACCTGAGCGATGAACTCGGGATCTGAGGCGATCTCATCGATCCACTGATCGAAATCAAAAATCTCGCCTGCACAGTCTTGGATCTCATCCCACATTTTGGTTTCCCTTGTTTACTCTTTAATTATACAGGGTCAGCAGCGGATCTATGGGGTAAAGGTAGACAGCGTAGCAACTGTCTACTAAATCAACAAAATGCCCTCTAGGGTCTGTAACCTAGAGGGCGGGAGGGGAGGGAAGGGAGAGAGGAGCGGCCGCTGCCGCCCCTTGCTAAATGTTACTTAGTAACTACCAGTTACTATCAAACACGTAACCGTTTATATAATCAAAATCATATCGCATGTTGCTCTCCCATGTTGCCTCCCAATCAACAATTATATAACTTGGCACAGGATGAGTTTCATTGTGCCAGTAATATTTTTCAGCGAAAGCAGCACCGCTAGAGTAACAACCAACAAAGGAATCTTGAGCGTAGTTAACATTACTAATATCGTTGATACTTATAAAGGCATCAACAACATCGTAACCAATCTTCTCTGCCATAATGATATAATCATCATAGTAGTTAACTAGATTTTCTTCGCCATGAGTTGCTATAAACTCTAGAGCATCATCTAAAGCATAACTACCCTCCTCACAATTCTCCTCTAAGTAATCACGAGTTGCCTGACACAAAGTGTCAATAATAATGGCGTCAGTGTAAACAGTTTGAGTCATTTTGTTTGAGTGATAAGGTTGATTCTTTGATCTTGAATAAGACAATCTAGAAGAGAAACTAAATCCTGATCATTCTCATTACCTCCTGAAAGATATCGAAGTTTGTTGTGTAACTTGATTGCTAATTCAAAGGTTTCATTATCAGGGCAATTCATTATTTGTTCAGTGGTGAGTTGTAGAAGGAACGAAACACTGAAACCAGAATGATCAGGGTTGAAGTGACACCTATGAAACCTAGATAGGTGATAGTGTCACCAGTGAAGTTGAGCGTGTCGGGCATTGCTTTGTTTGGTTGACTTGCTAAGCATAACCCCTGAGGGGGGAGAATGGTTGAATAGTAGACAGTCTACAGACTGGCACACTCAACCTAGAATTGTATAGATTCTAGGTTAGGTTGAGTGATACTCTCAGTAGTGTCACCTAAGTGATACTCTAGAGTATCTAGAATAGTAACTACTTCTCTCGAAGTAGTTGCCTTATCTAATAGATTGAGAATGATTGAAGCAGATAATGAAGCCATGATTTGTTTGTTGAATGAAAGTTGGTTTGTTGAATGAATTAAGTATTACCTAGTAATAGGTAATATACATTCACTTATTAACTGATTATAATAAGCAGTTGATGAATCATCATATTCATTGAGATCTTCTTCTAAGAAGATATCCTCTGTTGCTTGATAGTCTAGCTCCTTGATCTCTGATTCAAAATTCATTTGTTTAGTTAAATGAGAAATTTAAATTTATAATTATAAATAAAACTAAAAAACCTTTTTTTCTAAAAACCCTTTTTTTCTTTAAAACTTAAAAGTTGTAGTTTTTAAGAAGTTGAAGATATTTAAAAAACTGAAGATTCTAAAAAAACTTAGAATCTTCAGAATTTAAGTTATGCCAGACGCATAGAACTGAAGAAAGGCACAGTATCAATACCGCCAGAAGTACGAAGGTTTACAAACCATTCGAATTTCTTCTGAAAGATACCTTC
>Ga0247843_1000476_pt1 | contig 94725 bp, 76 predicted proteins | sample LaCruzMarch2017__FD_192420 | JGI IMG/M metagenome (GOLD analysis project Ga0247843, IMG submission 192420) | Freshwater microbial communities from meromictic Lake La Cruz, Castile-La Mancha, Spain - LaCruzMarch2017_8m | ecosystem: Environmental > Aquatic > Freshwater > Lake | place: Spain... | reverse complement strand
CCCTCAACGGCATCCCGCCCGCTCTCTACCGAAAGCAACTCGAACAACAAACACAAACCGAAACCAAATCCCCGAGGACCCTCAAAACTCTAATTTAGACCTGTGCCGCTTTTGGGGGAGCAGACAAATTGATTGACGATTGATGAGTGTTGATTTTTGATTTTTGATTTTTGATTTTTGATTTTTGATTTTTGATTTTTGATTTGGAAGGGGAACTGCTGAGTGATCAGAGAAGAGGAAGATTCTAGGGGAGCCTACACGCCCTCGCGTGGGGTTTTTCGCACCCTCGCGGAAAACTGGCGGCGTAGAGCGAGTGGGCGTCTGCTTCTTGGGTGACGCCACCATGCCGCGAGGGCGCGACATGGAACACGCGGGGCGCGTGTGCTCCCCTTGGGTAGAGCTTCGCGCTTTTTCATGGGCGGCGAGACTTTAGCGTTATGCTTCGCCGGTGGGGGTGATGCGGTGGCGGATGGCTTCTAGGAGTTCGAAGGCGGCGTCTTCGATGGTGGTGGATTCGGTGTCGAGGATGAGGTCGGCAGTTTGGGGGGGCTCGAAGGAGCCGTCTTTGCCGGTGAAGTGTTCGATTTCGCCGCGGGCGGCTTTGGCGTAGAGGCCTTTGACGTCGCGTTTTTCGCAGGCTTCGTAGGAGGCTTTGACGTAAACTTCGAAGAGGTTATCGCCGAGGAGGCCGCGTGCGAGGTCGCGGAGTTCGCCGCGTGGGGTGATGGCGGAGACGAAGGTGATGATGCCTTGTGAGACGAAGATTTTGGCGACTTCCGAGATGCGGCGGATGTTTTCGAGGCGATCTTGATCGGAGAAGCCGAGATTGGAGTTGAGGCCGGTGCGGAGGTTGTCGCCATCGAGGATGGTGGTGAAGTGGCCTTGTTGGTGGAGGACGCGTTCGGCGGCGTTGGCGATGGTGGATTTTCCGGAGCCTGAAAGACCGTAGAGCCAGACGACGATGCCGCGCTGGCGGAGGAGGGATTCCTTATCGTGGCGGTTGAGGAAGCGGTGGAATTCGGGGTGGATGTGCTGCATGGGCAGAGGAAGAGAAAGAATGGGAATTATGGGAGTTATGGGAAGAATGGGAGTTATGTTTTCTAATAACTTCTAACTAATAACTTTTTACTCTCCTTTGCCGATGGTGAAGGGGGCGAAGCCGTGGGCTTTGAGGGCGGCGATGGGGAGGACGGCGCGGCCGTCGAAGATGAAGGCGGGTTTGAGCATCAGGTGGTGGATGCGGGGGAGATCCAGGGATTTGAATTCATCCCATTCGGTGAGGGTGGCGAGGGCGTGGGCTTTCTCGACGGCTGCGTAGGGATCGGTGCAGATTTCGACATTGGAGGCGATGAGTTGAGGGTCGACGCCGACATCGGTGAGGTCTTGGCGGATTTTTTCCGGGGTGACGCGTGGGTCGTAGATGGCGAGGTGAGCGTGTTCGAGGAGGAGATCGCGGCAGACGTGGATGGCAGGGGATTCGCGGGTGTCGTTGGTGTCTTTTTTGAAAGCGAAGCCGAGGATGGCGATGCGTTTGCCGTTGACCGTGTTGAAGAGGGTGCGGACGATTTTTTCGACGAAGCGGGATTTTTGCCAATCGTTGAGGTGGATGACTTGTCGCCAGTATTCGGCGACATCTGGGAGGTTGAAGGATTCGCAGAGATAGACGAGGTTGAGCAAGTCCTTTTGGAAGCAGGATCCGCCGAAGCCGACGGAGGCTTTGAGGAATTTTGGGCCGATGCGGGAGTCGGTTCCGATGGCGCGGGCGACTTCATCGACATCGGCGCCGGTGGCTTCGCAGAGGGCGGAGATCGAGTTGATGGAGGAGATGCGTTGGGCGAGGAAGGCGTTGGCGACGAGTTTTGAGAGTTCTGATGACCAGAGGTTGGTGGTGATGATGCGCTCGCTGGGGACCCAATTGGCGTAAACGGAAACGAGGGCTTGGATGGCGGCTTGGCCGCTGGCGGTGGTCTCGCCGCCGATGAGAATGCGGTCCGGGTTTTGGAGGTCAGCGACGGCGGTGCCTTCGGCGAGGAATTCGGGGTTGGAGAGGACTTCGAAGGTGGCGGAGTTGGTGGAATTCGCGGCGATGATGGTTTTGATCGCGCAGGCGGTTTTGACCGGGATGGTGCTTTTTTCGACGATGATTTTATGGCCGTGGGAGACCTCGGCGATGAGGCGTGCGGCGGCCTCGATGTAGCGGAGATCGGCGGCGCGGCCGGCACCGATGCCGTAGGATTTGGTGGGGGTGCCGACGGAGACGAAGATCAAATCAGCGCCGATGATGGCGGCGCGGATGTCGGTGGTGAAGTGGAGATTTCGGCCGTGGGCGGAGGCGACGATGGCATCGAGGCCGGGTTCATAGACGGGGAGGGTGTCCGAGTTCCAGGCGTCGATGCGAGCGCCATTCATATCGGCGACGGTGACTTGGATGTGTGGGCACTTGGCGGCGATCATGGCCATGGTGGGGCCGCCGACGTAGCCGGCGCCGAGGCAGCAGATGGAAGAGATTTTCATGGTAGAGAAGAAAAAGTTATACGTAAGAAGTTATTTGTTATTGGGAAGAGAAGACGCTGCGCGGTCTGAAAGTCTGAAGAGGAAGAGGAGGGAGGTTACTTTGTGGCTCAAGGACACGCAAGAGGGGATTGGGGATATAGTTTTTGGTTGTGGTTGGGAGGATGGACTCGCCGGCTGAAGCCAGCGCTCCGTTAGTTTTTCATGTGGTCGCGGAGGAGGTGATAGAGGAAGAGGGTGTTGTAGGTGAAATAGCGTTTGAAGAGGCGGCGGGGTTCCATGGCGAGGCGGTAGGCCCATTCGAAGCCGAGTTTTTGGAAGATGGGTGGGGATTGTTTGACCTCTCCAGCATGGAAGGCGAAGGCTGCACCGATGCCGAAATAGACGCCCGGGGGGAGGTGGTCTTTGTGATTGGCGATCCAATGTTCCTGTTTCGGGCAGCCGAGGCCGACCCAGATGAGATTGGCTCCGGAGGTGCGGATTTTTTCGCAGACGCGTTCGAATTCGTCCGCAGGCCACTCGCCGAAGGGCGGGGAATACATGCCGGCGATGGCGGTGCCAGGGAAACGGGCGGAGAAGATTTGTTTGAGTTTGGTGAGGGTGGACTCTTTTCCGCCTAACAGGAAGTGGCAGAACTCGCTGCGATCGTGGGTGGCGAGGAGAGTTTCTAACATGAGAGTAGGGCCATAGACGCGCTCGGTTATTTTTTCGGTGGCCGGGAGTTGTGAGTTGATGGCCCAGACGAGAGGCATTCCATCGGGGACGATCAGGTCGAACTTCCGCATTGACTCTGCGAATGCGGGATCGTGGCGTGCAAGTGCGGCGACGTGGGTGTTGGCGGCTTCAAGAGCGTAGGCTTGGTCGGCCTTGGCAGCGTGAGTTAGAATCCAATCGACGGCACCGGTGTAGTTGGTGGCGGCGATGGGCAGGCCGATGACGGGGATTTTAAGCACTAAATTATAAGCAAAAAATTTGAAATGAAGAGGAAGATAGAGACACAAGAGAAGAGGAAGACGCTGCGCGGTTTAAAGGTCTGAAAGTCGAAGGGTGGAGGGCGGAAGAGGGGCCGGTAATGGGAGTTATGGAAAGGATGGGGGGGATGATGAAATGTTTGTGTTTTGGATGAAGCAGAGAATGTGAGGAGGGGTCAGCGCCATTCTTCGAAGGTTAGTCCTTCGATTTTGAGGAAGTCTTTCGTGTTGTTGGTGACGGTGGTCGATTGATAGCGCAGTCCGGTGGCGGCGATGAAGACATCGGTGATGCTTACAGGCGTTCCTCGGTTGAGCAATCCGGCGTTGATACGAGCTGCGATCCGGGCGCACTCGGAATCAAAGGGGATGACCTGCAAGGATGCAACGAAGCGCGAGACTTTCGCTTGTTCGTCCTCGCGGTATTGGGCGGGTGCGCGGTCCGCGCCTTGAAAGAGCTCGAACTCGGTGACTACTGAAATGAAGCAATCTTTGGGGCGGCATGCGGCAAGGCGATCGACGACTTTTTTGCGGCCGCGCAGAATATCGATGCAGACGTTGGTGTCGAGGAGACGTCTCACAGGGTTTTCTCAGAGTAGGTGGTTTTGTCACGTCCGAAGTCCTTGCGGGAGATGCGTACGCTTTCAAAAAAGCCTTCAGGCCAGCCGTTTTCCGTCAGTTCCTCGATGATGATTTTGCGGCCTTCGCGATGGATGGAGACTGTGCCGCATGGTAGTTCCAATTCCTTCGGCAGTCTGACGGCGAGTGAATTGCCACTCTTGAAGATTTTTGTTTTCATGGAAGATGTATATACGATGGTAGATATACAGTCAAGGGGGCAATTCACCTCATGGTTTTTCTTTTACTTCTCGGCCTCAGGGCCAGTTAGCGACGGTCACAGACCGCAGCTACAGTTCAGACTCGGCAGAAGGGTTCGATGGGGTGGAGGTTTGGGGTGGTGGCGATGGCGGTGTCGCGGTGGGAGGGGTCTGTGAAGAGGTAGAGTGCGTAGCCGCCGTGGCCGCCGCCGCAATATTTATGGGCGATGGAGTTGGGGATTTCGGTTAGGTGTTGCATGCCTTCGCTGAGTTGAACGGCGTGGTATAGGTTCACGCCATCGGCAAGTTTGGAGATGTTGGCGTGGAGGGCACCTTCGCGTGCGATGCGGGCGCTTTTTGCGATGGTTTCATAGTCGCGTGGGACATTGGCGACGCCGGGGGTATCGTGCTGGGTTCCGGTCCAGTAGATGGCCATGCGGCCTGTTAGGAAGTCGCCGTTGTGTTTGAAATCGAGAACGGGAGTTTGTCCGGAGCGCCAGACGCAGAGACCGGTTTCGCGGATGACGGCGGGGTCTTGCCAGCCGACGCCGAGGTCGAGTTCGGATTCGAAGCTGTCCTTGCCATTGAGGAGGGCCCATGCGCCGCTGCCGCCGAGGCCGGCTTGTTTTTCGTAGGGCCATTCGCGGAGTGAGACGAGTGGGGAGATGGCGCAGTTGACGATGAATTCGCCGGGGCGGGAGAATCGTGGGACGTCGAGCCAACCGCCGGCGAAATCGACGCGGAGGGGGGCTTCGGTGGGGGCTTGTACCCAGCGGACGATGGAGGAAGTGGAGACAGGTTCGAAGCGGGGCGGGGTTTTAGGCAGGACGGTGTATTGTGCGCCGACTTGGGCGCATAGTTCGCGTTTCACGTCGCCGTATTTATCATCTTCGGTGACGATAAGGAAATCTGGTTGGATGCGGAGGAAGTCGTCCTCGAAATCGAGGCCTTCCTTTTGGCCTTGGGTGATGATGACTTCATCGATCATGCGGAGGCCTTGGAGCAGGGCTCGTTTGTGTTCATCCGGGATAGAGGGTTTGCGGCGTTTGTGGTGCCAGAGGACCTCGGCGGAGGCGAAGGAAACGATCAAGTAATCGCCAAGGGCGCGGGCTTCCTCGAAAAACTGAAGGTGGCCGGCGTGGAGGATATCATAACATCCGGAGACAAAGACTTTTTTCATTGGGGATAGGGAGATGGGAGATGGGAGATGGGAGATGGGAAATGGGAAATGGGAAATGGGAGATGGGACAGGATGTCCCTTGAACGGACTGGGACTGCAAGTCTCAGATACTATGGATTGAATTACTCGCGTGATACGCTGATGTTGTGGCCGTGGGATCTTAGGAGGGCGTGCTGGCGGGCGGTATCGAGATCGTAGGCGACCATTTCGGCGCACATTTGTTCGACGGTGATATCGGGGGTCCAGCCGAGTTTGGCTTTTGCTTTGGAGGGATCGCCGAGCAGGGTTTCGACTTCAGCGGGGCGGAAGTAACGGGGATCGATTTTCACGATGACATCGCCGGGTTTGACGGATGGGGCTTTCATGGAGTCGATGACGGCGGATACGGTGGCGATTTCATCGATGCCCGAGCCGTTGAAATCGAGTTTGATACCGGCTTCTAGGGCGGACATGCGGACGAATTCGCGGACGGAGATTTGCATGCCGGTGGCGATGACAAAATCGTCGGGCGTATCTTGTTGGAGCATCATCCACTGCATGCGGACATAATCCTTGGCGTGGCCCCAGTCGCGAAGGGAGTCCATGTTGCCGAGGAACAGGCAGGATTCGAGGCCTTGGGCGATGTTGGCGATGCCGCGAGTGATCTTGCGGGTGACGAAGGTCTCTCCGCGACGTGGCGACTCGTGGTTGAAGAGGATGCCGTTGCAGGCGTACATGCCGTAGGCTTCACGGTAATTTACGGTGATCCAGTAGGCATATAATTTGGCGACGCCGTAAGGAGAGCGCGGGTGAAAGGGTGTGGTTTCCGATTGTGGGGTTTCCTGGACAAGGCCGTAGAGTTCGGAGGTTGATGCTTGATAGAAGCGCGTCGTTTTTTCCATGCCGAGGAAACGGATCGCTTCGAGTAGGCGCAATGTGCCGAGGGCATCGACGTCCGCGGTGTATTCGGGAGCCTCGAAGGAGACGGCGACGTGCGATTGTGCACCGAGGTTATAGACCTCATGAGGGCGCACCTCGCTGAGGATGCGGGTGAGGTTGGAGCTATCGGTTAGATCACCGTAATGCAGGCGGAAGTGAGAGTTTTCGACGTGCGGGTCTTCGTAGATGTGATCAATGCGTTGAGTATTGAAGAGTGATGCACGGCGTTTGATGCCGTGGACTTCGTAGCCTTTCTCGAGGAGGAACTCCGCGAGGTAGGAACCGTCTTGTCCGGTGATGCCGGTGATGAGTGCTCGTTTCATGGGATAAAGTGCAAAGTCATTATGGGAAAGTTGATGGGGATGAGTGACGAAACCGGGTTCGGCATGCGTTGGCAGCGATCTGGCCGATGGCAAGTCCGGCCATGTCGGCAAGCCAGTCGAGAGGATCACAACTGCGTGTGGAGATGAAAGCTTGGGAAAGTTCCTCGAGCGTAATGATGGCGGCGAGGACGCAGGTGACGCGGGTCATCGTGGCTGGAAAAAACCAGAAATCGGGAGGAATTTCAAAGTCTTGCGGAGGCGGTTCCGAGGTTTTTCTTAAAATCCTGATAGGCAGCGGCCAGGCCTTCGCGGAAGGGGACGTTGGGTTGCCAGCCGGTGGATTTGATCTTGGAAATATCGAGCAGTTTGCGCGGGGTGCCGTCCGGTTTGGTAGGGTCGGTTAGAATTTCTCCGGCGAAGCGGGTGGTTTCTGCGACAAGTTTTGCGAGTTCGAGGATGGTGAGGTCGTTGCCGGTGCCGACGTTTACCCAGTCTGGAGGGTTCTTGAGATCGAGCAGGTGGAAGCAGGCGCGGGCGAGGTCGTCGGTGTGGAGGAATTCGCGGCGAGGGGTGCCGGTGCCCCAGATGGTGACGGAGGGGTCGTTGCGTTCGGCAGCCTCATGGAAGCGGCGGATGAGGGCGGGGATGACGTGGGAGTTTTCCGGGTGGTAGTTATCGCCGGGGCCGAAGAGGTTGGTGGGCATGGCGCTGTGATAGAGCAGGCCGTGCTGGGTGCGGTAGTGTTGGCAGAGTTTGAGGCCGGCGATCTTGGCAATGGCGTAGGCTTCGTTGGAGGGTTCCAGAGGAGATGTTAGGAGGCATTCTTCGGGCATCGGCTGGGGAGCCATCTTCGGATAGATGCAGGATGATCCGAGGAAAAGTGCGCGGGGGACACCGGCGCGGCGTGAGCCTTCAATGAGGTTCGCCGCGATGGTGAGGTTTTCGTAGATGAAGTCAGCAGGGTAAGTGGAATTCGCGTGGATTCCGCCGACTTTGGCGGCGGCGATGATGACGATATCCGGTTTTGTGGACTCTAGGAAATCGAAGACAGCAGTTTGATCGCAGAGGTCGAGCGCGGCGCGGGTGGCGGTGATGATGTGATAGCCACCGCGGTTGGTGGCCTCGCGGACGAGTGCGGAGCCGACCATGCCGCGATGGCCTGATATGAAGAGAGTTTTCATGGGTGGAAGAGGGAGAACTAGGTGTAACGGGTGGTGAGTTTTTCGGCTTCGGTGAGGGCCATGGCGGTGACTTGGTCCATGTTGTAATAACGATAGGTTGCCAGGCGGCCGATGAAGCTGGTGTTTGGTTCGGTGGCGGCGAGTTTGGCGTATTGTTGATAGGCGGCCTGTGCGTCGGGAGCGGGGATCGGGTAGTAGGGTTCGTCGTCGGGCGTCCAGTCTTTGGGGAACTCGCGGAGGATGGTTGAGGCTGGGGTGTTTTGGCCGGTGGCGTGTTTGATTTCGACGATGCGGGTGAATGGAACATTCGCATCCGGATAGTTCACTTGCATGGCGGGTTGCCAGAAGCCGGGTTTGCCGGAAATGGTCTCGCGCAGGCGGAGTTGTTCGGAGTTGAATGATTCGTGTTCGAAGCGGAGCGAGCGATAAGGTAGTGCGCCGAAGCGGCGGCCGAAGTATTCGTCGATGGCACCGGTGAAGATGAGGTGTTTGTAGTTGAAGCGGGATTTGGCCTCCTCGAAATCCATGTTGAGGCGAAGATCGATTCCGGGAGTGGCGGCAAGCAGGTTTTCAAACAGGGCGGTAAAGCCTTTGGCGGGGAGTGCTTGGAAGTTTTCAGTTAGGTAGCGGTCGTCGCGGTTGGTTCGGATCGGGATGCGGCCGCAGACAGAGGCGTCGAGATCGCGCGGGTGGCGTTTCCATTGCTTGAGAGTGTATCCCTCGAAGAAGAGTTGATAGAGTGCGTGACCGACCTGGGAGATGATGATTTCCTCGGAGTTTGCCGGGTTTTCGATGGTGATTCGGTTTTTTTCAAGCCATGTAGTGAATTGTTCTGGTGTTGATGGTTTGCCGGTGAATTCTTCGAAGGTGTTCAGGTTGATGGGGAAGCTCCAGAAGCGACCGTGGGTGTGGCTTTTGATCTGATAGGAAACCTCGTGCCAGGCGGTGAAGCGCGATAGGTAATCGACGATGCGCGGTGAGTTGGTTCTGAAATAGTGTGGGCCGTAGGGGTGGATGAGGACGCCGGCGGTATCGATTCGATCATGGGCATTTCCGCCAAGGTGGGGACGGCGATCCGCGACGGTGCATTTCCAGCCTGCGGCGGCGAGGCGCTCGGCGACGACGAGGCCGGAAAAGCCTGCGCCGATGATGAGGAAGTCGGTGGAGGAGTCGGTTTTCAAGGTGGGTGGGGGCGACTTAAGAAATTGAAGAAGACACGCCGACTGAAGCCGAATGCTACAGGTATTTCATCTTTTACTGAGTCGGCACGCTGCCGCCCTTGGTCGAGCTTTCCGTTTAGGAGAGAAACCATGTTGGGGAAGGTTCGGGTTGTGGTGAGTCCAGCTTGAGTGGATGCCTGTGATTGAGATCAATCCTTGAGCATGAGACGAGCAAGAGAAATCAAGGGAGTGGACGTCGGGGTAGAATGAGAGAGAAGAGGTCCACATCCACTGCATGTTGCTGGCCGAGGAATTCCAGCAGGATTTTGACACGTTCTGCGGCGGGAGCGACGGAGATGATGGTGCCATGCATGCCTTGAAGCGGGCCGTGGGCGATTTCCACTTCGTCTCCGACCTGGATGATGGGTGAAACGGAGAACGATTCTTGATCGTCACTGTCGGATCGATCACGGATTTCGTCGCGAAGTGCATCGACGAAGGAGGCGGGAACGTGAGGGAATTCCGAGCCGAAGCGGACGAGTCCGCGGACGCCTTGGCAGAAGGTGACGGCGCGTTCCATCTCGGCGAAGTGGAATTTAGCGAGTAGATAGCCGGGGAAAAGCGGTTCGACCCACCAGATTTTGCCACGTCGGGTGGCCTTGCGGTAGCGTAGGCGTGGGCAGAAAACCTCGATGGATTCGATTTCGCGCAAGTGACCAGCGGCGATGTGTTCGCGTTTGGTTTGCGTGCGGACGCAATACCATTCCGGGGTGTTGGGCTCGCGGGAAATCATTGGCCGAGGATTTTTTGGAGGAGGGGGAGAACCCTGCTGCTGCGGCGCATCCAGTTATCGAGGCGGTCGATGCGGTCGCGAAGGAATTCGCGGTGATCGGGGTCTTCGATTTGGCTGGCGGTTTCTGAGAGTTGGTTAATTTTGGTTTTTCCGCTATCGAGATGCGGGCGGATTTGTTCGCGGATGAAGCCGCCGACGAGGCGTTTGAGTTCCACGGCGGGTTCGTAGTAAGTGCGTCGTTCGGGGCCATCGTTGGCCTCTGCCTCGCGGACGGCGCCGAGGTTTTTGAGCATTCGCAGTCCCTGGCTGGCGGAGCCTTTGCTGATATTGAGGCGTTGGACCAGGTCATCGAGGGCCAGCGGCGAGCGGGAAATGAACAAGAGTCCGTAGATCTCGCCGATGGATCGGGGCAAGCCGAGGACGCGCACGCCGTCTATGAACACGTCAAGCACTTGTCGTTCCACGGGAGCGAGTTTTTGGGGTGATCCATCCTGTGGAAGGTCCATGGATATGGATGGTAGAAGGGATTTTTGATTGTTCAATTAAATTTGAACAATGTTGGGAAGGTGAGGAGACCTAGAAAAGGGGGGCGAACCACGGAATACACGGAATACGCGGAAAATTAAGAGGATTCGTATTGATTGGTTCTACAAAGATTGGTATTGTAGTGGATTGGGTCTTGATATTGATGAGGTGAGCTGCTGGGTATTGCTGCATGCGAATTTTGATCACAGGTGGTGCGGGATTTTTGGGTTCGCATCTTTGCGAGCGTCTTTTGGATGAAGGGAACGAGGTGATTTGCCTTGATAATTTTTTTACGGGTCGGAAGCGCAACATCGCTCATTTGTTGGGGAATCCCTATTTTGAATTGGTTCGGCACGATGTGACTGAGCCGTTCAAGTTTGAGGTGGATCAGATTTACAATCTCGCGTGTCCAGCCTCGCCGCCGCATTATCAGCACAATCCGATCAAGACGACCAAGACTTCGGTGATGGGGGCGATTCATTGTTTGGGGCTGGCAAAGCGAGTGGGTGCCCGCGTGTTTCAGGCATCCACATCGGAGGTGTATGGCGATCCGGATATTCATCCGCAGCCAGAATCGTATTGGGGGAGTGTGAATCCGATCGGGATTCGTTCCTGTTATGATGAGGGGAAACGCTGTGCCGAGACTCTATTTTTTGATTATCATCGGCAGAATCATGTGGATATCCGGGTGGTCCGGATTTTCAACACGTATGGGCCCCGCATGCTGCCTGACGATGGGCGGGTGGTTTCGAATTTTATAGTTCAAGCGCTTCAAGGCAGGGATTTAACCATTTATGGTGATGGCAGGCAGACCCGATCATTTTGTTATGTGGATGATCTCATCGAAGGTTTTGTGCGGTTGATGAACCATCCAACGATGACCGGTCCTGTCAACATTGGTAACCCCGGTGAGTTCACGATGCTTGAGCTTGCGGAGCTGGTGCTTAAAAAAATTGGTGGGTCATCGAATATCACATTCCTTCCGTTGCCGGGCGATGATCCAAAGCAGCGCCAGCCGGATATTACTCTGGCTGGGAAAGAACTTGGCTGGGAGCCAAGGGTGGCGCTGGAGGATGGGCTGGACTCGACGATTGATTATTTCAGGAAACTGCTGGCTGAGGGGTGATCTTAATGTGGGATTCCGAATTTGTGGGCGGCGGCGTGTTCTGCTTCATGGGTGACGGCGTGGAGGGATGCGCCATGTTGTTCGGCGGCTTTGCGGCAGTCCTCGTACTCCGGGGTGGCGCGGAGGGCGCCGCTGGGGAGGTGGGCGACTTTCACGGTGATTTTGCCGTAGCGGGTGTCCACGGTGTCGAAGTGGCGGTGGAGAGCGTCCCGGCGGGTGTCGCTGCGGCGGATGCCGAGAGTGGAGGTTTCTTCAAACAGGATGCTTTCCAAGCGGTCGGCATCCTCGGGGTTTGTTAGGACTTTTACCACGTGGGCGGGTCGGTCTTTTTTCATTTGCGCGGGGATGGAAACCACGTCGAGCGCGCCTTCGGCCATCAGGCGTTGGAAGGCATGGCCGATGGTGTCGCCGCGGTCGTTGTCGAGGTGGGTTTCGAGGACCGTGATGGTTTCCGTGAGCCATGGAGTGGTGGCTGATGAGTTGCCTAACAAGATTCGCAGGACGTTGGGGATCACCAGATCACGAGTGCCCGCGCCATAGCCGAGATCTTGCAAGGTCATGGATGGCATTGGGCCCCAGGCATCGGCGAGTTCGACTAACAAAGCCGCGCCGGTGGGTGTGACGAGTTCCTTGTCGATGGGTGAGCCATGGATGGGCACGCCCTTGAGCAAGGCGATCGTGGCGGGGGCAGGCAGCGGGATTTGGCCGTGGGCACCTAACACGAAGCCGCGGCCCATGGGTAGGGGAGAAACGACGACGCGCTCGATGTTCAACAATTCGAATCCTGCGAGCACACCAACGACATCGACGATGGCATCGACACCGCCGACTTCATGGAGGTGGACTTCATCGACGGGCATGCCGTGGATGCCGCCCTCGACTTCGCAGATGCGGGTGAAGACGCGCATCGCCCGTTCTTTTACGGTGTCCGAGACATGAGATTTTTCGATGATTTCGCAGATATCGTGCAAGTGTCGCTCGGGTGCGTGATCGTGGGCATGGACGTCCACTTTGGTGGCACCGAAGCCATTTTTAGAAACCTTGCTGAAGTGCAGGTGGAAATCGTCGAGATGGAGTTTTGCGAGTTCTGCTTCGAGTGCGGTGGTTGGCAGACCGGCGTCGATGAGAGCGCCAAGCAGCATATCGCCACTGGCTCCGGCGATGCAGTCAATGTATGCGGTTTTCATAAGTTAGTGTTTGGGTGGTTGGAAAGCATGCGGTGGGCGGCCATGGCGGCGCCGAAGCCGTTGTCGATATTGACGACGACTAGGCCGGAGGCACAAGAATTGAGCATTCCTAACAAAGCGGCGAGGCCTTCGAAAGCGGCACCGTAGCCGACGCTGGTGGGTACTGCGATCACGGGTGCTGCGACCAATCCGCCGAGTACGCTGGGTAGCGCGCCTTCCATGCCGGCGATGACGATGACGACCGCTGCGGTCCGGATTTCGTCGATTCTGTCATGGAGGCGATGGATTCCCGCGACGCCGATGTCATTGTATTGGCAGACCGGATGGCCCAGGAATGTAAGCGTGGCAGTGGTCTCTGCTGCGACTGGGAGATCGGATGTTCCGGCGGAAACTACTGCTACGGAATGGGTTTTCAGCGGGAGTGGATTTCCTAACAAAATAGTCCGGCTGAATGGATCGTATTTTGCATCAGGCAATGCGGCGAGGACATTCACGGCGCGATCATCGGGCAGACGAGTGCCAAAGGCACGGCCATTGGCATCTGCTAGGGCGCGAAGGTTGTCGGCGATCTGGCTGGCGGTCTTGCTTTGGCAATAGACGATTTCCGGGAAGCCTTGGCGGGCGAGGCGGTTTGGATCGAGTGTGCTGTGGGGGGCGTGCATAAGATTAACGAGGGATGACTTCGTTCATGCTGCCAGAGCGGAAACCTTCCAGGTCTAGGGAAACGTAGGCGAATCCGGCATTTTTGAGGGCGGAGACGACTTCTGCGCGAAGTTCTAATAAATTAGGCAGTAGGGATGGTTCGATTTCGATGCGAGCGACGTTGCCATGGTCGCGGACGCGGCACTGGCGGAAACCGAGGGATTTGAGAGCGGACTCCGCATGATCGATGCGGGTGAGTTTTTCCAGGGTGACGGGTGAGCCGTAGGGGACGCGGGATGAGAGGCAGGCGGCGGCGGGTTTATCCCAGACGGCGAGGCCGAGTTCGCGGGCCCAGTCGCGGATTTCCTGTTTGGTCATGCCGGCCTCGGCGAGTGGGCTGCGGACGGCGTGATCTGTGGCGGCGCGACGGCCGGGGCGAAAGTCGCCGTTGTCATCGGCGTTGGTGCCATCGATGACTGCGGCGATTCCTTCGAGTGCGGCGAGGGCGGTGAATGTGCTGTAGGCGGTGTCTTTGCAATGGAAGCAACGGTCCGGGGCGTTGGCGGTGTAGGCGGGGTTATCGATTTCGTGGGTGGGCACCTCGATGTGGCGTATTCCGGCGGCTTTGGCGGCGGCGCGTGCGTCTTCGAGTTCGCCGGTGGCGAGGCTGGGTGAGACGGCGGTGGCGGCGACTGCTTTTTCACCGAGGACCTTCGCGGCTACGGCGGCTAGCAGCACGCTGTCCACGCCGCCGGAGCAGGCGACGAGCACGCTGCCGCAATCGCGCAAGATGGCTTCGACATGTGAGCGGTGTTGTTGAGCGGTCGTATTCAGATCCATGGTCTCGCGGAGCTTGGAACCGGATAGGCGCTGGTGCAAGTTTTCAGAATGGAAACTCTTCCTCGATTTTGCGGATGGTGTTTTTCTGACCGAGCTCAATTTTTTTCGCGCGTTCGTGGATGGCGAGGCCGTTGACGATGATGGCCTTGTCCGGGCGGACGGGGCAGATGAATTCGCAGCCGCCGCAGCCGATGCAGAGGTCGGGCTCGATTTTCGGGATGGTGATGCCATTTTTCCATGGCACCATGTGGACCGCTTGGGTGGGGCAATGTTCCGAGCAGGCACCGCAGGAGGTGCCTTTGTTTTTGACGATGCAGCGGTCTTGGAAAAACTCGGCGGTGCCGGTGCGGACGAGTCGGCGTTCTTCGATGGTGATTGGCCGGATGGCACCGGTGGGGCAGATTTGCGAGCAGTTCGAGCAATTGTAGGAGCAGAACGCGACCGTGAAATCCTGATAGGGTTGGAGGAATCCGGCGAGGCCGTGTTGGGTGATGGAAGGGCGCAGGACTTGGTCAGGGCAATTCGTCACGCACAAGTGGCAGGCGGTGCAGCGGCTTTGAAAATGGGCGAGTGATTGGGCACCGGGGGGTAACACGGCGCGTTTGTTGTGTTGGGTTAGTTCGCACCGGGATTTTTGGGGATTTCCAGTCGATGCCAGAACTGCGGCGGGAATGGTGAGAGAGGATACAAGAAATGTGCGGCGGTTCGTGGTGGGTGAGGGATTGGTTTCTAGGTTGGGCTTTGGATTGATCGCGGGGGTTTTCCGAGTTGGGTTCCGGCTCAGGGAAATTCCGCTGCGTTTGCAGGACGTCACACAATCGAGGCACATGATGCAGCGGGAGTGATCGATTTTGTGGTTCTTGAAGTCGATGCATTGGGCTGGGCAGACGCGTTCGCACATTGAGCACGCGACGCAGGCGGAATTGGCGATTTCCAGGCGGAAAAGCGCATGTTTAGAGAAAAACCCGAGCACTGCGCCGACTGGACAAACTGTATTGCACCATAGGCGGCCGCGAAAAACGGCGAGGAGGACGACCGGAACTAACAATCCGAATGCGATGATGAAGGACGTCCACGCGACTGGAGAAATATCCACTGGATTGATTGCGCCGGTGGCGGCGATCCAATGGTTGATCGTTCCCAGAAGTGGGCGCAGGGTGGCAGCGGTGATTTTACCAAACAGGCTGTAGGGGTCCAGCAAGGCGAGCGGCAGCGCGGTGCCCACTAACAAGCCGATGGCGCAGACCAGCACTACTAGAATTCTCAGCCAATTCCTAGCCGGGCGGTAGGGTAGTTTCCGGCGTTTTCCCGTGCGTCTAGCAAGCCATGCCGAGAAATCCATTAGCACACCCAGTGGGCAAAGCATGGTGCAATACACGCGTCCTAACAGAAGTGTCAGTATGACCACCGCGATGCAGCCTGCGGAGATCCAAGTAAATCCGCTGAGGATGTTTAGCAACGATGGAATGAATTGTGGCCACAATGCCGCCCTTGCGACTGGAGCGGAGATCCAGTTGCCGATGTCTGCGAAGGCCAGTGCGCAGAAGGCTAGGGTGAGCGTTCCGACGGTGATTTTCATGCGCCGGTAAAGCGCCGCGTTCATGCTTCGAGCGTGATTCTCTTGATTTTGACTTTTGAGAGATCGGCCTTACCGGCACCCATTTCACCGGCGATTTTGACGAATCCGAGGTCGGCGGGTTCCATGCCATAGAGTTTGGCGGCGGCGGCATCGAGTGCGACCATATCGGTGCCGAGCATTTGATATTGTGCGAGTTCGCCATCTTCCTTGGCACGACCTTGTGGGCCATTTTTGCGCAGGATGCGGTAGGCATCGATGATGTTTAAATCCGGCACTCGTGGGGCGAAGCACAGATCTGCGATGCACTGATCGAGGCCTTTATTATGGAAGAAACGCCGATCCCAAACGACGCCCATGAGGTTTTTCATGCAGAGTGAGAGTTTGGCACCGCCATGGTGTTTGAGGACTGGGACGTTGATGAAGACGTCGCAATCCAGCATGTCCTTGTGGATGAGCGCCTTTTTGAGGGTTTTGGCTTTTGGGAGTTCCACTTCGCGGTAATGGCTCTCCAAATTGGCCGGGGCCATCACTCCGCCGGCATCCTCCACGGCTTTGGCGATGCCGCTGTTTTTATAAGTGCGATCCCACTGATGGCAGGTGTGATCGAAGACGGTGACTTTCGATGCACCGGCAGTTAGGCAATGCTTGACGATGGCGGCGACGAGATCCGGGTTGGTGTTGGCGGGGACTTCGGGTGGTTGGTCCCAGGCGATGTTCGGTTTGACGACGACCGATTGTCCTTTTTTGACGAATGCTTTCATGCCACCGAGCACGGCGATTCCGGCCTCGAACATGGCAACCGGGTTGCCGTTGCGGACGGCCACAAGATCCCAAGGGCCTTCGGTATCGGGTTCGGGGGCTGCGAAAAGCGGGTTTTGCCAAGAAATCGCAGCAGCGGTGGCTGCGGTGGTTCCGATGAAACGACGACGATTGATCTGCATCATGATGTTCTCCTTGCCGATTGGTTCTGATGGAAAACTAGCTTCCACGACCTGTTGTGCAAGGGGGTGACGAGATCCGCTTTATTTCTGCGAATTGATGCGGAGCGGATGGAATCTTCCAGAAAGAGAAATGAACCGCAGATGGACGCGGATGGACGCAGATAATCAAATGCGGATTTCAGGTCCAGAGAAACGGGTTGATTACTCGAACTCCTGTGTGGATTTGCCCGTGGTTGAGATCTTTATGCCTCAGTCGTCTTCATTGGGCACCACTTCGAAATCTCCTGCGGAAAGACTGCTGGTGTAGAATCCTCTGAAGGTTTCGTTCTTTTGCAAGATCACTGAAGAGCCTTTGGAAGATGCTTTCGAGAGATCGCGTGTGGCATCGGTGAGAGTGTAATCGAGAGACATCAGGCCGGAGTCGGCAACAAAGCTTGCCTTGGCGCTGTCTGACGGAGTGGATGGAATCTCCATGCGGCTGTCAGTGGTCCAGGTGCCTACTTTGTCCACTCCGTCGAAGTTTCCTCCAATCCAGAGGTAGAGGGCGTTGTTAGGGCTCACCGTGAAGTTCGACAAGGGCAGGGTGCCTGCTGTTGGTGGGGAGTAATAGGAGCCGAGCAAGCTGCGGACTTGATCAAAACCCAATGGGAACAGGCTTTTCCTTGATTCAGCGGTGCTGAAGAGACGCACGGAGCCATCAAAGTCGCTCGTTGCGGGAATATCCCGAATGGCCAGCGCGCCGACCAGGGTGGTGCGGGATTTGGCTTGGCTGCGGGTGTAGAGATGGATGAGATCACCTTCCACAATTGATCCGGAGAAGGAGCTGCGGCTGCCATCTGGCAAATAGGCATTGAAGAGCACTTTTCCATCTGAGCGGAACTCCCCGGTCGCGACGGCATGACCCTGAGGCCCATCAGAAGCGGTGTCGAGGGAGGCGGCGAAGGTCACTTTGCCAGGATTAGGGTATGGCTCGTATTTCGAGTATTTGCTGCGATGCAGTTCGAAGTAGAGTTGGGTGTTCGTATTGGTCGTGAACAGACCGTGGATGTAGTATTCGTCCGCGCCTTTCTTCTCGACGTTCATTTGAACGGAAACCAGTGTGCCAGCGATGACAAGTTTAGAGGACTCTCCCAGGGAGGTGAACCTGCCTTTGTATGAAGTGTCCATGGGTTGCTTTAGGCCGTTTTTGGGTAGTCCAATGATTCCAGCCGAGAAAGAGCCGGTGGAAGAAATTGTTAGTTTGTGTCTAAAGGATAAGCCGCTGGCGGGATCATAGACCAAGCCTTCGTATTGGCCTTTGACCTGATTGCTGATGAACGGGATCAGAGTGGTTCCGGGCTTCATGTCGAACGGTCTCGTTGGATCTGTGTGCAGGACATTGATCTCGAGTTCGTCATTCACTCCGTCGCTGTCGGTGTCTGCGAGGTTCGGATTGGTGGGTGGGGAGTTATTCAATTCTGCGAAATCCGAGAGTCCATCGCCATCGGAATCGGCCACGAGTGGATTGGTGTTGTGAGTATTGACTTCCTGACCATCGGAGAGTCCGTCGCGGTCGGTATCGGCCACGAGTGGATTGGTTTTGTGGGTGTTGACTTCTTGGCCATCGGAGAGTCCGTCGCCGTCGGAATCGGCTACGAGAGGATTGGTGGTGTAAGTGTTGACTTCTTGATCATCGGAGAGTCCGTCGATGTCTGTGTCTGCGACGATTGGATCGGTGAGGTGAGTGTTGACTTCCTGACCATCGGATAGTCCGTCGGCGTCGGTATCAGTCTTGGTGGGATCGGAGTCGAAGGTATTGACTTCTTGCCCGTCATTGAGTCCGTCGCCGTCGGTATCGGCGAGATTCGGATCGGTAAGTGGAGTGCTATTAAATTCTACAAAATCTGACAGGCCATCGCCATCGGTGTCAGTTTTGGTGGGATCGGTGAGGTGAGTAGTCACTTCCAGACCATCGGAGAGTCCATCGCCGTCGGTATCCACCAGAGTCGGGTTGGAGTGGTAGGTGTTGACTTCTAGACCGTCATTTACTCCGTCGTTGTCGGTGTCTGCAAGGAGTGGATTGGTGACAGGAGTGCTGTTTAGTTCCGTGAAATCCGAGAGTCCGTCGGCGTCGGTATCGGCCAAGAGTGGATTGGTGTTGTGAGTATTGACTTCCTGAGCATCGGAGAGTCCGTCGCCGTCGGTGTCGATCACGAGCGGATTGGTGTTGTGGGTGTTGACTTCCTGATTGTCGGTTAGCCCGTCGCCATCGGTGTCAGTCTTGGTGGGGTCGGTGTGATGAGTGTTTACTTCCTGACCATCGGAGAGTCCGTCGCCGTCGGTATCCACCACGGTCGGGTTGGAGTGGTAGGTGTTGACTTCCAGTCCATCATTAACACCATCGCTGTCAGTGTCTGCGAGCTTCGGATTGGTGGGTGGAGATCCATTCAGCTCCGCAAAATCCGAGAGTCCGTCACTGTCGGTATCGGTCTTTGTGGGATCGGTGAGGTGAGTATTTACTTCTTGGCCATCGGAGAGTCCGTCGCCGTCGGAGTCGGCCACGGTTGGGTTAGATTGGTAGGTGTTGACTTCCAACCCGTCATTCACTCCGTCGCTGTCAGTATCGGCAAGGCGCGGGTTGGTGGGCGGGGTGCTGTTCAATTCCGCAGAGTCTGATAGGCTGTCGGCGTCGGTGTCGGCCTTAGTGGGATCGGTGAGGTGAGTGTTTGCTTCTTTTCCATCGGTGAGTCCGTCGCCGTCAGTGTCAAGCACGGTGGGATTAGATTGGTAAGTGTTGACTTCTGGACCGTCGTTCAATCCATCCCCGTCAGTATCGGGCATGTCTGGGTTGGTGAGATAGACATATAGTTCCAGTCTATCGACCAGTCCGTCGCTGTCAGTATCGGGATCGTTCAGAGGCGGATCGTAGGTGTCAGGATCTAGCCTGTCATTGGTTCCGTCGCCATCGGTGTCGGCCAAGTTGGGATTCGTGTGATAAGCATTTACTTCTAACGAATCGCTCAATCCATCGCCGTCGGTATCAATGTTGTTCGGATTAGAGCGGTAGGTATATACTTCAAGACCGTCATTCAGTAAATCGCCGTCGGTATCCGCCTTAGTGGGATCCGTTAGGTAGGTGTTTACTTCCACTCCATCGTTCAGTCCATCGAAGTCCGTATCAACGTTGGTAAGGTTGGTTTGGTAAATGTTGGCTTCTTGGCCATCGTAAAGTCCGTCGTTGTCGGTGTCGATATTCAAGGGGTTGGAAAAATGGGTGTTTGCTTCCTCTCCATCATCCACTCCATCGTCGTCAGTGTCGGCTATTAGTGGGTTGGTTTGGAAGATGTCAACTTCCCGTCCGTCATTGAGCCCGTCGCCATCGCTATCTTTTTTGTTAGGGTTGGTATGATGGAAGTTTATCTCCTGGCCGTCGGTCAGTCCGTCGTCGTCGGTGTCGGGGTTCAGCGGGTCGGTATCATAGAAGACTTCCTGGCCATCGGTGAGTCCGTCGCCGTCGGTATCGGCACCTTGGGCGGATGCCAGAGGCGAGAGGAAAAGAGCCGACAGAGCAACAAGCGGCAGGGTGCTGGCGATGCAGATTTTCATGATGGACTTGAGTTTTTAATTAATCTTGAAGCGGGAAAACCAGAGGCAGGGATTTCATTTAATTCAGAGACATCTGATGGGATGACTGTGTTTTTTGATCCCAGACGAGTAAAACGGAGTATGTGAATGACAAAGGCATCGTCAAACAAATAGGCTCTGATCGACTCACTTGTTATTTTTCATTTTTATTCTCCGGTAGGGAGGAAGACGGGTTCGGCGCGAGGAGGTAGGACGCCGATACCGACATCGGTATTGAGGCTGCTGAAGGGTTGGGCTTCGCTGACGGGAAGTGGGCGGAATGATTGCGAGTGGGTGTCCACGCGGAATTCGAGTTTCATGATATCGCGGTTGGTCTCGGCGAGTTGATCGAGCAAGTCGCGGTTTTGATTTTCCATGCTGGCCATTTTTTGGATGAGGGCCTCATAGAATTCTTTTTGCTGAGGTTTTTGGGTGGGACTCGGGGTGGGAGTGGTGTTGGCGGGGTGGATTTCGTGGGCGGCGACAGCTGTGGGCTGGGCTTTGGGGCTGGGGGCTGCGAGATGGGTGCTAAGTGAGGTGGGAGTTCCACTTTGGATGACCAGAGAAAATTGGTGGAGGGACCACCAATGGCTGGCTACGGCGGCGGTCATTGCCGTGAGGACGAAACCGCAAATCATGGGAAAAATCGGAGTTTTCATCGTTTGAGTATGGGTTTGGTAGAAGGTTTTGGAGCGGGAGCGGGTTCGGGCTCGGGTTTGGGGAGGGAGACGAGAAGTTGCTGGAGGTGGTCGATGACGGTGCCGAGTTCCTTGGCGTCATCATCGATCTGGTGAATCGATTGAGCGAGCACGGCTCCGACTGTGGCATTTTGGAGGTAGCCCAGAGAGGGATCGAAGCCGGGTTCCGGAATGTTGAAGACGCCGGTGCCGTCCGTATCGGGAACGAGCACATGTGGGCGGACGGTGAGGGTGATGTTTTTGCCGGGGGCTAATTCGACTTCGCGAGTGAAAGGCGGGGCGTTTTTTGAGGTTTCGAGGTGCCAGCCGGCAGGAGGCTGGTCGAGGGGTTTCGCGGGGAAAGGTGCGAGGAGTTTTACGAGTGCGGGATCGAGGGATTCCGAGCCGACCTTGATTTTTTCGACACGGACTTCGAGGCCTTTGCTGGGTTTGGGAGGCGAGTCATCCGGGGGCGTGGTGGGAGGTGTGGAGACTTCGGTGATTTCGGTATCCTTTACTTCCGTATCGGTTTGAGGAGGTTTGCCGACGACGAGGACGGGAGGCGTATCCTCGGGGGTGGGCTTGGGTTTTTCTTTAACCGCCGGGGGCTCGATTGGTTCGTCAGGCGGAGGCAAGACGACGCTGACTTCTGCGGGTGGTTTGGATTTGCGACGGCTGGATTCGAATTGGTCAATGGCCGCTTGGATGGGATCCTCGTCGGTGTCCTTTTGGGCAGCTGACCAAGCAGTGGTCAGCAGGATGGTGGTGAGAATAGCGAAGGTTGAGTTCATTTTCCCGAGGATTGGATTTGGATGGACTCGGTGGTGCTCAGTCCAGCGGGGCGGGGAGAGTCCGCAGTGTCTTGCTGGTTGGCGGGAAGGGATGGGCTATCGGCCCGGAGTTCGGTGGAGGGGATGGAGTTGTTGATCAAGCGATTCCAGTCATTGAGCAGAGCGGTGCCATCGGAGCGCAATTGGAGGGATTTTTCCTGATAATCCATGAGGCGGACAAGGAGATCCCGAGCGCCAGCGACTTCATCTGCGGTCCAGCGGAGAGTGCGGCTGTGGTAGAGGACTGGGACATCGATATCGATGCGGTCGAGGTGGCCACCGGGGGCCTCGGCGGTGAGGATGTGTTGGATGCGAAGATTGGTTTCCTCGAAGGGGCCGGCCGAGGTGAGGGGGGGGAGAGAGGTTTGTGGGTTGGAGGGAGCGGGTTTGCTGCGTGGGGTGGAAGTAGCTTGCTCGCCGGGAAGGCGGTTGGCGCTGGGCATCAAACTGGCGGCACTGGAGGAAACGCCTTGGGGAGAGAGCGGGGAGGAAGAAATGGATTTTTCTGGAATAGCGGTTGACTGGGAAGGTCCGTTTGCGGTGATGGTCACGGGTTTCGTGATGTAGAGAAAACAGAACAAGCCTGCGATGGCCGTGCTGGCTGTGAGTATCCAGGGGTAGGAGGTGTGGGTTAGGCAGGTGCGATTGCGGTTCGCTCGTGACGGGTTGTTGTGTGGCAAGGCAGTGCTGATAGGCAGAGCCGGGATGGATGCGAGCGTGTCGCGATTTGGGGTGGTTTGTTGCGCAGCAGGCAAAGGTTTCATGGTTTGAGCGGAGGTGAGTCCGAGGTGGGGTTTGCTGCGGGGATGGATTCGGCGGAGACGGAGTAGCTGACGATGGTTTGGTCTGAAACGCCGGGGAAAGTGGTGATGGTCATGGATTCGCTGGAAAGGCGGAGGTGGCGTAACACTCCACCGATGTGGCTGGTGGCCTGCAAGCCAGGAATCACTTCGAGTGCGCCCCGACCGGGTTGTTGTCTGCCGATGCCATCGGAGCGGTAGATTTCGAAGGTGGTGTGAGATTCATCATCGCCCTCGGCAGTGACTTTGATGCGGACGCCATCGGTGTAAACACGGAAGGCGATGGGTTTTGTAGGGATAGGAGTGGTCTTGTCTCCGGTGAGCTTGAAGTGCGCGTGCAGCAAAAAATTGCCAACATGTTTGAACTCGGCGGCGCTGGCGGCGGACGCGAGGATTAGACTAAGGGAGATGGATAGGATTCTGATCATTCGCCTACGTCCCATAACGAGTCGGTGTAACTACCGGAAGGGTCATATCGGACTCCTGAGCCGTTGTTGACGACGGGAGGAGATTGATTGACGAGAATTCCAAGAGTGGCACCTTCCAGCGACTTCACGGTAGGCATCACGGTGACTCCGTTTGGAAGGTAGGGGATGACGTTGGCCGCAGTGATGTTTGCAACCGGTGCGGTCGGGTTGTCCGCGAGGTACATGCGTTGGGCCGTATAGACAGCCCGCAGGTTTTCTGAGGCTTCCCGGCCAAGTTTCCAATCATCGATGCCTTTTGAAGAATGCATTCCGATGCCGATCAGGCTGAGTAGAATTGCTATGACGATAGACATTTCCAATAACGTCATGCCTTGGGATGATAGTCGTGCTTGGTGTGATGATTTCATGATGTTAAATATGGTGCGGGAATTCAGCCTTTCAAGATTTCCAGGGCCTCTTGGAAGTTTTTTTGGAATTCCGGGTTTTGGACGAGGCCTTTGAGATAGAATAGGCCGAAAAAAACAGCGGTTGAAATCGTGACTATGGAGATCATTCTCCAAGTCAGGGATTTTTCTTTTGGAGCGATGATGGGGACAAACCATGCGTCGCGGTTGACGATTTGAGTGGTGTACATCTGGCCGTTCTCTTTAAGGTAGCTGATCAACGCATCGGCAGCTTTGGTGTTTTTGGCGATGTAAAGGTGTTTGTAGCGTTTGCCGGGGGCGTCTGGCAAGTCCACAATTTGAATGCCACGTGGCACTAGTTCAGAAGGCCGCAATGTCTGAACATGTGTCTGATAGACAAATTTTTCGAGGAGAAAACGGTCGAAACGAGTGAGTTGCATGAGAAAGCGCTAAATTTCGGGATTAAACTCCGCTTTGCATCATCTTCGGGCCCATGAGGAAGATGGGGAGGAAGGTGCCGATGAATACTGCGGCGATCAAGGCGACCGCGATGAGGAGGACGAGGAAGCTGATGGCCGCTGAGAAGGCGTTCATGTGGTTCTGGGCGTCCTCTTCGTACATTTCGCAGAGCATTTCGAGTTGTGAATCGAGGGATGCGGATTTTTCCCCGATGGCGAGCATGTGGGTGACTTGGGCGTCCACTGAGGTGAACTTGGCAAAAGCGGTGGATAGGGGGACGCCGGAGTGTTCATACTTATCAGCAGCGGTCCGCAGTTCGTCATAGAAAGGAGTGCCTGGGACGCTGTTTGCCGAAGTGCGGATAGATTTGGCGAGGTTGATGCCGTTGGAGTGGAGCAGGCGAATGGTGGAGATAAAGGTCATTTGGCGCATGCTCATGATGAGCAGGCGTAAGAGACGCCATCTGGACATGCCAAAGCCGATGATCACATTTCGGACATGCGAGGAACGGGCGATAGTCACGGCGATGGTGATGATGCCAATGACGAAAATCGGCCAGACCGCTTGGGTGAAATGGCTCACCTGGAAAGAGATGGCCGTCATGCCATCGGGCTTGGCTCCGACGCCTTTGAGCATGTCCTCAACCTGCGGGACGATTTTGACTTGGGAGACGATGAAGGCACCAAGCAAGACGCCGATAATACAGCCAGGCATGACAGTGGCCTTTTTGAGCTGTTTTGAGAAGTAGAGCTGGGTTTTTAAGCGATCGGCGAGTGATTTGAAAGCGTGGTGGAGTTGACCGGCATCCGATCCAGCCTGGATGAGTCCGACGATCGTTTCACTGAAACGTCCGCTGCGGCGGAAGGCTTCATGGACGTTGATGCCTGTGTTGATGTCCTCGCGGATACGCGTCAGGGCTTCCACCATGGGTTTGTTAGGGAGGCCGTGAGAATAATATTTCAGGGAGTCCGCCGTATTGATCTGGGCTCGCAACATGGAGGCCAGACCGCGGAAGAGATCCACGAGTTCGGGGGTTTTAAACTCCTTGACTTTTTTCGGCTGGTTTAGCGAAGCCATCAAGCCTTTTGGGGCCGGTGCGGCGGTGCTTTTGGACGAAGTGCTGGCAGTGGTGGTGGTGCTAGTCATCGGTGTAGGTCATGTCGATAACCTTGCTGACGGCGGCAAGGTCGGTTTTTCCATCGCGCAGTAGGCGGAGTCCGCTGCGTCTAAGATTGGGCAGGACGCCTTCTTTTTCAACTTTGACTTCCAGTTCGTAGGGAGTCATTTCGCCCTTGGAGAGTTGGTCGGAGATTTTCGGGGTGATTGGGATGATTTCGAGGATGGCGGTTCGTCCGCTGTAGCCGGAGTTCCGGCATTCTTGGCAGCCACCGGTTTTTGCGTGGAAGAGCGGGATATCGGCAAAGGTCTCGTCGAGATTGAAAGTTTTGCGATCGAGTTCACTGATGCCGTTATTGGGTTCCTTGCAATAGGGGCAAAGGAGTTTTACGAGGCGCTGGGCGCAGGCGGCCTTGAGGGTTTGGGCGATTTTCCAACGCTCGATACCGAGTTGTTCGAAGCGTTCGATGATCTGGGATGCGCGGGGTGTGTGGATGGTGGTGAGCACTTTGTGACCGGTCACAGCGGCCTCGATGGCGAGTTCGGCGGATTCAAGGTCACGGACCTCACCCATGAGGATGATATCAGGGTCGGAGCGCATGAAGGAGGCGATCATGGGTTTGAACTCCTTGGGGCTTTTGAGGTCGCAATGGGTGATGCCGGGGACTTCATCTTCCACCGGGTTTTCGAGTGTGAGGATATTGACTTCCGGGCGATTGAGCTCGCGCAGGATGGCGTTGAGAGTGGTGGATTTTCCGGATCCGGTTGGGCCTGACATGACGATGATGCCGGCGGGGATTTTCATCACCTTGTTGAGGGCAAACATCGTTTCATCATCGAAGGCAAGGGTTCCTTTGCCGAGTGTGACGTTGATGTTGCTTTTATCGAGCAAGCGCATGGTCACGTGATAGCCGCGATAGGTGCGGTGGCGTTCGTAGCGAATATCGATGGGGCGGTGGAAATAGGAGATGGTGAAACGTCCCGAAATACCCGGCACCGTGTTGCGGATTTCCGTGGGGAGTTTCATCAGGTTGAGGAGGAAGGCATCAAGACGGTCCTTGAGCTTCATGGGGATTTCCACCTTGTCACCGATGTCGCCATCGACGCGGAAGGCATAGTAGAAGGTTTCTTTTTCCACCTTGAAGTGGATGTCAGACGCACGGGTTCTAACAGCATCTGCCATGACGGTGGCGATGAGTTGGGCCATTGGCTCGGTGTAGTCGGTCGTGATATCGAAGTCATGGATTCCATCATCCATGTCCTCGACGTCGATGGCTTCGAGTTCCGAGCGGCTGGGACCATTGTTGGTGGCGACGGACTCGATGGCACGGGCGATTTCCGAGGCGATGGTGACGATGCGGACGATTTCCAGATCAGGAAAGCGTGGGGCGAGGTATTCCTCGGCGAGAGCGCTCCAGGGATTGGAGACGGCGACGATGAGTTGTTTGGTACCACAGAGGCAAAGAGGCGCAAAGAAGCCGCGGGTCATGACTGTGGAATCGCAGAACGCGTGGAGAGCGGGTTCACAGAACTCGGCGACTTTTGGGAAAAACGGCAAGCCAGTGAGTTTGGCGAGAGCCGCCATGAAGCTGTAGCGGGTGACGCGGTTGGGGACTTGGTCTTGGGCTAGTTCCGCGAAGCCAGGATCATGTGCTCCGAGCTCGCCCATGATGCGGCGGCTGATCAGTTCGTTGAAGGAGATGCCATCGAATTCAATCACAGTTCAAAGTGCTTTCTTGTTAAAAACGTCCAGCTTTCGTAATCGAGGCGGGCGACGGTGACGAAGGGGCGGATTCCGACGCGTTTGAAGACGGAGTTGCAAATTTCTTCCGACAGGATGAGGGAAGCGACGGGGTTGACGGAGGCAGTTCCGATGGAATCCGTGTCCTCGGCGTAAACGACGGGAGATAGGAGGATCCGTGCGAGGGCGTGGAGTTGATCGAAGGAGTCGTAGAAAGCTGAGGGGGCGATCAGTTTTCCGGCGAATGGGATATGGGAAGGCGAGGGACTGAGAGTGGCAGCGACTTTGTTGCCGAGTTCGAGGATCACAGGTCCAAGGTGCTCCTCTGCGTGGCCTTTGACTCTGGCCAATGCTTCGAGAAGATCGGCAGGCTTGCCACGAAGATGGGATTCGCGGGCAATCGCGATGGCTTGGCTGAGTTGGGCGGGTGACGCGGCACGGGCTTCGTGCAGGGCGTCAGAGGTTTGATCAAGGCACGCTTCCGCAAAATCCCATGGGTCGATAACCCGAGGCCCGCCTCCCGCTTGAGGCGGATTGTTGAATGGTGGTGGTGGAGTGGCGGGGAATGGAGGGTGGGGCATTCAGGATGGGATGGGGAATTGGGTAGAGGTGCCGAGAGTTATGGGTGATTTGTGATTGGGAAGAGGGGGAGATTGGAGAAGAGGTTAGGTTAGCGTTTGCCTTTGGAGAAGCGTGGGCGGTTGGCGGGATCCTCGGTGCGTGGGAAATAGGGGGCTTGGGTTGGTTGGAGACCACGGAGGGAACGTTTCAGATTCGGCTCGTGTGCTTGGCCGGGGTTTTCGGGATCGATCCAGTCGTGGTCGCATTCGAGGGTGGTCGCGCTGGTGAGTCGATCACTGGCTCCGCGGGTGGCGCCCCCGTTGCTGGGATCGTAGGATTTGGGGGTGACGATGAATACCAGGCTGGCTTTTTCCTTGGTGGCTTCCTTGCTCTTGAAGAAGAAATTGAGAATGGGGATATCGCCGATAAGTGGGACTTTGGTTTTTCCATCCGTTTGCGCTTCGCCGTAGAATCCGCCGACTACTAACGAGTGTCCGTCTGGAACGCGGGCGAGCGTCTCGATCATGGACTCGGTGACTCGGGGATACTCGTTTCCGGTGATGCTTTTGATTTTTTCGACGATTTGGGCGGAACGCGGGCGCATTTTCATGCGGACCGTGCCATCGGGAAGAAGAGTTGGAGTGACTACCAGCGAGATGCCGATTTCGCGATGTTTGTCAGGGTCGGAATCGATGGACTTGTCGCTGGTATCGATTTTGTAACGGACTTCCTCGGTGACGGTCGGATTGTCGGCACCGGCGGAAGCCGTGGTGGTGGTGGTGATGATCGGAACGCGGTCGATGATGGAAATGGTGGCTTGTTCGTTGTCTTCGGTGATGAGGGTGGGATTGGAAACTTGGCTGGCGAGGCCACCTTCGGCGAGAGCGCGGAGGACGCCGGAGAGTTGGAGCGGGGAGAGCACCAGATTGGGGCCTGAGGTTAAGGTGCTGGCGCGAGTGACTATGTTGTTGATGCTATCGTTGGTTGCGGTGGAGAGGATGGGGGCCGTGAAAGTACGATCGGTAGTTTTGGTAGTCGTAGAAGTGTTTGTCACGATAGGATCGTCCAACCCTAGAATGGAGTTTAATCCTGCGATGACGTTCAGATTCGTGCCTTCTTTGCCAAGTGAACTTGACCAATTGATACCAACTCGTTCGGCGGCGTTGCTGCTGACGCGGAGGATTTTCGTTTCGACGATGATTTGGCCTTTTGCCCTGTCAATGCCATGGAGCAGGTCGCGCGCTTGTTCGATGCGGTGGGCGGAGTCGATGATGATGATGGTGTTGGTTTTTGGTTCGAAGTTTACGATACCGGTACCGGGGCTGAGCATGGGTTTGATGAGTTCCTTGATTTGTTCCATGTCGGTGGGGCGGAGGTAGCGGAGTTGGTAATGGAACTCGGCGCTGGGGAGTTGGGCTAGCTGAGCGGAAGTGAGGGCGTAGATGGTATTGCCCTTGGTATGGAGCGAAAGGCCATACATGAACGCGAGTTCCTCCATTTGTTCGAGGGGGTTGCCATCATTGAGGTGGCCGGTGACGAGGAACTCGGGGCCGGCGATTTTGGCATTGTGGAAATATTGGCGACCTGCGGCTTTGGCGAGGAACTGGAAAATATCATTGAGTCCGGCATCCTTGATGATGAATCCTTCTTCGGATTTTTGCATCTCTTGATCTTCTGCAGGCGTGCCTGGAAGGTCGGGCACGGGTGCTGGGAGGTTGCCAGGCGGGGGTTGAACTGCGGGTAAAGCTGGGTCCGCAGGTTTGATATCCGAGGCTTCTGGGAGAGCGGCAGGGATCGCCGGGGTGGTAGGTGTGATCAAATCCTGGCGTTCTTTGGCCGCTGCATCCACCGGCTCGATGAGAGCATCCGCCGGGTTTTGGGCATAAAGAGATCCGGCAGCTAAGGCTACGGTGAGGGCGATGAGGAGTCGGGCGGCTTTCATGATGGTGGGAAAGATTAGTTTTGGAAATTGTTGCCAGGGTTCGGGGTGCTGACGGGGTCGATATCGAGCGGTGAGTTTGCGTTATCGCGGACCATACCAGGAGCAGTAATTTGGCCGTTACCTGAGGTCATGCCGGGAGGCATGAGGGTGAGTTTGAGGGATGCGGATTCGCCATTATCGAGGTTGCGGAAGGAGATTTCCCGGGAGTTTACTGAGGTGATTTCGACGTTGATATCACGGCCGCTGCGGAACTTCATGGGGAAGCGATCACCTTGTTTGAATGAGCGATCGCCGACTAGGAAGCGGCGGTCTTTGGGCATGACCGTGGTGACATTGATGCGGCGGACGATGTCAGCAAAGGGAGTGATTTGAGAGGGGAGAGTAGTTTTGCGGGTGGTCTTGGCGATGGTGGGTTTGATAACCGGTTTGGCATCCGGGTTTTGCTGTTGCCCGAAGGGATCGGTGGTGCGATTTTTGATTGTGAAACTGAGGGAAACGGTTTGCAGGTAGGTTTGGAGATCTTCGGGACCAATGTAGCGTGAGGGTCTTTCGCTGAGCACGGCGGAGACCGGAGGTGGAGGAGCTATGGGCTGTGCGGGGAGGGCCGCCTTTTTAGGAGGAGCGGCATTGGCGGGGAGGATGGAGAGAATAGCCATCATGCACAAGAATGCCGCCAGCGTGCGGAAAAGCGCGGGGACGGTGGTGATGATGTGGGAGTAGGTCATAAAGGAAGAATTAATTTTCCCAAGCGGTGTAGGTGACTTGGAGATTCATGAGGGAAGGGTTGGTGGTGATAGGATCTATCTTGAGGTCTTGGAGTTGGAGTTGTGGCATGCGGGTTTCCAATCCGAAGAAAGCGGTTTGCAGAGTGCGGTAGGTACCGCGGAAGGCGATCCTGATTTGCGAGGATTTTTGGGCGGACGCAATGCCGAATCCACCGCTGTTGCTTGGACGTTCGAACGCGGTTTGCTGAATTTCCTTGCTGGGAAGCTTTTCGGAGATTTCGCGGAGATGACTGGCCACGGTGCTGGAAGTTTCTTCGGAGAGTAGTTGTTTCCAGCGTTCCAAATGGGGGCGCTGACTGACGACTTGGCCTTCGATCGCAAGGGCATCCCGGTTGGCCAGCTCGTATGACCTGTGGGTTTCTATTTTCTTGTTGAACGTGAGGGTCATTTTGGATTTCAGCATGGAAGCGATGCTGATGAAGACCACTGCGATGAGAATGGGCAGCACAGCACCGAAGATGATGATGGATTGGCGGTAGAAATGCATGTTGGAGAAAATTCTAAATTTTAAATTCTAAAAGTCCTGAGGTGAGAATTACTGGCACTTTTGTTCTATTTGTTTCGAATTTAATGCTTGGGGTTTAGTGCTTGATCCTATGGGGCTTTGGGGACGGTTAGGGCCATGGGATCAGTGGCTTCGAAGCGTTGGCTGATGGTCAGGTCGAAAGTGTAGGGGTATGTGGTGGTGTCAGAGACGGTCAGGTCCTCGGGGGCGACTGGTTTGAATTGGGGATTTTCCTGAGTGCGGACGTTGACGGAGATGCTGCGATTTCCGAGGGTTGGATCAAAGGCGGTGTTACTGGTGGCGCGTGCGACAGCGGCAAAGTGGGCATTGACGCCATCGCGGGTGTTGAGTTTGTTGAGGGTTGGGAGGGCATCTTCACGGGCGTAGCCGGTGATTTTCCATTCCTTAACAAAACCGACTCTTGCTTGGCCAGCGTTGGTATCGGGCTTGGCGGAGTGGGCATAGTTTTTCACCAGCATACCGCCATTTTCGGGGAACATTCTTGATAGAGACTCCATGTCGATCCAGACCTTGGAGCGGTCTTCGAGTAGGTTGTGCCAGTGGGCGGCTTTTTGTCGTTCCTGATTGAGGGAGGCCAAGCGGCCCTTGAGCATATCAGCCTCGGCGACATTGAATGCCCACTCCGGATGGCTGACAATCTTGAATATGCCCCATGCAAAATAGGCGATGCCGAGGAGGGCGAGCATAAAGATCGCGGCACGCGCAAGCCGGAGCAGGCTGAGCATGCGCATTTCCGAGCGTCTTGGGTAGGTCTCGATGGTTTCCTTGGGACTGGGCAGGAAATCTTGGAGTGCCCACTTTTCGGTGCGGAGCATGGTGAAGGTGGTGCTGATGGCCGCAGATTCCGTGGTAGCAATAAAGGAGGAGATCGCAGGCTCGGGGCACCACTCCGGGACGCCATCGGTTGGGTTGTGTTTTACGACTTCCACCCGTGAGTTGATGAAAGTGGTGCGCAGATTTTCCTCTAACTCGGTATCGACGTTAGCGCCCATCGGCAGGATGAGAAGATCGGGATCGATGAATTCGAGGGCGGCGCTGGTGGTGGCGATGGCGCGGCGGCGAGTACGTTCCGGGAGTCCGTGGCCTTGATGTTGGAGGGTGCGGATCAGGCGGAGCTCGGCGTGATCGTTGAAGAATGCCAAAGCGGTGAACCATTCATATTGGAGGACGGCAACGAAGGCCTTGCCCGGCGTGAAATCGAGTGATTGGGGAAGTCCCATCAGGGCCACAAGTGGAGAGCTTAGGGCTTGGGTGATGATGGGAAAATTGGCGTTTTCGCCAGTGTTGCGAAAGGCGGTGAGAAAGTCGGAGTATTTCCGGCTGATGGTGACGGTGGTGGCGATGACTTCGCCACCCACGGCGGGGTAAGGAAGGACGCGCCATGAGGCTTGATCGACGGAGATCGAAGCGTCCTCGATGATGGAAGCTGGGTTGTTGATGGCGCTATCGCGGAGTTCGGGAAGAGCGGCCGGATTGTTCAGTTCACGTTTGAGCTCAGCCGTTGCGAATTCGTCGGCGATGTGGAGGATGACGCCGAGTGAGGAGTGTTTCTCGGAGCGAGCGAATTTGAGGATCTCCGCGAGGAGGGGCTCTAGTTTGGATGCATCACGAATGATGTCATCAGAGAAGGAAGGACCTGCGGTCCATTGGGCTTTTTTGCGATTGAAGTAGAAAGCGGATATGCGTGAGCCGTCGGTACGAATATGCAGCTGGAAATTGAGATCAAGTGCTTCTAAATACCATGCCGGGTTGCTGGCACGAGAAGTGTGCCGCAAGATGCTGCGAGCTTGCCGGTATTTTTGCAGGGCATTGAGGGATGCCGGATGTTGGATAGGAGCCAAGGAACTGAAATGTTTGGGAGTGCATGGAGGACGGGGGGATCCGAGGGAGTGTGCGCTTATTGTGTTAACGGCCCGCCCACCGAAGTGAGCGGGCCGCAAATGGATTCCGGCACCCGTTTCGTTAGGATGCCGAATGCGAGTTACCAGTCACCGGAGTTTGCTGGCACGTGTTCAACGTCATCAATAAGGCATGTGAGGAATATGGATCCTGCTGCGACATCGGACGAATCGTAGGTGTATGATGTTGCGAACGTCTTGTCTGCGTCCCCTGGGCAAATGGGTTTTCTCATGTAGAGATCGTTTCCGAAGATCAAGGTATCAGCAACAGGGGCAACAGCCTCGGGATGCGTGTTCATGTATCCGCGCACGGCTTGTTGCGTATTGCGGATATTGAGGATGCAGCCGGCACGGTCCGAACCCTTTTTCCAGGCGCGTGCGCCCACGAAGAGGATCGAGATGAGGGAGAGCAAAACAAGAATGACGACCGTCAGTTCGAGGAGGGTCATACCTGCGTTGCGCTTTTGATTTAGGGTATTGGTTTTCATAATTTGTATTTCTACTATTTTAATCAATGTTTGGTGTTTTTTTGTCGGAGTGAGACTGGTTGGCGAGTTGGAAGGGTTTGAGGTCTTCGGGGTCGTTGGGCGGTCTCGGAGAGGGGTTGGGAATCGTTATTAGTGATTCGTTAGAAGTTATTAGGTGAGAGGAAGAGGGCTTGTTGTGGAATGGATTTCAACGAAAAATTAAAGAGTTCTAGTTCTTAACTTTTTAGGGTTCAAGAATAAAATTCATTAAATTTCATCATCGTTTTTGTTCATGCGGGCGTTGATGAAGGCTTCTGGGGTGATGAGGCCTTGTTGGACGAGGCGTTTGAGGTTATTGTCCCACTCGATATTGCCGGCGCGGCGGATGACGTCTTCGAGCGAGCGGGCACCGCCATCGTAGTTGGCGATGGCGCTGGCGACTGCATCGTCGTTGTTTTGGAGGAACTCGTAGGTGAGGACACGGCGTTGGACGCCATTGAGGAGGCCTTGGGAGTGGATGAAGATGAGGATTTCGGAGAGGCGGCTGAGGACTGATTCGTGGCTTTCCCGTGGATAGAGTTCGAGGATCCGGCCGATGGTTTTAACGGCACCAGTGGTGTGGAGAGTGGAGAGGACGAGGTGGCCGGTTTGGGCGGCTTCCATGCAGGTTTCCATGGCCTCACGGTCGCGGATTTCCCCGAGCAGGATGATATGGGGGGCTTTGCGGAGCACGTCCTTGAGACCTTGGCGATAGGAATGGAGGTCGCGGCCGACTTCTTGTTGCGTGACGATGCTGGGTGAAGGAATGCGGTGGCCCGGGAAATCCGGATCATCCATGTCATCGGGATATTGATATTCGATAGGATCCTCGACCGTGACGATGTGTTTGGGATGGTTGCGGCGAGCCCAATCGATCAGAGAGGCGAGAGTGGTGGATTTGCCGGAGCCGGTGGGGCCAGTGACGAGACAAAGGCCGGCACGTTTGAGGACGCCGTGGCGAAGGGTGGAGGTGGTATCGGGGTCGATCCCGAGAGATTCGAGTTCGGGGATGTAATCGTTGAGGATCCGGCAAGTGATGCCGAGGCCGGAGGAGCTGAGGTGGGCTTGGATCCGGAGGCGACCGGAGCGTTCGCCGTTGTCGCCCATGAGGACGCCATCGCAAGAGAAGTCCGCGACCCGGCGCTCTGAGAAATCGGCGATGGCGATGCGGATTTTTTCATCGACGCGTTGTTCGAGAGAATTTTCCTGACCGAAGCCGTGGCTGCCGCTTTCGCGGGAGCAGATGAGTTCCTTGAGGATCTCGTCCATATTGGCTGGAGAGAGGATGCCGAGGGCTTCGAGTTTTTCCATGCCTTTGTTGGTGTGGATATAAACCGGGCGCGAGGCGCGCATTTGAATATCCGAGACGCGGAGTTCGCGGCAAACGCGGAAGATGATGCCCAGCAAGTTTCTGCCGCTCATGCCAGGACCGAAGCGCGCAGGTCCACTGGCCGGGGTATGGCCGGGCAGTGGTGGGGGTTCTAGGACTGGGGAGTCGAGAGACATAGGAGAGAAAGAAAAGTTATTGGTTATTTGTTATACGTTATTGGGGAAGATGAAGGGAAGACGCTGCGCGGTCTGTTGGTCGAAGGTTGGAAAGTCGGAAAGTCGGGGAGAGGGTTAGCTGGTGGGTTGGGTTTCGAGGATGAGGATGGTTTTTTTTGCGTCTGCGCGGATTTTGGAGATAAATTGGTAGCGCTCTTCGCATTCAGTGATGCGGTGGGATGATAGGAGGTTCCACTGTTTTGATTCGTCCCATTGTTTGGCGATGGTGTCGTAGCGTGCGAGGCAGTGATCGAGGAGACCGAGGAACTGGCGCATTTGGGCGGTGGTGAATTTGGGAGATTCGCTGCTGCCGCGGTCTGGGAACATCAGGTAGAGAATATTGGTGCAGGCAGCGGCAGCGGTGAGTGCTGGGCGCGGGTCGTTTTCTTGTTTGAGGCAGTAATCGATGGTTTCCTCGGCGAGTTTCGCGGCAGAGGAGGTGAGTTGTGGGCGGGTGCCAATTTGGGGTTCGGTGAGGAAAAAGTGGAGTGAATTGTAGTTTGCGTAATGCGATGGGTCCAGCTGATAGGCGAAGCGGAGTTTGTCTTCGGTTTCGCGGCGGAGGTGGCGTTTGAGGCCTGCGCTGGCGGGTTTTGGATTGGTTCGGAGCTTGGAAGCTTGATTCAGAGAGGTAATTAGATTGAGTAATCGCGCGTTGGGAGTGAGGTTTTTATTTCCCTCGGCAGGAGCGGCGTTGTTGGAGCCATGATCACAGTTTTCATCGTGTTCATGTTTTTCCTCATCCTCAGTGCAGGTTACGCCGGGGGCGTGTTGATGGCTTGCATGGCCCATTCCGGCATGGAAGTACTTATCAATCGGGGTTTGCATGGCCATGGCGAAAACTTCGCCGTAGGGGCTGCGATTGATGCCGAGGGGATTGAGGGGCGCGTCGAGCTCCGGGTTTTGCACCAGTGAGTGTGCGGTCAACGACCATGCGAGCACGCCCGAGCCGATGAGGCCGGTGGTGATGGCGATGGAGGAAAGGTGCATAACTAATAAAGAATATAGAAATGAGCGGAAGAGAAGAGAATTCTGCAAGTTGCGGATGCTTTTTTCAGGTTGGGATTTTGGTGCGGAAGCAGAGACGTGAGATGCCGGCATACACAGCGAGAATACCGGTGAAGTAAACGATCATGGTCCAGAAGGCTTCGGCGGGTAAGGCACCGTTTTTGAAGTAGAGGCGTTGGGTGAGATCGGCGAAGCGGTATTGAGGGGAAAACAGCCAGATGCCGTGCAGGATGGGATTTTCCTCAAGCTTGAGCATATTATCGAGATAGCCGACGCCGTAAAGGCCGTAGAGTGTTAGGAAGAGAGTTGCGGTGAAGCCGGTGATGCCACCGAAGCGCGAGGCGAGGGCGGTGGCGAGGGCGAGCAAGGGGCCAATGACGAGTAGGAAGAGGACGGCATATTGGGCATTGAGAATCCACCACATCGAGCGTTCGACGGGATCATGAGGGGTGGCGGCGAACTGGCAGACGAGGGCGGTGATGATCGTGAGAGGGGCGATGAAACAGAAGATGGCGAGCCAAATTTCAAACAGTTGGCGGGTGGCGGAGACGCCGGTGGTGAGGAAATATTCGCCGATGCCGGATTTGGCATTGTTTTCGCCTTCACGAGCGGCGGTGAAGAGACCCCAGGTGAGGGTGCAGATCCAAAGTGTGTTCCAAGAGGCAAGGATGCGGGCGGGTTGGACGAGAAGTGGTTTCTCGGTGGCACTGGAAATGAGCGGGAGGGCGAAGGGAAGAGCGACGACCGCTAAAGCGCAGATCGCCCAAGCCTTGCGCTGGAAAATCGTAGCAAATGTGAGGCGGAAGAGTCTCATGGATTAGTTCAGTTGGCCTTTGAGTTGGCTCCAAGTTTGGGTTTCATCGGCAAGGTGGCGGGCGCATTTGCCTTCGATCACAACGGCGCTGGGCATTTCCATTCCATCGTAGTCCGGGTGGCAGCTCACGAGCCGCAGAACGTTGGCAGCGGAGTTTTTCCAGATTTCCTCGAAAGCTTGGCGCGCAAAGGCGTCGAGACCGCTGAAGGGTTCGTCGAGCAGGAGAATATTCCCGGAATTTGGTTTTACGGAAAATTCGGCGGTGATCAGGTTGGTTTTACGGCGGTTTCCGGTGGAGAGGCGGCCGTAGGATTTTTTGACGTCGAGTTCGATACTTGCGGCGAGCTTGAGAGCTTCTTGGAGTTTTGTTTTTGGCAGAAGCATCCGGAAAATCATGATCGGGGTGATTTCGGCATCGAAGCGGAGGTCCTCGGGAAGGTATTGAGTGTAGCCGCTGAGGCTGAAATTTCCGGCCACGGGTGTCAGAGTGCGGGCGAGGGTGCGCAGCAAGGTGGTTTTGCCGCGACCGTTCCGCGCCAGCAGGAAATGCGTACCTGCGGAGAGCATGACCGATTGCTCGAATTTGGCAATCGGGCTGCCATAGCCAATTTCCAGACCGGAGTCGAGATGGATGGATGGTGCTTGGTGAGACATCTTGTGGATTCGAGGTCTGGAAGGTTTTTTAAAAAGTTTTTAAAAATTATCAAGAAAAATTAAATATCAGGGTTGATCATCTGATTTCAAGTTCAGATTATTGGACAAGATGGGTTGTCATTTTTCCGGCAGCTTTCGGATTTTCTGCGTGACGGGGTGAAGGAGGCATGTAGAACCGCCGCAGCGGATTATGGCGGGCAATTTAACTTACCAGCAGGCAGGAGTGGACACGCGCAAAGCGGCCGCTCTGGTGGGCGATATCCGCACGCATGTGCGCAGAACCCAGCAAACGAGGAAACTGTGGGGGGCTTTCGGGCTTTTTGCGGCGTGTTACGATCTAAGCTCTTACAAAGAGCCGGTGATGATGACCGGCTGCGATGGGGTGGGGACGAAGCTGGAGTTGCTTTTGGAGCACGATTTGCTTGAAACTGCGGGCAAGGATCTGGTGGCGATGAGCGTCAACGACATCCTCACCACGGGTGGGGATCCATTGTTATTTCTCGATTATATTGGCATTGCAACGTTGCATGAGGAGAAGATCACTCGCCTGATTTCCGGGATGGCTGATTATTTGGAAGCGTGCAATTGCATCCTGGCGGGCGGCGAAACTGCTGAAATGCCGGGGATCGTGCCGACCGATGTGATTGAGCTTTCCGGGTTTTGCATTGGCTGCGCGGAAAAGCCGGATCTCATCGATCCGACGACGGTGGCGGTGGGAGATGTGTTGATCGGTTATGCGTCCGACAGCATCCACGCTAACGGTTGGTCGCTCGTGCGGCGTGTACTCGCCGAGTTTCCTGGTGAAGTTAGTGCTGAAGAACTCGCTGCGTGGTTGAAGCCGACACGGCTTTACCATGATGTGACGGGGGATTTGAAAAAATCCGGAGTCAAACCCAAGGCGATGTCGCACATCACGGGTGGGGGGGTGCCGGAAAATTTGGAACGTTTGTTCCGCGGCATGGGTGCTGATTTGGAGATTCCGCGCTGGGAGCTTCCGGGTATTGAAAAACTTTTGTCGCATGTGGATGCGGAAGATCGATTCCACACTTTCAACATGGGTATTGGCTGGGTGGCGATCGTCGCCGAGGCTGATGTTAATGCGGCGCTTAAAGCCGGAGCAGGGGGTCATGTGATTGGCCGAATGGTTCAGGAAGAAGGTGTCCGGGTTCGGGTGTTAGGCGAGTGATAATCAGAGAGAACCAAGCATGAGCGATTTCCTCAAACACGAATGCGGGATCGCCGCGGTGCGACTCCGCAAGCCGCTTGCCTATTATTATGACCGCTATGGAACCTGTCTTTGGGGGCTCAACAAGTTGTTTCTGCTGATGGAAAAGCAGCACAATCGCGGGCAGGACGGCACCGGGATTGGTTGTGTGAAACTCAACATGCCGATTGGTCAGCCTTATGTTTACCGTCGCCGTAGCATTGAGAAGGACGCCTTGGCCGAGATTTTCCGCAAGGAGATCAAGGATTTTTACAAAATGTCCCGCAAGGGCGTTATGGATCACAAGTCGCCGGATAGTGTGAAACAACACTTTGATTTCGGTGGTGAAATCCTTGTGGGTCACCTGCGTTATGGGACATCTGGAGAATTCGACGAAGGGGCATGTCATCCTTATTTGCGGCGTAGCAACTGGCGCACACGCACGCTGATGGTGATGGGAAATTTCAACATGACCAATGCGACCGAGCTCAATCAGGTGCTGATCAACCGCGGTCAGCACCCGGTTTTCGGGACCGATACGCAGACGGTGTTAGAAGAAATCGGCTACCATCTTGATGAGGCGCACACCGATCTTTACCGCCACCTGCGGGATTCTGGAGTTCCTGGTGCGGAGATCCCGGATAAAATCTCCGCTTCGCTGGATGTTCCGCGCTTGGTGGCTGAGTCGGCCGCCGCTTGGGATGGCGGTTACACGATTTGTGGGGCGATTGGCAATGGTGACATGTTTGTGATGCGGGATCCGCGCGGCATCCGTCCGTGCCATATGCTGATTACTGATGAAGTGGTGGCATTTTCTTCAGAGCGAGTCCCGCTGATGACGGTGTTTGAAGCTGAGGCGGAAGATGTCAAAGCGATCGATCCAGGGTCGATGATCACGATCAAGTCGGATGGGTCGATATCCGATACGGCCTTTGCTCCGCCGCAGAAATTCTCACCCTGTTCGTTTGAGAAAATCTATTTTTCGCGCGGCAACGATCCGCAGATCTATCGGGAGCGCAAAGCGATGGGTGCTGCCTTGGTTCCGCAGATTGTGGAAGCGATCGGTGGGGCGTTTGAGAAAACGGTTTGCTCGTTCATACCTAACACTGCCGAGACTGCTTATTACGGGCTGATGGATGGACTGCGGCTCTATCGCCGGCAGCAGGTCCGCGCCTCCATTCTTGAAGCTGTGGAAGAGGGAAATTTAACCCCGGAGTTGGTGGATGATTTGATTTTGCGCAACTGGCCTAAGGGTGAGAAGGTGGCTCACAAGGATATCAAAATGCGGACCTTTATCTCACAGGAAAAAGGCCGGAATCAAATGGTCTCGCACGTTTATGATATCACTTATGGTATTGTGAAACCTGGCGATTTACTGGTGGCTCTGGATGACTCCATCGTCCGCGGGACCACATTGAAACAATCAATTCTTAAGATCCTCGCTCGGACCAAGCCATCGAAAATCGTCGTTTGTTCCACTGCTCCGCAGATTCGTTATCCGGATTGTTATGGCATAGACATGTCCGAGCTCGGGAAATTCATCGCCTTTCAGGCGGCGGTGGCGCTGCATCGCCGTGCGGGCCATCAATCATTGTTAGATGGTATCTATGATCAATGCCAGAACGAGCTAAAACGTCCACCCGAGGAGCGGCGGAATTGCGTCCAGAAAGTGTATGAGGCCTTCACGGATGAGGAAATATCCGCCGAGATCAGCCGCATGGTTTATCCGGAAAACATCGAGTGGCATGGCGAGGTTCAGGTGATTTTCCAGACCATCGAAAACCTGCATGCTTCGATCAAGGGTCCATGTGGAGATTGGTATTTCACTGGTAACTATCCGACAGCTGGTGGCTACTCGACGGTGAACCTCGCTTATCTTCGTTGGTTCGAAGGAGTGGGTGGAAGAAGTTACGACTTGCCGCTCTAACTGGGGCATGAAAGATTTTTTTGAGATTCTCGGTGTTCCGGCGCAATTGGTGATCGAAGCTGATCGCCTGAGCGAGGCGTTTCGTGAGGCGGGCAAACAGGCGCATCCGGATGCTGGCGGCGGGGATGAGGAGTTTGCCCGTTTGCGCGAGGCATTTGAAATCATCTCCAGTCCGTCCAAGCGTTTGAAATATTGGTTAGATCTTCGCGGCGCATCTGCTGAAATCCGAGGTGCCGTGGATTCGAATTTGATGGACTTGTTTTCAAATGTGAGTGGTGCCATTCAACAGGCGGAATCTTTGATCCGCAGGCGCGATGAAACCAAGACCGCACTGGGTCTGGCACTCCTTGAGCGCGAAACTCATGTCTGCCGGGAAGCCGTGGAAAAGGCTTTGGTGCTGGTTGAGCAAGGGATTGTTAGTGAGTGCGCCGGGTTTCCCGCAATGCAGCAAGCGTCTGTTGTGGATGCCGAAGCGGCTTCAAAAGCCGCCCGTAATCTGGCATTTCTGGAAAAATGGCGGGTGGGTCTGCGCGGGGTGTTCGGCAGGCTTGTTTAGCGATTGGCGGGAGGGGGTGCGGTTTCAGAGGAGTCCGGAGTTGCTTTCAGCGAGAATTCCGCAGTGTGGTTCAGATACCAGATGAGGGCACCTCCGCCGACCACGACGATGAAAAGCAGAACTGTGAAAAGCATTCCGAGAAGGGATTTCATGGGTGGATTTTATTTGTGTTCGATTCTTGCGGCGAAGGCACCATCGGTTTGGTCGCGGAAGGGTAGGGTATCGCGGGTGGCGATGAGCTTGAACTTCGGGTGGTCTGCTAGAAAAGTTTCGACTTGGCCGAGATTTTCCTCTACTTCGATTGAGCAGGTTGAATACACCAAGCGGCCGCCGGGTTTCAGGCAGGGGAGGGCGTTTTCGAGGATTTTGCGCTGAGTGACCGCGATTTTTTCGATGTCGGGTGCTTGCAATCTCCAGCGTACGTCCACACGGCGGCGGATGACGCCGGTGTTCGAGCAGGGGACATCGAGCAAGATGCCATCGAAGGTGCCGTGCCACTCGGCGGGTGCGGGTTTGGTCCAATCATGGACAGCGATGGTGGCTTGGTCTGCGTGAAGGCGTTCGAGGTTTTCGCGGAGGCGGGGGAGGCGTTTTTCGTTGGAGTCGGTGCAAACGAGATTTTCGGCCGATCCGAGGGCGGCGGCGATGAGGAATGCTTTGCCGCCGGGAGCGGCGCAGGCGTCCAGGATGCGTTCGCCCGGTTGAGGATCTAGCAGATCCACGGCATGTCGGGTGGCGGAGTCTTGGATGTAGACTGCGCCAGATGCGAGCAACGCGCCGGGCAGTGGGCCTTCGAGCAGATAGAATCCGGGTGCGTCCCCGACCGAGGTTCCGGGGAGTTCGGCGGGCGGCTCGACGAGTGGATTGACGCGGAAATAGGTGGATGCGGGGAGGTTGTTCCACTCCATCAGGGCGATGGCATCGGCTTTACCGAAAGCGGTTTTCCAGCGGTTCGAAAGCCAATCCGGATGGGAATGGGCGACGGGTGCGGGGAGATCGGGGATTTCGTCGGTCAAGCTCTGGCGCTGAGTGATGGCGCGGCGCAGAACTGCGTTGATCAGTCCGCGGACGTTGGCTTTGCCGGCTTCGACGGTTTCATTGACGGCTGCGTGATCCGGCAAACCGAGCAACAAGATTTGGCAGAGCCCGACTCTTAATACGTCGCGAGTTTCAGGATCGATTTTTCCTTGTCGAAGAATGCTGATCCAGTGATCGAGCAGCCGGCGGTTGCGCAGGACTCCGAAAAGGATCGCCTGCAAGAGACCGCGGTCGGAGGATGAAAGCATCCGTCGGTGGGCATGGCGTTCGATCAGGGTTTCCGCGTAATCGTGCCCCTTGGCCCAGGCACGCAAGGCGGAGACAGCGGCTTGGCGGACGTGGAAGTTTTTTGCTGACATGTAAAAGTGAGATGCATCCCGCGATCGCGTAATAGCAGCATTCGGGTTGGGGAAGTATGACTAAAGGCCTGTCTGGGAAATGGACAGTACAAATCATCCAGCAGGCTCCGGGAGTCTCCCCCTCCGGAGCAAGTTGGGGGTTTTGTTAATCTTCGATCTTGATTGCGCCGGGGTCCCAATCGATTTTCGGAAGTTTCATATCGAGATTTTTCATGGTATCGAGCATGATGCGCGCGACGCAGAGATTGCGATACCATTTGCGGTCCGCCGGAACGATAAACCATGGCGCATAACTGGTGGAGGTTTTTGCCATGACATCCTCGTAGGCTTCCATGAAGTCATTCCAGCGGGCTCGGTCAGCCAAGTCATCAGGGTTGAATTTCCAGTGCTTTTGCGGCTGTTCCAAGCGGGCTTCGAGTCGCCGCTTTTGTTCTTCTTTGGAAATGTGCAGGAAGATTTTGACGATGGTGGTTCCTTCTTCGGCGAGCATTCGTTCGAATTCGATGACATGCCGCTGGCGGCGTTTCCAGACCTCGTCGGGATACAATTTTTTCACCCGTACGGCGATGATGTCCTCATAATGGCTGCGGTTGAAAATCACCAGTTGCCCGCGATGCGGCACCTTGGAATGGACCCGCCAGAGAAAATCGTAGGATAATTCCTCTTCGCTGGGTTTTTTGAACGAACGAACATGAATGCCCTGTGGATCGATATTGGAGAAAACGTGTTTGATGCAACCATCCTTACCGCCGGTATCCATGGCTTGCATGACGACAAGAATCCGATGTTTGTTTTGGGCGTAGAGAATTTTCTGTGATTCCTGGAGTTGATCTTGGAGGATTTTGAATTGTGGCTCGAAGTCGGACTTGTTTTCGCCGTCGAACAACGATTTGTCATTGCTATTAAATTTCGAGAAATTGATCTCGCTGCCGGGTTTCACCCAATATTTTTCCAATGCTCCACTGACTGGCATGCAGATGTTATTCTCAGACTTCAGGCGGATGGCAAGTTCCGTCTTAATTTGTGAGACAATGTCACATATTCGTGTTGAATCATCGGCCGTCATGCGTTGTTCTCTGCCGATGTCTAATGACCGGAGCCCCGAAAGTCCGATACCTGCTCGCGATTCGCTTGTCACAGCCCTGCACATCGGTGCGAGTTCGGTTTCGATGATGGTTGCTGAAAGGGCACCAGACGGCGCTCTTACGTCCATCGATTTTCTCGAAAAACCAGCTCCCCTTGCGCGGGACATTTTTCGATTTGGAGATGTCAGTTACGCGACGACGGAACGGGTGGTTTCGATCATCAAAGGTTATCAGAAATCTCTTGCTGAACTGGGTATCGATCCCCATGAGGTCACCCGCGCGGCATCTACGAATATCCTCAGCGAGGCACGCAATCATGAGGCCTTCATGAATCGGATCCGAGTCGCCTGCGGACTCCGGGTTGGCATCATTGACGATGGTGAGATGACACGTCTCATTTATTTGAAGACCCGCCGGCGACTCCGCAACATGCCGGCGATGCGGAAAGACACGACTTTGGTTGTTCATGTAGGACCGGGAAATACGCGTGCGTTGCTATTTAAAAATGGCCTGATCACGCGCTACACCAGCTACCGTCTCGGCACCCACCGCACCCGCGAAGCTGTGGAAGGTTCTCACGCCGAAGGGGCGGCGCTGCTCCGGGTCATCCGCGAACATGCGTTTGGAAATCTCGCGCAAATTCGTTTCGACTATTCGGATGTCACGATCGACGGCTTGGTGATCATTGGCAGTGAAGTTCAATCCGTGGCGGAATCTCTGATCAAATCCGGTAATTCCTGTTCGTTGAAAACCTTGCGTCAGTTCACGGCGGATGTGGCGGGGGTCAGTGATGCGGGCTTGGTCAAACGTTTCCATCTCGATTATCAGACCGCCGAAGCTCTGCTTCCTGCCCTGGAGATCAACCTTGCCATCGCGGAAACTCTCAAGCTCGATCAAATCCATATTCCCGCGAGTGAATACGAACAAGGGCTGCTGCATGATCTGCTTGTCTCGCGCGACCTAACAGGTGCGTTTGCTGAAGAAGTCTTGCGCTCAGCACGTATTCTTGGCGGGCGCTATCAATCCGATCCCAGCCATGGCGAGCATGTGGGAAATCTCTGCGCAAAATTTTTTTCCGACCTTGCAGATCTCCATCAACTCGCACCGCACGACGCACTGTTGCTGCAAGTGGCCGCTATTCTCCATGAAGTCGGTACTTATGTTAGCCCGCGCGCCCACCACAAACATTCCGAATATCTCATTTTAAATTCCGAGGTTTTCGGACTAGACCGGCTTGATGTCACGATCGTCGCCTTGGTAGCGCGCTACCACCGTCATTCGGGTCCGGTGCTTGATCATCCGAGCTATGCGGCTCTCAGCACCGAGGACCGCATTCGTGTTTGCAAACTGGCGGCCTTGCTCCGTGTGGCGGATGCTTTGGAACGCACTCATGCTCAGCGGGTATCGCAAATTGAAATCCGCCGTGAATCTGGCAAACTCCGGCTGCGTCTTCCGGGTCTGGCTGATGCCGCAGTGGAACGTCTGGCCATGGCCTCGAAAGCGGATCTTTTCGAACAGGTTTTCGGTCTTGCGGTTGTCATCGATGAAGACAGCTAAGAAAATGATGGATTTTGAATTTTTAATTCAAAATTCGGATATTTTCTCTCAAAAATTAAAATTTAAAATTTAGAATCCAAAATTCTCTCATGTCCGCTCCCTATCTGAATCGCGAACTATCCTGGATCGAGTTCAATCAACGTGTTCTCAACGAAGCGCTGCGCGAGGATTTGCCGTTACTTGAGCGCGTCAAATTCCTTGCCATCACTGCGTCCAATCTCGACGAATTTTTCCAAGTCCGTATTGGCGGCCTCATGGCGATGCAGCGCAGCGGGTTAAAGTCCGCCGATCCCTCCGGGCTTACGCCCGCCCGGAATCTCGCCGCTTTGCGCCAGCGCATTCTCGCCATGACTGGGGACCAGTACGCGCTTTTCAGAGAGACTTTAATTCCGTTGCTCGAAAAGGCTGGCATTCGTTTGCTGCCTATGCGCGATTTAACCGTGGAGCAATCCGCGCAAGTTTCCGCCACTTTCGAGGATCTTATTTACCCATTACTCACGCCTCTCGCAGTGGTTGCTGGTGAATCACCGCCGATGGTTCCGGCTTTTCAAATTATCGTTGCCTGCCGTTTGCGTGATTCTGAAACGCAGACCAGTCGTTATGCGCTGATTCCCATTCCGGAGAATCTTGGTCGCCGTGTGGCGGTTTCCCAGAGTGATGCTTCCCACGCGTTTCTTCTCATCGAGGATTTGGTAGGAGCTCATGCGGCGCGGTTTTTTCCAGGTGAAAATGTGACTGCCACCACCAGTTTCCGCGTCACCCGCAATGGTGACATCGTGGTGCAGGATGAGGATGCCATCGACCTCGCCGATGAAATGGAGGATGTTCTCACTGCGCGTCGATTTTCGGATACGGTGCGGCTTGAACTTCGCTCTGACGCGCCGCGCGATCTTGCGCGCGTCATCCAGGAAGTCACCGCGGCGGGATCGCGGGAAGTCTATCGAGTTGACGGTCCTCCCGGGCTGGCTTCGTTCATGGAGTTGGCTTTTCTAACGGATTTTGACCATTTGCGTGATCCGGATTGGCCTGGACAGACTTCGCCGTTCATCGCACCGGGGGCGTCTATGTTTGAAACGATCACGGCAGGCGATGTGATGTTGTTTCATCCATACGAATCCTTTGAGCCGGTGTTGTGCTTTATCGAAGAGGCGGCGATTGATCCGGATGTGATTGCCATCAAACAGGTGCTCTATCGGACTGCCAAAAAATCTCGAATCATTGATGCACTCATTACCGCTGCGGAAAACGGCAAACACGTCACGGTGCTCATCGAACTGAAGGCCCGCTTCGATGAGGCGCGCAATTTGGATCGAGCGGATGAACTCCAGCGTGCCGGGGCGCAGATTGTTTATGGGGTCAAAGGCCTGAAGACCCATGCCAAAATCTGCATGATCATCCGCCGTGAGTCAGGCCATTTGCGGCGTTACGTTCACCTCGGAACGGGTAATTACAACGAGTCAACGTCCAAGCTTTACACAGATCTTTCCTATCTGACGTGCAAGCCGGAGTATGGACATGACGCCTCGCTTTTCTTCAACGCGGTTTCCGGACGATCAAAGTTGTTGCGTTTCCAGCGTTTGATCCCAGCGCCTACCTTGATGAAAGCGACTTTATTAGATCTCATCAGCGGCGAGGCTGAGCGCGCGAAACAAGGATTTCCAGCCCGCATCATCGCCAAGGTCAATTCATTGCAGGATCCGGAAATCATCAACGCCCTATACAAGGCATCGCGAGCCGGAGTGGAAATCAAATTGAACGTCCGGGGTATTTGTTGCCTTAAGCCAGGTGATTCACGGTACTCGAAAAACATCGAGGTGATTTCGGTGATAGATCGTTTTCTCGAACACGCCCGGTTGTTTTATTTTCATCAGGGCGGTGATTCGAAGATCTACATCGCCTCAGCAGACTGGATGACACGCAATCTTGAAAAGCGCGTGGAGCTTATGATTCCGATCGAGGAGGCCGCGCTGAAACGCCGTCTTTCCCGCATACTGGATGCCTATTTCCAGGACAATACGCAAGCATCGCGATTGTTGCAGGATGGCACGTCGCAACGCATTGTTCGGGCGAAAGGACAAAAAGCATTTCGCGCGCAGGAACATTTTTTTCAGCAGGCGAAAAAAACTGCCAAGGCGCGCGAACACGAACGCGCGATGACGTTTGAGCCGCATGTTCCTGCGGAGTAGCTTGGATTAAATTTCGTGGACCGGGAGATTCGTGACTTCATCGCGAACTTTCTCGGCGAGTGGAGTTGATAGGTAACGTTCCGTGGACGAGCAGCCGATGGTAACGATGCGCTTGCCTTTGAACTCCGGGCGTTTTGCAACCTGCATGGAGGCCCAGACGTTGGCACCGGTGGAGATACCGGCGGGTAATCCTTCCTGTTGGGCGAGTGCTTGCGCGGTTGCGAAGGCATCCTCATTGCTCACTTGGATGACTTCGTCGATGATGGCCACGTTGAGATTTCCCGGGATGAACCCAGCGCCGATTCCTTGAATCATGTGTGGTCCGGGAGCACCGCCGGAAATCACCGGGCTGGCGGCGGGTTCGACGGCGAAGGTTTTCATCGTGCAACGCGATTTGAGGACTTCCGAGACCCCGGTGAGCGTACCGCCAGTGCCGACTCCGGCGACGAAGGCGTCGATTTGGCCGTCGGTATCACGCCAGATTTCCTCGGCGGTCGTTTCGCGGTGGACCTGGGGATTTGCGGGGTTATCGAATTGTCCGGGTCCGAATGCGCCGGGGGTTTCTGCGAGGAGTTTTTTAGCCATGGCGATGGCTCCGTTCATGCCGCGGGCACGCGGGGTGAGTACGATTTCAGCGCCGAGTAGGCGGAGGAGGACGCGGCGCTCGATCGACATGCTTTCAGGCATGGTGAGGATGCAGCGATAACCTTTGGCGCGGGCGATGAAAGCGAGGGCGATGCCGGTATTTCCGGAGGTTGGCTCGATGATGAGACCGCCGGGTTTGAGCGAGCCATCTTTTTCCGCTGCCTCGATCATCGCCTTGCCGATGCGATCCTTGACGCTAAAGAGCGGATTGAAAAACTCTGCTTTTACACAGATTTCGGCATCAAGACCGGCGGTGACGTGATTGAGGCGGATGAGCGGCGTGTTGCCGACAGTCGCGGCCATGTTTTCAGCGATATTCATGGGGATTTTACGATTTCGATTGTTGGATGAAAGTGGCTTGTGAGGAGGCCTTCTCTATTTGCGAAGGCCTGAGAACTAAATCCTCCATAGGGCAGGCTGTCATTCAAAAAATCATTTTACCGAATCCCGAGCGACGAGGGACACATCTTCTTCGTGCGAAAGAATTTGCAGCAAGACATCCACGCCGCTCTTCCTGCCGACCGCTTTTAGCACACTGCGAATCGCCGCAGCCGTGTGGCCTTCCATTCCAATCAGCATTGCGACATCCCGTTTCACGAGCACGAGTTTTAGACGCAGAACTCCGGGTGAGATTGCCATGACTTTGATCTGTGCGTGGGTTGGTTCGTCGATGAGGTTGACCGCTACGTATTGGAGAAAGTTTTTCAGGTGCTCGATGAGCACTTGGGTTTCTGGGGGCTTCTTTTTTTTCTTGGTTCGTTTTTTAGGAGTGGGTGGCGCGGGTGGGTCCTCCGTGGGAGTGGATGCTTTGAAATCCCATTCCATCACCTTGTAATTGGCGACCCGTCTGATGCCGCCGATAAGATCGATCTCGATGTTGGCGGTTTTTTTGACTGCAGGGATGACGTTTTTGAAATCCCACTCCATCACTCGGATGTTGCCCAAGCGCCTCAGAGAAGTCCCAATTTCAATCTCTTTGATGTCTGTGTGAAGGAGTGTCGCAAAATTCCAATCGGCCACTTGAGTTTCCTCAAGTTTTGCCTCATGAGTTTCCTCAAGTTTTTTGGGCGCTTTGGATTTTTTTGACGGGCGCTTTGGCATAGAGATTAGTAGATATTTAAACTCTATGGCTACGGGATTACAAGCATCCTTTCCAGGCGCGGCTTTAGATTTGGAAATCGGCGGATGTCGAATCGAGGTGGAGGCCGCACTCGTATTTTTCGCCATTGAAGCGGGAGGCTTCGGCTTCTTCTTTGGTGGCGGGGCGGGTGCTGTGCCAGTCGCCCATGGTGACGTAGCCTTGCTCGGCGAGCGGGTGGGGTGGCAAGTCATGCTCGCGCATGTAAAGTTCCACCTGGATGTCCGCCCAATCGAGAATCGGATAGACTTTGAGCGTTTTCTTCTGGCGTTCGGCAAAGCTGCGTGAGGCACGCGTTTCCGAGTGGCTGCGGCGCAGGCCGCTGATCCAGATGTCTGATCCGAGTTCGGTGAGGGCGCGATTCATCGGCTCGATTTTGGTGAGCAGAGCGTAGCGGTCGGCACCTTCTTTACCTTGAGCCCAGAGATCGCCCCATAGCGCTTGCATGCGGGCGGCGGAGACGGTGGGTTGATAGATCCGCATGTTGAGCTTGAGGCGGTCCATCAATTGCTCTGCATATTGATAGGTTTCCGGGAAGTGGAATCCGGTATCGAGGAAGACGACGGGCACCTCCGGGGCATTTTCGTGAAGCAGGTGAAGCATCACGGCGGATTGAAGACCGAAGCTGGTGCTGGCGACGAGGTTGCCTGCGAAGCGTTCGTTGAGGAGTCTCAATCGTTCGCCAGCGCGGAGTGGGGCGAAATCGGCGGAGAGGATCTCCGGATCGAAATCGGGTTCGGCATGAAATTTCAAAGCACGCATGGGAAATTTTTCATGCGTTTTTCAGCGCTTCCGGCTTGATGTTCTGGTGGAAATCCCCGCCTTGAATGGTGGCGGCGACGAAGCCGGCGCGGATGCAGAAATCTCCGAAGCGTTCGTCATTTTCCCGTTCTTTCGCATAGCGGGAAATGATAGGAGCGAGCAGAGATTTGATTTCTGTGTCGAGCACACTTTCGCGATAGAGTTTTGACAGGCGCTGCCCAGCAAATCCGCCGCCGAGATAGACGTTGTATTTTCCGGGTGCGCGGCCGACGAAGCCGATTTCCGCGATGTAAGGGCGTGCGCAACCATTCGGGCAGCCAGTCATGCGGATGGTGATGGCATCGTGGCGGAGGCCGTTTTCCTCGATGACTTCTTCCAGTTCGGTGAGCAAGTATGGGAGGTAACGTTCAGCCTCGGCGAGGGAGAGTCCGCAGGTGGGAAGTGCGACGCAAGCCAGTGAATTCAGGCGCAGGGCGCTTTTCAGGTGGCTGTCCTTGATGCCGTATTGTTCCAACAACTTCTCGATTTCCGGGCGCTTGGCGGGGGAAATGTTGGCGATGATGAGGTTCTGGTTCGCGGTGAGGCGGAAGTCACCATCGTGGATCTTTGCGATTTCGCGTAAGCCGGTTAGAAGAGGATAGGCGGGGGTGTCGAGCACGCGTCCGCCTTGGATGAAGAGCGTCAGGTGGGAGTTGCCATTGGCATCATCCACCCAGCCGAAGCGGTCGCCATTGTCTTCGAAGACGAAGGGCCGGACGGGACCGAGTTCGTAGCCGAGGTATTCGTTGATTTTGGCCAGGATCCATTCCGGGCCGTGGTCATCGACGGTGTATTTGAAACGGGAGTGCTTGCGGTCGGTGCGATCGCCGAAGTCACGTTGGACGAGCACGGTTTTTTCCGCGACATCGACGACTTGATCCACAGTGCAGAAACCGATGACATCGGCGACGCGTGGATAGGTTTTTTCGTTGTTGTGGCTTGAGCCCATGCCGCCGCCGACAGCGACGTTGAATCCGACTAGATTGCCATTTTCGACGATGGCGATGAACGAAAGGCAGTTGGCATAGATATCGACATCGTTAGATGGTGGGACAGCGATGGTGATTTTGAATTTACGGGGCAGATAGGTTTTACCGTAGATCGGCTCGACATCCTTCTCTGAGCTTTCGAATTTTTCGCCATCGAGCCAGATTTCATGGTAGGCGCGGGTTTGCGGTGTGAGGTGGTCGGAGATGCCTTGGGCGACTTTGAGAACCTTGGCGTGGACCTCTGAGAGGTAGGGATTCGGATTGCACATCACGTTGCGGTTCACATCACCACATGCGGCGATGGTGTCCATGGCGCACTGGTTGATTTCTTTGATGGTGCGCTTGAGGTTGCTCTTGATGATGCCGTGAAACTGAAAGGCTTGGCGAGTGGTGAGCTTGATCGTATGGTTGGCGTATTGGGTGGCGAGGCGGTCGGTCTCCAGCCATTGGGCCGGGGTGGCCACGCCGCCCGGGACGCGGATGCGGATCATGAATGAGTAAGCTTTTTCAAGCTTGTGCTTGCGGCGGTCGGCGCGCAGGTCGCGATCATCTTGTTGATAGGTGCCGTGGAATTTGAGCAATTGCTGATCATCCGCAGACATCGAGCCGGTGGAGTGATCGGCAAGTCCTTCTTGGATCGTTCCACGGAGGTAGTTGCTATCGATTTTGATGTATTCGTTGGCAGAGAGCTTTTTTTCTTCGGACATGGGAAAGGAGATTTGAAATTTGGGATTTGAAATTAATAAACGTCGCGTTGGTAGCGTTTGGATTTTTTGAGGTCTTCGAGGTAGGCTTCGGCGGTTTCGCGGGATTTTGAGCCGTGTTTTTCGATGATGGAAACCAGGGTTTCATGGACATCGGCAGCCATGCGGATGGCATCGCCGCAGACGTAGATGTGAGCGCCCTGATCGAGCCAAGCGTAGAGATCCGCGCCGTGCTCGGCCATGCGTTGTTGGACGTAGATTTTTTCTGGTTGATCGCGTGAGAAGGCGACGTCGAGTCGGGTAAGAGCGCCGGTTTTCAGGTGTTCCTGCCATTCGAGTTGATAGAGGAAATCGTAGAGGTAATGTTGGTCGCCCATGAAGAGCCAGTTTTTGCCGGTGGCTCCGGTGGCAGCGCGGTGCTCGACGAAAGCGCGGAATGGCGCGATGCCGGTGCCGGGGCCGATCATGATGATGGGAGCGGCGGAGTTTTCCGGGAGACGGAAGTTTTTGTTTGGTTGAACGAAGATGGGGACGGTATCGCCGGATTTAACCAAGTCCGCGAGGTAGGTCGTGCAGACACCTTTGCGTGAGCGGCCGTGCGATTGGTAGCGGACGGCGGCCACGGTGAGGTGGACTTCATCGGGGTGGGCAAGTGGGCTGGATGCGATCGAATACAATCGTGGCGGAAGTTTGCGGAAGAGACTGGCAAGGGCATCGGGGGCGAGGCCGGTGGGTGCAAACTGGAGGAGGGCGTCGATGATTTCGCGGCCCTTGCTGAATTCCCGGAGTTGGTCTTTCGCGTCGTCGGCGAGCAGGGATTGCAGTGTCGAGGATTGGGTGAGGTCTGCGAGTTTTGTGAGCACGTTGCGGGATAGCGCGGTGATGTCGAAATCTTCGCGCAGGGCGTCGGCAAGACGTTTGCGGCCGTCGGTTTTAGTGTCGATTTCCTCGTTTCCAGTGAGTTTGGCGGCATCGAGCACAGCTTGGATGGTGTCGGGCGCGTTGATGGGGATCACGGCGAGGGCATCGCCGGGTTCGTAGGACAGGCCGGAATTAGCGAGGGATAGTTCGAGGTGGAGGGTTTCTTTGGAGGATCCCTCGCCATTCAGAAGCACGGTATCGAGCAATTCGGCGGGAAATGGATTCTTTTTGCCGTAGGCGGATGAGGTTGTGGCTGGGATTGCGACGCCGGTGATGACGGTGGTGACTGCGGACGCAGGCGAGAGCGCGATGAGCGATTGGGAGAGCCATGCGGTGAAAGAGTCTTCAAAATCGACGTCGCAATCTTGGCGTTCGGTGATGCGATGGGCGCCGAGGGTTTTCAGGCGGGTGTCGATGTCTTTGCCGGTTTGGCAGAATTTTTCGTAGGAGGTATCGCCGAGTGCGCAGACTGAAAAGCGGATGCCGTCGAGAGAAGTCTCCGAGGTCATCAGTTCTTTGTAAAACTGAGTGGCGGTTTCGGGCGGATCGCCATCGCCCCAGGTCGAAACGATCACCATCAGGTTTGAAACCTTTGCCAGTTCGGCGGGTTCGAGGTCGCTCATGTTTTTCATGACCGCCTTAAAGCCACATTTTTTCGCTTCCTTCACGGCGCGATCGGCGAGGGATTCCGAGTTTCCTGATTCGGTGCCGTAGAGTACGGTGAGTTTCCCGGCGGAGATTGGAGTTGTCGCAGCTGCGGTGGGAACGGCGTTGGCCAAAAAGCCGCTGAGCCATCCGCGTTGGATGGGATTGAGGCCGGAAATGATGGAATTCAGCGCATAACGCTGGTCAGGATTGAATGGAGCGTGCTCGGGAAGCATAAACCTTAGTTTGTTACCTTGTTTTGTGAGGTTTCGGCAAAAATATGGAGGTGATCGCGTGCGGAGGCAATCATTATTTCTGCTTTGTGTGATTCGCGAAAAGCATTCTGCCCTGTGGGCGGGGCTATTTCGAGCGGAATGAACCTGCGTTCCGGTCGATACCGAATGGGGTCATCGATATGATAGGCTGGCGCGCGGCCACAAAGCAGTGTTCACTGCTCGCCGACTCAAGACCGACATCGCTCCCGATGCGTTACAGAAAGCCCGCGAGTGGGCGCAAGTTCAGGTCGGGCGCGATTACGACGTGTAATTCAGCTGCCCATGACGCTTTTCTAACTGGCAGCGCTTTTTACCGCTTGATGATGCTGTTGGAAGTGTAATTACGAACTTTTACGGTTACGGACAATCCTGAAACTTGGATTTGGTTATAAGCGGCGGCCAGACTCTGCACCGTGCCGGATCCGTTCAGAAAAAGCGTTACGGTCATGTTGTTGGTGGGGCTTGCGGTGGCGTCAGAGTAAACGAGCGAGACCGGACGGCTGTCGCCGATTAGAGCAACTTTGCGACCGTTAAATGTCAGTTCGCGCAAGTCGTTTGATACCGTGAAATTTGCAGTCGAACCATCCGCGGGTGCCCCCGCAGGTAGAGGACTGGGATTGGGCAGCATGGTCAGCACGGACGAGTAAGTTCCGGCAGTATTGCCGGTTGCGGCCAAAAGCTCATCCACGTTGATTGGGCCAGGTAGATCGAAGCCACCGGAAGTGAGTGTTCCGGTTTTTGCGTCGAGGGGCGGAATGAGCAGGTGTCCGAATGCATAAGGTTCGTTCAATACGTCGCTGTCGAGTTGAACGAAGGCGCCATTGACGACGACTTTGCGCTTGATCGTTTTGCCTGTTACCGAGTCGGTAATGTTGATCGTGATGGTGATGAGTCCGGTTTTTGGATCTACCTTGCCCGAGAAAATTTTGGCCCAAGCTTTTTCATCCGATACTGGGGGGCCGCCGAGAGCGGATGCGATGCGGAACGTATTGTTTGAGTTCAAGCCGATGCTGGTGGGCAGGAAGCTGGCGTAAGTGTTTGGCGACAAACCGTTGAAGAAATCGATATCAATGATGTTACTCGCTCCTAAGCCCAATGCATCGCGCAGGGCTACGCCAGTGGCGGGTGGTTTCCACTGGACGACTGATGTATTGAGATTGGTATCAAAGCCGTCACGATAGCTCTTGTCTTTGCTGTTTGGGGATTTCACCCAACGCGCATTGCCTTGACCTGCGGCGACGTGGAACCAGCCATCGCCACGTGCCGAGAGGCGGAACATGCTGGTGAAATAGCTGCCAACCGTTTTGTGAGGACCAAAGAAGACTCGGTAAGTGCCATCTGCGGAAGGGCGGGCGCTGATGCTGAATTTCGTGCCGTCGGCCAGAGTGCCTTTGGCGGACATGACGCCGTCGGTTTTGATGGTGGCAGAACCGATGCTGGCTCCTCCAGGCGGAGTCGTTGCACCATTGTTGCTGGTGCTTTGGAAAGCCATGGTGTAAGTGCCAGCCCATGGGCAGTCATCAGTGCCTGGTTGGTAGAGACGCAAGCGGGTTGCGCTATTCGCGGCCTCTGTGAAAGTGGTCGTTAGGGACGGGAGTAGGGCGTTGCCGTCGATGGTGAATGATCCGTTGGCGGCGATTTGCAGCGAGATTTTCAGTTCTAGTTCTTCCTTGGGTTTGACGACGTCGAAATCGATCAGATCGGCAGTGTTTTCGATAGCGTTGAAAGATACTGCGCTTTTGAACTTATAGCTTTTCTGGTCTTTCAGTAGGAGAGAACCGCTGAGAGCGCCTTTGCTGGTGACGGTGAAGTCAACTTGGCCGACTGGATCTCCTGCTGGCGAATCCACAAGCAGACCTTGGTAGGAGCCTGCATAATTGATGAAGGCGTCTTGTGCCAGCAGCGTGCTGCAAGAAAAGAGCAAGCCGAGAGCAATCTGTGTCAGTGATTGAAAAGAGATAAATTTCATGTTCGCGGGTTAACTGGCTAAAAGTTTCAGGTGGCACAAGCTTAAAATCCAAAATTAGATTTTGCCCCGATTGCCGGGTCTGCAGGCGTTTTCAGGATGCCGATGTGACGTTAGAATGCGGCGGAAAATGTCAATCAGGCGATGAGATTTCTTGCTCTGCGGATTTGACAAACTCCTCGGATACGTCCGCAAGAGGGTGGCCGCTGGTGCTGGCGATTTCACAGGCTGCGGGTAAAACCGAGAGGGGTGAGCGGACCAGTAAATCCTCGAGGATCACATCGTTGATCGACTCTGGGAGGTCCGCCCGGACCGCAAGCGGTCTGATGTTCTGATTGTAATTTTCATCGTCGGTGAAAGCCAGTGCGTCCATCATGGCTTCCACGCGGGCCCACTCCGGGGCTTGCGGATCCGAGGCGAAGGTGACGAGTCTTTTTCCAAGTTCATGATCGGGGAGCTTGTCGTTAATCATGAGTTTTGTGAGGCTTTCTTGCCAAAATTCTTTGGAGGAGGTGTCTGAAGTGTGCGTAATCTCCTCAATGGTCGCACCTTTAGCAGTGGAAAGAGATTCTCCACGCGAGGATCTCCTCCGCAGCCTGGCGGCGTCTGATGCTTCTTTTCTGGCTTGTGACATCGTAGTCGATGTCCGAGTCGGTGTCAGGTCATTCACAACGGAGCTGGTTTTTTTTGTTAGGAGAGTCGCAGTAACTGTGACCAGCACAACAAGAACGGCAATTAAGAGAAGACGGGTCGATTTCATGATCAGTATCAGCAGCACGATTGAGAGATGGACTTCATTTCATCGCCGCAGACTTCGAGGTCTCGCTCTGTTTTTCCTGTCCTTTGGCTTTAGCGTTCCAGTCGAGCACGATGTTGTAGTCGTAAATCCGATCGGCGGGAAGAGTGGGAGATGATTGATTGTCGATTTTATCATAAACGTTGGCGGGGGGTGCGAGGACTGGGTCTTTTCCAAAAATATAGTCTTGGTCCTCGACGATGGTGCGGTAGGCCTTGTTCAATGCTAGGGCACGCGCAGGTGAGGGCGTGATCAAGTCATAGACGTCCTTGGCTGTGGCGAATTTTTCGGGGTCAACGGTGCCATCGGGTTTGAACCAGCGGGTGAACATTTCATCGTTGTTGCGGAATTCGCTGCCTCCCTCCGCGCGGGAGAGATAGAGTTCGATCTCGCCCACCTGTTCACCTTTGCTAGGCGCGTCGGCCATGCCTTTCAGGTCGATGTAACCCCAGCCTTTCGCGCCGTCGAGTTTGCGGGGAAAGCTGAAGGTTTTGTCGATGGTGGAGCCCACCGAGTTATGGCATCCCATGCAGGAGAAATTTTCCTCGTGAGTCAAAAACCTCAAGCGGCCCTTCCTGTCTTCAATAAAACCTTGGATTGCCCATCCGTTTCCGTTGTCCAGCCCGTGTTGATTGATGCTGACGTAACCTGGCAAATTGCCAGCCTCTTTTTCGTTGGCCTCTAGAGCATACTTTCTGCCATACATCGATTTGACGAAGGGTTTGGCCTTCCACATGTAGCGGACTTCTTTCATGCGGGTTGAAACGCCGATTTTTCCGTCATCTCCAACACCCACATAGCGCACGGTGTGGAGGAATTCGGTGCCCATCGGATAAAGATGCGTGTCAAAAAAAATGCCCTCCGCATCGCCGACCCAATCGGTCTGGCTTTTGACTTCGTGAGTGATTTTCATTTCGCCGTCACCATCAAGATCTTTGCCGACCTTGGTTTCATCGATTGGCAATGAGCTGATCGAGGAAACTCCTTTGATCGCAGCTTCTAAAATGGCTAGATTGGATTTATAAACATCACGGGAATATTGGCCGTTTTTATCTGTCCGAAACGGAGCTGATAGTCGAATCATCACATCGTCGGTTGAACCATTGGTCGGCCAAAACGTGCTGGGAAACGGCTTGTAGTTGAAAGCGATCCAGTGACTGTCGTCTTTCGCGAAGCCTTCTTTGTCGAAAGCATCGGCACCTAAGTGCAAATCTTTTAGATCGGGAATATATCCCTTGAATCCTTTTTCTTTCAGGCGTCCTGCCAATTCGGAGTAGTTGTCTTGGGCGATGTAGTTTCGGATTTCTTCATCACTAATCGCGTTGATGCGCGAGCTTCGATCTTCGAAAAGATTTTTCCAATGATTAGTCATGCCGACATCGCTAAAGCTGTAAGCCTCTTGGAGATCGCGGTCATTCATGGTGTTTTCCCGCCCGGAAATTTGGTCTTGGTGGCATACATAGCAGACATTGGTTCTCGCTTCGGTGCGTGTGTAGCATTGGGACGGCACGACGGCTTCGGCGTTGTAAAGTGTGTTGATCGGGTGAGTGTCGGGGATCGGCGGCAGCACATCGTCGAGCTTTTTCAGGTATTCGAGTAACTCCTGATGAACCGCTTTGGACTCATCCGCCATGGAGGATTGGACGCTGAGTAAAAACAATGCAGTGGCACACGGCATTAATCGATAAAATGCGAGAATGAAGCGGGAACGATACATGGCAGTTAGGTGGAGAAGTGGGAAGGTACTTGGTTTTAAGCGCCGGAAAAGGACGACCCTGTTGAGGGCCGTCCTTTCGGGGGAGATGGAGCGGCGGCGGAGAGATCAAACTCCGCCGCCGGTCATGGATGTTTACTGGTTGGTGAACTTGCGGTAACGACCGCGATTCAGTGCTTCGACGAACGACTGATTCGGGATGTTTGCAAGGTTGAAGGTCCAGACTGCGTCGCCGAGGCCGTTAGGTACAGCGCTGAGATCGGTGCTGTTCGGGTGTTGAACACAAATGTGGAACTCGGTCGGAGCGGTCGGATTGAAGATCATTCCAGTAGCTTCGGAGCCACTGACACGAAGGCTGAGGAGGTGGTCGAGAGACTCGGCCACACCATCGTTGTCCGTGTCACGGATGAACCAGGTATCACCACCGGTTTGACTACTATTAGGACTATCTTCGACCAAATAGATATTGCCAGCTGCGTCCATCGCGAGGTTGTCAGGAGAATTCAACACGCCAGTGGTCGCCGGGAAGCCGAGATTCTTGGGTGAGGAGTTGGAGACAAACGTGCGAACCATGGCTTGGCCACCACGAGTGGAGCCTTTGTTCGTATTGAGGATCTCAATTGAGAGGACTTTGGTTTCCGACGTGGCTGTTATGTAAAGCACCTCGTTGCCATTGGCTAGGCGGCTCACCACCATGTCTTCTGGACGGCCGTAGGGTGTGCCACCCGCGTCATCGGCGGCGGGGCGACCACCCATAGTGTCTTCGCTGGTGCGAGGATCGTTGGAAGGGCCATTGCGGAAGGGATCGGTGATGCCTGGAAGTGGCACGCCGAGTTTGTCCGTCAGCGGGATCCAAGTGGCAGCGCCTTCACGAATGGCAGCGGCGTTGGAGCCTTCATTGTAGTTGGCGGCTGGGTCACCATTGTAGGCATCCACTTTGAGCACGAAGATCTGAGCAGGTGCGGTGTAATCATTACGGTCGCTCCAGACGAGTTTGTAGATTGAGCCAGAGTTGAACTCGTCGATGAAATAAACCGTATTGAAATACTTGAGGCTGAAGTTGATCCCTTCGTGGGCTACGTTTGGAATACGGTTCAGCTCACGGATTTGAATATCCGCAGGTGCAGCCATCGGGTTGACGACCTCGATCAAGCGGCCTTGGCCTGCCCACTCTTCGCCGAGCCAGATGGAGTCATTGGGTGTCCAGCGGCTAGGGTCGAAAGCGCCCCAATCATTTGACCAGTTGCCACTCAGGCCGCCGAGGTCACCACTGAAAAGCACTTCTGCTTTATTGCTGGAGATGTCATAGCGAGTCACGCCAGCGCCCACTGGTGTTTCGTGAGGAATGAACATGTGTGTGCCTTCGGGATTGAGTGAGAGCATGTCGAACATGGATGCACTAGTTCCTTGTCCGGCAGCCCGGACGATGGATTGTCCCGGGCTGAGGATGGAGTTTTCGACTTCGGCGAGGCTCACCCAGTTGATTTGCATAAGGCCTTCCGGAGCCACGAAGGGCGCGGATAGTTCCTCGAGGGCATTAGCGGCAACGACAGGTGCCGATGCGGTGAGTGGCGTGAACCAGACGTCCGTTCCTGCATGAAGCGCGGGAGCCGCAAAGAGGGCGGCGCTCACAGCAGCACGGTTTTTCCATTTATTGATTTTCATTAGTTGTAAGTTTGGGTAGTTTGCACATTTTCACAATCAACGGACATCAGGATGACATCCGACGATGTGTAGATGCGCGCGGTGGATCGTTTGATCATCACTAACATTGCAACGAAATTGCCATGTGAGTTTTTCGTCACAAAGCGGTGCCTGCCTGTTTCAGGTCCGAGTCGTTCGGAAGCAGAGAACTATCTCATCGCCCTTCCTTTCTATCAATATCCGTCGAGGTGCAGGTAGAGAGGAACGCCGGATTGGAGGCGGGGGAGTAGGCGGTCGGAAACATCGATTTCGACGCGCTTGGTAGAAGAGCTAGAAGTGGAATTAAATTGACCGAGAGCGTCGAAGAATCCGAATTTCGGGGTGTAGCGGATGATAGTGGCGCCTTCGACTCCGGCGAGAACCATGGCATGGTTGTAGGCATCGTCGATGAAGCCATTTTGATCGACCATGCCATCGGCGAGCGCCTGTTTTCCGGTGAAAATACGGCCATCGGTGAGAGGAGATGCGCGGAGTTCCTCGACGGATTTGCCACGGCTATCGGAGACGACTTGGAGGAAGCGGGTGTAGGTTTCTTGGACGAGTCCGTTGACGAGTGCGGCTTCCTCGGGGCTGGTGGCGCGGGTCCCGGAAAGGAGGTCCTTGAGTGCGCCGCTTTTGTAAACCTCCATCGAGACGCCGACTTTTTCAATCAGCTCGCTGTATTTGACGGTCTGCATGATGACGCCGATCGAGCCGGTGAAGGTGCTGGGATGGGAGACGATGTGGCGACTGCCGCAAGCGGCATAATATCCGCCCGATGCGGCGATGGTATCGAGGTAGGAAATGACCGGTTTTGATTCATCGGCTTGTTGGATGATGTGGTGGAGGCGGTCCGAGGCGGTGACTTCGCCGCCGGGTGAGTTGATGCGGATGACGATGGCTTTCACGGAATCGTCATCGACGGCGGCTTCGATGATTTCGCGGAAATCATCGACCATGGATGAAGATCCCCGCGAGGCGGAAGCGGTGATGATGCCATCGAGATCGATGTGGGCGACGCGGTCTGAGCCGCCGCTGCGGACGACTGTGGTGGCGAAGTGGTGGGTCTTGACGTTGAATGTGGCACCTTGCTGAAACGCGTTGGGAAGAGCGGTGACGACTGCGACGATCATCAAGACAAAAAGCCCGATGCCTCCGATGAAAACGAAGCCGAGAATCCAGGGCCAGATGCGGCGGCGAGGACGGGGATAGGTGGGCATCGGCGGTGGGGTCTGATGGTGATCCATGCCGGTGAGGCTAGCGCATGGTGCAACCAATGCACGCGGAAAGCGTGTCAATCGTTTGAGTGATGCGGATTGCGTTGTGGCTGAAAGTCCGGCAAGGTGAATCCATTCAGCCGAGTTTCAAAAGCATGACAGCATTTCTTTTCAGTTGTGAGAACGCGACGTGCGCAGTTCCAGAGGCGTATCGCGAAATTTTTCGTGGTTCTGAGGAAGTGGTGGCTTCGGCGGAGGGTTGGGAGCCCGGATCGCTGAGTTTGGCGCAGGCATTCGCGATGCGGTTCCGGACTCCGTTGGTGCATGGCGATGTGACGCGTTTGTTGATCGATTTTGAAAAAGACGGCGATGAGCGGTGGAGTCGATTTTCCATGAAATTGCCTGAGGCAACGCGTGTCAAGGTGGCGGATCGTCATGAGCGGCCATTTCGGGCGTTGTTGAGGCAGCGGATTGGTGAGGATTTGCGCCGCTATGCTGCGGTGTTGCACATCATGGTTCACGCGGACTCGGGGACTGACGGACGGGTGACTTTGGAGTTTCCGCAAGGTGCGGTGCTGGCTGAAAAATTCGCCACCGCCTGGCGGGCAAGAATGGTGGTGGAAGACCTCAACATTCGGGTGGCTCCGCTGGTGTGGGATGAAGCGCTGGGAATGGGGCTATCGCAGGAGTTTCCGGCGGAAAAATATGCGCGGATTCGTCTGGGAGTTTCCCAGACCTTCTTCCTCGAAGGCAGGCCATGGCGCTGGGAGAAGTTGAAGAAACTCTTGCTAGATTCGTTGGCGCTGGCGGTGGAAGACGTTCGGCCGGTTAGCGCCCCAGAATCCCTTTCGATTGGTCAATGCTGAGTGTGCGTTGTTCTTTCCAATCGATGATCTCGGGTGCGGGGAACACTCTACGGCGGATGTCGGTTTCGGCATCGGAGGATTTTTTGATTTTTTGGCGGCCTTGTTCGCGGGCTGATTGGGTGGAGTAGTCGCTGGTTTTGTAGGCTTGAGTGAAGCCGGCGGATTTGTCGGAGTCGCGTGCGGCCATGTCATTGAGACGTGAAGATTTTTTAAAATTGCTGCCATCGGTGGGGCCGGAGTATTCTTTGACTTGATAGTCCTTGTTGCCCCACCAAGATTTTTTCGAATAGTCAGTGGTTTGGTATTCCTTTTTGGTGTATTCGCCTTTGAAGTAATTGGATGAGCCTTTGGATTCGAAGGAACTGCGTTTTCCGCCCTGGGCCGACCAGTTTCCATCGGCATCTTTTTGATATCCGTTTTTCTCGTTGATGCGTTGGCTAAGCGGTTTGACGGCCGGGGTGGAGGACGATGTTTCCTGACTGGAATCCGAGGCGCAGGAAACCGTGAGCAATGCCAGCAGGCATAGAATGTAGTGTCGGATTTTCACGGTTTGGCGAGCAGGTCCTCGAGCTCGGGGTCCGGCAAGGCACCTCGTTCGAGGGCTTGGTCATAATAATTTTTTGCATCCTTGATACGGCCATCGCGAGAGTAGATGAGGGCGAGATTGTAATAGGGTTCGCTGAGCAGGGGATCGGCGGTGATCGCTGCTTTAAAGTGGGATTCCACCTCGCCGGGTCGGTCGAGGCTGTGACAAAGCAGGGCGAGCAGCATGTGATTTTTCGCGTCATTCGGAGCGAGTTCGACGGAGCGGCGGACGGCTTGTTCGGCGGCGGGGATCTCGCCGAGTTTCATGAGTGAGAGACCGAACATGCGGAATGCGTAGGCATTGTTAGAATCGAGTTCGAGGGCTTTGCGGAAGGCCTCGGATGCGGCTTCGGGTTCGTTGAGTTTGAGGTGGACGATTCCGAGTTTGCAGAGTGACGGGGTATGGCCGGGGTTTTGTTCGAGAATCATTTCATAGAGTTCGCGAGTTGGCAGGAGGCGGCCGGCGAGGAAGGATTTTTCGGCGGTGCGTTCGAAGATGTTGATGTCGCGGTTGAGTTCGGCGGTGGCCATGCCGACGCTGGCGCGATCTCTAGCGAATGGGGAGATGAATTCGCCGTCCACTTGTTTGTCGGCGATGAGTTTTTGTTCTTCCGGGGTGAGGGCGATTTCCTGGGAGTCGAATAAGGCGATGGCTTTGGCGAGGCGTTCGTCTTGTGCTCCGAGATCGCGGGCGGCTTCGACTAACAGGTCGCGTGCCTGACGGCGGCGTTCTTGGATGCGGAGTTGGCGTTTGATGATATCGCGGAGGACTTCCACTTCGGCGGGGTCGGCAGAGATTTGTCCTTTGGCGAGTGCTTGTTCCTCGGATTTGAGGCGGGTTTCCAATTCGGCGAGGCGTTTGTCTTGGGCGCGTTTGTCTTGGTGGAGCCGGTTGATCTGGGATTTGGCGATGGCGAGATCGCGCAAGGCGTCGGTGATGGCGTCTTTGTCGGCGTTGCTTTCGCGGTTGACTCGTTCGACTTTTTCGTTGGCTTCGCGGAGGTTTTTAGCGAGGGCCATGTTTTGTTCGACGAGTTGTTGGATTCGTCCGCCTTCGTTGAGTTTGAGGAGAGCGGCCATTTGGTCGCGTTCTTGGAGTAAGGTGTCGCGCTCGTCGCGGATTTGAGCGAAGGCGTCGTGGCTTTGCTGGAGCTCGTTCATCAAGCTGCTGATGCGGGTATTGGCCTCGGCGAGTTGGGTGTTTTTGGTTTGGAGTTGTTTTTCCAGGACGTCGAGTTGGCGTCTTTGTCCGGCGACGACTGAATTGGCGACCGTACGTTCAGCGTTCAGGTCGCGGTTGAGGTCGGCGTATTTCTGGCGTTCGGATTTGAGTTCGGTTTGGAGGTTGGAAAGATCGGTTTGAAGGCTGGCGATGTTGGCCATGGCGTCGTTGTGGGCGCCTTGGCTTTGGCGGAGTGCCATGGCCATGGCTTCACGTTCTTGTTCAAGAGTTTGGATGCGTTGATCGAGATTTTTCATCTCGCTTTCCATGGGGGCTGCGGCGAGGCGGGAGCGGAGGATTTGCAGGTTATTTTCTGCTGCCTTCAATTCTGCATTGAGAGAGTCGCGTTGGCGGGTCACATCGTGAAGCCGGGATTTATCGCGCATGCGTTCCGGATCCTCCGCGGGTGGGGCGGGTTTGGTGTTGGCGGCTAGATCGCGGAGTTTTTTAATTTCGGTTTCGGCATCGGCCAGGCGTCTGGAAGCGAGGTCGCGGTCTTGTTGGAGGGTTCCGATGCGTTGGTTGAGAGTTTTGAGTTCGTTGGCCGGGGGGGCTTGGGCGAGACGGGAGCGGAGGGATTGGGCGTCTTTTTCGGATTTCTGGAGCTCGGCTTGCAGGGCATCGCGTTGGCGCGCCAGATCATTGAGGCGGGATTTATCGCGCAAGCGCTCCTGATCGCTGGCGGTGTCAGGGGTGGTGGGTTTGGAGTTGGCTGCTAGATCGCGGAGATTTTTGATTTCGGATTCCGATTCAGCGAGGCGGCGGGAGTTGAGATCTCGGTCTTGTTGGAGGGTTTCGATGCGTTGGTTCAGAGTTTTGATTTCGCTAGCGGTGGGGGCTTGGGCGAGACGGGAGCGGAGGGCTTGGGCGTCTTTTTCGGATTTCTGGAGTTCGGTTTGGAGGGTGTCGCGTTGGCGGAGCACGTCGTTGAGGCGGGATTTATCGCGCATGCGCTCCTGATCGCCGCCATTGTCAGTGGCGGTGGGTTTGGAGTTGGCTGCTAGATCGCGGAGTTTTTTGATTTCGGATTCGGCATTGGCGAGGTTGCGGGACGTGAGTTCACGATCTTGCTGGAGAATTTCGATGCGTTGGTTGAGAGTTTTGATTTCGCTGGCGGCCGGAGCTTGGGCGAGACGGGCGCGAAGGACTTGAGCGTCTTTTTCGGCATTTCGGAGTTCGGTTTGCAAGGCGTCGCGTTGCAGCATCACATCGTCGAGGCGAGATTTGTCGCGCTGGCGATCTTGTTCGCTCGACTGAGAGGGACTGGGTTTGCTGGGTTTTGCTTTTGCCGCCAGGTCACGTAGCCGTTTGACCTCAGCTTCCGCCTCCGCGAGACGGCGGGTCGCGAGAGGATCTACTTTTAGGATTTCGCGGGTGGGTGGGATGAATTCCTTGGCGGGGTCGATCACGGTGCCAGATTTTTTTTCACCGCCTTCGAGTTCGGCCACGGTATTGCGGTTTGCCTGGAGTTGTTGTTCGGCTTTGGCCTGGACCTTGGTGATGGCTTCGGAAGTTTTTTCGCGACGACCACCGACCATTTCCGGTTTCCATTCGGGATAATAAGTGCGTACGGCCCCGAACAACTGATCGGCTTTGCGAAGTTTTTCGAGGGCACCGATAAAGTCTCCGGTGGCTTCCAGTTGTTCGGCGGCCCGAGTGGACAGGTATCCTTGGAAATAGACGTCGGACGGATCGAATTGCGCGGGAGCCGGTGGCGGCGTCTGGCCGGGAATCGGTGCTGCCAAAATCAAACCAATGACGGCTAGTAGTCCAGACAAAGGCGCTTGCAGGGTTTTTACGATCCGAACTGGCATGGAGTCGAAACACTAGGCACAAGACGAGTTGGGGGCAAGCGGGATTCCCTGCGCTCCCGAATCATGATTTGGGAATACTTTTTATGGTTTGATAGTGCGCTGGATCAGTTCCAGAAGTTCGGGAAACTCGAGCCAGCCAAAGAATACGGCAAACAAGAAAACCAGGGCGGAAATGGCGACGAGACTGATGAGCCAATAGAAGATTGCGAGGGCAATTCCCAAACCATCCATTTTGTGATGCTGGCTGTATCCAGCAGGGCACGCGAAGCATCGGTAGCCCAGCCAGAGATTGAGGACCGGTGCGAAAAACGCGAGAATCCACCAGCGATTCATGCCCAAGTTGGCGAGGCGGCTCCACCCGATCATCAATAGAATCACCGGTGGGACGATGGCCCCGTTCTGCAGGGTTTTGTCAGTTAATATCGACTCGAAATGCTTGATGAGAAATGGAGTGATGTAGGTTAAGCCATATTGCCAAGCGAACGGGAAAATCAAGGCAATGAGCAGAAAGCTTCTTCGATTCAAACCCGGCCAGGTCTTATTACCGACGCCTTTTTCACGCGAAACCAGTTGGGGCGTGGGTGCTTGGATCGCTTGAGCTGCGGAAGCGGCCTTGGTGGGTTCTGCGATTACGTTTTGGCGTTGGAACAATCCGTCGATTTGTCCGGCGGGTTTCCACTCATCCATGCTTTTTTTCCAAACCATGTCCAAGCGAGGATTCAGGGCTGAGTTGGCGGCCATGGTGCGCAATTCCTCGAAGCTTACGGGGCCTAAGCGTTCGCCTTCGCAGGTATAAAACCAGCTGTTTTGTGCGGATTCCGCAGCAGATTTCTTATTGGTGTCGGACTTGATTTGGGCGGCTGCGGAGGCGAGTCGGGCCTTTTCCTCGGCTTTTGCTTTTGCTTCGGCGGCGGTTCGGCGTTCTGCTTCTGCGGCGGCCCTGGCTTCTGCGGCGACGCGGAGTCTGGCTTCTTCCGCTGCCTTGGCCACGGCTTCGGCGCGGGCTTTTTCGGCAGCTTTGAGTTTTTCATCGGCGGCTGCTTTCGCTTTTGCCTCTTCTTTGGCTCGTGCGTTTTCTTTGGTTGCGGCAGTATTGAGTGCTTGTTCGGCGGCTTTTGCCCGGACGGCGGCCTGGAGTTTTGCTTCTGTGGCGGCTTTGGCTTCGGCTGCTGCTTTGGCTTTGGCCTCTTCGGCGGCTCTGGCTTTTTCCTTGGCGAGGGCAGTGTTACGGGCTTGTTCAGCGGCCTTGGCTTCGGCGGCGGCTCGGCGTTCTGCCTCGGCGGCTTTGGCTTCAGCAGCGGCTCTGGCCTCCTCGGACGCTTTGAGTTTTGCTTCAGCGGCGGCTTTCGCTTTGGCTTCTTCATCGGCCCGCGCTTTTTCCTTGGCGGCGGCAACGTTGAAAGCTTCCGCGGCGGCCTGGGCACGGGCGGCTGCCAAGATCTCGGCTTCTGCGGTGGCTCGGCGTTGTGCTTCGGCGGATTTGGCTTCTTCTTCGGCTCTGGTTTTTTCTTTGGCAGCGGCGGCGCTCAGGGCTTCTTCGGCGGCTTTAGCTTCGGCGGCGGCACGGCGTTCTGCTTCAGCGACGGCACGGCGTTCCGCTTCAGCGGCTTTGGCTTCGGCGGCGGCTCTGGCTTCTTCGGACGCTTTGAGTTTTTCTTCGGCGGCGGCTTTTGCTTTGGCTTCTTCCTCAGCTCTGGCTTGTTCCTTGGCGGCTGCGGCGGTCAAGGCTTCCTCGGCGGCTTTGGCACGGGCGGCTGCTAGGAGCTCGGCTTCTGCGGTGGCCCGGCGTTGTGCTTCGGCGACTTTGGCTTCGGCGGCGGCTCTGGCGGCTTCGGCGACGGCTTTTGCTTTGGCTTCTTCTTCGGATTTGGCTTGTTCTTTGGCGGCGGCAGCGCTCAGGGCTTCTTCGGCGGCTTTAGCTTCGGCGGCGGCACGGCGTTCTGCTTCAGCGACGGCACGGCGTTCCGCTTCAGCGGCTTTGGCTTCGGCGGCGGCTCTGGCTTCTTCGGCGGCTTTGAGTTTTTCTTCAGCGACGGCTTTTGCTTTGTCTTCTTTCTCGGCTCTTGCTTGTTCCTTGGCGGCTGCGGCGGTCAAGGCTTCCTCGGCGGCTTTGGCACGGGCGGCTGCCAGGAGCTCGGCTTCTGCGGTGGCCCGGCGTTGTGCTTCGGCGACTTTGGCTTCGGCGGCGGCTCTGGCGGCTTCGGCGACGGCTTTTGCTTCTTCTTCGGCTCTGGCTTGTTCTTTGGCAGCGGCAGCGCTCAGGGCTTCTTCGGCGGCTTTGGCTTCGGCGGCGGCCCGGCGCTCGGCTTCGGCGAAGGCTCGCCGTTCCGCTTCAGCGGCTTTGGCTTCGGCGGCGGCTCTGGCGGCTTCGGACGCTTTGAGTTTTTCTTCGGCGGCGGCTTTTGCTTTGGCTTCTGCTTCGGCTCTGGCTGTTTCCTTGGCAGCTGCGGCGATTAGGGCTTCTTCGGCGGCTTTGGCGCGGGCGGCGGCTCGAAGTTCTTCTTCTGCAGCGGCCTTGGCTTCGGCTTTCGCTCTGGCCTCTTCGGTGGCTCTGAACTTTTCTTCCTCGACTGTGCTGTTGGCTTGTTCGGCAGCTTTGGCTTCCGCAGCAGCTCGGCGCTCTGCTTCGGCGGCGGCTCGGCTTTCCGCTTCAGCGGCTTTGGCTTCGGCGGCGGCTCTGGCCTCCTCGGACGCTTTGAGTTTTTCTTCGGCGGCGGCTTTTGCCTTGGCTTCAATTTCGGCTCTGGCTGTTTCCTTGGCAGCTGCGGCGGTTAGGGCTTCCTCGGCGGCTTTGGCGCGGGCGGCTGCTCGTAGTTCTTCTTCTGCGGCGGCCTTGGTTTCGGCTTTCGCTCTGGCCTCTTCGGTGGCTCGGAATTTTTCTTCCTCGGCTGTGCTGCGGGCTTTTTCGGCCGCAGTGGCTTCGGCGGCGGCCCGTCGTTCTGCTTCAGCAGCGGCCCGGTGTTCCGCTTCCGCTGCTTTGGCTTCGGCGCGGGCTCTGGCTTCTTCGGCGGCTTTGATTTTTTCTTCGGCGGCGGCTTTTGCTTTGGCTTCTGCTTCGGCTCTGGCTGTTTCCTTGGCAGCCGCAACGATGAGGGCTTCCTCGGCGGCTTTGGCGCGGGCGGTTGCTCGAAGTTCTTCTTCTGCGGCGGCTTTGGCTTCGGCTTTCGCTCTGGCCTCTTCGGTCGCTCTAAATTTTTCTTCTTCGGCTGTGCTGCGGGCTTGTTCGGCCGCTGTGGCTTCAGCGGCGGCCCGTCGTTCTGCTTCAGCAGCGGCTCGGTGTTCCGCTTCCGCTGCTTTGGCTTCGGCACGGGCTCTGGCTTCTTCGGCGGCTTTGATTTTTTCTTCAGCGGTGGCTTTTGCTTTGGCTTCTGCTTCGGCTCTTGCTTGTTCCTTGGCGGTGGCAGCGCTCAAGGCTTCATCTGCAGCCTTGGCTTCGGCGGCGGTTCGGCGTTCCGCTTCCGCGGCGGCTTTGGATTCGGCAGCGGTGCGGAGTCGGGCTTCTTCGGTAGCTCGGGCTTCAGCGGCGGCCCTGGCATCTTCGGCGGCTTTGATTTTTTCTTCGGCGGTGGCCTGCTTATTCGATTCTTGCTCAGCTTTTGTTTTTTCTTCAGCAGCCGCAGCTTTTAGGGCGTCCTCCTTGGCTTTGCTTTCAGCAGCAGCTTTGGCTTTTTCGGCAGCCTGGCGTTCGGCTTCTGCAAATACTTTGGCTTCTTGTTCGGCTGCGAAATCTACCGATTCTTTCGAAGTTTTGGCATCACTGGACGATTGTAATTCGGTGGGTATTTCCGCAGTGGGGACAGCCACTGGCTCGGAATTCGGAGCGGGTGTTATTACGGGTTCGCAGAGTTTGCGTACTTCATAGACGGGTTTCCACGCATCCATTCCCTGGGTCCAAACCATTTTAATGGGCGGTTTAATCGTGTGATCCGCGATTTTGGCCTTGAGTTCGGCGATGGTCACCGGCCCGATTTCCTGTCCTTTGTGGACATAAAACCATTCGTCCTTGGCGGCGGCGGCGATTCTCGCCTCTTCCTCCGCTCTCGCATCGTCGGCGACTTGGGCACGGGCCTTGGCTTTTTCGATAGCCTCGGCACCCCAGATTTCCTCCTTCAATTTTATCCTGGCGGCGGCCTTTTGTTCGAATTCCCGTGTTCTCTTGGCAATCAATTCACGAGCTCGTTCCTCCGGCGATAGCTGCTCGGCAGCTTTCGTCTCTGACTCGTTGAGGTTTGATTCTTTCATCGATTGGGCAATTCCGTTGCGATATCGCAGTGACGAGATATTTCAAAATAACAAAAAAGCAACAAGATGAATTCGTATTGTGGCACGCAACCGGTTCATAGATCAGAATTTGCGTCTAGCGGGAAGTCGCGAAAATCGTCCTCAAATCCCGGCTTCGGCGAGGCGTTCGGCCATTTCGGCTTTTTGCAGGCCGGCGGTGAACTCGGATAGATCACCGGCCATGATTCCAGTTAGGTTGTGAGAAGTGAAGCCGATCCGGTGGTCCGTGACGCGCGATTGCGGGAAGTTGTAAGTGCGGATTTTTTCCGAGCGATCGCCCGAGCCAATCAACGACCGGCGGTGGGATGAGTAGGCGTCTTGTTGTTCGCGGAGTTTTTGTTCGTAGAGCTTGGAACGGAGGATTTGCAGGGCGAGCTCCTTGTTTTTGATTTGCGAGCGGCCTTCCTCGCAGCGGACGTAGATGCCGGTGGGAAGGTGGAAAATCTGGACGGCGGATTCCGTGCGGTTGACGTGTTGACCGCCTGCGCCGCCGGCGCGGCAGACTTCGATGCGGAGGTCGTCGGGTTTGATTTCGACGTCCACTTCCTCGGCTTCCGGCAGCACGGCGACGGTGACGGTGGAGGTGTGGACGCGGCCTTGCGTTTCGGTGGCGGGCACGCGCTGGACGCGGTGGACACCGGATTCGTATTTGAGGTAACGAAACACTTCGTTACCGGTGATTTTGAGGATGACTTCCTTGAATCCGCCGACTTCTGACGGGCTGCTTTCCAGGTGTTCGCTTTTCCAGCCACGAAGATCGGCGTAGCGTTGGTAGGCGCGCATCAGTTCGGCGGCGAAGAGCGAGGCTTCATCGCCGCCAGCACCGGCGCGGATTTCGATGAGGGCGTCGCGGTCCTCGTTGGGATCGGCGGGGAGCAGGGCGTATTGGAGGTCGTCGGAGAGCGTGGCGATGGTGGATTCGAGGCCGGGGATTTCCTCGGCGGCCATGGCGGAGAACTCGGGATCGTCGGATTTCGCGAGTTCCTGGTTGTCGGCGAGTTGGCGTTTCGCGGACTGGAGGTTTTCCCAGAGATCGAGCGTTTGTTTGAGTTTTCGGTGTTCGCGGAGGATTTCGGTGGCGCGTTTTGGATCGTCAAAAAGATCGGGATCTCCCACCGCATCTTCCAGTTCGGAGAAGCGTTCACGGCGTTTGGCGATGAGGGAGGAGTAATCCACGGGCGGGGAGTAAAAGCTGAAAAACTAAAAAGCTGAAACGCTGAAATGAAAATCAGGAATAAAACTGCGGTTGCTTTACAGAAATTTTCTAAATCCACAGGGAGGGACGATGATCCCGCAAAACGACATTGCGGTGGCGGCGACTGCGAGGTGTTTGGGTTTTGGGTTCCTGGTTGGCCCGAAAGATGAAGCGCATTTTCGGAGGATTGGAGGTCTTGAGGTCCGGATGCTGGGAACTGGGTGAAAGAGTGAAAGGGGTAGTCTTTTCTCGGGGAGCACACGCGCCCTCGCGTGTAATTTTCAGCGCCCCGCTGAAAATAGGCGTTTGATACAGTGGACGGGCTCAATCGGTAATGTGCGCCGTCCATGCCGCGAGGGCGCGACATGGGACACGCGGGGGCGCGTGTTCTCCCCCCGAAGAGTTCATCGCGTTGCGATGACTTCGACGGTGAAGCCTTTGAGGTAGCCGGTTTCGGGGAGGGTGATGAGGACTGGGTGATCGGCGCGTTGGCTGTGTTCGCCGATGAGGCGGAGGGATTTTTTGGCGTCCACGGAAGCCTCGGCGAGGTTTTCGAGGAAGAGTTCGCGGCTGGCGTGGTGGGAGCAGCAGAATGTCGAGAGGATGCCGCCTTTATCGAGCAGTTTGAGTGAGCGGAGGTGGATTTCCTTGTAGCCGCGCATGGCGTCCATGAGTGTCTTTTTGTTGCGGGTGAAACTCGGGGGATCGAGGATGATGAGATCGTATTCGGGTTTCGCGTGTTTGAGGAAATCGAAGACATTGTGTTCGAGGACCTCGATGTCGAGGTCGTTGAGTTTGGCGTTGTGGCGTGCGGCTTCGCAGGCATTGGCGGAGACATCCACAGCGGTGACGTGGGCGGCACCGGCTTTGGCGCAGGCGAGGGCGAATCCGCCCTGGTTGGTGAAGCAATCGAGCACGCGCTTGCCCTTGGCGAGCTTGGCGATCTCGGCGTGGGATTGGAGTTGATCGAGGTAGAGTCCGGTTTTCTGGCCATCGAAGAGGTCGATTTCGAAATCGATGTCATTTGCGCGGACGACGAATGAGCCGGGGTTTTCGCCGTAGAGCATTTCGATGCCGGGTTCCATGCCCTCGGCTTTGCGGAAGGGAGAATCATTGCGTAGGACGATGGATTTCGGGGCGAGCAGCTCGACCAGCGCATCGCGGATGAGCTCTTTGCGGAGGTCGATGGCGAGGGTAAGGGTCTGGACTGAGAGGTGGTTGCCGTAGCGGTCCACGATCAGGCCGGGGATGCCGTCGGATTCGCTCCAGACGAGGCGGGCGAGGGTTTCATCGATGCCCGAGCGCTGGCGGAATTCGATGGCTTGGCGGATGCGGCGGATGAAAAAGTCGAGATCGAGGTCTTGTCGGCGGCGGGAAAATCTACGGGCGACGATTTGAGATTGTGGATTGTAGATGGCGGAGCCGAGCGGGCGATCGCGGAAATCCTTGAGTGTGACGACGTCGCCGGGCTGCGGATCGCCGAAGGATTTGCGGATTTCCGTGGCGTAAACCCACTCGTGACCATGAAAAATGCGTGCTCTGGGAGCGATGATGAGACCTGCCATGGGCGGGAATCTGGGGGCGCGGGATGGGTTTTGTCGAATGCGAAACTAAAGGGATTACGGTCCCACGAAGATTTCCGCTTGATCCCGAGTAGGATAGTCCCTAGCCAGTGGGCACCAACCATGGGTCAACAATCGAAAAAAATCATCAAACGCCGCCGTCGTGCTGACTATTTAAAGCGCAAGAAGGAACAGGCGAAAATCGGCGGCATCGTGAAGAAGTCATCCGTCAAGAAGGACGCCTCTGTCAAGAAGGACGCTACTGTCAAGAAGCCACCCGCTAAAAAAGCCGCTAAGAAGGCCGTCAAAAAGGCACCCGCCAAAAAAGTTGCCAAAACGGTAGAAGACGAGATCGTGGAAACGTTGACTCCGGAAATTGTTGTGGAGGCCGAAGTTGTTGCTGAAGTTGCGGAGGCTCCTGAAGTCGGGGAAGAAGCCAAGGCCTGATCGGTTCACTTCAGATCCAGTTTTTCCAAACGAGCTGCTTGGATATAGGCGGCTCGTTTGCTTTTCGTGGCTGGGATTGACGGGGTTCTGAATGGGGGCCATCTTCGCATGATGAACGCGACTGCAAATTACAAGATTGGCAACGAAAAGTTAGTGCGTGTGCTTGAAGGCGCGTCATTGCATTTGCGTGGTTTGTTGGACCGGCAGGGAAGGCCCGAGGGGGCGTTGCGGATCGCGGTTGTCGGTGGTGGATGTTCCGGGTTGCAATACAAGATGGACTTGGTGGATGGGCCGCGGGATCGCGATATTTTAGTTCCTAGCAACGGGGTCAACGTGGTGATTGATCCGAAGAGTGCATTATTTGTCAGCGGCAGTGAGTTGGATTTTTCGGATGATCTCCAACAAGGTGGTTTCAAGGTAAGCAATCCGAATGCGGTGGTCACTTGTTCGTGTGGTGAGAGTTTCGCTGCCTGAAAATTCTTAGGAAGTGATTTGAATGATTGGAAAATGAACCGACGTTCTCAAAGCGCATGCACAATCGATTGGTATTGATTTTCGTAGCCATGGTGGGTTTTTCCAAGCTCTCCGCCGCGATTGCTTCGGAAACGCTGCACCCTACTCCAGTGGAGCGACTGGGAGCTGATCTCGAAATTTTGATTCGGGAGCTAGGTGATGAGGATTACCAAGTCCGCGAGAAGGCCAGTCAGGAGATTTGGAAACTGGGTGAAACCGCGCTGCCGGGGTTGCAAGAGGCGCTTACGTTACCCTCTCCTGAACAAGTTTACCGTGCGCGCGATTTGTTGCGGAAAATCCAACTTCATATCACACCGGATACCGATCCATCGGTAACGGCGCTGGTAGAGCAGTATCAAAAAGCCTCACCCTCCGAAAAAGTTGCGTTGCTTGAAAAAATGCAAAAAAAGCAGGCATGGATGCAAATGCTCAAGCTCTACGCTTCCGAAAGCCACGGGCGCATCCGGGAAAAGCTCGCGTCTGACATGAATGTCATCGCCGCCCGGGCAGCACGTGAATGCCTGATGAAGGGCGACGCAACCGAGGCTCGTGAGTTTCTTGAAATGGCCCCGGCAAACGCGCGCGGGTTGCTGGCTTTAGCGGAATTTCACCGCAGCCACGGGACATTAGAGGCTGAGATACAACGTGCTAAAGCCGGTCAGGGGCAAAAAGCCAAGTTTTGGTTACTCGCATTGGAACGGGCAGCCGGAAATTATCAAGCTGCCCGCGCCGCTGCCACGGCCGCCGGTCAACCGAGAATCGCCGCTGCGATGGCGGCACTCTCGGGAGATCCACTACCATGGCTGCTGGATATGGAGTTAGGCCGTAACGACAAGGATCCAGCTGCCATTTACTCGGTTCTGGCAGCAAAGCGTTGGAGTGGGAAAAGCATTAAAAAAGTGGATTTAGAGCCGTTAGTCCGTAAGCTGTCTGGCCGTAACACCGGTGATAGCGGTGCTGCGATGAATGCCCTGTTCTTGCTTGGGGAAATTAATCTCGTAGAGCCTACTTTTGCGAAATCGGATTCGCTTTCTGCGTTCCATCACTTTGAGTCGCTTGAGCGGATTCCGGAAGCATTCAAGGCAGTCGGGTTAGATCCTGATGAACCGGACTATCCAGTGTGGATCGCACAGCGATTGGCGGTTATGGCAGCTGACGACGTTGAGAATCAGCAGGGGGTTTCCACGAGCCTGGAGGAGCTCGTGGCGCTGGCGAATTTTCTCGAACGCAGGGGTTTGAATCAGCAGGCATTCGATGTTTTTTCCAAGCCGCTTGCCAAGTTGGCTGAGACGGATCGAAATCAATTCGAGAATCTTTTGCGGGAGCTTTTCGGAAATCGAGAAATCGTGACTGGGGCACCCATGCTGGCCAAGCGAATTGGGATTCTTTGGGCAGGAGATGATGAGGAGCATTGGAAGGCGCTTCTGACAGCGGCATTTGGCAATGATGAGCTTTATTCCAAGTGGTGGGAGTGGTTGCCGGATCTTGATCCGCAGGCAAGCCAGGCGGAACGTTTTGATGGGTTGCTGGCTTTGTTTGGGATCGGCTCAGATTCCTCAAAGCTACGCGAACATTGGATGACTCTCGCATGGAAAGCGGCCGACCAAGCACCTGCAAAAAGCCGCAGCATCTTGGTGGGACGGATCTGGGAATTGACGACCCAAGTCGGTGATGTGGCTAACAGTTTTAAAGCCGCCAAGCAACTGCCAAAGGATATGGAAGATCAGGTTTTCTGGGGGCAGCAGGTTGTTTTTCTGTCTGCTCTTGAACGCTGGGATGACGCCGCCGCAGTCATTATCACACAAATCGACACGCTGAAGGCTGCAAATCAACCTCCTGGTGCCGAGCTTTACGCTTATGCTGCTGCCGCCCTTCGTCGTGCAGGGCGCGAGGATGAGGCGGCCATACATGATGCATGGGCTGATAAGCTTGCTCTGGGCGAATCTGGGATCGCGCTGCGTGTCGGCAACGGCTACGCCCATGGTTACGATTACAAGCGCGCAGCGGATTGGTGGGCGAAGGCGGCTTGCGAAGCAGATCCCGATTCAAACGATTTTCCAGTGGCCTTGAAAATTCATGCGGATACATTGTTAGAAAATAGCCAGTGGAGCGAAACCGCTGCTGTATCAGAAGTGCTAGCACGGATTTTTGCCAATTCGGAATACCGTTGGAGCTCACCGCTGCCATTCATGCGCCAGCGGCTTCTGTCGGATATGGCGCGAGCGCTAGCCAATCTGAAAACGGATCGTGAGGCATCCATCGCCCTGCTTAACCAATGCCACCGGAACTTTTTAAGTGATGGTGCATTAGCAGATTTCTTTTTCCCTGCTCTACGCAAGGTAGGTTTGGTTAGGGAGCATGACAGTTGGTTCAAGGATACCTGGGATTTCATGGTGGGCGTCATTCAAAAATATCCGGATTCTGACAACACGCGGAATACAGCAGCATGGTTTGCTTCCAGAGCCGTTTTGAAGCTCGATGAAGCTGAGAAATTCCTTACCATTGCGCTGGCCTCTCATCCCTATCAATCATCGTATATCGACACCATGGCGGAAATTCAGTTTGCCAAGGGAGATCGGAAAAAATCCCTCGAATGGTCGAAAAAAGCGGTGAATTACTCGCCGGATGATGCGCAATTGCGTCGCCAGCAGGAACGATTCCGTTTTGATCCGCTGCCTAAAAATTGACTCATTCATGCGCTCTCGAGTGCACGCGCGGGAACGGCTTCCCGGAAAAGCGCCGATACCAATTCCTCCTCTGCCGGGATTCTGGCGAGGGCGGCCTGATGGCGGCGAGCGGCGTTTTTCCACAATGCGAAGTGATGGATGTAGGCTTCGAGGTAGCGGCGCAACGTGACGGGTTCGATGCGGTGTGGGTGGCGGGAATGACGTTCGGGATCGATGAATTCGTAATTTCCCGCCCAGTCCGGCCGGGCCTCTGATTCCAGCCAAGGGGAGAAAATGACGATGCTGCCATGCCTCTGTCCGAGGTGGCGTAGCATGGGTTCTGGATCGCCGGCGAATAATAGATCGGATAGAAAAACGCGGATCGCATTGGCGCGCAGCGGAACTTTTGCGAGGTCCGGGGCTGCGGAGGGATCGGTCACAGGTAGATTGCGAGCGGTTTTAAGCCAGCCGTGTGTCCGCAGTGTGGCGGGGTCGAGTTGGGCGGTACCGCTTCCACGCACGGCGTGGATGGTTAATGAGGCACCCGCCACCGCACAACTCTCAGTGATGAAATAAAACAATTCGGTAACTCTAACCGATTTTTTTTCATCGAAAAACATTGATTCCGAGGAGTCGAGAATCAGATCCACTACCGGGCGGACTTCCTCTCTGAAGAGCTTCATGGTATAACTTCCGGTGCGGGCATACGCCTGCCAGTTGATATGGCGGGGATCATCGCCGGGGGCGTAGGCGCGTTGGTCTTGGAAATCGAGTGATGATCCGGTGCCGCCGCCGGAGAACTCTCCGGCTTGGCCTTGCCAGGTGCGCGTGCGCAATGGCAGGCGCAATCGGGCGGCCGCCAACAACGCGGACGTGTGGGCACGTTGTAGGGCGGGGAGCTCCATTATTCGGGTTTTTTCAAGGAGATTTCAACTTCTCGAATGACCGAAGCGGATTTCCGGATATCGATCAGTGCCCGTGTGATGAGGAGTATGAGTAGGAGAGCATCCACGATCGCAACAGCTCCGAAAAGAACCTCCTTGTCGGCCTTGTGATCGCTGAGCATGGCGAGGAAAGCCAATGGATTCCATGCGAAAAACCACAGGAAAAGACCATTGTCCATCGACTCCGAGAGTGCGGTTAGAATGCCAAGCATCACGAACGAACCGACCAGCAATAGAAGGTAGTGTCCGATCCGCTGTCCTTCGCCACGGAATAGAAATGCTTGCCAGGCGGCGGGAAAGAAGAGACCGCCGAAAATCGCAAGAATCACGATGAATTCTCCGCGATCCCAGGGACTCACGGAACCATTCAACATCTCGAGACTGAAGAATATGGCCAGGCCGATCAGACCGATGAGGATGGAGCAGAGAATTCCAGACGCCCAGGTTGGGTAAAGAAACCAACCGATCGACTTGCCGAGTATTCCGCGTTTGACGAAGGGTTTGCAGACAGTGGCTACCAGAGGAGCAGATTCCGTTAGTGCGATTAAGATGGCCGGCACCGCAATGATGATCGTCAGCAAATAAAACAACTCGTAATCGATCTTTCCCGAGTAGCCTAAAGGTAACAAGATCAGCATTGCTGCCAAAGCGACAAGCCGCCTGACAAGCGCGTGGTTTTCCGCAGCAGGGGCAATGAGCGATGTGCCAAGCGAGAGCATCGAACCTCCAAGATATGTGATGGCGCCCACATAAACAGCCATGCCGATGCGGGAATTGGTGCTGTCGAGCGCGAAGATGTCCGTGAAACCACTGGAACTACGGAACCCCCTGAACAAAAACATCGCGGCCACCGTCCACATCAGCACGGGTAGGCCGAAGATTGGGAGCAATGCGCGGACGATGATGGATGAGCATCCGGAAAGTCCGACGGTGATTGCTGTTAGAGCCATCGAGGTTAGGAACATTGATATGAGCAAGGTTAATTCCGCTACAAGATTCATGCCGCCGAAGAAGTAGCGTAGAATGAGATAGGGGATGATTGTCGAAAGCAGCAATGCGGATTGGCTGACAATGGCCACCCACTTGCCGAAGACGATGCGCCAAGCGCTCAAACGGGTGAGGACCATCATGTCGATGGTGTTGCCTTTAACTTCTGATGATAAGGCGCCGATTCCGCGCAGGGGTTGTATGAGCAACACAGCGATGGCGAAGAACGTGAAGATGATTCCTGAGACGACTGAGCCGACGTGGTCGGATGTGGAAGCTGCGCCCGCAGAGAAAAGCATCACGGCTAGGAAAACCTGCAGGCTGAGAAAAACCGCGATGAAAGTTTTGGCGCGCAAGCCTTGGCGCAGCTCCTTGACCAGCATCGGCGAGAGCTTGTCGGAGAAATCGGTGAGGTGGGTGATGGGCATCTTGTGGATGTTAAAAGTTAAAGGTTAGTAGTTATTCGTTATTGGAAGATTGCGGCAGCGGCGGAGGGGTGAGGGCGTTCTCGCCGGCGTCGAGGCGGCCGAGAATGTCGATGAAGGCGTCTTCGAGATTGCGTTGTTCGCGGTGGAACTCGGTGACGCGGAGGCCGTCTTTGATCATGCGGGCAAGGACGTCGGCGGCTTTGGTCGGATCCTGGGTGTCGATGCGGATGCGGCCGCCTAGTTTTCGGGATTCGAGGAATTCGACGTTCGGTTGAAGCACCGACCAATCGGATACGAGTTGCGGGTCGCCATCCACTTGGACGTCGTAGAGTACGCCGCCGACACTGTCTGAACCGCGTTTGAGGGTTTCTGCATCTCCGTGGTGGACGATGCGGCCGTTGTTGATGAAGAGCAGCGAATCGCACATCTCTCCGAGTTCTGATAGAATGTGGGAGGAGATGAAAATCGTTTTGCCCTCTTGGGCGAGCACGCGAATGAGGTGTTTGAGTTCCACGCGCGCTTTCGGGTCGAGGCCGGCGGCAGGTTCGTCCATTACGAGGACCTGAGGATCTTGCAGTAGCGCGCGGCCGAGGCCCAGGCGCTGGGTCATGCCTTTGGATAGCTTGTTTGAAAAGCGGTCGGCTAGTGGAATGAGGTCGGTGAAATCCATGACTTCATCGATGCGTTTGCGGCGATCTTTTCCTTTGTAGCCGAGAGCGCGGGCGTAGAAATCGAGATATTCGAGCACCGTCATGTGTTCGTAATTTCCGAAATGGTCGGGCATCCAGCCGATGAGTCTGCGGACTTCCGATGGTTGGTGCACGACGTTGATGCCACAAACTTCCGCGCTGCCAAGCGTCGGGTAATCGAGCGTGGCAAGGATGCGCATGGTGGTGGTTTTCCCTGCGCCGTTGGCGCCGACAAAGCCGCAGACCGAGCCATTGGGAATCTCGAAGGTGACGCCATTCACGGCTTGGAGCGCGCCGAAATAGCGGTGGAGGTTGTTGACTTTGAGGGCGGACATTGAAGAGAGATTTGAGATTTGAAATTTGAAATTTCAGATTTCAGGGATTTGTGATAGATCCTGTGATGACGGTTTGGGTTTCTTTCCAGCGGATGCTGGGGTGGGTATCGATGGCGGGTGCTTGGTCGGTGATGGCGATGAAATGATTGGGGCGATTGAGCGCGCGTTGGAGGATTTGTCGGTTGCGGGATGTGAATGCGAGGGCCTCCTTTTGGAGCGCGGGTTGTGCTATGTTGGCGGCGATAGGGGTCAGAGTGAAAGATTTTCCGGTGGCGATGGATTCGGCACTGTGCCATTGGTTGGAATCATCGAGGAAATAGAGGGTTTTGATGGGGAAATCGAAAGTTGAGACATACGTGTTAGGCGTGGATGTTGTTTCGATTCGGCCTCGGGTAGCGATGACGGCAGTTAGTGCGTGGCCGTGTTCGGAGCGGCTTTGCCACCAATCGCCGGATGCTGCCATTTTGCCGTCCGAGGGTTGGAGGTTGAAAGTGCCGCTTGTGTTGTAATCGTCGGTGTAGCGGGCCCAGCGGCTCTTGTTGATAGGGACCGGGACAAACAGGCACGCGGGATCTACGGTGAAGCGCGCTGAGGTGAGGATGCCAGTGCGGCTGATTTGCTCCTGATGAAGAAACGCGGCGTTATTGCCGCTGTCATGGCGCACTTCCATTAGGACGCGGCGCACTCCGCTGCCGCCGAAGCCATCCTGAAAGATGATCAAGGCGATGAGAATCAGGCTGGCGGCTAGGGAGATAAGTGGTGTGGTGATGAAGAGGCGGTGACGTTTGCCGGATTTGGCAAATACAAAAAGATTGATAGGTCCGACGAGGATGCCGAAGATAATGAGCACGACGATAAAGGCCGCGTAGCGAAATGCTTGGACTCCGAAGTGGGATTGCAGTGGCCATGTGCCTTCGTAGTCGGAGGAAGTAGAAATTCCACGGAAACGGACGGGATTGTTTTTGGAAACGAAGTTGACGGTTTCGGCAGGTGAGAGTTTTAGGTCTTTGGAAATCGGGCGCATCTCATAAGTGCCGAAGCCAGTAGCGGCGGGAAGTCCAAGGGATGCGGGGCTGGCATCCGAGTTGCTGAAAATCACCAGTTGGCCACCGAGCGTCATCCAGGATTGGATCGCGTTGCGAGCTCCGGCCGGGATGTTTGACCAATCGCTGTCCGTCATCAAAAGACTGTCATAGCCGGAGAATGCCAGCCAGTCGTTCGGTAATTGTTTTGGGTCGAACTTCGCTGCGAACTGTTCGTTTCCGTATCTGGTGCCGGATTTTTTGATTTCGGCGTCCAGTGCTGAAGCGTTGGGAGTGAATAAAGATTCGCTGAGCAGGATGCTAGGCAAGCTTCCACCGGCACTGGAACTGAGTGAGTTCTCGGCTTTGCCGAGGGAGCCGCTGAGTGTGGCTTTCAGTTGGTTCATATTTCCATGTGCAGTTGGATGATCGCATAATGGAACCATGAGATCGCGGGTGACTGTCTTGCCGGCAGGTGCCGCGATATCAAACGATGACTGACTTTGAATGCGTTCGTCGTAATTGACGCTAGATTGAAAATCCAAGCGGATGGCTCGATCACTTTGTAGATTGTTAGCAATTTTCACCCGAATTGGCAAAAACCCGCCTGCTGACGGCTGGGTGAACAGAGCGAGGACTTCGACGTGAGTGTCTGATTTGGCATCATAGACTTCGCGAATCATGGTTTCCTGGGCGGAAAGCGGCACGAATAGGGTTAATAAAATGAGGAGCTGGCGCATGGAAAATTGGATTTGAAATGTGAAATTTCAGATTTTTGAGTCAGGATTTTGCGGTTAGCACTCTGGGTGTGGCGTTGGCTTGGAAGGGGACTTCTTCTAACAAATCGCGGATAATATCTTCGGTCGTCCGGCCTTCAACGCGGGCATTGTAATCGAGCACGATCCGGTGGCGGAGCACGGCGGGGGCGATGGCTTTGACGTCCTCGAAGCTGGTGTTCGTCCGTTCTTGCATCAGGGCGCGGGCTTTCGCCCCGGAGGCGAGTGCAAGGGCGGCGCGTGGGCTGGCACCGTAGCGGATGCCCTTGGCGGCGGCGGATTGGCCGGGGTGGGTGGCATCCACGAGGCGCGCAATGTAGTTTGCCACGACATCGGGCAGGTAGATGCGGCGGACGAGCTCTAACAATGAGTTAAAGGTCTCGGCGGTCATCACCGGGTCCACCTGCGGTTCGGTGCCGAGTTCGCGATGGGAAACGATGCGTTGCAGGGTGGCAACGTCGTTGCGGGTGACTTCGAGTTTGAAGAGGAAGCGGTCGAGTTGTGCTTCGGGGAGCGGGTAGGTGCCTTCGAGTTCGATTGGGTTTTGGGTGGCGAGAACGAAGAAGGGTTTTGGCAGGTCGTGGGTCTTGCCGAGCACGGTAACGCGGCGTTCCTGCATGGCTTCGAGCAGGGCGGACTGGGTTTTGGGCGAGGCGCGGTTGATTTCGTCGGCGAGGGCGATATTGGTGAAGAGCGGTCCCGGTTGGAAAACGAATTCGCGTCGGCCATCGATTTCCTGGAGCACGGGATTGCCGGTAATGTCGCCGGGCAGGAGGTCGGGCGTGAACTGGACGCGTTTGGTGCCGAGATGGAGGAGTTTTGAGAGGCCTTTTACTAACTCGGTTTTGCCGAGGCCTGGGAGGCCTTCGAGCAGGATATGGCCGCGGGCGAGGACGCCGGCGATCACGAGATCGATGAGTTCCTGCTGGCCGAAAAGCACTTCATTGAGCCCGCTGGAGAGCGAGCGGAGGTGTTTGGCTGCATCGGCGACTTCGGTTTCGGTGGCGTATTCCATGGATTTGTTTAGGTGAAAACTAGCAGCCCGAATTCATTTGTGAATGAAGAAGGCATGAAATTTCGATGAATGACGGGGTGAATTGCTTGAAATATTCCGACGATGCCCGAGGTATGACGCGGAGTGTTCATTTTTCGCTTACTCCTGCTTGGATCCTTTGGTCTGTCGCTGACCGGTTTGGCGGCTCAACCGAACATCCTGTTTCTCTTCGCCGACGACCTTGGGCGTTACGGTTCCGCCTATGCGGACAAGGAGCATCCCTCGCCCAATGACATCGTCCAGACTCCGGCATTTGATCGGATTGCGAAGGAGGGCGCGATTTTCCAGAATGCTTTTATTTCGGCTCCATCCTGCACACCATCGAGGGCTGCGGTTTATACGGGTCGGCACTTTTTTCGTAACGGATCGTCCTCGCAGCTTCACAGTCCATGGCAGAAGGGCGTGCCAGATCCATTCGAAGCCATTCAAGGCATGCCAAATACCCTTGCTGCGGCAGGATATCATATCGGGTGGTCGCACAAATGGCACCTCCGTGAGAGTCTGATGGGGGGCACGCAAAACCAATACTCCGCGCATGGTGGGCGCATCAACGAGTTCTCGGAGATAGTCACGAAGGCGGATGACAAAGCGGCCACCAAGAAGGCGATCCTCAAGGATGTGCGCGGCAATTTTCAGGATTTTCTTGATCGGAAAAAAGCCGGTCAGCCATTTTTCTATTCATTCAACTCCACCAACACACATCGCCAATGGGTTCGTGGTTCTGGCAAGGCCTTGTGGAATCTGGATCCCGACAAGCTGAAGGGGAAATTACCTCCATTCATTCCCGACAACGAGGTCACGCGCGAGGATTTTGCCGACTATCTGGGAGAAGCGATGGCCTTCGACGCGGCCTGCGCTGAGTTGATTGGAATGGTCGAGAAACTCGGGGAACTGGACAACACGCTGGTCGTGATTTCCGGTGATCATGGAGTCCCCGGATTTCCGCGCGGGAAAACCAACGTCACGGATTTCGGGGCGCAGGTTCTCCTGGCGATCCGCTGGCCGGGAAAAGTAGCGAATGGCCGCAACGTGCTTGCGCCTGTTTCGCTCACCGACCTCGCTCCTACTTTCCTTGCTGCTGCAGGTTTGAAGTCATCGGATGATCCGAACGGCTCGGATTTGTTGCCGTCGCTCGCTGAAGGGGGCACCGACACGGGACTTCGCGGGTGGGCGCTGATCGGCCGCGAGAGGCACTTTGTGGTCGCGCGTGAGGGGGATCTTCCTTACCCGGTCCGAGCGCTTCGAACGACGGATTTCCTCTACGTGATTAATTTCAAGCCCGACCGCTGGCCTGAGGGAGCGCCATTCGCGGTCACAGAAACTTCATGTCCTTCCTTTGACGAGATTGCGAAGAAAACCAGCCTCGCCTTTCCTGATATCGATTCCTCACCGACTATGGCATGGCTGGTCGAGCACCGGAACGAATCGGACCTTCATTCGTTCATCGACTTCGCCTGGGGCAAGCGACCGGCTGAGGAACTTTACGATTTAAAAAAGGATCCTCATCAAATGACCAATCTTGCCGCTGATCCAGAGTATGCCAAAACCCGTGATGAGCTTCGGAAACGCCTGATGGACGAGCTTCGTGCCAATCATGACCCGCGGCTCGATCACGACGCTTTCGACAAGCCGCCTTACCTGGTTAGCCCGGACCGTCATTAGGATTCGCGGGAGCTTCCTGCTGGCAATGTCCGGCGAATTGTGCAGCATGTCTTCATCATGAGCATCGCATCTGCGGATTACGAAAAACTCGGGCAGTTCTATCTGGGGCGGGAATACGATTCGGAGGCTGGGAAAATCGCTGACGATTTGGTGCTCTATGATTCCAAGGATTTAGTGACCCATGGCGTGGTTCTGGGCATGACGGGTTCGGGTAAAACCGGGCTTTGCCTTGCGCTGTTGGAGGAAGGGGCGATGGACAACATTCCGGCGATCGTGATCGATCCGAAGGGCGATATTTCGAATCTCTTGCTGATGTTTCCGGATCTCGATGTGAAGAGTTTCCGCCCGTGGATCAATGAGGATGATGCGGCGAAGAAGGGAATTTCGCCCGAGGAGCATGCGGAAAAAACCGCAGCGCTGTGGAAGTCCGGTCTCGCTGATTGGGGACAGAATCCTGATCGCATCGCGAAGCTGCGAGACAAAGTGGACATCAATATTTTCACGCCCGGCAGCAAGGCGGGGATTCCGGTTTCGATTCTCAGTTCGCTGGAAGTGCCGCCGTTTGAAATCATGGATGACGCCGAGTTGTTAGGTGAGCGGATTGAAAGCACGGTTTCCTCGTTGCTCTCATTGGTGGGCGTGGATGCGGATCCGATTCAGAGTCCGGAAGCGGTGTTGCTTTCCTCGATTTTCCAGAACGCATGGAACGCGGGGCATCACATTACTTTGGAAACATTGATCCGACACATCCAGAAGCCTGCGTTCGACAAGGTGGGCATTATTGACCTCGAATCCTTCCTGCCGGAGAAATCCCGCCAGTCTCTGGCGTTGAAGTTTAATAATCTGTTAGCATCGCCCGGGTTCTCATCCTGGCTCGAAGGTCCGCCGCTCGACATCGCGAAGATGCTGCATGATCCCGCCGGAAAACCTCGGATCTCGATTTTTTCGATTTCGCATCTTGGCGATGCGGAACGGATGTTTTTCGTCAGTCTGCTGCTCAATCAGATGCTGGGTTGGATGCGGACACAGAATGGGACCACTTCATTGCGGGCCTTGCTTTATATGGATGAGATCTACGGATTTTTGCCACCCAGTGCGAATCCGCCGTCCAAGCGGCCGATGATGACGATGCTCAAACAAGGTCGGGCGTTCGGCCTCGGGTGTTTGTTAGCGACGCAGAATCCGGTGGATTTGGATTACAAGGCGCTTTCGAATATTGGGACGTGGTTTCTCGGCCGATTGCAAACCGAACGCGATAAACTCCGCGTGCTCGATGGATTGGAGGGAGCTGCGGGATCGCAGAACGCGAAGTTTGATCGGGCCTCGATGGAGCGCTTGATCTCCGGTCTTGGCAATCGGATTTTCCTGATGAACAACGTCCATGAAGATGGGCCGGTGTTGTTTCACGTTCGTTGGGTGATGAGCTATCTAACGGGCCCGCTCACCCGCAGTCAAATCAAGAAGTTGATGGATCCGAAACGGGGGAGTTTCGATACCGCGGCGGGGCCTGCCGCCGTGTTAAACCCTATGGCCATGCCAGGAGTGTCCGCAGCGGCAGTTTCCTCGCCGCGTCCGGCGGTGGGTGCGGGGGTTACCGAGGTTTTCGTCGCACCGGCCGGGGGCGGTGAGGGTATGGTCTATCAGCCACACCTGTTGCGTGTGGCAACGGTGCATTTTTCCTCCGCTAAAATGGGGCTTGATGGCAGTCGGAGCGTGCGTTTGGTCAATCCAATCACCGCGACTGGTATCGATTGGGAGACGCAAGTGCCGCCACCAAGCCGACAGGAGGAGACGAACGAACCAGCTGTAGGCGCGGGTTTTGCGGAGCTTCCCGGGTTTGCGATGAATGCGGCGAACTACAAGCAGGTGGAGAAGGATTTCAGCGATTGGCTTTTCCGCAACGAGCGGGCGGATGTGTTCAGTTGTCCGGCGCTCAAAGAATACTCGAAGCTGGGTGAGAGCGAGGGCGATTTCCGGGTGCGGCTCACGCATGAAGCCCGTGAGCTGCGGGATGCCGCAATCGAAAAACTGCGGGAGGCTACGGCGAAGAAAATCGCGACTCTTGAAGAGCGGCTGCGGACGGCGGAAGGGCGGTTGATGAAGGAAAAAGCGGAGGCGAATGCGGCGAAAATGCAGGCTGGAGTTTCTGTGCTGGGTGGTTTGCTGGGTGGTCTGTTGGGGCGAAAAGCAGGGTTGGGATCGATCACACGTGGCTCCGCTGCGATTGGTAAAGCATCCAGCGCCTACAAACAGCATCAAGATGTGGCTACTGCGGATGCAAAAATCGCGGGGATCAGTGGTGAAATCGAGGCGATTCAGAGTGCATTGGAATCAGAGATCGCGGAGATCAGCGCGTCTTACGATCCGGATGCGCTGATGCTTGAGACCGAGACGATCAAGCCGTTGAAATCGAATATCGATGTCGAGAAGGTCGCGTTGCTGTGGTTGCCTGCCGTGTCTTGAACTTGATGTTTAATCGGCGCAGGGATTGGGGAGCACGTGCGCCCTCGCGTGTGGCTTTTCTCGCCCTCGCGGAAAACTGGCGGCGCAGAACGAGTGGGCGTTTGCTTCTTGGGTGACGCCGCCATGCCGCGAGGGCGCGACATGGAACACGCGGGGCGCGTGTGCTCCCCGCCCGAATCGTTTTGCGGCGGTGGTGATCGTTACTGAATGGAATGTTTGTCAGATTGCCGAAGGCTCTTGAAAAGGAAATGATCCTCGCGGAATGAGCATATGGACGGAACAAACATTGCGGGCGGCTACGTCTTGGCAGGCATTTAAGGAGGGGAAAGCGCTCTTTGATTGTGGTGCCGTCGCGGAGGTGAAGGTGGGTTCAAGTGGCTGGCAAGGTTTGGTGAAGTGGGGGAAAAGGCCGTTGCGCGTCAGTGTCACGGTGAAATCCGGGACGAATATCGAGGCGCGTTGTTCCTGCCCGGAAAACCAATCGTCCGGTGCGGTTTGCGCCCATGCGGTGGCGACCGGACTGGCGACATTGTCCACGAAAAAGGCGAAACCTGCAGCCCCCGCGGCCGCTGCGTCACCTCCAGCGGTTTCCGCGCCTGCTGCATCGGTGGCGTGGCAGATTCTGTTGCCGCTCAACTGGCGTGAGGCGCTGGCTCGTGGCAAACTCGCGGCTACGCTCGCGGTGTCGTCCGGTGATGCAATTTCTCCGGCGGATGATCGTCTCAGCGCATGGCTCGCCCGCGAAAGGGTCGCACCGAAGGGGATTCTCAGCCTGAATCTGGATGGTGGTCGGGTGTCGGCCTTTTTGGAAGCTGTCGCCGATCACCCGCGCTTGGTGGTTGGTAAGGATCGTCTTTTGATCGCGATTCGTTCCGGCGAGCGTTTCCTGCTGGGCGACGCATCCCGCCACGGAGATCAGATTTGCCTGGTGCCATCGCCGGATTCCGGGCCATGGGTTGAAATTTCAGGAGCGTTCTGGCGAATTTCGGCAGAAACTGTGACTCGCGTGGGTGAGGGGAACATTCCGGCAGATCTGGCGGCGTCGCTCACGGAAATTTCCTGCGGCAAGATCGTGGAAATTCCGACGGACCGGTTTTTCAATCAGCTCGATGCTTGGCAAGAATGGGTCGCTTTCCCGGACGGTTCTTGGCTCGATTCGTTGCATTTCGTACCGGCATCGGTGGTGATCGAGCTCACGTTGGAGGGCTCGCTCCAACATCTCGAAGCCCGTCTGCTGGTGAAATATGGCGATGCTCCGGCAGTGCCGCCCGGGCTGGGAAAAGTGGATGGTTTGCCCCGGCTTTTGGATGATCGATGCGAAGTCCGGAACTCGGCGGCTGAAGAGCGCGCCGCCAACCGTCTCATGCAAGCTGGCTTTGAAGTTGAGGATTATTCAAGCGGTTGTTGGGTTCTGAAAGGAGAGTCCGCGATCATTGGCTTTCTTACCCGGGCGCTGCCGGAACTTCGTAAGGAGTGGTCGGTGATCGAAGGGGAGAAATTCAGCCACGTGCAAAAACAGGTGGCTGTGGTGGCTCCAAAAATCGACATTCTGGGCACCGGCGAAGACTGGCTAAGCTTCGATCTCAGCTTTCAAACAAGTGATGGGATTTTGATTCCCGCCGCCGAAGTCAGGCAACTGTTAAGATCGGGTCGGAGCTCTGGCCAAGGCGCTGGAGGGCGTGATTTGGTGATTTCAAATGACGTGGCGGAGATCATCGATCCACTGTTTTCGGAGCTCGATTTGCGACAGGAAGACGGACATTTCAGAAGTTCCGCACGGTCGGGCGAGATTGTCCGAGAAATCCAGAAAAAGATTTCTAAATCCCAAGACAGCAGTGTTTTAGATGATTTATTAATATTTAATTCACCACCGACATTTCAAGCAGAACTCAGGCCATATCAGACTCATGGGGCGGCGTGGCTTCACGACCGGGTTCAGCGCTTTGGGGGAGCTTTGCTGGCGGACGACATGGGCTTGGGGAAAACGATTCAAACAATCGCTTTAATCGAGCAATTGTTTTCTGAGCCGCTGGAGGATTCCGGGGTGGTTTTGGTTTTGGCGACGGCGTCGCTGCTGGGGAATTGGAAGGCGGAGTTTGCTAAATTTGCGCCGAGTCGGGCGGTGAGGATTCTGCATGGAACGGCGCGCGATCGCATGCGGGATGAGGTGCAGGCGGGTGATGTGGTGATTACGAGTTATGGCACTTTGGCCCGCGATCTCGCTTGGCATCTCAAGCGCGACTACCGCGCGGTGGTGGTGGATGAGGCGAGTTTGATGCGGAATCCGGACACGGATCATGCGAAGGCGATCGCGAAATTGCGGGCGTCTCGCCGGGTGGCGCTGACGGGCACTCCGATTGAAAATGGAGTTCGCGATTTGTGGTCGATCTTTCGATTTATTCAGCCCGGTTGGCTCGGTGGACGCGATGATTTCAAAGCGCGCTATGAAACGCCGCTAGTCACGGGGGATGCGGCCGGGGCTGCGATGGAGCGGTTGCGACTGATGATTTCGCCGTTTTTATTGCGTCGGACCAAGGAGGAAGTGGCTCCTGAATTGCCCTCGAAGTTGTTTATCGATGAGTTCTGTGATTTGAGTCCCGACCAGCAAGCGGTCTATCGCGAGCTGTTGATCGAGGGCCGCAAGCGGGTGGATGCCATCACGGATTCTGGTAATGCTGGTGCGGCCCGGATGCAAATGCTGACCGCGCTGCTCCGTCTCCGGCAGACGTGTTGCGATCTTGCGTTGTTTGAGAACGATCGATTCAAGCAATTGTTGGTTGCGCGGAGGTCCGCCAAGTTACAGCGCTTGCTGGAATTGTTGGAAGAAGCGGTGAATGGAAATCACAGAGTGTTGGTTTTCAGTCAGTTTCAGAAGCAATTGGTGGAGATTGAAAGATGTGTTTTAGGGCAAGGCTGGGATTGTTTGCGACTGGATGGGCAGACCCGAAACCGCCAACAACTTGTGGATAAGTTTCAAGATCCGAAGGGGCCTCCGGTGTTTTTGATCAGCCTCAAGGCTGGCGGCTACGGGTTGAATTTGACGGCTGCGGACACGGTTATTCACTTTGACCCGTGGTGGAATCCGGCGGCGGAGGCGCAAGCGACCGACCGCGCTCACCGGATCGGCCAGACGCGACCGGTGACGGTGTATCGGCTTTTGACGCGAGGAACGGTCGAGGAAAAAGTCGTCAGTCTTCAGGCGAAAAAGCGCGAACTCGCGGCAGTGATCGACGAGAGTGGCAGCGGAGATGCGGCGGGCTGGACGATGAAGGATTTTGAATCGGTGCTGGGGGAATCGTTCAATATTTGATCATCGGACGATTTTTCCGCCGAGCGAGAGGATGCGGGCGTTGCCTTTGGCGGCTTCGGCTTCGGGGATGTTGCCGTCCCGGACATGCATTTGGGACAGGCTGGTCCATGCTAAAAGATCGTTAGGTTTGAGCGTGACGGCTTGGAGGCCGCAGCCGATGGCTTCCTTGACGTGGCCGGTTTTCAAGAGGGCCATGCCGAGGGCGTGCCAGCCATCGAAGAACTCGGGATCCAGCGCGACGCATTGCCGGTAGATGGCGATTGCCTCGTCGAGTTCGCCGATGGCGAAGTGGCCGTTGGCGTCGTCGAAGAGATTCTCGAGGGCGGGCATGGAGGAAAGGAATGCCGTGCGACCGGGGGCGGTCGTTACTTATTCTTGTAGAGTTGTTCGACCTTGGCGGCTTCAGTTTGGGCGGTGATCCAGGCGGCGAGGGCGAGAGTTTGGTTCTGGTTGGCGCGGGATGCGACTTCGCCATCGAGGCGTTCGGTGGCATTTGCTTGCTTCACCACTTCACGTTTGGCAACGTGGACGATGAATGTGCGGTCGGCTTCGGTAATGATTTCAGCGAGGCTACCTGGATCGACGCTGCGGGTGGCTTCAAACAAGTTTTTCGGTTCGGTGGCGGTGTCCGGGCGGTAGGTGGAATTCACTTTGGTGAAAGCCTTGGTGGTTTCGATTCCAGCTTCCTTGGCGGCTTCGGCGAAGGTTTTACCGGCGGCGAGGGCGGTTTTGATTTTTTCGGCGGCCTGAGTGGCGGCGGTTTTCATGGCCTCGGCGGCCTTTTCCTCGATATATTGGGCGCGGGCCTCGTCTTTGGCTTCTTCAAAGGTCTTGGGGCGGGATTTTTCTTCACCGTCGAGGCGTGCGACCAGCCATTGATTTTCGCCGATGGCGATGGGTTGGGAGATTTTTGAAATGGGATCGGAGGTGAGTTTGATATTGAATAATTCACTGACGGCCTTTTTGACAGCCTTGCTGCCGCTGGCGGAGGAGCGGATGTTAACGTCAAGCTCTGCGGGCGGTTTGGATTGTGGGAAGAGCTCGGTGGTTTTGGCTTCCCACTTATTTTTGGCGGCGAGTTCTTCAAAGCCGGCACCCTTTTGTTCTTCAAGAATGAAGGTGAAATCATTGAAGCTCGAGTTGAGGTCGATTTGTATTTTGCGGCGCTTTTCGGCGAGGTCTGCGGCTGCTTTGGCCTTTTCATCCGCTTTTTTCTTGGCGGCAGCTTTTTTCGCTTCATCGCTGGCGGCGGCCTCGGCGATGGATTCCGGGGCGTCTTTGGTTTCGGTCTCCGCGTCCGCAGGCATGTCGGGCGTGGCGATGACGTAGGTGAATTTGCGCCGCGGCTCGGTGGTGAATGCGTCCTGGATAGTTTCCCAGTAGGCTTTGATCTCTTCATCGGTGGGATTGATTTTAGCTTCGATGGGATCGATGGAAAGGCTGGCGATTTCCCCTTCGACTTGTTGGTTGTCGAGAGCGAGTTCAAGGGCGACGATCTCGCGGTTGACGCCAAGGCCGGAACCGATGATCGCATTGATTTTTTTTGATGCGATGATGTCGGAAGCGAGATCTCGGAGATCGGACTCGGTCATACCGAGGCGGCCGATGCCTTTTTCGACGAAGTTGCGATAGGTTTCCTCGTTGAACTTGCTATCCTTATCAGCGAAGGCGCGAAGGGTGCGGAGGTAATCGGAGATTTCCTGTTCACTGGGATGGACACCGAATTCATCCTTCGCTTGGCGGATGATGATGCGGCCGATGAAGAATTTTTCCACGGCGTCTTCTTGGGTGGCGGCGCCGGTGGAGAGGCCCATGAGGAATTGGTAGAGGGCGAAATCACCGGAGCGAGCGAGGGTGGAAGTGAGCTCGAATGCACCGCTGCCGAGGTGTTGGAATTCTCTATCGTCGTAGGTGCGACCGGCGATTTTGAGGATTGCACGGCCATTTCCCCCTCTGGTCACGGAACTGCTCTGGAGGCCGACGACCAAGGCGATGGCGACGACAACGAGGCTGAGAATGATGAGAGCTCTGTATTTGCGGATATTTTCAATCATGAAGCGAGTGCGGCGGGTTCTGTGAAAGCGGGAGTTAAGAGTGCGATTCGCCGGGCTTCAATGGTAATTCTTGTGTGTTTTCGGGAGATCCCCCCTGAGGCGGTGGAGAATCCAGCTTGCCGGGGGGGAAAAATCCGAGTTTGTTCGGCCGACAATGAATCTCCGTTCGATCAACGCGTTACTTTGGGGAAACTCCGTGGCATTGGCTTGGATGTGGGGGTTGGGGCTGTTTTTCAGCGTTCAAATGACATTCATGTTCGGCTTGCAGGGCTTGTTGTTGTTCGCGATTCCAAACGCGGCGGGCCTGATGTTATTCGGATTTTTGACGCAGATCGTGGCGAAGCGGCATGCGGGCGGGCAGGAATCGTTAGCGTTGTTTTTTGATAAATTCGCCAAGCCGTTTCGGCTGATTTTTTACTTATATCAGGTTGTGGCACTCTCATTGACGGTGTTTGCGCTGACGAAATACTTATTTTGGCCGCTGGATTTGGTTTCCGGTCCGATGACCTGGCTTTATTTGTGCATGGTGGTTTTTGTGGTGTTGGCGGCGGGTTGTTTGTTTGGGGAAGAATTTGGCATCCAGCGGATTAAATTCGGGCACGGCGTATTCGGGGTCTTGTTGCTGGTCTGTATCGCGGTGGTGATTTCCAGTCTGCAGCCGTTGGTTCCGCAAAATTTCCGTTGGGACGCTGCGTTGCCGGGGGCATGGGCGGGACCGGATCTTTTGGGCTATGCGATTCCGTTATTGGTCGGGTTGCTCGTTGGGCCGTGGCTGGATTTACAACATTGGCAGCGGGCGATCCAGATTCACCGCGAGAATACATCGATCCGCAGCAGCTACTTTTTCGGTGGGTTGATTTTTTTCCTGCTGCTGCTTTTCCACGGTTGCCTTGCGGCGTGGGTGCTGAGCAAAGGGGGAGTGGAAACTTATGTCTCCAAGCTTGATGGCTTTCAGTATGCGCATGAGTTGGTCGTTCAATACATGAACCAGCTCGACGAGAGTTCGAAGGGAATGTTGCCCTCCGCCTACTTTTCGTTTTTGGCCATCTGTGCGTTGACGACTTTGGACAGCGGCTATGTGGCGTTGAAGTGGTTCCTCGGAGTCAATTTGGGTAAGAGTCAGAATCTGTTGATCAGCATGTTGCCCATTCGTTTGTTAGAATCGCCGATTCCGACGTTTCTGATCGTTGCGGGGATCACGCTTGGCGGTCTCTGGGCGCAGTTGGAATTGGAATATTTCATGGTGTTTTACGCCTCGTTTTTCATAGGCTACGGTTCGTTGGCAATCGCGCGTTGTTTCGTGCCTAACTCGCAACAACCGCTGCCTCAGATCCGGATGTTTTCGTTTGCCAGCATCTCGTTGGTCATCTTCGCTTTTGGGTATTTCAAAGGAGAGAATGCATTGCTTTTGTTAGGATCATTGTTGCCGATGCTTTATGTGATCTGGTTAGTGGTCAATACCGACCTCCTGCGTGTTGTCACGGAGAAGGCAGGGGAGGTGATGGAGGCTGCCTCGGAAATTCCGGCCATCAAGGCGCTGACGAAAACAGCCAATGTTGTGACTGGCTCGCAAGTGGTTGCGCCGATCCCGCAGGATGCGCATGCGCTGAGCGGGCATTTCGAGGGCAAGTGGTTTGTGTATTCAATGATCGCCACCTATCAGGATACCAACTCGGTGGGCAACGTCTATTTCGGCATGTATGGCCTTTATGTCGGGAAAACCCGCGAGTTGTTTTTCAACACGGTGATGCCGGAATTCAACCTGAAAACCACGAAGTTTTTCATTCTCACCCGGTCGTTCGAACACAAATTCGTGCGTGAAGCGCGGGAGTTCGATGTGATCACCACCAAGATCCGGGTAGCCGATTTCAATCGGAAGTTCTGCACTTTAGAGCACCAGATTTTCGGATCGGAAAACGAATTGCTCGGCAAGGGAAAACAAAGTCTGCTTTTTGTTTCCTCCAAGGACTACAGCTTGTTGGATATTCCGGGTGAGGTTTACACGGCGTTTATTCCGCATATCTGAAGTGGCGCGGGATAGTTCTCGGTTCAAGCTTGCGCGAGTGTTTCGTGGTTTACGCCCCGGAGTTCGAATACTTTAAAGATGGTCTCCTCAATCAAGTTGTTCGGGCAGGATGCGCCGGCCGTGATCCCGATCGTAACGGGTTTTTCGTTGGAAAATAATTTCGCATAGTTCGAAGTGATTTCCTCACCCCGATGCAGATCATAATGGACGATCTCCGCGAGCGACTTGATGCAAGATGCACTGCGGATGAAAAACGTCGGCAACTGCGGCTCGGCGATCTCGACGAGGTGGGCGGTATTTGAACTGTTATATCCGCCGACAACGAGCAGCAGGTCCATCGGATTGCGGAGCATTTCAAACAAAGCGTCCTGGCGTTCTTGGGTTGCTCCGCAGATGGTGTCGAACATCTGAAATGCAGAGCTGTCGCAGTCGCGGTCGGTGACGGCTTGACGGACGCGGCGTTGAATTTCTTCGGTTTCGCTTTTGAGCATCGTGGTTTGATTGGCGATGCCTACTTTGCGCAAGTGGAGATCCGGATCGAATCCGGGCGAATGGCTGTCTAGGAAACGTGATAGAAAAGCATCTTTGTCGCCACCGCTGCGGATATAATCGCAGACGAAATCGACGTCGGCCAGCGTGAGAACGACGAGGTATTGGCCGTTGCCATTTTCACCCAACGCGCGAGAAGCGGTGGCGCGGGTTTCCTCATGGTTGGACTTGCCGTGGATGATCGAGGTAAAGCCATCTTTCGCGTATCCGCGGACCCTACGCCAGACCTTCATGACGTCGCCGCATGTGGTATCAACCACGTAACAACCGCGCTCAGCGACCTTGTCCATAAAGGTCGTCGGCGCGCCGAAAGCCGGTACGATGAGCACGTCGTCCTCGGTGAGATCGTCGTAACTGGAGTTCATCTCCTGCCATGGCAGCGAGACGATGCCCATCTCGCGAAGGTGTCGGTTCACTTCCGGATTGTGGATAATTTCCCCGATGAGGAAGATGCGGTTGTCGGTAAATACCCGGCGTGAGGCGTAGGCGAGATCGATCGCTCGTTCGACGCCGTAACAGAAACCGAATTGTTCGGCGAGCAACAGCGTGGTGTTGCCGACGGTGATTTTTCCGCCCTTGTCGCGGAGTTTTTCAACGATGGACGAGTGAAAATGCACGGCGACCTCGGCGGAAACGAGTTCCATGACATCCGGACGGCGGACATTGACGCGGGGACGTTGGGTTTCTGCGGTTGCTTCGCTCATCTGGTGGGGGATATAATCGTGGAACTGCCGCCAGCCAAGCCTCAATCGGCACGGCGATCAAGCTAGGGAAAGAGGCAAAAATAGTTTGCAATCGCTGATATTTAGGGCTTGTACACCACATCTAGTGGTTACATCCTGCCCGGATGCCTCGCAATCCTAACAAGCCTAACTGGTCT
>Ga0247843_1000475_pt1 | contig 94731 bp, 82 predicted proteins | sample LaCruzMarch2017__FD_192420 | JGI IMG/M metagenome (GOLD analysis project Ga0247843, IMG submission 192420) | Freshwater microbial communities from meromictic Lake La Cruz, Castile-La Mancha, Spain - LaCruzMarch2017_8m | ecosystem: Environmental > Aquatic > Freshwater > Lake | place: Spain... | reverse complement strand
AACCGCCCCGCGCGCCCATCGACGCACGCGGCGACGGCGAGGGTGTCCGGCGCGCGGAACGCGCGGTCAGGCCAGCGGTTGGTAGCGAGGTCCCGGACGCCACCTTCCCATGATGCCTATCCCCCTCGGTCATCAGGTTGCTCACCACCCCCGGACGCCCGGCGCGCGCCGTGCGATTGACCGGGCAGGGACGGTGTGTGAACTCTCACACATGGCAACGAACCTCTCGCTCGACGATCGGCTGCTGCAGCGCGCCTTGCGCATCGGTGGCCACCGCACGAAGAAGGCCACCGTCACCGAGGCGCTGGAGGAGTACATCGCGCGGCGACGGCGAGCGAAGATCGTCGAGCTCTTCGGCACCCTCGACATCGATACGCCATCGGAGGCGAAGGCCCAGCGTCGGCGGTGAACGTCCTCGTCGATACGTCGATCTGGTCGATCGCGCTTCGTCGTGACGCGCCTCGCGGATCCCGCGAGGAGATCGAGCTACGGGCGCTGATCGGCGAAGACCGGGCGGTGATCGTGGGCCCGGTGCGGCAGGAGGTCCTCTCGGGCGTCCGGTCAACGGAGCAGTTCCGACGACTCCGCGATCACCTCGACGCGTTCGGCAACCTGCCGCTCACCCAGGATGATTTCGTCGTCGCCGCGGAGTGCTTCAACCAATGTCGCGCGAGGGGCGTTCAGGGCTCCAACACCGACTTCCTGATCTGTGCTGCCAGCATCCGGCATGGCGTCGCAATCTTCACGACCGACCGGGATTTCGAGGGCTACGCCGCGGTGCTCCCTCTCCGGCTGCACGCTCCGCGTTGAGGACGCGCGGGACGCTGCGTCCCGCCGTACGGTCGGCACAGGGCGAGCCCCTTCATCGATCGTCGCGAGTGGTCGTGGCCCGCTGAGCGGCGCGGGTCCTTCGTCCACGAAGGAGCGCGACGCCACGGGCTGGGGCTTACGCTCAAGGACCTCGGGCGGAGGGCGGACCTCTCGGTGTCGCAGCGATCCGCAGGTGGAGCGCGGCGAAGGCAGCGCGAGCGTGTCGGCGCTCTACCGTCTCGCGGTGGCCCCGGGGCGTCCCGAGGAAGGAGCGGTTCGGGGACCTGTAGGGCTGCGCCATGGGCGCGCTCATCACGGCGGGTGCGGCCGATGGGGTATCTTCGCCGGATGTCTGGAGACGCCGCCGGAAGCCTCGATCCGGTGTTTCCGAACCTCGCGCCCGAGGTCGTCGAGGCCTATCGCAGCGCGCCCGCCCACCTGGTCGCGGAGATCATCGACGGCGCGCTCTCGCTCTTGCCGCGGCCACGGCGGCGACACTCGCGCTCCGCGGGCGAGCTGCACGGCGAGCTGCGCGGCCCCTTCGACCGCGGGCGCGACGGTCCGGGCGGGTGGGTGTTCCTGCCGGAGCCCGAGCTGCACCTCGGAGCTCGTCCGGACATCGTGATCCCCGACCTCGCGGCGTGGCGCACCGAGCGCACGCCCCCGGGCTTCCTGGCCGACGACGCCGCGGGCGTCGCCCTCGCGCCCGACTGGGTCTGCGAGGTGCTCTCCCCGTCGACTGCCAGCACCGACCGCACGAGGAAGCTCCCGATCTACCGTCGCGAGGGGGTAGGCCACGCGTGGTTGATCGACCCCACCGCGCACACGCTGGAGGTGTTCCGCCGCCACGACCTCGGCTGGCTGCTCATCGCGACCTTCGAGGGCCCCGATGTCGTGCGGGCCGAGCCCTTCGACGCCATACCCCTCGACCTCGCAGGCCTCTGGGTCGACTGAGTTGACCCCTACGCCCGCGTCGTGGCGGGCACCGCGCAGGCCCCGTCCGGCGCGCACCGCCCGGTGAGCCGCAGCCGGTTGCGCGCAAACACCCGGTAGCCCAGGTCGAGCATCTGCGACACGCCCGGCAGCCGGGTCAGGGCCACCAGCGCACCGAAGCCCACGGCCGCGTACAGCCGCCGGAACACCTCCACGCCTTCGATCATCGTCCCGTCGGGCAGCCGACCCCGGATGCGCGCCATGAAGTCCGCGTGCTCCTCCGGCGTCACCGCCGCCACGAAGTCGGGCGCCGCGATGTCCGTGAACTGCACCCTCCCACGCCGGTCGAGGCGGCGCAGCAGGTTGACCTCGCGGATGCAGAGCGGACAGTCGCCGTCGAAGAAGACCTCGACGAGCTTGCCTTCGTTCATCGGCGCTTGCGTGGGGTGCAGCATGTCGGTGGGATGCTCGCCCGATGGCGCCGGTCGCACCCGCGCCGCGTCAGCGCAGCACCCACGCGTCGACGACGACGGGCGACGGATCACCGCAGGCCACGAGGGACAGCGACAACACAAGCATCGGAAGGCAGTGCAGACGCATGGACATCGCCCATCGCAACGGATGGGTCGCCGCGTCCACGAGCGATCCGCCGACGCATCGGGCACCTCGACGCCTCCGCAGGCGACCACCGTCCGCCCGCTCCCGTGGGTTGAGCCCGTCGGCGACGACGCAGCGGATGGGTGGTGTACACTCCGCAGAACCATGGTGGGACGCCACGTAACGCTGGTTTTACTGTCGGGTGTATGGATCGTCGGCTGCGGCGTCCTGGTCTCACCCGACGAGACGCGGCTGCTGGTCTCTCCCCCGCGCGATGCGAGTGCGGTCGACCTCGGCACACCCACCGACCTCGGGACGTCCGCGGACGAGGGCACCCCTCCGACGGACGCTCCCCCGGGCGACGCCGTCGAGGTCACCGACCTGGGCGACGACAGCCCCACGGGCGACGCCCCGGCAGACGACGCCCCGACCGACCTGGGGCTCCCCGAAGACCTCCCGGACGTCCCCACGCCCATCGACGTCCCTGCCCCCATCGACGTCCCTGCCCCCATCGACGCCGGCGCGGCGTGCGCCCCGGGCCTGAGCGCCTGCGGCCCCGCGTGCTTCGACCTCCGCAGCGACCTGCGCCACTGCGGCGCCTGCAACACCGCCTGCGCGGGCGCCATGCGCTGCGTCGACGGCGCGTGCCAGCCCCCGTGCACCGCGCTCCAGACGGCGTGCGCCGGCCGCTGCGTCGACCTCCGCGCCGACGAGAACCACTGCGGCGCCTGCGGCCGCGCGTGCGCCCGCGGCCAGGTCTGCGCCGCCGGCGTGTGCGGCTGCCTCGCGACGCAGCTGCTCTGCGGGACGGCGTGCGTCAACCCCCTCAGCGACCGCGAGCACTGCGGCGCGTGCGGCCGGCGCTGCACCACCGGCGAGGCCTGCTCCGCGGGGAGCTGCCAGTGCACCAGCGGGCTCACGGCGTGTGGCGAGCGCTGCGTCAACCGGCAGAGCGACCCGGCCAACTGCGGCACCTGCGGCAACGTCTGCGCGGTGGGTCGCGTCTGCTCGGGCGGGCGCTGCCTCTGCCCCAACAACACCCTGCCCGACGGCGACGGGCGCTGCGTGGCGACGCAGGTCGACCCCGACAACTGCGGCCGCATCGGGCGCGCGTGCGCCGACGTCGAGGCCTGCCAGGGCGGCAGCTGCGTGTGCCGGCCGGGGCTCACCCGCGTGGGCATGGAGTGCGTCGACCTGCAGAGCGACCACGACCACTGCGGCCGCGCCAACAACCGCTGCCCCGGCGAGCAGGTGTGCCTGGCCGGGCGCTGCGTCGGCGCCGGCGACTGCCGCTCGCCGATGACCAGCTGCGGCCGCGACTGCGTCGACCGCGCGCGAAGCAACCTGCACTGCGGCGACTGCGGCGACGTCTGCTCCGCAGCCGACACCTGCATCGACGGCGAGTGCCGCTCCACCCGCGTCGAGACCACCTGCATGACCTGCCCCTGCGCGGCCTGCACCGAAGACGGCCAGCGCTGCTGCACGTCGCCCCGCGCGGGCGGCTTCGCGCTCTGCGTCGACGCCTCGCGCTGCCCGTAGGCCCCCGCCGCCTACTGGCAGCGCGCCACCTGGCAGAAGCCCTCGTCGTCGATGGCGGGCCAGGACCCGGTCCCCCCTTGGGCGCCGAGCACGTCGAGCGTCAGCCGCCGCGAGCGCAGCACCTCGGCCCCCTCGGCGCGCACCGCAAGCACCAGCTCGTAGGCCCGCCGGCAGCCCAGGCGCAGCACGCCCCCGTCGCCGTCGGAGGCGCCGCCGCGGGAGCGCGTGGTCAGCCGCCACGAGAGCTGCGTGCGGCCCAGCACCCCCACGAAGCGCGACCCGCTGAACTCCTGCACCACGCCCGCCGGGTCGGCCCCCACGGCGACGAGGTCGAAGGCCGCCCACGCGCTCGCGAGGCGCTCGTCGACGCCCACCCCGCGGTCCTGCCAGAGGCCCGCGATGACGCCGCCCTGGCCGTCGACCACCACCGAGTGCCCGGTCACCACCACCTCTGAGGGCGCCTCGCGGAGCTGCACCCGGTCGGCCGCGTCGGGCTCGCGCGAGTTCAGCGGGTCGGTGCCGAAGCGCAGCTCGTACAGGTCGGTGAGACCGTCGCGGTCGGTGTCCGCCCGCGCGGGGTCGGTGCCCGCCGAGGCCTCGGTGGCGTCGCACACCCCGTCCCCGTCGTCGTCCGCCGTCGTCGCGCCCCGGTCGACGGTCACGCCCCGGTCGACCCGCGGCCCGGTGTCTCTACGCCCCGCGTCGAGCGGCGGGTCGACGGTGCCCGCGCCGCAGCCCGAGAATACTCCGATCAGTAAAGCCAGGGCCGCGCGGCGCACGGGCCGCTCAGGGCTTCGCCTCGCGCCAGCGCTGGCCGCCGAAGCGCGCCTTGAGCTCGTCGTCGAGGTGGTCGGCCACCACGGCCATCATCCCCACGCAGGCGATGAGCTCATCGCTGTCGAGGTGGTCGCCGAGCAGGTTGTGGGCGATCCAGACCTCCTTGTTGCGCCAGTACGCCTTGCCGAAATAGAGCTTCTCGTTGAGCTCGTTGAGGCGCTTGAGCAGCGCCTCGCTCACGTCGACGCCGTTGAGCACCGGGCACACCAGCTCGATGATGGTGTAGCGGTCTTGCCACGCGTGCGCCGACACGAAGACCGCCGTGGACCCGCGCTCCACCCGGCAGCGCCCCTCCTCCTGCACGAAGGGGTAGCCCGCCGCCTTCAGGATCTCGACCACCCGCTGCTCGACTTCACTCACCTGCGTCGCCATCGAAATACCTCCGTACGCCTGTCCCGCTATAGCGCTTCCACCGCGGGACTGTCACCCCCCGCGCTGACCGCGCAGCCACGACTCCAGCCGCACCGCGGGCGACGGCGCCGCGACCCCCTCGATGAACACCGCGCTCTCGGGCCACGCGTCGCGCACGCCCTCGTCGCCGGTCCAGTGCGCGCCGCCGCCCGCGCGCTCGAAGAGCAGCGCGTCGACCGCGCCGAGCTCGCCCAGCAGCGCCGAGAGCTCGGTCGCAGACATCGCCCCGGACACCATCAGCAGCCGACCGTCCGCGGTGGTCGCCCACACCTGCCGGGCCGAGAGGGCCCCGTCGTCCCAGGTCGTGGCGGCGCCCGCGCGGCGCACCAGCACGCCCTGAAGCGCCTCGTGCACGTCGGCGCCGACCTCCACGCCGGCCTCGACGGTGACGCGCCCGTCGCGCAGCGCGAGGTGCCCGGCGTGCTCGCCCGCGACGAAGGGCAGGTGCACCCGGCCGCCCACGCAGAGCCCGCGCGGGGCGGCGAGCGACGACGCGGCGCCGAGCTCGATCGCCCCCAGCAGCGGGCGCTCGGGCGACGGGATGAAGGTGCGGTCCTCGGCGACGAGGGTGGTCGAGGGCTCGCGGCGACCGGCGCGCAGGTGCAGGCGAACGCGGGCGGCGTCGAGGGCGTCGACGGTGGCCTCGCGGCCCGGCGCGAGCGGCAGGCGCAGGGTGGTCACGCCGGGCATCCACGCGGGCGAGGGCTGCGGGCGGAGCGCCACCCAGGCGGCGCCGCGCACCGGCGGCGGAAGGGGCGCGCGGGTCGCGAGGTAGAAGAAATCCTTGAGGGTGTAATAGAGGAAGCGGTCGCCGTGCGACTGCATCGCGTCGTCGAGGGTGCGGTACTGGAAGCGCCGCTGCGCCACGTCGTCGACGCGCAGGAAGTGGAAGGTGGCGTGCGTGGGGTTCATGTCGAGGTGCATCCCGTAGGAGCACCCGGCGAGGCGCATCGCGCGGCCCAGGCGGCGCGCGGTGGTCTCCTCGCCCCAGGCGTAGAAGAGGTGACCGCGGTCGTCGGCGCAGAGGCCCGAGCGCACCGTGGGCATGCTCTCGATGCCGCCGAGGACGAAGCCCCAGAGGCCGCGGCGCGAGGGGTTCTCGACGCCGTCGGCGAGGAGGGGCTCGAGGTTCTGCCGGAGCGAGCGCACCGCCGCGGGGAGCGTGGGGAGCGAGTCCCACGAGCCCATCGCGATGCGCCCGTCGTCGAGGGTGACCACCGTGGCGGCGCCCGGCTGCGGCGGGAGCAGCACCCGCCCGTCGACGGCCATCCCATAGGCGCCGTGCTCGGTCTTGAAGGCGCCGTTGAAGGCGCCCACCACGCGCGGGAGCAGCCCCGGGGTGCGCGGGATGCGCCCGTCCCCGCGCGGCCCCACGAGGGGGACGGGGTCTTCCACGCCGGCCTGCATCCCGAGCTCGAGCTGGCGCATGTCCATCGCGACGAGCAGCACGCGGGTGTACGGACGCTCGTCGTCGAGGCGCACGAAGGTGCGGTAGAAGGCCGGCGGCGCTCCGTCGAGGTGGCGCACCCACGGGGGCGTGGCGTTCACCCAGCGCCCCTCGCCCGGGTCGGCCGCGCCGAGCGGCGGGGCGATGGCCGCGGGGGGCCAGGTGGGGTCCGGCGCGCCGCCGAGCGCGCTCGCGATGAGGTGCCCGGCCTCGTCGACGGCGGGCGCCTCGGCGACGGTGGCGGGCGGCGCGCGGCGGCCGAACCAGCGGTACCAGCGGCGGTGCAGCTGGTCGCGCGCGGCGAAGGCGTGCTGCTCCAGCCACGCGATGGGGGCGGGGCCCACGAAGGGCAGCGAGCGCACGGTGTCGACGGCCCAGATGACCACGGGCTTGTCGACGCGCTGCTGGCGCGAGAGCGTGACCCCCTCGGCGGGCTCGGTGCGCAGCGTCGGGAGGTCGAGGGTCCAGCGGCGGGGGCCGGCGTCGAGCTCCACGCGGTCGTGCGAGGCGAAGTGGAGGGTGACCTGCGCGGCGGGCCGGTCGAGGCGCAGGTCGTAGCGCGCGACGCCCGCGCGGGAGCCGGTCTCGAGCGCGTTGGTGAGCTCGCGGCGAAGGCGCGCGGCGGTGGCGGCGTCGCCGGCGGGGTCGAGCACGAAGGCCGACTGCACCTGGCCGAAGGCGCGCAAGGGGACCGCGATGCGCCGCGGGCTCTCGGGCGAGAGGCCCGCCTCGGGCACCATGGGGCCGTCGTCGCCGAGGGGGCTGCGGGTGAGGTTGGCGAGCGCGCGCAGGCCGAGCAGCGTGCCGTCGGGGGTGAGCCGGATCTCCGCGCGGTACACGTCCCGCGGCGCGCCGGGGCGCTCCCGCCCGGTGAACCACACGGCGCGGCCGAGCACGGCGTCCCGGAGGGACACCGCGCGGGTGCGCTCGAAGAGGAGGTCGTCGGCGGTGACGGCGAGGTGCGTGCTGGCGGCGACGGCGCGCGCGAGGCGGGCGCGGGCGTCGGGCGCGAGGGTGCTGCGCGAGGGGGCGGTGAGCGCGAGGTGCAGCGCAGCGACGGCGCCCAGCAGGACGGAGGACTTCCACGCGATCGCCGACGAGGTCACCACAGGTCTGACGGGCGCTAGCGGATCGGGATGGGAGCGGTCAAGAAACGGCCCCGTTGATCGCCCGAGCGGCACGCTCGCGCCCGACGAGGCCCTTGACGGGGGGCGCGGGGCGGGGGCCTATCGCGGCACCTACGATGTTCTGGATCAAGCTGGGGCTGGTGCTGCACGCCGTCGCCGCGGGGGCGCTGACCGGGTCGGTCACGCACCTCGCGCTGGTCGTGTGGCGCGCCCATCGGGGCAGGCCCAACCCGCGGTTGCAGCGGCTGTACCCCGCGGTGGCGCTGGGATGTTACCTTGCGGTGTATTCCCTGGGCTCGGCGATCTATCCCCGGTACCGGGTGGCGGTGCGCGCCGAGTGGCTCGACGAGCACGCCGCGTGGGCCGCGGTGCTCTTCGACCTCAAGGAGAACCTGGCGACCCTGCTCGGCCCGCTGGTGCTGGCCGCGGTGGTGCTCTCGCGCGCGGAGGACCCGGCGCGGCCGAGCCGGGCGCTGCTGGGCTGCGCGACCGCGGTGGCGCTGGGGGTGTGGTTCAACGCCGTGTCGGGACTGCTGGTGGCCAGCGTGAGGTCGGTGTGAGCGCGCGGGGGCGCTTCGCGACCGGGGTGGGCACGCTCGCCGCGGCGACGGTGTACCTGTTCACGACGACCACCCGCGCGGGGGTGCTGTACTACCTCCCCACGCGCGCGGAGTGGACCTGGTCGCCGCCGACGGGGGTGATCGCGATGGACTGGTTCGCCCGCTCGCACGCGACGCTGGCGGTGGCGGCGGCGGCGACCTGGGCGGCGTGGCGGTGGGCGCCCGCCGAGCCGAAGACGTGCGCGCGCTGGGCGGGGCGGCTCTGGCCGATGTCGTGGCTGATGCTGGCCTGGTCGGCGGGGTACACCGCGCTCTGGCTGTGCGCGCGGCCCTGACGGGCGCTTGCGGGGCGGCGCGGCGGGCGTCAGGCTGACGGCGAAAGCCGAGGTGACGACGATGCTGATGGGTGGACCGGCCTGCGAGAGCTGCGGGCGACCGATGGCGACCGGGGCGAGCGGGAAGTACTGCGACGGCTGCACCGACTCGCGGGGGCAACTGCTCTCCTACGAGCAGGTGCACCGGGGCCTGGTCGAGCGGGAGTTCATGGGCCGCAACGGGATGCAGCGGGAGCAGGCCGAGGTGGCCGCGCGCAACGCCCTGTCGCGGATGCCCGCGTGGCAGGGCGGCGCGCGCTGAGCGGAGCGATCAGCCGTTGGGGACGTCGAGCGCGGCGCCGGTGTCGGAGCGGGCGCCGGCGTCCGAGCAGACCGTGACCACGCCGCCGTCGGAGCGCGAGCAGTCGAAGTCGGCGCAGTCGCGGAAGCCGTCGCAGTCGTTGTCGATGCCGTCGCCGCACGCGGCGTTGGACGACTCGGCGCCCTGGCAGAGGCAGGTGCCGCCGTCGGGGATGGTGATGCCGCCGTCGGCGACGCACGCCGTGATGGCGCAGGTGCGGCACGAGAAGTCGACGCAGTCGGTGAACCCGTCGCAGTCGTTGTCGATGCCGTCGTTGCACTCGGCGTTGGTGTTCTCGCGCGAGCCGCCGGAGTCGCAGCGCGGGCGGTCGGTGGGGGCGCCGCCGTCGCGGGGGCAGGCCGTACGGGGGCAGTCGAAGTCGTTGCAGTCGCGGAAGCCGTCGCAGTCGTTGTCGATGCCGTCGGCGCAGGCCGCCGCGGTGTCTTCGGCGCCGGTGCGGGTGCAGGCGCCGCCGTCGCGCGGGGGGCTGGTGCCCGCGTCGGGACAGAAGGTCACCGCGGGGTTGTTGCGCGAACAGCTGAAGTCGCGGCAGTCGGTGAAGCCGTTGCAGTCGTTGTCGATGTTGTCACCGCAGGTCGCCGGGGTGTTCTCCACGCCGGTGCGCACGCACGCGTCGCTGACCGAGGGCTGGTCGATGGTGACGCCGCCCATGTCGGTCACGACGCCGCTGTCGACTGCGCCGCTGTCCGTCTCGATCGGCAGGTTGTTGCCCTCCGAGCGGCAGTTGGCGAGCACGAGACCAAGACCGAGCATCCAACGAAGGCTTCGCATTCCACACTCTCCTGCGCCCATTGCGTCGGGCACCTGCGCGCCCCCTACCACGCCCTCGGCCCCCGCGAAACCTTCCGGCTGCCCCGATGGCGGCCGCGGTCAGCCCTCGCCCCGGTCGAACCAGGGCTCGGTCGTGGCCAGCCGCGCGTACGGGCCGTAGGCGGTGACCGCGCCCGCCCGGCGCAGCGCCGACGCCGCCTTCAGCAGCATCGCCGGGTCGCGCGGCTGCGCGAGCCCCGCGAGGTGCCACCACACGGCGGCGTCGGCCCAGCGCTCCTCGCGCTCGGCCTTCTCGGCCTCCGCGATGGAGCGACCAGGGTCGTTCATGACGTCGGCGTCGGTGACCCGGCTGAGCAGCCCGGCCGGCCGCCCCAGGGTGATGCTCAACTGCGCGTCGAGCACCGCCAGCAGGTACCTCATCTGCGACTCCGGCCCGGGGCGCGACGGCGTGGTGCGCGGGCGGGCCCGGGCGCGCGTCGCGCGCGCGTCGACGGCGCCGTTGGAGGGGTCGCTCGACCGCGGGCGGGTGGCGTCGTAGCGCATGCGCTCGCGAGCGTTGCGCAGCACGCGCTCGGCCGTCTGCACCGCCGCCGCGATGGCCTCGACCTTGGGCTGGTACTCCCCCAGCAGCCGCTCGGGGTCGAGCAGCCCGTCGATCCACTGCAGCAGCCGCGACGCCTCCTGCGCGATCGCCGGATCGTCGGCGTCCACCGGGACGCCCAGCACTTCGTAATGCCCGCCGCGGCGCACGCGGGAGAACACGGCGTCGATCTCCGTGCGCTCTCGCAGCGACAGCGCCACGATCTGACTCGATCGGCTCACCCGTCCCTTCCTACCACCTCCCCACCCGTGGTTGAACTTTTGACGGCCCGTCATCTCCCCGACCCCCACGGGGCTGACGTACGCTCCGATGCCCCGCGGCGCGCCCGATGCCGCGCCCCGATGCGAGGTGAGCGATGCAACGAGTCTTCGTCGACGTGGATACCCAGCACGACTTCTGCCGCCCCGACGGCGCCCTGTTCGTCTCCGGGGCCCCGGCCGCTGCGCCCGCCTGCGCCCGCCTCGTGGCGCGCGCCGTCGCCGACGGCGCCCTGCTCGTGGGCTCCGTCGACTCCCACGCCCACGACGCCTGGGAGTTCGGCGGCAACGGGCGGGTCGGCCCCGCCGGGGAAGACCCCCGCTTTCCCCCGCACTGCGTGAAGGGCACCCCGGGCTGGCTGAAGCTCCCGGAGACCCTCCCGGCGCGCTTCTACTTCGTCCCCGTGGTGCCCGACCCGGAGGCCGCCGCGCGCGTCCCCGCCCGCACCCAGGCCGTGTACTTCGAGAAGGAGGTCTACTCCCTCTTCGCCAACCCCAACGCCGCGCCCGTGCTCGACGCCCTCGCCCCGCCGGGCCCGGTGGAGTTCGTGGTCTTCGGCGTCGCCACCGACTATTGCGTGCGCGCCGCCGCGCTCGGGCTCCGCGACTGGATCGCCGCCCGCCCCGACCGCGCGGGCTCCCGCGTGGCGGTGGTGTCCGACGCCGTCGCCGCGGTCACCGCCGCGGGCGGCGCGGCGGCCCTGCGCGAGCTCACCGCCGCGGGCGTCGCGCTCGTCTCCTCCGACGCCATCACGGGCTGAGCCCCGACACCCTTCAGCTGGCCGGGGGCTCCTCGATCACCAGCGCTCGGTCGATCTCCGACAGCACCTCCGCGATCGCCTCGCGCGCCGACTGCTCCACCTGGCGCGCGTGGTCGCGGGTGCGCTCGAGCTCCTCCTTCGAACGGGCCTGCGCCTCGTCGGCGCGCCGGCGCGTGGCGTGGAGCTCGTCGGCCAGGTCGAGCGCCAGCAGCGCGAGGATGGTCGGCATGCCCGCCCCCTTCGCCGCCCGCTGGATGGCCTCGACCCGCTCGTTGACCATCCCCGCGAGGCGCTCGATGTGCTGCGGGTCGGCGTGGGCGCTGAGCCGCAGGCGCTGTCCGGCGACTTCGACCGCGACGGTCTGCTTGGTCTGCGTGGCGTTCGACACGGCGGGCCTTCAGTACCACAGGTGACGACGGACGGCGCGAGCATCGCGGCCGGTCGGCGGCTCTGCTAGCGTGCCGGGCGTCCGCCTCGTCGACCGCTCCGAAGGAGAACTCCGTTGCAACCCCGCACCGCGCATCGCTGGCTGGTCCTGGCTTCCCTCTCCCTGGCGGCGGCGTGCAGCGCGTCCGGCTCGGCCGACCTCGGCGTCTCGGGGCCCTTCGGCGCGGACGCCAGCGTGCGCCGCGACGGCGCGGCCACGGACACGGGCCGGCGCGTCGACACGGGTCGCGCGGTGGACACAGGCGTGGCCCCCGTCCGCGACGGCGGCGCCCCCATGCCCGACGGCGCCGCGACGGGAGACTCGGGCGTGGTGGCCCCTGGCAAGGACGGCGGCGCGCCGTCGCCCGGCTGTGGGGCGCGAGAGATGTGCGGCAACGGGCTCGACGACGACTGCGACGGCCGCGTCGACGAAGACTGCGCGTGCATCCCTGGCATGACGCAGCGGTGCTTCCCCGGCGACCCGGCCCTCGCGGGCCGCGGGGTGTGCGTGTACGGCACCTCGACCTGCGAGGGCACCGGGGAGTTCGGCACCTGGAGCGCGTGCGTGGGCGCGGGGGCGCCGCGGGAGGTCGAGTGCGGCCGGGGGATGGACTTCCGCTGCAACGGCATGGTCGACGAGGGCTGCGAGTGCGCGGTGGGCTCCACCCGCGCCTGCTACACGGGGCCTGCGGGCACCGAGGCCCGCGGGGCCTGCCGGCCGGGCATGCAGACCTGCACCGCGGTGGCCGGCGGCTCGGCCTGGGGCGCCTGCGCGGGCGAGATCACCCCGGGGGCGCGCGACCTCTGCGACGGCGTCGACCGCGACTGCAACGGCACCGCCAACGACGGCTGCACCTGCGCCATCGGCGCCAACCGGCAGTGCTACACGGGCCCCGCGGGCACGCAGTCGGTGGGCGTCTGCCGCGGAGGCACCCAGCCCTGCGTGCGCGGCGCCGACGGCGTGAGCACCACCTGGGGCGCGTGCGTCAACGAGACGCGCCCGGGCGCGGAGGTCTGCGCCAACGGGCTCGACGACAACTGCAACGGCGCGGTCGACGAGGGCTGCCCCCCGCCGATGACCATGGCCTGCCCGACGGGTCAGCCGCGCTGCGGGAGCGTGTGCTGCGCCGCCGGCGAGGCCTGCGCGGCCAACATCTGCGTGGGCAACGGCCAGCTGCGCTTCACCCTCACCTGGGACGTGCTGGCCGACCTCGACCTCCACGTAGAGCCGCCCTGCGGCACGGAGATCTACTACGGTCGGCTGTCGGCCTGCGGCGGCACCCTCGACCGCGACTCGTGCCCCGCCCTGCGGGCCACCGACTCCGCCGACCGCTGCAACGGCCCGGAGAACATCTTCTGGCCCGCCGCCCCGGCGACGGGCACCTACCTCCTGTGCGTCAACCCCTGGCAGATGAACAGCGGCACCACCGCCCGCTGGACCCTCAACGTCTACCGCGGCGCGATGCTCATCCGCACCTTTACGGGCACCCGTAACAGCAGCGCGAGCTACGTGCGCTGCAGCCGCACCGCCTCCTCCTTCGTGGGCGAAATCACCCTCTAATCCCCTCCGCCGAGCAGCGGTCAGGCGTACGCGTCGCTGCGCCCCAGGCGCCGCAGCCGCTCGTCGTACTCCAGCTCCAGCGCCGCGTCGCCCGCCTCGTGGGCGTTGGTCACCGCGCGCCGCCACGCGGTCATCGCCCCGCGCCGCTCGCCGAGCATCTCCGCGCGCTCGGCCGCCTCGGCCTCGCACTGCGCGACCAGCACCCGGGAGCCCAGCGCCGCCGCGGTGGAGCGCGCCTCCTCCAGCGCCTGCCGATCGTCCACGCCCGCCAGCCGCCGCGACCGCGCGAGGCGCAGCAGCAGGGCGGCGTGGTGCCGCCGCTGCGCCTCCGTCGGCGCGCCCCGCCAGCCCTCGCGCACCAGCACCTCCGCGGCCTCCAGCGCCTTCGCGGCGTCGAGGTGCGCGCGCTCGACGGTCTCCAGCCCGGCGCGCAGCTCCAGGAGCTCGGCGGCCACCGCGCGCGAGCCCACCCGCTCGGCCACCGACACCGCCGTGTCGACGATGCGCAGCCCCTCCGCCCGCCGCCCGCGCGCGAACAGCACCCGGCCGAGCACCCCCTCGATGCGCAGCCGCTCGGGGGCCCCGCGCTTGGTCACCCCGAGGCCCTCGCGCAGCACCCCTTCGGCCTCGCTGAGCTCGCCCGTGCGCACCAGCGCGTCGCCCAGCTTGCGCGCGAAGATCGCGATGGCCTGCTCGGGGTCGTCGACCTCGCCGCGGGTGAGCTCGCGCCGGGCGATCTCCAGGCCCCGCCGCAGGGCGAAGGCGCCCGCGTGGTCGTCGCCCCGCGCCAGCGCGCGGTCGCCCACCCGGTCGAGCAGCAGCAGGCTCTGGAAGCTCTCCTCGCCCTGCTGGGCGTGCAGCGCCTGCACCTCCAGCGGGAGGTCGTCCCCCCCTTGGGCGTGCCGCGCGCGGTGCATCTCGGAGCGCAGCGGCGCCGGCGTCGTGGCCTCCACCACCTCGCGCAGGAAGGGGTGCGTCCAGCGGAGCACCTCGCGCCCCGGCGCCCCCTCGACGGTGATCCACCCGCGGGACTCCAGCTCCGCGCGCAGGGCGTCGTCCCAGGGCACGTTGCTGATGCTCCCGAGGGTCTCCGGGGTGGCCTCGCCCAGCACCGCGAGGGCCTGGAGGGTGCGCCGGGCCGGCGACGCGAGCCGCTCGCCGCGCAGCGCGATGAGGTCGACCATCACCTTGGGGGCCTCGGCGCCGCCCTCGAGGTTCCAGCGGATGAGCTGCTCCAGGTGGAGGGGCATCACCTCGCCGCGGGGCAGGTCGAGGGCCACGTCCACGGGCAGCCGCGCGCGCACCGACTGGAGGATGGCCACCACGGTGCCCGCGTCGAGGCCCTTGAGGTTGACCACCTCGCCGCGCGCCCACGGGGCGTCGAAGCGCGGACCGTGGGTCATCACCAGGAAGACCGGCACCTGCACCGTGCGCGCGTGCAGCCCCGCGAGGAGGCGCACCGTCGCCGCGTCCATCCGGTGCACCTGCTCGAAGGCCACGAACACCGGCCGCCCCCGCACCCGCGCCGCGCCCTCGCGCAGCGCGTGGAGCATCGCGCGCACCGCCGCCTCGGAGCGCGCCTGCGCGTCGAGCGCCGGCACCCCGTCGGGCGTGAAGACCTCCAGCAGCCCCGCGCGCACCGCCGGGTCGAGCGCGCTCGCGTGCTGCGCCACCCAGTCGAGCGGGTCGACCTCGCCACCGATGCCGAGGAGCTCGCGCATGCAGCGCCCCGCGGCGGAGTACGGGACGCCCGCCCACGCGGCGTCGGGGCCCACGCGCACCACCCGCTCGCCGGAGAGCCGCGCGGCGTCGGCGACGGTGCGCAGCAGGCGGTTACGCCCGGAGCCCTCGTCGCCCATGATGCGCAGCGAGACCATCAGCCCGGAGGCCGCGCGGGCGTGCGCGAGCTCCACCATGCTGAGCTCGGCGTCGCGCCCGAGGAAGGGCAGGTCGCCCAGCGACGGCAGCTCGGCGGCGGGGCGCACGCTCACCCGCGGCTGCTTCGCCGAGGACGCCCGGTCGCGCGAGGGGTCGTCCGCGGGGCGCACCCGCGCGCCGCACTCGCCGCAGAACTTCAGCCCCGGCAGCAGCACGGCCTTGCAGGCGTGGCAGCGCACCTGCGCGGCGAGGGCCTCCGGGGGCACCGGCGTCGGGCGCTCGAGCGACTGCTGGAGCGCGTCGGCGAACTCCACCGCGGTCTGATAGCGGTCCTCCGGGTCCTTCTCCATCCCCCGCAGGATCACCTCGACGAGCGCGTCGGGGAGGTCGGGGTTGAAGGTGCGCGGGTCGGGCGGGGGGTCGCTCACGTGCATCCGCATCACGGCCAGCGGCTCGCCCGCCTCGAAGGGAAGGCGCCCCGTGAGGATGTGATAGAGCACCACGGCCGTGGCGTAGAGGTCGCTGCGCGGGTCGGCCCGCATGCCGCGGCTCTGCTCGGGGGCCATGAAGTCCGGCGTGCCGCACACGTGGCCGTCGAGGGTGACGCCCGGCGTCTGGTCGCTGCGGATCTTCGCGAGCCCGAAGTCCACCACCTTCACGAAGTCGTCGCCGGTGCGCAGCGACTCGACGAGGATGTTCTCGGGCTTGATGTCCCGGTGGATGATCTCCGCGATGTGCGCCTCGGCGAGCGCGGCGAGCACCTGGCGCGTGATCTCGACGGCGCGGGCCGGGGCCATCGGGCCCGACTCCCACACCAACCGCGCGAGGTCGATGCCCCGCAGGTACTCCATCACGATGAACAGCAGCCCGTCCTCGGTGCGCCCGAAGTCGAGCACGCTCACGGAGTTGGGGTGGTTGAGCCGCGAGCACGCACGCGCCTCGGCGTAGAAGCGGGCCACCGAGGCCTCGTCGCCCGCGAGGTGGGGGTGGATGACCTTCACCGCGAGGGTCTTGCCGAGGGCGGCCTGCTCGGCGCGGTACACCCGGCCCATGCCGCCGGCCCCGACGGCCTCGAGGATGATGTACCCCGCGCCGAGCTTGCGGCCGATGAGCGGGTCGCCCGACCCGTTGCGCAGCGCGCCGATCGGGAAGCCGCACGAGGCGCAGTACTTGGCTTCCTCGGTGCAGCGGGTGGCGCACTGCTGGCAGGTCAACACGGCCTCGGAGCGTAGCAGCGCCGCGTACCCACCGGAAGCTGTTACGCTGCGACCCCATCGCCGTGGACCCGCGCGCCGCACCCCGAATCCTCACCCCGGTGCTCGGGCTCGCCTGCTGGACCCAGCTCGCGCTGGTGCCTCTCCTCGGGGGCCGCGCGGCGCTCGCCGCCTGGCTGCTTTCGGCGCTCCCGCTCGCGGCGCTCGGGGCCGGCGCGCGCGAGGCCGCGGCCCGACCGACGCGCTCGCTGCTGCTGTACGGCGGCGTGTTTCCCGTCGCGCTCGCGGCCACGGCGGTGGCGGCCGGCGGGTCGGCGACGCGCTACGACGCCCCGGGGCAGGCGGTGGTGGCGGCGACGATGGCGGCGTTCATGGCCGCTGCGGCGGCGGGGTGGTCGGGCGCCCGCGAGCGCGTGCCGGCGGCGGTGGTGGCGAGCGGGGTGTCGGAGGTGGGCCCGGCGCCCGCGCCGGCGCTGCGGGGGGTCGGGCTCGCGGCGCTCGTCGCGGTGGCCCTCACGCTCGCCGTCGTGGCGCCGCTCGGGGTGTCCCGCGCGGCGGCGCTCCACCTGCGCGGCGGCGCGGCGCTCTTCCGCGGCCGCCTCGCGCTCGTCACCGCCGGGGGCCTCGCGCTCGCCATCGTGTGGACCTTCGTCGCCGGCGGCGCCCTGCTGCGCCGCGCCCCGGCGCCCGCCCGCTCCGGTGCCCGCGCGTGGTTCTACCTGTGCGCGGCGACCGTGGCCTTCGCCATGCGATACTGGCTCGATCACGCGAGGTGAGTGCCCTGAAGCCGTCCGTCATGGCGATCGTGTTCCGTTGGTGCGTCCGGGGGGTGGGGCTCGCGCTCTTGGTGGGGGCGCTCGTCCCGTACTGGCAGGCGCTGCGCGCGCTCGACCAGCGCGACTACGTCTCCGCCCTGCTCGCGGGCTTCGTCGGGTGGTTCGTCTCCCATGCGGGCCTGGAGCTGGTGCGCCCGGAGACCGCGGAGTGAGGCCCACCGCGGCCCTCGCCGTCGCGCTGTCCTGCGCGCTCGGCTGCGACCCGGGCCCGCGCCCGCCGCCGCCGGTCGATCTGACCCCCCGCCGCGGCGCCATCGTGGCCCGCGTGGGTGACCTCGCGCTCACCGACCTCGACGTCGCCGCGGTGGCCGCCGAGCGGGCCATCACCCCTCGGGCCGCGCTCGAGCTCCTCGTGCGCGACGCCCTGCTCGCCGTCGAGGCCCGGCGCGCGGGCGTGGCGGGGCCCGTCGAGGTCGCCGATGACGCCTGGCGCGCGCGGGTGCAGCAGCTGCTCGCCCGCGACGTCGAGGCCCGCTTCTCCGAGGCGACGGTGCCCGCTGCGATGGTCGAGGCGGGCCTCGAGGCCCGCCACGCCGAGCTCGCGCACCGCGGCCTGCGCAGGGTGGTGCACGCCGTGTGGATGCTCAGCCCCGACGCAGGCGTCGCGCAGAACGAGGGCGCGCTCGCCCGGATGCTGGTGTTCCGCGAGGAGCTCCTGGCGGCGACGCAGGGGCACCCCACGGCGGCGCAGTTTCGCGCGGCAGCGCAGGCCATCGCCCCCGCGGCCACGCTGCGCATCGAGGAGCTTGACGCCTTCGACCGTCAGGGGCGCACGCCGACCGGATCGGTGTTCGTCCCAGCCTTCGCCGAGGCGGTGTGGGCCCTCGGCCCCGCCGAGCCCCTGTCCGAGCCCTTCGTGACCACCTTCGGGGCGCACGTGGCGCTGCTGCTGGAGGAGGTCCCGCCGTTGACCCGCACGGACGACGAGGCGCGGGCCATCGTGCGCTCCGACCTCGTCCTGCGCGCCCGGGCCGACGCGGCGCGCGGGCTGGTGATGGGCCTGCGCCAGCGGCGGCGGGTGCAGCTCCGCGAGGCCGCCCTGCAGCAGGTCGAGCGCCTCGCGCGCCGGGCTCCCTGAGAGGGGCGCCGGGGGCCGTGATCACCCGACGCCCGCCGGTGCGCGCCCGCGAGCTCGACGTGACGGACTTCACCGAGGCCCTGGAGACCCTGGTGCACGCGCTGCCCGAGGCGGAGAGCGCGACCTTCATCGACGACGAGGGCGAAGCCGTCGACCTGGCGGCCCGGGTCGACCCCTTCGAGGCCCGCATCGCGGGCGCCGTGCTCTCCCTGCCGCTGCACCTCGCGCGCACCTTTGCGCGCAAGGCGGGGCTCGGCGAGGTGCACGGACTGTGGGTCGTCGGCGAGCGCCGGGCCGCGCTCACGGCCCGCGTGGGCGCCGGGCTCGACCTGGTGCTGGTCGTCGAGAGCACCATCGCCCGCGACCGGGTGCGCGAGGCCCTCGCCGAGGCCGCCGCCACCCTGCGCTACGAGGCCGGGCTCACCGGCGACGCCGCGAGCTTCACCGTGGAGGACCGCGTCATGTCGTCAGGCTCGGTGCGCCCGGTGGCGGTGATCGAGCGGGGGGTGCGGCGCGAGGTGCGCGAGGTGCTCGGCGTGCTCCACGAGGAGGCGGTGACGCACGTGCTGGTGCGCGTCGACGGGCCGCACGAGCTGATGCTGCACTACGATCAGGCGGTGCGGCGCTGGCGCCGGGGCTGACCGGCGGGCGCCGCCGCGGCGGGAGTGTCGTCGACCCTTCACAACGGCCCACCCGAGGGACTACGGTCCGCGGCCGTGGACGCCCCGATCCGCGCGGCCTCGCTGCGCTTCACCCGTGTCGACCCTTCGCGCTGGCCCAAGGTCGTGCGCACCCTCGTCGCGCTCGGCTTCAACGCCGTCGACCTACCGCTGGTGTGGCGCGAGTACGCCGCCGCCGACGGCTCGCCCGACGCCGCCCGGCTCGCGCACGACCTCGCGGGGCTCTTGCGCATCGTCGCCGACGCGGGCGCCCGCGCCGTGCTGCGCCTCGGCCCGTGGCCCGTGGCCGACGTCGCGGGCCTCGGCCTGCCCGACGCCGTGCTGCTCGACCCCGCGGTGCGCTCGCACACCCGCCGCCGCAACCCCCGCTGGGTGAGCGACCACCTGCGCGTCGTGCCGCTGCCCTCGCTCCGCAGCGCCGCGTACAACACCGCCGCGCGGGCCTGGATCACCGCCGCCGTCGAGGCCGCCGCCGCCGCCGCGCCCGCCCCCGGGGTGATCGCCCGGGTGCTCGTGGGCCACGGCGCCCCGACGCTGCTGCGCGACGCGCCCGACGACCTCGACGCCGCGGGCCTCGACCCGGCCGCCGTCGACGCCACGGCCGCGGAGGCCGACGCGGCGAGGGAGTTCCTGCTCGGGCTCGCCGCGGCCGCGCGCGCCGCCGGGGCGCCCGCGGGGTCGCTCCGGCTCGCCATCCAGGGCGACCCCCTGGCCTCCGTCGCCGCGGCGCAGCTCGCCGCCGACGAGGGCCTCGCGTGGTCGGCGCTCCCGACCCGGGCCGGGGTGCGCGCGATCTGGCGCGACGCCCGGCTCGCCACCACCCTCGCCCACGGCCACCACCTCGACCTGCGCGCGGGCCACGCCCCGCTCGAGGCCCCGTCGCGCGCCACGGACGCCCTCGACGTGGCGCGCGTGGCCCTCGGCGCCGGGGCGCGGGACGTCACCGTGCTCCACGGGTGCGCGGGCGGCGACTGGGTGGGCGCCATCCTCGACGAGCAGGGCGAGCCCCGCCTCGCGGCCGCGCGCTGGCAGAGCCTGCTGGCGTGGGCCGACGCGCTGCCCGAAGGCGCCGAGCGGTCCCGGCGCATCGGGCGCGACCCGGCGGCCATCGCGCGGGCGCGGTCGGCGACGGTGTTCGGCGCGCTGCCGCTCGCGTGGCTGGCGCGCTGGGGCTTCTCGCTCGACGAGGTCTCCGCCGAGCCGGTCGGGGCCGACGCCCGGGAGCAGGCCGCGGTCGCCGCGGGCGAGGCGTGGGCGCCGGCCTTTACCATGGACGATCAAACCGACCCGGCGCCGGGCGTGTCGCTCGACCCGGCGGGGGCGGCGATGGTGCGCGCGGTCGACACGGCGGGCGGCCGCGCGTGGGTGCTGGCCAACGTGGGCGGCGCGGCGGTGGCGGCGACCGTGGGCGGCGCGGCGCACGCGCTCGACCCGGGCGCCGTGCTGGTGGTTCAGACCGAGGAGCAGACGGGTGGCTGACGGCACGACGCGGTGGTCGGGGATGGACACTCGGAGCTGGGCGCGGCTGGTGTCGCTGGTGGCGCCCGGGATGGCGCCGCTGCCGCCGCGGCACCACGCGCGGGACGGCTCGTTGCCGGGGGGCCTGCTGCTCGTGGCCCACGACGGCACCCGGGTCTTGCGCGCGCTGCACACGCTCCGGGGCGCGGTGGCGACGGAGGGGCCGTGGGCGGGCCGGGAGACCCTCGCGGCCCTGGCGGCGCAGTGCGACACGCGCTTCGCGGTGGCCCTGCGGCGCGACGCCGCGGAGCGCTTCATGGAGCGCGTGGGCGGCCGCTGCACCACGGCCGACGACGCGGTGGACACCACCCTGCTGGCGCTGGGCGTGCTGCGCGAGCTCATCGACGACGGCGCGCTCGACGTGCTGCCGTCGCCGCTGCGCTCGGTGCCGCTGCCGCCGGTGGAGGTGGTGCGCGCGGCCTGGGACCGGGTGCTGCCCGACGGGCACTCCGCGGTGATCGCGCTCTTCGAGGGCCCGGCGCTGGTGACCGGCCTCGCGCTGCGCCGGCGCGGCGGGGTGATCGACCAGGTGCACGGGGTGGAGTCGCTGCGGGCGTGGTCGGGCCCGCTGGGCGGGGACTTCCGGCGCGACCACCGGGTGATTCGCGCGGCCGTGGAGCGCGCGCTCGGCCCGGTGGCAGTGGGGCTCTTCGCCCCGGAGGCGACGGTGCTCGACCTGCTGCGCGCCGAGGCGCCCGGCGGGTGGGCGCGGGCGGTGGCGGTGCGCGACGTGATGGTCGAGCCGATGCCCCCGTGGGCGGCGATGGCGACGGGGGTGAGCGCGCTGCGGGCGGCGGCGGACGAGTCGCGGCGCTGGGCCTTCAGCGCCGACGGCTGGCTGGCGAAGACCACCCGCAAGGTGATCGACCTCGCGGGCACGGTCGACCTCCAGGCGGTGCTGGGCTTCGACCCCCTGGCGGTGCTCGGGGTGGTGCTGCGCGAGAGCCGGACGCGCCCGACGCAGCCCGACGAACCGGCGTAGGGGCTCTAGCGGGCGGCCAGCTCCGCGCGGCGGTGGAGCACCGCGCCGCCCGCGAGCAGCACCCGGTCGACCTCGGCGCCCGTCGTGTGCGCCGCCAGCATCACCCACCCCCGCGGCAGCGCCCGCACGAGGGGCTCGCGCTCGGCGCCGGTGCCGCCGCGGCGCAGCAGGTCGATGGCATCGCGCTGCTGCACCAGCCGCAGCCGCGGGCCCGGGTCGAGGTGCCGGCGCTCGCCGTCGACCGCCAGCGCGGGGTCGAGCTCGCGCCCGCTCGGCAGCGTCGCCACCCGGCGCCACGCCCCGCCGCCGTCGAGGGACAGCAGCGCCCGGTCGCTCGTGGTCAACATCACCGTGCGCCCCGCGGTGACCAGCCGCGACACGTCGCCGCGCAGCACCAGCCGCCAGCGCACCCCGCCGTCGTCCGTCGCCACCACCCATCCGTCGCGCTGCACGAACACCCCGCGCCGCCGGTCGACGAAGACCCCCCACGCCAGCGACCGCCCCCGCGCCGAGGGCACCAGCGCCCAGCGCGCGCCGCCGTCGTGGGTCCACCAGAGCCCGCCGTCGAGCCGCCACGCGGTGTCGCGGTCGACGAAGCCACCGGTGCCCCGCCCCGGCGCCGCGTCGGGGCGCGCGTCATCGAGGTGCGTCGACATCGCCCGCCAGACGCCCCCGAGGTCCTGGCTCACGTAGAGCCCGCACGCCGGGCCGAAGGCCACCACCCGCCGGTCGTCCACCCGGCGCAGCCGGTCGCAGCGCGCGGGCGCCTTGATCTCCCGCTGCGGCGCGTACTCCCGCCGCCACGGCGCGTCCCCGTCGGGCAGCAGCAGCCGCCGCGGCGACACGCACGCCAGCTCGCCCGTCGTCGCCGTCATGCAGCGCGGCGCGTCGGTGACCGCCGCGAGGCCAGGATCGTCCTCCCGGGCCCGAGCGTCTCGCGAGGCGTCGGCGTCGTAGCGCGAGGGCTGCCAGGTGCGCCCCTGGTCGAAGCTCCACCACCCCGGCACCGGCGCGCGCCCCGCTTCGATGCCGCCGCGCCATCGCACACACCGCACCACCGCGCCCTCGGCCTCGAGCCCCAGCGCCCCGAGCCGGAAGGGGCGCCACGTCGACCCGCGGTCCTCGCTGCGGAAGTAGAACGAGTCGCGCTCCATCAGCGCCCGCGCGATGAGCGTGTCGCCGCACGCGTCGACCTCGCGCGCCGTGCGCCCCGGCAGCGCCCGCGGGCCCTCCCACTCTTCGCCGTCCGTCGACGCCCACACCTGCGTCGGCGTCGCCACGAAGAGCCGCCGCACCCGGTCGTGGAAGGCCCTCGCCGCCGCGCCCGCGCCCCGCGCCTCGGGCGGCAGCGCGCGCTCGACCCAGCGTACGCCCGCGTCACGCGACACGTACACCCGCGGCGTGCTCGGCCGCTCGGCGCTGCCCTGCGCGATCAGCACCAGCGAGCGGTCGGCCATCAGCTCACCCAGCGCGGGCTCGTCGAGCGGGCGATCGCCCCCGAGCGCCGTGCGCCACGTCGCCCCCTCGTCGTCGCTCACGCAGAGCTCCCGCCGGGTGACCGCCACCAGCGCGTCGCGCCGCGCGCCCGCGGCCAGCACGTCTTCCAGCACCGGCCCGGGGCGGAAGCCCACGAGGTTCCATCCGGGGCCGACCGTGGGCGTGGCCTCCCCCGCGCAGCGCCCCTCGATCTCCGCGGCCTCGGCCTCCGCGACCGCGCGCCCGGTGACGTCCCCCGCCACGCGCAGCGTCGCCGCGCCCCCATTGGCGCCCGCGTCGGTGACGACCATCGCCCCCCGGGGACCCGCGTCCTCCGCGGCCGTCGGGCGACACCCGCCGAGCAGCGCCACGCAGACCGCCGCGGCGACCGCCCTCCGCAACGACCCTTCAACGCGACCGATGGTGAACACTTCCCCCATGCGGTGTGACGCCCTCCCCCGCAGGGCGCAAGCCCTCGTCAGCGCGACGGGGCCGCGGGCGCGGGGCGCGTCCCCTCGAGCCGGTCGTCGATGCCCACCGTACGGCGCAGCTCGCGGAGGTAGATGCCCCGCTGGCGCAGCATCTCCCGGTTGACCAGCGCGGCGTAGAGCCGGTCGCGCACCGCCGCGAAGGGGGGCGGCTCGACCGCGCGCCGCGACACCAGCCGCAGCACGTGCCACCCCGCGGGCCCCTGCACCGGGTCCGTCACCCCACCCGGGGCGAGCGCCACGATGGCCTGGTCGAGCGCCTCGGGCAGCGAGCCCGGCTGGATCTCCCCCAGCACGCCGCCGCTCTCCCGCGACGCCGTGTCGTCCGACATCTGCCGCGCGAGCGTGGCGAAGTCCTCCCCGCCCCGCGCCCGCCGGGCGACCTCCGCGGCCCGCTGCCGTGCGGCCGCGGCGTCCTCGGCCGTGCCGTCTTCGGCCACGCCGATGAGCACGTGGGCCACCGTGGGCACCGTCTGGTCGGCGGCCTCGCGCACCGCGCGGCGGTACGCCTGCTGGAGGTCGGCGTCGGTGATGTTGATGCGCCCCCGCACCCGCGCCTGGAGCACCCGGAGCTGGAGCACCTCGCTCTCCATGTACGTGCGGTACTCCGCGCGCGACACGCCCTCCTGCTGGAGCGCCGCGTAGATCTGCTCGGGCGTCGCGCCGCGCTCGGTCGCCATGCGCCCGATGAACTCGTCGACGTCGTCCTCGCTCACGGTGACGTGCGCGCGCGTCGCCGCGCGGCGGATGAGCTGGTCGTCGAGCATCCGGTCGAGGGCCGTACGCAGCACCTCCGCCCGCCGCCGCGCCTGCTCCTCGGTCGACAGCCCCGCGGGGATCTCCGCCAGGAAGGGCCGCGCCCGCCGCTCGAGCTCCGACAGAAAGATGGCGTCGTCGTCGACCACGCACACCACCCGCTCGATGATCTCCTCGGCCCCCACCCCGGCCCCCGCCACGGTGAGCGCCAGGCCCACGAGCCAGCCGCACCGCTTCGCCGCTCGCTTCATCACGGCACCGCCCTCCGCGGGCTCGCCGGCATCGGCACGCCCGGACCACCCATCAGCGCCGGCGGCGCGACCGCCCCGCCCTCGGACGGCTGCGGCCGCGCGTCGACCTGCACCCGCCCGAGCGCCGCCTCGTCGATGCTCACCGCCGTGCTGCCGCGGAGCCGCGCGAGGAGCCCCGCCACCGCCGCCTCCTGGGCCGCGTTGAGCTTCTCGTTGACCAGCCGTCGGCGGATGCGCTGCTGCTCGTCGTCGATGGTGCGGTGCAGCGCGTCGCGCCGCGCCGTCAGCCGCACGACGTGGAAGCCCGGCGCCCGGTTGATACCGCCGTGCGCGCTCTCCACCACCCGGCTGAGGATCTGCCCGTTGCGCTCGATGGAGAACGCCGCCTCGGCGACCTCCGGCGGCACCGTCGGGTTGCCCGCGCGGGGGAAGAACGCGAGGTCGCCTTCGCGGGCCTGCGAGGGCACGTCGACCGAGCGGGCACGCACCTGCGCGCGGAAGTACGCGTCATCGGCCTCGTGGGCGCGCACGTCGGCGAGCACGCGCTCGGCGTCGGCGCGGGTGGCGAGCACGATCTGGCTCGCCCGCACCTCGGCGTCGGTGTCGTACTCCGCGCGGTGGGCCTCGTAGTAGGCGCGCACCTCGGCGTCGGTCACCGTCGGCGTCGGGACGGCCTCGCGGGTGGACTGCTCCAGCCGGCGCGCGAGCTGGATGATCACCGCGCGGCGCACCTCGGGCTCGCGGTCGAGGCCGCGCTGCTGGGCCTCGGCGGCGAGGAGCTCGGCGTCGACCCAGGACTGCAGCAGCGCCCGCCGCTGCTCGGGGGCGTTGAAGCGCGCGCGGAGGTAGGGGTTCTGCGAGTTCACCCGGCGGGTGAAGTCGCAGAGCGTGAGGGACTGGTCGCCCACGCGGGCCACCACGAGGTCGCGCTGCGAGGGCTCGAGGATGGCGCAGGGGTCGACGCGCCGCCCTGCGCCGCCATCGGCGGCGGCGGCGACCGCGGCGTCTGGGCGCGCGGCGGCGTCACGTTGGATGCCCGCGCCCGGCGGGGCCTTCGGGCAACCCGCCGTCACGAACATGAGACCCAGGAGCGGAGCGAGGGAGGCGCGCATTCTCGAAGTGCCAGGGGCTACCACGCCGCCCGCACTCGCGGCAATCCGAGCCCGGCACTCGCGCCGACACCCCGCCCTCGGGCATCCTCGGCGCGACCCCGATGCCCGCGGCGCCCTGGACCGTCTACCTCCTACGCTGCGCCGACGGCTCCCTCTACGCGGGGATCACCTGCGACCTCGCCGGGCGGGTGGCGGCGCACAACGCGGGGCGCGGCGCGAAGTACACCCGGGCGCGGCTGCCGGTGACGGTGGCGTGGTCGCGGGGTCGGCAGCGCCCGACGGACGCGCGGCGGCTGGAGTACGCCCTCAAGCAGCTCTCGCGGGCGGAGAAGCTGCGCCTCGCGGACGGCGACGAGGCCCTCTGGCGACGGGTGCGGCGCGCCACCCTGACCGCGCCGGGGTGACGCGGTTGCGTCGCGCGGGCGGTCGGTGCAATTAGCGCCCCCCGATGATCACCCTGGAGAGCCTGAGCAAGCGGTTCGGACCGAAGGTCCTGTTCGAAGACGTGTCGATGATCTTCGACCCCGGCAAGCGCTACGCGCTCGTCGGCGCCAACGGTGCGGGCAAGTCGACGCTGCTGCGGGTGATCGCGGGCGAGGAGGAGTCCGACAAGGGCATCGTGAGCATCCCCTCGCGCCTCAAGGTCGGCGTGCTCCGGCAGGACCACTTCCACTTCGACGCCTTCCGCATCATCGACGTGGTGATGATGGGCAACAAGGCCCTCTGGGACGCGATGCAGGAGAAGGAGACCATCTTCGCCGGGGAGATGACCGACGAGGCCGGCATGCGCCTCGCCGAGCTCGAGGGCATCGTCGCCGAGGAGGACGGCTACACCGCCGACGCCCGCGCGGCCGAGCTCCTGGAGGGCCTCGGCATCGCGACCTCGCAGCACGAGCAGCGCCTCGACTCGCTCGCGGGCGGCTACAAGCTCCGCGTGCTGCTGGCGCAGACCCTCTTCGCGGGCGCCGACGTGCTGATGCTCGACGAGCCCACCAACCACCTCGACCTCGACTCCATCCGCTGGCTGGAGTCGTACCTCACCAACGACTTCCGCGGCACGCTGCTGGTGGTCAGCCACGACCGCCACTTCATGAACTCCATCGCCACGCACGTGGCCGACGTCGACTTCCAGACGGTCACCGTCTACACCGGGGACTACGCGGATTTCGTCGAGCAGAAGACCACCGGCAAGCGCCAGGGCGAGCAGGACATCGCGCAGAAGAAGAAGCGCATCGCGGAGCTCAAGGAGTTCGTGGCGCGCTTCGGCGCGAGCGCCAACCGGTCGAGCCAGGCGCAGTCGCGGGTGAAGGAGATCGAGAAGCTCGAGGCCAGCATGGTGGTGCGGCGCTCGAGCGTGGTGCGGCCGTACGTGAAGTTCGACGTGGCGCGGCCGTCGGGGCGCGACGTGCTCCGGGCGACCAACCTCTCCAAGCGCTTCGGCGAGAAGCAGGTCTTCAAGGACTTCAGCTTCAACATGATGCGCGGCGAGCGCCTCGCGGTGATCGGCCCGAGCGGCATCGGCAAGTCCACGCTGCTCAAGATGCTGGTCGACGAGTACAAGCCCGACTCGGGCGAGGTGGTGTGGGGCCACGAGACCACCGTCGGCTACTTCGCCCAGGACCACCACGAGGCGTTGGAAGAGGGCTTCACGGCCTACGACTGGCTCCGGCGCTTCGACGAGAACGCCTCCATCGAGCAGGTGCGCTCGGTGCTGGGCAAGCTGCTCTTCAGCGGCGAGGCGGGGCTCAAGAAGACCGAGACCCTCTCCGGCGGCGAGGCGGCGCGGCTGGTCATCGCGCGGCTGATGCTCACCAAGTGCAACGTGCTGCTGCTCGACGAGCCCACCAACCACCTCGACGTGGAGAGCATCGACGCGCTGCTCCAGGCGCTCATCGCGTACCCGGGCACGGTCATCGTGACGAGCCACGACCGGCACTTCGTCAGCGCCCTGGGCACCCGGGTGCTGGAGCTCAGCGAGAAGGGTCCGCAGCTCTTCAACGGGACCTACGAGGACTTCCTCGCGGCGCAGGGCACGGAGTACCTGCGCCGCTAAGGGTAAGGGACGGACGGGCGGCTCCCCCCCCCCCCCCCGGGGGCCCCCCCCCCCCCCCCAGCGGGCCTCTACACCCGCGGGGGGTCGGGCTTGAGCGTCGGGTCCATGCCCGAGAAGTCGCGCGGCGAGGCGATGAGCACCGGGCAGCGCGCGGCCTCGACCAGCTTCTGCGCCACCGACCCGAAGGCCATCCGGCGCACGCCGGTGCGGCCGTGGGTGCCCACCACGATCAGCTCGGCGTCGTAGTCGAGGGCCAGCTGGAAGACCGTGTCGACCACGTCGCCCATGCGGACGTGGAGCTGCACGTCGAAGGGCCGCTCGCCCACCCGCGCGGCGACGAACTCCTGAAGCTGCGTCGTCGCCCGCTCGAGTTCCATGACGTGCCGTTCGGTGATGGCGGCCCGGCCCGAGGTGCTGGTGTCGGGCACCACGTGGGCGATCTGGAGCGGCGCGTGTTGGTGCGCCTCCGCGATGCGCATCGCGAGCGTGAGGGCGTTGTGCCCCGTTTCGTCGAACTGCACGCACACCAGGATGGGGTAGGCGCCCAGGGCGTGCCGCGGCCAGTCAGGCTGGTTGACGATGGGGAGTTCAAGCGGGTTCATGTCGTTGCTCATGGCAGTGCCTCCGGGTAGCTAGCTTCGTCTCCGGGCCGCGCGAGCGCTACTCCCATTGTGGGGCGCGCGTCACCCGATGATCATGTTTTCGTGCTCGAGCGCCCCCCGCGCGAAGCGGTCGAGGCCCCAGCGGGCGAAGAGCGGGCTCGTCTGGCCCGTCGCCACGTGCTCGGCGAGCAGCCGCCCCATCACCGGCGCCATCATGAATCCGTGACCCATGAAGCCGCAGGCGAGGGTGAGGTTGGACGGCTCGGCCACCCGGCCCACGATGGGGCTGCCGTCGGGGGTGAGGTCGTAGCAGCCCGCCCACTGCCGCAGCACCCGCACCCCCGCCATCGTCGGGATCGCCCGCACCAGGGCCCGGGCGTAGGTCGTCAGGAAGCGCCGCGAGCTCTGCTGGTTGATCCCCTCGGGGACGGGCTCGACGGCGACGCCGCCGACGATCTCGCCGCGCATCGACTGGGAAAAATACAGCCCGTCGCTGAGGTCGGCCACCAGCGGGCCGAGCCACGGTTTGAGGGGCTCGGTCGAACAGATCTCGTGCCGGTGCGGCTTGTTGGGCAGCGCGAGGCCCAGCAGGGCGGCGATCTTCGGGCTCCAGGCGCCCGCGCACAGCACCACGTCGTCGCAGGCCTCGGTGTACGGGTCGCCCGCGGGCAGCACCTCGTCGGTCGCATCGAGCGGCGACAGCCGGGTCGGGCGTAGGCGCACCCCCGTGACGCGGCCGCCCCGCGTCTCGAAGCCCACCACCTCGGTGAAGGGCCGGACGGTCACGCCGAGGTCCTTCGCGGCGCGGGCGTAGCCCCAGATGAAGGGCCACGGAAACACTACCCCGTCGCCGGGGTTGAAGCTCGCCGCGCGCACGCCCTCGGAGGAGAGCTCCGGGACGATGCGGTGAAGCTCCGAGGGGTCGAGCATCCGGGTGGGGAGCCCGCAGCGGTTCTGGAGCGCGACGTTCTCCTCGAGGTCGCGGGCGCGCGCGGCGGTGCGCGTCAGGAAGAGGTACCCCCCCTGGCGAAACCACACGTTGATCTTCATCTCCGTCGCAAAATCGCGGCAGATCTCGATGCTCTCGCGCATCAGCCGGATGTTGGTCTCGGACGAGAACTGCGCCCGCACCCCGCCGCCGTTGCGCCCGCTGGCGCCGCCGCAGAGGTAAGCCCGGTCGACGACCAGCACGTCCTTCACGCCCCGCTTCGCCAGGTTGTAGGCCGTGGCGAGCCCCAGGATCCCCGCGCCGATCACCACCACCCGCGGCATCAGCCCTCCTCGTCGCCGCCGAGCGACGCGAGCACCCCGAGGGGCACCGGGTGCAACGGCGGGCGCGGCGTGATGGGCATCTCCGGCGCCCTGCCCGTCACCTGCGCGAGCAGCCGCGCGCAGTCCACCACGCACTGCTTCCCCTGGCACCAGCCCGTGCCGAAGCCCGTGTAGCGCTTCACCGACTCGATGTCGTGGTGGCCCGCGTCGAGGGCCTCCATCACCTCGTCGAGGGTGACGTCCTCGCAGCGGCAGAGCATCGCCTTCGCCGTCATCGCCCCTCCAGGTCGCGCAGCACCCTCGCGCCGGTCAGCGCGCCGTCCCGCGCCCGCGCGTCGGGCGCCCGCCGACCCCAGCGCAGCGAGCCCGTCACATACACGCCAGTGTAATTCGTCGCGCCGTCGGCGTCGCTCTCGGGCACGAAGCACCGTCGGCCGTCGCTCCAGAGCACCCGCGCGCCGGCCTGTCCCGCGAGCTCGTACGCCGCGCTGTCTTCGCCGTCGATCACCAGCGCGTCGCACTTCACCCTCCAGGTGCGCGCGCCCTCGCGCAGGGTCGCGCCCCGCACCGCGCGGCCGCCGAGGGCCTCGACCACCGCCGCGCCGGGGGCGTGCGTCACCCGCGCCCCGAGGGCGGCCACGAGGGCGCGCGCGAAGGGGCCGTCGCCCACCACCACGACGCGCTCGCCGCACAGCACCCCGTGGCAGAGCGCCAGCGCGCAGGCCCGCGCCGTGAAGACGCCGGGGACGTCGTTCTGGGGGAAGGTCCCGACCGACTCGCGGCAGCCGGTGGCGAAGACCCGCGCCCGCGCCCGTACGCTCACCCCGCGGCCGTCGTGGAGGAGCAGGGTCTCGTCCTCGTAGGTGGCGACCGCCCCGGCGCCGTAGCGCGCGGTCACCGCGGGGTCGCACCCGGGGTACGCGGCGTCGTCGGTGGGGTCGTCGCGGCGGGTGCCGCCGGGGCCCTCGCGCTCGTCGACGAGGAGCACGCTCGCGCCGCCGCGGGCGATGGCGTTGGCGCAGGCGACGCCGGACGAGCCGGCCCCGACGACGAGGGCGTCGACGGTGACGAGCTCGGCGCGCGGGAGGGCCGCGACCGCGTCGGGCAGCGTGCCGAGGCCCGCCATGCGCCGCGCGAACACCTGCATGGTGCGGTTGAGCGCGCCGCCGAACTGCACCAGCAGGTGGTGGTGGTCGAGGTGCTTCGGGAAGAACCAGTCGGTCACGCGCAGCACGTCGAGCCCGGCGGTGGGGAAGGCGTTCTGGGATTGCACGACCATGCCCGCGCGCACGGGGGTCTGGCAGGCCATGACGTTGGGCACGCCGTCGAGCCGGACGAGGCAGCCGTCGCAGTCGCCGCGCAGGCACATGGCCCCGCGGGGTCGGTGGTACTTCACGCTGCGCGCGAGGGTGAGCGTGCCCGCGCCGAGCAGGGCGACCGCGAGGGGCTCGCCCGCGACGGCGTCGACGGGGGAGCCGTCGTGGTCGACGGTGACGCGCGCCGTCGGGCGATGGGCGACGAGGCGTCGCGCGAAGGCGGAGTCGGGCGGGAGGTCGGCGGGGAGGATGCGTCGCGGCGCCATCGGTGGGGTGGCCGCGAGCATACGCTCAGGAGCGCGGGACGACGCGTGGTTCGTGGGGAAGGGGATGGATGGCGAAGCGCCGGGCGTGCTCGCAGCGGGGCGAGTCGAGCACGACGTGGACGGAGTCGGGGAGCCAGCCCATGCGTTGGAGCTCGCGGTGCGCGGCGGGCGACGGGAGGAAGAGGTCGAGGTGGTGGCCGTTGATGGCGCCGCCGCGGTCGACGGCGACGAAGCAGCCGTCGTGGGTGGAGCCGTCGGGGAGCGGCATGCCGATGAGCTCGGGGAGCTCGACGGGGCTGCCGAGGGGGACGAAGCGCGGGTCGACGGCGAGGGAGCGGTAGGGGACGAGCGCGTAGCCGGCGACGCCGATGCCGAAGGGGTACAGCGTGGGGTCGACCTCGACGAAGCAGGAGTGCCCCGCGCGGCGCGACGACCAGTTGAAGAGGCGGCCGTCCCAGGAGCGGCCGGTGCCCTCCATCGCGAGCGCGTCGGCGAAGCGGCTGGTGCACCAGGTGAGGGTGCGGCCCTGCGGGTCGAGCACGCGGGCGGCGCGGTCGTCGGACTGAGGGGTCTCGTGGGCGATCCAGTAGCGGGTGAGCTGGAAGGCGCCCGGCACGACGACCTGCGCACATGCCGCGGCGGGCGCGAGGGAGAGCGCGAGCGCGGCGAGGGCGACCAGGAGCCGGGGGGCCATCGCGGCGCAGTGTATTCGATGTGGGCCGTGGGATGAGGCTCCGGGGCGCACCCGCCGCGCTCGCGCTCAGGGTCCGGCTCGGGTCGCTGACGGCGCCGTGGTCGAACCGGGGAAGCGGTCGCCGACAACGCCGCGGTCGAACCCCGAGCTCCGGGGCCCCACCTGTAGTCGTTGAGCCGCTCCCCCGCTGTCTGCCATGATGCGTGCGTGACCGATCCCCTCGCCGGCCGGTGCGGCTCTTGCGCGCACTTCCACTCCGAGCGCTGGGACGCCGAGCGCAACGCGACGATGGGCGAGTGCGGCCACGGCACCTGGCCGCGGGTGCGCCCCGACACGTCGTCGTGCCCCGACTATGTGGCCGAAGGCACCCTGCGCTTCGGCCTCGACCGCAACCGCATCCGCGCGGGGCGCCCGACGACGACGCGCCCCGTGACGAAGGCAGACACACCGACGCGGCGGATGCCGGTCGAGATCGAGGTGGACATGGACGAGGCGACGTTTCGCGCGGTGCTCCGCGAGGTATTGCGGGACGAGCTCGCGCTGGGCGACGTCCCCATCGCGGAGCGCTTCCGCGGCGGCGAGATGGTGATCAGGCCCGGCAAGGAGGGCACCGCGGAGAAGCGCGTGCCGCTCGAGGCCTTCTTCCACAAGATCGTGATGCTGCGCGACAAGCTCCGGGTGCTGGAGCAGAAGCTCAACGCGCACCCGCGGCTCACCGACGACGAGAAGGTCTCGCTCCAACAGTACGTGACGGGATGCTACGGGACGCTCACGACGTTCAACGTGCTGTTCCGTGAAGACGCCGACCGGTTTCGTGGCGGCGGCGGTGAGGGCTAGCGCCGCGCGGGCGCTCCTCGGGTCGCTGCTCGTCGCGGGCTGCGCCCACCGCGCCGTCGCGCCCTCCCCGACCGCCACGGCCACCGCCGAGGCCGCGGTCGACCTGCGCGACATGACGCTCGCCGTCGACGCCGTGGGCCATCGTCGCGTCGACCTCGCGGCCCTGCGCGGCCGGGCCATCCTGGTGGCGGCGCTCTCCACCAACGACCTCGGCGGCCACGCCCTCGCGCGCAACCTCGAGCGCCTCGCGACGGCGCACGGCGACGACCTCGCGGTGCTCATCCTCGCGACCGACGGCTACGACGCGCCCACCCTGCAGGTGGCCCTGGAGGTCTTCGCTGACGTGGTGGGTCTGCGCCACGCCGCCGTCGCGCCCATCCCTGCCGCCGTGCGCGCGGGCTCGACGCCCATCGGCGAGGTGGGCCTCGCGCCCCTGGTGGTGCTGGTCAACCGCGCGGGCCGCGTCGCGCGCCGCCTGGAGGGCTACCAGACGATGGCTGCGCTCCAGGCGCTCATCGCCCCGGCGCTGCCGCCGGGTCACTGACGCCATCGACGCATCGCTCGCGGTCGAGCGCGTAGACCGTCGTCGCGCCCAGGCGCAGCATCGGTTGGGCCGAAGTCCGAAGGAGGCGCAGCGTCGCCCTCATGTCGGCGATGATCTCCGCGTCGTCGTAGCCCTCCACCGCGATGGGCGGATAGGCGTGGTACGCGGCGATATTGAGGAGGACGTGGGTGACGCCTCGACGGTGCAGCCACGCGCACATCCGGCCCGCGACGCGCGCGTCGTGCAGTTCGGCCCAGATCGGCGACCCCTGATTGATGAAGAAGAACACGAAGTCGATGCCGCGCAGGTACCAGCTCCGGCCCTCGAAGAGCGGGAGGAGCCGGGCGCCCGGAGGCAATCGCCGTCGCAGCGCGTCGCCCATCTGTTCGCCCGGGTCGAGGAGCGCCGCGCGTTCGGGGGAGATGTCGCCGAGCGCCACGCGGGACACCGGCCCGAGCTCCGACGAGAACCGCGCTACCGCGAGCGCGAGCGCCACGCCAGCGATTGCCTTCATCGCGATCACCCCGCGATCGTCCAGGACGCGATCGGCGGTGACGGCCAGCGAGAACGCGAGGAGCGGACACAGCGGGAGGAGGTACCGAGCCTCTTGCACCGTCACGAACCAGCCCACGAAGAAGACGAGGGCAGCGACGCCGAGGCCGCGCAGCGCAGGCGCGGCAGGACACAGCGCGAGCGCGACCGCCCCCACGAGATGCAACGGGCCGAGCACGGACCCGAAGCCACCGTGATAGAGCCCCGGTGTCGCGCGGAGGGTCACGTTGACCGGCCCGAGGAGCAGCGCTCCGAGCCCGTGACCCATCCCGATGTCGCGATGGAAGCTGAGCATCTCGCGCAGAAACAACGGATGGAAGAACCCTGCCGCGATGGGGTTTCCGGTGCTGATGGTGTTACGCACGAACCATGGCGTGAGCATGGTCAGGGCCCCGGCGACCATCGCGGCGGCGAGGTGCACGCGGCGCTGGAGGGGCACTACCGGAACCACCAGCCACCCCACCGCCACCGCGCCCGGGAGCAGGAGTCCAGGGTAGCGGGTGGCCGCGCAGGCGCCCACGAAGAAGGCCGCACGCGCGATGCCCCGGCGCGCGTCGCCCGGGAGCGAGAGCACCGCTTCGAGCGCGGCGGTCGCGAAGAGCATGAGCGCGAGATCGCTGTACACCACCGTCGTCTCCCACAAGAACGTCGGATCGGCGGCCACCGCGAGCACCGCGACGGGCCACGCGCGCGGCGCATGGGAGCGCCCGAGGTCTGCGACGAGCAGCAGCGCGAGCACGCCATATTCGAGGACCATCAGCTTGGCCAGCGCGGGACCGTGCAGCACCAGCGACGCCGCGGTGAGCATCTCCGACAGCAGCGGAAACGAGCTGTACACCATCGCGGAGTCGACCCCGATGCGCCCGGTGCGAAGAAACCACTCCGGGAGCGCGAGGTGGCAGATGAGCGCGTCCCACCCGTAGCGCGGAACGAACGCATGCAGCGCCGACGGCAGGAAGAGCACCGCGATGCCGACGAAGAGCGCGCGGGTGCTCGCCGGGGGCGGTCCGCCGCGCACGCCCCGCAGCACCGACGGGACGCCCGCGAGGGCTGCGGCGCACAGCACCCCCAAGATGACCCCCGGGCGGAAGATCCCCGCCGTCCCAAGCACCGCGAGAGCGGTACCGAGCAAGGCGAACCCCGCGGCGAGGCGCAGCACGGCGTACCGGAGACGCGCCCCCGAGGGTGAGCGCAGCAGCCCCGCGAGCGGGGCCGACGCGCCCGCGGCCGCGAGGTTCATGAGCCCGAGGGCAGCGAGCGCATGCGTGATCACCACGAGCTTCCCGAGCCGAGGCACCACAAGGGAGGGCAACGCCGGCAGGTGTCCGTACCGGACTCCCCACGCTGCGACGATCGCGAGGGCCGCCACCAGCAGGACCGCGCGACGGACGGACGTGATCGGGATCATGGCCGGGAATGATCGCACGGAGACTGCGACCGATCGCAGCGCCAGATGGAGCGCCGCGCGGCGCGGTGGCATGGCTGATCGTGATCGCAGGCGACGATCGAGGGAGGGTGGGTCAAATGCAAACAGCCGTTTGAGCTGTTAAGGCTCAAACGGCTGTTTTCTCGGAGCGGGTGAAGAGATTCGAACTCTCGACGTCAACCTTGGCAAGGTTGCACTCTACCACTGAGTTACACCCGCATCGCGAAGGGAGCGCTTGTTTATCCGGGGCCCCTTCGGCTGTCAAGCAACTTTCTTCTGGGAATCGTTCACTCGTAGCGGAGGCCTTCCACGGGGGTGAGCCGCGAGGCCCACCACGCGGGGATGAACGACGCCACGGCCGCGATGAGCATGGCGACGGCGCCCGTGAGCACGAACTCCGCGACGCTGGGCCGCACCGGCACCGAGCGGATCAGATAGACCTGCGCGTCGAGGGGGAAGGGGTAGCGGGTGAGGATCCAGCAGTTGAGGGCGCCCACGCCGAGGCCGGCGGCGGTGCCGAGGCCGCCCACCGCCAGGCCCTGCGCGAGGAAGATTCGCAGGATGGCCGAGTCGGGCGCGCCCATGGCCTTGAGGATGGCGATCTCGCGCTTGCGCTCGAGCACGACCATCACGAGCGTGGCGATGACGTTGAAGGCCGCGATCACGATGATGATCGTGATGACGAACGAGAGCGCGAGCTTCTGGAGGGCGAGCGCGGTGAAGAGGTTGTGGTTGAGCGACTCCCAGTCGAGGGTGTGGAAGGCGCCGCCGCCGAGGGTGCGCTCGATGCGTCGGCCGATGGCGCGGGCGCGCTCGATGTTGCGCACCTTGACCTCGACGCCGGTGACCGCGTCGCCCTGGTCGAAGAAGCGCTGGGCCTGCCAGAGGTCGACGTAGACGAGGCGCGAGTCGTACTCGTCGAAGCCGGCGTCGAAGATGCCCACGACGCGGAAGTCGCGGGCGCGGGGCGTGGCGCCCTGACGCACGAGCGCGGCGTCGGCGCCGGTGAGCGGCGAGATGATGCGCACCTGGTCGTGGAGGGAGAGCGAGAGCGAGCGCGCGAGGGTGCGCCCGATGATGACCCCGGGGAGCTGGGCCTCCGGGCGGCGCCCCTGGGTCTCGGCCTCGTGGGAGACCTCCCGGGCGAAGGCGTCGAGGGGGTCGCTCGCGATGGGATCGTCGGGCGGGAGGGCGTAGCCGGGCGTGGCGCCGGGCGCGAGGCGATCGGCGGGCGCGACGGGCGTCGGGGCCGCGGGCGGTGGGGCCGCAGCGGGCGACGGGGCCGCGTCACGGACGAGCAGCGGGTCGGTGAGGGGGTCGGGCAGGGCGGCGGGCGCGAGCGGGCGCTCGAGCTCCCCGCGGGCGCGGGCGATGTAGTCGTCGAGGGTGGCGTCGCGGCGGGCGCTCGGGAGGTCGTCGACGGGGCCTGGCGGCTGCGAGCGGGCGGGGCGCAGTCCGTCGAGCGAGCCCGCGACGAGGTAGGTGGGGAGGTCGAGCACCTGGCCGAGGAGGGTGGGGTCGACGCCCTTCACCAGCACGCCCGCGATGCGCTCGCCGCGGGTGATCATCATCGGGTTGATGAGGAAGGGCGCGGCGCCGGTGACGCCCGGCGTGGCGCGCACCGAGGCCATCACCTCGCGATACTCCGAGAAGTCCCAGCCGTACTTCAGCACCAGGACGTGGGCGTTGACCCCGAGCACCTTGCTGCGAAACGACTCCTGGAAGCCCGACGTGATCGCGAGGGTGACCGAGAGGGCCCACACGCCGAGAGCGATGCCCAGGATGGCGATGACGCCGATGATGGAGACGAAGGCGCGGCGGCGCGCCCGGAGGTAGCGACCCGCGATCTGGAGGGCGAAGTCCACCGACGGCTCTCTACTCCGGGCCCGCATGGGTGCCAACCCTCCGGCGCGCGTCAGTGCGACAGGAATGTCAGCGTGGTGGATCACGGCGGCGGACGTTAGAGTCCCTGCCGTGTCTCGCTTGCTTGCCTCGCTCGCGGTGGTCCTCGCCGCGTGCTCGAACGAAGTCCCGCCTGGCCCTCCCCCCGACGCCGGCCCCGGGAGCGACGTCGCCACGCCGCGCTGCGCCGTGCGCTTCGACGGCGAGGTCTCCCTCCGGGTGCGCACCAGCGAGCGCCGCCGCCTGCGGATGGTGCTCGACCCGCCGACGCCGGGCGTCGGGCTGCGCGTCGGCGTCGTGGGGGTCGGGCTCGACGCCTCGCTCACCGAGACGCGGGTGGTCACCGGGCCCGACGGCTCGGCGGTGACCGAGCTCATCGCGCCGACCGACAGCGCCACGTTTCGGGTGCGGGCGACCGCCGAGTGCGGCGCGGAGGCCTCCGTCGAGGTGGCCGTGGGCGACCGGGGCTTCGGCTCCATCGTCGCCGAGGCGGCGTACCGTGGCTCCCGCACGCCCTCGCGCCTCGAGATCAACATCGCCTCCGGCAGCGAGTGCCCGGCCATGGGCGGCGACCCCGCCCGACGCACGATGGTTCCGCTGCCGGGGGGCATGGTGCGCTTCGGTTCGCTCCCGGCCGACCTTACCTTCACGGTGTGGGCGCAGGCCATCGGCGCCTCCGGCCTGGTGCTCGCGCAGGGCTGCGCGGCGCCGCAGACCGTCCGCGCCGACCAGGACTCCGCCGCGTCGGTGCTCTTCGTCGACCGCCCGCTGCGCCTCGCCGACCGCTACGCCCTCGACCTCTCCTTCGACCTCGCCGCGACCGCCACCGGGCTCCGCGACCGCTGGACGGCGCCGGTCCGCCGCGAGCTCACCGCCGCCGGGTCGACTGCCGGCTTCATCGTCCGGGAGGTCTCCCGCGCCGTAAGCGAGGCCAGCGGGTCCGCCGACGGCGGCACGTCCGCCCTGCAGGGGGCCTTCGACGCGGCCGTCCGCGCGGGCCTCGGCGCGCGCTTCGAGGCCGAGCTCACCACCCGCGGGCTCCTGCTAGAAAACAGCTTCGACCAGATCGCCTCGACGACCGCCCGCGCCCTCGGCGCGGTGCACTGGGTGGTCACCTTCCCCGTGGCCCCTGGCAGCGTCGCCCCGACGGAGTCCGTGGTGGTCCTCGACCCGGGCACCCCCGACGTGGCCCGCGACGACGCCCGGCTCTCGCTCCCCACCGAAGGGGCCATCGGGCTCTCGGTCGGCACCGGCGACATCGCCACGCTCTCGCTCGACCACACCAGCCTCCCGTGGGCCCGCGTCGCCCGCGGCGCGCTGGGCGCGGTCACCGTCCGCCTCGGCGCCTCCACCACCGGCGAGTACGTCGCCGCGCCGCTCTGCCCCGTCGCCGCGACCGTGCTACGCGACGCCAGCGGCGTCTGCGACGCTGCGTGCATCCAGGTGGCCTGCCGCCGCGCGGTCGACGCCCTCGCGCGGGTCTTCGACGACGAGGTCGCGGGCCAGCTCGCCGTCCGCTCGGCGACGTCGTTCCGCATGGCCGCGGTGGCGACCCCGATGCCCGGGAGCCTCGTGGTCGACCGGGCGCAGGGCGTCTTCGTGGGCCAGTGGACGGCCGAGCCGGCCGCCACCCTCAACGGCTCCTGGACGCTCCAGCACATCGAGCCGATGCCCCGGTAGGCCATGGACGACGCCTCGCTCGCGGCCCTGCGGCGCACCACCGAGTTCGCCCTCGACCGCGCCCGCCGCGAGCTGGCACGGCGCCACGACGCGCTCGCCGAGGCCAACGCCGAGCGCGGACGGCTCGGCCTCGCACGATCGGCGCTGCAGTCCAGGCACGCCCGCTGGGAAGAGCGCGTGCGCGCCCTCGTCGGACATACCCTGTCCGCCCGGGAGCTGCTCGACCTGCGGCGGCAGGGGGCGGCCCTCGAGGCGGGCCTGACGGCGCTCGCGGCGCGTCATGCCGAGGCTGGGGCTGGCGTGGGCCGTGCCGCGGAGGCGCTGGAGGAGGCGCGACGCGCGGCGGGAGAGCTGCTCGCGCGGCAGCGCTGGACCGACGAGGAGTGGCGTCGCGGGCACGAGGCGCGCGCACGCGAGGCCGCCCTACGGGAGGACGAGGACTGACATCCCTGTCACGGTGGGCGGTAGCGGCCACTGCCCCGGCGCAGTCTGCAGATCAATCGCCTTGCGTGACTCATCGTGCCAACGAACGCAATGAACTTCTCGCGCAACAGGGCTTTACGGCAGGCCTTGGCGACCCCATTCATGAGAGGCCGACCGTTCGATGGGTACAGGTAGGTGATGGCCCGGCTTCTGCTACGGAGCTCGTGACTGAATATCGGCAAGAGAGGTCGGGAATACCCGGCGTCCCCCGTGCGTAAGGTGCTTCGGCCCTGCGTCGCCCCCCTGAAGGTCGAGGCAGTGGAGCACATATCAGGAAGGCTGCAACCAATCGGTTGGGTCCTTCGTAGATCGAACACCCCGGCAGAGCGTCCGAGCCTCCTGCCTTCGTTGAACAGCTCCGGTCCCCCATCTGATTCACCAGCGTGGTGACGTCTACGGCACCCCCTACCCGGAGCCGTTACCGCACTGGAAGGTCTCGTGCTTGCTGCGCCCCTCAAAAGGCCCATCGAGCATCGTAGTCGTAGGGCAACGAATCGAGGTCATCATGGCGAAGCAGTCGTCGGCCAAGGTCATTCATTCCATCACGGCTTCGGCTTCGGTCGAGGACGGTCAACTCATCAACCATACGGCGATCACGTCACAGCTCCTCGAGCCCCAGGTCGTGATCACCTCCATTCCCAACGCCGAGCCAACGGAGTCCGAGCTGGCCGAGGCGGCTGCGGACGTCGCCGTCGCCTCGAAGGACGATGTCGCCGAGGGCGCGCTCACCCGCTACTTCCGGGACATGTCCGCGTACCCCGTGATGACCCCCGCCCTGGAGGTCCAGGCGGCGGAGGAGTTCCTGGTTGGGGAGATCGCCCGGTGGCGGGCGGTGTTCTCGTACCCGCCCGCGGTCGAGCTCGTTGCGCCCGTCGTCGAGGCCGCGCTCGCTCGCCTCGCCGAGCCGGTCGTGCTGCCGGAGTTCGAGAAGCTCCGCAAGCTGGTGAAGCTTTACCGGAAGAACCGCTCGAAGCTCGATCGGGTGTCGGTGAAGAAGTGGGAGACCACCCTCGACGCGCTCGCGCCGCGGCTCCGCGCGCTCGACGCCGACCGGCTCTTCATCGAGTCCGTCGACCACGAGCTCAGCCGCTTCGCGCGCGGGGCCAACGACGACGACGCCGAGCTCGACGAGGAGGAGTTCGAGACCGGCCAGGTGCTGTCGAGCGGCTTCTGCAAGTACCTCACGATGGTCAGCGCCGCCCGGGCCCGGGTGTACAAGGTCAAGAACCGCTTCGTGGCGGCCAACCTGCGGCTCGTGGTCTCCATCGCGCGCCGCTACAACCGCGGCCGCATGCCGCTCATCGACCTGATCCAGGAGGGCAACCTCGGGCTCATCAAGGCCGTCGAGCGCTTCGACCACCTGCGCGGCTACCGCTTCAGCACGTACGCGAGCTGGTGGATTCGCCACGCGATCTCCCGCGCGCTCGCAGACAAGGGCCGGGCCGTGCGCATCCCGGTGCACATGCTCGACACCTACAACCGGGTGCAGCGCACCACGCAGCAGATGGCCGCGCGCCTCGGCCGCGAGCCCTCCCTCGCGGAGGTCTCCGTCGAGACCGGCATCGCCCTGGAGAAGCTGGAGCGCATCCAGAAGGACTGGGCGGAGACCCCGTTCTCCCTCGACAAGCCCGTCAACGACGAGGACGGGCGGCGCTTCATCGACATGCTCGAGGACGACAAGATCATCTCGCCCCTCGAGCACGTCATGACCGTGAGCTGGTCCAACGAGGTGCACCGGCTACTCGACACCCTGTCGCCGATGGAGGCCCGCATCCTCCGCTGGCGCTTCGGCCTCGACGACGAGGAGGAGCTCACCCTCAAGGAGATCGGCGACAAGTACAACCTGTCGCGCGAGCGCATCCGCCAGCTTCAGGAGCAGGCCCTCACCAAGATGCGCAAGCAGATCCGCGAGTAGGGCGACCTCCCTCTCTCCCTCTCTCCCTCCCTCCCCCCACGGCCTCGATCGGTCCCCGCGCCGATCCGAGGCCGTTGGACTCTCTTATCCCCCCTTGGGTCCGCCCACGTACTCCGGCAGCACGAAGGTGCCGGTCTCGGTGAAGGTGCCGTTCTCGCCGTTGGAGAGCAGCGTCGCGAACACCGACTCGTAGCGTTCGCGCACCCGCAGCTCGACCTCCTCGGCCGACGCGATGCCCAGCAGCTCTTCGGCGAAGACCTTCGCCTCGGGCAGGTCGATGCGCCGAAGGGCCTCCTTGATCTCCGGCACCGCCGTCGGCTCGACGGAGAGCTCGAGCACCCCGAGGCCCACCAGCACCGGCACCGCCAGGAGCTCGGCCGCCATCGCGCCGCAGAGGGCGCACGGGATGCCCCGCTCCTTCGCCGCGCGGCTCACCGTCGCGATGGCCCGCAGGATCGCCGGGTCGAAGGGCCGCGCGAGGTGCGCGACGTGCTCGTTGCCGCGGTCGATGGCGAGCGTGTACTGCATCAGGTCGTTGGTGCCGATGGAGAAGAAGTCGGCCTCGCGGGCAAGCAGGTCGGACATGGTCACGGCGCTCGGGGTCTCGACCATGATGCCGAAGGGCACGTCGCGGAACGGCAGCCCCGCGGCGCGCAGCTCCTCCTTCGCACGGTCGAACTCCCCGCGGGAGGCGCGCAGCTCGCTCACCGCCGCGATCATCGGGATCATCACCCGCACCTCGCCGAAGGCCGACGCCCGGAGCATCGCCCGCAGCTGCGCGCGGAACACCTCGCGCTCGCGCAGCGCCAGGCGCACAGCGCGCATGCCGAGGGCGGGGTTCATCTCCTTGGGGATACGGAAGGCGGTGCTGAACTTGTCGCCGCCCAGGTCGAAGGTGCGGAGCGTCACCGAGCGCGGCGCCATCGTCGACACGATGCGCTTGAAGGTCTCGAACTGCTCCTCCTCGGTCGGCGGGTCGCGCCGGTCGATGTACAGGAACTCCGTGCGGTAGAGCCCGATGCCGTCGGCCCCGTGGTCGATCGCGACGGCCACCTCGCCCGGCAGTTCGATGTTGGCCCGCAGCCGGATGGGCGTGCCGTCCCGGGTGCGCGCCGCGCCCGCGCGGTTGGAGCGCAGCGAGCGCACGAAGGCCCCGTAGCGCTCGCCCCGGTCGGTCGCGTCCGCGGCCTCGGCGTCGGTCGGGTTGCGCAGCACCACGCCCCGCAGACCGTCGACCACGAGCATGTCGCCCGTCGCGATGTGCCGCAGCGCGTCCGGCGCGCCCACCACCGCGGGGATGGTCAGCGCGCGCGCCATGATGGCCGTGTGCGACGTGCCCGAGCCGACCTCCGTCACGAAGGCCATCACGTCGCTGCGCGCCAGCGCCGCCGTGTCGGCGGGCGAGAGCTCGTGGGCGACCAGCACCACCGGGCCGTGCAGGTCGAGCGGCCGGGAGATCTCCATCGGCGCCCCCATCAGCTGCCGGAGCACCCGCTCGCCGACGAAGTCCACGTCGCTGCGCCGCTCGCGGAAGTAGTCGTCGTCGGCGCGGTCGAAGACCTCCTTGATCTTCTCGACGGTGCGCCGGAGCGCCCACTCGGCGTTGAGCCCCTCCTCGCGGATGGCCCGCTCGGACTGCTCGATGAGCAGCGCGTCGTCGAGCATCAGCAGGTGCGCGTCGAGGATGACCGAGTGGTCGCTCGCGTCGAGGCTGAGCCGCGCGCGGATCTGCTCCAACTGTACCCGCGCGGAGCCCAGGGCGACCCGCAGCCGCTGCACCTCGGCCTCGACGTCGTCGGGCGCGATGTGCCGCCGCGGCACCGTCACCCGCCGACGATCGGCCACGAAGGCGCGCCCCACGACCACCCCCGGCGACGCGGGGATGCCCAGGAGCCTTCGCGGAGAGGCGTCGTCGACCTCGCTCACGCGCCCTCCCCGAAGCGGTCGAGGAAGAGCCCGCGCACGGCGTCGACCGCGGCCTGCGCGTCGGGGCCGCTCGCCCGCACCGTGACCCGGGAGCCCCGCGGGCACACCAGCAGCAGCATCCCCATCACGCTCTTCGCGTTGGCCGTCTGCCCGTCCCTCGTCAGCGTCAGGTCGCAGCGGAACTTACTCGCCGTCTGCGCGATGCGCGTCACCGGTCGCGCGTGGAGCCCCCGCTCGTTGGTCACCTCCATCGTCTCTTCTATGACGTCAGCCAATGGCTCCCTCGCTCATCCCCCGCGGTCGATGTCCCGGTGCGCCGCCCGCACTTCCCCCGGGGCTCGCAGCTTCGACAGGCGCGCCGCCAGCGCCTCCGTGATCGCCACGCTCCGGTGCCTTCCCCCGGTGCACCCGACCGCCACCGTCAGCGCCACCTTGCCCTCCCGGGCGTACCGCGGCAGCAGCGGCGTCAGCATGGCCTCGATCGCGTCGATGAACTCCCTGCCCTCCACGGTGTCGAGCACAAACTCCGCGACGACCGGATCCTTCCCGCTCCGCGGACGCAGCGCCGGGACGAAGTGGGGGTTGGGGAGGAAGCGCGCGTCGAAGACCAGGTCGGCGTCCGCGGGGATGCCGTACTTGAAGCCGAAGCTCAGCACCCGGGTGCTCATCCGCAGGGTCGCCCCCTCGGCCAGGGTGAAGTGCTCGATGAGCAGCCGCCGCAGGTCGTGGACCGTCAGCGCCGAGGTGTCGATCACCCGATCGGCCCGCGCCCGCAGGTCGGCGAGGCGCTCGCGCTCGCGCGTGATCAGCGCCGCGAGGTCTTCGCCCGGGTGCTGCGCCGCCAGCGGGTGCGGCCGGCGCGACTCGCTGTAGCGCCGCACCAGCGCCTCGTCGGCGGCGTCGAGGAAGATCACGCTCACCCGGTGCTTGTGCGCCCGCAGCGCGTCGATGACCGCGCCGGCGCCCTCGAGCATCGCGCGCACCCGCACGTCCATGCCGATGCCCATGCGCAGCACCGAGCCGGTGCCGGACGAGAGCGCCACCGCCTGCTCGATGAGGGGCGTCGGGAGGTTGTCGATGCAGTCGAAGGAGAGGTCTTCGAGCACCCGCAAGGCCGTGCTGCGCCCCGCCCCGGAGAGGCCCGTCACCACCACGATGAGTGGGACCGCGTCGGCCATCGCTCAGCCCTTCCCCCGCAGGATCGCCGTCGGGTCGTGCACGCCCATCGCCGACGCCAGCCGCGCATGGAACTCCCGCGCCGAGTGGTGCCCCGCCTGGCGCAAGAGCTCGTTGCGCGCCGCGACCTCCACCGTGCTCGAGGTGTTCTTGCCCGGGCGCACCGGCACCCGGCGCATCGCGATGCGCGTGCCCAGCAGCGGGTACCACTCGTCGTCGATGCCCAGCCGGTCCCAGGTCTCGTCCTCGTCGTCGTGCGCCACGAGCCGGATCACCAGGTCGATGCGCTTGTTGTCCCGCACCGCCGCGACGCCGAAGAGGTCTTTAATGTTGAGCACCCCGAGGCCGCGCACCTCGAGGTGGTTCTTGAGCAGGTCGACCGCGGCGCCGTAGACCGACTCCGTCGGGCGCAGCGCGCAGTCGACCAGGTCGTCGGCCACCAGCCGGTGCCCGCGCTGCACCAGCTCGAGCGCGCACTCGCTCTTCCCGATGCCGCTCTTGCCCAGCAGCAGGATGCCCACCCCGAACACGTCGATGAACACCCCGTGCACCCGCGTGCGCGGCGCCAGCTTCTCGTCGAGCAGCCCGTGGATGGCGTTGATGGTCACCGAGCTGCGCGCCTCGCTCACCAGCACCGGGCAGCCGTGCTTGTCCGACGCCTCGAGCACCTCCGCGAAGAGGGCCTGCCCCGCGGTCACCACCGCGCAGCAGATGCCCCGCGCGAAGAACCCGTCGACCGCCTCGCGCCGCGCGTCGCGCTCCATCGCCGCCAGGAAGGACATCTCCGTCTCCCCGAGGATCTGCACCCGCTCCGGGGTCAGGCCCTGGAAGTGGCCCACCAGCGCGAGCCCCGACTTCTGGATGCGCGGGTGCACGATGTTGCGATCGAGCCCCGCCGCGCCCGCCGCCACCGAGAGCCGCACGGACATGGCCCCCGGCTCGGTCAGGGTCTGCACCGTCACATCCCTCGGCGGCAACGTCGAGTGCAGGCCCGTCGACATGCTCGCAACCTATCACATCGCCGCCACCGCCCCCCCCCCAAGGACGCGTTTCCAAGCCGACGCGATCGTTGGTAGCGTCCGCTGTTCGCTGAAGGGAGACGGTGCATTCGTCGATGGCAACCCGCAAACCCCTGCCGCGGAGGGCGCTCGCAGCGCTCGCCGCAGCGCTCGCCGCCTGCGCCCCGGAGTACGACACCACCCGCGTCCCGGCGCCGCAGGGCACCCTCGGCGAGGAGGTGTTCCAGGTGATGTGCGAGCGCGTGCACTGGGGCGAGTCGCCGCGCGACCTGGGCTTCGCGGTGGGCCGCCAGCCCTGCACCCGCGGCCTCCGCGCGACGGAGTCCGTCCCTGGCGTCGGGCCGCGCGCCACCGCCCTCGCCCGGATGCGCCCCGAGCTCGTCGCCGGCCTCGACCAGGCCATGCCCCGCACGCTCCACACCCCGCTCGACCGGCTCCTGCTCGACCTGCTCCCGCTCTACGGCCCCGACGGCTCGGGCCGACGCGGCGCCGACGACGGCGCGTGGATCATCGACACCGCCGACGGCGGCACCGCGGTCGCCGAAGACCTCCTCCCGCAGACCACCCGCGCCGTCTCGCGGCAGCTCGCCGCCATGGCCACCGACGCCGCCGTGCTGCGCGCCCTCGGCCGGATGTCCCAGCGCCAGGGCTACCGGCCGCCCGAGAGCGCCATCGGACTGCTGCGCCCCATCCTCGCGTACGAGCGGGTCAACGAGGTGCTCGACGCCACCCTCGGCCTCGTCCGCCAGGCCACGCCGACGCAGCCCGACGGCCCGGCGCACCCGCAGTTCAACCAGGCGCTGTCGGTGCTGCGCGGGGAGTTCCAGGCCGCGGCGCCCAGCACGGCGACGGTCACCGGCACCACCCTCGACGCCGCCACCGACCTCTTCCTCCGCGCCGACCCCTCCCTCGCCCGCGGCGAGCGCCCGGTGCTCATCGTGCGCCGCGACACGGCCGGCAACGCCCTCCCCACCGCCGGCGCGGCCGCCGGGCTCCCGACCCCGTTCCCCGCCTGGCGGGGACCGACCGTCCCGCGCGACGCCCACGGGCGCGCCACCGCCGCCGGGGCCTTCCCCTGGCGCTACGTCGACCTCAACGCCACCGTCCTCGCCGCGCTCACCCGCGAGCTCCCGGGCCTCCTCGGCGCGCCCTCCCACGCAGAGCTCCCCGCGCTGCAGCTCATGTCCGGGGTGCGCCCGCTGCTCGGGCCGCGCATGACCGCGACCCGCGACTACGGCGGCGCCGCCGGGCGCGTGGAGTACCAGCGCTTCACCGCCGCGGCCTCGCCCCTCGTCGACCTCGTGCACGCCACCGGCGCGGTGCTCACCCACCGCGACGTCGACCCGGTGCTCAACACCGCGCAGGCCCTGATGTCCCCCGAGCGCGAGGCCCTCACGGCCCGGCTCATCGGCGCGGTGCTCGCCATCGACGAGGCCTCCGACCGGGTGCCCGAGGCCCGCATGGACGCCCGCTCGGTGCTCTGGGACGACGTGCTCGACGTCGTGCGCCGCATCGCCGCCGAGCCCGGCCTGCTCGAGGACATCCTCAACGCCCTCGCCGACCTCCAGCGGCCGCTGCCCTCGACGGGGCTCTGGGAGCCCTCCTGCGCCGGCAGCGAGCCCGTGAAGAACCTCGCGCGCGCCTTCGCCAGCTACGCCCACAACCGCGACCGCGTCGAGCCCGCCTGGGCGGGCAACTGGAACGCCCACGTCTCGGGGAACCTCTCCCAGACCGTCGACCGCGCGCGCCCCGACACCCTCGACAACCGCTCGGTGCTCCAGCGCCTGATGCACCTCGTCGACGACCTCAACGGCGCGCGCCTCTGCAACAAGCCCGCGGCCTCCATCCGCCTCTACGCCTCCTTCCTCCCCAACGGCATCGGCGTGCCGGGCGCGGCGAGCAACATCCCCGCGTGCCAGCTCGTCGAGGTGCCCGACGCCGCGGCCTTCTACGTGCGCTCCATCGCGGGCAACGGGCGCGCGGTGCTCCCGCTGCAGATCCCCGGCATCCTCGGCACCATCACCAGCTTCGCCCGCACCGTCGGCATCAACCTCGACGGCACCCTCGACGGCCTCGTGCAGTCGCAGTCGGGCATCGCCGGGTTCACCTCGCAGCCCACGCCCTACGCCGTCGCGCGGCTCGTCTTCAACCCGCGCCCCAACGGCTTCCTCCAGAATCTCATGGACCCGCCGACGGTGCGCAACGCGGGCTCCACGGTGCCCACGCCCGCGCTCACCGACCCGCGCCTCGTGCGCAACGCCCACCCGGGGACCATCTTCGCCTGGGAGGCTTACTGCTTCTACGACTCCATCCGCCCCCTCGCGACCGCCTTCGCGCGGCACGACCGCCTCAACGGCCGCCTCGACCCGGCCCTCGCGGCCGGCGCCGACGCCAACACCCTGCGGCCCAGCTACATCGACACCGCCAACGGCTCGCGGCTCTTCACCGAGCTGCTCTCGGCCCTGCACCGCCACTGGGCCACCAGCGCCGCGGGGACGTACCAGTCCACGGTGCGCTGCGAGACCTGCCGCGAGGGCGCCAACTACTCGCAGATGGACGGGATCACCCGCTACGAGCCCGTCATCAAGGCCGCGCTCGACGGCGAGCTGCTGCCCGCCCTCTCGGCCGTCACCGCCGAGCTGCGCACCCTCGACGTCGGCGGCGGTCGCACGGGGCTCCAGGCCGTCGCGGCGCTCACCCGGGCGCTCGTCGACGCCCGCGCGCGCGCCATGGACGGCTCGGCCGCCTTCGCCACGCCGCTGCGCTACCGCGACGGCACCACCGGGGCGCTCTGGTCGGACGGCACCACCCCCGCCGGCGGGGTCAACCTCTTCTACCTCTTCGCCGACGGCTTCAACGCCATGGACCCGCGCTTCGCCGCGGAGCCCCAGCGCCACGCCGAGTGGCTCGCCGCCCGCTCGGCCCTGGTCGACCAGTTTCTCGCCACCGAGGGGAGCGGCGCGTCGGCGCGCTTCCGCAACCGATCCATCCCCGGCGTGACCCGCGCGCTCGTCGGGTGGCTGCGCGAGCGCGTCGCCGCCCACCGCGCCGCGGGCGACCTCGACCCCTGGGCGCTGGGCCTCTCCGGGCGCCTCGAGACCGTCGTGCGCGACGCCCCCTTCGCCGCCGCGGCGGACCTCTCCCTCGCCCTCCGCGACGACCCCGCGGCCCGCGTCGCCCTCGGCCGGCTGCTCACCCACATGATGAGCGACGCCGCCCCGAACGCCCGCAGCGCCTCTCCCCAGGCCACCACGCTCAGCGCCCTCGCCGACACCCTCCAGGTGCTGCGCGCCGACGCCGACGTCGACCCTCTGTTGCACAGCCTCGCCCCGGCGATGACCCCGCGCACGGGCCTCGTGCCGCAGGTGCTCCGCTTCTTCGACCGGGCCCGCGCGCTCGACCGCGACCGCGCCCTCATCAGCGTGCTGGGCCACGCCGTCGAGCGCCCCGCGACCGGCGACCCGCTCACCCCGGAGCCCCTCACGGTCATCGCCGACGCCATCGCGGACACCAACCGCGAGCGGCCCGGCGAGCACGGACCCATGTCCCCGCAGGACGTGTTCTACACCTTCCGGGAGGTGATCTCGTTCTTGACCGACAACAGCCGCGGGATGGAGCAGTTCTACGCCATCGTGCAGCGCCGCAGGCTGCCGCAGTGAGCGCCCGCCGCGCGGCCCTGCTGCTCGTCGCCCTCGCCGCCGCGCCCGCCACGGCCTCCGCCGGGGGCTTCTACCTCACCGACCGCGGGGTGCGCCCCCTCGGCCGCGGCGGCGCCTTCATCGCCGGCGCCGACGACCAGCACGCCATCTGGTACAACCCCGCGGGGCTCATGTCCGCCGGCAGCGGCCTGCTCCTCGACGCGTCGCTGGTCAACTTCGGCAACGCCTACACCCGCAGCGCCCTGCCCGACCGCTCGATGGACCCCGTCACCTTCGAGACCACCCGCGGCGAAGGCGCTGCGCTGCCCATCCCCACCCTCGTCGCGTCGCACAACTTCGGGCTGCGCAACTTCATGTTCGCCGCCGGGGCCTACGCCCCCTACGCCGCCATCACCTCGTACCCCGACACCCCCACGGCGTCGCAGCGCTACAGCCTCGTCACCCTCGACGGCTCGCTGCTCGTCGTCGCCGGCCTCTGGGCCGCGTGGCGGCCGCACCCGATGGTGCACATCGGCGCCGGGGTCTCGGCCCTCACCGGCACCTTCATCGCCCGGCAGGCCCTCTCGGCGTGCCCCGCCACCGTCACCTGCGCCCCCGAAGACCCGCAGTGGGACGCCATGGCGTCCATCAACGTCGGCCCCATCTTCGCGCCCACCGCCAACGTGGGCGTGCAGTTCATGCCGCACCGCATGATCGCCTTCGGGGCGTCGTACCAGCTCCCCTACAACATCGACGCGCCCGCGAAGCTCGGCGTGCGCCTGCCCTCCGCGTCCTACTACGACGGCGCCGAGGTGTCGGGCGACGCGGCGCGGGTGCAGTTTCGCCTCGCGCCCATCGCCCGCGTCGGGGTGGAGTTTCGCCCGCTGCCCAGCACCCGCGTCGAGCTCGCCGGGGTGTGGGAGGGCTGGAGCGTGCACGAGCGCATCGACATCGCGCCCGACAACATCGCCCTCACCAACGTGCGCGGCGTCGGCACCTACCAGGTGGGCGCCCTCTCGATGAACCGGCAGTTCCAGGACACCTGGTCACTGCGCCTCGGCGGCGAGCACCTCACCAACCTCGGGCGCGGCTTCGGGCTCCAGGCCCGCTTCGGCGTCTCCTATGAGACCAGCGCCACGGCCAACGCGTACACCAACGCCCTCACCCTCGACACCGACAAGTTCGTCGGCAGCCTCGGTGCCTCGCTGCACTACGGCCACTTCCGCTTCGACGCCGTGTTCGCGTACATGTTCGCGAGCTCGGTGGTCGTTGACCCCCGCACGGCCGCGCTATACCCCGTCGAGCCCTTCCGCTCCAACGGCCAGGGACCACGCATCGCCGTCAACGGCGGCACCTACGACTTCTCGGTCAACGTCGTCGGCCTCGGCGCCCGCTACCAGTTCTAGAAAGCACCCCAACACGATGCCCCTCACCGGCAAGCAGAACCAGTACCTCCGCAGCCTCGGTCACCACCTCGACGCCCTCGTGCAGATCGGCAAAAACGGGGTCACCGAGGCCGTCACCGCGGCGGTACACCAGGCCCTGCTCGACCACGAGCTCATCAAGATCCGCATCCACGCCGAGGCGCCGTCCGACCGCTACGACACCGCCGACGCCCTCGCCGCCGAGCTCAAGGCAGAGGTCGCGCAGGTGCTCGGGCGCACCATCCTGCTGTACCGCCCGCACCCCTCGGAGCCCAAGATGAAGCTCCCGAAGGCCGACAAGAAGTAATCGCGCAACCTCAGGCAGCGCTGGCGTCGACACGGCCCGCGCCCGATCACCTCCCCCGGACATCTCCGTCGGGGCGGTCGCGGGCGTGAGGAGCCGTTCCCCCCGATGCCATCCATCCCCTCGCCACTCAACACCCACCCCACCCTGCTCGACCCGCAGGGCGTGGCGCCCTTCCTCGAACACACCCCGACCTCTGCCACCTACGTCGTGCTGACGCTGCTGCGCTTCAGCTGCGCCAAGGCCATGGTCCTCCTCGGCCTCAACGCCGCGACCCTCGCCGTCCTGGCGATCCGCTACTGCGCGGAGGACAGCCTCGCGACGCTGGGACTCTTCGCCGCCATCATGGCCCTCTTCGCCCTCGTCGCCTGGGTCGGGTACCGGGTCTTCGGCCGGATGCAGCGCCGCAGGGTGCCTCCCCCCGCGCGCCTGCTCGAGCTCTCTCGCTTCGGTCTCCGCGTCTCCGACCAGCGGTGCCCCACCGCCCCGCAGGGCCCCTTCGTCGACCCCCACGGGCGCCCGCTCCTCCCGTGGACCCCGTGGCGCGACGTGGCCCGCTGCGAGGCCCGCGGCGCGTCGCTCGCCTTCGCGCTGCACACGCCCCCCGGGCGCCTCGATCTCTCCATGACACCGTCGGGCGCCCGGGACGCCTCCGCGCTCGCCGCCGCCCTGTGGGCAGAGGCTCATCGCCCGACCGGCTGACGCCCGCGCGGCGTGATAGCGTCGCCGCACCCCCCCAATGGACCCAGCCGCCGAGTCCCAGCTCGCCGCCTTCCTCCAGAGCCTCATCGAGGGCCACGCCGCGGCGCCCCCCATCAAGCGACTGCGGCTGCGCATCCGCGAGCTCGGCGCCGGTCGGGCCGACGAGGTGCAGCAGTTTCGTCAGCTCCAGAAGGCCTGCCGCGAGCACGCCCCCTTCGCCGAGGCGCTGAAGGGAGCGGGCTTCGGCGACGTCGCCTCGCTCGACCCGCGGGTGCCCGACCCGAAGACCGGCGCGCTCGTGCAGGCCTTCAACCGCTTCATCGAAGCCCACTGGCGCGGCTGAGCCGCAGCTACAGACGTCTGTCGTTGCAGCTACAGACGTCTGTAGCTCAGTCGCGCTCGTGGCCCGCGGCGCGGGTCATCAGGTCGTGCACCGCGGCCCGCAGCGGCTTGTCCTGGTACAGCGCCAGGTACACCTGCTCGGTGATGGGCATCGAGACGCCCTCGCGCTGCGAGAGGTCCCACGCGCTCTTCGCGGTGCGCACGCCTTCGGCCACCTGGCGCATCTCGCCGAGGATGTGGGACAGCGGTCGCCCCCGGCCCAGCTCGAAGCCCACGTGCCGGTTGCGCGAGAGGTCGCCGGTGCAGGTGAGCACCAGGTCGCCCATGCCCGCGAGGCCCGCCAGCGTGAGGGCGTCGCCGCCCATCTTCATCGTCAGCCGCGCGATCTCCGCGAGGCCGCGGGTGATGAGCGCCGCCCGGGTGTTGTGCCCGAAGCCCAGCCCGTCGCTCGCGCCCGCCGCGATGGCCACGACGTTCTTGAGCGCGCCGCCCACCTCCACGCCCACCACGTCGTCGCTCAGGTAGACCCGGAAGCGGTCGTCGGTCCAGAAGACCTCCTGCACCACCCGGGCGAGCGCGAGGTCGCGCGCCGCGGCCACCACCACCGTCGGCAGCCCCGCGGCCACCTCGCGCGCGAACGACGGCCCCGACAGCGCCACGAAGCTCTGCTTCGACCACGGCACCTCCGCGGCGATCATCTCGTGCACGAACTCCAGCGAGTCCTGCTCGATGCCCTTCGTCGCGCTCACCACCGGCACCCCGACGGGGATGTGCCCCGAGGCCGCGCGCAGCACCTCCCGCAGCCCGTGCGTGGGCACCGCCACCAGCAGCATCTCCGCGCCCTCGAGCGCCTCGTCGAGGGCCGCCGTCGCCCGCAGCGAGTCGGAGAAGAAAGCCCCCGGGAGGAAGGCGGCGTTCTCCCGCGACGCCTGGATGGCCGCCGCGAGCTCGGGCCGCCGACCCCACAGGGCCACCGCGTGGCCGTTGTCCGAGAGCACCTTCGCCAGGGCGCTGCCCCAGCTGCCCGACCCGAGCACCGCGATCTTCATGCGTGCGCCTCCGTGCGCCCCCGCACGGTACCACCCACCACCGCAGGGCGATGGTCTTCTACAACGGCTCGTTGTCGCTGCGGCGCGCCATCACCCGCAGCCCGTTGCCGGGGTCGGCCACCAGCAGCGCCCACGGCTCGCTCGGCGAGGTGGGCTCCACCGGGAACATCCGCAGGTTGCCCGCGCCGTCGCCGCTCAGGGTGAGCGTTCCGCCGAAGGCCCCGCTGCGGGCGTTGATGATGGTGACCAGGGTCTGCCGCCCGACGGTGCCCACCGCGAGGTCGGGCACGTTGTCGCCGTCGAGGTCACCCGCGAGCGCCACCGGCCACCCGAAGGCCGTGCCCCGCTCGCGCGTCGGCGCCGAGACCGTGAGCATCGGCGTGCCGTTGGCGCCCGAGAGCACGATCACCGAGGCCGGCACGTCGTGCTGGTCGGTGCCCACGACGACGTCGCCGCGGTCGTCGCCGTTGACGTCGACCCCGAGCGCGACGCTCTGCGCGGCGCGGCCCACCCGGCGGCACGAGGGCTCGGGCCACACCGGCGCGCCGCTGGCGCCGGAGTACAGCTGCACGCACCGCCGCGGGTCGCCGCCGCCGACGGCGTTGCCCGTCGGGCCGATGCCCATGACCACGTCCGGGACCGAGTCGCCCGTGGCGTCGGGGCCCACCGCGAGCCCAAGCTCGACGGGCTGGCCGATGCGCCCCAGCGGGCTGGCGCCGCTCACCGACCAGACCACCCGCTGCCGGCGGAGGCTCACCGCGCGCACCTGCGACGACGCCCCGGGCCCGTCGGGCTCGGTGTACACGATCGCCACCACGTCGGCCGCGGCGCCGCGCACCGCGAAGCCGCCGCCGAGCGCGATGCCCCGCGCGCCCGGCACCGGGATGGTGCGCCAGACCCGCAGCGAGCGGGCGTCGATCACCACGATGCCCGTCGCGTTGGCGGTGGTGGCCACGACGTCGTCGGTGCCGTCTCCCGTCACGTCGGGCACCACCCCGAGGTCGAAGCCCTCGCAGGCCACGACGCCTCGGAACGACCCCAGCGTCGGCCCGCCGTTGAGGGGATGGATGACCACCGTGGGCCCCGCCTCGCCGCCGGGCAGGCAGCTCACCACGATGCGCTGCGCCGTCGACGGACCGCTCACGGCGGCGTGGCGCGCGAAGTCGGAGAGCGCGTCGGAGCCCGCGAGGCCGGCGCCAGGACCGAAGACCCGGAGCTGTTCGAGGTTGGACGCGATGGGGGCCCCCGGGGCCGTCGCGGCGGCGGGCACGTCCGCGCGGTCGGCGGGCGAGCGCGGCGGATCGCCGTGGGGCGGAGGGACGTGCGGGGGCGTCGGGTCGGGGCCCGGCCGGAGCGCCAGGGCGATGCCGCCCAGCAGCGCGACGGCGCCGATGGCCGCGCCGATGAGGGCCCCAGGGGAGCGTCCGCCGCCCGGCGTGGGCGGCGCCTGGAAGACCCGCACTGGGCCGGGCCGGCCCGCCGTCGACTCGACGCTGGGCGGCGCCTCGGTGCTCAGCCGATCGCCGCTGATGTGCTCTCCCGGCGGGGCGGGCGGCGGGTGCGGGTCGAGGTCGAAGCTGGACGCGAGCGGCGGCAGCGACGGGAGCGGCGACTCCCGGGGCGGCCGCGGGCTCTCGTTGGCGAGGCCGACCTGGCGCTCGTTGGAGCCGCTGGCGCCGACCTCGCGGCGAATCGCGCCGGAGCTCCGCGAGCTGCCCTCTTCGCGCCCCTTGGTGGCGTCGACCTCCACGACGCGCACCGCGCCGACGGTCGCCGCGCGCGCGGCGCCGGGCGCGGGCTGACCCAGCGCGGGCGTCGGGCGCCGGAGCATCGCCGCGAGATTGCTGGGCTTCTCGGTGCGCCCGGGGGCCGCGCGGCCGGGGGGCGGCGACGCAGCGACCTTCGGCGCGCTGGGCCGCTCGCCCGCGCGCTCTTCCGCCGTCGGCGCCGAGAGCGTATCCGGAAGCGACCGCCGCGGGGGCGTGTCGAGCGTGCCCCGGGGCGTCCGCGTGTTGCTCGGGCGCGCGGCGTCGGCGGCGTCGCGGGCCGCATGCAGCGCCCTGGCCATCTCGTCGGCGCTGCGGTACCGGCTCTCGACCTCGTGGCTGAGGCTGCGGTCGATCACGTCGCTGATGGACTTCGGCACCAGCGGCTCGATGCTGGTCACCGGCGGCGCCGTGGTGGTGGCGATCTTCACCAGGATGTCGGTGGTGGTCTCGCTCACGAAGGGCGTCTGCCCGACCAGGCACTCGAAGAGCACGATGCCGACGGACCAGAGGTCGCTCTCCGGCCCGACGTTGATGCCGCGGCTCTGCTCCGGGGACATGTACTCGGGCGTGCCGAGGATCATCCCCTGCTGCGTGAGCTTCTGCCCCCGCTGCGTGACGTGCGCGATGCCGAAGTCCAGCAGCTTCGCCTGGCTGCTGCCGTCCTGCTTGCGGACGATGTAGACGTTCCCTGGCTTGATGTCGCGGTGGATGATGTTGTTGCGATGGGCCTCGGCGAGCGCGCTCAGCAGGTCGATGCCGATGGCCACGGTCTCGCCCCAGGTGAGCTTGCGCACCCGCGACAGGGTGGTCTCGAGCGACTCGCCGTTGAGCAGCTCGAGCGCGATGTAGACCGTCCCGTCGGGGTCGGTGCCCGCGTCGAAGACCTGCACGATGCCGTCGTGGCGGATGCGCGCCATCGCCCGCGCCTCCATCAGGAAGCGCTCGGTGATCTGCTCGGTGGTCGTCAGGTGGGGGTGGAGTAGCTTGAGCGCGATCTCGCGCCCGGTGACGTTGTGCACCGCCTCGAAGACCGCGCTGAACCCGCCCTCCCCGAGCATCCGTCGGATCTCATACCGTCCTGCGACGGTCGTTCCGATGCGTTCACTGGGGGATAGGCTCGACATCGCGCTTGGAAGGCCTGCGATGCTACCCCACTGCCGAGCGGGGCGTCACATCTTCTCCCAACTCTGACCCGCCACGCTCCGTGTACCAACGCAAGAATTCGGACTCGTCGGCGTCGAGCAGCGCCCGATCGACGAGCCGCCCATCGAGGGGGGCGAAGGTGAGCGGCTCGACCTGAAGGAAGCCGGGGTGCGACGGATCGTCGCTCACGGTGCACAGGTTCTCGATGCGCACGCCGCCGACGCCCTCGATGTAGAGCCCGGGCTCGATGGAGAACACGTGGCCGGGCTCGACGGTGGCCGTGGCGGTCTTGCCGATGGAGGGCGGCGCCTCGTGGACGTTGATGCCCACCCCGTGGCCGGTGCCGTGGGCGTAGTCGAGGCCCTCGCGCCAGAGGGGCCGGCGGGTGATGCCGTCGATCTGCGCCCCGGAGGCGCCGCGGGGCACCCGCGCGGTCATGCCCGCGATGGCGGACTTCAGGGTGAGCGTGTAGAGCCGCCGCTGCGCGGGGGTGGGCGCGTCGCCGGGGCCGCCGACGAAGAAGGTGCGGGTGAGGTCGGTGGCGAAGCCCTCCTCGAAGTAGCAGCCGGTGTCGAGCAGCATGAGCTCGCCCACCCGGATGACGGCCTCGTCGCTGGGCGGGTGGTGCACCGAGGCCCCGTTGACACCGAAGGCGGAGATCACCCGGAACGACAGCCCCACGGCCCCCGCCGCGCGGAACATCCGCTCGACCTGCGCGGCGAAGCCCGTCTCGGTCACCCGCTCGCCGCGGGCCACCTGGTCGGTGAGCCAGGCCTGCGCGGCGGCCACGACCCCGTCGGCGCGACCGAGGGCGCGCTTCATGGCCGCGAGCTCGGGCGGGGTCTTCTTCGCCTTGGCGGCGACCACCGGCGAGGTCACGGCGAGCACGTCGACGCCGAGGGCCGCGACGCGGTCGCGCAGCCCCGCCGACACGCTCGCGGGGTCGAGCGCCACGCGGACCTTGCGGCCGTCGGCGCCCAGCGACGCGAGCAGGGCGGCGAGGGCGTCGTCGTCGACGAAGCGCACCGAGGGCCGCGCCGCGCGCACGGCGTCGGTCACCGGCGCGACGTGCACCGACAGGTGGAGGGCGTCGCGGGTGACCACCCCGAGGGCGCGGAAGGTCGCCTGGTAGGGCATCTCCTCGCCGCGCAGGTTGGCGAGCCAGGCGAGCTCGTCGAGCTTCGTCACCAGGAGGGCGTCGGCGCGCTTCGTCGCGAGCCACCCGGCGACCAGGGCGACCTTCTCGTCGACGGTGCGCCCGAGGGTGGCCTCGTCGACGACGCGCAGGCGCCCGGAGCCGGTGACGGTCGGCGCCACCGGGCCGCGGGCCGAGGAGACGGGCGACGGGGCGAGCGCGACCCAGCGCACGGGGGCGCCCGCGAGCTCGTGGGAGAAGGCGTTCCAGCCGTTGACGGAGTAGCAGGCAGGGTCGTAGCCGACGGCGAGGGTGGCGGCCGGGGGGAGCGCCCCGGCGACCTCGGCGAGCTTCGCCGCGCAGGCGGTCTCGTTGGCGACGCCGAGGGGGTTCTTCACGGCGGTCCAATGGGCGGGGTCGAGCTCGCGGTCGGCCTGGACGTGATAGCGGCCGTCCACGAAGAGCCACGCCCCGGCGTGGGTGACGAGGGCGTCGCCGAGGCTGCCGGTGAAGCCCGAGAGCCAGACGCGCCCGCTCTCCGCCTCGGGGACATACTCGCTCAGGTAAGCGTCGGTGCCCCGCACCACCAGGGCGTCGACGCCCGCCGCGCGCATCGCCGCGCGCACCCGCTCCAACCGCCCTGCCATCTCCGAGGTGCTCATCGCCCGGGAGGGTACCACCGCCTTGCTCCCGGACACCGGTAGACCCGCCCCGCCGCTCGCGCGGGCGGCGCGCACGGGCCCCACGCTCATCCGTCACCGGGCGCACTTCGTGTCGGAGATGCTCCACTCGGTGGAGCAGCTGTAGCGACTACTGGTTTTCGAAGGGGTTCGAGCGGTCGATGTTGGGATGCCGCGGGTCGTTGGGGGGCGTCCGCGGCGTCGGGGTGGGCGTCGGCGTCGGGGTGGGCGTCGGCGCCGGGGTGGGCGTCGGGGTGGGCGTCGGGGTCACCACGTTTGGCGTGGTCGTGGGCGCGTTGCGGGGACGAGGGCGGCCGGGCTCCACCAGCGCCGTGAGCCGACGGTCGAGGCTCACGTCGCGGTCGGCGGTGAGCACCTCGGTGATGGTCGTGTAGCCCGGCGCGGTGATCTGGAGCTGATAACGGTGCCCGTCGTTGGGGCGCATCACCTCCGCGCGACCCGAGCCGAGGTTCTCCCCGTCGAGGCTGATCACCCCGGTCGGCGGGTCGACGCGGATCGAGAACACCACCGGGCGCTGCACGGTCGGCGGCGTCGGGTCGGGCGTCCGGTCGGGCGTCGGCGGGGTCTCGATCACCGGGCGCTGCGGCGACGGCCGGGGCGAGGCGTTCATCCGGGAGATGGCGAAGCCCCCGCCGACCAGCGCGAGCAGGGCCACCACGGCGGCCGCGACGCGCGTGGTGGAGGAGCCCGCGCGGGGGGCGGTGCGCTCGAAGGCCGCGGGGGTGTCGAGGCCCGACGCCTCGGGTCGCGTGCCGTGAACCACCGTGGGCGACGCCGTGCCGACGGCGGGCATCTGCGGCTCCGGGCTGCGGTTGCCGACCGTGACGGCCCCGACCCGGGGGTTGGACTCCCCCGACCCCTGCCCCGGGCGGCTGGAGAGCGGCGCCCGGAAGGGCACCAGCGCCTCGCGCAGCGCCTGGATGGTCGGGAAGCGCTCCTCGGGCTTGCGCGCCAGGGTGCGCATGATCACCGCGGCGAGCGCGGGGTCGAGGTCTGCGCGCAGGTCGGTGATGAGCCGCGCGTCCTGCGTGGCCTTGGCCACGATGAACTGGTTGATGGTCGTCGCCTCGAAGGGGTACTTCCCCGTGAGGGCCTGGTAGATGGTGACGCCGACGGCGTACTGGTCGGCCGCGCCGGTGGCGTTCTTGGACGACATGATCTGCTCGGGCGCCATGTACGCGGGCGTTCCGAGGGCCATGTTGGCGGTGGTGAGCTGGGGGCTGTCCTCGTTGGACTGCCGCTTGGCGATGCCGAAATCCACCACCTTGGGGGTGGGCTCGCCGCCGTCGTCGTCGCTCTGGAGGAAGATGTTGTCGGGCTTGATGTCGCGGTGGATGATCCCGCGCTCGTGGGCCATCGCGAGGGCGCGGAGCACGGGCTCCATGATGGCCACGGCGCGCGCGGCCGAGAGGGGCCCCTCGCGGTGGAGGTACGCGTCGAGCGACTCGCCCCGGAGGTACTCCATCACCATGTACGGCCGGTCGCCGTCGACGCCGTAGTCCGAGATCTCGACGATGTTCTTGTGGTGCAGCTCGGCGGCGCTCTTGGCCTCCTGGAGGAAGCGCCCGGCGAACTGCTCGCTCGTCGCCATGTCGGGCTTGAGCACCTTGATCGCGACGATGCGCCCGAGCACCTGGTGCTTCGCCTGGAACACCGCCCCCATGCCGCCTTCGCCCAGCAGCGAGATGATCTCGTAGCGACCGCCCACGACGTCGCCGGGGGAAAGTCCCAGCCTGGCGGCCATCGACGGCCGTGATTCCGCTTCGCTCGTCATCGCTCCCTGTCCGCGGGTCGTAGGCCCGGGAGTGTACGCCAGACCGTCGGCGCGGCGGGAACGAACGGCCCGCCGCCACCCCCGCCGCCACCCCCGCCGCCAGTGGCGGCGAGCCCACGGGCTTCGTCAAAACACTTGAAATACAGCACATTCCACGGACCCTCCGGCTGGCACGCGTCGTGGTGGGGGGATGGGCCCCGGAGGAAGCGCCATTGTTAGCTACGACCCACGCCAGCACGCTCATCGGCCTCGACTCGCACCCCGTGCAGGTCGAGGTCGACATCGCCCGCGGACTGCCCGCCTTCGACCTCGTCGGCCTCGCGGAGGTCGCCGTGCGCGAGTCCCGCACCCGCGTCCGCGCCGCCATGGAGCAGGCGGGATACCCTTTTCCCCTGCGGCGGGTGACGGTCAACCTCGCGCCCGCGGACGTGAAGAAGGCCGGGACGGGCTTCGACCTCGCGATCGCCGTCGCGACCCTCGCCGCCGCGGGCGACTGCCCCGCCCTGGGCCTCGACGGGTGGCTCATGCTCGGCGAGCTGTCGCTCACGGGCAGCGTGCGACCGGTGCGCGGAATACTCCCGCAGGTATTGGCGGCGCGCGACCGGGGGATGCGCGGGGCGATCGTTCCGCTGGAGAACGGGGCCGAGGCCGCGGTGGTCGAGGGCATCGAGGTGCGCGGCGCGGAGACCCTGCGCGGGGTGTGCGAGTTCCTGTGCGGCCGCGGGGAGCTACCGCTGATCGACCGCACCCGGGTGGTGGACTTCGCCACCGGCGACGCCCTCGACGTGCTCGACCTGCTCGACGTGCGCGGCCAGTCGCACGCCAAGCGCGCCCTCGAGATCGCCGCCGCGGGGGGCCACAACGTGCTCCTCATGGGGCCGCCCGGCGGGGGCAAGACCATGCTGGCGCGGGCGCTCCCGGCCCTGCTGCCGCCGCTCACCTTCCGCGAGGCGATGGAGGTCACCGCCGTGCACTCCGTCGCGGGCACCCTGCGCGCGGGGGTGTCGCTGCTGCGCGACCGGCCGTTCCGGGCGCCGCACCACACGGCGAGCGCGGCGGGGCTCGCGGGCGGCGGCGATCCGCCGCGGCCGGGGGAGATCGCGCTGGCCCACAACGGGGTGCTCTTCCTCGACGAGCTGCCGGAGTTTCCGCGGGAGAGCCTGGAGGCCCTGCGCGAGCCCCTGGAGGAGGGGCACATCACCATCGTGCGGGCGCGCTCGCGGGCCCGGTACCCCGCGCGCTTCACCCTGGTGGCCGCGATGAACCCCTGCCCCTGCGGCTTCGCGGGCGACCCCTCGGACCGCTGCGACTGCGCCGAGGAGCGGGTGAAGCGCTACCGCGGCCGCGTGTCGGGCCCGCTGATGGACCGCATCGACCTGCTGGTTCCGCTGCCGCCGGTGCGGGCGGCGCAGCTCACCGAGGGGGCGTCGGGGCCGTCGAGCGCCGAGGTGCGGGCGCGGGTGGCGACGGCGCGGGACCTGGCCGTGGCCCGGAGCGGGGACTGCAACGCGCGGCTCAACGTGCGGCAGCTGCGCGAGGTGGCGGCCCTGGACGCGATGAGCACCCGGCTGCTGACCGACGCCAGCGACCGCCTGGGGCTGAGCGCGCGGGCGATCCACCGGGTGATGAAGCTGGCGCGCACCATCGCCGACCTCGACGCGAGCGCCGGGGTGCTGGGCCACCACCTCGCGGAGGCCATCGGGTACCGGGTGACCGGGGCGTAGCGGGGGTGGGGGTCACTCCCGGTCGGGCTTCGTGGCCTCCTCGATCACCGCGGTGAGCACCGCGCCCACCGCGCGGTTCACGAGGCGGATGCTGCCGTACACGCCCGTCAGCGCCGCGTCGTGGACGTCGTGCACCACCCGCGCAGGACCGGCCACCGGGGGGATCGCCGCCAGCACGGCGAAGGTGCGCTCGGCCGTCTCGCGGTGCACCCGCTCGACCGCCGACGAGCCGTGCTCCACCACGTCTTCGAGCAGCGCGCGCAGCCCGAGGAGCCGCTTCTTCCCGGTAGGGGTCATGGCGCGGCGCACCATTGCCGGAGCTGGGCGTACACTTCCAGCGAACGGGGGATGGCCGCGTGGCTCATCCCCGGGAACACCTTCACCCGCGACGGGTCGAGCCCCTCGCCCAGGGAGCGCCAGCCCGTCGCGCTCGACACCGGCACCACCGCGTCGCCGAAGAGGGTCCGCACCCAGCGCTCGTCGGAGAGCGCCCCCGCCACCAGGTGGTGCGAGATGGACGGCAGCAGGGGCACCGGGTGCTGCGGGTCGCGGAGGGTGACCTGGAGCGTGCGGCGCGCGCGGTCTTCGTGGCGGAGGTCGGCGTCGCCGAGGTCTTTCAGGCCGTCGCTGCGCAGGTCGGCGACGTCTGCGATGAGACGGGTGTACGGGTCGGGGATGGCTCGCAGCAGCGCGCTCACGACGCGGCCGACGCGCTCGGTCGGGGCGCCGCGGTGGGGCGTTCCGACGTAGAGCGCGCGACGGACCCGCGGCAGCCACGGGGCGCCGGAGAGCGCGGCGGCGTGGGTGGCGGCGCGCAGCACCAGGCCGCCCATGCTGTACCCGAGCAGCACGATCTCCCCGATGGGAACCGGGTACACGCCGAGGATCGTGCTCAGCAGGGCCGAGAGCGCGGCGCCGTTGTCGGCGATGGGCAGGCCCGAGTTGTAGCGGACGTACAGCGGCGTCAGGCCGAGGTCGTCACGCAGGAGCGTGCCGTAGTCGCGGCCGCCGGGCATCGCGAAGATGTCCTCGGTGTTCATGAGCCCATGCACGAGCACCACCACGCGCGCGGTGGCCTCGGGGTACGCGGCGGCGAGGGCGGCGGGTGTCGGGGCGACGGGCTCACCGTGGAGGTGGAGGGCCATCGGCAGCGCGAGGCCGTTGTCGGTGCGGACAAGGTAGTCGCCGACGGCGCCGTTGAGGACTCCGAGGGCGAGGTCGATCTTGCGTCCCATCGGGGAGCAAGCTCTATCACCACGGCGGGTGCGGCGGGGGCGGCGGGGGCGGCGGGAGGCGCGAAGGATCAGGTGGGACGGTCAGCCCTGGGGCTTGCGCAGGACGACGTCCTCGCCGTGCACGCCGCGCAGCAGGTCGAGGTCTTTGTTGGTGCCGAGGAGGAGGTCGATGTTCTTGGCGGTGAGGCTGTCGAAGATGGCCGCGCCGTGCTCGTCGGGCACGAGCTCCTTGTACATCCGCGAGAGGGCCTCGAAGTCCTTGATGAAGCACGCGCCGCCGGCGCCTCGCCCGGACTTGTGCACGGGGTTCATGTACGTCGGGCCGTTGTCCGGGTCGGCGGACATCGCCTGGCGGATGACGTCCCAGTTGACGCCGTGCTTCGAGACGAGGTCGTAGAAGAGGTTGATGAACACCACGCGCACGAAGCCGAGCGCGTTGCGGCCATACTTGATGAACTCCGCCTCGCGGGCCGAGCACACCACGGCGTACGGCGCCTTCGGGAGCACCGCGAGCACGTCGTCGGCCGCCTGGTGGTACTCGGCGGTGTTCACCGGGATGCCCACGATGTTGCGCGTGGGGTTCTCCGCGTCGTGCTTCGCCGTCGCCACCGACAGGAACTCCGGCGAGTGCATCACCTTCACGTCGGGGTACTGCTTCTGGATCGACTCCGTGGTGCCCGGCACCAGCGTCGACTTGATGACCACCGTCTTGCCCTTGCCGACCAGGCCGATGGTGCCGCGCACGATGCTGTCGTCGAAGCCCTCCGGGGTGGTGGGCGTCGGCACCGCCACGAACACGATGTCGCAGTCCTTGATGAGCCCGGCGTTGCCCGTGTAGGGCTCCTCCTTGGCGAAGCGGGCCACGCGGTAGCCGCGGCGCTCGAAGTCGTCCGCGTAGGTCTTGCCGATCCAGCCCTGGCCGATGAATCCGATGGTCTTCTGCGTGGTCATGGTGCGCGGGTACCTGTCGTGATGGTGTCTGGCGGGCGATCTCCCACCAATGGGGGTTTCTGGGCGTCGGGAGGTGTATCCGATGTTCGGTCCGCGCGCAGCACCCCCCACCGCGGCGCCTCCAGCCGACGTCGGCGGTCCTCCGAGCGCGCCACGGTCGCCGGGTCTTCGCCGGGGACGGTCGCCCGGTCCCAGAGCTGGCAGGTGACCTCCTTGTGGTGCTGGTCGAGGCCCTCGCAGTAGTTGGTCAGCTTGCAGCGGCGCACCTCCGCGCCGCGGCCGAGCCTCACCTTGCGCCACCAGTCCGGGTCCGCAAGGCTCTGTCGGGCCGCCGCCACCACGTCGCAGTCGCCCGCCGCGAGCGCAGCCTCCGCCAGGCGAAACCCGTTGATGCCCCCGGCGCCGACCACCGGCGTCGGGAGCCCGCGCGCCCGGATCGCGTCGCGCACCGCGCGGGAGAGCGGGAGGTTGCGACCGAAGGGTCCGCGAGCGTCCGAGCGCACCGTCGGCATGCACTCGTGGCCGCTCGGACCCGTGTACGGATAGGCCGCGGCGCCCACCCTCGGGGGCTTCGCGTCCTCGAACTTTCCGCCCTTCGACACCGACACGAAGTCCATCCCCGCGCCCGCCAGCGCGGCGCCGAAGTACGCCGCGTCGTCGACCGTGCTGCCCCCCTCGATGGCCTCGTCGCCGAGGATGCGGCACCCCGCCACGAAGCCGTCGGACACCCTCGCGCGCACCGCAGAGAATACCTCCATGGGTAATCGCAGGCGCCCCTCGCGGGTGCGCCCGTAGCCGTCGTCGCGGTCGTTGAGCGCGGAGAGAAACGACGCCATCGTGTAGGCGTGGGCGTAGTGCAGCTCGACCCCGTCGAAGCCCGCCGCCTCGGCCCGCGCGGCCGCGTCCGCGAAGAGCCCCGGCAGCGCCGCGGGGAGCGATCGGATGTGCGGGAGGTGCAGGTCGGTGACGCGCTCGCGGTAGCCGCGGCGCAGGTCGTCGAGCTCGCGGGCGGTGAGCACCGCGTCGAGGGCCTCGTCGGAGAGCCCGGCGAGGGCGGCGCGGAGGCGGTCGTCCGGGGCGAGCGCGAGGGCGGCGTCGCCGAGCTGCGCGGCGAGGCGCCGGCGGTGGCCCTCGTCGACGCGGAGGAAGCGCGCGAAGTACGCCGCGGGCTCCGGGCGGCGGCGGATGGTGAGGAAGTCGATGAGCTGGATGAACAGCCGGGTGCGGCCGGAGGAGCGGGCGCGCACCGTCTCCACCAGGCGGCGCAGGCCGTCGACGTAGCGGTCGTGGCCGATGCGCAGGAGCGGTCCGCTGGGGACGTCTCGGATGCCCGTGGCCTCGACCACGATGGCGCCGGGCTCGCCGTCGGCGTAGCGGCCGTACCAGTCGAGCACCGCGGCGGTGACCTCGCCCTCCGCCGTCGCCCGCCACGGCACCATCGCCGGCACCCAGGTGCGCGACGTGAGCGAGCGCCCGCGCCCGAGCGACAGCGGCGAGAAGAGCCGCGAGCCGGCCGCCTCCTCCACGGTGGGCCAGGCTTCGTCGGGGATGGGGTGCACCACGCGCAGGGGGTTGCTCACAGTGCGCGGATGGTAGCGCTATGCGGGCCGCCAGCGCGGCAGGCGGAGCACGAGGCGCGCGCCCGTCGGGGCGTCCTCGAAGGCCGCCGAGCCGCCGTGCGCCCGGGCGATGCGCGCCACCAGCGCGAGGCCCACCCCGTGGCCGCGCACCCCGTCCGCCCGCGCGCCCGCCGAGCGGTAGAAGGCGTCGAAGACCCGCGCCCGATCGCCCGCGGGCACCCCCGGCCCGGCGTCGGTCACCGCCACCACCGCGTCGTCGCCGTCGGCCCCGGCGCTCACCGTCACCTCGCCCGCCGGCGCGAACTTCAGCGCGTTGCTGAGCACGTTCTCCAGCATCGCCCGCAGCAGCACCGCGTCGCCCCGGACGTGCAGCCGGTCGTCCACGGTCGCCCGCACCCGCGCCCGCGCCGCGGGCTCGAGCGCCGCCAGCACCTCGTCCGCCGCCTCCGCCAGCGACACCGCCTCGCGCGACCCGCGCAGCGACTCGTCCGGCGCCGCCAGGATCAGCAGCCGCTCGACCAGCGCGGTGAGCCCGACCAGCGTGCGCAGCGCCCGGCGCTGGGAGCCCTTTACCTCCTCAGGTAATACTTCGTCGCCCTCCGCGGCCAGCTCCAGCTCGGCCTGCATCGTCCCGAGGGGCGTGCGCAGCTCGTGCGCCGCGTCGGCCGCGAAGCGCCGGGACTGCGCCAGCGCACGGTCGAGCCGCGCGAGCATCTCCCCGAGCGCGGCCCGCAGCGCGTCGGTCTCGGCGTACCCGTCGCCCCCGGCCGGGAGCGCGCGCCCCGGGGCGTCGGCGTCCACCGCGGCGACCTCCTCGCGCAGCCGCTGCAACGGCCGGACGATGCGCGCCGACACCGCGCCGCTGAGCCCGAGCCCCGCGAGGCCCGCGAGCACCGCCGCCGCGAGCGAGGCGCCCAGGAGCAGCGAGCGCTGGGCGCGGGCCCCGGCGAGTTCGCTCGCCACCTCGATGGCCCCGGTGGGCAGCACGAAGCGGCAGCGGCGCGACGGGCCGTCGGTGCGGCAGCCCTCGGCCGCGGAGGGCCGGAGCGAGGCGTCGCCGCCGACGAAGCGGGCGCCGCGGTAGAGGGCGATGCGCATCCCTGCGACGGCCACCTCGGTCTGCTCGTCGTCGGCGTGCGCCCGCGCGGCGGCGTCGCCCATCCCGGCGGGGACCTCCACGGCGAGGGTCTGCGCGGCGCCGCGGAGCCGGCCGTCCTCGCGGTCGAGCATGGAGGTCCATGCGATGACGGTTCCGAGCGCGGCCGAGAGCAGGCCGGAGAGCACCGCCGTCGCGGCCATCGCCCGCGCCACCCGCCGCGCGATGGTGCGCCCGTCGCTCACTCCCCGCCCCCGAGCGCGTAGCCCTCGCCGCGCACGGTGCGCAGCGCCGCGGCGCCGAGCTTCCGCCGCACCCGGGTGATGAGCACGTCGAGGCTCGCGCTGGCCTGCGGGGAGTCCGCCCCCCACACCGCGTCGAGGATCTCCCCCCGCCGCGCCACCCTCCCCCCGCGCCCCGCCAGGAATTCCACCAGCGCCCACTCCCTCGCCGTCAGCGGCGCCTCCGCCCCGCGGACCACCGCGCGCCGCGCCGCGAAATCGAGCGCCACCGCCCCGTGCCGCCAGCTGCTCGGCGTCGCCGCGGGGCCCCGCCGGCCGAGCACCCGCACCCGCGCGCGCAGCTCGGCCACCGCGAAGGGCTTGGCGAGGAAGTCGTCGGCGCCGGACTCCAGGCCCTCCACCCGGCGGGCCACCGCGCCCTGCGCCGTCAACATCAGGATCGGCACCCGCTCCCCTTCGGCGCGCAGCGAGCGGCACAGCTCCATGCCCGACCCGTCGGGCAGCCCGAGGTCAAGCACCAGCACCTCCGGGGGCGACTCCAGCAGCGCCGCCCGCGCCGCGGCCACGGTCGCCACCGCCGTCACCGCGTGGCCGTCGCGGGTGAGCGCCCGGGTCACGAGCTCGCGGAGCTCGGCGTTGTCATCGACCAGCAGCACCCTCACGGCGGCGACGAGTAGAGCACACGCCCGCGGGCGCTCACCCGTCCTCGTCCTCGTCTTCCTTCGGGGGAAGGGTTCCGCCGCCGAAGCGGAGGTAGAGCGCGGGCAGCACCAGGAGGTTGAGCGCCGTCGAGGTCACCAGGCCCCCGAGGATCACCACCGCCATCGGGTGCTCCACCTCGTGCCCGGGCCGCTGCCCCGCCACCACCAGCGGGAGCAGCGCGAGGCCCGTGGCCAGGGCGGTCATCAGCACCGGCGCCAGGCGCTCGGCGGAGCCCCGCAGCACCAGCTCGCGCCCGAAGGGGACGCCCTCCTCGACCTGGAGGTGGCGGTAGTGGCTCACCAGCATGATCCCGTTGCGGGCGGCGATGCCGAGCACGGTCACGAAGCCCACGAGCGACCCGAGGGAGAGCACGCCGGCGCCGAGGAGGGCGCTCGCCACGCCGCCCACCAGCGCGAAGGGGAGCGTGCCGAAGGCCAGGAGCGTGAGGCGCCACGAGCGGAAGTCGGCGTAGAGCACCATCAGCACGCCCAGGATGGAGAGCAGCGCGAAGCCCAGCAGGCGGCTCTGCGCCTTGGCGCGGGCCTCGTATTCGCCCAGCAGCTCGGGGTGGTACCCCGCCGGGAAGGTCATCCGCGCGACCCGGGCCTGCACGTCGCGGGCGACGCCGCCGAGGTCGCGGCCGCGCACGTTGCAGCTCACGTCGATGCGCCGCGACGCGCCCTCCCGCTGGATCACGTTGGGGGTCGGCTCGACCAGCACCGCCGCCACGTCGCCGAGCCGCACGGTGCTCCCGGTGGGCGTCTCCAGGCGCAGCTCGCGCACCGCCGCGAGGTCCGCCCGCACGCGCTCCTCGCTCCAGACCACCACCTCCAGCACCCGCTGCTCGCGGTACACCTCGCCCACGCGCAGGCCCTGGAGCATCGTCGCCGCCGCCTGGCGAATACCCCCCGGGGTAAGACCGACCCGACCCGCGGCCGCCGCGTCGACGCGCACCGTCACCTGCGGCACCAGCACCTGCGCCTCGACCTTCAGGTCGCTGATGCCGGGGATGTCCCGGGACACCCGGGCGACCTCGGCGGCCAGCGAGCGGAGCGTGCCCAGCTCGGGGCCGTAGAGCCGCACCACGATGGACCCGCTGGAGCCCGTGAGCACCTCCTTCACGCGCTCCTGGAGGTAGGTCTGCACGTCGCGGTAGAGGCCGGGGTATCCGTCGACGGTCTCGCGGATGCGCGCCACCGTGGGGGCGTAGGGGACGTCGGGGTCGAGGGAGATCCAGAGCTCGGTGAAGTTGGGGCCCACCACCTCGTCGGCCACCTCGGCGCGGCCGATGTGCGAGCCGAAGTTTCGCACGCCGGGGATGGCCCGGAGCTCGCGCGACACCCGCGCGGTGGTGCGGCGCATGGCGTCGAGGGAGGTTCCGGGCTGACCCACCCAGTGCATCAGGAAGTCGGTCTCCTGGAAGGTCGGGAGGAAGCCTTCGCCCAGCAGGGGAAAGGCCAGCGCCGTCGCGACGAGCAGCGCGGCGACGGTGGCGAGCGCGGCCCGCGGGCGCTCGATGACGGCCGGGAGCACGCGCGTGTAGCGGGCGCGCAGCCAGGCGGCGAGCGGCGCGGGGCGGTGGTCGAGGTGCGCCGGGACGAGCAGGAGGGTGAGCGCGGGGGTGACCGTGAGGGCGACCACCATGGAGGCCGTGACGCCGAGCGCGTAGGCCACCGCGAGCGGCCGGAAGAACGAGCCCGCGAGGCCGTCGAGCATGAAGACCGGCAGGAAGACCAGCACCACGACGGCGGTGGCGTAGACGACGGCGCTGCGCACCTCCAGGGAGGCGTCGAGCACCACGCGGAAGGCCGGGCGGGGGTGCGCGAGGGCGCGGTTCTGCTGGAGGCGCCGGAGGATGTTCTCGACGTCGATGATGGCGTCGTCGACCACCTCGCCGAGGGCGATGGCGAGGCCGGCGAGGGTCATGGTGTCGAGGGTTCCGCCGCGCAGGCGCAGCGCGACGACGGCGGCGAGCAGCGACAGGGGGATGGCCGCGGCGGAGATGAGCGCCGTGCGCCACTCGTAGAGGAAGAGCCCGAGGATGAGCGCCACCAGGATGCACCCCCACACCAGGGCCTCCTGGAGGTTGCGCATCGCGCGCTCGATGAAGGTCGCGGGGCGGAAGATGGTCGGGTCGACGTGCACGCCCGCGAGGGCGGGGCGCAGCGCCACGAGGGCGGCCTCGACCTGGCGGGTGACCTCCAGGGTGTTGCCCGTGGGCTGCTTCTCCACGATGAGAAGCAACCCGGGGCGGTCGTTGATGACGGCGTCGCCGATGGGGGGGCCGTGGTCCTCGACGACGGTGGTGACGTCGCCGAGGCGGGGCGCGTTGGGGCGCTGCCCGACGGGCACCGTGGCGAGCGCGGCGGCGGTGGACGCGACGGTCTCCTGGCGCACCGCGAGGCGCTGGTTGGGCCCGTCGAGGAAGCCCCCGGCGCCGGGCGCGGTGGCCTCCTGCGCGGCGCGCACCACGTCGGCGAGGCGCACGCCCTGGGCCTGGAGGCGGGCCGGGTCGACGCGCACCTGGAGCTGCCGGTCGCGCTGCCCCCAGATGGCGACGTTGGCCACGCCGGGGACGGCCATGAGCCGCGGGCGCACGACCCAGCGCACCAGGTCGGTGAGCTCCATCTGCGAGAGGGTGTCCGACCAGACGCCGATCTTCATGGCGCGGCTGAGGGACGAGAGGGGCGGGAGGATCACCGGCGGGCGCGCGGCCGCGGGGAGCTGCGGGGCGACGCGGGCGAGGCGCTCCTGCACGAGCTGCCGGGCGATGAGGAGGTCGGTGCCCTCGTTGAAGATGAGCAGCACGGAGGAGAGGCCGAGGACGGACTTGGAGCGCAGGGTCTTGAGCCCGGTGACGCCGTGGAGGGCGCTCTCCAGGGTGACCGTGACGAAGCGCTCGACCTCCTCGGAGGAGAGCGCCGGGGCCTCGGTCTGCACCTCCACCCGCGGGGGCGCGAACTCCGGGAAGACGTCCAGCGGGGCGGTCTGCGCGACGCGCACCCCGACGCCCATGAACACGATGGCGAGGGCCGCCACGACGACGCGCAGCCGCAGGGCGAGGGCGACGAGGGCGCGCATCGTCAGTGCCCCGCCCCGAACTCGGTGCCGTAGAGCTCGGCCGCCCCAACAGCGACGACCGTGGCGCCCTCGCGGGGGCCGCGGGCGAGCAGCGCGCGGTCGCCCTCGACGCGCAGCACGGCCACGCGCTTGCGCACGTACACCCCCGGGCTCGTCGTCTCGTAGACCCACTCGCCGCCGTGGATGTCCGTGATCACCGCGGAGGCCGGGACGGAGAGCGCGGGCTCCGGCGCGAGGCCCGGGATGGACACCCGCACGCGCTCGCCCTGGCGAAGCGCCGAGGCGCCGGGGGAGAGCGCGTAGAAGAGGTCGACCGTGGCCGCGACGGGGTCGGCGGAGGGGGGGGCGACCACCGGGTCGGCGGGGCTCCCGGCGGCGGAGGCGGGCTCGCCGAGGCGGGCGACGCGCGCGGTGGACTGCGGGTCGATGGCCGCGAGGTCGCCGGCGTACACGGGCACGCGCACCCAGAGGGCGTCGGCGGCGGCCACCTCGACGAGGCTGGCGCCCGCGGCGACCATCTGGCCGGGCGCGGCGAAGAGCTGCCGCACCACGCCCGCGCGGGGGGCGGTGACGGGCACGCGGACGTCGGAGTCGAGCGGGGCGCGGCGCAGCACGGCGAGGCGGGCCTCGGCGGCGCGCACCTCGGCGGCGGCGGTGTCGCGGTCGGCGCGGGCCTCCTCGGCGGCGCGCTCACTCCCGGCGCGCTGGCGGGCGAGGAGCTCCGTGCGGGCGGCGCGCTGGGCGCTCGCGGCGAGGCGGGCGCGGGCGGCGTCGAGGGTGCGGACGCTCTGCGCGCGGACGTCGCGGTCGGCGGGCGCGAAGGGGGTGAGCCACAGGAGGAGGGACCCTTGGGCGACGGTGGTCCCGGGGCGGGGGAGGCCCTGGGCGGGGGCGTAGACGGTGCCCGCGAGGGGGGCGGCGAGGGTGAGCGCGCGGCCCGGCGGGACGCTCACGTCGCCGGCGAAGACGCGCACCTGGGCGCCGGCGTGGCGGAGCACCGGGGCGGTGGTGACGCCGAGGCGCTCCACGGCGCGCGGGGTGAGGGTCACCGTGGTGAGCTCGGACTCCTTCACGGCGTGGGCGACGGTGGCCGGGTGGGAGGCGTGCGCGGCGGGGGCCGGGGCGCGCTGGCAGGCCGCCGTGAGCAGGAGGAGGAGCGCGGCGGCGGGGGTGGGCGGTGGCTTCATCGGGGTGTTCCTCCGGCGCTGCGGTCGCGTTGGGCGAGCGCGCGGCGGACGTCGGCTTCGAGCTCGACGACCCGGAGGCGGCCGTCGATCGCGCGCCGGGTGGCGTCGAGCACGACGAGGTAGGACGCCTCGCCTGCGGTGAATTGTTCGTTGGCGTGGCCGACCGAGCGGTCGAGGGAGGGCGACACCTCGGCGCGCCAGCGGGCGAGCGACGCGCGCGCCTGGGCGAGCTGCCCGTGGGCCTGCGTGACCTCCGCGACCACCTGCTGGCGCAGCGCGACGGCGCGCCAGGAGGTCTGCTCGATCTCAGCCTCGGCGCGGCCGATGGCGCCCTGGTTCTGGTTGAAGATCGGGAGCGGGGCGATGAGCCCGGGCCCGAGGGCGAGGCCGTCGATGGGGTTGAGGGTCACGGCGTCGAGGGCGGCGGTGAAGGAGATGATCCGGGTGCGCTCCCAGCCCGCGCGGGCGGCGGCGGCCTCGACGGCGAGGCCCGCGGCGTGGAGGTCGGGGCGCGCGGAGAGCGCGAAGCGGACCGTGTCGGCGACGGGCTCGGCGGGCGCGTCGGGGCGTGGGTCGGCGGCCGCGTCGGCGACGGCGCGGAGGGGACGCGGGTCGGCCGCGAAGCCCACGAGGGCGCGGAGGGTGACGAGGGCGAGCTGCTGGTCGGCCTCGGCGCGGAGGGCGGCGTCGCGGGCGGTGAGGGCCTCGGCGCGCGCGGACTCGAGCTCGGCGTCGCCCACGTCCCCGGCGGCCGCGCGGAGGCGGGTGATCTCGATGGTGGCGTCGAGGGTCGCGGCGGCCTCGGCGCGCACGCGCTGGCGCTCCCCGGCGAGCACGGCGTCGGCGTGGGCGAGGCGCACGTCGCGGGCGAGGTCGAGGCCCGTCTGCACGAGGCTGCGGGCCACGCGCTCGACGTCGCGCTGCGCGGCGGCCACGCGCCGACCGCGCTGCCAGAGGGCTTCGAGCGGCGCCTGGACGCGAAACGACAGCGGGTGCGAGGCCACCGGGAGCATCAGCGTGAGCAGGGGGTTGGGCAGCTGCCCGGCCTCCTCGAGGTCGGCGCGGGAGAAGCCGAGCTGGGCGAGGTCGGCGTGGAAGCGGGGGCTGTTCCAGAGGGCGAGCGCGACGGCCTCGGCGGCGGTGAGCCCGTCGTCGAGGCTGACCCCGCGGGGGACCGACGGCGCGTCGGCGGGGCGCTGCGGGCCGACGGCGGCGCCGGTGCGGCGCGCGAGGTCGCGGGCGATCCAGGCGTGGTCGAAGGGGGAGGTCGCGCAGCCGAGGACGGTGGCGAGGGCGACGGGCGCCAGGCGGTGCATGGGTGGGGCGAACCGTATCGGGCGCACCCTAACGGGAGCCTAACGGCCCCGCTCGAGCGCGTCGCTCCCGGCGACGGCGCGCGAGGACCGTTGCCGCGGGCGCCGCGATGGTGCCAACGTCGCGGCCCGATACACCGCGGGACACATCGACGGGGGAGTGACGGGGATATGGGGAGACGGGGCGCATCGGACTCGGCCATGAGGGCCATGGGACTCTTCCTGGAGCGATCGGTGTGGGTGCAGGCCGAGCTGGCGCGCGCGCTGGGGCTGACCACCGACGCGACCCGCGCGGTGCTACGCTCGCTCTGCGACGCGCAGGTGCCGCTGCGGTCCGAGCGGCGGGGGCCGCAGGTGCAGTGGCGCCTCGACGAGGCCTGGCTCGCGGGCAGCGTGCGCATCCGCAAGGCGATGCTGCCGGAGTTCTACGCGCTGATCCTGAGCGCCCCGCGGGCCCCGGGGCGAGAGCGCTTCGTGCGCGAGCTGCTCGCCGGGGGAGGCTGGAGCGAGAAGGCCGTGGACGCCATCGTCCCCGCGACGATGCCCGACGAGGTCGACCGGCACGCGCGCGCGCTGCTGGAGTCGGTGCGCCGGCGGCAGTGCCTCGCGATCAAGTACCACAGCCAGAGCAGCGGCGACCTGAGCTGGCGCGACGTCTCGCCGCAGCTGGTCGAGCACGCGGGCACGGCGCGGGTGATCGCGTGGTGCCACCGCAGCGCGGCGCTCAAGGTGTTTCGCATCGACCGCATCCAGGACAGTGCGGCGCGCCCGGCGCTGGTGTTCCGCGAGACGCCACGGGCGGAGGTGGAGGACTTCCTGCGCGGCGGGGTGAACGGCTACCGGGGCGCGGTGCGGGTGCCGTTCTGGTTCGAGGTGCGGCGCGCCGAGCGCTGGATCGAGGACAACCTCCCGAGCATGGTGACCTTCACCAAGAGCGTGCGCGGCGACCGCGTGCGGGTGGAGGGGGAGGTCGCCGGGCACCTCGTGTTGTCGCGCTTCGTGGCGAGCCTCGGCGGCCACGTGCTGGCGATGGACCCCGGCCTCGCCGCGGCGGTGCGCGACGTGGCGGAGGGCGCCCTCGCGGCAGCGAACGCGGCGCTGAACGCTGGCTCAGTGCCGGCTATCCACGACGATGCACCGGGCCGGATAGCGCTCATCGACGTCCGTAGAGTCGCCCGGAAGCGATGAATGAGCCCCCCGCAGACCCATGGATCGAGACCCCCGCGCGGGTCGACCTGGCCTTCACCCTGACGGGCGACCGCGTGCCCGCCGAGCACGGCTACGCCCTCTTCGCGGCGCTGTGCCGCACGCTGGGCGACCTTCACGGCGCGGCGTGGCTCGCGGTGCACCCCATCGAAGCCTCGCCCGACGGCGGCGGGGTGCTGCGGCTGCGGGTCGACCCGGCGCAGGCGGCGCAGGTGCTGCCCCTCGCGGGGGCGACGCTGCGTCTCGACGACGCCCGGGTGGCCGTCGGCGAGGCCTGGGTGCTGCCCATCGAGCCGGCGCCCACGCTGGTGGCGCGGATGGTGGTGCTGCGCAACGGGGTCGAGGCCCGGGCGGACTTCGAGGCGGCGCTCGCCCAGCAGCTGACGGCCCTCGGGGTGCGCGCGGCGGCGGAGGTGCCGACCGCGGCGGTCGACGACGGGCGGCGCGTGCTGCGCATCCGTCAGCAGGCGATCGCGGGGTACCCGGTGGTCCTGCGGGGGCTGTCCGAGCACGACTCCCGGCGGGTGCAGTCGCTCGGCGTGGGGGGTCGGCAGCGCTTCGGCTGCGGGGTGTTCGCCCCAAAGCCTGAGCGCGCGATCTGAGGTGGTAGGCGATCGTGTACCCGACGCGCTCGCGCAGCGGCAGTGAGCAGACCTTCTCCATGTGCAGGTACACGGTGCTGTTCTCCGTGTAGAGCCCGAAGGCCGTCGAAGACATGGTGTTCGACCCGCCGCGGCGACGACGGCCCGGCGCGGGACTGCCCCGTCCACCCTCAAGTGCCTCCGGGCTTCGGGTGCTGTGAATCACCTTCGCAGGTCTGCCACGACGCCCATCGCCCGACCCGGCGGGTCAGGGGTCCGCGGCGGGCGCGGCGATGTGCGCGGTGTCGATCACCCGCGGGGTCGCGGCGGGGTCGGTGTCCTGCGGGAGGGGCCACGGGCCGTCGCTCCAGCGCTCGGGCATGCGGTCGAGGCCGAGGGCCCAGAGCGAGATGCCCGACGCGTCGACGCGCAGCCGGAGGAAGTTCTTCCAGCCCTCCTCGCGCAGCGACGAGAAGGCCTCGTTGCCGTGCCGGTGGAACACCCGCACGCTCACGAAGAGGTACAGCCCCATGATGGCCCCGCCGAGGCCGTACCCGAGCACGGCGCTCGCGGCGATCATCACCGCGCGCCGCGCCACCACGTCGTGCTGCACCCCGAGGGCGCGGGCGCACCCGAGCCCCGCGGCGGTGGCCCCGAGGGCCGCCATCAGGTGCGCGACCCCGTGCACCAGCCCCGCGCCGACCCGGTACAGCGGCCGGTTGGAGTCGGTGAAGTACACCACCGCGACGAGCAGCAGCACCACCAGGGAGATGGCGCTCGGCTGCTCGGCGACCTGCACCAGGCCCCGGCGGAGGGCCGCGCCGACGCCCTGGTCGATGGCCCCGAGGTCGGGCTGCGGCAGCAGCCAGGAGAGCAGGGTGTAGAGCGCCGCGGTCGCGAAGCCGAAGCGGAGGTTGAGCAGGGGGAAGGCCAGGTTGCGGTGCGCGAGCGCGAGCGACACCCGCCGCGAGGGGTACTCCGTCGCCACGCGGAAGCGCCGGGTCTCGCCCGTGCGCCCGCGCTCCAGCCGGCGCAGCGAGGGGGTGTGCGTCGGGTGCAGGAAGGCCCCGCCGCCGCCGGAGGTCACGTACTGCGCCCCGCGGTCGGCGCCCTCGTCGGTGCGCTCCATCCGGCGGTAGTGGTGCAGGTCGCCGGCGAGCCAGAGCACCACCCGGGCGCGCTTCTCCTCGGTGATGTAGCGCACCAGGGAGCGCAGCTGCGGGCCGTGGTCCTTGGCGTACTGCTGGCGGAAGACCCACGTGGGCTCGGCCAGCGCCACGATGACGTGGTCGCCCTCGCGGAGGTCCTTGAGGGCGCTCTCGAACCACCGGCGCTGCGGCACGTCGAGGTCGCACTGGAGCTGCACGTCCGCCGCGACGAGCCAGTGCCGGTGCGGCAGCCGCAGGCAGTGGTAGCTCCGCGTCTGGAAGGTCGCCCACATCCCGAGCGTGCCCTTCTGCGCGAAGGTGTTCACGAAGCCCACGAGCCCGTCGTACCAGTCGTGGTTGCCCGGGATCGCCAGCAGCAGCGGCCGCGGCGTCGGGGGCTCCGCCGGGGACACCCCCCGCAGCGGCGCGATGAGCCGCGACTCGTAGAGCGCCACGCTCCCGGCGGGGTACACCTGGTCGCCGCCCATGAGCAGCAGGTCGCCGCGGGGGAGCGTCTCCCCGGCGACCTCGATGGAGGGCCGCGCCAGCGCGTGGAGCACCGCCGTCGTCGGCCGCCAGCCGTCGCCCGTGTCGGACACGTAGTCCAGCCAGAAGGCCTCGCGGTCGGCGAAGGAGCGAGGCTCCTGCGCCTCCCCCAGGGCCAGCAGCAGGCGGAAGTCCGCGCGCGTCGCGAAGACCTCCGTGAGCACGGTCTGCAGGCCCGTGCGAACCAGCTGCGCCGGGTCGTACCAGCCCACCATGTCGGGACGCTCGGGCGTGGTCATCCGCGCCACGATAGCGCCCTCTACGCCGTGGGGGTGAGCCGCGCCAGGGTCGCCGCGCAGATCGAGGCGCACAAGCTCAACCCCAGGCTCCACCGGGTGTTGCTCGAGCAGCTCCCGAAGGGGGGACTGCCGATGGTGCGGCGGCGGCGCGAGCCCCTGGGCGGGGCCCTCGATCGGGCGCTGCCGGCGTAGCGGTCAGCGCCGCAGGGCGTGGAGGGCCCACGTGGCGAGCGCCACCGGGAGCACGTACAGCGTCGCCCAGCCGAGGCCCCACCCGAGCGCGCGGGCGAGCGAGCCTTCGCAGCCGTGGCGGTCGTTGGCCACGCGCCCGATGGCGCGCATGAAGAGCCAGTACATCAGGAAGAACACCAGCGGCAGGGCGAGCTCGACGAGCACCCACGCGGCGCCCAGCGCCAGGCCCAGCACCACCGCCAGGGCGAGCATCACGAGGAGCCCCTCGCCGTCGCCGCCGCACCCGGAGAGGCCGTCGGCCCACCCGGCGCAGCCGGTCTTCCCCGCTGGGGCGGCGGGGGCGTCGCCCTTCACGGCGGCGGGTCGGTCCCACGGGGTGAAGTACACGACGTCGTCGCGCAGGCGAAAGCCCCGGTAGAGCAGGGTGGCGAGGGCGCCCGCGACGATGACCCACCAGAGCGCGAGCACCAGCTCGACCTCGACCCAGCGCGGGAGGTGCACCGACGCGGGCAGCAGCACCGCCGAGGCCGCGAGGCACGCCAGCAGCACCAGGGCGGTGGAGCGCCCGGAGAGGCGCGGCGCGGCGGCCAGGAGGAGCCGTCGGGCGTTGACCCGGTAGCCCGAGGCCCCGCGCTGGGGGAGGGCCTCGGCGACGGGCTCCTCGGGGTCGCGGTTCTCCACGGTGACCTGCGCGCCGCGGCCCGAGAGGGCGATCGCCGTCGCGATGCCCGCCGCCGCGACGCCCCCGAGCACCACCTCGACGGGCGAGCGCGACCACACGTCGTAGCGGCGCTCGGCGAAGACCAGCACCCCGGCGCAGATGCCCACGAAGGAGACCGCCAGCGACGCCCGCCGCGCCGACCGGGTGGACCACTCGTAGGCGCAGCGCGCGCAGGTCGGGCGCCCGTCGACGCGGAAGCGGTAGCACTCGTCGCAGAGGGCACGGGCGCAGTCGCCGCAGCGCACGAGGGCCTCGCGGCGGGGGTGGTTGCCGCAGGGCGGCGGGAGCGCGGCGACGGCGCCGGGGGCAGAGCTCACCACTCGTAGGCCTTCCCGCTCCAGTTGAGGAAGCTGCCGCTCTCGGCCAGGGTGAGGCCGTCGATGAGCCCGACCAGCGCCCGCACCGAGGCGCCCACCGCGAGCGGCGCCGAGGGGCCGCCCATGTCGGTCTGCACCCAGCCCGGGTTGAACGCCACCGACACCACGTCGCGGTCGCGCAGGTCGAGGGCGAGGCTGCGCGAGGCCATGTTGAGCGCGGCCTTCGACATCCGGTAGGCGTAGGCGCCGCCCGAGCGGTTGTCGCCGATCGAGCCCATGCCCGAGGAGATGTGCACCACCTTGCGGGTGCCCGCCTTGAGCAGGTTGGGCAGCAGCGCCCGGGTCACCCGCACCGGGCCCAGCGCGTTGACCGAGTACACCCGCAGCGCCTCGGCGGTGCTCACGGCCTCCAGCGAGGCCCACTCGTCCCGCATGCCCGCGTTGTTGACCAGCACGTCGACGGCCTCGGCGCCGAGTGCGCGCGCGAAGTCCGCCACGCTCGCGTCGTCGCCCACGTCGCAGGCCAGCACCCGCAGGTGCCCCGGGTGCGCGGCCCCCAGCGCGTGCAGGGCCTCCGCCGACGCGGGGTCGCGCACGGCCCCCACGACCCGCTCGCCCCGCGCGAGGTACTGCCTCACGAACTCCAGCCCGATGCCCCGGTTGGCCCCCGTCACGACGATGTTCATGCCGGCGGAGCCTGCCACCAACCGCGCCGCCGGGTCACGGCCGCCCGAAAGCGCCCGATGGCGCCACGGTCATTCTCCGAACGCCAGCGGATACACTCCGCCCCGATGCCCCCCCGCCCGCGCCTCCGCTCCCCCCTCGTCCTCGGCCTCGCGCTCCTGGCCGGCTGCCACGGCCGCCGCGCGCGCGCAGCCCGACCCAGCCCGTCTCCCCGCTGGATCGTCGCCGCGGCCGACGGTCCTGCGATTCGCGTGCGCGGGGGCATGGTGCTGAAGGGAGCCCTGCGCGCCGACAACGGCCGCGTCGCCCGGCCCCCGTACCCCGCGAGCCCGATCGCCGCCACGGCCCACCTCGCCGACGGCGCCTGGCTCTTCGCCGCCGCGGACGGGACCCTCTACCGCGCGAGCTCCTTCACCGGCGCGCTCGACGTCGTCGGGGCGCTGCCCTTCCGGCTCCGGCCCATCGAGGCCGACGGGGCGATGCACCGCCGCGGCGTGCACTCCCGCGGCGCCCTCGTGGTGCTCGACGACGCCCTCGGCGCCCACGCCGTCGCGCCCGACGGGACCCACCGCCCGCTGCCCCTCGGCCGCGCCCTCTCGGCGTGCTTCGCCAGCCCGACGGACCTGTACGCCGTGTCCGAGCCCGGCGTGCTTCGCGCCTCCCACGACGGCGGCGCCCGCTTCGCCGTCCAGCGCGCCCCCGCGGGCGTCCCCCTCGCCGTCTGGAACGCCGACGACGACACCTTCCTCCGCACCACCGCGGGCACCTTCCGCCTCGCGGGCGGGGCCTTCGTGCCCGACGCCTCGGCCCCGGCGCCCGCCGCGTGGCTGGGCGTACCCCGCGCGGTGCTCGACGGCCTGCGCGACGCCACCGCCGCGCTCCCGCTGCGCCTGCACCCCGAGCGCGCGGCCCCGCTCTCCCGCGGGCGCATCGCGCAGATCGTCGACGGCGCGCTGGAGCTCGTCGACGCCCGCAGCGGCCGCGTGCTCGCCCGGGATACCCTCCCAGGTAACGACTGCGCCCTCCGCGCGGCCCACGGCGGGCTGCGCGCGGTGTGCCGCCACGCCGCCTGGGCCACCCTCGTCGCCGCCCGCGACGCCGACCGCCCCGGCTGGACCGTCCTCCGCGACGAGGCGCGCGCCGAGCCCGCCGGCGCCGCCACCTTCGACGACGCCTCCGCCGCGTGGGCGGTGCAGGCTCCCTGCGCGCAGCACCCCGTCATCGACCCCCGCGACGTATGCCTCTACGACGCCCGCGGGGTCCCCCGCGACGTACGCCTGCCGGTCCCCTCGACGGTGCTCGCCGTCCACGCCGGGGTCGCCCTCGCGGTCGAGGCCTCCGCCGAGGGTCGCGCGCCGCGGCTGTACCTCCTCCGCGACGGCGCCGCCGCCGAGCTCTCCCCGCCCGACGACCTCCGCGCCCCCGTCGCCGCCGCGTGGACCGCCGCCCACCTCACCCTCGCCCACGCTACGCCCGCCGCCCCGCTCGCGCTCTCCGTCACGACCGCCCCCGCGGGCGCGTCCCCCGCATGGCGCCGCGTCTCGGTGCCCGCCCACCTGACCCGCGCGCTCCTCGCCCCCGACGGCGCGGCGCTGCTCTACGGCGCCGACGCCCGCGACCTCGCCCGCTCGCGCGGCGGCGACCCCCTGGGGGCTTTACCCTCACCGGTAAACGGTGCCCCCTCGGCGCTCGCGCTCGACCCCGACGCGCCGTCGTTCTGCGTCGGCGCCTGGTGCCGCCTGGGCGGGGCGCTCACCCTCGCGCCGTCGCCCGCTCCCCCGGCGCTGGCGCTCGCCCGCGGCGACGATCCGCCGCCCGCGCCGCCGGCCCGTCGGCCGCAGCGCACCGTCCGCTGCGAGCACGGCGCCGTCTCTCCGGCGCCCGAGATCGACCGGGGCGCCGCGGTGAGCGGCCACGCCGTGGCATGGTCGCTCGCGGGCGCGACGCTCACGGTCACCTGGTCGGGCGAGACCGCGCGGGCCTCGGTCACGCGCGCCGTCGTCGTGCGCCCCGGCGCGAGCGCCACCGGGCGCGGCGTCCAGGGGGACGGCGGCCCCGCGGCGCTGATCGAGCTGTGCGCGCCCTCCGGCTGCGACCACCTCCTGGCGCTGCCGACGGGCTACACCGCGCTCGGGCTCGGGCGCGCGCAGGTCGGCGGCGTGGAGGTGCTGCGCCGCCCGGGCGGGTACGTCGCCCGGGCCGACGACGCGCGCGACGGGGTCACCCTCGTCACGCTCGTGGCCCTGGACGCAGCGGGCGCCATCACCGCGCGGCGCACCTACGCGCTCGCGGCGGCGCGCGACGAGGCCCACGTCGGGAGCTGGTCGGGCCGCGACGGACTCTGGATCGACGACCGCGCGGGGCGCTCGCGCTTCCTCGCGCTCGACCCGGGCGACGCGGGGGGCGAGGCGCTCGCCACCGTGGACTCGACCGGCGAGCGCACCCCGGGCTGCGCCGGGGCCGAGGCGTCCGGCGAGGCGAGGCTCATCCACCGGGTGGCGCAGGTGCGGGGCCCCGGGTGGTTCGTCGAGGCGGGCGAGTGGCAGGTGGAGGAGGTGGTGGCGCTCGGCCCCGCGGGAGCCTGCGCGCGGAGCATCACCGGCGGCGAGGCGCGCGACGAGCGCGAGGCGGGCGCCGGGCGCGAGGAGCACGAGCCGGTGCGGAGCTTCGTGCTGCGCGCGACCGGGGCGGACACCTTCGAGGGCCGCGCGTGGTCGGGCCGGTGCGCCATCGCGCTGCGCTGCCGGATGGAGTGAGAGGGAGAGCGCGGGAGGGAGAGGGGGGGGGCGGGGATCAGTCCGGGTAGCGGCTGATGTAGGCGCGGCCGTCGGTTCCGGGCGGCGGGGTGACCGCGCAGCCGGCGGCCAGGGCCGGGGTGAAGGTGCCCGAGAGGGTGCAGGTCACCGCCGCGGCGGAGATGCGGATACGCCCGGGGCCGCCGACGCCGCCGGTGCCGCTGCTGCCGGAGTTGCTCACGCCCCCGGCGCCGCCGACCGCGCTCACCGCGGCCCCGCTCGCGACCGCCACCGTCGGCGCATACAGGAACACCACGCCCCCGGAGCCGCCGCCGCTCGCCCCACCGGCGCAGGCGCCGCGGAAGCCCGGGCCGCCGTTCGCCAGCAGCCGCGCGGTCGCCGCCACGTTGAGGGCGCCGGTGGTCGCGATGCGCAGCGCGCCGCCGCCGCCGCCGCCGCCGGTGCCCTCGTCGCCGCCGCCGCCGCCGCCGCCGGAGCCCGGCTGGAAGGTCGCCGCCACGTCGAGGTCGCTCGCCGCCCCGGTGCCGATCGAACCGCCGCCGCCGCCGCCGCCCCGGCGCCCGGAGCCGCAGACGGAGCCGATGGTCCCGTCGCCGCCGCGATAGGTCGTGAACGAGCCCGACCCCCCGCCGCGGCCATAGTCCCCGGTGCTCGTGCCGCCCACGCCGCCGCCGCCGCCGCCGCCCGCGCCGCCCGCGCTGCCGACGCGGCCCGACTCGCCGCAGAGGTAGCCCCCGCCGCCGCCGCCGCCGCTCGCCCCGCCGCCGCCGCCGCCGCCGCCGCCGCCGAAGGTACCGCCGGTGCCGAGGTGGCCGTTCCAGCCGCCGCCGCCGCCGCCGCCGCCCACACCGCCGCGGCCGCCGATGGCGAGGCCGCCCGCCGCGCCGGGCGAGCCCGAGAGACCGCCGGTGCCCGCGGGGCCGCCGCTCGGCGAGCTCACGGAGTACACGTCTCCGCTCGACCCCGAGGTCGGGGAGCCGGTCATCCCGCCGCCCGCGCCGGACGCGTTGTCGATGCAGTCGGTGTGCGCCCCGCCGGTGCCGCCCGAGAGGTCGATGGTGCCCGAGACGGTCACCGCCCCGGTCGCGCGCAGGTCGAGCACCCCGGAGCCGCCCGCCGTCGCCGTCACCACCACCCCCGCCGGGATGATGATCGTCGTGAAGTTGTGCACCCCCGGCGACAGCGCCGTGTTGGTCACCGGCGCGAAGGCGCCCTCCGCCCCCGTCGACGGGAAGCGCGTGCACACGCCCCCCTGGCAGGTCTGCCCCGCGGCGCACACCGGCCCGCAGCCCCCGCCGCAGGTGGCGCGGGTGTCGACCTCGCAGCCGTCGGCCGCGTTGGCATTGCAGTCCGCGAAGTTGGGCAGGCACGCCACGAGCGAGCACCGGCCCGCCACGCAGGCGCCCACCCCGTTGGCGTAGGTGCACGCGGTCCCGCACGCGCCGCAGTTGGCCGTGTCGGTCTGCGTGTCACGGCACACCCCCGAGCAGTTGGTGAGCCCGGCGCCGCACGACACCACGCAGGCCCCCGCGCTGCACACCTGCCCCGACGGACACTGCCGCACGCAGGCCCCGCAGTTCGCGGTGTCGGTGTTGAGGTCGCGGCACACGCCCGAGCAGTTGGTGAGCCCGGCGCTGCACGACACCACGCAGCCGCCCCCGCTGCACACCTGCCCCGCCGGGCACACCCGGCCGCAGAGGCCGCAGTGGTTGCGGTCGTTGACGAGGTCGCGGCACACGCCCGAGCACGCCGTCTGGCCCGTCTGGCAGCTCACCACGCACACGCCCGCGGTGCACACCGTGCCCGCCGCGCAGGCGTTGCCGCAGCGGCCGCAGTGGGCGTTGTCGGTCAGGGTGTCGCGGCACACGCCCGAGCACGCCGTCTGGGACGGCGGGCAGGAGAGGATGCAGACGCCCGCGGTGCACAGCGTGCCGGCGGCGCAGACCGTCCCGCAGCGGCCGCAGTGGTTGTTGTCCGTCTGCGTGTCGCGGCACGAGCCCGAGCACTCCACCTGCCCCGGCGGGCAGGTGACCACGCACGCGCCCGCCGTGCAGATGCGCCCCGAGGCGCAGACCGTGCCGCACCCGCCGCAGTTGGACGTGTCCGAGCCGAGGTCGCGGCACGAGCCCGAGCAGTTGGTGAGCCCCGCCGCGCACGAGACCGCGCAGGCCCCGGCGACGCAGAGCTGGCCCGCCGCGCAGGCACGCCCGCAGGCGCCGCAGTGGGCCGGGTCGGTGAGGAGGTCGCGGCAGGTGCCGGTGCAGTTGGTCTGCCCCGCCTGGCACGACACGCCGCACGAGCCCGACGCGCACACCTGCCCCGACGGGCACAGGTTGCTGCACCGGCCGCAGTGGGCGTTGTCCGAGGAGAGGTCGCGGCAGACGCCGCCGCACTCCACCGAGCCGCCGGGGCAGCTCACCACGCACGCGCCCGCCACGCAGCGGTTGCCCGCCGGGCACGCCCGGGCGCAGGCGCCACAGTTGTTCACGTCCGTCGAGAGGTCCCGGCAGACGCCCATGCAGTCGGTGGTGCCTCCGCCGCACGACACCACGCACGCGCCGCGCGAGCAGAGCTGCCCCGCCGCGCAGGCCACGCCGCAGGCGCCGCAGTTGTTCACGTCGGTCTGCGTGTCACGGCAGGTGCCGTCGCAGTTGGCGAGGCCCGCGGCGCACGACACCACGCACAGGCCCGCGGAGCACACCTGCCCCGCGGCGCAGCGCAGCCCGCAGCGCCCGCAGTGGCCCGTGTCCGTGGCGAGGTCGCGGCACACCCCGTCGCAGTTGCTGAGCGGCGCGCCGCAGGACACCCGGCACGCCCCGCCGGAGCACACCTGCCCCGCCGGACACACCGTCCCGCACGCGCCGCAGTTGTTGAGGTCCGTGGTCGTGTCGCGGCACACGCCGCCGCAGTTGGTGGTGCCCGACGCGCAGCTCACCATGCACGACCCGCTCGCGCACACCGTCCCGGCCGGGCAGGCCGTCCCGCACGCCCCGCAGTGGTTGAGGTCGGTGTCCGTGTCGCGGCACACGCCGCCGCAGTTGGTGAGCCCGGCCGCGCACGACACCCGGCACATGCCCATCGAGCACACCTGGCCGGCGGCGCACGATCGGCCGCACGCGCCGCAGTGGCTGTTGTCGGTCTGCGTGTCGCGGCACACCCCCGAGCAGTTGGTGAGCCCGCCGCCGCAGGTCACCACGCACGCGCCGCGGGAGCAGAGCTGACCCGCCGGGCACACCGTGCCGCACGCGCCGCAGTGGACGTTGTCGCTCTGGAGGTCGCGGCAGACGCCGTCGCAGTTGTCGAGCCCGGCGCCGCACGAGACGACGCAGCCGCCCATCGAGCAGACCTGCCCCGCGGGGCACGACCGCCCGCAGGCGCCGCAGTGGTTGAGGTCGGTGTCGAGGTCGCGGCAGGTGCCCGTGCAGTTGCGCAGCCCCGATCCGCAGGTGACCTCGCAGCGCCCGCGCGAGCAGAGCTGACCGGCCGGGCACGCCGTGCCGCACGCGCCGCAGTGGGCGTTGTCGGTCTGCGTGTCGCGGCAGGCGCCCGAGCAGTTGGTCAGCCCGGAGCCGCACGACACCAGGCACGCGCCGTCCTCGCAGCTCTCCCCGGTGGCGCAGCGCACCCCGCACGCGCCGCAGTGGGTGCGGTCGCTCGCGAGGTCGCGGCAGGCGCCCGAGCAGTCGGTGAACCCGACGCCGCAGGTGGTGCTGCAGCGCCCGCGCAGGCACACCTGCCCGAAGGTGCACGCCGTGCCGCAGGCCCCGCAGTTGCGCGGGTCGGCCGTGACGTCGGTGCACACCTCGGGCTCCACGGGCGCGCCGCCGCTGTCGCCCGCGTCGGCCACGCCGGCGTCCCCCGCCGCGCGCACGGGGCACGCCTGGAGCAGCTCCGCGCAGCTCAGACGGCAGCGCCCGGCGGCGCACGCGTAGCCCTCGGGGCACGCCGACCCGCAGGCGCCGCAGTTGGACCGGTCGCTCATCAGCTCGGCGCAGTAGCGCAGGCTCCCGCCGTCGGCCGCCGCGGGGCGGGTGCACTCCGTCGTCCCGCTGCCGCACATGAACGTGCACATCCCGCCCGAGCAGACCTCGTCCCGGCCGCAGGCGCGCCCGCACTCGCCGCAGTTGCGCGAGTCGGTCTGCACCCGCGCGCAGGCGCTCCCGGCGTCGCCGGCGCTGCAAAGCCGCTCGTCGCGGGCGCAGTCCGGCACGCAGCCGCCGTTCTGGCAGACCTCCCCGGCGCCGCAGCGCCGGCCGCACGCCCCGCAGTGGGCCTCGTCGGCCTGGGTGCTCACGCAGCGATCGACGCAGTAGGTCTGCCCCGCGCCGCACGAGGCGTCGGGTGCGTCCATGGGGCCCGCGTCGACGGCCCCCGCGTCGGCGGCCCCCGAGTCGGCAGGACCGCCGACGACCGAGAGCCCGGTACAGCCCCCGAGCACGGCGAGCTGGAGCGCCACGACGAAGAGCCAGCGGCAGGAGAGTGAAGCAGGGTTGCCCATCGCCCGATGGCAACGCGTCCACCCCCCCGGCGTCAATGGTCTGCCGCAGGGACGATCAGTCAGCCACCAGGGGCCAGTGGAACCACGCCCCGAAGACCTCCCCCCGCAGCGTGGCGCCGACGTAGCCCCCGTCGACGCAGTCATCGGGCTCGTCGAGTCCGTAGGCGTTGCCCACCATGTCCGCGCAGATGCGCAGCCCGAGGCCCGACCCGGTGGTCGAGTAGCCCCCGACGAAGAGCCCGCCGAGGTCGTCGCCGAAGCGCCCTCGCAGCGCCTCGGCCTCGGTCCGCCCCACCCGGTTGGCGACCCCCACCCGCAGGCTCGCGGGCGACTCCGCGGGCACCGCCGAGAGCACCACGTGCACGGCCCCGTCGCACGCGTGCCGCAGCGCGTTGTTGATCAGGTTGTAGAGCACCCGGTCGAGGGCCGTGAACTCGATGCAGCTCTCGCAGACGCAGCCGTCGAAGGCCTGGTCGAGACGCACGCGCCCCTCCCGCACCCCAGCCTCCCCCGCCACGGGCACCCTCGCCCCGGACCACTTCTCCACCAGCAGCTGCACGTCGTGCCGCTTGAGCGACCGGTCGCGGTCGCGCCGCGCGTCGTCGAGCTCGAGCAGCGCCCCCCGCATGATCTTCCGGTGGTCGCGCACCCGGAAGTGCACCCGCAACAGGTCTTCCGGCCGGCTCCTCCCGGCCTCGACGGACTGCAACATCATCAGGAGCCCGGAGAGGGGCCCGCCGCGCACGTCGTGGGCCACCTTCGCCAGCAGCCCGTCCGCCGCAAGCGCCGCCGTCGCCCGACCGAAGCCCTGCATCGCCCTCACCTGGTCCCCCACCGGGTGCGCCGCCAGGTGCGATTGCAGCTGCTGCGCGCGCGCGACCGGGTGTTCCCCCAGCGCCCCGGCGAGGGCCTCGATGGCATACAGCCACTCGTAAAGACCCCGCGCGAGGCGCTGATCTTCCGGGGCCAGGGTCGACAGCCGCGCGGTGAGGGCCTCGCCCCGGAAGCGATCGACCCGGTGGTTGACCACATCCGAGGGCACCCGCCCGGCGAGCAGACCGTCGTCCCAGATCGGTGACAGCACTTCACATTCTTCCACCACGTCATCTGTCTCCAGCGGGCGCACTCTATCCTCGCGTCCGTCCCGTTGAAGCGCCGTCCCCCATTTCGTGACCCAAGGATCCCCCCGCGGTCCCGATCGGAGCTTGTCATGGTCGCTTCCCGTCGCCCGCGCCTGACCCCCGCCCGCGCGCTCCCCGTGGCGCCCGGTCCCCCGCCAGTGCCCACCGACGCGCTCGTGCGCGCCGCCCGGGAGGGGCACCCCCGCGCCTTCCAGGAGCTCGTCCGTCGCTTCCGGCCCCGCATCCGGGCCCTGGCGCTGCACCTCACGGCCAACCACTCCGACGCCGACGACGTCACCCAGGACGTCTTTCTCCGCGCCTGGGAGCAGCTCCGCAACTTCGAGGGCCGCAGCGCCTTCTTCACGTGGCTCTACCGCATCGCCGTCAACCGCGCCCTCCAGGTGCGCGCCCGGGCCGCCAGCCGCCCGATGATCGACCCCGACGACCCCCGGGTCACCCTCGCCGTGGCCGCCGACAGCGCCCTGCACCCCCACCACGCCATCGAGCTCCGCGAGCGTTACGGCCAGCTCCTGTGGGCCTTCGACCAGCTCTCGCCGCTGCTGCGCACCACCGTCGCGCTCACCACCCTCCAGGGATTGAGCCACCCCGAGGCCGCCGCGGTGCTCAACTGCCCGGAGGGAACCATCGCCTGGCGCATGCACGAAGCCCGCGCGAAGCTGCGCGACGCCCTGGCCCGCTGCAACGCCTCCGCCCTCGACGCCGTCGAGGCCCCGCGCCGCCGGGCCCGCGGCGAGAAGCCCGACCGCGACCCCACCACCCTCTCCCTGGCCTGGGCGCTCGCCGCGGCCTTCCAGGGCTGAAGCATCACCCCACTCGTGGGGGCGGGGCCGGAGGTGGGGGCTCGCGTACCAATCCCACTCGACCACCGCGCTAACGCCGATGAGGCCTCCCCCTCCCGGCCGCCACCCCCGCCGCCACCCCCGCCGCCACCCGCCGCCACCCCGTGACCGCTTGAATTCAAGCGCCTTTCAGCTGGCACGTCGCTCGCGATGAGGCTCCCCCGACCACCGCACGTCGCGGCGGTCGGAAGGACTCACACGGTGACCAAGATGGGCGTTTCAGAGAAGCTTCGGGCGGTTCGTTCGGCGATCGGGATGCTGGAGAAGCAGTTCGGCAAGGGGGCCGTCATGACCCTCGCGGAGGGCGAGGTGCGCGAGCCCGTGGCGGTGATCCCGTCGGGCTCGCTGGCCATCGACCTCGCGCTCGGCGCGGGCGGCTACCCCCGCGGGCGCATCGTGGAGGTCTTCGGCCCCGAGAGCTCGGGGAAGACCACCCTCGCGCTGCACGCCATCGCGGAGGTGCAGAAGGCCGGCGGCGTCGCGGCCTTCATCGACGCCGAGCACGCGCTCGACGTCAACTACGCCCAGGCCCTGGGCGTCGACCTCGCGCACCTGCTCATCTCCCAGCCCGACAACGGCGAGCAGGCGCTGGAGATCGCCGACGCCCTCGTGCGCTCCGGCGCCGTCGAGTTGGTGGTGATCGACAGCGTGGCGGCGCTCGTGCCGAAGGCCGAGCTCGAGGGCGACATGGGCGACCAGCACATGGCCCTGCAGGCGCGGCTGATGAGCCAGGCGCTGCGCAAGCTCACCGCCGTCGCGCACCGCAACCACGCGTGCATCCTCTTCATCAACCAGATCCGCAACAAGGTGGGCGTGGTGTTCGGGAGCACGGAGACCACGACCGGCGGCAACGCGCTGAAGTTCTACGCGACCGTGCGGCTCGACGTGCGGCGCATCGGGGCGCTGAAGAGCGGCGACGAGGTGCACGGCAACCGCACCCGCGTGAAGGTGGTGAAGAACAAGCTCGCGCCGCCCTTCCGCGAGGCGGAGTTCGACGTGCGCTACGGCCACGGCATCGACGCGGTGGCCGAGCTCATCGACGCCGGCGTCGAGCGCGGCGTCATCGAGAAGAGCGGCACGCACATGTCCTTCGGGGGGCAGCACCTCGGCAACGGCCGCGAGCGGGCGCGCGAGGGGCTCGTGGGCGACGCGGCGCTGCGGGCGCGGCTGCGCGACGCCATCAAGGCGGCGGCGGTGAAGGCGGTGGAGCCGCCCGCGATGCTGGCCGCGGCCAACGACGCGTAGCGGGCGTCGGCGGGATCACCCGCGCGGGTGAATGGGTTCACCTGCGCGGGTGAAGCGGCGGGTGGGTGTGCGGGCGGGCGGGAAGACGCGCGCCTTGCCGCCTCCGGGCGGGTGGACTAACTGAAGTGGGACCATGTCGACCAAGCCCATCACCATCCACGCGGCCAAGAGCCACCTCTCCCGCCTCATCGTGCGCGCGTGCGCGGGCGAGGAGATCGTCATCGCCCGGGGCAAGCAGCCGGTCGTGCGGCTGGTCCCGATCACCGCGACGGAGCCGCGACGGAGGTTCGGGTCGATGAAGGGTCGGGCGACGGTGACCGAGGCGTTCTTCGAGCCGCTCTCGGCGGAAGACCTCGACGCCTGGGGCGGGTGAGGGCGTGCGCGTCCTGCTCGACACCCACGCGCTGCTCTGGTGGCTCGACGGCGACAAGCGCCTCCCGCTACGGGTGCGTCGGCTCCTCCAGAGCGACGAGACGGTGGTGCTGGTGAGCGCGGCGTCGGCGTGGGAGATCGTGACCAAGGCGCGCATCGGCAAGCTGCCGGGCGCCCGCGCGGTCGCCGAGGACGTCAGCGCGTGCCTCATCGACCAGGGCTTCACCGGCCTCGCGATCACCATCGACCACGCCCAGCGGGCCGGGAGTCTCCCGGGGCCGCACCGTGATCCCTTCGACCGCATGCTGATCGCGCAGGCGCTGGCGGAGAACCTCGGGCTCGTCAGCAACGAGGAGATCTTCGATCGGTACGGCGTTCGGCGGGTCTGGTAGCCGCCTCGCCAACGGTCACTGTCCTCGCAGTCGCGGAGCGACGGGCGCGCTCGTCGCTGGGAGCTTACGGCGCCAGCCGGGTGCAGCGCGCGAAGGCCGCGAGGCGCTCGATGCACGCGGCGGCGCGGCACCCGGGGCACAGCCCCTCGTGGGCCAGGAGGTCTTCGCTCGCCTCGTCGCAGTCGCAGTGGGGCGTGAGCTCGACGCACCCCAGGCACGCGCAGGTGGTCGGCGTGCGCGGGCGCTTGCACCAGGGGCAGTCGGTGAGGGTCGGGTCCGTCGCCATGGGCGGCGTCGGTAGCACGGCGCGCGCGGCGAAGGGAAGGCGCGGCCGCGCGGCGGGTCAGAGCGGGGTGAAGCGGATGCCCGCGGCCGTGGAGACGGTGCCGGCGTGGCGGATGAAGAGGCTGCCGGTGGCGTTCTGGAGGCCGATCGTGGCGCGGCTGCCGTCGACGTAGTCCGGGGAGCCCGCGGGGGCCTCCAGGCGGCTGTAGATCAGGTCGATGACGCTGCCGCGCTCGTAGAGCACGACCTCCATCGTGAGGTGCGACTCGTTGACGGTGTAGCGGTACGCGTCGAGCCACTCGACGATGAACCGCCGGTCGGGCGAGGCGCCCACGGTGGCGACGCAGATGTCCGAGGCAGGCGAGGCGCGGAGCACGAGGTCGTCCCAGAAGATGCCCACCAGCGGGCCCATGGTGGCGGACGGGAGCGCGCCGCGGGTGGGGCTCGTCGGCGCCGTCGCGCCAAACTGGAGGAAGCCGTTGGTGCTCGGCCAGAGCTGCGTCTGCGGGGCCCCGAAGAAGCTGAAGGCCCAGGGGATGTCCACCGCGGCCAGGGAGCGGGTGTCGTCGCGGCTCGTGCCGTTGAGCGCCACGCGGGTGCCGCCCGCGCACGCGTCGAGGAAGGTCGGCGCGGGCAGCGCGGTCTCGCGCCAGAAGCGCCGGCAGGTGCCGCTGAGGCACTGCGCGGCGGCGAGGCACGCGTTGGTCACGCCCGCCGGGTCGCACGCGGCGCCGTCGGCGACGGCGGGCCGACAGCGGTCCGTCGCGGGCGAGCACGCGAGGCCGGCGTCGCAGGGGACGCTGGTGGTGCGGCAGAGCCCGCCGTTGGTGCCCGTGGTGGTCTGGCACACGTTGGAGGCGTCGCACTCGAGCGTCGCGTCACAGCGCGGCGCGGCGGCGCGGCAGGTGGCGCCCGCGACGCCATCGGCGAGGCAGACGCTCCCGGCGCCCACGGTCCGGCACGACGACCCGGCCGCGCAGACGCTGGTCTCGCCGGAGCGGTCGCACGCGCTGCCCGCGGGCACCGTCGGGATCTCCAGCACCGTCAGCTCGAAGGGCCCGACGGAGGTGTACGTGGCGCCGGTCGGCGGCTCGTAGCCCGCCACGAAGAGGAACACCGTCCGCCCTGCCGTGACGGCCGTGCTCACGAAGTCCGAGGCCCGGCTGCGCGTGCCGGCGCCGAGGTCGTCGTCGCAGCCGAGGCTGGTCGCGCCGGTGGCGACGCAGCGGTCCTGGGCGAACACGACGGTGTCGAAGGTCGCGGGGGTGCCCGGGTTGTCCGTCGAGATGCGCAGCCGGGTGCTGGTGCGGGGCGTGTAAGCGAACGCGAGCACGTGCCCCGGTCGCCCGCAGGTGCCTTCGTAGGTCGTCGCGGCGGCCGTGAGGGTGTTGTTGCCCGTGTAGCGCAGCGTGTTGCCGCTGAGGGTGCCCGCGGTGTTGAGGTTCACCGGCGCGAGGCACGGGTCGACCGCCGGGACGTCCACCGCCGCCGGGACATCCACCGTCGCCGGGACGTCCACCCCGACCGGAACATCGAGCGGTGCCGGCACGTCGAGCGGTGCGGGCACGTCGACCCCCACCGGGGCATCCATCGCAACCTGGACGTCCAACGCAACCTGGACGTCCAACGCAACCTGGACGTCCAACGCAACCGGGACGTCCAACGCAACCGGGACGTCGGTCACCCCGCCGTCCTCGCCCACCGGGACGTCGGTCACCCCGCCGTCCTCGCCCACCGGGACGTCCTCGCCCGCCGGGACGTCCTTGCCCGCCGGGACGTCGGTCACCACGGGCGCGTCGCCCTTCACCGGGGCATCGCTGGGCGCTGGCACATCGAGCGCCGCGCCGTCGCCGCCGTCCGGGCGCGCCGAGACGTCGACGCCGCCGTCACCCGGACCGAAGCCCGTCGGCGCAGAGGCGCTGCACCCGGCGAGCGCCAGCCAACCAATCACCGAGGCCCGTCCAAGTCTGTTCATCCGCTGCTCCGTGCGCGCCTGTGAAGGGGTTCGGCGCGCGCCCCGATGGGGAGGGGAGTCGCGGCGCCGCTGTGCCCATGAGACTACAGGTTCTGCCCGAAACCGCGCCGAGTGGGCAAACTCGCGGCGGCGCCGGTCAGCCCCGCGGCGGGAAGGCCTTCTTCCGGGCCTCGAGCAGCGCGGCGATCATGTCCTGCGGCAGCGGCTGCGGCCCACCCCACACCTGCGCCTGCGTCGCAATGGTGGCGAGGTGCTCGACCAGCTCGAGGCGCAGCAGGGCCTGCTCGACGTCGTCGCCCCACGCGAACACCCCGTTGCCCGCGACGAGCACGGCGTCGTAGGTCGCGACGAAGGGCTCCAGGGCCTTGACCGCCGCGGCCCCCGGCGCCGCCAGCGGCACCAGCGGCACCTTCGCCCCCAGCGACACCACCGCCTCGGGGAGGAAGGTCACCAGCTCGCGCCCGCTCGCACCGAGGGCCGTCGCGAAGGGCGGGTGCGCGTGCACCACCGCCCCGACGTGCTTGCGCGACCGGTACACCGCGAGGTGCAGCGCGTACTCCGAGAAGGTCTTCCCGCGCCCCGAGACCTGCTTGCCGGCCGCGTCGGTCACCAGGAGGTCTTGCGCCCGGATGACGGACTTGTGCGTCGCGCCGGGGGTGCACAGGTAGCGCTGCGGCGACGACTTCGCCGACACGTTGCCGTCGTGGTTGGCGACCCAGCCCCGGGTCGCGAGGTGGGCGCAGGCCCGGACGATGTCTTCCCGCGTCCGCGTCTCCATCGATCAGCCCTCGTCGAAGGCGTCGACCACGCCCACGATCACGTCCTGGATGGCGAGCGCGTCGGTGAGCTTGCGGCCGAACACCAGCCGCGCCCCGCCGCCTTCGGCGTTGATGAGCACGGTGTCACCGACCCCCGCCTGCGCGCGGTCGACCGCCACGAACTGCTCGCCCACCACCTTGCCGCTCGCGTCGACGGGCGCGCACAGCAGCAGCGTCTGACCGTCGTACGAGGCCTGGTGCACCGTGGCGGTGACCGTGCCGACGACCCGCGCGACCTTCACGGCGCCCCCGGGACGTCGTCGCGCCCGCGCAGGAAGCCCCGCGCCCCGTCGGCCAGGTGCACCTCGTCGACGAGCCCGACGATGGCCGCGTCGACGGGCACGAAGGGCACCTCCATCGCCAGCGCCGCCTCGCGAGCGCCCACCAGGAACACCAGCTCGCCGGGCCCCGCGCTCACGGTGTCGGCGGCCACGAAGGGCGCGCCGGTGACCCGCCCGCTGCCGTCGACGGGCTCGACCACCAGCAGCCGTACGCCCTCCAGGCCGGGCGACCGTTGGGTGGCGACGCAGGTACCGACCACGCGACCGAGGTACATCGTTGCGCGACGTTACATCCCGGCGGGCAGACCGCTGTCAAGCATCACCGCCCGGCCGCGACGTGAGGGTGCCGATCGTGGAGCGGGGGGGGACCTACTCCAGCTCGAAGTTGAGCCGGAAGGTGGTGACGGTCGCCACGGCCCGGCCGTCGCGGGCCCGGGGGGTGGAGGCGTGGCAGCCGTTCATGACGGCGCGCTCGGCGGCGCGGCCGAGGCCGAAGCCGGGGTCTTCCATGGCCTGGGCCCGGGTGATGTGCCCCCCCGCGTCGACGCTCACGCGCACCTGCACGCGCATCCCGGTGACCCCGCGCTCCTGGGCCTCCTCGGGGAAGAAATTACGCAGCGAGTCTTCGTCGCACTCGATGCGCGGGCGCTCGCTCAGGTCGACGTCGCGCACGTTCGAGGGCAGCGCCGGCTGCGTGCCCGTGCCGCCCGGCACCCCGTTGGGGTCGGCGTTGCGCACCGGCCCCTGGTTGGCCACGCCGTTGTTGGCGATGTCGCCGCCGCGGAAGTTGGTGTTGGTGCCGGTGGCGACGGTGTCCGCCGAGGGGTCGTTGCTCATCTCCTCGGCGACCATCAACGGCGGCGGCGCCGTGGGCGCGGGCGGAGGCGGGGGCGGCGCCGCGGTGCGCGGTGCGGGCGCCGTCGCGCGGGCGACCGGCGTCGGGGCCACGGGCTCGGCCGCGGGCGGCGGCGGCGGCTCGGGCGCAGGCGGCGGCGGCGGCGGCGGCGGCGGGGCCTCGATGTCCACCTGCGAGACGACCGGCGCCCGCACGACCTCGGACTTCGCCAGGCGGCTCAGCCCAACGAGCATCAACGCCAGCATCGCGTGCAGGGCGAGCGCGCCCACGAAGGAGGAGGGCATCGCGCGGGGGACGTCTGCCCGCGCCACCACGCCGCGGCGCCGGGGGTCTGCATCGACCATCGAGAGGTCGCTGAGGTTCAAGGCGTGACCTCGGGGCTCGCTTCGGTCTGGGTCTGGATCGCGAACTTGGTGACCCCGGCGCGGCGCACGAGGTCGATGACGTGCACCACGCGGCCGTGCGGCACCCGCTGGTCGGCGGCGATGATGGCGCGCACCTCGGGGTTCTCCCGGTGGCGGTCGCGCATGGTCGCGATGAGCTGCTCTTCGGTGACCGGGCGGGTGTCGGCGAAGATGGCGCCCGAGGCGTCGACGCTCACCGCGACCGCCACGCTGACCGCGTTGCCCGTGCTGGCGCGGGGAAGGTCCACCGGGATCGCCTGCGGCGTCACGATGTACTTCGCCGTCACCATGAAGATGATGAGCAGCACCAGGGCGATGTCGACGAAGGGCGTCACGTTGATGCCCGTGATGGCGCTCTCGTCTTCGGACTGTGATCCGCCGGCCATGGGGGTCGCTCAGCCCTTCTTCGCGGGCGCGGCCGCGAGGCTTGCGGTGACGACGTGGGAGAGGGTGTCGCTGGAGGCGACGAGGGACTTCACCCGGCGCTGGAAGTAGTTGAACGCCGCGACCGCGGGGATGGCCACGAGGAGCCCGATGGCCGTGGCCACGAGGGCCTCGGCGAGGGTGCCCATGACGGCGCCGGTGTCGAGCGAGGGGGCCGCCGCGCCGCCCGCCTGGGCCGCCCGCCGGGCCGCGTCGCGCGCCGACGACTCGCCCGCGCGCAGCTTGTCGAAGGCCTGGATGATGCCGATGACGGTGCCGAAGAGGCCGACGAAGGGGGCGTTGTTGCCGACGGTGCCGAGGAAGGCGAGGTAGCGCTCGAGGTTGAGCTTCACCCGCACCGTGGCGCCCGCCATCGCCTCTTCGGCGCTCTTGAGCCCGCTGTCGAACTCCGCGAGGCCCGCCAGCGCCACCACCGAGGCCGGCGACGACGAC
>Ga0247843_1000474_pt1 | contig 94736 bp, 80 predicted proteins | sample LaCruzMarch2017__FD_192420 | JGI IMG/M metagenome (GOLD analysis project Ga0247843, IMG submission 192420) | Freshwater microbial communities from meromictic Lake La Cruz, Castile-La Mancha, Spain - LaCruzMarch2017_8m | ecosystem: Environmental > Aquatic > Freshwater > Lake | place: Spain... | reverse complement strand
CCAACATGTGAGTGAACGTCGCTTTTTGTACTCCAGTGAGCCGACGAAAATCAGAATCGTTTAGGTCTTTTATCTTATCAAATTTGTTCATCCGCGAAAGTTACGACTTTCGCAAGAAGTCTAATACAAAATTTCAATAGAATTCCTAATGTTGAACCTTGCACAAATGTAAGCACTTCAACCGCCATATTGCCAAACCGATGTTGTGCGGCAGGCGTTTTTTATTCTTATTTTAATGCTTCTTTTCCAATTAATAGTTTTAGTTGCCTAAATATTTCTGCATCATTTATGTTTTGCCAATGTTTTTCAAACGTTGGTGTAAATCTGTCAAAATGCCCATTCTTTTCTTTGTAAATTATTAATCTGTCTTTGTCGCAAATTCCGAAAACCGAAGATTTCATCATTCTTGCGTATGACAAAGCTTGGTTGAAAGATTTAGTCTTCTCAATATTAGAACCCATATCAAACTTCGCTTCAATAACCATTGGTGAATTTTGGAAATGTATTTCTCCTGTTGGAAGAAAGACAAAGTCGGGAATTGCTTTTTCTTTACGCCCTGCTTTTTGTGATAATTGTCTTGTCCAATCAGTTTCAGAATATCCTAATTTTTCTAACAAAGGAATTAAAAGTTTTTCTTCTACATCCTTTTCGATTTTTAAATGTGCCTCAAATTCTAAATTGGGTTTGTACAACTGAGGTAAAACAGAAGTATCGAAACCTTTCTCCGTTAGTAGTCGTTGTAGTTCTTTGTAATCTTTTGCTGAAAACCGAACTCCGTTCACACCTTGAAAGTTTTTACGAGTTATCGGTAATGCAGAAAAATAAGGGTCTGCTTTTAGTTCGTTCAAAGTTATTTGTGGAATAATCGTTCCATCTGTCGCCCTGGTTCTGCTATTATAATAATTGAACGGTGTGTAAACTCCGTCAATATCTGCTCTCCAAATAGATTGAATGCAACTATATGGGGAAAGTACGTACATTACAATTATGTCGCCTCGTTTTGTGTTCTCGTTGCAAGTCCAAACTGATTTTTCTCCTTTAGTTGGATTTTCTAAAAATGTTTTATAATCTTCCTTACTTCCGCCTGTCAACCAAATATTTGTGGGTTCTGGCAATTCATCCTGTTTTTGATTTTCTTCCAACAACATAAAAGCAAAGTCGTAAATACAAGCACAAGTTTCTTCAATTGTCAAATTATTTTTCTCAGCGAAATTTGCAATATTATTATTCAGCTCGTTGTATAGCAAAAGTCTTCCTCTTTTGTCTGATTTTGCTGGTAATTCCGGCATTGGGATGTCCAATACATCAAGAATTTTGATAAAAACGTCGAATTGTTCCCGAAAAAGAATTGGGATAAAAAACAAATCACTATAAAAATACAGAACCAGTGAAATTTATGATAAAATTGAACAAAAGGATTTGTAATCTTTTTGAAGAATGAAGGGACGTTCATTCACTTTTCTAATCAATTCTCCTATTGAATTTTCTTCTGCATGAGATATTTCAAGGCTGTCAATAAGCCGTGTAAAGTATTCTGATGAATTTTCGTTTTCTTTAAGGAACAGCTTGTCGGCAACAATACTGTCAATCGTGAGAAAACAATTTTCTAAAAAATAATCCTCAACCTTAACTCCTCCAAAATATTCATTATACCTCTGAAAAATTTCTTTTGCTTTTATTTTTAAATTGTCTTTTTCGCGGTCAAATGTAAATAATGCAACAGCCTGTCTGCCTTTTTCAGAGTTTTTGTATAAATTCCAAATGTTCTTATTCATCTTCGGTCAATTCTTGTCTTGGGTTATGGGATTGTGTCGAAAATACGCTTACCGCCCGAAGTGAGGCAAGTTCAAGTTTGCTATCAGTCATTCTGAACGATGTATCTTTTTGTTAAGTAGTCTATCCAGGTTTTGAAGTCGTTGTTTGGGCAGTGTTTGTAACAAGCAGACAAAAATTTTTCATACGTCACGGGAATAAACTTATTATCCTTGTCAAGTAGCATTGCTACATATTTTTCACTCGTTTCAGTAAAGTGCTCGTTACCTTCTGGGTAAAATGTCAGTGAAGATGAATGTTTGATTTTATCCTTGTGAACGAACCGAATGCTTTCCGCAAGCAGTTGGTTTCTCCAAATTTGTCTGAAGACGTCAGTCAATAAAATATCCATTGAACTTGTGTCAAAAAGTCCACAGTCCTTAGAAACAGAATAATACTTTGAAGATTTATCATTGATGGCTTTTTCTTGGGTGGAACCTGACTCAAGCTTGTATTCCTTCTCTGTATATTTTACTTCAATGCCTATAATTCCTTTCATGTCGTCTTGGTGAGTATATTGAATGTAAGTGTCAAACGAAGTCCTGTCGTTTAAATAATTCTCCTTCGGTGATGGAGCAAATTCAATTTTGATGTTATCGCTTTTGTCAATGATAGATTGCTTGTCAACTGATTTAATACAGCCGCCTAAGAACTCATTGAAAACATTTTTGCAAAAAGTCAGGTCTTGTCGAAAAGGAACAAACAGGTTGAATGGAATATGTTCACTCCGCAGCATATCGGAATAAAGGTCAATATAGAACTTAGGATAGCGTTGCTGAACCTCTTTAAAAATTGAAAAGCCATCAAAAAAATTTTTTCCGCTTTTGCCAGCATCGTCTGTCAGCCAAGTTACATAGGTGTTGTAGTCCGAACCAATATTTTGTTCTCGGTAATTTACCTGATGTCGTTTTGCCGCCTTTTTAAAGTCTGAATTTGTCATATTTGTTAGTGTTTATAGTGCCGGTTGTGCTGTCGTCAAAGATCCCGACAACTCGTAAAGACGCCCACCTTTTAAATTTACCACCAAAGGTAAACGAAACCCCTTCGCTACGCAAGTATCCAATCTTCGGTGACACAACCCTTTGAAAGTGAATTGCTTAAAAGATAGATACACAACCAAGCGTAAAAACAACAACACAAAATGCCCACCCAATCTGCCACTCCTTTTTGTCCAAAATCAGGACATGATCCCGGTGATGTCTGTCACATACCGCTTGATGCCTTACCTTTGCCCCTCTTTGCAAAAAAATGTTTCCAAAATACGACGTCATCGTAGTAGGCGCGGGCCACGCAGGTTGCGAGGCTGCCGTAGCTGCCGCCAATCTGGGCTGCAAAGTCCTGTTGGCCACCATGAATATGCAGACCATCGGACAGATGAGTTGCAACCCTGCCATGGGTGGCGTGGCCAAGGGCCAGATTGTGCGCGAAGTGGATGCTTTGTGTGGCTACTCCGGGATCATTACCGACCATACCGCTGTGCAATTCCGGATGCTCAACCGCTCCAAGGGCCCCGCCATGTGGAGCCCCAGGGCGCAAAGTGATCGGATGCAGTTCGCTGCCAAATGGCGGCAAATGCTTGAAGCGCACCCGAATATTGACTTCTGGCAGGAGATGGTGGGCGGACTTTTGATAAAAGACGGCCGTGCCTGCGGCGTACGCACCAGCATGGGCCTGGAGATTGAAAGTGAAACCGTTGTGCTTACCAATGGCACTTTTTTGAACGGCATTATCCACATTGGTGAAAAGCAATTTGGGGGCGGCCGGGCCGGCGAAAGTGCCGCACGCGGCATCACCGAACAACTCGTGGAACTGGGCTTTGAGACCGGACGTATGAAAACCGGAACGCCTCCACGCCTTGACGGACGCAGCCTCGATTATTCCAAAATGGAGATCCAGGATGGCGACAATCCGCCGGGCAAATTTTCCTATACCGACACGCCTCCACTCCAAAATCAACTCTGCTGCTGGAGCACGTACACGAATCAGAAAGTACACGATACGCTGCGCACGGGCTTTGACAAATCTCCTATGTTCAACGGGCGCATTCAGGGCATTGGACCCCGTTATTGCCCCAGCATCGAGGACAAAATTGACCGATTCAGCGATAAGGACCGACACCAACTTTTCGTGGAGCCGGAAGGACGCGACACCGTGGAGATTTACATCAACGGTTTTTCCAGTTCGCTGCCGGAAGATGTTCAGTACAAAGCACTTAGGTTGATTCCGGGCTTGGAAAATGTCAAGATGTTCCGTCCGGGATACGCTATTGAGTACGATTATTTCCCGCCCACCCAGTTGCAAACCACCCTGGAAACCAATCTGGTGAAAAACCTCTTTTTCGCCGGACAAATCAATGGCACCACAGGCTACGAAGAAGCCGCCTGCCAGGGCTTGATGGCTGGTCTAAACGCTGCGCTGGCTGTAAAAAACGAGGCTCCAATCGTGCTCAAACGCTCCGAAGCCTACATCGGCGTGCTCATTGACGATTTGGTGAACAAGGGCACCGAAGAGCCTTATCGAATGTTCACCAGTCGTGCCGAGTATCGGATTTTGCTCCGGCAGGACAATGCCGACCTGCGGCTCACGCCCATTGCGCAGCGCATTGGATTGCAGGGCGCCGAGGAACGGATGGAGCGCGTTCACGCAAAAAACAGCGCAGTAAAAGAAATTGATAGCTTTTTCCGCAATGCCTCGGTCAATCCCGACGAGTTGAACGGATACCTGCAAAGTGTTGATTCTGCGCTCATTGGACAAAAAACGAAACTGCACAATATCCTGCTTCGCCCTCAGGTGGACATTCCGGGTATGGCAAAAGCTTTGCCGGAGCTTGCCCGATTCCTGTCGTCTTTCGATACCGAATTTGTAGAAATGGCCGAAATCAACATCAAGTATGACGGCTATATCAAAAAGGAAGAGGAAATGGTGGGACGCATGGCCAGGCTCGAAGACCTGCAGTTAAACGCAGATTTTGACTATTCCAGCATCCATGGACTCAGCATCGAAGCCCGACAAAAACTGGCGCACACAAAGCCAAGGACGATTGGGCAGGCGAGCCGTATTTCGGGGGTGAATCCGGCAGATGTGAGTGTGTTGTTGGTGCATTTGGGGCGGTAAGGCAAAGTCAAATTTTTTATAAGAACTTTTTGCTAAATGTTGCATTTACCAAAGCTCTTCCTTCTGTAGGTGAAGTGCCGAGCAATTTGGGACAAAATGGTAGCGTTTCCATCAATAAACATCCCATCCATAACAAACCTCCTACGTTTTGTCCATTAGGGCTTCCAATCGGTTGGGCATCCAACTCGAAAAAAAACGATGACCCGGCAAAACAAAGAGACGAGCAGGTCTTTATTTTTGAGTTTCTTCTACGTATTCAAGAATATCAGAAGGCTGACAGTTTAATGCCTTACAAATAGCTTCTAAAGTACTAAAACGGATAGCTTTAGCTTTTCCCGTTTTTAAAATGGAAAGGTTAGAAAGTGTTAGTTCAACTTTTTCTGATAACTCATTAAGCGACATTTTTCGCTTTGCCATCATTACATCTAAGTTCACAATGATTGGCATAGATTATACTGTTAAATCGTTTTCATTTTGAATTTCAAGTCCCTTTTTGAAAATTGTCGCAATAACATAGACTATAGCTGCCATTAAAATAAAAGCTTCACTGTCTACCCAAAACTGGTCTAGTTGGTCAATTTCGTATCCACGATGTAGCAAATTTTTAGCGGTTTGTCGAGCTATGTGACTTAATAGCCCTATGGATAGCGTAAAGTAACTAATCTGTGTAATTTGTTCTGAAACAAAACTGTTAAATGGCTTTGCTAAATCAAGTTTGTAAATAAGTATAATGACTTTATAAAATAAGTACGCTTTCAAAATGGAGATGATCAATATAAAACTGTACATACTGAAGAAAGCCCATTTGCTAAGATTGTACATTTCACTTAAGTCCAACTTTTGATATAAATTTTGGACAAATTCAGGTTTGTATAGGCTGAATATAAAATTGACGATCAAGCCTCCGGCTTCAATGCACAAGCCAACGAAGATGATCCAAGCCACAATATTCAGGACTTTAAATACGAAGTTGTTTTGTTTAGACATCATTGCTAAAGTTTAAATTGATGCCGCAAATATAATAAATATTCATTGAAAAACAATAAATAAACATCTTTAATCAAAAAATATTTTCTGAACCTTGAAAAAATTGGTGATAAATCGTTGATTATTAAAGATTTGTCATTGAGTTCATAAGTCCGAATCCCTACTGGTGGTTTGCCGTACGGCTCCCCTTTCGAAAAAAATAAAATTACCCTTGATAAGCCATAAAACAGGATTTTTGCACCACTATGACAACACCCGACAGCATCCAGATTCACGACCTTTCCTTCGTGCCACTGATTTCTGAAGAAGAAATTCAAGACCGTGTCCGTATAATCGGCCAGGAACTGACCGATCGGTACCGGGGCAAAAACCCCTTGTTTATCAGCATTTTAAATGGGGCTTTTGTCTTTGCGTCTGATCTGATCCGGGCTTTTGACAGCCATTGTGAAGTAGGTTTTGTCAAACTTGCCTCCTACACAGGTACCCGCTCCTCCGGCGATGTTCAAACGGTAATGGGACTCGACAAAGACCTGCGTGACCGCCATTTGGTGATTGTAGAAGACATTGTGGATACAGGCAGGACCTTGCATTTTTTTCTAGAACACCTTCGCGCACAACAGCCTGCTTCAGTTTGTACCGTCACCTGCCTGCGCAAACCGGAAGCCGCGCAATTTCCAGTGCCCGTAGATTTTGTTTGTTTTGATATTGACGACAAATTCGTGGTGGGCTATGGCCTGGACTACGATGGACTGGGGCGGAATTTGGCGGGGATTTGGCAACGCTCTTAAATATCCAATATCCAACAAGGAATGTCCAATGTCCAAATAAGCGCTGTGCTTGGGATTTGTTATTATTCAAGGCCAGGAATTCAATGCGAGTGACTAGGCGCAACGCCTACTTGGACATTGGAAATTCCTTGTTGGATATTGGATATTTTACCCCTTGTTCGATATTGGATATTCCCTACGGCTTCTCCGGCTCAAGATACATCTGCGTCTCAAAAAGTGGTGTCTCCACAACCGCCTCAATGTCAATATTTACCGTGATGTCATCCACCCAATTGTCACTGCGGAGGGCAAAGAAAAAAGTGCCTTCAAGCGGTGCATAACGGCGTTGCGCATCCACGCTGACCCCTGTTTGTTGCATGAACGCCGAGTAGTGCTCTCCTTTGGAAAAGTGCTGCCAATTGTCCCAATCTACCACGGCATAATCCACATCTTCGCCCGACTTGGAAGTGCTCAGGTCAATGGCCATGCCGAGTGCAAATGCTGCCAAGGCTGTCTCTGGCATGACGCCCATGAGTTTGGCCGCACCGCCATGAAATACCTGTTTGAGTTTTTGCGCGTCTTGTTGCCGGGCTTCCTGCACGGCTTGTCCTACAGCAATTCGATAGGCCCATTGCCGGGTATTGGGCGGCAGGGTGAACTGATAGGCATTCACCGGTTTTTTCAAGTAAAATTTACTGGAGCTCACTGTGGCCTGACCACCCAGCGATACGATTTCGGTTTTTTTGCCTGACTGTACGCTCTTTTTGCCGATGCGGAAAGTGGGGTTTCCTTTCACGTCCCAATTGAGTTGGGTATCGAATCGGGTGGTTTCCGTGCTGCCTGGGCTGCGGTGCAAGGTGAATCGGCAGACTTTTTTGTTCAAACCGGTTTCATAGAAACGAAGCAGATAAATGCCTGTTTTGGGTATCAGAATTGTTTTTTTTAACATCGAATCCAGCTCATAAGCCCGAAAAAGCAGGTGGCCTTCAGGGTATTGAGAGAACTCAATGGACTTGATTTTTTTGCCCGTCAGTTCCTGAACATGCAATTGTATCTGGTCGCCTTCGGCAAAGGCGTAGTAATGTTCGCTCGCTCCGTCCAGTTTAAAAGTCTGGTCGGCCACCTGTTGGGTGAAGGCTGACAGTGGGAAAAAAAGGAGTAGGAAAAAGCGCATGCGTGGAGATCTTGCTAAAATTTGCGAATAATGCACCTTAGAGGGGTTTCTCGCAGATGTTACCCAGATGGTTCACACAGATGTTACGCAGAATTCTGTGTAGTATCTGCATGAACCATCTGTGTAACATCTGCGTGAAATCAACCTTATGTTGCGCAGAATTCTGTGTAGCATCTGTGTGAACCATCTGTGTAACATCTGCGAGAAATAACCCCTAAAAAACGTGCCGCTCCGCATGGTAACTGGAGCGCACCAAAGGCCCGCTTTCTACATATTTCAAACCTTTGGCGAGTCCGACTTCACGATATTCAGCAAAGGTGTCAGGATGAACAAACTCAGCCACTTCAAGGTGCATTTTGGTGGGCTGGAGGTATTGGCCCAGGGTTAGAATATCGCAGCCATTGGCTACGAGTTCATCCATGGACTGAAAAATTTCCTCCTTCGTTTCGCCAAGGCCGACCATGATGCCCGTTTTGGTACGTTTTCCATAGTCTTTGATACGGCGGATTTGTTCGAGGCTGCGTTCCCATTTTGCTTGAGGGCGCACTTTACGGTAGAGCCGTGGCACCGTTTCCATGTTGTGGCTTACCACTTCTTGTCCGGCGGAAATCATCCGTTCCAAAGCCTCCCAATTCGCTTTTGTATCGGGAATCAGCGTTTCAATGGTCGTCTCCGGGCTGCGTTCTTTCACGAGGCGAACGGTTTGATACCAGATTTCAGCGCCCCGGTCTTGCAGCTCGTCGCGGTTGACAGAGGTTATGACGGCGTGTTTGACCTTCATCAGCCAAATGGCTTCTGCCACGCGGCGTGGTTCGTCGGTATCGTATTCGTTGGGACGGCCTGTTTTTACTGCACAGAAGGAGCAAGAGCGGGTGCAGACATTGCCCAATATCATAAAAGTTGCGGTACCAGCACCCCAGCATTCGCCCATATTGGGGCAAGATCCACTTTGACAAATGGTGTGGAGTTTGTACTCATCTACAATGCTGCGCACATTGCGATAGTTCTCGCCCATGGGCAGGCGGACTTTGAGCCATTCGGGGCGTTTAGGCCGCGATTCGATCCCGGGCTTTTGGGATTCAACGATAGGAAGTTCGAGCATGAAATTTTATTTCCGCTTACCAAACTGCAAATTTAGGAAGAAGTTGAAGAACAGTCGTTGGTTCTGGTCATCATTGACGAAAATCGGTGCTTTTCGCGCAAAAAAGTCTACTGTTAAACCAATTTCCAGCGCCTTCACCATTTCGTCAAAAGCGCCCCAGTCCATGTGATAGGCAATTGAACCCGTGCCGCCGGGAAGGACAGAAATTTCGCCTATGCCTCTGGTGAAAGGTGCCGCACCAAGAATTTTAGAGTTGCTTAGGAAATCAGTTTGATTCTTCTCTGAGTATTTTACGGCCGTGGGGCGACCGGTGCCAGCAGAAGTACCTTCGAGGTTGAGTGTCAAATAATAAGGTTTTAGCAGCCCCAGCGATGGCCCGATGGAGTAGCTCATACCTACTGCTACACCTTTTTGTTTGGCTTTTTCAGAAAAATAGCGTTTTTGACCCCATCCAGAACGTAACACAAAGAGACTGTTTCGTTTCCCATATACGAAGGGTCGTGACGAACGCCGATTGTTCGGGGCAGCGTTTTGCCGCTGCTCTTTCGGATGTTTCATCTCGCTGATACCGAGGCTCAGGGTTTTGGTTTTATTGTAAGTGCGCAAGCGGCCCCACTCCATGCCGAAGCCGAAACTGCGGTTGGTGGCCAAGCGCATATTGAACGTAGTTTCGCGGTTGTAAAGAAAGCCCAATTCCTCTTTGGGGACAATCTGTGCACGGCCTTCGAGGGCGAAAGCGGCTAAAATCAGTAGGGATAGTATCAAGCGCAGCATGGGAGCGACATTTTAGATTCCAAAAGTAGGGTTTTTTTGGAATACAAACGTTGAAATGGAGTAAAGGGTTTTCGTCGGTTGGTGGCAAGCGTATCACTTTTCCAGCCGCTCCAACAATCGCGACGTAATCCGCAAAAAGTCCATTTCCGTAATAATGCCCACCAACTCCTTACTTTTTACCACGGGAAGGCATCCTATCCGGTGTTCGCGCATTTTGTTCATGGCCTCCATAATAGAGGTCTCGGGCGCGACATACACGGGTTTTTCGATCATTATATCACTGACAGTCACCACTTTGGCGGCTTCGGTTGGATCGCTGCACTCGCGGGCAAAATGGCGCAGCAGCATCCGGCTCGAAATGAGGCCAATCAGTTCACCTTTGCTGTTTTCAACGGGCATATACCGAATGCGCCGCCAATCCATGATCTCTGCCACGAGTGCCACGAGGTCTTCTTTTTGTACCGTGAATAAGTCAGTGGACATAAACTCCTCGACTTTGATATGGGATGGCTGCCAGTTCTCTAGGTCGGCAGCGGTGGCTTCTTTCCAGGTATGCACAGGTTTGTTAAGTTTTTGATTTTTGATGGTTGCGGCGGTAATGGCGGTTACCGCTTCATCATTGGTAACCTCTTTTTTCAAAGCGCTGAAGGATCGAAGGGCCCAACGAGCACCTGTTTTATGCTCTTTGGTGCGGGCCTCTATGATGTCAAGGTATTTGGAAATATCCGATGGTTTTACTTTTTGAATTTTTAAACCTTCCTTGGCCAAAGGCAGCAATTCTTTGAGAATCAATTCTTTGACCGGGATTTTTTTATCTTTCAGCCAGGAAAAAGTAGTGTCCATGCCAAATTTGGCCGATTTCAAAAAATTGTCTCGGGCATCAGCAAAATCAATCTGTTTTGTAATGTCGGGATATTCCTGCCCCATACTAATCATGCAGCCCAACCAAAAAGCGGCGTTGGCCACCTCGTCTACCGTAGTAGGGCCTGCGGGCATCACCCGATTTTCGATGCGGAGGTGCGGCTTGCCGTTGGGCGAGATGCCATAACAAGGTCGGTTCCAGCGATATACAGTGGAGTTGTGGATTTGCAGGGCGCGGAGTCTGGGTGTTATCCCATCCCGCACCATGGCCATAGAGTCTTCCTCGATGGCGCCGGCAAGCAGTACGCGGAAGCGGCTGATATCTTCTTTATAAATTTCCGTGATGTCGCCCCGTAGCCACCCGGAACCAAAATTCACCCGTGGAAGCCGCTCGCGCATGTGGTCGTAAGTGGTGCGGGTATCGAGGCTCTGCTGGAAAAGTGCGATGCGGGTCTCGTGCCAAAGGCGGCGACCAAATACCAGCGGCGAATTGGCCGAAACCGCAATTACGGGCGCGGCCAGCACTTGCGCGATGTTGTACATCTTCACAAAATCCTTTGGCGCCACTTGCAAATGCACCTGGAAACTCGTGTTGCAAGCCTCCAAAAGCGGCGAATCGTGTTTCACCAAAAGTTCGTCTATACCTTCTACCCGCAACTCGAAGGAGGTGCCCAACAGGTGTTTCTGAATGGCCGCCATGAGCGCAAAATAGCGGTCTTTGGGAGTCAGGTTGTGCATCTCCAGGTCATGCTTGCGCAGGGTGGGAAGGATGCCACATAGAATGATACTCGAATCGAACTCGTCGAGTACTTTTTGTATAACAGACAGATAATGAAGGTTTTCGGCCTCCATGTCGCTCAGGCAAGTGCCGGTGAATTCGCGGGGACTGAGGTTGTTTTCGAGGTTGAACTTGGCCAACTCGGTCACACACCAAGGCTTGTCGTCGCCCATGCGCTCGAGCACCTCCATGTTTATACAGGCAGGCTTGAGTGTTTTGTTGTCTACCAGACACATTTCCTGTTCGGCGCCGATGCGAATGATGTCGCTTTCGAACCAATCGTTTTGGAGCATGTACTCGAATGCTTGCACGTCGCCCAAAAGATTTCGGACGAAATGTTGCATTTCGCTTTTGCTTTCTAAGGTATTTACTTTTTGAAAACCCATATTTTGGCAAATGTTTGCGCGCCTAATGGCAGTAAGGAAATTAGAAGTGGCAAAAGTGTGAAAGGAAATGGACAAAATAGGAATTAAATTTACCTTTGTGCCGTTCGGCGACGGACGCGGGCTTGTAGCTCAGTTGGTTAGAGCAGCTGACTCATAATCAGACGGTCGCGGGTTCAATTCCTGCCAGGCCCACTTAAATTGGCAAAGCGTTACTCGGGAGATTCCGGGTAACGCTTTTTTGATTGCAGGCATTTTGCAGGCAAAACACTATCAAGTAGAGAAAAAAGGGTGGTTTTTGCCTATTTTTTGTGCCTCTCAACAAGTTTTTATGCAGTAGCAGGTGGCTCATCAGGAGCAAGACGTTCGAATTCGATTAAGGCAACACCTAAATGGTTTTCAACAATTTTAACAGCCGCAGAATGTCCGAATGTATGCATATAGGCATGATGTGTGGTCAAAATCGCGTCCTGAAGGTCATTGTCATCCTCCATGTCCACAATTTTCAAACCAACACTTTTGCACTTGTCTTTGGGAATATGTCGGGAGTGAGACTTACTCTGAGCGTGGTCACTAAATTCTTTAAGAATCGAATCTACTTTGCCCTTTTGCCCTAAGCACATATTGCGGCCCAACCAATCTTCCGCCAAACTCTTTGACCATGCAATTGCGTTTTTGCATGAACCGATGAACGTTGGATGGTAACGACTAATAATGACCTGCCAAAGAGGCGCGCATGAAGGATTATTTTTTACATCTCTTTTGGCTTCTTCAAATTCTTCTACTACTGCTTGGCATGCAATTCCGCCAAATTGTGGATCGATTGGCCCCAAATTGGACTGTTTACCCATCATTATTTCTTTGCATGACATGGCTATCATTGTACCCGCAGACATTGAAATCTGAGGCACTATACAGCGAATATCATTGCCAAACATAGAAAACAGGTAATCCACAAGGCTTTCGGTGGCAGCTAAATCACCTCCGGGTGTGTGGAGTATTAAATCCAAGCCAAGTGTTCTGTCTAACCTGTGAATACAGGTCATAAATGAGTTTTTGTCCTTGTCATTGACCTCTACATCAGGGGCATTCCGCTTATTTAACCAGCCAGAATAATAAGAAATAACATTTCTACCAGTCATTTCATGGACTTTGGCTAAATATTTCCGCCTTACAGAATCCAAGGGACTAGTATCACCAGCTTTATGGGCGTCTTGAATCTCTTTTAAAACTTCGTTTAGATTTGGCATTGATTTCAGCGGGTTTTAACCAAGATATTCTGTCCTAAAGTCAGTATAAGTACGACGACTTTCGTTGTACAGCGTAAACTTTTGGAACGTTTCTCCTGGTTTGGTTGGAGGAGGAAGGTAAGTAGGAACTTGTGGGGCACTTTCTCCTACAATTTGCTGATACTCCCGAATAGTGCGGCGAAGGATGCGGCGCTGCTTTCTGTTTTTCATGCAAAAATTGATTTATTGGTTGAACAGGAATTGGGAGGCAAAGGTGCACTGTAAATATTATTTTTGCTATAAGTAGATTTACCATTAACAACTTAGAACCTCAAAATTGCTCCAAAGTTTGCCTTTTATCTCAATAAAAATCCGTTTTTCGACAAATTTGTTCTGTCCCCTGCTGCATCAATATTGCTAATTTCGGATTTCTCTGACTTTTTTCATCCTCCCCGCCTCCCCAAACATAGGCGCAGTGTACTGCTCATAAAGCCCAAACAGGTACTCGATACGCGCCAACTCATTGGCGAAAGGTTGCGAACGGTAACACAAATCCACGGCCTTGTCTAAGGCTTGGTGCGCTTTCACCAAATCGGGCGGCATGGTCACGGGGTCGTAAAGGTCGGCTAAGGTGCTACCGGGGTATTTCGCCCTTGTATCCAAAACGGCTTGCGCGGCTTCCTCAACTTTCTTTTTTTGAATATCGGTTGTATTGAGAGGAAAAGGGTAGTTGTTGTAAACGATGGAATTTGAGTAGCGATAATCGCTTTTTAGGCGTCCACAAACGTGCTTTACCCATGCCATGTGCATTTCAGAGGTCAAGATACCAAATAGGAAAAGCGTTGCATTTTCAATCGCCAAACTTGTATTATTCAGGATAACCTCTTGTGGAAGAAAGCCAATGGGAATGTATTTCCTGTTTTCAGATGATGTTTTAGGAATGAAAAGGTATTGCGATTCTGGTTGCCGATTTTCTCCAAATAATGTGGGAGTTGCAGCAAGTTTGAGTGTAGCTTTTCTGGAACTTGACTCCCTGAATTTTTTTACATTTTCAACTCGTTCAAATATTTCACCAATACTCTTAATTCTACTTGGTGAAACATTTTTCAGCCAAAGGCAATACTGTTTTTTTGAGTTAATAAATCCTTCACCAGTCAAAAATGGCCTTATCCATTCTTTGCTTTCAGGATATTTTTCAAAAAGACTTTCGGCTTCTAATTCAGTCAATAAGAAATGTCCATTATCAATTAATGCACTTCCTTCCATTATTGCGGGAACATTACACAATACTGATTTTCTACTTTTAAGCACAAAATCATTACCATCAACCAAGTAAGGATTGATATTGTTTGCAATAATTTGATGGGGTTCACCTTTCACATTTTCATAATAATAGATTGATTTCTTGACAACATCAAAGTTTGCAAAGCCAATAATTACGCAAAAAACAGCAGCGTTTCCCTTTGCTTCATTACTCCATTTAAAAGTCCGGTGTGCAAAGTGGATTTTTACCCGGTATCGGTTGAACATTTCGCTCCAAAGCATACCTACTTGTTCGCCCTGTGAAATGCTATTTGTACTAACAAAAGCACACTTTATTGTTGTATTTTGAATGAATTGGGCTGCTTTGATATACCAAGCAGCAACGTAATCCAAAACACCTGCACCCTGCACTTTGGCAAAAATGTTTTCCATGTCTGCTTTTTGCCCTTCATTTTGTTCCTTTTTACCAATGAAAGGAGGGTTTCCTAAAATAAAACTCAGTTCCTCTTTGGGTACAACGTCCGCCCAATCTACCCGCAAAGCATTCCCATGCACGATTTTCGCGGCCTTGTCCAAAGGCAAGCGCACAAAGTATTGCCCAAATTCATCGGAGACTTTCAAGTTCATTTGGTGGTCAATGAGCCACATTGCCACCTCAGCTATACGGGCGGGAAATTCGTCGTATTCAATCCCGGCGAATTGATCCACGTTCACCCGCATGATTTCCCGGACATCCAAAAAGCCTTGCCCGCCTTTGTTCAATTCTCGCAGGATTTGCAATTCCAGTTCGCGCAATTCGCGGTAACTGATAATCAGGAAGTTTCCACACCCGCAAGCAGGGTCGAGGAAATGGAGTGTGGAAATTTTGCGGTGCAACTCATTCAGGCGGGCGCGGTTGCCTTTGGCCTTTTCTAATTCGGTGTAGAGGTCATCCAGGAAAAGCGGTTTGATAACTTTCTGAATGTTCTTTTCCGAGGTGTAGTGCGCTCCCAAATTGCGCCGCTCTTTGGGGTTCATTACGGCCTGAAACATGGAGCCAAAAATGGCCGGGGAAATTTTGCTCCAATCCAATGCGCAGCAAAAAAGCAGGCTTTCCCGCATTTTGGTATCAAAGGAAGCCAAGGGTAAATTTTCTTCAAACAGTTTGCCGTTGACATACGGGAACGCGGCCAGCGTTTCGTCCAGATTGGTGAGCCGCCTTTCTTTTGGCGTGTTGAGTGTCTGGAAAAGTTGGGCTAGTTGCAAGGCCAGGTCGCTGCCGTCGGGCTTGGTGTAGGTGTCCACCAATTCTTGAAATTGGGTGCGCTCAAAAATGCCCGTATCCTCACCGAACAGGCAAAACAGCACCCGCACCAAATACAGTTCTACGGCGTGGCCTGTGTAGCCCACGGCTTCCAAGGTGTCGTGCAGTCGTCCCATGCGCTCGGCGGCTTCGATGTTTACCGGGTCTTCGTCTTTGTAGGTACGCTTTTGGTAGCCCGCCATAAATCCAAAAAGGTGGACGTTAGCGGCCAGCTCGCGCAATTGAAATTCGTGAATCGCACCCGTGTCCAGGTCGTACAATTTGAACCGCTCGAAATCAGAAACGAGAATGTATTTGGGCAATTCGTGTTCTTTCAGTCCGGGGAAATAGTCTTTGGCTTGCTGGAATGCTTTGTCCAGGTCTTTGCCCCTCGACTTGTGTTCCACCAAAATAACCCCTTTCCAAAGCAGGTCTATAAAGCCCTGTTTGTTGTCGAGTTTGCGCACAGAGGTTTCAAAGGTTGCCAGCCGTCGGCGCGACACGTCAAACACATGAAAGAACCCATCCCAAAAGGATCTGGCCTCAGCGTCTTCGCTGGTTTCGTGTTCCCATTCTTTGGAGAAAGCGAGGGCGCGGGCTTTGATTTCATTCCAACTTAATGGCATTGGGTGGGAGGGTAAAGGTGTGAGCAGTGGGCAAATGTAACCAGTAAGCAGAAAAGTCAAAGAGAGAAAATCGGGGGATGGTGGAATTGGACAACCTCCATCGTCGTTCATCGGCAACACATTGTTTATTTAATAGCCTTTCTAATCGTGCAGCGCTCCGCAATCATGTTGATTATTCCAATTGCACCGTCCTAATATCAAAATTTTTACTCCTCAAATTTTTAAACCCTTTCTCTGCTGAAGGGTTTTCTATTTTTGAGCCAGAAATTTTATCCCATCTTTGAATTTTTATCCCGCTCAATAGCCAAAACTGTCTGTAAATGAAGTATTTATTCCTGTTTTTACTGTCAGCGCTTTCTCTTTTTTCTTGCGGGAAAACGGATAAAAATGCCGGCGCCCCCAACGGTACTCCTCCTGCAAAAGGGGCTTCGCTCAGTGTCACCGCTGTAGAAGGGTTTGTGGCAAAGCCCAGTGTGCTCACGGAGCGGGTGACGGCCAGCGGCAACCTCCTGCCCACTGAAGAAACCGAACTGCATCCAGAGGCATCGGGGCGTGTGGTGCGCCTCAATCTGCCCGAAGGACGATTGGTGCGCAAGGGCGATTTGCTGCTGAAAATTTTTGACGAGGACCTCAAAACCCAACTCCGAAAACTCGAAACCCAACTTAAGCAATCCGAAATTACAGAACAGCGACTCGCCGAACTGCTCAAAGTAAAAGGTGTGAGTCAACAAGAATACGATCTGGCAGTACTTCAAGCCCAAACATTCCGGGCCGATATTGAACTGCTTCGGGTCAACATTAGCAAGACGGAACTCCGGGCGCCATACGATGGCATTTTGGGTCTGCGACGCATCAGTCCGGGGGCCTACGTCACGCCGGCCACGGCAATTACGACCCTGCGTTCGGCTTCGGCACTCAAGCTCGATTTTGCTGTTCCGGAAAAATACAGCCAGCAGATCCGCATTGGCCAGCCCCTTGAATTTACGGTGGAAGGCAACGAAACTAAACAAAAAGCGACGGTGCAAGCAACGGAGCAGCGGATTACAGAAGGTTCTCGCGACCTCCAAGTGCGGGCTACAGTGGCCAATAGCAAGGGTCTTTTGCCGGGTGCTTATGCCGAAGTAAACCTTGCGCTTGGCAACAACGCCTCTGCCTTACTCATTCCCAATCAAGCGATTATCCCGCAGGCTCGCGACAAAAAAGTGATCCTTTGCAAAGGCGGGAAAGCGAAATTCGTGGTGGTAAAAACGGGCGTTCGACAGGCAGGCATGATCGAAATCACGGAAGGTATTCAAGCAGGCGACACGGTTTGCACTACGGGAATGTTGTTTCTTCGCCCTGATTCTGGCGTTACGTTTTCGAAAGTTGAATAAAAATGATTCAATCCTATTTCCAGGCAGAAAAACAAGGCGGATTTATCGCCATGGCGATTGGTATCACGGCCTGTGCCATTGGTGGCGGGGTGTTGTTGAGTGCGGGCGCACCCTTTTACACCGGGCTTTCCATTCCCCTCGTGGTGATCGGCATTATTCAAATTATGGTGGGCGCCACAGTGGCCCGTCGCAGCGACTTGCAAGCGGATGATTTGGAAAAATTGCGGGCTGAATCGCCCGCTGAGTTTCGCCGGCTGGAGTCCGCGCGCATGGAGGTGGTCTTGCGCAACTTTGTTCGGATCAAGTGGGTGGAAGTTGCATTCATTGTGCTCGGATTGGCCATTATACTGCTGAACAACGAATTCAATTTTACCAAAGGATTGGGCGCGGGACTATTGGGTCAAGGAGTCTTCATGCTTTTGTTTGATTTTCTTGCGGAAAAACGTGGACGAGCTTATGAGGAGTATGTAAAAAATCAGTGACCAATTCGCAATAAACCCAAGGTATGAACCCTATATCTTTGTCAAAAATTTTTACCTATGACAGCCGTACTCGAATCTCGAAAATTACGAATTGTAAACTATTTGGCAGATTTGGATGACGAAGCACTCGTGTTCCAAATTGAAAACTTACTTTTCCCTGATAATAATTGGTGGGAAAAAATCGGCGAGAATGAAAGAGCGTCCATCTTAAGGGGCATTGATGATGCCGATAATGGCAGAAAAGTAGAATTCAACGATTTCATTACTCAGCTTCGCCAATCTTTGGTACAGACGAAATTGAAATCTTAGCATTTTGGGATAATCGTCGGGATTTTTGGCCAGCTTGAATTTAAATTGCTCTCACCCCTCTCACTTCTCTCACCCTTGTACCTGACCAACCGTTTCTTTTGGCTTTTTGGCGCATCTGCGGCGATGTTCGCGATGGCTTATCCATTTGGTTGGTTGTTCCCAGTGGCTCAGACCGTCTTTGTCGCTTTTTTGGGTCTGGTGCTGACGGACTGGATGTTACTTTTTCTGCGGAAACCAAAAGTGCTTTGCAAGCGCGAACTCAACCTCGTTTTTTCCCTTTCCGATCCCAATCCCGTAAAGTTATTGGTGGAAAACCAGGGGAACATTCACCTGAATCTCAGCATCGCCGATGAACTTCCGGTGCAGTTCCAAAAACGCGATTTTGAAGTAAAAGTAGCCTTGCCACCCGGTCAGCCGTATCTCGCAGAAAACAAGCTGGTACCGCTCACTCGGGGTGTTTATTCCTTTGGCAATATCAATGTTTTTGCTTCCACACGGCTGGGACTGGTGGAGCGCAGGCTTATTTTTGAGCAGCCCCAAGACGTGAACGTGTACCCCAGCATCATTCAGATGAAGCGCTACGAGCTTCGCGCCATGCGCCACATTGCACACGACACGGGCATTAAAAAAATGCGCAGAATCGGCCATTCCTATGAGTTTGAGCAAATCAAAAACTATGTGCAGGGCGACGACTTTCGCAGCATCAACTGGAAGGCCAGCAGCCGCCGCGCTACGCTGATGGTGAACCAATATGAAGATGAACGCAGCCAGCAGGTGTATTGTATTGTGGATAAAAGCCGGGCCATGCGAATGCCCTTTGAAGGGTTAAGTCTAATGGATTATGCGATCAATACCGCTTTGGCTATCAGCAATATCATCCTGAAAAAGCAAGACAAAGCGGGACTGCTTACTTTCTCCGATGTCATGGGTGCCACGCTCAAAGCTGAGCGCGACACAGGGCAACTCAACCGAATCCTGGAAAGCCTTTACCGCGAAAAAGAACGTCCCGGCGAATCGAATTATGAACTGCTTTACGAGGCGGTTCGGCGACTTATTGGGGCACGTTCCCTGCTCATTTTGTTCAGCAATTTTGAGAGCAGCTATGCGCTGGAGCGGGCACTGCCGACCTTGCGGAGGCTGAGCCGCGCGCATTTGATGGTGGTGGTATTTTTTGAAAATACAGAAATACGCAAACTCGCCGCCGAGGAAGTACACACCACCGCCGATGTGTACCGTCAAACCGTGGCCCGACAATTTCTGCAAGACAAACGGGAGATGGTGACCAAACTCCGTCAATACTGCATTCAGGCGGTACTGACCAAGCCGCAAGATTTGACTTTGAACACCATCAATAAATACTTGGAATTGAAGTCGATGGGGTTGATTTGATAAATAATTTTTATTTGGTGTGAAAAAATCACATAACTTGCGACAAATTTTCAAAAATGCTGCTTACTTTTAGAGTCTCTAATTTTCTTTCCTTTAATAAGGAAGAAGAATTTTCGATGCTTGCTGGTCAAGTAAAAAACCCGGTAAGCCATGTGACGGAGGTAGGTTCTGGGAGTGGATCAACAGATGTTGTAAGGGCAGCATTGCTTTACGGTGCAAATGGATCAGGGAAATCCAACCTCATAAAATCAATAGATTTTGCTAGAAAAGTGCTTGTTAAAGGATTAAAAAGCACTTCAATGCACAATCAACATTTTCGACTTGAAAAAAACGCAGAACAAAAACCTAGCAAATTTGAATTCGAGTTCAAAGCAGGAGAAAAAGTCTACGCCTATGGTTTTGTTTTGCTACTTAATACCAAAAAAGTTGTAGAAGAGTGGTTTTTTGAAGTAAAAAAGACTAAAGATAAGCCTATTTTTGAGAGAAAAGTGCTACCTGATGGCAGTTCAGAACTCACTACAAGACCTTCGCTCAAAGGAAAAGATGCTACCCGTTTTGATATTTATATGGGGGATCTTTTGGACGATCAATTGTTGTTAACGGAGTTAGGAGAGAAGAAAGGAGAAAATTTTGGTGCTTTTAAAGACGCTTTTTCTTGGTTGGAGAATAATCTTATGGTAATCTGGCCGGATTCGAACTTTAGCTCTTTGCCAATCATCCTTCAAGATGAGAAGGCTAGGAAATTATATTGTCAGTTACTAGAACATTTTAAAACTGGAATAATTGATTTTGACTTTAAAGAGATAAACGTTGATGAAACCTTATCAAATTTTCGCCCCGAAGGACGAGCGAAAATTGAGGAGGGGATTGAAAATAAAGGACTCGCATCAGCCCAAATAGGGCATAAAAAGGTCTTACTCACGAAAAACAATAGTGGAGAATTACGCGCAGCAAAATTGATGACTAAACATTTGGAAAATACTACCCAGGAAGAAATAATCTTTGATTTTGACGATGAATCTGATGGTACCAGACGACTTTTTGACCTTCTATCAATATTATTTGGATTAAGCATAGGTACAACTCCTATAACTTATCTGATTGATGAAATAGATCGCAGCCTTCATCCTGAACTTACAAGGAAATTTATCGAAGCATTTTTGAATAGTAATGGTCAATTAGGTAGCCAACTAATTTTAACTACTCACGAATCGAGTCTCCTTGACCTTAACCTGTTAAGGAGAGATGAAATTTGGTTTGTAGAAAAGAAAAACGACGGTTCTTCACATTTGTATTCACTTGAAGAATTCAAGCCCAGATTTGATACGGAAATTAGAAAGGCATATCTGCAAGGTCGCTATGGCGCTATTCCTTTTATTTCTGACGTAAGCCAGCTTGGCTGGAACCAAAACTAAACATACCATGCCGAGAGAACGAAAAGGTTTGGTTAGAAAAAGTGGGGGGCAATCAAAGGATCCCTATGTCATTTTTGTCTTGGCAGCAGAAGGAGAGGTAACAGAAGTGCTTTATTTTCAACAAATTAAGGCTTCGCTTGAAAATTTGCGAATTGGGCGATTAGTAAAAATTGAGCCACTTGAACGACCAAAAGGGACAAGTGGAGATGCTCAAGATGTAATTAAAACCCTGGACGAGTATCGTCAAAAATATACCCTTAAAGAGGGCGATGAACTTTGGTGCCTGATTGATCGTGACAACATAAAGGTGCGGAACATAGTGGAAGCCGACAAACACTGTCGAGAAAAAGGATACGAATTCTGCATGACCACGCCTTGCTTCGAGTTATGGCTACTTTTACACCTTCGGGACATTACAGAATTTCCCCCTGAACAAAGATCCGCTCTTCTCCTAAATAAACGCGACAATCCAGGAAACCGTACATGTTTGGAACACGAACTCAACATAAGTGTCAAAAACGCCGGAGGGACTAGCTATCGCAAAGACTACGTTTCTCCAGTCTTTCTCCATCAAATCCCAATTGCTGTCAGCCGAGCATTTGAGATGCGCTTAGAGGAACACCATTGGAGTACCAATCAATTTTGCACTCGATTACACCTCCTTTTGCAACGAATCTTCAAATTAGAATCCCCTCATTTTACGCTCCCTGACAGGTAAATCCTTGAATAGCAATTCTTATGGACATCAAAAAAATACCCTCCCCCTGTTTCGTACTCGAAGCGTCGCGTTTGCGCAAAAACCTGGAGATCATTGATCGTGTACAACGCGAGGCGGAGGTGCAGATTATTCTGGCCTTCAAGGGCTTTGCCATGTGGAGCGCGTTTCCCATCGTGCGTGAATATGTGAACGGCGCCACAGCCTCCTCGCTCCATGAAGCGAGGCTTTGTTATGAAGAAATGCATACCGAATCGCATACCTACGCAGTGGCTTACCTTCCCCGAGAATTTGGCAAAATCCTGCATTATTCGAGCCATGTTACATTCAATTCGATTGCACAGTGGCGTAAATACCAGAAACGGGTGCTCAATCATGTGAAAAAAGTCAGCCCAGGCATTCGTGTCAATCCCGGTTGGTCGCCTGTGGGCACTGCGCTGTACAACCCTGCCTCGCCGGGGTCTAGGTTGGGTGAGCCCGTGGAGAATTTCAAAGGAAAATTACCGGAGGGCATAGAAGGGTTACATTTCCATGTGCTGTGTGAAAGCACGAGCCAGGACCTGGAAAAAGTGCTGGAGCATTTTGAAAAACAATTTGGGGATTTCTTGCCTCAGTTGAAATGGGTCAATTTTGGCGGAGGACACCTCATGACCCGCGAAGGCTACGATGTGGCGCATCTGATCTCTGTACTCAAAGCGTTTCGGAAGCGTTGGCCTCATTTGCAGGTCATCTTAGAGCCGGGCAGCGCGTTTGCTTGGGATGCTGGTGTGCTGGTAGCCAGTGTGCTTGATATTGTGCAAAATGGGGGCGTGCGCACAGCGATCCTCGACGTTTCATTTACGGCCCACATGCCCGATACTTTGGAGATGCCCTACCGCCCTCGGGTGCGGGGTGCAAAGGAAAATGTGGAAAAAGGCGACAAAAACGTATTTCGGCTGGGCGGCGTAAGTTGCCTGAGCGGCGATTTTATGGAGGAATACGCATTTGACGCACCTTTGAAAATTGGTCAAAAAATAGTGTTTGAAGACATGATTCACTATACAATGGTGAAAACCTCGACCTTTAACGGGGTAACCCACCCCAGTATCGCCATCCTCTGGCCGGACGGAAAGTTGGATGTTTCGCGACGCTTCGGATACCGGGACTACAAAAACAGGCTTTCTTGATTATGTTTGTGCCATTCTATTTGTTTCCATAATACTCAGCTATCAAGACACTCAAATCACAAACCATTGATTTTCAATAACTTTTTACGAAAATTTGCATCCTGATTGCTGAATAACCTGACCCATTCCCTCACTGATATGCACAAATTACTTTCACTTCCGCTCGCCCTTGTCATCACCATGGGCATTGCACTCTGGCCTGCTTGCAAAAAGTCTGACTTTGAAAATGTCGAACTTGCAGACCATACCGCCGAGTTTGCCTTCCCCCTTTTTACCACTGATTTGTTGTTGAAAGATTTGCTTTTCAGCACCTTAAATGATACGTTGTCTGGCGATACCGTATTCGTAAACGCCGACAACACCATGACACTCTTCTATTCGGGCGATGTGGCAGAAAAAAAAGCGAGCGATATTTTCAATTTTTTGGACACCCTCGTTCCAATACCGATGTTCGATTCTATCGCAACCAACCCCATCGAAGGGCCGGATGGTGTGTCGATTCGAATAGCAGATTTAAAAGAAGGAGGAATTGCATTCAGACTTCGCAACACCACCCCTGACAAACTTACGGGTTATTTTGAGGTGACGCAAATGAGTTTTCAAGGCATACCCTTTAAAGCTCCCTTCGATATTGACGCAGGTGAAGATTGGTTTTCAGGCATTATTGATCTTGCGGGATATCATTTGGAATCAGCCAATGACACCTTAACGTTTAAGTACTTTGCCTTTAGGCCAGATGGTGTCCGCATAAGGGTGCCCAATCCAGGCTTTGGATTAGATGTTGTGGTAGTTCCCCAATATCTCAAATTTTCTTATGTAGAAGGTTACTGGGGTTATCAATACTATGCACTTACACGAGATACCATTGAGATTGACATCAACCAAACAGAGCTCAAGGGGGACTTGAAAGTTAAAAGCCCCAAAGTGACGATGCGCATCAGCAACTCTTGGGGCTTCCCGACACGAGGCGTGATCAAGTACCTCAGTTTTATAGGGCAAGGCGGTGAAGAAATACCGCTGGAGAGCACGGTTTTCCAGTACGATAGCTTTGATTATGTGGACTTTGCTTACCCATCCTGGCTGTTGGGAGAACAGGGGCAATCGAAATTTACAGACATCACCCTGGACGAGTCGAATTCTAATATTGCCGATATTTTTAACAGCCAGCCAACACGACTCATATACGAGGTAAATGGCTTGAGCAACGCCCAACTCGACCCCAGTCTCATCGGGTTCATTACCGATGAAAGTGTCATTAGCCTTCAGCTCAGGGTGGAACTCCTGCTTGAAGGCTCCATTAAAAATTTCGGTGCTGAACAAACCTTAAACCTTGATTTTGGCGAGTTTGGGAGTCTTGATTCGGCGGGAATTTCAGATGTGGAGTTCAAACTTGTCACAGAAAATGGCACACCCATTTCCTCCGATATGCAGATATATTTTCGCGACGCGACGCAGAACTACATTGACTCGCTCTTTATCGGCGGGCCCAAAGAAGTGATTCGAGCAGCACCCATCAACAACGAGGGTGTCACAACAGGCATTACCCGCACGGAGGAGTTTATTCCAATGCAGGCAGCCCGTTTCGACCGCATCCGCCTGGCTAAAGACGCTTTCCTGAAAACTTCGTTTAGCACCGCCGAGGAGGGCAACACCTTTGTCAAGCTCCTGGCCACCGACAAAATCGTAGTGAAAATGGGGATCAAGGTGAAGAAACGGTTGTGACCGTTGAACGAGCTGCGGTAAGGTTCATCTATAACTTTAGAAACAAACATCATGCCTTTTCAAAATAAGTCATTGAATTTCAATTATATCCTCGGTCTGTCGCTGGCATTTTTATGCTCCTTTCCATTGTCTGCCCAACAAGAACTGATGCTGCACTCGCTTCCTGATGTGTGGCACAGCACGTCTACCAACCCGGCATTTTTTCCAGAAAACAAGCGCATTGCCATCGGCCTGCCGGGCATTGGACTGGATGCGGCGCATTCGGGAGACGTTTCGTACAAAGATATTTTTGTGAAAAAAGGCGACCGCACAGAAATAGATTTCACCAACGCGCTCGACAAACTAGACCCTAGCAACACGGTGTTTTTTGAACAACGCATCGAAACCGCGTCTTTCGGAATTCGTTTGCCCGGCAAAATCTGGCTTCAAGCAGGTCATGCCAACCGACTTAGCGGATCCGTTACCTATCCCAAAACATTGCCTTCCCTCATTTGGGATGGCAACGCCCAATACATCGGCCAAACGGTGGATATTGCTTTACAGACCGATATTTCTAACTGGAATGAATGGAGCGTGGGCCTCGCCAAGGGCTTTGGCAACCTTCAGGTCGGCGTCCGAGGCAAGTACCTCACGGGCACCACCGCTTTGCTCAGCGATTACAATCGCCAAAAAGCAACCATCACCACCAGCGAGGATATTTACCAACTCTCCCTAGCCACCAATTATGCCTTTTACGCGTCCTCCATAATCTCGGCTTTTGATACTGCGGGACTGGGTTTCGACCTTACACTGGGTGAGTTAAAAGGCAAGGCTTTTTCCAAAAACACTGGATTCGCCCTCGATTTGGGAGTGCAATACAAATTAAATGAAAAGCTTACACTCGATCTTGCCCTGCTCGACTTGGGTGGAAAAATCACCTGGAAGGAGCAGTCAAACTACTTCGCCAGCCAAGGCGAATATCAATATGAAGGCGTTTCCCTACCCGGCGCAGACATCATTAATGGTTCCGACAGCCTCGATTTTTCCACCAAACTGGACACGCTGAACGATATTTTCAAGTTCCAAAAAACAGCGCAGGAATTTGAAACTACCCTGCCCTTGCGGGGCTATCTCGGTGGAAACTATGCTTTTAGCAAACGCTGGAGTTTCGGCGTAGGCGCATATTTCCAAAAAAGGGCGGAAGAAAATGCGACGGTTGCGGCGGGGGCCAGTGTTCGCTGGAAACCGCTCCAATGGATTTCGCTCGGTGCAATGTACAGTGTGAACGAACGCTCCGCCGCCAATCTCGGCTTCCACCTGGTGCTAAAGCCAGGTCCGGTGCAACTCTATTTTGCTTCCGACAATTTGCTGAATGCATTTTCGGTAAAAAATAGCCCGGCGGTGAATCTACGGACAGGGCTGAGTCTGATTTTTTGACAGGATTGGACAGGATTTACAGGATTTCCGGGATTGGACGGATGCGTTGCAAACACACTGTCCAATCCTGTAAATCCTGTAAATCCTGTCCAATCATGTAAATCCTGTCCAATCCCGTAAATCCTGTCTCATCATGCCCCTCATTCCCCAATCTTCTTTCCGTTATCCGCCTTTTTTTCAGCGCGGCGGGCATCTGCAATCCATCATCCCCGGGCTTTTCCGTCGGGTAAAAGGGGTTGACTATCAAAGAGAAAGAATCGAAACGCCCGATGGTGATTTCCTTGACCTGGATTGGTTGCGCAAGCCCGAGTTGAGTCGAAGGCTGGTGATCGTTTCCCATGGCTTGGAGAGTAATTCCGAAGCACAGTATTGCCTGGGAACGGCCAAAATTTTTAGTCAAAATGGCTGGGATGCGCTGGCCTGGAACTGCCGCTCCTGCTCCGGCGAGATGAACCGAAAATTCCGGATGTACCACCACGGCGATACCGAAGATATCTCAACCGTGGTAAACCATGCACTTGCAACGGGCCGATACGAGACCGTTGCACTCGTGGGCTACAGCATGGGCGGCAACATAACACTCAAATACGTAGGCACGGGCGGAGAAAACCTCCCGCCTCAAGTCCGCGCAGCCGTGGCGTTTTCTGCCCCTTGCGACATCCGGGCAGGCTCTGATGTACTCGACCGTCGGGGCAATTGGATTTATAAGGCGCGTTTCCTGTCCTTTTTGAAAAAGAAAATCCGGCAAAAAGCCCGGCAATTCCCCGGTCGGCTGGATGTTTCAAAATTGAGACGTGTGAAGCGCTGGTATGATTTTGACGAGCATTTCAGCGCGCCGATTTGTGGTTTTGCTTCTGCGGATGAGTTTCACCAGCAGGCTTCTGCCAAGAATTTTGTGGCGGGAACGCGCATCCCAACCTTGCTGGTGAGTGCTTTGAACGATCCAATTCTTACGCCCGAATGTTTTCCAGTGGAAATTGCGCGGGAACACCCGTTTTTTCACCTGGAATTACCTGTTGGGGGTGGGCATTGCGGGTTTCAGACGAGGGGAGGCGGGGAGTTTTCCTGGGCGGAACGGAGGGCGTTGGCTTTTGTGGAGCAATATTTAGCGCATTAATTTTCATTCGGATTCCCCAAAGCCTCGCGCTTCCACCTGGGGCCCTGCCATTTTATTTGTTTCAGTCCGGGTTCAAAAAAAAGATCGAAACTGGTCTCTCCATCGTCCAGAAATCCTTCTATTGAATTCAGCGGTGGAAAGCCCTCTGGAAGCTTTGGCAGATAGCGCTTGCGTGTTTCCTCCCAAAAAAAAGGGATACTTATTTTGGCTTTAAAAATCAGTTTTCCGGGTCGGCAGCTATTGTCTCCGGCATTTACCTGATAGCGATAGGTGGCCAGTATCTGGCTGGAATCTTTACATTGATACGAGGCATGAATGGTTCTTAAAGCGCCGCTCCCCAACAGAAACAAGCCTTCTGTTTCCAGCAGTTTAAATACACAAACCAGACTGTCCATGCAGTTTTGATAGCAATTCAACACATCAGAGCCATATCCGCTGCCTGATCCGTAGCTGTATATCAGCAACATTCGATTAGCAGTATCGATGTCTGGAAGGATCATACCGCCATAAAAATCCAGGTATTGTCTGCCGATTTTTTTCCAGCCGGATGGCTTCTGGTCCAATACGCTAATCTCCCCCATTGCGCGCATGGCTTCCCAGTAATACCAAAAAGCGAGTTCGGGTTCTGGATCCTGGTCCAGGTTTCCGGAAAGTATCATAATAGGCGTTTCCTCAAAATCCTCCTCAAACAAGGTACGCCACAAGGATGGGGTGATGGCTTTCCCGGAAAGCGTTTTTAAGGAATCTACCTGGGCCTGGGTAAACAATGAAGTGCGTGCAATAGGCGCCATGACTGGGGAAGACGCACCTTGATTGGGAGGGATGACCGGAGTATTACAGGCAATCAAACCCAGCCAGCAGATCGCCAGCCAAACAGACTTAGTTGAGGTTTTCAATTTTAATGCCATATTTTTCCTCAATATAGGCCTGTTTCAATCCCTGGAGCCAATTTTTCCAGTATTCCCGGTTCTCCCTTTGGGTGTCGCTTACCCCATTATAAAGTAAGCCCTGAGATTTTCGAAGCCATTCCCATTGTGGTTCATCAAATTCCAGGGGATTGATACTCCAGTTACCTGCCATTAAATAGGGTAATTCACCTGTCTTTAATTCAACACATTGTTCATAAAGGCCTTGAATCATTGTTCCTCCATGAAAAATCTCAAATGGGGATGGCGTTCCAAGCTCATGACTCCCATCAGAACCCAGGCTAATGTAAAAAGCGCGCTGGATTTGGCCCTGAGCCGCCTTTGCATATTGCCAATTATCGTCAAAGGAACTAAAGAACTGTACTTCCGGAAAATGCATACTCATTTGAGTCAGCGCAGGATAAAAACCGGCTTTCTTATATTCCGGATCCTCCTCCTTTTGATGCAGTTTATAATACCGCTCTAGAATCGCGTCTGTATCTCCAAAAAACAACACCCATCCATTGATCACCGGCGAAATAAAGAGCTTTTCTTCTCTTTCATGAACTGCTGCCTTTATTCCAGTTTCCCAGTCAATGGAAGTAAAATCTGAAAGGCCAATCGGTTGAAGCAATGAAGCATGATTTTCCGTTTTGACCGCACCCCAGGTGGCCCTAAACCATTCGTAAGGTATCATAATCTGGATATTTCATGAATTGGTTTTGAAACCCCTACCCCAAATATCCCTTCACCCCGGCCACTGCATCCTTCAAGCCAGCAGCTTCCGCGCCGCCCGCGGTAGCAAAGCCAGGCTGACCGCCGCCGCCGCCTTTGAGGAATTTTTGCGCCAGCTCGCGAACGATCGTGCCGGCGTTCAACCCCTTCTCTTTCACCAGATTATCGCTGATCTTGATGGTAAGGGACGGTTTGCCATCCGAGGAAACAGAACCAAAAGCAATGACCGCATTGCCTGTTTCACGTTCGAGTTCAACGGCGAGGTTTTTAACTGCATTTGTATCTCCGATAGGCAGGATTTCTGCCAGAAAGTTCAAGCCGTTTAGCAGAATAAATTTTGAGCGAAGCCCCTCCCGCAGCCCGTTGGCTTGCTCCTGCACCATACGTTCGAGCGCCTTTTGGAGGCGTTTGTTTTCCTCGTTTAAATCTGCAACTGCCTTGCCTGGGTCACGCGGGTTTTTGAAAGAATCGTCGTAGATGGAAAGCCTTTCCAACTTTTTATCAATCCATGCTTCAGCTCCTTTGGCCGTCACAGCTTCAATACGACGCACCCCAGCTGCAATGGCCGTTTCAGCAGTGATCTTGAAATACCCGATTTGGCCGGTGTATTGCACGTGGCAGCCCCCGCAGAGTTCGCGGGAGTAGCCCGGGTCAAAAGTGATCATGCGCACCGACTCGCCATATTTCTCCCCAAAAAGCATCATCGCACCCGCCTTTTGGGCCTCTTCGATGGGCAGGTTGCGGGCTTCTTCGAGGGCAATGTTCTCGCGGATTTTTTGATTTACTATGCGCTCAATGGCGGCCAACTCCTCATCACTTAGTTTTTGGAAATGCTGGAAGTCGAAACGCAGGGTATCTTCATTGAGGAAGGAGCCTTTCTGTTGCACATGGGTACCAAGCACGGAGCGCAAAGCCGCGTGCAGCAAGTGCGTAGCCGAGTGGTTGGCTTCGGTGAGACGGCGTTTGGGCTCGTCCACTTCACAACGAACGGTGTCGTCATCAATTTGCTCGGGCAGTTTTTCTACAATGTGGTAAATGAGGGTGTTTTCCTTTTTGGTATCCAGCACCCTCACGCGTTCTTGATTTGTGCCTTCTGAACCAAAAATCATCCAGCCCGTATCGCCCACCTGACCACCGCCTTCGGGGTAAAAAGGGGTGCGATTCAGCACAATTTGGTATTGCACCTCGCCTTTGGCAGTCACAGCGCGGTATTTGGAAACATATGATTTGCGGGTTTCCAACTGGTCGTAGCCCACAAATTCGACCTCTCCCTGCCCTCCTCCTTCAGCGGAGGAGTCGCGCAAAACCATCCAATCTCCCACTTGTTTAACCGCGTCCTTGCGGGAGCGGTCTTTTTGTCCCTGAAGCGCAACTTTGAATCCTGCTTCGTCTACATCCCAGCCTTTTTCTTTGGCGAGTAAAGCCGTCAAATCGTAAGGAAAACCAAAGGTATCGTAAAGCTCAAAAGCTTGAGTACCGCCCACTGTAGTTCCTTGGATTTCAATGTTTTCAAAACGTTTCAAACCAGACTCCAGCGTTCGCAGGAAACCTTTTTCTTCTTCCAAAATCACCTTGGAAACGAAGTCAATCTGCGCTTTCAGTTCAGGGAAAACGTCGTGGAATTCTTCGGCAAGGATTGGCGCCATTCGGTACATCACCGGTTCCTTGATGTCAAGCACCGAGTAGTAATACCGCACTGCCCGGCGCAAAATGCGTCGAATAACGTAACCCGCACCGCCATTATCTGGCATTTGTCCGTCGGCGATGGCAAAGGATACCGCCCGCAGGTGATCGGCCACTACGCGCATAGCGATGTCGGCTCGGAGCGCCAGCGAATCGCTACCGGGATAAACGTCTTGATAAGTATGCCCGGAAAGATTGCCCAAAAAGTCGAACAGCGGCTTCCAGAGGTCGGTGTCGTAGTTGGAACGCGCACCCTGCACGGCCCGGCAAAGCCTTTCGAAGCCCATGCCGGTATCCACACTTTTAGCCGGGAGTTCTTCCAAAGAGCCGTCGGCTTTGCGGTTGAACTGCATAAATACGTTGTTCCAAACCTCGATGACATTTGGATCGTCATTATTCACCAACGTTTTGCCGTCTACCAGCGCACGTTCGGCATCGGAGCGCAGGTCCACGTGGATCTCGGAACAAGGGCCACAAGGGCCTTGGTCGCCCATTTCCCAGAAATTTTCCTTTTTGCCGAATTTCAGGATGCGGTCTTCGGGCAGCATGGTTCGCCACACATCGAAGGCCTCCTGGTCAAAAGGCACCCCTTCTGCTTCATTTCCCTCAAAAATAGACACGTAAAGTCGGTCTTTGGGAATTTTATAAATATCCGTCAGGAGTTCCCAGGACCAAGCCAGAGCATCTTTTTTGAAATAATCGCCAAAGGACCAGTTGCCCAGCATTTCGAACATGGTGTGGTGATAGCCGTCCATGCCCACGTCTTCGAGGTCATTGTGCTTGCCACTCACGCGGAGGCATTTTTGGGTGTCAGCGATACGCTTCGAGGGCGGGGTTTGGTTGCCCAGGAAAAAATCCTTGAGCGGCGCCATGCCCGAGTTGATGAACATGAGCGTAGGGTCGCTCTTTGCCACCATGGGCGCAGAGGGGATGATTTTGTGGCCTTTAGAAGCGAAAAAATCGAGGAATTGGCGGCGGATCTCGCGGGATGTCATGGTGTGTGTCGGGAACAGTTTTTTTGGCGCAATTTAAATGATTCATTGAAGCATGAACACCTGATTTGCTGTTGCAAAATGCGCCGCAAAAGTAGCACCCCCTATGCTATGTTCAAAGGCTATTTAACCCGGAAGGCATCAGAATAAAAATCCTTCCCTATAAAATCCCAGAACTTCTACCTTCGCCACTGCCCTTTCCTTTAAAATTTTGGTTTTCACCGCACCATCTTGTCTCGCAGTTCATTCCAGCGAAATGAAGTTTCACGCCATCATTTTTTCTAACATAACATGAAGACCCGTACACTCTTCCTTGCCCTCATCGCTGTCTTGCTCGGCATCTGGTATTTTGCCTCAAAATCAGGCAGTTCTGCCGCTGAAATGGCCCGGCCCAACGATCCCTGGGTGTTTCGCTCCGTGTTGGACAAGCAGCCACGCATGATCACTTTTGCGCTCGACGACCAAATGTGGGCCTCGTATTCCACTGATTCTTGTTCGCTCTACAAAGTATGGTCGGGCAGCACCGATTTCACGGGGGCAGTGTACAACATGCGTCACGGCCCTCAACCGATGAGCGTTGGTGCGGCATGGTTTGAGAATGCCCATCGTCAACCCTGGAGTGTCACGCTCGGCAGCAAAACCGAAAATCCCCGCACCGACTACAAAGGCCACCGCTACACCAAGGATGGTCACGCCGAACTGATGTACGATCTCGTGCTCGCAGATGGTCAGCGCATCCGCATCAATGAACGACCAGAGTTTCTGGAGCGCGACCGCCAGCTTGGGTTTGAGCGCAGCTTCACGGTAGAGAATGCACCGGCAGGCGCAACAGTTTCTTTAAAAACAAATGCCGCATCCATCGCCGCTCCTTCCAACATCGAGACCAATGGCGTCTGGAAACAAACAGCGGTCAAAAATCTTGAAACAAACGATAACCTTACAAGCATCGCGGTGGAGGGCGATTTGACATTGAATCCAGGTGGAAAGACGCATTTTCGCGCCTTTTTTGTCAATAAACCCCTGATTCCCAATCCATTTGATGCTGCACGCTTTGCGCAGGAATCCGGTGAATCAGATGGTAAGGCCATCAGTCCCGGCGAAAAATTGATGGCAAAAAGCGATTGTCGCACTTGCCACAATGCCGCCGTTCAAACCGTTGGTCCAGGCTACAAACAGATCGCCGAACGCTACAAAAACACGCCCGAAAACCTCGAATTGCTGACGCAAAAAGTGATGAAAGGGGGTGCTGGAGTTTGGGGCATCGCGGCCATGAGCGCACACCCTGACCTACAGCTGGAAGACGCCAGAGCAATGGTTACGTACGTGCTTTCGCTGGATGAAGGAGAAGATGATGGAGAAGGCGGTGGAGCCAGCAAAAGCCTCGCTGAAATTCCTGACAATCAATGGCTTAAGGCAGATAATACTATTGGTGACCGCGATTTGTCGCCTGGTCTTCTGGTCAAATTGTGGCCCTCTGATAAATCCATGGGCATGTTGAGCGATGCCAATTTTGAAGCAAAACCCGCCATCCATGCAACCGCTGTGAAAGTGGAAGCCGGCGGGGATGATTTTGGCGATTACAAAGACAACTTTTACATACGGGCCACCGGTTATCTCTTTCTGGAAAAAGACGACAATGTCGTATTCCAACTAACCAGCGACGACGGCAGCCGCCTCTGGGTAGACGGCCAAGAGATTATTGAAAACGATGGTCCACACGGCATGTCGCCCAAGGAGGCTGAAATTGCACTTCGGGCGGGTTATCACCCCATTCGGATTGATTATTTCCAGGGCGGTGGAGGCCGGGGCATCGTGCTGAAATGGGCGCGGTTTGGCGCCGAACCGGGCTTTAAGGTGATTACAGAAGGTTCGTTTTTCCACAAAAAAACAGAGGATGTGGAAGGCATGCAAGCCATGTCGAAAATCGAAAATGCCATTCCCGGTGACGGTGCACCGCTCACAGAAATTCACCCTGCTTACGACCTTTCGCAAGCTCGTCCCGATGGTTTTTTGCCGAAGGTAGCCGGTATGGATTTCCTTCCGGATGGTCGGTTGGTCGTTTCTACCTGGGATGCTTCGGGCGCGGTCTACATATTGGAAAATGTAGCCTCTGGTGATCCAAAACAGATCAAAGTAAAACGGATTGCCGCCGGACTTGCAGAGCCCTTGGGACTAAAAGTAGTGGATGGTGTGATCTATGTCCTTCAAAAACAAGAACTTACCAAATTGGTAGATACCAATGGCGATGAGGTCATTGACGAATATCAGTGCTTTGCCAAAGGCTGGCGGGCCTCCGCCAATTTCCACGAATTCGCCTTTGGGTTGGTGTACAAGGAGGGTTATTTCTATGCCGCCCTGGCCATTGCCATCAATCCAGGTGGCGCAAGCACTCGACCACAAGGACTTGACCGTGGTAAAGTGGTGAAAATCAGCGCCAAAGACGGCAGCATCGAATTCATTGCGCGTGGTCTGCGCACCCCGGATGGCGTAGGTATCGGGCCGGATGGAGAAATTTTCATCGCTGACAATCAGGGCGATTGGTTGCCCTCTTCCAAGATCCTTCACGTGAAGCCGGGCGCATTCTACAATTCTTACGCGGTGGACAGTGTAGCCGTGGCAGGAATGCCCATTCAACAGCCGGTGGTGTGGCTCCCACAAGACGATATTGGCAACTCACCCACGCAGCCGGCTGTCATCAACGATGGACCGTATAAGAACCAACTCCTGCACGGAGATGTGTGCTACGGTGGGCTGCAACGCGTTTTCATGGAAAAGGTCAATGGAGACTATCAAGGCTGCGTGTTCCGTTTCACCCAAGGATTGGAAGGCGCAACGCACCGCCTGGTTTGGGGACCAGATGGCGCATTGTACGTCGGAATGATTGGCGCTCCTGGCAACTGGGGCCAGCAAGGAAAACTCTGGTACGGCCTCCAGCGCATGAAGTACAATGGCAATTCCGTGTTCGAAATGCTTGCTGTACGCGCTAAAACCAACGGCATGGAAATCGAATTCACCGAGCCGCTTCCTGAAGGCGCAGGCTGGGACACCTATTCCTATCTCGTGAAACAATGGCGATACGAACCGACCGTCAACTACGGCGGTCCGAAAATGGACGAAGCGGCCATGAACGTGAAATCAGCCACGGTTTCTGCTGACCGGAAGAAGGTTTTTCTGGAAATCCCGAACCTGAAACCGCAGCATGTCGTGTACCTTCAATTGCGCAATTTGCCGCTCTCGGAACTCGGCCATGAGATTTGGACGACGGAGGCTTGGTACACTTTGAATGCCATTCCTGCAAATGATGCAGGGGTTGCTGGAACGCCCCCCGTGGCAACTCCAGCTTTAGATAATACCTTGACGGAGAAGGAGAAACGTGACGGTTGGCAACTGCTTTTTGACGGTCAAAATATCAAGGGGTGGCACAATTATGGTAAAACCACCATGGGTAAATCCTGGGTCATTGCTGAAAACGCCATTCATTTGGATGCACAGCCCAACCCCAGTGGCGGCTGGCAAGCACCTGACGGCGGCGATATTGTAAGTGATGAAGAATTTGGTGATTTTGAACTTTCACTGGATTGGAAAATCGCTCCTTGCGGCAATTCCGGGGTCATTTACCATATTGTAGAAGACCCAGCCAGGTACGATCACCCGTGGAAAACAGGGCCAGAAATGCAGGTACTCGACAACGCTTGTCACCCTGATTCCAAGTTCCCGAAACACCGTGCAGCCGACCTTTACGATCTCGTGGAATGCAAATATGTGACGGTGAAGCCTGGCGGCGAATGGAATCATGCCCGCCTCATTTTCAAAAACGGGAAAGTGGAGCACTGGCTTAATAACCGAAAAGTAGTGGAACTCAAAATGTTCGAAGGCGGCAAGCCGACCAAAAAATGGCTCGAACTCATCGCAGGTAGCAAATTCCCAAAACTCAGTGCCGACTTTGGGCTTTCCCAAAAAGGGAAAATTGCGCTCCAGGATCACGGTGATCCAGTGTGGTACAAGAACATTAAGATTAAGAAGTTTTAAGGATAAAGCTTAAAATAGATTTTGGATACGCCCATCATAAGATGGTAATCAGCCGCACAGCGGCGACATTATGGTAGCCTCAGCGTTGTTTTTTTAAGAACCGCATAGCGGTGACATTTTGGTAATGACGATACAACCTGAAATTTTTGCCCAATTCCCCGCTCTCGCTGCAGCTCAAAGCACCCGGCATGGCGGAGTCAGTCCTGCCCCTTTTAATTCCCTAAATCTCGGCAAAAGCACCGCCGATGATCCCGACAACGTGGCAGAAAACCGCCGCCGTTTTTGTGCTGCCTTAGGTTTTCGGCCCGACCAAATGGCCTGGTCAAAACAGATTCATGGCGACCAAATCCGACACACGATCGCTCCAGGAGGCGCTGAAGGTTTTGATGCTCTGGTGACGAATGTGCCGGGAATTTTACTGGCCGTGTCGGTGGCGGATTGCACCCCGATTTTGATCTACGACCATAGGCAAAAAGTAGTGGCCGCCATTCACGCCGGTTGGCGTGGCACGGCGGCTGGTATCGTTGCTAAAACCTTGATTTTCATGGAAAAAACATTTGAAACGCGGGGCCTAGATTGCTTCGCCTACATTGGGACCTGTATTGATGAATGCTCTTTTGAAGTAGGTGACGAGGTAGCCGATGAATTCGCCAAGCCATTCAAACGGTTTGATGCCGGGCGCGGGAAGTTTTTTGTGGATTTGAAAAAAGCCAATGCGGCCCAATTACTTGCGTTCGGCGTCCCAGAATCGCAAATCGAAATCTCGCCGAATTGCACCATGCGCCATGATGCCGACTTTTTCTCGCATCGAAAAAGTGGCGGCCAAACGGGACGGGGGATGGGGGTAATTGGGCTACATTAACCTGCCTGGCTGTAAGCTTCACGAATCCATCCGTACACCTCAGCATCAATGTCATCGGAGCTCACCTCGGCACCTCAATTTTCTTCACAATCTCATCCAGCACCTCTTTCGTCGTGTACCCCTCCATTTCCCGCTCTGGGGTGAGGATTACCCGGTGGTTGAGCACCGGGAAAGACACATAACGAATATCATCGGGCGTAACAAAACTGCGCCCAGACATGGCAGCTACGGCTTTGGAGGCCTTCATCAGAGAAAGAGAAGCGCGTGGGCTGGCACCGAGGAACAGGTCGGTATTGCTGCGGGTATTGTGTACAATGGCTGCGATGTAGTCCAGCAGCTCTTCACGGATGTACACCTGCTCGATGATGCGCTGGCAATCCGCGATGTCGGCGGGGGAAAGCACGGGTTTCACCGTTTCGCGCAGTACTCCGGAAAAGTCGTTGCGGAAGCGGCGAAGAATGGACTGCTCCTCTTCCAGACTGGGGTAGGAAAGAATGACCTTGAACAAGAACCGATCCAGCTGGGCTTCTGGAAGTTTGTAGGTGCCTTCCTGTTCAATGGGGTTTTGGGTAGCCACCACAAAAAATGGCTCGGACATGGGGTAAGTGGTTCCATCCACGGTCACCTGTCGCTCTTCCATCACCTCGAAGAGGGAGGCCTGGGTCTTTGCCGGAGCGCGGTTGATTTCGTCAATCAAGACAATATTGGAAAAAATCGGTCCGGCTTTAAAGTTGAAATCCGAAGCCTTCATATTGAAAACCGGGGTGCCTACCACATCGGCAGGCATCAGGTCGGGTGTAAACTGGATGCGGCTGAACTCGGTATGAAGGGTGCGAGCCAATAGTTTGGCCGTCAATGTTTTGGCAATGCCCGGCACCCCTTCCAACAATACGTGTCCGCCCGTAAAAAGGGCGACCAGCAACAGATCGAGCATGTCTTCCTGTCCGACAATGACCTGTCCGATTTCCGCTTTCACCCGCTCGGCTCGGGTCATGACGGGGTCAACATCCAAAGCTGCAGGTTGAGGGGTTATGATGGAGGGAATATCGAGTTCTTCCGGGTTGAATTGTTCGTTGTCGGTCATTATTTTCTGATTGTAGATTGAGTTGCACAAAGGTAACATTCGGAGCGTTCCTCATACCCTTGTTTTTCCTCACCTTTGCCAAGAAGTTCGTACCATGAGTATGTCGGAATACCCATTCTGACGCATCAAAAAAAATATATGAGACTTACACCACTGTTTATCCTCCTTTTGCTTGCCGCAAATACGGCGCAGGCCCAAAAGCCAGCTCCTTCAAAACCAAAAATCGTGATCGGCATCGTAGTAGATCAGATGCGCTACGATTTCCTCTATCGCTATCAGCGTCACTATGGCCCTGGCGGATTCAACCGTTTGTTGGAGGGTGGCTTTTCCTGTGAAAACGCCCATTTCAATTACGTTCCGACCTATACCGGCCCCGGCCACGCTGCCATTTACACGGGCACTACGCCCTCGATGAATGGTATCATCGGCAATGATTGGTGGGATCCAGAACTTCGTACCAAACGTTATTGCACTGCCGACAAACGTTACCGGGTAGTAGGTGGAACGGCCAAAACGGCTCCCGAAACGGGGCAGCATTCTCCCGTCGCGTTGCTTTCCAGCACCATCACAGACGAGCTTCGTTTGAGCAACAATTTTCGTTCTAAAGTAGCCGCTGTGTGTCTTAAAGACCGGGGAGGCATTCTCCCCGCAGGCCATATACCCAATGCCTGCTATTGGTTTGACGATGCTTCGGGCAACTGGATTACTTCCAGTTATTATCCTGATTCTCTGGGGCTTCCGCAATGGGTGCGCGATTTCAATGGCCGCCGCTGGCCCGATTCTTTCCTGAACAAAACCTGGGAACTGGGGCACGCGCCGACTGAAAGTTTTGCCAATTGGGATTTCATGGCCAATTACGGTAGTCTAAAACCTGGTTTCCCACACGATTTTGCAGAGGCACGGGCAAAAGGTGGCTATGGAGTGTTGCGCTACACACCTTACGGCAACACGCTTGTCACCAATTTTGCCATGAAAACCATTGACGGGATGGAATTGGGCGCAGACGAATGGACCGATTTTTTGTGCCTGAGCTACTCAGCAACAGACTATTGCGCCCACCAGTTTGGCATACACGCCGAAGAAACAGAGGACATGTACGTCCGAATGGATCGAGAACTGACTCGGTTCTTTGATTATTTGGATCGTAAATTTGGAAAAGACAACGTGCTGATTTTTCTCACAGCCGACCACGGGGGCGCCGAAACACCCGTACACATGAACCAACTTCGTATTCCGGCGGGTGTTTTTGCAGAAAGCAAGTTGGAGGAACTGTTGGAAAAATCGCTCGCTACGTCCTTTGGCGCAAGCGGGAATTATATCCAAGCAATTGAAAATCAACAGATCTGGCTCAATTGGGACGCTCTGGCTGACTTTGACCTGAAACCAGAGGATGTAGCGGCCGCTATCAGCGACCAAATTCGTGCGTTGCCGGGGGTGTACGATGTACTCACACAACAAGAGCTGGAACTTTTGCCTCCAGAATATCCCTTCGTCAGCGAATTGCGTCGCGGCATCCACCCGCGCCGCTCTGGAGACATTTTATATGTGCTCGACCCTGCCTGGCACGCTGACGATAAGTTTTTTGGAAAAGGAGGCACTACCCATGGCTCCCAATACGCCTACGACACCCATGTGCCACTGCTCTGGTACGGTTGGAAGGTGAAGTCCGGAGAGAGTTTTAGGTCTGTGAGCATCACCGACATTGCACCCACGCTGGCGGCTATGTTGCGCATTATGGAACCCAATGCTACGACGGGAAAGGTGATTGAGGAGCTGATGCGGTAAATATAGTCATATCAAAGGCAGAACTGCGTAGCAGTGCCATTCTAGTAGTAGGCACAAAAAAAACGCGGCGCTCGTTTGCGCCGCGTTCGGATTTCCCGTATATAATCTCATGAAAAGTTTCAGAATCAGTGGTCAATAATCTCTGCCGCTTCTTTCGTTATCACTACCGTTTGTTCTTATTGACAGTACAAAAGTGCGGCAGCTCCCACCACATGCAAAAGACAGAATTTGAGGTTTGTTGAAAATTTTTTAAGTCCGATTTTGATGAAAAATTTGACAAAAGCGTGTTTTTGGATAAAAATGAAGGTTTTTTAACATTGGGATTATTTGAGTTTGTTGACTATTTGGCATGAAAAAAAAGTAATATTTTATGAAAAAAAAATTTGTCGGCTAGATTGCAAAGAGGTTTTGCCTAAAATTAATCACCAATTGAACTTAAAAAGGTCGTGGCGGAGTGCGTAAATGACCAACCCGGCGGTGTTGCGCGCGCCGGTTTTTTCAAGTAGATTGTTGCGATGTCCGTCCACGGTGCGCACGCTCAGGAACAATCTTTCGGCAATTTCAAGTGTAGTGAGTTCCTGACAGACGAGTTCGAGGATTTCTTTTTCGCGGGCCGTGAGTGGACTGTTGGGGTTGTACGATTTTTCGTGTTTCTGCGCCATGCCTGAATGGATGGCCCGCAGCACGGATTCGTTGAAATAGAACCCTTTTTCATGCACAGCTTGCACGGCATGAACCACCTCTGAGAGTTCGGAGTTTTTGACCAAATAGCCATTTACCCCTTCCCCCACCATGTGTACGATGTGCCGCTCTTCGCTGTGTACGGAGAGAATGATTATTTTAAGGTCCGGGAAAAGTTTTTTAATCTGGCGGGTGGTTTCCAGCCCATTCATTTCGGGCATGGTCAGGTCGAGCAGCACGACCTGAGGCGTGGGGGTGGCAACATAAAGTTTTTCCAGGAGTTCTTTGCCGTTGGCGGCTTCTACATTGACCTGTACACGGTCAAATCCATTCAGAAGTGACACCAAACACTCTCTGAAAAGCCTTTGGTCTTCTGCGATGGCCACATGAATAGTGTCTTCGCTCATAAAGATTATCCCCGGTGGGGCACTTTGACAATTGTTTTCAAACCATTGCCCGGCTGGGTATACCACGCTATGGTGGCATTGAGGTGGTTGGCACGTGCTTCGATGTTTTTTAGTCCCAACCCTTTTCGGCTTTGAAGGATGGCTGGGTCGAAACCCTTTCCATCGTCTGAATATTCAAAACAAATTTCCCCATCCGAGCGGCTCAAATATAGGGTGATTTTGGAAGCAGCAGCATGTCGCATGGCATTATTGAGCAATTCTTGCGCGATGCGATACAATCCAAGTTCAATCTTCCCCTCTAATCGAGGGAAATCTTCAGGAGAAATGAAATCTACGTTCAGTTGAGGGCTGTTGGTTTTTTGGCAAAGGCTCGTCAAAGCATCTGCTAGGCCGAACATTTCGAGGCCAGGAGGCGTCATGGAGTGTGAAATACGGCGCACGGAAGCGATGCCGGCGTCAATAATATCGCGGCTTTCAGATAAGATATGGGCTTTGTTTTCCGCACTGTCCAAATGGTTGATTTTCAATTTTAAAGTAGAGAAAATCCCTCCAAGCTCGTCGTGCAGATCGGTAGCGATGCGATGTCTTTCGGATTCTACCTGCTCAATATTGCTGTGTAGGAGTTCTTCCCGGTGGGCCGTTTCTACTTCACTCAGTTGAAGTTGTTGGTGGAGCACTTTTTTCTGGTAAAAAAAGAAAAATATCACAACCGCCCCCGCCAAAAGCGCCAGGGTAAGCATGCCCACAAAGAGAAAAAGGAAAACATCTACTTGGCCTTCCATAAACCGATGGTAATAAAAAAGTATAGCAAGATGCTAAACAACGCATGGAAAGCCCAAATGTACAAATTCAGTGCACGACTAATGTTTATTATGTAGTTGCTAAAGGCAAAAAGTAGCACATTGCCTGAAAAATAGAGCAAAAACCCGGTGTTCACCCAGAACACCGGGTCTTGCTCAAGCCGCTTGATTTTCATTTCTGAAAGGGTTCGGTAGCACCAGACCAGGCAAAGCACAATGACCAGGATACCTTCGAGGCTTCGGGCGTAGGTGTTAAACGTATCGGGGTCTTGTAAAAAGGTGGTGTTTAATCCCGATAGCACTGCAAAGCCTAGCCCAAACCACAAAAACCAGACTTTTTTGACGAATCCGCTTAGAACTATGCTGTAAAACCAAGCGATGCATGCAAATTCGAGTGGTGTGTATAGGTGCAGCAGCCAAAGATTGTTATGTCCCTGATCATTCAGATACGAGGATGAAACCTGAATCACTCCACCCAAAAACACATAACAGGCCATTGCTTTCATGGGTGAACCCAGTTGGCGATACCTGATAAAGGCGATCAATACCGGGATTCCAATGAAGTAGGTGGCCAGTAAAATAATCAATTTGGGCCAGGGCATCATGATTACGGTTGCATATTCGGTTGAGACTTATTTTCCTTAAAAGAGCGGGCTACTCGGATCGCAAACGGGTGGGCACGGAGTGCAGAAGTCGTAGGTGCCACTGATAATTTGACCGCCTACGGTAGGGTTGATGATGTCTTGTCCGTTGGCATTTACAGCCACCAACACGAGTTTCTCCACCCCATTTTCAAGTCCGAAATAGAGCCGGATGGAGGTAGTTCCCGCCTCTTCTAACATGTCGTTTACTTCGGCAATATCAATTTTGAATGCCTTGATGGAACTTGGGTTGGCGGCTTGCCAGGCAGAAGTCCAGGTTACTGCGGTTTGCAGGGGGATGAGGTATGCACTTTGATCCATAGGTGTGTAAATTAAAGTTTAAAAGTAAAAAAATCATGTTCGCTTCAAATATAAGGAGGAGTGCTTGGCGCTTTGGATGGGTTCGTATGAAAATTTTTCAAAACAGGTATTTCTACGGGTATGAGCAAGTAGGATTACGGGTTTTGAAAAATACGCACTTATGCGCTTGCACACGAGGCGTTGGGGTAGCCACCTTTGCAGAAACAAATAAGAAATTTTACGGTAGGAAGAATACGAAGGGTGGTTCGATGGAATATCGGCCACCCTCATTTTCTTCATTCGGAAATCCGGAAATATTTGCCTCGGCCTGAACTTTGTGATCTGCCTACGATTCTTTTCTGTATGCTTTAAAATTAATATTCTTAATTTGCTTTTTACTCGTTCCTTAGCACTTAGTTTCAGGCATCCATCAAAAAGCTTTAGACAGCCTCTGATTTCCAAATCCTTATTTTGCATTTTTCACCACTAAAACAATCGTTTATATTATGGAAGGTACAATGGCTACCATTATGATGTTCGCAGGGACTTTTGCTCCCCGAGCCTGGATGTTCTGCAGCGGTCAGTTGCTGCCCATCAGCCAGTACGACGCGCTCTTCGCCCTGATCGGCACCACTTACGGTGGCGACGGTCAGACCACCTTCGCTTTGCCCGACCTGCGCAGCCGCATCCCGGTAGGCACTGGCAACGGCGGCGGACTCAGCCCAATCGCCCTTGGCCAATCTGGCGGGAGCGAAAAGGTAACGCTTACCCAGGCCCAATTGCCTATGCACAACCACACTATGTCGGCATCGGTGGGCACCTCTTCGGCAAACGCCGCAGGCAGCAGCCCAACGCAAGTTTTGGCAAGTACAGCCGCTGCCATTTACCTTCCAGTTAGCGGCAGCACAGGCACCAGTTTGGCCGGCGCTAATGTCGCTGTCGGGCTTCAAGGAAATAACCAGCCTATTTCCGTGGTACAGTCTTACCAAGCCATCAACTACGTCATTTGTGTAGAAGGCATTTTCCCGTCAAGGAACTAGGCCTGCCCTGTATTTCATCCTAAAACATTCATTTTCAAAAAATTACGATCAATATGGAAGGTACAATTGCAACCATTATGATGTTTGCGGGCAACTTCGCGCCTAAAAACTGGGCATATTGCGACGGGAGGCTTATAAGCATTGCTTCAAACACAGCACTCTTTTCCTTACTCGGCACCACTTATGGCGGGGACGGCCGAGTCACTTTTGCGCTGCCTGATTTGCAGGGCCGGGTAGTCGTGGGCGCAGGCACAGGCCCAGGCCTATCCTCTTATGATTTAGGGCAATCTGCCAACGCTGAAACGGCAACTATGACCATAGCCTCCATGCCAGCACACACGCACACGGCTGGTGCAGTCACCATTCCGCTGAGCAATTCCGCTGCTACACTTAATGATGCAAACGGCAATATTTTGGGTACGCCAACTGCCGATACATACGCCACCGCGGGCACTACGCCTACTGTTAATTATGGTAGCTTCAGCGCCACCGTAGCGCCACAGGGCGGCTCGCAGCCGTTCTCCATCCTGCAGGCTTACGAGTGCATCAGCTTCGTGATCTGCCAGTTTGGGGTTTATCCGTCCCGCAACTAAACAATCTGGAAAACCCAATTTCTTCATCAAAAAAAATTATCCTATAATATGGAAGGCACAATGGCAACCATCATGCTTTTTGCAGCAGACTTTGCCCCCAAGAACTGGGCATTCTGCAATGGGCAGCTCCTCGCTATTAATACAAATACAGCCCTCTTTTCCCTGCTCGGAACAACCTACGGGGGTAACGGCGTACAAACCTTTGCGCTGCCAGATTTTCAGGGTCGCGCGGCAATCGGCTCCGGGCAAGGTGGAGGACGTTCTAATTTTGTCCTGGGTCAAAAAGCAGGGTCACAAAATATAACGCTCTCGGTTTCAAACCTGGCTTCGCACAACCATACAACTACCGCAACGCTGGCAGCCACCAGCGCTGCACCGAATACAGATGAAGGGCCTGGCGGCATACTTGCCGGTACAAACATCTATGCAGCCGGTGCAAATGGTTCGCTTGGAGGCGTGAGCGAACAACCCTCAGGACCGGCAGGCTCCAGTCAGCCTGTAGACATAGAACAGCCATATCTTGGCTTGAACTTCGTGATTTGCCAGTACGGAATATATCCTTCGCGCAATTAACATGAGAGCATACAAAGGCAGCGCGTTTTTAGGCTTGCAAAAGATTCGCTGAGCTCTTTTTTTGCCACTAATTGCACTAATTTACACTAAAAAATGCCCAAAACGCATCTGATTCGTGAAAATTAGTGTAATTAGTGGCAAATCTAAATTAATAAGAAAATCAAAATTTTTGAACAATCAATCCTCTTCCGACATCATGGAATCGCCCACTTCTTCCCTCCGAACCGAAGCTCAAATCACCCAGGCCAACGCTTGGTGGGATGGCCTCAGTGATGCCTGGAAACAAGCCCTTAACGAAGTAGCCTTGCGTCGCAGCAGCACCGAGCCGCTCGGAGAAGAAATGCTGATGACTGTGTTCACCTCCCCCAACCACCGGTTCGCAGGGCCGACGGCTCCCTTTCCCAATATGTCTTTTGAACTGGAAGACATCTCTGGCCTGGTTGGTATCCCGAATATGGAACTAGCTGTGGTGATCCATCACAAACTGAGCCACATCCACGAAGCTGTGAGCTTTACAAATCTGCGCTCGCTCTTTATTCACAACAACAAGATTACCTCGCTTGAAGGCCTGGAAGGATTGACACAGTTGAAGGAAATTTACTGCAATGTGAACGAGATAGATTCGCTGAAACCTTTGGAGGGGCTTACGAACTTACACACGTTATACTGCAACTACAACTTGCTCTCCAATTTGGACGGTATTGGTGAACAACACGCCGACACCCTGGAAAACTTCTACTGTATGCCGAATCCGAATTTAAAAGAATCGGTGGCCATGCGCTTCGAGCGCGAGGTGGGCATCCGATGTAAAAAGGCGTAGGGCGGTTTTCACGCAGATGTTACACAGATGTGATACGCAGATGTCACACAGATAAATTCTGCGTAAAATCTGCGTATCACATCTGTGTAACATCTGCGTGAAATATGTCCAGTACTATGCCCCAAGCCACATACGTAACAAAACGATGAACCTCCCTTCCGCATACCTCACGGTTCCCGGCTTACTCAAGCCGATGGAGCTGGACATGATAAACCGGGTGCTGTCGTCCGCTCGTTTTGAAGACGGCACGGCTACCGCCACGGATGCAGCTAAGGCTGTGAAACGAAATCTTCAATTGCCCAAAACCGGCAGTCTCGAAAAGCAACAAATAGATGCCATTGTGATGAATGCCATCGTGCAAAGTCCGCTGATACAGGCTGCGCTGATGCCCACCCGAGTGCTGCCGCCCCTCATCAGCAAATACGAACCTGGGATGCACTACGGGATGCATGTGGACAGCCCGATCATGGGCGATCCTCAAGTTGGCGCTATTCGTACCGACGTGGGCATGACCATTTTCCTGTCAGAACCAACGAGTTACGAGGGTGGCGAACTGGCGATCCACACGCAAGCCAATGAGCAACGCTACAAACTGAACCCCGGCGACGCGATCATCTACCCAACCACCCAGGTGCATGGTGTGTTGCCCGTCACCTCCGGCGTTCGGCTCGCAGCAGTGACCTGGATGCAATGCGCGGTGCGCAATGCCCAGCAGCGTGAAATGCTTTTCCAACTCAAAACGGCGCAGGCCGTGCTGGAAAAACAAAACCCGCAAGGGGAAGAGAACCTGCTTTTGCTTCAGGTTTACAGCAACTTGATTCGGATGTGGGCAGAGATGTGAGTGGTTTTTGCAGGGGCTTATTTTCTCTGCAACTGTTCCAAGAGCCATTCCCGTTCCATGAGCGGATTTGTTTTTTGCACCATTTCGCGGAATGCTTCTCGCTGAGGCTTAGAGAAGATGTTGAGGTGTAGCAGTTTTTTCATTGCACTAATCATGTTCTTGTAAGCTGTTTTCCGACTAGGGTCAAGGGCCTCTTTGCGCTGAAGGTAGGTTCGCATACTTTCCAAAAGGGACTCAAAAGCATCAAAGTCATCTCGTTCATAATATATTTTGAGAAGCATGGTTTTGGCTACGATGTTTTGCAGCATATCGTCGTACTCAAACTGGGTCAAAAACTGCTGCGCCTTGTTATAATCGCCCTTTTCAAAGAAGAGACGAGAGAGGCTAAAATTTACGGCACCTTGTCTATGTTTCTCTTCTAAAAACTGTTGAAATTCATTAATAAAATGTTCTGCCCAGTCAAACTCCGAGGTTTTTAGTGCACTACCTACGGTATTCAGAAAAGTGTAGCGAGAAACTTGTCCATTTTCTAACAGATACTTGGATTCCAATCCATTTCTGTAAAGTTCAAATAAACGCCTTACAAAATCTTGTCGGCCTCGATTGACTTTTCCTACACAATAGTTTAGAGCTGCTTGATAAAGTGTTCTCACCTCAGAGTGATCGAACTTTGACATTTGGTGATGTATAATTTCTTCTAGATGATCGAAATACTCTTCCTGATCAAAGTGCTTGTTGGCCATATAAACATGGTAATAAGCTGCAATGGCTGGTTCTTCTAAGAGCTCATTACTTTTAGAGTATTCCATCATGTTGTTTAAAAGCCCTTCATTATAGGCTGCTTTTTGATAAACTGTGTGGTGGGCAAACATTGCGCAACCTATACGGATTTTTTCTGCAATAAACCACTTCTCGGCGGCATCAGACATTTCCTGCAGATTAACAGATGCGTTTTGGCTAACTCCAATCAACCGTTCATATTCCACTTCTTCCAAAAAATATTTATTTAACAAATAATAAGTATTGCGCAAAGGTTGATTCTTCAATCCTTCGGATCCTATTCGAAAAGCCTGTTTGTAAGCCTTTTCAAGTTTTCTTTTTCGATAAATACGAGTCAGTGAAATTTGGTATTGTACCTCATCTCTTACCATCTCTCCAAACACCAAATATTCTTCGATGGCCTTTAAAAGGAAGTACATCACCTGCCGCATAAAAGCATCGTCATAGGGTTGTGAGGGGAAAACCGCTTTCCATGCTTTCGCCTTTTCTGCTGCTTCGTCGGCATTAGGCAGATTTTTTACCAAAAAATCGAACAACTTAATCACATCCTGCCGTTGGTTGTGGGCAGGAGATTGCAGCCACTTGTTGAGCTCGCGTATTTCCTTTTTTTCAAGGGAGCGAACGATTTCGGTCAAAACGCTTTTTTGCATGTTTTTTTAAAGTTATCTGTTCAACAAAATGAACACTTTGCGCAGGTTGTTGCTGATGTGTTTTGACATGATTAAAGAGTGGCAAACGGCAATTAATCAAAATACTGGCGTATTTTTGCAAAATCTATCCAAGATTAAAATTTTAAAAATTAGATTGCAAGGTAAGGCAATCACGAATAAATTTTCAACAAATGCGAAATTTTGTCTTTAGTACCCCCGCCTCTTCCCCGCACTTTTGTACTGTCGAAAGAAATTTCCTCCGACCAGTAATCCTATCCATCATGCAAAAGTACCTGTATATCTTCACCTTATTGCTGCTGTCTGCTGCCCAAGCAAACAGTCAAGGGTGGGAACGTATTTATGGCGGAAGCGGACAGGATGCCGCCCGGAGCCTTGCGCCTACCCCCGATGGTGGGTACATTATGGCGGGCTACTATAACGGCAACAGCCGCATTTTCCTCATAAAAACAGATGCGAATGGCAAGCAGCAGTGGAGCAAACAAATAGCAGGAAGTGGGCCAGCTTCCACTTCGGAAGCGTTTGCGGTGGTAACAACCCGGGATACCGGTTATGCCATTGCAGGATATTTAGATGCTGACGCTAATGGTCCGGGGAGACGCGACATATATTTACTCAAAACAGATGCTTACGGCAACAAACTTTGGGACAAAACTTTTGGTGGGAACTTGGATGATGAGGCGCATGCTTTAATCGAACTGTCGGATGGCAGCTTGGTGCTTTCTGGATTCCAAAGTTATTCTGGCAATAAGGAAAATATTTTCGCGCTCAAAACAGACTCGGAAGGTAACATGCTGTGGCTCAATACTTATGGGCAACAGGAATATCGCAGGAGAGCACATTCAATAGCGGCCATCCCAAATGGCGATTTAATCATAGCGGGTGAATCTGAACCAACTTTAAGTGATGACAAGGACATCCTGGTACTTCACATTAACGAATTTGGTACCCAGACTTGGAGTACGACCTACACGCTCACTGGTTCATTGGGCAATATGCGTGATGATGAAACCCGGGCGATGGTGGTCAACACCGATGGTTCGATTCTGTTAGCAGGAGGGACCAATGCCGAGTTGGAAGGTGCAGGTTTTCTCTTGAAAATAGACGGCAGCGGCAACCCGGTGCCGATCTGGCAAAAACTTTTCCCAAACAACGATTTTTACGCGCTTGGGGCTTCCAATGGAAAATATTTTGTCTCTGGATTCCGAACTAGTCCTGTGCTGTTGGACGATCTTGTGTTACTCAAGCTAAACCAGGATGCAGAAATCATTTGTGAATCCGTTATAGGCCGTGGCGGCTTAGATGTGGGTTTTGACTTGGTACCTGTGAGGGGTGGGGCCGTCATTGCAGGTTCAACCGAACAATTTGTCGGCGGGTTTGGTGAATCTTATGCCTATTTAGTCAAAGCAGATGAAAACTGCACCGTGCTGACCAGTTACATACAAGCCAATATTTTTCGCGATTTTAATGCCAATTGCCAAAAAGATCTGGGCGAACCAGGTTTAAATAACTGGGTGGTCAGGGTGGAAAGTGCTTTTGATACACTTTTCACGGTGGCCAATTCCAATGGAGATTTTAAAGTAGAGGTGGACACAGGCAACTATAATCTGATACTTTTCCCTCCAAACCCCTACTGGAAATCCTGTGATTCTATCGTAAGTGTTTATGTGCCAGGTTTTTACGATACCGTTTATGTGGAATTGCCTGTAAAAACTGAGTTCGATTGCCCGCGCAATGAGGTAGATGTTACGACGCCTGTGCTTCGCCGCTGCACCGACAATCTGTACCACGTTCGCTATTGCAATTCAGGCACCGTGCCTTCGCTCAATACCTTGGTAGAAGTCACGCTCGATCCTTTCCTGACGCTCACGGGCAGTTCTATTACAGCTATCCCCCAGGGTAACAATGTTTTCCAGTTCGATCTGGGCACCATCAACAATGGCGATTGTGGAAACTTCACCGTAACCGCTTTCCTGAATTGTGATGATACTCAGACAGGTCAGGCGCACTGTGTAACCGCCCAAATAGCGCCTAAGGAGTTTTGTGGAGTCAACTCGGGCTGGGATGGGGCCATCATCGCAGCCAAGGCTTTTTGCGAGAATGATTCCGTCAAGATGCTCTTGCAAAATATTGGTACAGGTCCAATGGGGGGACCCCTTGGTTTTGTAATTGCCGAAGATCTGTTAATGCTTACCCCTCCCGGCAACCCCGATTATAAATTTGATCTGAATGCTGGCCAAAGCCAGATTGTGTGGGCAACCATCGCCACGGGCGGCACCTTCCGCATCATCGCCGAACAGAGCCCGGGCTATCCCGGCACCAGCTATCCCACCGCTGCGGTAGAGGGCTGCCAAACCGATACCAGCTCAAGCGAAATATCGCTTGGGTTCTATACCATGTTCCCTGAAGACGACGCAGATGCATTCATTGAAAGCGACTGCCAAGAGAGTAACAATTCCGATTTTAATCCTTTGTACCTAAAAAGAGGCCATCCTAAAGGCTATGACGTGCCTCATTACGTCAGTCCACAAACCGATTTGGACTTTGTAATCCAATTTCAGAACACTGGCGCCGACACAGTACAGCAGGTCGTTATCCGCGACACCCTCTCTGCTGTGCTGGATCCGGCAACGGTGTACCCAGGTGCTGCGAGCCATCCCTACCAATTTGACATCTTGGGCGACGGTATCGTGGAGTTCACACTCACTAATCTTAATCTCCTCCCCGGTGGCGGTGTGCCAAGTGAAGGTTTTGTAAAGTTTCGCGTGTCTCAGAAACCAGACGTGCCGTGCGAAACAACGATCTTCAATAGTGCCGCCATCTATTTTGATTTCAACGCACCAGCGTTCTCCAATACCACTTATCACACCATATGTGATAGTTTCATCGTCATTGACCCCAACGTGAATACCAATGAGTTGTATCTGAAAGGGGTGAATGTGCAGATTTTCCCTAACCCAGCTACCGAAAGCGTCAATTTTAAAGTGGAAGGTATAGAAGCCAAAACTTATAGCCTTCTATTGTACGATATCCAAGGCCGATTAACATTTAATCAATTTTTTGACCATTCCGAATTCCGATTGCTCCGGCAACAACTCCCGGCAGGAAAATTTATCTACCAACTTGCCGCTGACGGCAAGTTGGTAGCCTCCGGGAAAATAATCATTCATTAATACCCAGGCCATCCCAATCCGACGACTATTCATTCATGAAACATATCCGAAGCCCGCGAAGCAAAAGAGCTTCGTGGGCTTTTTTACTTTTTGAACGCTCGATAAAATCTAAGCATGAAAAACACACTATCCATACTGGTCTCTGTTTCCCTTTTGTTCTTCTTTTCCAATTGTGCCTCCTTCAAGCAAAACCGCTGGCTCTCCGCACACCAAAAAGAACTGAGCCGACTGGCCAACAGCAACTTGTCCGCTGAACAAAAACTCGACGGTCTGGTGCAGGACTACGTCAAATTCATGCACGAGGACCTAAAGTTTGTTGATCCGGTGAAAGGCGTGAAGTATGTAAAAAAATACCACGACCAGAATCGCACTTCCATGGAGAAAATACTTCGGGAATCGGAAAAATGGCAAGGCAACCTGGGCACCATGGACAAAGTCACGCTCGGTGTGCGCACGGTGCAAAAACCTTATATCCGCGACCTGATTGATCTGGGGCCAAAATTCAAGCGCAAGTACAAGCAGTATGCTTTCGCGCTCGAACTGGGTTCTAAAATCACGGGCGGGCTGACGAAGTTTGCGGGAAAGGATTTGTTTTGAGGGGGGCGAAAGTTAAAAGTTTCAAGTTAAAAGTTTCAAGTTTAGGGACTCCGATCAATGAGCGGAGCCTCTCAACTTGAAACTTTTAACTTGAAACTCTCAACTTGAAACTCTCACCTCTATCTCCGTTTCATAAGCCGTTTTTAGCCACCCACCCACGCGCCGTCGAAACGACCATTGGAAAATCGGGTTAGGTGCCAGCAGGTTCAGCCCGAAAGCGTAGATGCGGGGCGAAAGGTGCATCATCAGGTTGTAAAGACGAATTTCTCCGTTTAAGCGGCGGTAGATTTCCCGGTCATAATTTTTGAACTGATCGGCATCAAAGCGTTTGTTTTTCAAGGCATTTTGCACAAAATGCGCAGCGATATAGCCCGACATCATGCCTGTACCGATACCCTCTCCACTCGTCGGGCATACCAGCGAAGCCGCGTCGCCCAAAAGCAAATACCCATCGCCAAAGGCTCGCCGCCTACGGGAAGCAAGCGGTATGCCCCAGCCGACCGATTCCTCCAAAGGAGCCGCATTCCGAAATCTTGGTGACATGATGGGGTCTCGCTGAATAAGCCGGGCGAATTCCTCGCGTAGCTTGTGCCCGCCCTGAGCTACCACCTGGCTTACCATGCCGTAACCCACATTGGCCTCTCCATTTTGGAGTGGGAAGATGTAGAAATAGGACATAGGCAACCCCGGCGGAAAATAGATTTCGATCAAATTGAGTGGGTGAATCCCCTCCACGCCGCGCCAATATTGGCGAAGTGAAGCGGCATAGTGTCGGCGGTCAATTTTACGCTGACCCAAGTGGTGTAACACGGCGGAATGATCGCCATCAGCACCCAGTAGGAGCGGCGTTCGGATTTCAATTTCTTTCTCCCCGCTTCGGGCAAACACCCGCCATTCCGAACCATCACGTTCTATTTTCTCTACCGAGGTGCCCTGTCGGAAATCGGCAAAGCGCGGATCAATTTTTTGCACCAAAAAATCGTCGAAATGCAATCGTTTGGCCGTCCAAAAAAGTGGTTTTTCTCGATGGATAAAATCCGTGGCCCGGCCATTTTGGGTGAAAAAGCGTGTGCCGTAGTTGGGGGTAAAGTTTTGATTTTCAATAATTTCACGCTCTACGATTTCCGGGTCAAGGTGGCGCAGCACCCGCAGCACCTTCAAATCCAGCCCATCACCGCAGACCTTGTCGCGGGGGAAGACCGCTGCGTCCAGCAAGGTGTGGGCAATGCCCATTTTTGCCAAAAAAAGCGAAGCCGTGGCGCCCGATGGCCCAGCCCCTACAATGACCACATCGCTGCGAAAAGATTCAGAAACCATGGGGCAAAGTTAGGCGGGAATGCTTTCTATATCTTACCTTTCATCTTTTCAATATGAAACGACTCCTTTACCTCTCCCTCATTTTTAATCTCCTGGCCATTGGAGCTGGCGGATTTGCCGTTTATCGTTTGGGCGGTTTTAAGCATGTGTTTATTCGATTGCAGCGCACTACCGAAGGGCTCTACCACCATCGTGCCCAACATTTTGAGCGGCTTTCAGAAAGCCCTGGCAGCATTATTTTCCTTGGAGACAGCCAAACGGAGCAAGCGGAGTGGCGCGAGCTTTTCCCCGACGGGCCAGTGGTACTCAATCGGGGTATTTCCGGGGATTACACGGTGGCGCTGTTGGAGCGCTTGCCGGAGATATTGCGGCATAAACCTTTGAAAATCTTTTTGCTAATTGGGGTAAATGACCTGGCTTTTGGAAATTCAGTTCCCGAAATCGAAATGGGTTATCGAGCCATTGTGCAAAAGATCAGAACGGAATCCCCTGACACGGAGTTGTACTTGCAAAGTGTTTTGCCCGTGAACAATGACGTGCGGCATGTGGGTGTAAAGAATATCAAGGTGTTGGAGCTAAATATCCGAATTGCCCAGATTGCCCGCGATTTTGCGCTGCCTTTTCTTGATATCGCCACACCCTTGAAAGATTCGGACGGGAGGCTCGCCGCTAAATTCACGGAAGATGGATTGCATGTAAATGGAATGGGGTATAGTGTATGGAAAAAGGAGATTGAGAAACTAGTAGCAAGTAGTAAATAACAAATACTCGGGTTGCTCTTCACTTCCAACTTGAAACTTGCTACTAAGACTTGAAACTTGTTGCTTAAGGCTACCTTCGTCCCCGCAAAATCCAGCCTATTCATGGAAGTTCCACACACCTATACACCGATACCAAAGCCCCGCCGTCCCTGGTGGCGCCGTATCCTGCTTGGTATTCTTTTTTCGGTACTCAGCCTCTTGCTTTTGCTGGTGATCATCGCTGCTTTTTTTGACAAGCAAGTGAGCCAGCAACTGGTGGCCGAAATCAACAAAAACCTCAAGACTGAACTCCGGGTAGGCGGTGCAAGCCTTTCGCTTTTGTCGGGCTTCCCTTCGGCATCCATCAATCTTTCACAGGTGCGGCTCAAAGACGCATTGGGTGGCCAACTCCTTGCTGCGGAGGAACTTTCGTTCAGATTCGACCTGCTCAGCCTTTTCGGCGATGACCTGAAAATCCACTCTTTTCGGCTGCGCGATGGGGCCATCCGTATTCAGGTAAACCGCGCCGGAAAGTCGAACACGGATATCTTTAAGGAAGAAAAAAACAACAAAAAACCCGCCACTGAAAGTACACTCCGCCTCGCCTTGGAAAAAGCCGAACTCCAAAACATGGCTGTTCTGTATGACAACATACCCACCCGACAAGCCGCAGAAATCCTGGTAAATCAAGCTGGTGCAAGTGGGAATTTCTCCGCGCAGCAATTCCGGCTTTCGAGCCAAGCTGAACTCAAAATTTACCGGCTCGATTCTGACAGTAGCCGATACCTCGCAGGCCAAAAACTTATCTATGACGCGGTGTTGGCGGTTGACATCAAACGCGGCGTTTACGCCCTTCAAAACGTGGAACTTACCCTGGGCGGCAACATCTTCAATGTGGAAGGTTTGGCCGTGACCAAGCCCGATGCTACCGAACTCAACTTCAAACTCCTGAGCCAGGAGGGCGATATTTCGATGATTGCCAATCTGTTGCCGGGCGCGTATCATACCTATTTCAAGGATTTTCAAAGCTCTGGCAATTATTCCTGTAGCGGCACCGTGAAAGGCCGATTGAGCAAAACGGAAACCCCCGCCATCGGATTCGAAGTAGCCCTCCGGGATGGGAAAGTGACCTCTGAAAAATTGCAAAGTCCCCTGCGAAACGTGTCGTTCCGCGCCCGCTACAACGCTCAACCAGACGGGAGCGGCGAGTTTGAACTGGCGGATTTTAAAGGCGATTTTGGAGGACAGGCATTGAGTTTGTCTCTTAAAGTGAATCAATTAGATGATCCGGTGGTTGATTTTCGCGCCAACGGCGCATTGCCCCTAGATGCCGCGTATGGTCTTTTCGACAACGAACTCATCACGGCTGGCGACGGCCTGCTGCGGCTAAACCGCCTCACCGTGCAAGGCCGATACGCCGACATGACGAGTATGCGCCGCATTAGCCAGGTGAGCGCAGCGGGTGAAATCCAGTTCGACAACGCCGCGCTTACCTACAATAAAGTACCCTTGCTTGCTGAAACGGGTTTTCTTCGCTTGGAAGACAATGAATTCCAACTAGACAGTTTTGTGCTTCGCGCCGGAAAAAGCGATTTTTTGCTCGATGGTTCGGCCAAAAATCTGCTCCCAGTGCTCTTTGCAGATTCGTTGAACACAGCAGACGCGCTCCTTGAATTCAGCGCAAAACTTGGCTCGCAAAACTTTGACGTGAGTCAGATTATTGAGATGTTCACCGTACAAACCACCGTTTCAGAAGCGGGTGGGGAAGCGGTTTTGGACTCTTTGAAAAAGGAAAAAAATGCAGAACGCAGCCTCGCGATGGACAAATTGAAAGGCACGTTCGAGGCGAATATCAAGGGTTTCAAATATGGAAAAATCGAAGGAAATAACTTTACAGGCAGGTTGGAATTTGATCACAACAATTTGAATATCAATGGGCGGACTGCGGCCATGAAGGGCGAGCTAGCGCTGGATGGGAATGCTCGCTTTGACCTTAAGCCATCGTTGAAAATGCGAATTACCGCCCAAAATCTCGACCTGCAAACCATGTTGGCGCAATGCGAGAATTTTGGGCAGGAAGTCATTACCGATGCGAATATGCGGGGAAGACTCAATGGCCGCGTGGTGATCTGGTCTTACTGGGACGACACGGGGGTATTCGACTCAAAACGCTTGTATGCCTTGGCCGATGTGCAGGCCAGCAACGGCGAATTGCTGGGCGTTAAGATGTTTGAAGATTTTTCCACTTTTGTCCATATTGAGGATTTGCGCCGCATAAAATTCACGGATCTCCAAAACTATCTGGAGATCAAAAACCAACGACTCTATTTGCCCGTGATGCTCATCCAGAGCAATGCGCTCAATATGACCCTGAGTGGCGAGCATACCTTTGAAAATGACATTGATTACAAAATCAAAATCAATGCGGGCCAGGTGTTGCTCAACCGGCTCAAAAAGCACGATTCAGACCTCGACCCGCTTCCCGAAAAAAATGGCAAATTCAACCTTTATTACACCATCGTTGGCAATCTGGACCAATATGAGATGAAGCGCAGGAAGAAAACCGTTAAGGCAGAGTTTGAGCGCAGCGAAGCACGAAAATTGCTCATTGCCCGATCCATTAACACAGAATTTGGCGGCGCTTCCGTGGACGCGATGCTCGATACGCCTATTGAAACAAGAGAGGACGGGGAGGAATATTTGGATGAGATGCAGGGGGGCGGGAATTAGAGACAAGTTGAAAGGGGCAAGTTGAAATTTACAACTTGCCCCTTTCAACTTTTAACTACTCCGGCTTCATCCGCGCAAAATGCTCGTAATATCCTGGGCGGTTAGCACTTTCCACACCCGGAACAAATTTTTTGGAAATGATAATGCGTTGTAGGGGCGCAAACAGTACGATTTCCGGAACCTCATCGTAAAAAACTTGCTGAACTTGGAGGTAAAAAGCATTGCGTTTGGCCACGTCGGGTTCTGTGCGGATGGCTTCGATGAGGCTGTCGGCTTTTGGGCTCATATATCCTGCCCGATTGTCGCCAGCTGGAGAAAGGCTTTTGGAGTGGAACCGCTGGTTGTACTCCATCTGTCCAGGGAAAAGCGCGACGCCCAATAGTGCACTGTCGTAGTTACCGCTGCGCGTGTCTGCGGTCATAACCGAGAGGTCCAAACTTTGGATTACGAGGTCAATTCCGGCTTGCCGGGCGGATTCTTTCAAACTATTAGCGAACAATTCATTGGTTTTCATCGTGGTGGCCGCCATCATTCTGAATGAAAGTGGTTGGCGCTTTCCGTTGATCACCTTGTCTAAAATACCATCGCCATCGGTATCGGTCCAGCCTGCCTTCGAGAGCAAATCTCTGGCTTTTGCAATGTTAAAGTCCGGCAAAGGAAGGTTTTTAGCATAATACGGCCTGTCAGGAGGCATGGGCGAAGCAATGCGCACTGCCAAACCGCGTTGCACCTGGTTCACAAAATAATCGTAGTCTACCACGTGTGTAAGCGCTTTTCGCACCTGAACATCCGCGAGGATGGGGTTGCGATGATTGAGCACCCAACGGTTATAGGATGTCGTGCCAACCGTAAAAAAGTCATATTTACTCGTGAGCGAATCATTGGCTTTCATTTCCAAAAACTTGGCGGGGTTGATGACACCTCCCACCACATCGAGCTCTCCGTTTTTGAGCATATTTTCCAGAGTTGGGTCGTCTTTTACCAATTTGTAAACCATCTTTTTGGGGTATGCAGCCAACATGGGATATTGTTCCACCATTTTGTCGCCCCACCAATTTTGCTTTTTAACCAAAACAGCTCCTTGTTCGTTCATGAGTTCCATTCGGTAGGGACCGCTGCCGGAAATGGAATTGGATTCGTTGGCAAATTTTGGCTGATTGAATTCTGTTACAAACGTTTTCAAATTGACATCCGCATTCAGCATAGCCGTTTTGGCAGTATCCAAAAAATCGCTCAGCGGTATGTTTGTAAGCCTGTTGGCAGCGTCATAGTTGTATGCAGGATAAATAGGGGTATTACAAATGGCCTCAAGGGACATCATATAGAAACTGCTGAAATACAAACTGAACTTTTTGGGGTTGGCAGGGTCTATTTCTATCCCAGACAGTTGGGTCAAATAACCACGCCAAACGGCAGGAAGTCCGGGGTGAAAGATGAGTTTAAGCGTGAACGCTACATCATTAGCCGTTACAGGAGTACCATTGTCCCATACGGCTTCCTCCAGGATTTCAAAGTCATAGGCAAACTGACCTTTGCGTGGGCCGTCCTTCACTTCGCGCACCTTGGGGATTGCTTTCACGAGTGTAGGTTTCATTTCCAAAGTCTTTGGGTCGAGATCAACCAACTGTTGAAATATCTGACGCGCCAGGAAGGAGGATGGCGCATGACCTCCATTCATAAAAAGGTTGAGATTGTTGGGTGCCGAGTCAATCCGGACATAGATTTCTTCGGGGACACGCGGCTTTTTTTTGCCAAAAAGTACAGGGTAAAGTAGCCAAGCGGCTACAAGCAGGGCGACCACCGCCAGCACCCGCCGGAGAGAGAGAAATTTGTTCATGGTAAAATTGATAAAATAGTGAGTGAGATATTCAGCGGATTAAAGAATAAAGCGGCGCAAGTTATATCCGATGCCATGGATAATTTCAAAATTTATGCGGGATTTTTTTATTGTAGGGGCGGCTTTAGCTTTAGCCACTCCTATACTGCGGCTAAGGCCGCCACTACATCAAAAACCGCTCCTTCCATTCGGGCTTCGGCAGCATACACTCCTCCCGGCGGCCAAACCACCGATATCGGTTGCGGGCCACGAAGTTGTAAATAGCATCGCGTAGCGGGCGGGGAAAGATTTTGAAAAAATAAAGGAGCCCCCATAAACCACCAAGCCGCCGCAGGATTTCAAGGGGCGCATCGGAACGCAAGAAGATATGCTCACTCAGGGCCAGCACTACCGTGTCAAAATGCTCTGAAGAAAGCCCGTGTTGACGTAATATCTGTTGCCCAGTCTCCGATTGTAAGGCGGCAAAGCGGAATACACCCTTGCGATCTCGTTTCAGAATCCATTGAACGGAGGCGTTGCAGAGGTTGCATACCCCATCGAAAAGGAGGATAGGGTGATTTGGTAGTTGGTTAGCTCGTGATTGGTTAATTGGGGATTGGTTCACTGGTAACGCTTGAGACATAATTTTACATTGGGTTTGAACTTGGCTTACTACATTCGCCCATTGACCACATTTCTCACATTGACCACATTACAATAAAATGCCTACCGCGCTCACCATCGTATTTGTCGGCTGCACCATTTTTTTGTCGCACTGGTTTGCCGCCCTTTTTGCCCGCACGAAGATACCAGATGTGCTGTGGCTTTTTATCATTGGGCTGCTCTTGGGGCCGGTATGGGGATTGGTCACGCCAGAAAAATTTGGGGCTGTTGGGCCTGTTTTTACCACCATCACCCTGATTTTCATCCTGTTTGAAAGTGGTATTGACCAACGCCTGGAGCCGCTGATCAATTCTATCGGGGGCACTGCACGCATTACGACTTACAACTTCCTGGCTACTTGTTTGGTTGCGGGTGGTATTACTTTCTATTACACGGATTTGGGCATTTTGCGCTCTCTGATGTTGGGCAGCATTGTAGGTGGCACCTCATCAGCGGTAGTTACCACCTTGGTAAGGCAGTTCCCAATGGCTGAGCGCACCCGCACGATTTTGGTCTTGGAATCAGCGTTTTCCGATGTGTTTACCCTGGCGGTTCCGCTTACTTTGCTCACGGCCTATAAAATCGGGACCATAGATGTAGCCATTGTGACGGGCCAAATGATTTCTGCTTTTATCCTCGCCGCTATGCTCGGCGTGGCAGGTGCGTTTGGCTGGAGTATCCTGCTGAATAAGATGCGGACACTTCAAAACACGGTGTTCACTACCCCTGCCTTTGTGTTCATCTTATACGGGATTGTTGAATTGCTCAATTATTCCGGCCCCCTGGCAGCCCTGGCGTTTGGTATTACCCTGGGAAATATTGACGTGTTGGGCCCCCCAATTATGCGCAACGCCCTTTCGCGCAAACCTATCTCCTTAAATGACCACGAAAGGGCATTTTTCTCCGAGGCAGTATTCTTACTACGCACCTTCTTTTTTGTCTACATCGGAATCTCCGTCCGTCTCCAAGATTGGCACTGGATGATGCTGGGCGCGGCGATTACAGGTGTTTTGTTCCTCGTACGCATCCCGGTGGTACGTTTCTCTGTGCCGCGTAGCACCTCCCCCAGAGACGCCTCTTATATGGCTACCATGATACCCAAGGGCTTGGGCGCAGCAGTGCTCGCATCTTTGCCCGTCCAACAAGGGGTGGCGGGGGGCGAGATCATACAATCGGTGGTGTTTTCAATCATACTTTGTTCTACGGTGTTGACTACGGTGCTTACATTTTTGGTGGAAAAAACTTTCTTTTCAAGCATCTATACCTGGATTTTTATTTTACTGGGATTAGGAAAGAACCTGAAAAAAGAGCCTAAGTCTGAATTTCAAACCGAATTCGAAGTAATTGAAACAGACATAGAAATTTCAATTTTCGAGTCAACCCAGGAATTGCCCGACTCAGAAATGAAAGCAGAAAAGCCCGCCAGAACCAGAGCCAAGCGGAGTAGAAAGGCCAAGTAAATGTCATTTAAGAAATTTTCCGAATGATCCAGACATCCTGCTCCAAGCCCCAGCTTTTGCGAGTCCCTTCAATATGTTCGAGGATTTCTGCCTGAGATTCAAACAATTGCCGGATGTAAGCAGGCGGGTGGAAGGCCGCAAAAACCCGATGCCCTTCAACTACTTTCCCACGCTCGACAAGTTTACCCTGATCAAAATCTTGCCGCTCATGATCGGTAAGTTTATCGCGAAACACCTTGCCGTGGGTGGTCAGAATCAACACAGCTCCCTTTTTGGAAATACGCATCAACTCGTCAAACCAATGCGTATGATTGGCTTCGGATAAATGGGTGAAAATAGAAATCCCGTACACCAGGTCGAACCGTTCGTTCGGATATGCGGTAGGTGGGTTGAGTTGGTTGACAGAGAAAGTCGCCCCCTCTATGTTTTCACGGCACCATGCGATGGTTTTTGGATTGTAATCCGTGCCATGAATTTCGCTGGTGTTGCCCAACAACTGGGGGAAATGCCGCAATACCCGAGCGGGCCCGCAACCCCAATCTAACAAGGTTTTCCCAGTTATGGGCGTATGTTTTTCGAACAAACTCAGGAGCCACTTCGCCGTGCGTTCGCCGCCCTCGTAATACTTTTGATAGTCTAGCTGGAAGGCCTCAAAAAGCATGTAGTCGGGCGGCAATTTCACCTGGGGGTTTTCTTTTGCAAATCGCGCATTGCGCCCACGGTTCTTCCATTTTTGATAGCTGTATTTAGCCCTGTCGAGTAAGTGCATCAGGCCCAAATCCCGGAATGGCTTGGTCAATTTTCCTGTGTTCATGATTGGATATTTCTTTTATTAGCCACTAATTACACGAATTTACCCGAATTAATTCGTGCGAATTCGTGTAATTAGTGGCCAAATACCACCTCAAACCCCACATTTTCCAAATGCTCCCAAAACTGCGGGTATGATTTTGACACTACTTCGGGGTTTTCTATCTCCACCGGGCCGAGCATTGCAAAAGCTGAGAATGCCATGGCCATACGGTGGTCGCCGTAGGTGGCAAAACGAGGTAACGCCGATAAATCGGCCTTGCCATCAAGGTTGTAAAAAGTTTTCTCCGGCCATTTTTTTGAAAAACGAGCAGGCAGTTTGGCAAATGAAACGTCTACTTTGGCCAACGCTGTTTTCAAAGCTCCTATGCGGTCGGTTTCTTTGATGTTCAATGTTTCCAAACCGCTGAAAACCCCGGTGGTCCCCAGCCCTGCGCACACCACAGCAAGGGTTTGGGCAATGTCAGGGCATTCCAAAAAATCCTTTTCAAAAAGCGGTCGTGGAGCTTTGCCCATCTTCGTCAAATGAACAGTATTTTCTTCAAAAACCGTTTGAATATCAAATCGTTGCATCATATTCGCCAAGACTGCGTCGCCCTGCCAACTATGCGCTTGCAGCCCTTGAAGGCTCAAGTCCAAGTCCTCAGAAAACGCGGCCATTGCGTACCAATAAGATGCTGCCGACCAATCCGATTCGACCGTTAAAAGTTGCGGTGTGTATTGCCCTGGCGCAACCACAATGCCCTCTCCTTGCCAGTCCACGGTAGCCCCGAAGTACCGCATCAGTTCCAGCGTCATTTCCAAATAAGGCCGAGAGACAAGGGGGCCTTCTGGCACCAACTCCAGACCTTCGGGCAAATACGGTCCAATCAGCAAAAGTGCCGAAAGGAACTGGCTGCTCACATGGGCGGCCACCCGGACGCTGCGCTGCCGGGGCTTCATCTCGCCGATTTTCAAGGGTGGATAACCTTCTTTTCCCAAAAACTGTATGTCTGATCCAAGTTCACGTAATGCTTGTACCAAGGGGCCGACCGGCCGTTCGAGCATACGAGCCGAGCCGGTAAGGATTTGTTCGCCGGGCTGAGTGGCAAGAAAAGCCGTCATGAAGCGGAAGGTAGTGCCCGCATCTCCGGCATCCAAAGTACTTTCCTTTTGTTCCAGCAATTGGAGCAAGGTTTGCGTGTCCTTCGACGTGGAAAGGTTGGAAAGCCAATTGCCTGGCTTTTCGCTGGCCAGAGCCAGGGCGATTAGTGCACGGTTGCTGATGCTTTTCGAGCCGTCGAGGGCAATGACGCCGTGCAGATCGCGGGAAGATTTGGAAAGATGGAGGGTGGTCATGGTGTCATTGGTCATTGCGTCATTTTTCGTCATTGGTCATTACGTCATTTTTCGTCATTGCTAACCGAGTACAAAACACTTCATCGCTTTTACCCGCCGTAGTTATGACGAAGGCGGGCCATCGCTCTATCACTCATCGCTCGATCACTTCATTATGATCCACCACTTCCATCACGGTACGGAACACAGCGTACTTGCCATCGAAGCGTTCTTTATGCTGGCGTTGGAGTTCCGGGCCAAATTCGTTTTGATAGCGCAGCAAATGTGCCATGTCTTTCACGGCATATTGCACCGCATAAATTTCAGAATCCGTGTGATCGTGCCCAATGAGTCGGCAGAGCCGGTAGGAGATAAACATTCCGGTGATCATCACGTCCGGGATATGGGTGTCACGCATCCATCGAAGCCAGTCTTCGTGAATATCGAGATCAACGGTTACGGTTACATTGTAGAGCAGCATAGTTGCAGGAAAAATTAAGTCGGCCAAAAGTAGGGCGATCTGGACTTACTTTTGCGGTTGCATTTTTCTAATCTAGCACATAGCGCCTATAGAATGGCAAAAATCCTGCTCATCGAAACTTCCAGCGAAGTCTGCTCCACCGCTATTAGTGTGGATGGTAAGGTAGTCGCGCTTTCCGAAAATCTGGAGGCTCCAAGCCACGCTGCGCTGCTAACCCTTCAAATCAGCGAATGCTCCAAGGCGGCAGGCATCCCACTCGCCCAGCTCGACGCGGTGGCATTGAGCAGAGGTCCGGGTGCCTACACTGCACTTCGCGTGGGGGCTTCAGTGGCCAAAGGCATTTGCTACGCCTTGGAAAAACCACTCATCGCGGTGGATACGTTGCTTGCGCTCGCCCACGCCAGCCGGTACAATGTCCCAGGCCTAACATCCAACGTCCAACATCCAACGTCCAACATCTTCGTCCCGCTTTTGGATGCGCGACGGCAGGAGGTTTGGCTCGCGATATATGATGATGCAATGCTAGAAATCGCGCCTGCGCAACCCTTGATTTTGGAAAACAATTCGTTTCAAAAGTTTGTTTCAGCGAAAATGGGTGAAGTGCTAGTAAGCGGTATAGTTTTGGCTGGAAACGGTATGGAAAAAATGAGGAGCGGAGAATCTTCAGAAAAGCTAATCTTTTCAGAGATAAAAAAATGCTCTGCGGGCTACCTTTCCATGTTGGCAGAACAAATGTTTGAAAGTGCTGATTTTCAAGACATTGCCTACTTTGAGCCTTTTTACATGAAGCCTCCTAACATTACAACTTCATCTAAAGCCTTGTTTTGAAAGAAAATAACATTGTTTTTCAATTTATTGATTTTTATTGCCTATTTTCGTGGTGATTTAAAAGAGATTACGCCTATAGCTTCTAACGTATGTCTCTTTTTTAAAAAATCAAACTGGCACAGTTTATGAAGTAAAAAAGGTTCAAAACTGTGTCCGTTCACCTTTATCAAACATTTAGTATGGGAAAAACAAACATCGAACGTGTGTCGCTCAAAAATGGGGCACACGATGCGTCGCTCGACTACCTTGAGCTGCGCAAGGCCGCGCTGGTATTGCGGGCCGTAAACCACAAATTACGCCAAAAAATGCTCGACCTTTTGGACGAGAATAAGCGCATGACCGTAACCGAAATCTATGTAAAACTTAGGCTTGAACAAAGTGTAGCAAGCCAGCACCTTGCCATCCTGCGCAGTGCAGGGGTAGTGCAGACGGAGCGCAACGGTAAATTCATTTTTTACTCCGTGAATCGCAACCGTATTGGTCAGATTTCCTCCCTGGTGGAAGAGCTGGCAGCTTGACCTTACAGTTTGTTTAATGTTTAACTGTATGTATTTCATTGCAAGCCGTTCTGCAAAACAGAACGGCTTGCTTTTTTTATTTCGCTTTGTTGTTCATTCAAAAGCTGGACTGCATCTTTGCGCACTTAAATCATAATCCCATTCCGATTACAAGGCAAAAAGAATGCATAAACAAACACCTAAGCTCCTTGGCAATGGCGACCAACTACGCTCATCCATGCGTATTTTGAGAGCACTAGCCCATCCGCTCCGACTGAATATTATCCGTGTGATTCACGATAATGATGGCTCTGCCAACGTGGGGGAAATTTTCGCTGCGCTCAAAATTGAACAGTCTGTCGCCTCGCAGCACCTGCGTGTTTTGCGCCAAGCCGAATTGGTAAAAACCCGCCGAGACCGAAAGTTTATTTTCTACACGCTTGACTACGAACGCATTGCGCGGACGACAAAGGCCATCACCATATTGGAAGATGTAGATTGATCTTCTATACCGGCTATGCCGGATGCAAAAAACAAAGCCCCTCATGTTTGAAACACGAAGGGCTTTGTGGGCATGCGTTATGCAATCTACGCCTAGAAAAACACTGCGATTCTGAGCGCAATATTTCCAAAAGTGGCTTTAGAATCCTCCTTTGACAGGTCTCCCATGGGATCGTTGCTCACCAATTCGCTCCTGGTCATGTCCGTAAATTGCTTTTGGAACACAATCCCGGTCACCAGGGTGGCATTGGTAGCGAATTCATATTCAACCCCTGCACCGAAGCCCCATGACAGCGATAGCCCCCTCACTTCGTTTCGAATATCAATATCCTCCAGGTTTTGGGTGTTAGTTCCCCGGATGTCGCCCGTGCCTTTGGTAACAAAGCCCAGGGTGAATATGGGCGCTTCTGCGTAAAACTTGGTACGGGAATCTTCACTCGAGCCGCCACGCATTTTGAGGCCCAGCGGAATTTCCACATAATTAATGCGGTAATGGAACTTGGAGTCCGGCCCAAAAATATCGGAGGGTATTTCTTCCAGTAAATCAGATTCGTCCCAAGGTTTAAATTGTGCGTAGCCGTTTTGCAGGCTCCCACCCTGATTGAATCCAAAACCCAATCCGGTGGTGATGGCGTAATTGTCTGCGAAGTAGAATTCCCCCAGTGCGCCTAGTTTGACGCCCCAATTGGAACTTACACCTTCGATCTTGCGCTCATTGGTGCGCAACCACGACCAAGAAGGGCTGGCTTGGAATCCAAAACGGATCCCCTTTTGGGCCTCGGCCTCAGCAAGCAAGAAGGAAGTGAAAAATAAAAACAGTGCAATTTTTTTCATAGTTGATGTAATTTGTTAGCAGGTAAAAAATCAAGTTTTGATGGTGGTCAGGTTTAACACAAACCTTTAAGCGTACAAAAGTCGAGGTTTTTTATCAACTTCGTAGACACGTTATCCATAAATAAAACCCACACTCAAACCGACAGAATAAACTCTCCTGTTTAGACTAGCCGATTTCGAAGCCCCCAGGAGGTTGCAATCAAAAGTTGGCTGAAAAAACACATTCATCTTTTTCGCAACTTTTAAATCATAACCGATTCCAAAGGAGCCGTTGAAATTCAAGGTTCTATAATCTGTAACCGAGTCGTCATCAGTTTTGCTGCTTATGCTCCCATCGGCATACCAGAGGGTATTTGTTTTGCTGCGTTTCAATTTGAATAAGGGGCTGATGCCGCCTAATACATAAAACGTGTTTTTCTTAACACTAAAGTTATACCGCGCTTGTATAGGCAGCATAAGATCTTGATGTGAATATTCAAATTTGGAATATCTGGGCATATTAGGTTCGGGTTGTGCAAACACCAGTTCTTTTATCTCCGTAGCATATTCGGTACGGACATAGCCCATCCCAACTTGTAATTTAAACTTGGAACTTGTGGAATATTGGGTAAATATCTGCCCAGAATATCCAATGCTGCGCTGCTCCAAATCTTTATAGGCGTTGGAAACCACGTTTGGCACACTCCCGTCGTTCGACTGGATATTGTCGGTCCGGCCAGCATTTAAGGCTAGCCCAAAACGGAATTTACTGGTTTGTCCAGAGGCTAAGCTGGAAGCAAAAAGAAAGAGAAAGAGGAGTGCTTTTTTCATGTTTTAGGTTCGTTTAAATTTAAATGCAAATTACGGTTTATGGTACAAATTGAGATACTTATATGCTGCAGACTCCATCGAAAAGGGCACATTCGGCGACTTCAATAAGGGCTGATCCAAAGCCCGCATTGTTTGCTCCACCAGCTCCCACAGCGTGTCACCAACCCTCGAAATCTGCATCGCAATTCCAACGGGTGTACTCACCACCCCGCAACCGCACATGGCAGCTTCGGCTAATACAAACCCAAATGATTCAAATTGAGCGGTATGCAAGAAAACTTTTGATCCCTGCATCCTGGTTAAAATCTCCGCGCGCGGAAGGTGTCCTCGTAGCCGTACAATGTGTTCCAAACCAGCATGTTGGATGAGGCTTTCAATAAACGGTCTATCTACTCCGTCGCCTATGATTTCGGCCCGGAGATCGGGTTTTTGTGTAGCTACTTCGGCAATCACTTGCAGCCAAAGCGCCCAGTTTTTTAAAGGGATGAAGGATCCACAGCCCAATATATCGAGCGGACGATGATCCGGCAAGCTGCTGGGGATTTCGGTACTGCTCACGCCCCAGGGGATGGTATAGGTCGCGCATTTGCCCGTCGTTTTCTCAAAAATATCGTTTTGAAAATCCGAGACTGCTACAAGCGCTTGCTTAGATCGGGCTTGAAGGAAATGGCGGTACAAGTTACCGGGCAACACATCCTGGCCCATTAGTGTCGTGTAATGGGGGATATTCCAACAAGCACCCAGGTATTGACCAATCAACCAGGTAGGACCCAGCCAAAAGCTGTGGATCACATCAAATTTTTGCTGTCGGTGCGCCGCTTGGGCAGAATGAATCACCCGAAACCAATTGAGCCAGCGAAACCATTGCCGATTAAAGCCATAACCAGAAATGACCGGAATGCCATGCCAGCGATAAGGCTGTGCATGAAATGGGTAGCCGAGCGTTATGATATGTAAATCAACACCTTGGGCAATAAGCGTTTGCGCCAACAGTTGCAGGGTGGGAAGACAGTTGCGGTCTTTTTCATCGGCGGGGAAGCCTGGGCTGAGCCAGAGTACGCGCATGGGAGCCAGGGATTAAGCTATTTGGATTAAATATCCCAACCCCAACACCGCCACTCCCCAGCGCCCCAATTCCGACCACCAGGCCCATTTCCGACCCTCCAAAAGTCCGCCCAAACTCCCGGTGGTCCAAACGATCCAGCCCGTAAGTATAAGGTTTTGGGTCGTCAAGCCGGGGGTGTCTCCCGCTGTTTTCAGGAACAAAAACGTGACCACGAGCAGAATCACAAATTGTAGCAAAACATACGTCGCAATTCGAGGTGGAACCCCGGTTTCAAACTTGTGGAAAGTTTGGGCTGACACTGGTTTGGCCTTTACCGAACCTCCGAGGGATGCAGGCATCCAACCCGGCTTCCGAAAAAGCATCCGAAAACGGTCGGCCCAGTTGTCGGCCTGTACGAGCCGTTGTCCCAACCAAGCGTAGTAATCTACCTGTGCCCAAACAGGGTTCCAACTTGCCAGCGGTACCGTCACGCCATACACTGGTTCTTCTTCCTCTGCCTGGAACGTGCCAAACCATCGGTCGAAAATAATCAAGGTGCCGCCGTGGTTGCGATCCAGGTATTTCGGGTTGACACCATGGTGTACGCGATGGTGCGAGGGCGTGTTGAAAACGTATTCAAAAGCGGGGTGCAGTTTATCAATGGTGCGCGTATGAATCCAGAATTGGTACAAGGTCTGGAAGGTGGCCATTACCAGAAAAGAAGTCGGACTAAAGCCCAGAAAAGCCAAAGGCAGGTAGAAAAAGTTGCTGGCAAAAGCCTGAATGGCCGACTGCCGGAGCGCCACACTCAGGTTGTACTCTTCGCTCTGGTGATGCACAATATGCGTGCCCCACAAAAAACTGATTTCGTGCGTACTTCGATGAAACCAATAGTAAAAAAAGTCAACCCCGATGAAAACCAGTACAAAAGACCACCAGGTTTCTGGGATCGTCCACAAACGGTGTTCATATACCCACACGTAGCCTGCGAACAGGATGGTTTTGAACAACACCCCGGTCACCTGTTGCTGAATACCGCAACTCATATTGGTCACCGCGTCCGGGAGCGAGTAAAGTTTAGTGTGCCGAAGCCGGGCCACGAGCAGTTCCAACCCAATAAGCAGGAAAAAGACCGGGATGGCATAGAGCATTATGCGCATGAGTTAATGTGGTCAATGTGTTGAATGTGATAAATGTGTGCCCGCCTACGCTGGAGCTTCGGCGGGCACACATTGACCACATTAGTTCATCAATTGCAGCTTTGCTTCGCATTTCACCAGTTCCTTTTTAACGTAATCACTGGGGAGTTCATTGATTTTCAGGGCATTTTTCAAATCAATCTCGTCGGAAGGGTGCGCGGGCAAGAGTTGTTTCATGCGCCGGAGATTGCGCAGGGCCTGGCCCCATACTCTGGCCTCAACAAAGGACTCATATTCGCGCTGGCTGATTTTGAATTCGCGCACCAGGGTCTGGTTTGCATTGTAAATACGTTTTCCAATCAAATCTGCCTTTGAGTCAATGAGTTGTCGACGCACCCGCCAGTTTTTGTTCAATGTATCGTGTGAAAAATGAGCATTGAGCGACCGATAGACTTTCAAAGAATCTTCTGCTTGTCGGTAATGTTGAAGCGCAAAAGCATAGTTATTGACCAGCATCAGGGAATCGGCAAAGACGAAATTGCTGTCTACCGTTCTGTAGGCTATGTGGAACTTTTTTACCACCTCATATTCAGCGCATACATCTTGGTTTGGTCTGGTGTGTTCGAGTATCCAGGTGCGGCTGGGGTGGGCAATCAACTCGTTGTATGCGTGATCTGCTGCATTGTACAATTCATTGTGGACATAAAATTCAGCCTGGGTGAGTTGGCTTCTTGCATTGTCCACATACTCATTGATGAACCAAATAGCAAAGCCCAAACAAACCAGCAATGATAGCAGAGATGTGATTGCCACCGTTCGGGCCAGTTTGCGCTGCCGACGGGTGGTGGTAAGTTCGGCCTCCATAGCCTCGCGGCGTTTGGCTTCTGCGGCAAGTTGGTCCTGGTATTCTGCCTTTTGACGGTCGGCTTGTTCCTTGTCTCGGCGTGTATTGCGCGATTCGATGATGGCAGGCAAAAGTGTATCATGACTGATTTCGTAGTAGAAATCGTCGAGCCGAGGTTCTTTGCGTAGCAGGCGACTCTTATCAACCAATGTGTCGAGGAAATCAGGCGAAACATGGAATTCATTGATAAGCGTATCGTCCACCACACTGTTCCGCCGATTGCCGGGCGTGATGAGGCTTTCTTCAATGAGGCGCTGTGCCGTATCCCGAAGATCACCCATGGGTTTGGCTGTTAATGCCTTATCCAGGGGCGAGATGGGAGCGCCTTGTTGGGTTTTTTGTAAAATGCGCTCCACATAAGCCTTGGGGAAAAGCCGCAGTTGGTTTTGGTAAAAATTGCGGATTGAGTTGCGCAATCCATCTTTGCCTTCATAGAAATGGCCATCCACCTCAAAACCTGCGGGCTTTTGGAAATCAATAATACGCTCCTCCACATCCTGACAAATAATCTGCAAGTTGACCGCTTCTATTTCTTCGGCCTTGACCAATGCTTTGCCTTCATTTTCGATTGTGGCATCGTGACCAGAAAGGAAATCGAGCAATTCTTCCAAGGCTGCGGGCGCGTAAAGAAAAGGGTGGCTTGCGTAATCACCCACCTGCTCTGCGGGTTTCACGATCGCCGTGCGAGCCTTATCGCGGTTGAGCGGCTGCAATTCGTAACGGTTCCGGAGGATACCGGGGATATTTTTGCTCACCCGGTCAATCATGTGAAGAAAATCGGAACGGATACTCAGCACGATGCGCACATTGGGCTGTTGTTCCCACCATTGCATGGTTTCCACATCTATTTTTCCGTATTCAAAATCTTCCAGAAGCGCGGTCCGCAATGCCTCCGGCATAGTCTCGTTGGCCAGGTCAGCTAGCTCGTTGAAGAATTGGTTGCGGCTTTCCTCGGTATGGGCAAGGGTGAATGCTTCTTCAAATTGGTCGAATACAAGCACAGGCGTAGCGGGAAGTCCACTGAGGTCGAACTCGAGTCGTTTCATTTTTTCCCACAAGGTCTGAGTTCTGTCAGGGCGCAATCCAGTGCTGTCTTTGCCGCCTACGTGGGCGTTTTTCTCCAACATTTCGCCGATACCGCTAAGCAGGAGGCGGTCGCTCCGTTCGGTTCGAAGGAATACGGGCACAAAATCCTGACGTTCGAGTTCGGGCGCGCAGCCAGCCTGCAAAAGGGATGTTTTGCCCATCCCTGATTTGGCGAACAGCACTACCAACCGCTCGCGAAGCACGAGGTTACTGAGTCGGGTAATGTCTTCCTGCCGGCCGTGGAACACGGCACTTTGGCTGCGCTCAAAAGGGCGCAGTCCGGGATAGCGACGAGGAAGGGTATTGTCGGCGTTGCTCAAGGGAGGGTTGGAGATTTTAGCCCGCGAAAGGTCTGAAAAATTCGAGCCTCCTCACAAAAAAAAATCACCGGACGCAAGTTGCTGCGCCCGGTGCCAAACCAAACCCTTACTGTGTTTTTTTTCAAATCCCCTCCCCGGTCCCTCCTCTCCCGCCAAAAGCGGGAAAAGGAGGGTGGCAGTTGTGTTTATTTGCTGGGGAGGGCTTTGGGGAGGGTAGTGGGTGTTTTTCTTTTGGAAATGGTTATACAGGAGTACCTGTTTCAAGAATCAACCGAAATAGGCCTTCACCTGCCCCAAAAACGACTCCTTTTGGCCGGTGGACACGGTGAGCGTCACCCCATTTTGGAGCAAAACGTGGCCGCCTTTGCCGCGTACATATTTTTTCAGGTGTTTGAGGTGAATGGTGTGCGAGCGATGGATGCGTGCGAATGCCCGGCTGGGAAGCATTTGCTCCACTTCGCGGAGGGTTTTGCACACCAGAACCTGCCGTTTATCCTTGAAATGCAAGGCGGTGTAATTGCCACTCGCTTCCAAATAAGTGATGTGCTTCACTTTTTCGAAACAGATCCCTTCCATGGTAGGCAGCGCGATTTTTTCCGCTTCGGGTGCAGTTTTTATCACAGGCTCCAGGTTGAGCGCAGGCTTTAGCGGCAATGCGCGAGCAATGGAAGCGGCGGGTTCTGGAGATTCTGGCAGGCGGCGGATAGCGATGGCGTTTAACATGACAGCAGATTTTAGATTCGAGACGTTGGATTCTGGACGTTGGATTTTGGACGTTGGACATTGGATTTTGGACTTTCACTCGAACAAGCTGGAGTTTGTGAATTATAAACCGATCAAATCCAACGTCTAATAATCCAACGTCCAAAATCCAACGCCCAACTTCTGATGGAACAAAAGTCCGCCCTTCCTATCTGTGCTGCAACACTAATATTTTTAAAAGTCAGGTTTCTGAGGCTATATTTAGTTTTGGTAAAATGATAAATATCTGACAATTTTGCCTCTAAATCCAGCGCCCAGAAATGTCAAAAACGCCTTCCGACAAATTACACCGCCTCATTCGCTCGCTTTCGCCAGCCGAAAAACGCTATTTCCGCATCTTCGTAAGGGGGACGCAGGGGGCGGATACCAAATACATCCACCTCTTCGAGGCTTTAGCTGCTGGCGAGCTGTTTGACGAGGAGAAATGGAGGACAAAAATTTACAAAAGTCAGGACGCAGGCAGCAAAAAATACTCTGAACTCAAGGCATATCTTTACGAATTGGTATTAAAAAGTCTTCAGAATTACGATGAACTGCATTCCACCCACCAACGCCTCAACCAACTGCTCCAGAGTGTCGCCGCACTTTTCAAACGAGGACACTACGGTGATTGCCGCGAATTGTTGAGCAAAGCCCGCAAACTCGCCCAACAGCACGAAAGTTTTTCGCACCAGATCGAAATAGTCCGATGGGAAAAACAACTTGCTTACACCCGAATGGACATTGATTTCCTCCACAAAAACCTGGAGCGATTGCAAGATGAGGAAGCACGGGCCATGGAGCAATTGCGCAATGCGTCCCATTATCGAAGGGCATTTTTTCAGGCGTATGCCACCATTAAAAAAGATCCCCTCCAACGTGGTCCCGATCGGGTGGTGCGGCTCCGGCAGTTGGTAGAACAAGAGGCGTTTTCCGATCCTGATGTAGCGATCTCGCACACGGCTCGGGTACTTTATTACCGCACCCTCAGTCTTTATTATCACACGGCGCTGGAGCAGGAAAAATTTTATGAAACCGGCAAGACGCTCATTGCGCTGCAAGAGTCGCAGCCACATTTTTTGCGGGAAAATTTGTCGGACTATATTGCAGCGTTGAGCAATCAAATTCTGGCTTGTGGCCTGCTCCGAAAATACGAGGAAGTGCGCGAATCCCTGCGAAAAATAGATGGTTTACAGGCCATTACAGAAGATGACCGGCGGAAAATTCACCGTCAATATTTCAGTGGCTTTTTTGCGCTTTGCACCTACACGGGCGAGTTTGAGGAAGCTCAACGTGAAATGGATCGCTGTCTGCTTGAAGCGGAACGCTTTGACCCGCACGAATATGAAACAGGAAGTTTCTACTTACAATTCGTGCCCATCAGCATTGGTTGTGGCGACTACAACACGGCACTTGACCACCTGAACCACTGGCTCGCCCAGCGCCGTACGGTAGGCCGGGAAGACCTCCAGAGTCTGGCCCGCATCCTTTCACTCATCCTTCATTTTGAGTTGGGGAATTTTCTGCTTTTGGATTCTCAACTTCGCACCGCTGCCCGATTTTTGAAACGAAAAAACCGCCTCCACGAACTGGAACGGCGGTTTATGCACGGCATCTTTGAGGCCATAAAATTGCCGGATGCGCGGGGCCAGCGCGAGGTCTTTGCTAAGGTGAAAAACGACTTACAACCTAAAGCTCAGGAGCCAGAGACCAGGGCTTTACTACAAACGTTTGACCTCCTGGCTTGGTTGGATGGCAAGTCAAGAGGTCAAGCATTTGCAGCAGTAGTGCGCGAAAAATATCTTCGCGAGGCAGAATCTAAAGAGGCTTAGCCTATTAATTTCCGCCATTGGATCCAATGGCCAGGTCCGATTGTACTCGGGTGTCAATCATGGTCCAGCGAACCGAATAGTTGCGGCGGCGGCCCACCACTTCTTTGCCGCCTTTCAAGGTCTGCATTTGTCCTTCTTCCAGCGAAGTAACAATGCTCTGTACCTTGAGGTCCTTGAGTTTGAGTTTTTCCTTTGCCATACGAGAGAAATTTGAAAGATGATTTGGAAACAAATATTTTCTACGGATTAAAGATACTCACACAGTCAAAAGTCTCGTTGGACATTTTTTTGGAAAAGTCAGGTTTCTGAGGGGGAGTTGAGATTGTTGAGGGGTTGAGATTGTTGAGAGTCTCCGCTCAACAATCTCAACCCCCTCAACAATCTCAACCCCTCAACTGCCCATACGTTCGGTATCCCGGATTTACGGGCGAGGCAATGACAAAAACGCTCGCTCCGCCTGCTGACTCCAGTACAATTTCTTCCTGCTCTGTAACTAGCACAAAGTCAGACTGTTTGGCAGCTTCGCCATTAAAAATTGCCGCTCCTTCGAGCACGTAGGCGGAGTATATTTTGCCTGCTTCTGCTTTCAGCCTGAACTCCCCGCTTTCGATTTCTACTTGAAAAACTTCGACCCCGGGCGTATCCATTTGAAAGGGGCTGCCAGGGCCGACAAGGGTTTTTACCCGCGATTCGCCTATTTGTTTTTCAGGAAAATCAGCAGCCTTGTAATCATCGTAACTCGCTGATTTTGAAAGTGTTGTCGCCAAATTAGGGTCAAACCAGATTTGGAATATCTCTCCGTCTTTTCCCAACCACTCGGAGTGACTGATGCCGTTTCCTGCACGGATGATTTGCACATCGCCCGCAGAAAGCGGTCTCCATTCCTTGAGTTTGGTGTCGTAGTGGCGGATTTCGCCTTTCAGCACGAAAGAACAAATCTCGAAGCCCTGGTGTGGGTGCAAGCCAATGGTACTGTCAGTGACCGCTCGGGCATGTGCCCAATAAAAAAGGTTGGAATAGGGGCGCACACTTGAATGGTCTTGTGGAAAACCGATGGGTTTGTTTTCCACGATTTCGCCACCATTGAAGGCACCGTAGCCTTGCTGTTCTTTCGGAATGATACGAATGGGCATGTCAGTGCTTTAAATTTTTGCACTTGAACACTTAAATCGCGCTTTGGTTTAATTAAAGATTTTTATTTTTCATATTTCTATAAAACATACTATTTTTGTCGCTAAAAACTCATTTGTAAAATTTTTGCCATGAAAAAGAATCCACCCTTCTTCTCCTTTACACTCACACTTATTTTCTCGTGTCTGCCCATAATCAGCCTTGCCCAATGGACGGTTTCTCATCCAGATTCAGAAGTTCAGGGAAACAGCCCAATGGTTTGGAATATGTCTGTGGTAGACAGCAGTGTGGTTTGGGCGTCTGTGACCAGAAGTTACGTCTCTGGAAACTCCAATGACTTTTTTAGGACAGTCAATGGAGGCTTGACTTGGGAACACAAAGTTGTTGTGGGTGCTGCACCCACGGATGTCATGGGCAATCTCCATGCCCTAAATGCCGACACTGCCTGGGCCATTTTATGGAACACAGACAACCCAGACGAATATCTAAGCCGGGTCTATAAAACCGCAGATGGAGGGGATACCTGGGAGGAAAAAACACTTCCTTTTACCGGAAACATCTCCACCGCACTGATTAATATTCATTTTTTTAACGATTCTGAGGGTTTTACATATGCCGAAGCAAAGGACACTGCTGGCTGGTACATAGAGTGTTATTACACCCAGGATGGCGGGGAAAGTTGGCAATTGGCTACTGTCCCCGAAGTGCCTGGAGAACGGATTTTTATTAACTGGGGCAATTCTAATTATGCGGTGATTGGAGATACCGCTTGGTTTGGGGCTTCCAATTCCCTCATTTATCGCAGTATTGATAAAGGTGTGAACTGGGACACTCTACGTGTCCCATTTTTCCACCTACGAGGGGTGGGCAGCGTTTCGTTCAAAGATGCCCGAAATGGCATTGCGGCCACGATATTGAGCGATAGCCTCGGAGGATTTTATGCTTTGTTGGAAGGCTTGCGCACCCATGACGGAGGACTTACTTGGGAGCGTATGCCGATCACGGATTCCAGCACCCTGAACCGATTGTTTCGAATGCTGGGGATGACGGTCGTCCCGGGCGCTGGCGACGTATACATTGCGTATGGATATAGGCAAGCGGGCCTTCTTTACCAGCAACTTATTTCTTATGATGCGGGCGAGACTTGGAGTTTTATGGACGGGCCTTATAGCAGAATTCGTTGCATGGAATTTATTTCGCCAACGGTCGGCTGGGCGGGCGGTTGGCGATATGCCATTGGCAATGCCGTTTATCCTACTATATTCAAATGGACAGGGCCTCCACTCTCTCGTTCAAAAGAAGTGCGAGCGCCTGAAATACAAATTGATGTAAGCCCTAATCCCGTTACTGACCATCTGGTTGTAACGATAGACGCAGCGCCGAGAGAACTATTTCAGTTACACTTGATGGATCTTTCCGGGCAATTATTGCAACACATAGAAATTCAAGGAGAGATATCGACCTCCATTGACTTGCATGATTTGAACGAAGGTATTTACCTGATAAAGGTTTTTAATGAAAAAGGCACTGCGATAGGCAGGGTGATTAAATTGTGAATAATTTAAATTTTAATGACCCGGATGATATTGACCTGCATCCCGAAAGTTCAGAACTTACAGGAAATTAGACTTACCTTTTTACCTTTCCCCCCTAAACATTTTTCACATGAAAAGAATCATACCTGTTTTTGCAGTCCTGCTCTTTGCCGCTTGCGGATTTTTTTATTTTTCAAGCCAAGAAAAAACAAACTCTGGCGGCCTAAAAGTCCCTGGTGGTGCCTCAGAGGAAAATGGCCCTCGCCGCCGCGAATGGCAGCGGATGCGCCTTGCCGATCCGGCCACAGGGCAAATCCCCGCAGGCATCGGACTCCTCGAGCGCCAATATGCTGCCAGCCTACCAAAGGCTGTAGTGGAGCGTGGGGGCAACGGCCTATGGATGTCGCGCGGGCCCTGGAACGTAGGGGGGCGCACCCGTGCTTTAGCGATTGACGTGACCAACGAAAACCGCATACTCGCTGGTGGCGTTACGGGCGGAATCTGGCTCAGCGAGGATGGCGGTCAAACATGGGTACGCAAAACCCCGCTCAATGCCCACCCGGGCTGTATAAGTATCGCACAAGACACACGGCCCGGGAAAACCAATACCTGGTACTATATCTCAGGTGAGATATATGGCCAATCGGCTTCGGACTTTTCAGGATATGCATACTATCTTGGTGATGGCATGTTCAAAAGCACCGACGGTGGCAATACTTGGGCGCCCATTCCTTCAACCGCTGGTGGCAACCCGCATGAATTTACCCTGGTATGGCAGGGTGTATGGCGCATTGCAACGGATCCATCAGCCACTCAAGACGAGGTGTATGCCGCTACTTATGGCGCCATTTTTCGCAGTGTGAATGGTGGCACTTCCTGGGCGGTGGTGCGCGGCCCGGCTGCCGGTCAGCAGTATTCGTATTTTACCGATGTAGCAGTCACTTCCACCGGTGTTGTCTATGCCACCCTCAGCAGTCAGGGGGCGCCCAAAGGCATTTGGCGCAGCACAAATGGCACTAACTGGACCAATATAACGCCCAGCTTTATGCCCAACGAATACGACCGACTGGTCATTGGTATCAATCCGAGCAATGAAAACGAGGTGTATTTCTTTGGCAGTACACCCGGCAGCGGACACCTCACCAATTATATAGGTTCGGACGACTGGACGAGCCTATATAAATACACCTACCTGAGTGGCGACGGTGCTGGCGTAGGGGGGCAATGGGAAGACCGTTCCATGAATTTGCCTTCTACGGGCACTGAATTCGACCAGTGCGCTGCCCAAAGCGGCTATGATCTGGTGGTAAAAGTGCAACCAGGCACAGGCACTGTAATCATTGGCGGCACCAACCTCTGGCGCAGCACCGATGGGTTTGCTACGGCTGGCAACACGACCAAAATCGGCGGTTACAAAATCGGAACCGAGTTTCCGTTTTTCGAACTATATCCGAACCACCATCCTGATTTACACGAGGCTTTGTTCCTGCCCTCCAACCCCAATGTGATGATTACGGGCAGTGATGGCGGCATTCACCGCACCGAAAATTGCCTCGCGCCCTTTGTCGATTGGACCTATTTGAATGACGGCTACATAACATCTCAGTTTTACACGGCCATTATTGACAAAAATGCCCCGGGAGACAACACCATTCTTGGTGGTTTGCAGGACAACGGCAACTTTTTTGTGAATTCACCCGATCCCAAAGCTCCATGGCTGCAAACCGTGAACGGCGATGGATCCTACGGTGCTATTGCGCCGGGCAAAGCCTTTTACGTCTTGTCCGTTCAGTCCAATGGGATTAAAGTGGTGAAAACCGCGTTAGACAACAGCGGGAATATCACCGGTTTCCGGCGTGTCGATCCCATTGGCCCAGCACCGCGCGACTACCTGTTTATCAACCAATTGGTACTCGATCCGAACGACCCAAATCTCTTGTACCTGCCCGCTGGCAACAAAGTCTATCGTCAGGACCAACTGGCTTCGATTCCGCTTACCGGAGAATGGGACGCCATTTCGCAGGGGTGGACACAGTTTCCCGATACCATCATTGGAGGTGATTTCTCTGCTATTGCCGTTTCAGAAACGGCTCCAACAAACCGCTTGTACCTCGGCACTTCAAACAACAAGATTTTCCGGGTCGACAATGCGCATACAGGTACCCCCAGCTTCACCCCGCTGCCTTCTCCAGACACCTCCTCGATTGCTTACATCAACTGTCTGGCAATAGACCCCACCAATGCCGAACGCGTGGTGCTGGTGTACACCAACTACAAAATGTATAGCCTTTTTCTTAGTGAAGATGCGGGCGCGAGCTGGAAAAAAGTGGGTGGCAACTTGGAAACAAGTTTGAATGGTGTGGGCGCTGGCCCTTCACTGCGCTGGGTGAGCATTTTGCCCACGGACAACGGCTTGCTCAAATATTTCTGCGGTACCAGTGTCGGACTTTTCAGTGCCGATAGTCTGGCACTCCATGCAACAGGGCAGCCTGGTACGGTGTGGACCCTTGAAAGTCCCAACGAAATCGGCAGCTCCGTGGTGGATTATGTAGACGTGCGCCGTTCCGATGGCTTGGTAGTGGCAGCAACGCATGGTATTGGGATGTTTTCCGCTAATTTTGGAACAGGTTCGGCTAACCAAGAGCCTAAAAACACCGTTTCCGTGCGGGTTTCTCCCAATCCGGCGCGTGATGTGGCAAGCTTCAATATTGCAGGGCAAAACCTCGACAACACCTCGGTCAGACTTTTTGATCTGAAAGGGAATTTGCAGCGGGAGGAACGTTTCTCTGGCGAAAAAGGCACACTGAGGCTCAACGATCTCCCAGCTGGAATCTATGTGTGGGAATTGCGTGGAAAGGGCTGGAGGAAGAGCGGAAAATTGGTGAAGGAGTAGACTGAATTGTCTGCAAGTGGAGCACGGATGAGCCGGTTGAGATACGAATTTGTACGGAATGGATTAATTCTGTGTTGTTCATCTCATCCGCATCCTCCGTGTTCCACCCCCTCTTACCCCCCAATCGCAATCATACTCCGATTCTTAAGCGCCCCAGCATCTATCTTTTCATAGTCCGGCAGGAGTTGTCCGCCGAGGGCTCTCTCCTTCAAATCGAGACAGAATTGGATCAAAGGCTCTATTTCCTGTCCGCTGCGCAAGGCCCCCAACAGGTCCACTTCTGATTGGGAAAACAGGCAATTTTTCATTTTTCCATCGGCTGTAAGACGCATCCGGTTACACCCCGCGCAAAAATGCTGACTCATAGTGCTGATGATGGCAAAAGTGCCTTCATGGTTCAGCACCTTGAATTTTTTGGCCGTATCGTTTTTGCCATCCAGCAGTTTGATGAAGGAGAACTGTTCTGAGATTAGTTCCAGCATTTGATTCGCGGGAAAGACCTGATCGTGTTCCCATTGATTGCCTTGAAACGGCATAAACTCGATAAAACGGACGTGTATCGGCAAGTTTTTCGTCAGGGCCACGAAGTCAACAATTTCAAAATCGTTGACACCTTTCATCACCACTGTATTGGTTTTTACGTGCAATCCGGCATCCATCAAAAGCATGATGTTGCGCCATGTTTTATCCCAAAGATCCCGTTTCGTTAATGCGAAAAACGAAGCAGGGTTCAGCGTATCCAAGCTTACATTGAGCGATCGGATGCCCGCTTTAAGGAACAAATCCAGGTATTGATCTGCGAATATGCCATTGGTGGTGAGGGTTAGTTCCACAGGATATCTGGAAAGGCGTTGGATAATTTCCCCGGCATCTTTTCGGGCCAGTGGTTCGCCTCCGGTCAGCCGGATTTTCCGTACCCCCTTGCTGACGAAAATCCGGGCAAGCTGCTCAATCTCCTCCACCGTCATGAGTTGGCTGTGGGGCATGCACTTGATCTTCTCCTCCGGCATACAATACACGCAGCGCAGGTTGCAGGTATCCGTCAGGGATATCCGCAGGTAGTCATGTACTCGTTCGAAGCGATCTGTGAGCATATTACCTGAAATGCATGGGTGAGAAAGGGATTGCAAAACAACCGATCTCCCCTTAGTGTTGTAGCCGCTAGATATTAGACTTGTTGCGATGGGAGGCAAAGTTCCAAACTTTCTGGGGATAAGTGGGGGAGATTGTACTGTAATCCAAGTGACTTTGTCAGGCATGGAACCCGATCAAATTTTAGATTGTGACTTCAACCAACTCATTCAGGAACAACACTTTCAAAAGGATGGCCCATTTGGCCACAAGGAAGATGGATTAGTAGCGAGAAGTTTAATTTTTCCCTGCAAATCAAAAATTTATCTTTAGATTTGCAGGGAAAAATTCAATATTGTGTCGACTCCTTACCTCACTCGCATAGCTGAAAAAGATATCACCCGGCTATCAGATCAATTTCCGGCCGTAGCTATTGTCGGACCCCGACAAGTAGGCAAAACCTCTCTGGCAAAGCATTTGGCCTCCCTTTGGACACATCCTTCTGTATATTTAGACTTGGAGAACCCGGCCGATTTTAATAAACTCAACGATCCCGGACTTTTCCTAGAGCCTTTGCAACAGCAAACAGTTATACTTGACGAAGTTCAGCGAGTGCCAGGCTTGTTTCCTATTCTCCGGGGATTAATTGATCGTCACCGTACCCCGAAACGATTTATCCTGCTTGGTTCTGCCTCTCCCGAGCTCATTAGAGATACCTCCGAATCATTGGCTGGTCGTATTGCTTATTACGAGCTGATGCCCATGTCTTACGCGGAAGTGCAGCACCTCACTGATTACCGAACGCACTGGTTTCGCGGAGGATTCCCGGATAGCCTCCTTGCCGTAAACGAGCAAAACAGTGCGCAATGGAGGGATAATTTCATTCAAACTTATCTTGAACGCGACCTGCCAATGCTGGGACTCAGCGCTAACCCAGTACTGACACGCCGACTTTGGACTATGCTCGCCCATTTGAACGGACAGCTACTTAATTTGGAGGCACTTGGGAACTCGCTGGGTATTACTTCACCCACTGTTCGCCGGTATCTTGATTTTTTTGAGTCGTCATATATGATTCGGAGGATTCAACCCTGGCATCTGAACATCTCAAAACGACTCGTGAAATCGCCCAAATTGTACATTCGTGATACGGGAATCCTGCACGCGCTGCTCGCTATTGGAACTTTTGAACAATTGCAAGGACATCCAGCCCTTGGCGCTTCCTGGGAAGCCTATATCATACAAGAAATTGCCTCTATGCTCCCTCCCAGACACGAACTGTGTTTTTATCGAACCCAAGATGGCACAGAAGCTGATTTGGTCATCGTCAAAGCGGGCATCCCGGATATTTTAGTGGAAATCAAGTACAATTCGTCTCCCAGCCTCACCAAAAGTATGCACATCGCTTCCGCCGATCTGCGGACTCGTCGGAATGTCATCGTTGCTCCCGTGAACGAAAATTATCCGATGCGGGATGGGTTCGAGGTGTTAAGCGCTTCACTATTGGGGCAATTGTTAATATAAACCAGATTGATTTGACAACTTTTAAAAAGTTATCAAATCTTAACTTGCTCAAACAAACAGTTCATATCCAAAGCGCTAAGGCTTTGTTCGTTCGGTACAAGAGGGAAAGTCGTCAACAGAGTGAAAAACACCTGCTTGTTTGTCTTTGTCGTTTCTGTACATAGCAAACATACACATTCCGCTGGGATATAAAAACTATAAGTGGGCGGAATCTGTGTTTTTTTAGTAGATTCCGCTGGGATACAGAATTTATAAGTGGGCGGAAAGCCGCTTTTCTGAACACTACCCTCTTTTGTGGCCGTTTTTTTGACCATGATTACTACTTTCGGCATTGTCCACAATGACCACGCCATGGCGTTGGTGCAAAACGACTTCACCATAAATATTTTATTTCGCGATTGAAAAATGCTGAGGCGCATCAAAGCCTTTTTCCACACCTCCGTACTCCACACCAGCCTCCCCTGCATATCGAACACACGCAAGATGCACGCATACGCAGTACCCCGGATCATTAACGTCCGGTAGTTTACGGTAATCCCAAACGACTCTGGCGCTGGGAACTGGGCAAATGCCAGCGCCGGTAACACGACCGAATAAAGCAAAGCACCTTTTTTCATGGTAAAAAAATTTAGCGCTTTGATACTTGTATGATACCTGCTTCAATCTTTTGGCGCCGCTCCTACCTGGCAAGGCCCCTTCCGAAAATTAAACTGTCGTTCGCTGCCAAGGCGCCAACACCACCGTCGAAACCGAAAAGAAAGCCAGGAAAAAACCAGTTACTGAGCGCAGGTGCAAACGGTGCTGGATTTGATATTCCGCTTCTGTGTACACGGTAACCTGTCCGTGGTTGAATACCTGGTATTGGCCGTTGACGTATTCCGGATCCATGATTCCCCCGGTCATGAATAGAAAAAGGCAGTACAGGGCATACCCGTAAAACGCGGCCAACAAGACCATCGCCCAATCTGGTGGGTTTCCAAGCAAGTAGCGGATCTTCTGGCCCATGCTCATCTGAGCCATGTCTTCTTCGCCCACTGGTGTCCTGGTCTTGTTTAAATAATAGATGGTAAAAGCCCACAGGGGGAAAAGCACAAAAAAGATGCTGGTAAAAGATAACTCAAAGGGAGCGGGCTGCCCTAAAAGCACTGCGATGTTGACCCACAGCAGCCCAACTAAGCCGACTAAGGAAACAACAAAAGCGATTGGTTTGAATGTATTCAGGCTCATGGTGTGCTTTTTGAAAAATCCACATCCTGCCCTTTTTTTTCAAGTAAGCAAAAGTGGCATGAGTATATTTCAAAAAAGAATGATGAGTATCAATGATCTCGCTGATTGTTATCCATCGGCCTTCCTACGTGTCCCTTAGACGTATATGCTACCGGATACGTTTTGCCATTGGACAAAAAGTAGCCATTGTTTAAAAATCGTAATTTTCGCTTTGAAATTTGTTTCGCGGAGGCGAAAATAACCCCGCCCTTTGCGGTGTCAAATTTTCAAACCGATACCCGGAACACCGAGCAAATGGAGTATACGACAGGGTTATGATAGAGAGCGTTTCAGCAACGTAGCAACCTTGACCAAAAAGAAAAGGCAACCAGTTTGGTTGCCTTTAGTCGGGATGACAGGATTCGAACCTGCGACCACACGCCCCCCAGGCGTGTACTCTACCGGGCTGAGCTACATCCCGTTTACCCGCCGTAGCCCGTTTAGGGCGTAGGCGGGTCTTTCAATTTTTTACTAGCCTTGAAAAAGGCGGATCCGTTCAAGTTTGCCCGCTTACGCCCTAAACGGGCTACGGCGGGTAAAGTGGGAAATACAGGATTCGAACCTGTGACCTCGCACGTGTGAAGCGCGCGCTCTAAACCAACTGAGCTAATCACCCTTGATATGAAGTAATGGAATGATAAAGTGATGAAGTGATTTGTTTAGTGGGTTTCACTTCATCACTTTATCATTCCATCACCTCATACCTTCCTGTCGGACCAACGGGATTCGAACCTGTGACCTCCACGATGTCAACGTGGCGCTCTAACCAACTGAGCTATGGACCGTTTACCCGCCGAAGCCCGTTTAGGGCGTAGGCGGGTTTTTTATTTTTACCCAAAAGAACCCGCCTACGCCCTAAACGGGCTATGGCGGGTAAGCGGGCCGCAAAGGTAAGCCTCCACCCCCCAATAAACCAAACCAAGCCGAAAAATTCCCCCAAGCCTCATATTTTGGAAAAACGAACGGTGTTGCGCTATCTTTGGCGGTTCTCATAAGCAATAGATTTACTAACCTTTACCCAATGGATAAGAAAGCACAAATCCAGGAACTCATCTCGCTCGGCAAAACCGAAGAAGCCCTCGAACTACTCGAGCAACTAACTACCGATGCTGTATTGTTGCAGTCGCGCTACAACGGCGCAAAACGCCAGTATAGCATGGGTATGATTGATTTTAGTGAGTGGTCAAGGACACAGGCGCAGATTAATTATGCGGCGCTGGAGATGGTAAACTCGGTAAAAGGTTCTGGTGGGAAGCAACCGCCTAAGGAAAACCCTACGACTCCTGCGCCAGGTGGGGACGAGCCAAATTCCACACTACTTAAAATCCTAATGCTAACGGCAAATCCGGCAGGTACGACCAAACTGAATTTGGACAAAGAGTACGCCCGCATTTCAGAGAAATTACAGAAGGAGCGAGACAAATTTAATTTGACCGTAAGCAGAGCGGTGAATAGAACAGAGTTCAAAGAATTTACTGAACAGATCCAACCGATGATCCTCCACTTTTCGGGTCATGGGGAGCAAGGAGGTGAATTGGGCGGTATTCTGGTACAAAACGAGGATAAAAACGATTACGAGATCGTCTCCCCTGAAAAACTCGAAAGTCTGTTTGAATATTTCAACAGTGAATTTTCAATGCAGGCAGTTGTCCTTAATGCTTGTTTTTCACAAGAACAAGCCGCGGCAATTGCACGTCATGTTCCATATGTTGTTGGCACTACGGATGCAGTCAATGACGAACACGCCATTTCGTTTAGCACGGGTTTTTATTTTAAACTGGTGCATTCAGGGCCAAATTATGAGCAAGCCTTCAAGTCTGGCAGAATGGAGGCGGTAATGGCTGGCGCCAATAAAGCGGACTTTATTTTGTTCAAAGACAGCCAAATAGTGAATATTTGAGCCACTATTATCTATTAGATTTCCATGAAACACCTTCTCCCACTCATCGCGATCAGCCTCCTTGCAGCCTGTCAAAATACGCCTCCACCCAATCATTCTACATCTCCCACCGTGCAACCCTCCGTCTTCAACCCCACCCCCTTTACCCCGCCCCACCCAACACAAACCCCTAAAGCACTCACCACACCCTGGGGCGACACCCGCACGGACGAATACTACTGGCTCAATGAACGCGAAAACCCCGCCGTAACCGCCTACCTCGAAGCCGAAAATCGCTACGCGGACTCCGTGCTAGCGCCTGTGAAAGCATTGCGTTCTAAACTCTACGATGAACTCAAAGCCCGCATCAAAGAAGACGACGAAACGGTGCCCTATTTCAAAAACGGCTACTGGTACATTGCGCGCTTCGAAACAGGTAAGGAATACCCCATTTTTGCTCGAAAAAAAGGTGATTTGAATGCCGCCGAAGAGGTTTTGGTTGATGTGAATGTGCTCGCGGCAGGCAAGGAATATTGCCAGTTTGGGGGCCTGCAAGTCAGCCTTGATAATCAATTGATGGCCTATTCCGTGGATTACAGTGGACGGAATTTGTACAAGGTTTATTTCAAAAATCTCTCGACCGGCAAGGACCTCCCCGACTCTTTTGACATCGGCGGATCTTTCGTCTGGGCCAACGATCACAAGACCCTATTGTACGATACCAAAGACAAAGTCACGCTCCGCAACGACAAGATCTGGCGGCACCTCATCGGCACAGCCCAAAAACAGGACGTGCTGATGTTCCACGAAAAAGACGAGACACAATACGCCTTCCTGAGCAAGTCGAAGAGCGAGCAATTCTTTTTTATCAACTGCGCCTACACACAAACCGTGGAGGTTCAATACCTGGACGCGAACAATCCCAGCGGAAATTTCCAAACCATCCGCCCGCGTGAAAAGGATTTTTACTACGAGCTGGAACATTGGAACGATCAATTTCTCGTCCGCACCAACTGGGACGCCAAAAACTTCCGCTTGATGGAAGCCCCGGTTTCAGACCCTCGCCGCGAAAATTGGAAAGATGTTTTGCCCCACCGGAATGATGTGCTGCTGAACGGCATCACCGTCTTCAAAGATCACCTCGTCACCTCAGAACGTAAGGGCGGCCTTAGCCAAATCCATATCATTCGTTGGGCCGACAAAGCCGATCACTACATCGAAGTAGGCGAACCTACCTACGCCTGCTCCGTGGATAATAACCCCGAATTCGATACCAAAACCCTGCGTTATTCCTTTTCTTCCATGAAAACGCCCACGACCATCGTGGATTACAACATGGAAACAAAGCTCAAAGAAGTTAAGAAAGTAGCCCCCGTTTTAGGAGGGTTTGATGCAAATAACTACCAGACCGAATTTGTGTGGGCAAGTGCCCGAGATGGCGTTAAAGTACCCATCTCATTGGTGTACAAAAAAGGAACGCCGCGCAACGGCTCGGCACCTTGCCATATCACAGGCTACGGTTCCTACGGTTTTAGCTACGACCCAGGTTTCAACCGCGATAAAATTTCCTTGCTGGATCAGGGTTTTGTAGTGGCAATCGCCCACATTCGAGGCGGCATGGAAATGGGCTACCAATGGTACGAAGACGGCAAAATGATGCATAAAATGAACACTTTCAACGACTTCATTGATTGCACTGAGTTTCTGGTAAAAGAAAAATACACCTCCTCCGACCGACTTTTTGCCGAAGGCCGTTCCGCAGGGGGCCTGCTCATGGGCGTCGTAACGAACATGCGCCCCGACCTTTTCAAAGGCATTATCACGGGGGTGCCGTTTGTAGATGTCGTGACTACCATGAGCGATCCCAGTATACCGCTCACCACGGGCGAATACACCGAGTGGGGCAACCCCGCCAACAAGGCCGAGTATGACTACATGAAAACCTACTCGCCTTACGACAACATGAAAAAAGGAAGTTACCCCAACATGCTGGTACTCACCTCTTTCGCTGACTCTCAGGTGCAATATTTTGAACCGGCCAAATACGTTGCCCGCCTGCGCGATTTGAAAACGGACAAGAATGTGTTGCTTTTTAAAACCAGTATGAGTGGCTCGCATGGCGGCTCGTCGGGGCGTTTCAAGCGCCTGGAAGAACGGGCCTTGGAATATGCCTGGATGATGGGTTTGTTGGGAATGGATGGAGAGGGGATGAAGCAGTGAGGCTTAGTGGTGGCACGACTTCAAGTCGTATTCGATACCGGTAATTTGGTTTTACCCAGGAAAAATTCGTAACTTTCCCAGCTAATCAACACCTGAAATGAAACACAAAACTACCCTGCGCCGGATCTCCGGTCCATTTATCCTGTTTGCCTTTTGCCTGGCAAATTCCCTTCCGCTGCATTCCCAAGGCCTCGAATGGGCGCAGCAGCTCCGCGGCAATTCCGGGGAGTACACCGATCACCTTTTGACAAACGACGATGGCAGCCTGATGCATATCGGCCTCTTCCGCGATTCCTTGGACGTGGACAGCGGCCCGGACAATGAGTGGCTGATCAACCCCGGTGCGGATGGCGTATTTATCCGAAAAACAGATCCGGACGGCAATCTCGTCTGGGCGAAAAGCCTGGGAGGCGTTGGAGGGATGTACCCCACCGCCGCCGGACTCGACCCAGCCGGCAATATCCTGATAGCCGGCCGGTATAAGGACACTGTGGACGTGGATCCGGGCCCGGGTCAGCACTTGCTAACCCGCAATGAATTGGGCAACAACGCCACCTTTTTTCTTAAACTAGCACCCGATGGCGGATTTATTTGGGTTATTGATTACAGCGGTGGTATCAACCTGACTGTTAACGACATTACCGCAGATCCTGCTGGCAACCTGTATGCCGCAGGCGACTTCAGCGGCGCCGGTTATTTTGATCCCCCGAATAATTCCGTTTTTCTGTCCGCCAACCCGCCCACCGGAGGGGCGCCGGGCGATGCTTTCGAATTGAAACTGAATCCCAACGGTCAGTTGCAATGGGCAAGAGATTGGGGCGGAGATTGGAGAGACGGCGCTCACTACGTCCGCGTCGGCAAGGACGGACTGATCTTGACCAGCGGTGTTTTTCGTAACAAAGTGGATTTTGATCCCGGTCCGAACAAATTTGAACTGACGGGCGATGCCACCGACCTTTTTATTCACGCCATGCATCCAGATGGAACCTTTGCCTGGGTCAAACAGATCCTTGTCTCCGATATTTCGTCCGTACTGGCCATGGAAACCGATCAGAACGGCAACCTGCTGTTGGCCGGCTTCTTCAATTCGCCCTCCGATTTCGATCCGGGGCCCGATACCTTGGCGTTGACCAACAACGCAAACGACGCCTTTTTGGCCAAATACGATCTGAACGGAAATGTATTATGGGCGCAAAATCTGACCGGCAATAAGGTTCAGAAAATTCTCGATGTTGACGTCGACGAACTCGGCGACGTCTATGTTACCGGCGATTTTGAGGAGGAAATAGACCTCGATCCGGGCTCAGGCGTGTTTATGATGACGACGCCTGTGAATACGAATGCGGCTTTTATGGCCAAGTACGATTTTCTGGGCAGGTTCGTCTGGGGCCGGCAATTCTCCGGAAGAAGTTACGGCGTCGAAATTGCCGTGGCGAAAAACGGGCCTGTTTATGCTGCGGGGAATTTTTACGGCACCTGCAACCTGAATCCGGGATCCACGCCGGTGAATTTTACCAGTTGGGGGGATCGGGATGTTTACCTTCTGAAACTGAACCAGGAATGGCGGTACAACGGCTCAGTGTTCAACGACATTAATTCCAATGGCATTTTCGACAACGGGGAATATTACCTCAAAGGAATACCGGTGTCCACATCCTCGGGCTTCGTATCTGTGACCGGGCCATCCGGAAACTTCTATTTTTACGACGACCTGGCCGGCGACACCATTCGCGCCGCCCTACCCTGGCCGGGTTGGGCTTATGAGCCACCCTTCTATGTTCCGACTGCCCCTACCCAGGGAATAATTTTTGCCGCCCGGGGACCGCAGGTGGCCGAGGTGGCAGTGCATGCCGTCGCCATTCAGGGGTTCCGGCCGGGGTTCGAGTCCCGGGTGGAGATCCAGGTTGCGAACCTCGGGACCTTGCCCCTGATAAACGTTCCCGTTTCCTTGAAAATTTCCCAAAACACGGTGCCGGTCGGTCTAACCATCGTGTCATCCGACCTGAATCCCGCCGTTCAAACGGGAGATTCCATCGTATGGATCCTGCCGAACCTCGACTTTGAAGCCACGAAAAAAATCACCGTCGTCTTCCGGACCGACCCCGGGGTTCCGCTCCAGTCATCCATCCAGATCAGGGTCTGGGCCACGGTCGCTGCCGACGCGTATCCACCGAACAACACCTCCCATATCCTGGAAACTGTTAAGGGCTCCTTCGATCCCAACGACAAGCGGGTATCGCCCGAAGCCGTATCCCTGGCCGATTTGAACACCACCGACCTCCAATACGTGATCCGCTTCCAGAACACGGGCAACCACTCCGCCGATTTCGTGGTGGTGCGCGACACGCTGCCCACCGAACTCGATTTGTCAACGCTCCGGGTCACCGGTTTCAGTCATCCCAATTCCTGGAGAATTTACGGGCAAAATATCCTCGAATTTCGTTTCGATCCGATTCTCCTGCCCGATAGCCTTTCCGACGAGCCGGGCAGTCACGGCTACGTATCTTTTTCTATCCAGGCCAAACACGGATTGCCTTTAAACACCCTGATTCTCAACCGGGCCGCCATTTACTTCGACTACAACGATCCGGTAATCACCAACATGTCGGTGATGCACGTCGGGACTTCCGTCGGGACCCAAGAACTCCAGGCAGCGAACAGGATGAATTTCCTGCTGGCGCCGAATCCCGCTGGCGCTTACCGGACTTTCCGGCTGGAATGGACCGAAAAGCCGGAAGAACCGGCAAACGTATTTCTCTTCGATTCCGTCGGACGGTTGCTGCACCGATACGAAACGGCTGCGCGCGAGCGCGACCTTATCCTGCCCGGGTTGGCGCCGGGATTGTATTTCGTGGAGGCTCGCCAAGGCGAAAGATCGGTACGTCAGGTTTTGATTGTGCAATAACGTACCGGCGACTTGGAGCATGTTGGGGATGGATGGGGGGGAGATTAGGCAGTAGATGGCATTCTTATTTTCCCTCTCTCCACAGCCCCGATTGCTTTCAATTTCAATACCTCCAATTATTAGTTTTATCATCTTTTCTCGTAAATTTGCAAATAAAACTCTCGCCATGAGTGTCCTTGTTTCAGAAGAAATCGTGCGTGCCACCGGAAAGCCAGAAGAAGAAATTCGACTAGAATTAGCCATCTTCTTTTACCAGCACTTTAAAGTGTCGGCAGGCAAAGCGGCAACTTTTGCGGGGCTTTCAAGAATCGCATTCTGGCGCGAACTAGCAGAGCGTAAAATCCCACTGCATTATGATGTAGCTGATTTAGAACAAGATGTGAAAACTTTAGAAGAATTTCGCGAACACTATCATGCTGGTAATCAGTGATACGTCTTGCCTTAGTGCCTTGATTCAGACCGAACATCTTCATTTGCTTAAAAACCTTTATCAAAGCATTACGATTCCTGTCGTCGTTTTTGAAGAATTAGCCGTTTTGTCCGATTTCGGAGTTGATATTTCTGTGCTTGAGGAAAGCACTTGGCTAAAAGTTCATACTCCTTCCGATGTGGCCTTTGTAGAAAAATTAATGCTTGACCTGCATGCAGGTGAGGCGCAAGCAATAGCGCTAGCACTAGAACTAAATGCTGATCTGATCATTGTGGACGATTATGAGGCAAGGCAGGTCGCCACTAGTTTAGGCTTGCATATCACTGGACTTGGCGGGATATTGCTGGAAGCTAAAAAGCAATATTTCATCAAAGAGGTCAAACCATTGTTAGATCAAATAATAAACTTTGCTGGCTTTTACCTAAGTACTCAAGTATACAACCGGATTCTCCAATTGGCTGGAGAATCCAAGGGATACAATTTTTAAAACAATTCGTTTTTTTTCTCCAAACTCCCTACTTTTGCCTTTTCGCGAAAACCTCCTACGATCTCCGTTGTTTTCCCGCTCGAAATGGCAAAAGCAAAGACAAAAATAACCCCCTCCATTGGTGTTGCTTCAGGCGACAACCGATCACCAGTCACCAATTTACCCGCCATAGCCTTAGCGAAGGCGGGTATACCAACCACCCCCTCCTTCGCCGAGGCTTCGGCGGGTAAACAATTCATCGAAGTCATCGGTGCGCGTGCCCACAATCTGAAAAATGTGGACGTGCGCATTCCGCGCAACCAACTCGTCGTCATCACCGGCGTGAGCGGCTCGGGCAAATCGAGTCTGGCCTTCGACACGATCTACGCCGAAGGCCAAAGGCGTTTCATGGAAACCCTTTCGAGCTATGCCCGGCAGTTCATCGGAGAGATGGAACGGCCTGATGTAGACCAGATTACAGGGCTTTCTCCGGTAATTTCTATTGAGCAAAAAACCACCGGGCGTAATCCTCGCTCCACCGTGGGCACTGTGACGGAGGTGTACGACTTTCTGCGTTTGCTCTTTGCCCGTGCAGGCGAGGCGTACTCTTACGCGACGGGGAAAAAGATGGTGAAATATACCGAAGAACAAATTGTAGAAAATATCACCGAGCGATTCGCAGGACAAAAAATTGCACTCCTGGCCCCGGTGGTGCGTTCCCGTAAAGGGCATTACCGCGAACTTTTTGAGCAGATCCGAAAACAAGGCTACACCCGCGTCCGAGTGGATGCCGAGTTGCTGGAAATCACGCCGGGCATGCAATTGGATCGCTATAAAATTCACGACATCGAGATCGTGGTGGACCGTTTGAAAGTTGGAGATGACCGCAACGAGCGTCTGGCCGAAAGCCTGAATATGGCCCTGAAATTGGGTGATGGGCTTATCCAGATTCTTGAACTCGATGGGGGCGAATTAGCCAATTTCTCCAAGAATCTCATGTGTCAGGATACGGGGCTTTCCTACGACGAGCCCTCCCCCAATACCTTTTCCTTCAATTCCCCGTACGGGATGTGCCCGAACTGCAAGGGTTTGGGTGAAATTCACGAGGTGGACATGGCGCGGGTCATTCCCGACCATACGAAAAGTATCAACGAAGTAGCCATCGTGCCGCTGGGTGAAGTGCGGGAGAACATGCTTTTCAAACAGCTTCGTGCGTTGGCCAAAAAGCACAATTTCTCATTCAGCACGCCCGTGAAGGATTTGCCTGAAATCGTGCTGCATGCCATTCTGCACGGCGGCGACGAAATCAAGGTGGACATGACCTGGGGTGGTGAAGAATGGAGTTACGACATGGCATTCGATGGCCTTATCAATGTGCTAAAACGCCAGTACGCCGATGCCACCAGTGAAAAAGCCCGCCAATGGGCGGAGGATTTTATTGCCATTGTACAATGCCCGGATTGTGCCGGCACCCGTTTGAAAAAGGAAAGTTTGTGGTTTAAAATTGCGGAGCGCAACATTGCTGAATTGGCACAAATGGACTTGGCCGAACTCCACGCCACGCTGGAAAATGTGGATGAACAACTGAGCGAACGCCAGCGTGCCATTGCCAAGGACGTGTTGAAAGAAATTCGTTTTCGCCTCAAATTCCTGCTGCAAGTCGGCCTCGATTATCTCGCACTCGACCGTCCGGCGCGCTCACTTTCCGGCGGCGAGGGACAACGTATCCGCCTCGCGACCCAGATCGGCTCACAACTCACCGGCATTACTTATATCCTGGACGAGCCCAGTATTGGTCTGCACCAGCGCGACAACCATCGCCTCATCGGAGCGCTGAAAAACCTTCGCGACATTGGAAACACCGTGCTCGTGGTGGAACACGACCGCGACATCATGCTGGAATCCGATTATCTCATTGACCTCGGTCCGGGCGCAGGCAAACACGGCGGACAAATCGTGGACATCGGCAAACCGGCCGATTTTTTGAAAAACCCCACGGCTACTTCTGATTATCTCGCGGGCCGTTCCAAACTCGACATTCCAAAAGTCCGCCGGAAAGGCAATGGCCACTGGCTCGAACTGGAAGGTTGTACCGGGCATAATTTGAAAGAGGTCACCTTGCGGATCCCGCTTGGCACCTTCGTTTGTATCACTGGTGTGAGCGGCTCTGGTAAGTCTTCGCTCATCAACGAGACCTTGTACCCGATCCTGCAAAGTCATTTCCACAACAGTCTCAAACGTCCGCTCAAATACCAGAAAATCAATGGGTTGGATCATCTTGACAAAGTCATTGAGATTGATCAGAGTGCCATTGGACGCACCCCGCGGAGCAATCCAGCCACCTATACCAATGTATTTGGCGATATCCGAAAACTTTTTGCCGACACGCCGGAGGCTAAGATTCGGGGTTATGCCAACGGACGTTTTTCTTTCAATGTGAAAGGGGGGCGTTGTGATGTGTGCGAAGGCGCGGGCCTGCGGACCATCGAAATGAATTTCCTGCCCGATGTGCAGGTACACTGCGAACGCTGTCAGGGTCGCCGCTACAACCGCGAGACCTTGGAAGTGCTGTACAAAGGCAAAAGCATCAGCGATGTGTTGGACATGACCATCAACGAGGCTGCTGAATTTTTCCAGTCCATTCCCAACATCTATCGAAGAATCAAGACCTTACAAGATGTTGGTCTGGGTTACATCACATTAGGCCAGCAGGCGACGACTCTCTCTGGCGGCGAAGCGCAGCGTGTGAAACTCGCTGAAGAACTTTCGAAAAAAGACACGGGTCGTACCATTTACATCCTCGATGAGCCGACCACAGGGCTGCACTTTGAAGACATCCGCCAATTGCTTTCGGTGTTGAACAAACTCGTGGAAAAAGGCAACACCGTCATCGTCATCGAGCACAACCTCGATGTGGTGAAAATGGCCGATCATGTAATTGATGTGGGCCCGGAAGGTGGTTTTCGGGGTGGTAGGATTGTAGCGAGTGGTACGCCGGAGGAGGTAGCGAAGGTGAAGGAGAGCTGGACGGGGCAATTTTTGGTGAGCGAACTCACGCCTGCTCCAAAATAAACCCCGCATCAATTTTCAGCACCGAATGAAGCCGCTTCGCCAAATCCATGTTCACTTTTCGCTTGCCCTGCATTACCTCGGAAAGGCGGGTAGCAGAAACTCCTAGTAACTCAGCAAGATCTTTTTGTTTGAGCCTTCGCTCGTACATTTTTAGCTCCAGCATTTCCACCAGCGTTCTCGGCTGGCGAATGGGCATGAGTGGAATGCCATCTTCCCAAGCCTCGGCCAGTAGAGATAAATGGTGTAACTCATCTTGTTCTGTAGAATTAAGGCTTTGAAACCCCCCGTTATGAGTGGCCCTTTGCAAATATGTCTCCACCTTTTCCATGACCTGGCGGTATTCTTCTTCGGAATTGATTTTGTATTGCATTGCATTTAGATTGTGGTCACGTCAATTTTATCATATTCGGCGTGAGTGCCTATGAAACGGATGAAAAGTGTGCGCTTATTGAAAAATATCATGGCAACTATGCGATAGCGATTGCCTCGAATATTGAATACGAAGCGATGATTACCGACATAATCCACCGAATTGAACATTAATCGAACATCTCCGGGAGTTGCCCAATCAGCCTCTTTTACGAGGTGGTACCAGTCGTTGAGGGCTTCAATGGCCAGTGGGTGATCTTCCCCAAAATCTCGAAGGATGCTTTTACTAATGACAACCATTTCGATTGCAAAATTACAAAATAAAATTACATTTTTCAAAATTTCGTTCCAATAAACATCCAATATTTCACTCCTATCCACACCAGAGATTAAACCCCGCCCACAATTTTTTCACCCCAACCTGAAATACTTTTCAACTTTCCTTTGCCAAAAAGAGAAGAGTTTCTACTTTTGCCGCCCGTTTTGAAAAACTGCTAAGTCAATGGACGCTTTTGTTGCGTACTCCTTACCCATTCAAGGGTTAAAAACAGGGGTACATCATTTCAAATTTGAGGTTGACAGCGCATTTTTCGCTCAGTTCGAGGATTCGCCTGTAGAACAAGGCAAAGTTCTTTTTGAACTTGAACTGGACAAACGGCCTGACTTGATGCTCTTCAATTTTACCCTGGAGGGCTTCATAAAAGCCGAATGCGACCGATGCACTGCCACCATTGACCTGCCGCTCGAAGACGAACGACAATTAATTGTGAAATTTGGCGAAGAAGACGTGGAGGTAGACGACGAGGTAATTTTCCTACATCGGGATGCACCAGTGTTCAACGTAGCAAAGTATCTCTAC